>CERC01066065.1_pt1 | contig 210965 bp, 187 predicted proteins | sample 530921 | NCBI WGS metagenome assembly CERC01 (sample SAMEA2621099, study PRJEB7988) | marine metagenome | isolation source: saline water (ENVO:00002010), including
TATTCGTATGCTCCTTCGCATTCACTCGGTCTTCAAGCAAGCATGGGTAAAACTAAGAAAAATGGAATTCTTAAATTTTGAAGTTTAAGAATTCTTTTCCACTTAATTCTAAAGCGACTCTGGTTGTAAGTTATAATCGTACTGATCCATTTATAATGGGAGTCTAGCTTGGGTAATCCTTTTTCAAGAGTTGGAGTTTTCTTCATTTCTATTCTTCTCTATTCGAATAGTGTTCTTTCTATTATTTATAAAAATGATATTTTAGAATTTGATCTATTGGACTCTTGGAAGTGTGATTATGAGGAGAATATGTGGACCTGCTCTAGGGCAGGTAAAGATCCTAATATTAAACAAGAAATAGTAGTCAAAATTAAAAGAAGAGGTGCAAACGACACTCTAATCCACTATCTCAGGAAGAGAAAAAGACAAATTTCTCAAACTCAAAATCACTCCAAGCAGTTTAATTCTAACTTAAGCACAAACTCCTTAAAGGAAATTCTTGAAAGGAAATGGGTTGAATCACTAATCGTAGGAATAAATGACAAAAATGAATATGACTACTTCTTGGCAACAACAGAAAAGAATACGGCCCTTTTTATAACTTTCAGGACTAATCAACATTCATATAATAATATTAAATTTAATATTAACTGGATTCTATCCTCTATAAAGATAACCCCTGAACCACTATCCACTTGTTTTTTTATTCCTGATGAGAATCAAGTTGGGGGATGTATTGTTTCTGGGAAAATGGATTGTGGAGAATAGCGACAAGACTCTTGTAGAAGAGCATGGGACGAATATTAAAGGAGCTTCTAGTGCAGTTTTCGATTTCTATATTTACTGCTTTATTCTTATCCACTTTCCTTTACGGATGTTCATCGTCTCCTCAAGAAAATATACCATATTCCTATCCTCATGCAGTAAGGATTATACTTATAAATAATGTTCCAGAATTTAGAACTTGTTATAGCAATGAATTAAATTCAAATCATAACTACAAAGGTTTAGTGAAATTAATTTTCACCATTGGTTCTGAGGGAAGAGTTTCGAAGGCCAATGTAACGAATGATAACGGCATGTCAAAAGAGCTAAAGAGTTGCTTAGTTGAAAAACTAGCTCAAATCAGATTTCCAAAACCTGATAAAAGAGGTGTCGTTAAAGTTATACAGCCAATGAACTTTTATCCAATTCAATAATTTGATATTCGTTTTTGAACAGGAAAGAAGTGCATGGCACATTTCTCATATGGATAATCTTTATAGGGTATCTATTTCCACGTCCCGTAAGTTTTATGAAATTTGAGCTTGGAAGCCATTGTGTTTTTTACCTTGCCTTGAGCGATTGCATTTCTAAAGGCCTCTTTTATGAAGGAAATAATATTCTTATTAAACTTTACCCATCCTCAGTGCTAATTAGCTAAAAGTTACATGGTAATTTTATAAAAAAATTGACCTATAATAAAATTGCCTTCATGATAACCGTAATGATTAAAATAATTTCGTGTCTACTCTATTCCTTTTTGATGGTTTTGATGCCGTTGGCAGCTATTGGTGTAGATATTCACGAAGCATTGTCTCACCACCATCATCATGAGGTTTCTAGTGATCATGGCGAAGAACATTTACATCATAATCATGATAACGTCTCAAATGAAGTCAGTAATATTCTTAGTGAATTAGTCTTTCATTCTCAAAGTGATCACACTGAGAATCATAAACATTTCAAGTCTGATTCATCTCTATTTACGAATAATTCAAGTGCCGACAATAAAATTAAAAGAAATTCCCATTTTATTCGTATTGCAGCTATTCAAAGTATTGATTATCAGCTGCTTAAAAATCATTACTATAATGATATTTGGCCATCCCTCTATGATAAGGTCTTTAAACCCAGTCCCCATCATTTTAGAAGTCTCCCTCTTTTAAATTAAGCCTTTAAATTCATTGTATTTTATGAATTTATAAATTCTTATCTCTAAGGATTACTTGTGCTTAATAGAATTATTTCTTTATCTTTAAATAATAGATTACTTGTTATTTCCCTTGCTGCATTTGTAGCCGTATATGGTTTTATTTCTTTAAAGAGGCTCCCTGTAGATGTCTTCCCGAATTTAAATAAACCTAAAGTCACTATCATCTCTGAGAGTCATGGTTTTGCGCCTGAAGAGGTTGAGACACTCGTTACGCTACCCCTTGAAACTGCTATGATAGGTACATCAGGGGTTACAAGAGTACGATCATCTAGCGGTATGGGAATCAGTATTGTCCATGTAGAATTTGAATGGGGGACTGATCCTTATCGCAATAGACAACTTGTGAATGAGAAGATTCAACAAGTTCGAACGCGACTACCTGAAGAGGTTATGCCTACTATGGCCCCTATCTCCTCTATTATGGGTGAGATTTTATTTCTTGGACTTCAGTCCAAAGACGATAGCGAAGTTTCAAATCTCGAACTCCGAGAACTTGCTGACTGGGTGATAAGGCCACAGCTTCTTTCAATTGCGGGAGTGAGTAATGTCGTAGTCATTGGTGGTGGCAAAAAACAATTTCAAATTAAGATTGATCCAGAAAAATTAAGTCAAAGGAATATTTCACTAGAGGAGCTAGTTAAAAATATTAAACATCTCAGTGAAAATACGACAGGCGGATTTGTTGATCGTAATAAGAGTGAATTTCTTATTCGTATTATCGGACGAGCTGAACTTGTAGAAGATCTTAAGGAATCAATTGTGGGAATGCATTTAGGGATTCCGGTTAAACTTGAAGATGTCGCCCAAGTAAAAATAGGTGCACAGCCTAAACGCGGAGACGGGAGTATTAATGGAATGCCTGGAGTTATTTTAACAGTGCAAAAACAACCTGATGCTTCAACGATTGATGTAACTCAGCAGGTCGAAGAGCTAATAGGAAAGATTAAGCCTCAGTTGCCAGAGGGGGTAGTTCTTCATGATGATCTTTTTAAGCAGTCCAAATTTATTGAAAATTCCATAGATAATGTTAAAGAAGCCCTTAGAGATGGCTCCATTATGGTGGCCATTGTCCTCTTTATTTTTCTCTTAAACTTTAGAAGTACATTTATCACATTAACAGCGATTCCCTTATCGTTTCTTTTAACGACGATTATTTTCGATACTTTTGGAATGTCAGTGAACACGATGACTCTTGGAGGTCTGGCCATCGCTATCGGGGAACTTGTTGATGATGCTATTGTCGATGTGGAAAACGTTTTTAGGCGGCTAAAAGAGGCCAAGGATAGTGGTAAAAAGTTTAACCCACTTGATGTGATTTATGTCGCCTCCAAAGAAATTCGAGGAAGTATTGTTATTTCCACTATTATTGTGGTTCTTGTTTTTATTCCTCTTTTTTACCTCAGTGGAATTGAAGGGAAGCTCTTTATCCCTCTAGGGGTATCCTATATTGTATCACTCCTTGCTAGTCTTGTAGTCTCTTTAACAGTAACCCCTGTTCTTTGCTCTTACTTACTTCCTCATGCTAAAATCATGGAGCATGGAGATGGAAAACTTGTCTCTTTTTTTAAGGGGCTTGATCGAGCAATTCTACTTCGAATACTCGATCGTCCCAAGCTTATCATTTCTTTATCAATGATACTTCTTATAGGTGCTTTATCATTACTTCCTCTTATGGGACGTAATTTTCTTCCCTCCTTTAATGAAGGGACGGCAACTATCGGTGTGGCGGCGTGGCCGGGTATTTCACTCCAAGATTCAAATACGATAGGGAAGAAGGCCGAAGATCTAATGCTCTCTGTCCCAGAAGTGAAGAGTACGGTTAGGCGCACAGGGCGTGCGGAAATGGATGAGCATGCTGAAGGCGTTCACTGGAGTGAAATTGATGTTGACTTTCATGAAGGTGGGCGAGATCGAGAGATTGTCCTGAAAGAGATTCGTGACAAGCTCGCTACTATTGAAGGTACTTATGCCAATATCGGACAGCCCATTAGCCACCGACTTGATCACCTGCTCTCGGGGGTTCGTGCCCAGCTTGCTATTAAAATCTTTGGTCCCGATCTTAATACATTAAGGCGTCTTGGTAAGTCTCTCGAAAAGAAATTAACGAATGTAGACGGTCTAGCAGATCTTCAGCTAGAGCAGCAAGTGATCGTTCCTCAGATAAAAATTCATCTCTATCGGGAAGATGCGGCCAAATACGGTATCAAAATCAGTGACTTGGTTTCCCATCTTGAAGTGGCGCTCAATGGTATTGAAGTAGGAAAGGTTATAGAAAAACAGAGGATTTTTGATATTGCGCTTCGTTTTCAAGAGTCAACAAGGGAGAATCTAGAGGAACTGCAAAATATTGTAGTGAGAGTACTTCCAAGTGGAGAGAGAATAAAACTTTCTCAAGTGGCATCTGTGTATGAAAGTGATGGCCCAAACATAATCAATCGTGAAAATGCTTCGAGAAGAATAGTCATTCAGGCCAATTCGGGAGGAGTCTCCTTAGATGTCCTTGTTGTAAAAGTGCGGGAAGCACTTTCTGAATTAAATCTTCCGACGGGTTATCATGTTGAACTTGGAGGACAGTTTAAAAGTGAAGAGGAAGCTTCTAAGCTGATTACCTTTTTAGGTATTATTTCACTTTTGGGTATTATTGTCTTTCTCTATGCGCATTTTAAAAGCTTAATGATGAGCTTTCAAGTTCTCACGGCCATTCCATTGGCCTTGATAGGTAGTATCGTAGGAATTTATCTCACTGAAAGGGTTCTTTCGGTGGCCACCTTGATTGCCTTTATTACTCTTTGTGGAATTGCTTCACGAAACGGTGTTTTGATGATTTCTCACTATCTCCAACTCTTAGTTGAAGAAGGAAAAGAGTTTAATAAAGAGACCATCATACAAGGGTCACAGGAGCGATTGATTCCTGTTTTTATGACAGCATTAACGGCCATTTTTGCTCTTTTTCCCATCCTCCTTTCTAAAGGTGATCCAGGGAAAGAGATTTTATACCCCGTTGCCGTAGTCATTGTAGGGGGACTCATTACATCTACAATCTTAGATATTCTAGTCACTCCTGTCGTCTTTTATGGTTTTGCAAAAAAAGCTGTACTTAAAATGAAGGAAGAGAAAAATGATTAATTTAAATTCTATTCTTATTTTCGTAATTACAATGACCTCAATCGTTTCATTATCTACTTATGCTGTTGAGTATGATCTTGAAGCTTCCTATCAAAATGGATTGTCTTATCATCCAAATGGTAAAATTTTAGAGTCGGAACTTAATGAACTACGTTTAGGAATCAGGAAAATTAAAGCCGATTATATGCCTGAAGTTTCGGGAGTAGTTGGAGGTGAGAGAAGACAAGCATTAGATGACTCTAGTGTTAATTCAACCCGCTTTGTCGCCGAATTACGTTTTAAGTATAATCTTTATCGATTTAATCAAACATCAGATCAGTTGGATGCCTTAGAGAAAATGATTTCTCAAAAAGAGTCCCAAGCTCGATGGTGGAAGAATGACCTCTTGAGGAATCTGAAGGCCCTTTTCTATAGTGCTGAGGCCATTAGTCGAAAAATTGATCTCATTAATAATGAAATTAAATACAATTCAAAACTTACTCAGATGGTTAAAAAAAGAAAATTAAGTGGTCTTGTTGGTGATTCGGATCTCTATGATATCTCTCTTAGGAAAGATCAGATGCAGACGACCCTTATTGATTTAGAAGAAGAGCAAGACCATTTGTTTGATCAAATTAGAAAGCTAAGTTTTCTCTCTCATGACACTAAGATTAAGGTCTCTCCCTTAGATTACCATCCTCATTTTAACCTTTCTCTTGATCAGCTTGTAGAGCAGGTCAAGAGGACTAATAAAGAAGTGCGAATGAAAATTCTTGAAAGTGAGGCTAGTATGGCGAAACTTCAAGAAATTAAGAAAAAGAGACTTCCCAAAGTTAACCTTATGGGAAGATACGGTAATATGAGAATTGATGAACAATATGCCAATAAAGGGACAGAGGGTCTAGTTGGTGTCTATATCGATATTCCAATTTTTGATGGAGGGAAAAAATCAAGTACAAGAGAAGTTTATCAAGAAAAGCTCAAACAGAAGCAATTGTCAGTTACTGCTTTAAAAGAAAACCAAATCATTGAAGTCACGCATAAATATGAACTTTTGAATAAAATCCATAAGCGGATTGATCTTTTAAACGAAAGCTCTAAAAGAGGAAAAAAATACTTTAAAAGTGTGCTTAGTGAATATGACCGTGGTGTTAAAAACTCACTTGACCTCGTGAGTGCAAGAGATCGAGTTTTTAAACTGAGCTTAGATTTAATTGATTCCAATGAAAAATACTTATTAACCGGCCTAATGATAGAAAAATTAACAGGCGAAAATTTACAGGAGAATTTATGAAAAAATTATTAGCAATGACTCTACTTTTAACAAGTTTAAATCTTTTCTCACATGATGAAGGACATGGTCCTGCTATCACAGATGAAAGTGTCTATGGTGGGAAGGTAACAGCCATCATTCATGAAGGTGATGTTAATAAAGGAAGAAAGGCAGATATGGTCTACAAAGCCGAACTTGTCTATGAATCGCGTAAGCCAGCAGTTAAACTCTATCTTTTTGATAAGAATATGAAAGCTCTTGATCTAACCAATTTCGCAAAGACTGTTAATGCTGTTCTTATCGAACACCACAATGAACAGAAGTTTTCTCTAGCTCTTGATAAATCTGGAAAATTCTATTCAGGATCAAGGCCACTTAATAAACGTGTTCCTTTTAATATTGATGTAAAAATAGATAAAGGTAATGAAAAGCTTTTTGGTGCCTTTGATGGCCTAGATTAGTGTATTTTATTGCGGCGTCATTTTGGCGTCGCAAATTATCTAATTGTCTGAAATTATGTAATTGCAATACTGTTAAACTATATACTCCTCGATTTTAATCAAAGATTCTCCTCCATTTTACTTATTTTCACCTATCATTGCTTTCAGGCACTAGGCTCATACTTAGTCACGTACTATACGTTTGCTTCTTCGTATTTATTTTTAAGTTTAAGAATTCTTTTCCACATAATTCATCTGTTACTATGGTCGTAAGTTATAATTGTACTGATCCATTTATAGTCTAAAATAGGGAATCGACTTGAGATTTAAGAATTTAGTAACCATATTTTTACTCACTTATTTCGGAACAATTTTTAATGCAATTGCAGAATATAAGAAGAACTGTCTTTTTGAGATTTGTGATGGAGATAAAATTAAAGATATAGAGGAGAAAAGATACCGTAGGCAGTATTTCGTGTATAAGTTTATGTATTCAAAGAGGATGAAATTCAATGGTTATGATTCGGAAGTAGCAGCTTATTTTAAAGATCAATACAGTACTGTATGTGATAAAAGTATAAGAATCTATTTTGATAAATGGGATAAGAGAATGATTGAAAAGCTAATTAAAGAAATTATTCCCTCCGTTAGTTTCAAAGAACCTCTATCTGAGTTTGCACCCACTTCAAGAGTGTTTTATTTCAAAGTCTCTGCCAATAAAGAACTAAGTGATTTTATTAAATATGCAAAAGGAAGTGAACAAAGCATGATAAGGATCAGCTTAGGACCAGAATGTGTAATGATAGATAAAAAGAATGATTACTTTCGTGGCAAAGATAATTTTGAGAATCATGAGAAATTCTATAAATCATTAATGAATATACGTTATATACAATGAACGGAGCATGCAATGTCTTTACATAGCAATGCTAACTATAAGTTTTTAAAAATAGTTTAGTCTCATAAATAATTCTATATAAGAAGTTGTTGATAATAATCCCTATATTCTCTTATTTTTAAAAGTATTCTTCTTTTTATCTTCTTTCTTATTCTATCGTCTTTTCCAATTGAAGGGTTAGTAGGTGACCTGTAAAAAATTGAGGTATTGATTTTCATAAAAAAGAATCTTTTTTTTGTAATTAACAATAAGAAAAACTCTATTGATCTGTCTTTCCATGGAACTAAGCTACAAAGACAAATATCCATATACTTCTAAATTTGATGAAGACCGCAGCAGAGTAAGCCAGCTTCTGCTCTAGTAATACAAAGTGAATCATATGAAAGGTACCAAAGGGGCAAGGGACTTCTTTGTTTATAAACTGTAATTCGCTAATTAATTTAGTCCGATAGTAGATAAGTGTTTGTTTCTATTGAGTTCGTTTTAAGAGGGTGTGCCAAAATTTTAGCATTTACTCTATCTTCTAAGATCATGACTAATTTTATCCGATAAGAAGACTATGTTCAGAAAATATCGAACTTATTTTTATTTAGTTCTTTTTCTATTTTCGTTGCTACTGAATTCATGTGTTGGTTTATTTAATGAAATAGAATTAAGTTTTAAATCTTCAGGCGAAGCAGCTGGTACAGAGAATTATTCTTATAGTGGAAGTCTCGATACCAGTTTTGGAACTGCTGGTTTTGCCGCTTTTGATCCCTTAAGTAGCTATACTATAACTCGGGCCGAATCAGTATTGGCCGGAGATGGTCGGATTATTTCTGCCTTTATAGATGGAGCTGATGATTCAAAATTTGTCCTTGTGGCCATGAATAGTGAGGGAGTCATTGATACAACTTTTTCGTCTAACGGATACTATGAGTTATCCTTTGCGAATATTACCTTCGAAAGTTTTACGACACCTATATATGATAATGATACAAATTCTATCTATGTGGGACTTCAAACACTAGATAGTTCTGACAGTACATATAAAGGCAGACTCGTTAAGATCGACCTTACAACCGAGCAAATCGATACAGGTTTTGGAACAAGTGGATACGTGGAAGTCGATCTTTGTGTAAATTCCACAAATAGTAATTGTAGTGATCCTCAGGTGATAAATATTTCTGATAATTATATCTACATGGCGATCAATACTCGTCCTCCTGCTCCTAATAATACATCGGGTTCAGATAATTATATTTCAAAGATCAATAAGCAAACCGGTACACTTGATTTAGGATTTGCTGATTCTGGTCACCTCTATATTTCTCTTGGTACTCAGTCCGAGAGAATTAAAGGAATAGACTTTTACAAAGATGATATTCTAGCAACGGGTTATTTATGGGACGGTTCTCTCTCTCAGCATAGATTGGCGATTGGAAGATATTCTACTTTTGATGGATCACCTTACCCTGATCTTAGTGGCAGCGATGGTATCTTCTATTATGAGAATAATTTATTTGTGAGTGAAGAAAAGACTTCGAGTTCAATAGTAAGAGGTAAGTATCATTACCACTATGGCTTTGGCGGAAATGCTGACAGCACACGTAGTCCACTTTTAATTAAAATGGACTTATCAACTATGACTTTAGTTTCTAGCTTCGGGAGTAGTGGTTTATTTAATACTAATATAAGTTCCGATGCTTCTTATACTCAGCAGATTATTACAACTCAATGTTTTGATCCTAGTGGAAATATCATGATTGCAGGAAGGGCCGTTACAGCGAGTGATACTTATCCTTTTATCGCCTCCCTCTCTTCTGATTTAGGTGAGTTTAATAGTGATTTCATGTCATCTAATGACGGTCGAGTCATCTTAGCAGATGGCATTGGGACGTCAGGACGAATTATTTGTTCATCAGATGGCTTCTATCTCTTAGGAATGAAAAATAGCGTCTTTGGTCTAAAATCCTTTAAATGAAAAAGGCCTAAAGGTTTCTCATTAGATTAACTATTTTAAAAGAAACTCTAGTATTGATTTGGTGAACTTCTTCTTAAAAACAGCAAAGTGAGCACCACCTTTTATTTTATAATGCTCTACTTTAGCTTCACAGTCCTCAAAGGCATATCTTTCGGTTTCTTTCCCTTTTACAAAATTTGAAGCATTAAAAACTTCAGGTTTTTTTTCTAAGCTCCCTTTACAGCCATTATGATTGGCCCAGCGAGTTACATGGTCAATAGCGGAAACATGGGCTGTTTTACCGTTATCAAATCCTTGATAGCGAATGGTTTCATCTTCTGTTCCATGAATATGAAGGACCTTAATAGGTCTATTGTGAGAACATTCTATTTTATCTTTTAGAAAGAGTTGTTGATCTTTTCCTCTTAAATCACCGGTCCCTGAAATAGTAACAATTCCAGCGATCGGTAGATCACTTTCACAAGCAATCTTTGATGCTAGAAAAGCACCATTTGAGTATCCAATGAGATATATCTGACTAAGGTCAATTCGGCCTATTTCAGGAGATGTCGTAATACGATGAATTAAATTTTTTATATAGGATACATCATCAACGATTTGAGGATCAAAGTTACAACAAAATTCAGAGGCATTCCAAAACCTCTTACCCTCATTATTTTTGATTCCATTTGGTGCAGTATAGACGTAACCAAATTGATTTTCGTAGTGTCCGAGTCGAATATAATACTTTTGAATAAGAGAGTTCCCACCATAACCATGAAGCGATATTAGAAGAGGCCATTTTTCCTTTTTTTCGAATTTACGTGGGAGCTTTACTCTTACATCCGTTCTTCTTTCTGACTGAGCCTTTAGTTTTATGGTCTTTGCATTGCCATTGAAAGATAATCCAAAAAAAAGTCCAACAAATATGAGGAGGTTAGAACGGTTAATCATAGCTTGTTCCTATACTGTATTAATTATCATAAAAGCCTAGACTACCTTTTTGTTATACTTAAGTAAGTGTAGGCGTATTTTTTTTATGTTTTCTTCGTTTATAACCTATCAGCTTATTTGTATCTAAGTATTTTCCTGTAATAAATATAAGCTGTTGGTAATTGCTATACAACGAAAGGTTATTTAATTAGTCTCGTAGCCTATAAAATTGAAGCTATTGATATTAAAGGTAATGGATTAAATCATGAATATTAAGTTCTTTTCAGTCTTATTGATTTTATTGATTTCATTAAATACTAAAGCTGATACTTATAATAAATATCTTAAGTGCTGGTCATCTGATCAACAATTTGTTGTGCTCGCTCAATGGAACTCGACGTTTGAGATGCTTCCTTTGTATATGAAATTAAATGATGAGAAATATGATCTCACTGGTGAAGATTATTTATCCGTTATATCTTATCAACCCAATGGTTTTAATTTTAGAATCTATCAAAACGACCAAGTTGGAATCTTCATGCAAATGGCCATTAGAACTTTTGTCTCTAACCAATCGACTGGAATTGCTAAAGGATTTGATTTAGGCTTAACTGATGTAACTTGTAATCTAAGTGAGTCTGTTAGGAATTAAATAATATTACGGCATTTAATCCTTCAGCTTTTTATTTAAAAAGAGAATTCCTCGCTTTAGAGCTTCCTTAGAAAAAACGAAAGTAAAAGCATGACCCCAAAAATCAACGGAGTAAGTCTCAATATCAATTCCTAATAGTTTCGCTCGAGCATCAAGACTTGTCATTTGTTCATGGCCAACCAATTCGTCCTCCTTTCCATGATAGAGAAAGAGTGAAGGGGCGTCCTTATGAAGTTGGGTAATAGGGGAGGCATCAAGCCAACCTTGGATATTTTCATCACGTCCATAGCCCATGTATGGTGTGATCAAAGGGGAGTCTGGCCACCAGGTGAAGTCATAGGGACCTCCGCCTGCTACGACGGCCTTGATTTGTGAATCTTTTTTAAGAGCATGCATGAGGGTGATTTGAGCACCTGATGAGTAGCCCCATAATGCGATTTTTTCTAAGTTCATCTTTTCTTTATAAGAAGCTTTTATGAAATCGATTGCCTTCGCGAGATCATCAATTTGAGCGGGGTAATTAAATTGAGGAGCAAAACGATAACTGATATTAAAGACATTATAACCATGGCTAGCTAAAGATTCAGCTAGATTATTCATATCATGATGGCTTCTACTCGACCAACTCCCTCCGTGAACTGTTATAATTAGAGGTGCATTTTGGTCTTTGGCCAAGTAGAGATCACCTATTTGTCTTTCGTATTCTCCATATCTGACCTTTTTAATTACATCAAACTTAAGTGTTGATTTGTAGGTTGCACAAATACTAAGAATTAAGGAAGTAAGTATTGTTTTTAGACTCATAGGATAGCTACTTAATGGGTTGTTATATAAATTTAACCTTGATTTTTTGAGGTTAATTTTTGTTTGCAAAAATAGTAGTTCTTTCAAAATACATGATAAAGAGGATAAAGCTATAGTTAAATCTAAGATAGGGTTTATTTCCATAAGATATATCTGATGTGCCTAGCATTTTTGGCGTTATACATTTTTATAATGATGAGTATCCTCTTGTTATTTCGTTAAACTTGACCCAAATGTAGAAATAGCTTCCACCGTTTTAAGTTATAAGGTTTACTATATGAGTATTAGATAAAAGGGAGAAATAAATGAAAGTTTTGACCATTCTATTTTTTAGTTTCTTATGTATTCAGGGATACGCAGTAAGTTCAGGTTACCCAAGTAAGGTTGTGGGCTTTCATAAAGATATAATTAAAAATAATTCTTTCTTCTTCTCTAAAAGTAATTCCTATAGTCGTCCGAATACTAGCGAATATGTGAGATTTGATTTAAATATAAAAGAGACAGGTTTTTACGATCTCTATGCTGATGTTATTGCTCAAAATGGTAAGGAGAATTCTTTCTTTGTACGTGTGAATGATGGAAGTGTTAATAAGTGGCATATTCCTTTAAGTTCAAAAGAAACAAGAAGAAAGGCAGTTAGTAAGGTATTTTTAAAAAAAGGGAAGAATCTAATCTATTTTTACTCCAGAGAAAGTTATACTATGATCGCTGATATCGCGGCAAAATTTCTTTTCTATAATGAATCACCAATCCTTTCTAATTCTATAATATATAATATTGGTTATCCTTCAAAATATAGGGGGGTGAAAAAAGAAAAGATAGAAGGTAATACCTTTTTTTATGGAGAAAGAAGCTCTTTTGATAAAAATAATTTAAATGATTTTATTGAATTTAACGTTGAAGTTAACGATCCGGGATTCTATTCGCTCGATGCCAATGTGATAGCCCCTGATGGTCAACGTAATTCTTTCTATGTAAAAGTTAATAATCGTTTTGCTCAATTATGGTCCTCAGGATATACAACTCAACCATCATTTAAGAGAGTTAATTCAAAACTCTATTTGCCTAGAGGTAAGAGTAAAATCGTTTTTTATGTAAGAGAGAAGAACACTAAAATAGCTGATTTAAAATTAAGTTTTAGATCAACTGCTAAGTCTAGTTTTACTCAACGTTTTACAGGTTCAACTCAGGAGACTCGAAGTCATCGTTTGCTTGAATTTGTTGAAGATGATCAAGTTATTCGTGCTTCTTATGAGCCTTATGAAAGTGGGAGTAGAAGAGTTTTATACTCTTACGATGTTAGCCGTTCAAATGAATATACCCTTTCCTATCGTGTGAAATTTGATAAGAATTTTGAATTTGTGAAAGGCGGAAAATTGCACGGAGTTGGACCTCTTGTTAAGACAACTGGCTGTAGACCAGAATCTAAAGAAGGCTGGAGTAGTCGGGTGATGTTTGGAGCTGAGGGAAGAGTTAAACTCTACCTCTATGAACAGGACCGAAAGCAGCGTTGTGGTCGTGGTGTATCAACAATTTCTGATTTTAAATTTGAGACGGATCGTTGGTACACGGTTTCTATTTATACTAAGTTAAACTCAAGAGGTGATCGCAATGATGGTACGGCCAAACTCTATATAGATGGTGTGCAGTTGGCACAAGCTGATAATCTGCGTTTTCGAGGAGTCATTAATAACAATACAGAAATTCAATCCTTTCTCTTTTCAACATTTCATGGAGGAAGTAATGAAAGTTGGAGTCCAAGTCAAACAGTTAAAGCTAATTTTGATGACTTTGTTATGGTGAAAGGAGATTATCCTCGTAGGTAGAATTTGTTTTTGATTTTAGAAAATCAATAAAGGCCCTAAGTGTGGGGGAGATATGTTTCTTATGGGGGTAATATAAGTAAAAGCCCGTACTCTGTGTCTTGTATGATTCTAAGACGATCTCCAGTTTACCAGTTTTAAGGTCTTCTTCTACACATCCTCTTTCTGTGTAAACGATACCTTGGTGGCCAAGAGCAGCCTGTCTAATATGTTCCGAATTATTAAGTATAAGATTTCCGCTTACTCTTACAGTGAATTCTTTACCGTTGTCTTCAAATTCCCACTTGTCATAGATTCCCGCAGCAGAGCCAAATCTAAGACGAACACAATTGTGATGAAGAAGATCTTTAGGATGTTTGGGTCTACCTGCTTCATTTAAGTATTGAGGACTGGCCACCGTTATAAAGTCTATAGGACCAAATAATTTTAAAGCGATAAGATCTTTTGCTATAATGTCATCAACTCTTATCCCAGCATCAAAACCTTGTTCAAAAATATTGGTTGCTTGATCATCAGAGAAAACTTCTAGTTGGACTTCTGGATACTGTTTGAGGAAATTGTAAATATCATCCTTAAGGTAGTATTGGTAAAATATGACGGGAGCATTGATTCGAAGGGCGCCTGTTGGTTTATTTCCGAGCGTTCTTACAGAAGCTTGTGCTTCAATAATTTCTTCCATTGCTGGCAAGGCCCGAGTTAAAAAGGAATGGCCTGCCTCAGTTAGATTCACACTTCTTGTGGTCCTTGTAAGTAAAGTTACTCCCATTCTATTTTCAAGTTGGTTAATCATTCGACTGATGGCCGGGGTGGATACTCCAAGTAATTCAGCAGCTTCTTTAAAACTCTTATTCTCTGCTACTAATTTCAAGGCCATGAGGCCATCAAATTGATCTTTTTTCATTATTTCACTTTAGTTAACGATTCATTAATAATTATGCCATTTATTGTAACAATTATCTATCTTATTATCTTTAGAACTTAGGAGGTCGAGATGATGCATCCATCAAAAATAATATTAATATTCACGTTATTACTAATCACAGCATGTTCAAGTCATAATTTATCTAAAGGAAATCATATGGAATTAACTCAAGAATGGGATAAAACTTTTTCAAAAAGTGAAAAGGTAGATCACAAAAAAGTGAAATTTAAGAATCGCTATGGAATCACTCTCGTAGCAGATCTTTATTTACCAAAATATCTTCAAGAGAAGAAGCTTTCTGCTTTGGCCATAAGTGGACCCTATGGTGCAGTCAAGGAACAATCTTCAGGACTTTACGCTCAGATCTTAGCAGAGAAGGGGTTTGTTACTCTTGCGTTTGATCCTTCTTATACCGGAGAAAGTGGAGGGGAGCCACGTCATGTTTCCTCACCGGATATCAATACAGAAGATTTTAGCGCAGCTGTGGATTACTTAGGTATTCAATCTTTCGTAGATAGAGAGAAAATTGGAATTATTGGTATCTGTGGTTTTGGTGGTTTTAGTTTAAATGCAGCCGCAGTTGATAAACGAATTAAGGCCGTTGTAACTACGAGTATGTATGACATGTCACGAGTTATGGCCGATGGTTACTATGATCAACAAGATCTCGCTGCAAGAACAGAGCTTTTAAAAAAACTTGGGCAAGAGAGATGGAAGGATGCTGAAAAGGGTGATTTTAGATTAAGTGGGGAAGGACTTCCTGATAAAATAACCGGAGATGAGTCTCTATTTGTAAAACAGTACTTCGATTATTATAAAACTCCTCGTGGCTTTCATCCTCGCTCTATAAATTCGAATAGCTCGTGGACGGCAACCAACTCGATCTCTTTTATGAATATGCCTCTTATGACTTATATTAAAGAAATTTCGCCAAGACCTGTTCTCATGATTGCTGGTGATGAGGCACACTCAAAATATTTTAGTGTAGACGCTTATAAAGCTGCAGATGAGCCTAAGGAATTAATTTTGATTCCTAAGAAGTATCACACAGATTTATATGATCAGGTAGATATAATTCCTTTTGATAAAATCTCAAATTTCTTCAATAAGAATTTATAATTTTTTGCATGTACCTTTTCTCAATCTCTCTCATTTGTTTGAGAAAGGGAAAAAAGATAGGTGCATGCAAATTTCTCTCTTTAGTTAACTTTTTTATTCTTATATTTTTTTTGTTATAGCAGCTCGTGTGATATGAGGTATTTCTCTATTTCTTTATCAATTATGAGGTAAATATGTTTATATCTAAAAAAATTAAGGCCTTAGCGCTTTTAACACTCATTTCTTTGCTGAGTCTTTCTCAGGGAGCTTATGCACAAAACTATGTTTGGAAATCTCTCTTCATTAGTGGTGATCATTCTATTGATAATTTTGATGTAGGTCGTTTAGATCTTGCCGAAATGTTTGATGGATACGGAATAAGAAAAGAAAATCAAATTCACCTGACTTCAAGTCGAAAATTTATTGAACAAGCTCACGGCGTGGCCAATCTCGCTAATATTCAAACAGCTTTTGAGAGCTTTAAGCTTGAAGATGATGGGGCATGTTTTGTTCATATGACTTCTCACGGAATTAAAGGAGGCGGTTTCTACTTGAGTCGTAGTCAGGCCCTTCAACCGCGCTTTCTCTCTAAGCTTGTTAATGAAAACTGTGGTGACCGCCCATCTGTTATTTTAATTTCAGCTTGTTATTCGGGTCAATTTATTACGGATCAACTCGCTGGAGACAATAGAATTATCTTAACCGCGGCCATTAAGGATCGTCCTTCTTTTGGTTGTTCTCCTGATTATAAATATACTTTTTGGGATAGCTGTTTACTTGAAGAAGTTCCTAATTCAAGAACCTGGAACGAAGCTTATAAGAATATTCAATCTTGCATTACTAGAAAAGAAAATGAGCTCGGTGCTAGGGCCTCATTGCCGCAAGGCTACTTTGGTAAGAATATGATTGATTTCCCCATTTATTAATATCCATGCTTAAGACTTAGGGAAGAGTCCTAAAATATTTTTCCCTAAGTTTTAATTCAAATTTACGTGTAGAAAAATACACAATCTTTCTTAAATAACACGAAGTATTCTCCACCCATTTCCTTTAAATTATTTATATCTGAAAGTTTAAACTTCAAAAGGAGATATCATGACCATTGGATCATGGCCTATTTGGGTGGGACTCTTTGCTCTCATCACTGTACTTGGAATACCGTTTATGAAAAAAACAAGGCATCGCGTACCTCCAGGTCACAAAGATACTTCTATTCATGAAAAGCCATTATTCAAGGCGGCTAGTCTCTGTATTGGAGTAGGACTCGTTTTTCTTATCTTGTTGAGTACTCAATAAATTTTTTAATTACATTTTTCAGGTGATTTAAAATACTTTCTTATTTTCTTTCCCACTCGTAAGGAGAGAACATCGATTTTCCAATCGGGGATATCTCTTTGATAGAGGCGCTCATAGATATAGGCAAGGGCTCCTACTCTTAAACGGTTACCAATTATGGCCTGGGTAAGATAGCCCCAGAAATGATAGGCGAAACCAGGAGCATCATGACCTTCAACTAACGGTTCCAGTTTAAAAGATACAAGAGATGAAGTAGAGCGATTGAGGGTCAGAGCATCTCCACTCATTATCCATGGGATTACTCCAATTGCAACGAGTGGATCCCCATAAATTTCTAAGGCCTTGTCAAATAAACGCTCTGGAGATACAGAATAGTCATCTTGGTCGATTAACCAGAGAAAAAGAGGAGAGGCAAATTCATTGTACTTAGCCGATTCATGGGCAAATGTCTCGTACATACTATGGTTCGTATTTCCAATGGCCAGTGTAAAACGATTCTTGTCTTTTATATCTTTCCCTTTTTGTACGATGGGGTTCCCATTGCTGTCTCGATAAGGGAATTGATAGTTCGCAACAGTACTTAGATTTTCTTCAATGAGAGAAATGATATTCTCTTCGTTTCTTAATTTAAATTTTGGAATTTCACCATTGAGGTATTGAATATGTTTCTTTCTCGCTAAGTGAAGATAGGAAGCAAAATAATTTTCCGTAGGTTCATTCAATTTGAGAGTTGGATTGGCATATAAGATAAAGGCATTTTGAAGCCAATATTCAGAGCGATCAATAGGGAATCCTGGTAGGCCAATGGTTTTATCGACGAGTTTAGGAAGTGAAAATCCTGCAGGAATAGGATGGGCATCCACGTACGGATCGATATCCTCTCTCAATATTTTCTTAATACCTCTTCTTAGATCTCGTAGAGACTTTTTAGGATAGTTTTTCTTTATAGAGCGTGAAACCTGACAGGCAAAAGCATCTTCCCGATTTTCTCCAAAATAGACTTCTACAGCAAAGTTAGCGTGGGATATCAAGTAGGTCAGAAGAATAATTTTAATTTTTCTCGTTGTCATAGGTTACTCATAATTAGTAGTTATAAAAATGGTAAATAAGTATAAATTATAGACGAGAAAGGTGGATGTTTGGGGATAAGAGAAATATTTTATAGAGTACGTCTAAGAAATGGACAGTTGAGTACTACTGAGCCGCTAGGCCCAGCAGAGTAAATATTGCGAGTTATGATCCACAGCCCACGCAATCATAATGGCTATCGACTGGCTTAACTCCATTGATTTTCATTCTAATATTATGGATTTTGTCTTTAATATCCATGTCTGTCATAAGATTACCAGTGAGAGAAGCCTCAAGAGCTTCTACCTCTTTGAGTAATTCTGCTTTCATTTCTTTACTTAATTCGCTCATTTGTGTCTCCTGTATTCTTCCTTGAGTGTGTGTCTTTATATTATGAACAATCTTTTCTCATTTTAAAAGATCGATTTTTTTACTTCTAACTTATCGAAACTAGGTGCTAATTATTGAGTCCCTTGGATATGGTCATGCTTTTTTTGAATATCAAATGTCTAAGTTTTGAAAATGGTTAAAGATCATCTACTCTTTATCTATAAAGATCATATAGAATATAATCATTATTTATTTTAATTGAGGAGAAATCATGAGCGCATCAAATAAAGTAATTTGGATTCTAGGACTGATGTGTGCTTTCCTTCTAATATTACTCACAGGCCGAACTAATATTCGTAACTTCGAAAAGGTACAGAGCTCTATTGAAGAAATCTATGAAGACCGTCTTGTGGTAAAAGGACTTATTTTTGATCTTTCTTCCTTACTTCATAGAAAAGAAGTGGCGGGAATCTCCCAGGACCAGGCCTTCTATGTTAGGACGAATGAAGTGGTCAATACTCAAATTTTTGAGAAACTTCGCGCTTTCCGAGCGACTCGTTTGACGAGAGATGAAGAAGCAACGCTTAATCGCTTTCAAAAAGGTGTAGAGCGCTTAGTTCAAACAGAAAAAGATATTGGTCTTATCCAGGGAAGAAATTTAGAGCAAGATGAAATAAGAGATTTCTCTATGCTTATTCGACGTTTGCAAGAAGATCTTGATGCCCTTTCTCATATTCAACTCTCTGAAGGGAAGAGAAAACTTTTGGCGAGTGATGAAGCCGTAGAGTCGATGTATACATTTGCTCAAGCTGAGAATTATATATTGATTGTGTTTGGGATTCTTATGCTCGTTCTTATCTTCGTAGTTCCCGGCCCTAAGGCCGACAAGGTAGTTCCCGGCCCTAAAGCCGATTAGGTAGTTCCTGGCCCCAAGGGAGCCAATAAGATTGCAAATCAAGGAGGAATCCAAGAAGAGACCCCTCCCGTACAAAATGACTAAAGACTGATTCGTGTTATTTCTTGGAATTTTTCTTCCTGAATGAGGGCCTCTAGTATTTGATTCATACAACTGGCCAAAGTAGATGATTTCTTATCGAGACCTTCTTGTGATTGAGTGCCTGAACTAATTTTAGAAGAGAAGCTCCCGAACCACTTTGTTCCAGAGTTTTCATTACTTTGAAGATCAAATTTAATCTTAACGGTACATTCGTATTCACGTGGACCTAGGCCTTTCGTAATTTCTTCAAGCCAATATTTTTCGATCCCTGCATTAAGGGTGAATTCCCCAGTACTAGAGATAGAGATACCACGTTTTTTTAGGCCATCTTTGACCTGTTCTTTCAATGCCTCTTCTAATGTATTTTCAAATTCAACTGGTGTGGGTTCATCACCAAATCCAGTATAAGTCTTTCCAATGTGCTTCTTATTGATTTCATTTGAGCGTAAATCTTGAAATTTACCCAACTCCAAGGTCAAACCATCTGTGACTACTGTACTCGTCTTAGAATATTGTTGCATCGGAATCAAAGAATCCTTTTCAAGAGTCACTTTCTTAACGGAGGCACAACTTGCCAACAGAGTTAGAAGAAGGGGGATACAAAAGAGTGATTGTTTTCTTACGCTCATATTAAAAAATCCATTTTAGGGTTCGTATGGCCAATAAAGATAACATCGTACTTCATCATTGTCTCATTCATATGTTCTTTGAATGGCTCACAGAAAATTAACATATGCCTAACGTTTAAAATAAGACAATGCGCTATTTTAAGTTGATAATGATAAAATTGACGTTTTTGTCAACTTTGTAAATAAGAAATTTTTAGAGTCTAGCTCTTTGGAGATATTCCCGCCCTATGAAGATTGGATTAATCTATACGGCCATATGTGTTCTTTTTTTGAACTCATGCGGTATGCATTCTATTAACTATGAGCCTAAAGTCGATGAGAAGTTATTAGAAGAAAATAACTATTCTCTATCTTTGTCTGATTCTTCTTCAAAAGAAGGAGCGACAAAACTCATGGACTTTAATTCTTACTCAAAAGATGTTTGGTGGCAAAGTTTTTCCGACGAGCGCTTAGATCAGTTTATTTCAGACGGACTTAAAAGTAATTATGATTTAAAAGCAGCTCTTGCAAGAATTACAAAGGCCCGTTACCTTCGCTCGGCAAGTGGAGCACAGAGGCTGCCAACTTTGAATGCTAGGGGAAACTATCAAGAAGTTGATGGGGGATTTGGGATACAAGGACCCTTTACTGAAGCCGCCTTAACCCTAAGTTGGGAACTCGATATTTTTAATCGCTTAGGATATCAACGTACTCAATTACTCTTTGCTGAAAAAGCAACAGAAGAGGATTATGAAGCTCTCAGATTAACTTTGAGCTCAGAGATTGCCTTAACTTATTTTAGAATTATTGAAATCAACAATCGACTCAAGCTTCTTGATAAGCAGATTAAAATCGGCAATGAATATTTAAATGTCATTCGATTAAGATTTAAAGAAGGCTACTCAAGTAAGGTTGATGTACTTCAACAAGAAAGCCAGCTCTTAAATTTAAAATCTCAAATTCCTCGAGCGAATGAAGAATTAAGAGTGCAGCAGAATAAACTTGATATTTTACTTGGCGAAACTCCTGATGGTAAGGAGCGCTTTGTTCCTAAGAAATTGATGAATTATAGTTTTGATTATTCGGTTGGTGTTCCTTCAGAGCTTCTTCTAAGCCGTCCTGATCTAAGGGCCGCATCGGCACGAGTCGTGTCTCAAGATGCAGCAATCGGTTCAGCTTTTGCTGATCGCTTTCCTAGTTTCTCCATCACAGGAAATTTAATTAATAGAGATGTGCCCGTTTATGGTGGGGTGATTAAGAATTTTACGGGAGGAGTACTTCTCCCTATTATCGACTTTGGTCGCAGAAGAGATTTAGTCAATTCCAATGAAGCGGACTATAAAGCTATTCTCGATGAGTTTAGTGGAACGTTTATCAATGCTGTTGCTGAGGTTGAAAATCTTCTCTATCAAATTCAGCAGCGAAAAGCTCTTATTGTCACTCTCTCAAAGCGTAGAGATGTTCTAGATGAAACTCTCTCTCAGGCAACAAAGCGCTACAAGAAAGGAATTACAGATTATCTTCCTGTTCTCAATGCAATTGAAAGTCTTAACGAAACAGAGATTCTCCTCTTGTCTGAGAGGCGCTCTCTTATTGAATTACAAGTTGGGCTTCACAAGGCGATAGGTGGACATACTCATCAGACTAAAGCCGCATTAGATCAATCTGTCCCGAATACAGAGGCTGATGAGAAAGCAAAATCAGTGGAGAAAGAAAAATGAAATATATTTTAATATTGGCCATTATTTTAGTTCAGGGTTGTTCCAAAAAGGAAGAAGGAAGCCAAACTTCGCTTCCCCGTGTGGAGGCCGTCAAATTAAAGAGGCAAACTCTTAGGGATCAAATTGAAGCTCTTGGAAGTTTGAAATCTAATGATTCTGTTCAGATTACTTCAAAAGTTACGGATACGATAAGTGCCATCCATTTTACTGACGGTATGCGAGTTCAAAAAGATGATATTCTTGTAGAGATGACCTCTACCCAAGAAAAGGCCCTCATGAGTGAAGCCTTAGCGACACTAAGAGAAGCTCGTAAGCAACTCAATCGTGTGAAGAATCTAATGGATAGTGGTGCCATTTCTAAGTCCTTATTTGACCAAAGACAAAGGGAATACGATACCGCAAAAGCAAGACTTGATGCTGTAAAATCACAACTGGGTGATCGCACCATTTCAGCTCCTTTTTCAGGGGTTGTCGGACTTCGTAATATTAGTACGGGGATGTTGATTCGGCCGGGGGATCTTATTACCACTTTAAATGATGACTCTGTAATGAAATTAGACTTCGATATTCCATCCCTTTATCTCTCCCAAATTGAGCAAGGTTTAGAAATCTCGGCGACAACAGATGTATATAAAGAAAAAGTGTTCTCCGGAAAAATCTCCGGAATCAGCAATCAAGTCAATCCACTGACTCGCTCTGTAACCGTTAGGGCCATCATTGAAAATCCTGATAATCTTCTTAAACAAGGCCTTCTTATGAAGGTCCACATTTTCTCCAATAAAAGAGAAACTCTAGTCATTCCTGAAGAAGCGGTTCTTTCTCAGGCCAATAAGGTTTTTATCATTAAGGCCAATAAGAAAAATAATGCGTTTGAAGCTCAAAAAGTAGAAGTGAAACTTGGAGCCAAATACCCTGGAAAAGTTGAAATTACGGAAGGCGTATCCGAAGGAGATATCGTTGTTATTCGTGGAGCTTTTAAATTAAACTCTGGTGACGCTATTGAAATTGATTGGGTAAGTGATTCATCTCCTGAGAAAGAAACTGAGAAATATTCGGGAAAATCACCGGAAAAATCACCGGAAAAATCATTAGAGAACCCTGAAGAAGGCCAATAAAATGATCCTCTCTGATATATCTGTAAAACGTCCTGTCTTAGCATCTGTAATGTCTATATTACTGATCATTTTTGGGATCATTAATTTTATCAAACTCCCCCTAAGAGAGTTTCCCGATGTTGATCCTCCCATCGTTTCTGTGCGAACAACGTATCCAGGAGCCTCTGCTAGTGTGGTAGAGACAAGAATTACAAAAATTATCGAAGATCGAATTGCTGGAATTGAAGCCATTGAATCGATCACTTCCAGTAGTGCCGATGGCCTATCCAATATTTCTATAGAGTTTTCCACGGATAGAGATATTGATGCTGCTGCCAATGATGTGAGGGATCGAGTTTCTGCGGTGACCGGTGATCTTCCTGATGAATCGGATCCACCTGAAATTCAAAAGGTAAGTGCCGATGACGATGCTATTGCATGGTTTGGTCTGACAAGTACAAAAATGACCACTTTGGAGCTTACAGATTATGCGGATCGCTATCTTGTGGATCGCTTCAGTGCTCTAGATGGGGTGGCCCGTGTGAGGATCGGGGGTGATATGTCCTATGCTATGAGGATTTGGTTGGACCGTGAAGCATTGGCCGCTCGAGAATTGACAGTTACAGATATCGAAGAGGCCTTACGGGCAGAAAATGTTGAGTTACCTGCCGGAAATATTGAATCTCTCAATATGCAATATACCGTTCGTGTGAAGAGAAATTTTGTTAGACCGGGTGACTTTGAAAAACTGGTGATCAAGAGAACAGAAGACTATCTTGTTCGACTTGGTGATGTGGCCAGGGTCGTTCAAGAGGCTGAAGAAGAGCGGACTTTCTATCGTGGAAATCAGACTCCACGAGTCGGTATTGGAATCATAAAGCAATCTGTGGCCAATACTATTGATGTCGTAAAAAACGCCAAAAAAGAAGCAGCCGCTATACAAAAAGAGCTTCCCTCTGGAACGGAGATTGCGATCAATTATGATACTTCCACCTTTATTGAACGCTCGATTGCTGAAGTTTATTCCACCCTTTTTATTTCTATTATTCTCGTTGCTTTTGTTATTTATATCTTCCTCGGGAGTATTAGAGCGATGATTGTTCCTGTGGTAACTGTGCCGGTCTCTATCATTGCAACAAATCTCGTTCTGGGTACTTTAGGCTATTCAATTAATTTATTAACCCTATTGGGTTTTGTTCTTGCGATTGGTCTTGTGGTCGATGACGCTATTGTTGTTCTTGAAAATATCGTTAGGATCATGAAAGAGGAAAAGAAGAGTGCTCTGCAAGCTGCTTATGAAGGTTCTCGCCAAGTGGGCTTCGCCGTTATTGCGACAACACTTGTCCTTCTCGCTGTGTTCATCCCTTTGGGAATGTTGGAAGGGGATTTAGGAAAACTCTTTTCTGAATTTTCGGCCACGATCTCCGGAGCAGTTGTTTTCTCATCTTTCTTGGCCTTGTCCCTGTGTCCAATGATTGCTTCGCTCATTCTAAAATCCAATGAAAAACCAAGTAAGATTAATTTATGGACGGAGAAAATTGTTAGAAAGTTGCAATGGATGTACCTTTCTTCTTTAAAATTCTTTGTGAGAAAACCTATTTTTCTCATTCTCTTTATTTTCTTATCTACTGCTCTTACTGGAATCCTCTATACCTCTCTTCCTTCTGAGTATACTCCGAAAGAAGACCGTGGGATTATGTTTAATATGATTGATGGCCCAGAAGGGGCCTCTTATTCCTATATGACTGACTATATGCTGAAGGTTGAAGATCGACTTTCTTCATTTGTTAAATCTGGCGAAGCTCAAATGATGGTTACCCGTTCACCTCGAGGTTGGGATGGAAATAGTTTTAATTCAGGGGTTGCTCTCTTAAGTTTAAGTGACTGGGGAGAGAGAAGAAGTATTTTTGAAATTCAAAAAGAGGTCAGACAAAAACTAAGCGATCTCCCTGGTGTACGAATCTTTTCGATTCTCCCTCAAGGTCTTGGGGGCTTTTCTAAGCCACTCCAATTTGTAATTGGGGGAAGTACTTATCAAGAACTTAGAGAGGTGAGAGATAAGATTTTTGAAAGAATTAATAAAGATAATCCAGGCTTTGTTGGGTTAGATCACGACTACAAAGAGACAAAACCTCAGATTGAAATCGAAGTGGACTATAGTCGTGCTGCTGAAATGGGGATCTCAATTCAAAATATTGGTCACACTCTTGAAACAATGTTGGGTTCTAGGAGAGTGACAACTTATATTGATAGAGGGGAGGAATATGATGTCATCCTTGAAGGAGAGAGAAATTCACAACGTAGTGTGGGATCTTTAAAGAATATTTATGTTCGCTCTCAAAAGAGTAACGATCTTGTTCCTCTTTCCAATCTTGTCAAAGTTAACTCCTTTGCTGATGCGAATACGCTGAATCGTTTCAATCGATTAAGGGCCCTTACCCTCTCATCCAATTTGGAGGATGACTTTCCTCTAGGAGATGCACTTAAGTATCTTGAAGATATTACTCGAGAGATCAATCCAAATCTTGTCGTGGACTATAAAGGTTCCTCTCGCGATTTTAAGGAATCGGGAAACTCCATGATCTTTATTTTCCTATTAGGTGTTGTGGTTACCTTTCTCGTCTTAGCTGGTCAGTTTGAGAGTTATCTGCACCCCTTTGTCATTATGATTGCAGTGCCGACTGTTGTTATGGGGGGACTCATTGGAGTTTTTCTCTTAGGAGGGTCGATAAATATTTATACTCAGATTGGTCTTATTATTCTTGTTGGGCTCTCGGCAAAGAATGGTATTTTGATTGTCGAGTTTGCTAATCAACTCCGCGATGAAGGTCATTCCTTCTATTCTGCGATCTTTCGCTCATCTTTTGTACGACTTAGGCCCATTATCATGACCAGTTTAACGACGGCCATTGGTGCTCTTCCTCTTGTGATTACTTTTGGGGCTGGAGCTGAGACGAGAATGGCCATTGGGACAGTGATGCTCTTTGGGATGATTGCAGCTACACTATTTACTGTTTATGTCGTACCGGTGATGTACAGCTTAATCTGTAAGAATACAAAGTCTCCCGATCATATTGCTCAACAGCTTGATGCCCTAGCTTCTCAAGACTTATAGTATCCAAATTCCTGACAGGGGCAGAAGATAATACAGAGTTTAAGGTAGCATTCCCTTGAGTTTGCTACTTTTAAACTATGAAGAAATCATTATCCCTTATTCTATGTCTTTTCGGGCTATTATGGGCACCCTTAGTGGGGGCTACAGCTCAATTTCCCCTTAATAATGCTATCGGTGTCGCCGTAACTCCTAAAGGTCAAGAGTACTTTAAAACGGAAATACTCACCCTGATTGAGGCCAATAATTATCAAATTGATGATATTTACTTTCCCGGAACCGAAATTATTGGAGAGGAGCTCTCTACAGAAGATTTAGTAGAAGATTCAGAGCTTAAGGAAGTTATTTTCAAGGCAAAAGAAGTTTTAAATCGCTTTTTTGAAGGACTCGATATTGATCGCCATCAATTGGCCTTAAATGTTGAGGATATTTACTTTCAGGCCAATTGGGAAGAGATCTCTTTAGATATTTTAAAACCTACAGAGTCTGAACTGGAAAAGAACTATCAGGCCATTTTTGTACTTAATCTAAGATCTTCAAATATTAATGTTGAAGTGACTAAGGTTAGAGGAAAGGATTTAAATAATGAATGGCTAGGTGAACTTGGAGTTGATAATTTTAATCTCTTCACGGACCGTGATTCGGCTCCTTTACAAATCCAATTGGCGTTAGGATTTAATCAAGTATCACGTGGTAATTTTAAGATTGAGGTTCTCACTCCACAAAGTAATTTAAATGAGTTACTTCTCGGCTATCGCTTTGATTCGCCACTTGTTCTTCCTCAAGTGGAAGTTCAAATTAATGAGAGAAAACTAAGACTTAGAAATGAAGAAATAGAAGCCCTCTTATTAGAAGAACAAGAAAATATCTTAAATCGAGTAAAGTCTGTACTTCAAGAAAAGATTGAAACAGAGATTCCTGTGCAGGCTTCTTCTCTTATTAATGATGCCCTTAACTCAGGACTTAAGGAAGTAAATCAGATGAACCCTCCGGGGGCACCTGATGATAAGGTGGCCAAATTTGTATGGGCGCTCTCTCTTGGTGAAGTTAAATATCAGAAAGAGCATCTTATTCTTAATTTAGATGCTCGTTTTGATGATCCCACCTTGGCACAGAATAGAAGTTTACCAACGCAGTATACAGCGGCTACGGCTCCTTCTTTGACAAAGGGAAGTTTCCCAAGTTCAGATTTTGTCTTTAGCCTCAATCAAAGTGTTCTCAATAGGGTAATTCAATTGAGTTCTCTTCGAGGCTATTTTGATGAGATTGCTATGGATTCAGGTGAGTCAATTAAACTCGTTAAAACTCCATATCTCTCTTTGAAAGATGGCAAAGCAAAGATGGCCCTTGAAATTGAATATGAAGTTACTGGATTTTCAGCTGTATTTGTTAAGAATCCTATTCGAATCGAATTTGATTTAAATCTCGCTTTTCCTATCGATAAGGATGGAAAAGTCTCTATGCAAGTGGAGTCCATTGATGTAGATAGCTCCCATGTGGATAGTAAATATATTCGATTATTTAGTTCTAAAGTTCGTTCAGCTGTAAAAGATAAACTTAAAGAAGTAAATGAAGACATGAAAGGCTATCTCTTAACGGATGATATTCCAATTCCAGATGATCTTGGGGGAATTAAACTCAGAAAAGTTGGGACGGAATTAGACAATGGTCACTTACTTATTTATTCAGAATATAAAAACTAAAGGAATATAGATGAAGAATTTAATTAGTGTTTTTACCCTTATTTTACTCTTATTTGCGAGCACTGATCAGGCCATGGCCCGTGATTATAAAGTTGGATCACTAAGTGTAAGGGGAATTTCTAAGTTCTCTGGACCTTATGTGAGTTTATACCTTGTTCATGGCTCTAAGCTTTTTGGCCAGGAAATCACAGTGAATAAAGTTTTCAAGGTTTTGAAAACTCAAAAGATAAATGGTAGCGATGAGATGGTTTTTGGTCCCTTTAGTATGAAACAGAATTGGTCTAGTTTTAGAGGGCCAAGCCACGTTATTGCTGTCATCCATAGTGAAAAGAAGCATGCACTTAATCGTCATGGTGTGATTGATGGAACTCCAACAGTTTTTGAAGCCCCGAATTACTTAAATTCTAATGAAATTGTTCCGGCCAATAACCAGACTAAGAAATTAGAAATTAGGGGAGCTATTTCTTTAAAAGATCTTAAAGCTGGCGTACCTTTAAATCTCTAAACAAATGGTTTGATAAGAGAAGAGTCCTTTCTGGACTCTTTTTTCTTTCCTTGTGATAGAGCTATGGCATTTGTTATGCTCTATCTATGTATAAAATAATCCATCTTATCTTTTTAGTTTTTATTTCATTTAACTATCTCCACGCAATGGAGGTCTCTTATAGTTTCGTTGAGGTTTCAAAACATAAAGAAGTGAGAAAGAAGAATGAGTCTAAATCGATGGTTTTGGCCTCGGTATCGAAACTCTACACTCTCTATTACGTCTTGCAGAATCTAGATGAAAATAAAGTGATCCCAACGTCTGTCTATCAAACTAAAGATGCCGTCCTTAAAAATAAGGTCCTTGAAGGGAATCTCTATCTTAAAGGAGAAGGGAATCCTTTCTTATATGCTCAAAATATAGTTGATCTTATTTATCAGATCAAAGATCAAGGTATTGATTCAATTAATGGAGAGTTCTTCGTTTGTACCGATGGTTTTTGGTCTACGAAGAGATTATCTCCACTAGGCCTAGAAGATCAGGCAGATAATCCAGGGATGGGGCCTTTAAATTTCGAATTTAACCGCTTCACTGTTGATAAACTCACTCATCAGCCTATTCCTTTGATGGATTATTTAAGGATCAAAGACAAGAAACTTAATGAGCCCGGTTTAAAATTTAAATATGACTCTGGTGAAAAGGAGACATGGATAAAAAATTCTAATGAAAGGCATTCTTATAGAGAAGCCTTACCGGTTCGAAAGAGTTCTCTCTTTGCTGCTCATTTCTTTCGTTATTTAGCTTCTATTCATAATCTCAAACTTCCTTCACCTAAAGCGACTCAAAGCTGTAATACATTACATGAAAAATTATCTCTTCTGGCCTATGAAAAGAGTCTTCCCCTCTATCGTTTAGCAGAGTTGGCCATAGAGTATTCGAATAATTTAATCGCTGAAATGCTATTGCAACTTGTTTCTCCAGGTAAACCTCGAGAAGCTGCAAAGGAAATGCTCAGTTGGTATAGGAAGAATTTTAAAGATGTCCCTGAGTGGAAGAAATCTCAACTGATAAATGCTTCAGGATTAAGCCTAGAAAATCAAACCTCCGCGCGCAATTTAGCTCATCTCTTAAGTAAAATTCATGCAAGGCCATCATTAAAACAGAATAGAGATAATCAAAAGAAACGAAAATTTATATCTTATCTCTCTATTAATGGACATAGTGGTGGTATAAGAAGGAGAGTCAATTCTCCTGAAATGAGTTTCCACGTTTATGCTAAAACAGGATCTTTATTCTATGTAAATAATTTAGCTGGTTATATCAGAAGTAAGTCGGGAAAACTTTATTCTTTTGCTATTTTCACTACCGATAGTGAAAAGCGCGATTTATTAAATAAGAAAAACTCAAGTAAAGTGAATAAGGTTCGTTTGGGCAATAAGAAATGGTATCGAGAGTCTTCATCTAAGATAGATAAGATCTTAATCGATTTTTTAAAAACGGCTTCTTAAAAAAGAAAAAGAGGGGATCAAAATGATCCCCCATAAGAATTCTTAGTAAGTAAAACCTAGAGTTACAAAACCATAGTTATTTTGTGAAGCTAAGCTATCATCTGTCCAGTTCATCGCCACGATATATTCTAGTCCAATTGACCAGTCATTATTTAAGTAATAAGAAGAACCTACTTTAAACATAGGTCCAAAAGTCGTATCGTTTTCCGTTGTTCCTCTTACGTCATCGTGTAGTATGGCCGCTAGACCAGTTCCAAAGAAAACATCAGCATTGGAGTTATCTTCTAGGTGATACATGATAGATGTACCTAGTAGTGTTTGGGAATCAGCTTGAAGTGAACCGGCCGTATCATTCCCCGCAGAATAGATCGCCATTGCATCAAAACCAACATTTCCCTTTCTTCTCTCATGAGAAATACCACCATCAACAGACGTATTATTAGCTCCTAAATAGAGCTTTGAAATCCCTGTAGTTTCATCCCATGATCTTTCAAGTTTATCACCGATATCTGCATAAACACTTGAAGTTGCTAAAAGAGTAAGGGCCGTTGCAGTTTTCATTGTTTTCTTAATCATTGTTCATCCTTGTTGAAGTTAAAAATGTTTTAATGTTTTTCATTTTAGAGTCAAAGGATGATCCTGACTTTTATACTTTGATAATAGTTTGTGTATAAATCTACAATTTTGAATGTTGCACATCTTTTAATATGAAGTTTTTATTCTTGGTGAAATTGTCACCATGAAGTACAGAGATCCCTCCTGTAGTTTCGAAAATAACAGCATGAACTTTATTGAGATCATAAGCATTGGCTTCTCTTAGTTTAGCGAGAATATCATTCTCTGATACATTGGCCTTTTTCATATTGATTTCATTGAATTTCCCATCTTCCATAAGAAGAAGAGGGGTATTATCTAACCACTTTAAGCTCTGAGGGAAATGGCACCTTACACGAGCTATAATCCATTGGGCACAAAAGAGAAAAACGAGAGAGAGAAGGGAATTAATCAAATTGGGTGATGCAGAATTAATACTGGCTGCAAAAGTGGATCCTATGGCCAGTGTGACGGCGAAATCAGAAGCCGACATTTTAGAGAAGCTTCTCAAACCAATTATCTTGGTGAGGGCTATAATGGCAAAGTAAATAATAATCCCCGTTATGAGTATATTTTTGAAACTACTGAAGTCTTGTCCTATCCAATTTGTATCCATATGACCTCCTTGTTTAAAGTAATGCATAATGAATAGAGATAATGAGTTTAAAAATACTTTCCTAAGAAATCTTCTTCATTTCTTAACAATTTATAATTGCTTAAATAATTAAACATTTTTTTATCTCTTCAAAAAAGATTATTCCAATTGACCTCTCTAAACTGGAAAAGTGATATGAAAAACGGAGGTTTTATGACGATTAATATTTTTGAAGCATTAAGAAATGATCACGAAGTTCAAAGAGAATTATTGGCGAAATTAATTAATACCCATGGGGATTCCCCTGAAAGAAGAAAGCTCTTTGAAAAACTTAAGAAGGAAGTTACAGACCATGCAAAAGCTGAAGAGCGCTATTTCTATTCACCTCTGATTGAACATGATCAAACGATTGATAAGGCGAGACACAGTGTCGCTGAACACCATGAGTTGGATGAATTGATTGATCAATTAGATGAGATGGAATTTTCAAATACAGCGTGGCTAACTGTGGCCAAACAATTATCTGAGAAACTTGAACATCATCTAAGCGAAGAAGAGCATGAGATTTTTCAAGTTGCTGGAAAGGTTTTATCTTCCAGTGAAAAGGCTTTGTTGGCCCAAGAATATAATACTGAAATGCATCATCTGGAAGGGGATTCAGGGGATTTAAAACAGGCCCATTGAATTTATAATCACTTCTCGGGTATGATAGTTCAGGTCTATCGTACCTGAGAAGGAATATATATAGGATGAAGAAAAACTTAATCCGCTACCCCCAATCTTTGCAAAGAGATAATCTCTATGCTCACAGTAGCGCTGATGAACTCCTTTTGGAGCATTTAGAGCAACAGAATTTAGCCTTATCGACTAAGATCCTCATCATTAATGATCAATTTGGCGCTTTAAGCTATCATTTATCTTCCTATAATATTGAAGCTTATACAGACTCTTATATGAGCCACCGCTCCATAGAAATAAATACTAATCAATCCACTAAGCAGTTTTTTGATCTCTCTGATATTTCTCAAAACTCAAAGGAATACGATCTTGTCTTGTGTTATCTTCCTAAGAATCATTCCTTTCTTGAAGATATCTTGGCCATTCTCTCTCAATCCCTTAAGCCTCATACTCCCTTCATTTTTACTGGAATGGTTAAGCATATGAGTCGAGGTCATTTTCAGCTTATTGAAAAGTATATTGGTCCTTTAACCACAAGTTTGGCCAAGAAGAAGGCCAGATTAATCTTTTCTCGTTTAGAGCTTCCCCCACAAGAGTCTCCTTTTCCCAAGTATCTACAAGTCGATGGCCTTGAGCACGAGTTTACCCAATTTTCTAATATCTTCTCGCGAGATAAATTAGATATTGGGACGCGCTTCTTTCTTGATCATTTACCTGTAGATCTCACTGGAGAGGCCCTCGATTTAGCCTGTGGCAATGGCATCCTAGGTATCAAATTTAAACTTCAAAATCCTTCTGCCCTAGTTTCATTTACCGATGAATCATTCATGGCCATGATTTCGGCGAAAACCAATTATCGTAAATACTCCTTCAACGACAGGGGAAACTTCTTTTGGAGCCATAGTGCTGAGGCAGTCAAAGACAAACAGTTTGATTTTATTATGTGTAATCCACCATTTCATCAAGGGACGACTGTATCCACTCATATTGCCCATGATATGTTTAAACAGTCTTATAAAGTTCTTAAAAAGGGTGGATCCTTAAGGATTGTCGCCAATTCTCATCTAGGCTATCCCTCCATCTTACGAAGGAACTTTAAGAAAGTATCTATCTTAGCCTCTAATAAGAAATTTCTTATTTTAGAGGCCATTAAATAATCCATCTATTATTTATAGAGTAATATAGTTAGTTTAAACCTAACTATATTCATAAAAGAACCTATTATTTTCTACGGCAAATTTACCTTATATTTGGCCTATGAGAATTAACGACTTTAAAAATTATTTTCCTAACTTATTGAACACGCCCTTTTTGAGTGAGAGTGTAATATCAGATTTGATTTCTTCTCTTGAGAGACAAGGTTGGTTCTCAGCAGAGAATATCTTTCCTGAAGCACCTCTCTTTCTTTCGACTTGTAAAGACCTCTATACAAGTGGAGATTATTTTTCTGAAGCTATGATAGGAAAAAACTTAAATCAAGTTCGAGAACCTAGTATTAGAAAGTCTGAAATATTCTGGCTTGAACAAAATGATACACAGCTTTCACCCTATGTAGATCCTCTTTTTAGATCTTTTGATGCATTAAAAAATATACTTAATGAATCATTTTTTCTTTCTTTGAAAAGATGGGAGAGTCAATTTGCTCTTTATAGAAAGGGGGGCTTTTATAAGAAGCACTTAGATCAATTCAAAAATAATCGCCATCGGCAGATTACTTTAATCCTCTATTTGAATGATTGCCCTGAGGGGGGCGAACTCGTGCTCTATAATCGCGATCAAAAGAATATAAAGGATTTTATAATAAAACCTAAGCAAGGTTCTATGGTAATATTTTTTTCCAATCAAATCTATCATGAGGTACTACCGGTAACCCATCCGCGCTATAGTATAACAACATGGTTTAGAGATGATCTGGAAGTTTTTCTTTAAAAAAGGATAGTCGTATGGGTGAAATTTCAAAATTTTTAGAGACCAATTTTAAGCATTTTAATGCCGCTTCACTATTAGATGCTGCAAAAGCTTATAAAAGTCACGTGGATAGTGGTAAGAAAATGATGGTCACTTTAGCTGGTGCGATGAGTACTGCTGAATTGGGCATATCTCTGGCCCAAATGATTAGAGAAGATAAAGTATCTATTATATCTTGTACGGGAGCTAATCTCGAAGAAGATATTATGAATCTTGTTGCTTATAACTCCTATAAACGAATTCCTCATTATAGAGATCTCTCTCCTCAAGATGAGCAAGATTTGTTAGAGAAAGGTTTCAATCGGGTTACCGATACCTGTATCCCAGAAGAAGAGGCCTTTAGGAAATTACAAAGGCATCTCTATAAACATTGGTGTGCTGTTAAAGACGCGGGAGAGAGACTCTTTCCCCATGAATTTATGTATCGCATGCTTCTTAGTGGTGAATTAGAGCAGTACTACGAAGCTGACCCTAAGAATTCATGGATGTTGGCCGCTGCCGAGAAGAATATTCCCATTGTCGTTCCAGGATGGGAGGATTCTACCATTGGGAATATCTTTGCAAGTTATTGTTACAAAGGCGATTTGCCGACCCACCTGATGAAAAGTGGTATCGAGTATATGGTGTGGTTGGCCAACTGGTATAAAGAAAATGCAGGAACTGATGGAGTTGGTCTCTTTCAGATCGGTGGAGGAATTGCCGGTGATTTTCCAATCTGTGTTGTTCCTATGCTTTCCCAAGATTTAGAAGAAGGGGAAATTCCTCTGTGGTCTTATTTTTGTCAAATCTCCGATTCTACAACCAGTTATGGTTCTTATTCGGGAGCTGTGCCCAATGAGAAAATTACATGGGGTAAATTGGGGGTGGAAACTCCTCGATTCATTGTTGAGTCTGATGCCAGTATTGTGGCTCCTCTTATATTTGCCTATATACTTGGTAAGTAGAGGAGATCCCCCTATGATTTAAATTTATAGGGGGATGATTTCTAAGGAGCTGGATTACTTATCTTAGAGTGGATTTGATTAATTTCATCTCTTATCTTTTGAGATAATTCAATTTCGATACTCTCTATATTTTCTTTGAGTTGGTCCATTTGAGTGGCCCCGATAATATTGCTCGTTAGAAAACTTCTCTGATTAACAAAGGCAAGGGCCATTTGCGCTGGGCTTAAACCATGGTCTTGCGCCAGTTCACAATAAAGCTCAGTGGCCCTTTGTGCTTCAGGGTTGCTATAGCGGCTAAAGCGTTCCCATTTTGTTAGTCGCGCATTTTCTGGTTTTGCACCCTTTAGATATTTTCCTGTGAGCACCCCAAAGCCAAGAGGTGAATAGGCGAGTAATCCAATATTCTCCCTTAATGAAATTTCGGCATTTCCTACTTCAAAAGATCGGTTGAGAAGATTATAGGGGTTTTGAATTGATTGGGGACGAATGAGACCTTCTCTTTCAGAAATTTGAAGGTACTTCATAACACCCCAAGGTGTTTCATTGGAAAGACCAAACTCTTTGATTTTTCCTTCTTTTCTGAGTTCATCAAGTGCTTCTAATCTTTCGATAAAGGGAGTGAAGCTCTCTTCACACGTAGGGGGAAGAGATTCGATACCCAGTTGTCCAAAATAATTGGTTGTTCTCTCTGGCCAGTGTAATTGATAGAGATCTATGATCTCAACCTGTAAACGTTTTAGGGAATCTTCACAGGCCTTTTTGATTTGATCCTTACTGAAATTATTTCCCCCTCTGATATACCCGGCTTCCATTGGTCCTGCTATTTTAGAGGCCAGAAATATTTTATCTCGGTGAGTTTTAAGTTTATCCCAAGTTCCGATATACTTTTCTGTTAAGGTATAAGTTTCAGCCTTAGGAGGAACCGGATACATCTCAGCTGTATCAATGAAGTTAACTCCTCTTTCAAAAGCGTAATCAAGTTGTTCATGCGCTTCTCTTTCCGTATTTTGCTCACCCCAGGTCATAGTTCCTAAGCAGATGACTGAGACTTCATGCTGGGTTTTCCCTAATTTTCGATACTTCATTATTTGCTCCTAAACTGAACTCAATAGGACTAAAGAGATTCTTTCCACTCAATTATCATAGTGAAACTCGATATTTGTGGCCAGAATTGAATGGGATGCAGGAAGCTTGTCTAAATAGATTGAAAGGGCCATTTCTTTAATCGACGAAGACTATTTTCTAAACTTCCTACTATAGATTAGCAATAGAATGAAACATAGGATTCCTACTACTAAACCTATGGGTTGCCCTGTAGACGGGTCCATTTGAAAGCCTATTTTGGCCGTCATGATATAGGATACTGTGACAGCAGTTCCCACTACAGCGGGGATGCTGACTATCCAGTGAAATGTTTTCTTTATGAAGAGGTATTTAGTCGCCAACCATAGAACGCTCGTAGAAAGGAGCATATTGGAAAAAGCGAAGTATCTCCATATTAAGGAGAAATCGATCTTGGTCATAAAATAGGCAATGGTGAGAATGGGAATCGAAACAAGAAGCCTATTCTTTATACTTTGAGAAATCTTAAAGGCATCTATGATAGTCAGTCTTAGAGATCGAAATGCTGTATCGCCAGAAGTTATGGGAAATACGGCCACCGCAATAATGGCCATAATTCCACCTAGGCTCCCTAGATAGGACGAAGATATACGATTGACTACAAGTCCTGGTCCGCCTTGGTCAATGACACTTTTTAATTCACTATATCCATCTGGAAAAGCTGCTATACCAGCGAGCGCCCAGACACAAGCAACAACTCCCTCAGCTAACATGGCCCCGTAAAATACAGGTCTTGCATATTTCTCATTGGTGAGACAACGAGCGATAATTGGTGCTTGAGTTGAATGAAAGCCACTAATGGCCCCACAGGTAATAGTAACAAAGAGAAGTGGCCATACGGGAGGGCCATCGGGAACTGGATTGAGTAACTCATGTCCTAGATGTTGGGAGTGATCAAAGAATGAAAAAAGACTTCCAAATTCATTTATGCTTGGAAGATGGGGAGCATGAAGAAGAAGGGCGGTTGCAATGGATAGAGTCATTATAACCATGAGAAGACCAAAGACTGGGTAAAATTTGGTGATTATCTTATCGATAGGTAAGAGAGTCGCTAAAAGATAATACCCAAGAATGACTAAAACCCAGAAAGTATGATCGGCCATCCATGTATTTTGAAAAACTTCTAAGTTACTTATCAATCCGGCAGGACTCATTATAAAAACAACTCCAACAAAGAAGAGGAGCATGGCCGTAAAAATGAGCATAATACTTTTGAAGTAGATATTGAAATAGTGACCTGCAATTTCAGGTAAGCTTTTACCATCTTCTTTAATACTCAGTACACCTGAGAAAAAGTCGTGAACCGAGCCTCCAATGATATTTCCTAGGACAATCCAAATAAGAGCAATAGGGCCGTAAAGAGCTCCTAAGATGGGCCCAAATATGGGACCCACTCCTGCAATATTCAAGAACTGAATTAAAAAAGCCTTTAAAAGGGAGACTTCTACATAATCCACTCCATCTTCAAAACGGGTTACGGGTGTTTCCAAATTTGAATCGATGCAAGCTTGCTTAGCGACAAAGGGACTATAATATTTGTAGGCCAGTACTAAGAGGGCCAAGCAGATAATTAAAATAAGCATTTTGTTTACTCTTTTCTATTCTAGGGAGAACCCCATTTTTATGGGGAAGGTTTAAAATATTTTCTGCTACGAATTTAAGCGAGAGGTGAAATTAATAGAGAAAAATAGTTGGCTAATTATATCCCTTTCTATTCTAGAAATTCAAATTTATTTCAATTCCGTATTAATTAAGTCATAATTTCACCTTTGCTATTATAGAGATAGGAAAAATAAAGTTGGAGAGTCCGATTGCAATCACTCAAGGTATATTTTTACTTTCAATATAAGTATTTAATCTTTTTATTTGGAACTTTTTGGCTACCTCTTGTTCTCTTTGATTGCTTGAGTCCGTATCCTATTTCTGAACTTCCCTATGTTTTTCTTTTGGCCTTATTCCTTTCTCAATACGTCTTTTCAAAAGATAAGAACCTCCAAGCGAAGTTGAAACCTAAGGTTATAGAAAAATTAAGAAAGAAGTGGGGAAGAACTCCCTCCACAAACGAATGGATAGCTTTTGGTCAAAAGATCATCAGTTTTAGAGGGATAAGTCAGTTGATTTGTGGTGTTGCTATTATCATTTGGATGCTTTTTTCACCTTAAAATGCTGAATACTTTGACAGCCCATTTTTCTGAACTTCAAATCTCTTTTTGAAGTTGTGGAGTACTGCCAAGTGAGTTCCCTCTCTTTTTTATTGTCACTGACACAGGCCCAGACTTTATTCTTATCGGGACATCTGGTTTTTTTGTAGAGGCCATGAGCTTGCTGACAATAGTTTTTGACAATCTCTTTCCATGAATTGATTTTCTTTTGATCCGCATCGATTAATATATTATCGGTGCAGTAATTATCTTGCTTCATAAAGCAAGAGCCGACAAAGATTTCTCTTTGTTCGGCCCTTAACGAATGATTGAATATTAAGAGGATAAGTATAGTACTTATGAGCTTCATTAATCTACCTTTGAAAGTGAGTAGATTTAGTTTACCTCAAAGAGGAAATTTCTCTCTTCTTTTTTAGAAGTGCTCAAATTTTCCTGACTATTTTGATTTTCAAATATTTCCATGCGACGTGGGTCGAGCTGAAGCATAACTTTATCTCTAAACCAACGAGTGAGTTTTCTTCTTTCTGTATAACGAGTTTCCACGCTGAATTTTCTTCCTACGTGTCGTGCAAGAAAGTTCATTTTCTTAGCTTCAACATATTTTAAGCGTGTGCATCCATGAGATCCTACATCACCGTTTACACTATAGGAGGAATGAAAGGCGATCCCATAGTGATAGAAAGTTGCCCAGCCCATATCCTCATCATTTGAATTTACATAGTGATCCATTACAAAATAGCCTGGAAATTTACCGGTAACTTTTCCTGCTAATCCCATTTCATTATCTTTTTGCAGCAAGAAATCACCTTTACTATTTTGGTTTCTCTTAGGTGAAGTTTGATAAACATAGAGAGACTCAGGAGTATAGTTTCCTCCTGATCCATCACGCCATGGCATACCAGGTGTCGTTACCCAAGTCGCAATATGTTGACCCGTATACTCATCTCCATTGATATAGACATAGGCGCGATAACACATTTTTGAACGGCAGTGACCGTAGTCTGGAATATCTCTGTCTTGTGCAGCATCGGTCACAACAACATGAACGCTTTCGATTCCATTGAAGCGGTATCTTCCATTGAAGTCCATTTGAGAATAGTAATCAAGATCGTCGTAATAACCTGTGTAACCTTTAGAGGTACAACGATTAATATCTTTGAGTTCAGAGAGCTCTAAGTTTCTTTGAGCTTGCTCGCATTGCTTAACCCAATTAGGAGTATACCCGTTACTCCAAGGATTCTTTGCGGCAACGGAAGTTAAATTCATTCCAAGACCTAGTGTAAAGATAAGTCTAAGAATGAAAATATTCTTTTCTTTAATTTTATGCATCATGGTAAGACCCCAGTGTTAAGTTTTTAACGGAGGCATTCATATCAATTTAAGAAGTGATGGCCAAGTAAAATTTAAATTATGGCCTAGACGAAAGAAATTTTAAGTCGATGAAAAGTTAGTTCAGTGAGTCATGAAAAGTTTTAATATTCTAATAATCCCTTCTCATTCCAATATTCAAATTCGAAAATTCCCATCTCTCTAATGAGCTCTTGTTTGTTGAGTTCAGTTTGAATATAGCTCTGCTCAGGTTGTCGAGGGTTTCTGTCATCGGGATGAAGATAAGCACGGTCTTTAACAAAGGTTCGCGTTTCTCTTTGGGTTGCGTGGGTGAGAGATTTATTCCACTGGCCAAGAGTCTTCTTTTCTTGTGCAACGCCTATATCAAAGACATAAGGTATAACCTGATCCCCTTGTCTTACCATAATGTAGGGAGCCACATGATAGCGCCATCCAACAAATCCTTCTGGTACAGGTGGAGTTTTTCCCTGCTTTCTCATTCTTTCCCATTCTTCTGGATAAAGTCCACCACGATCAATTTCATCACCATACATGGTCATGGCCTTACCCATCTCAATACCGTTTTCTTTGGCAATAAGAGCAAACTCATGGGCCCTGATTTCACAGCCCGCATGAAGATAGTCAAATTTCATATAGGCCACTTCTTCAAAGGCCTTAAAGAGTTTATCTGCTTGCTCCTGCGTAAGAATACTAATCTGATCGTCCTCATAAGTTGTTTGAGGGAATTGACTTCCAAGACCTAAATCAACTTCTTGGTGAAACTCAGACGCATCATCCCCCTTATTAAAACCAAGGGTGTGGGGAAGTCGCTTTCCATCATGACAAGAATCTAGGGGTTCAGTGGCGTTATCAACCACTTCATTAAAACCTTCAATCGCCTCATATAAAGACTCATTGGCCATAAGAGAAAATGGGCCAAAAAGAAAAGGGATTATCATAAAGATAGAGATTCTAAGCAACGTGAGCATAACTTCTTTTCGGATCTTTTCTTGAGATATGAAGTCAGAATTTCTATAATGAAGCTACTCTTGATTTCTCAAGATATACTTATAACTATTTGAAATTAAAGACGAGATATACAATCATGGACATTATCAGGCAATTTAAGAAAATGAATATTTGGGACTTTCAAGATTTGATGCAGGAGAAGTGTCTTGATAAAGGCGATAGTGCCGTCTATTTCATGTACCTCGACGAATTGAAGTTACGGCGAATCGAATCCGTCTCAGAGGGGGGAGACCATAAACTGCGTTCATTGGCCCATGAACTTTTGGCGTCCTTTAAAAGAGAGTATGAGAAAAATAAGGATTTTTGTTCAGAAAATGAGTTAAAGGACTTTTCTCATATTGTTCAAAACGAAATCTAGTTTGTGGTGTAATTTACACATTATTTGGACAAGCTTAAGAATATCTTAAATCTATTATTGGATAACTTAGTAAGTGACAAAGGGTTTAACTCACAACTAAGGAGATCTATATGTTAAGCTGGTCAGTAACTTTTTTAGTCATCGCTCTTGTAGCTGCTGTTTTAGGATTTGGTGGAATCGCCGGTTCTGCTGCAGGGATCGCAAAAGTACTTTTCTTTGTATTTTTGGTACTTCTTGCCATAAACCTTATTTCAGGTGCTGTTAGAAAATCATAATACAAAAATGAATAACCCCACTTAATATGCCTAAGTGGGGTTTTTTTAATATGGGGATATTAAATGATGCGTATTATTCTAGTTGCCATGGTTCTCATGGTATCAAGTTGTTCTACTATCTATTACAATACTTGGGAATTCTTTGGTCGTGAAAAGAGAGATATTCTTGCGGCTAAAATGGAAGATGCTGCAGACTCTCAGGAAGATGCAAAAGAGCAGTTTAAAGATAGTTTGGAAGTTATTCGAGAGCAATATAATTTTAAAAATGATGAATTGGCTGACGTCTATGATGAACTCTCTGACGATTACGAAAGTTTTAAAAAGAGAAGCGACGATTTAAAAAATAGAATATCACGGGCAAGAGAAGTCGCAGATGACCTTTTTGATGAGTGGAAGGATGAAGCTTACAGCTTTACAAATAAGTCCTATCGTAGACAGAGTTTGAATAAACGAAAAGTTACAATGAAGAAATTCTACGAAACGGCTAATGCTATGAGCGGTATTCAACAGAAAATGGAAAAGGTTCTATCTCGCTATCATGAACACGTTCTCTTTCTTAAGCATAATTTAAATGCCAAGGTTATTGGACAATTAAAAGTTGAAATGAAAAATATTATGGGAGACGTCGAGAATCTCATTAAAGATATTCAATACTCCCAAAAGAAGACCACTGATTTTATATCTGATCTCGAAAGGGCTTAATTGATAACTTGGCCAGGGAAGAATTGATTGAGGGTTCCGTCCTCAATCATACTTTCGATGGCCTTGTTAATTTTTTCGATATGAGCTTTATTGTGGCAACTGTAGAATACTTTCTGTCGAGTTAGAGGAAAATCTTTGTGATAGAATACTTTTCCTTTGCCGTGTTTGGATATGGCCTTCAAACCTGATCTTTCTTCGATGACAAAGTAATCAATTCTCTTATTAATCAACTTCTTAACATTATTAGTATCTGTATTGGTGTATTCAAATTCAATTTTCTTATTAGAGGTGAGTTGGTCGGAGTATCCGTAACCGAGAGTAAGGCCAACTCTTTTTCCTTCGAGATCACGAATTGATAGCTTCTGCGCCTTGTCTCTTGTAAAGACGAAATTCTTCTTTTCAAATATGGTTTTCGATCTCGGTGTTGAATTTGGAATATATTCACTGACGACAGGAAAGAAGCATTGGGCCTTTTTATGATTATATTGATACATGGTTAGTTTCGGAGGATAAATTTCAAAGTTAAATTTCAAACCGGCCCTCTTGGCCACCTCATTACTTAGCTCAATGAATTTACCTTCTGTTTTAGACTTTATGAATAGAGGGATTTTAAAAGTAACGAGGCTTACTTCCTCTGCCTTTAGAGATTGGATCAAGAATATCCCTATCGTGAATGTAATCATGAATGGCTTCATCATAAATTCCAATATATCAAGATTCAAAGGTTTCAATTATTATATATTGATTCTATAGATATTCTGACAAAATTTTCTTAATTTTTTGTATATAATATTTAACGTTAATTTCAGTATTACAAGTGATATAAGATACTTATGTATAATGAAGAAGAAATTTTCTTGAGTTGTCCTTATTGCTTCCAAAATATCTCTATGGTCTTTGAGTCTCTCTATGGTGGGCAAACTTATATCGAAGACTGCGAGGTCTGCTGTAGTCCTATTGAGATTTCCTATAAAGTGGAAAATGGGGAAGTTATTCTTACTAATGTGAGAAAGGGATAATTCTTTCGTTTTCTTGATTTCTGTTTCTTGGTCTTCTTATTTTTCTCTATTTTAAAGTGTGTAGAGATCTTTTAAACTTCTAATTTCATAAGTATGAATAGGCCTTTCGATAGTTAATTCGTCATGATTGAACCAACATGTATCGATACCAAATCGATGACCTCCGACGATATCTGCTTCATAACGATCCCCTATGATGACAGCATTTTCCTTTTTAAAGTCCCTCGCATGTCTGGCCGCGTATTCAAAAAATCTTATATCCGGTTTGGCATGACCACAGGCCTCTGATACACATACAAAGTCTACAAGTTCTTTAATACCCGATCTTTCGATTCTCTTATGTTGAACAAACTCAATCCCATTAGTGATAATCCCTATTTCTGCACGTTCTTTGAGAAACTTGAGTACTTCTATAGCATGATCAAGTAGGACTACTGCATCTGGAAGAGCATGAAGGTAGGAGTCAGATAGGTCTTCGGCACTTGCTTTTAGATTAAACTTCTTAATTAACAAATCAAAGCGTTTAACTTTAAGGGTATCTTTATCTACTTTACCGCAGTCAAAAAGATCCCATAGCTTTTTATTTTCCACTTTATAATATGCATATAGCGTATCGTAATCGAGTTCAGTTTTTAGTTCTCCTTGATTGTGAAGGTTCTCGATGATTCTTCTAAAGGCAAGAGCTTCAGAGGCCCTAAAGTCGAGGAGAGTATCATCTAAATCGAAGAGGTAAGTTTTATATTTTTCAAGCATTATGATTCCGTTTACTTAATTGTAACGAGTATTTGTACCTCATGTAATCAGTAATGGTCTACTTGATATTAAAATTTAGATTACTTTATCTGGGAATGGATCTGGGAAATGATCTGAGAAAGGATAATATTTATCTTTGGCATTTTTATAGATAACAAATTTAGAAGTCTTGTCTCCTAGAGTGAAGACAAGACTTCAAATTAAATCTTGAAAATATAGCAATTATTTAATCTTTGATTCTTTGATAATTCCGCAAGCAATTCTCTTTCCCGCATCTCCAGAGGGTTGGGATTCTAAATCATCTGCCTTAGAGTGCACAATAATCGCCTTATTAAGAATTGAAGCTTTCTTTGCTTCTTCTAAAGTAAGAAATTTATATTTCTTATCAATTAGAGCTTTTCCATTTTTATTGGCCCTAATATTTCCTAGGTCTCCGACATGGTGTTTATCCATTTCTGGACCACCATGGTTCTTATCCATAGGATTAAAATGGCCACCAGCTGAACTACCATCTTTGGCCGAGCAATCTCCGTTTTCATGCACATGAAATCCATGTACTGTATTTGGTCCTAGACCAGAAATCTCTCCTTTAATGAGAACTTCTTTTCCTTTTTGAACAATTTCAAGTTGTCCTTTGGTCTTGCTATTACTCTTTGCTTCCAGTTTTACTGATGCCGCTTGTGCTGCATAAACTGAATGGATAGGCACTATAAGCGAAGATAAACTGGTAAGTAGAGCTACTTTTTTTAGATAGGATAAAGTTCTTTTTTTCACATGATCTCCTTAGATATAGGGTCTATATCATTTTGTCTTTGTCATAATAGTTATACCTTATCTGGAGTTCTATGTTTTTAAGGGGATGAGTAGAGGATTTGTATATTTCTACACTTATAAATTAATGGATAATATCCTCTAAGTTTTCAAAATACTCAAAGGAGATTTTGAGTTCTTTAGCCTGAGATAGATAATCTGTTTGATTTTGAATGGTTTTAGTCCACCAACGATTACGTATAAGGATTTTATCTATTCGCTTGGGATATCTTCTCGCCATTTCTAAATAAATGTCCTGATCCTGTTGTCCTGCATCTCCAATGAGGGTAATGGGGATATCATGATAGAGTTCCATTACTTCTCTTATGCGGTCGAGTTTATGGCCATGAGCGATTGTCTGAGTCGCTTTTTCAGTTTTAATATCTTGTAAAATAAGTGCCCCTGGTGGAAATTGATTGAGTTCAATAAATGCTTTCAGGAGAGGGTAGATATTCCAAGAACTGCTGGAGATATAGAAGAAAAGGTTGTCTTCTATATCATTATTTTTCGCGCTTCCTTTTCTGAGAATTTGATAGGCTTTAGAGGCTTCAGGAAAGGCCTTTCTTTTTTGAGGAGGTCGAAAAAGTGTTCTCATCATCATGGCCGTAAAACTTGTGGCCTTACTTTTTAAAATGGTGTCATCTATATCACTAATGATTACTTTTTTAGTATTTGGTTGAATTTTAAAAAGGTGAGAAGTGTAGATAACTGAGTCATAGTCCGAGTCATTTTCATCTAAGCTAACATGATAGGGAATCTCCTTAGACTCTTCCATGTAGCCATTCCACTTTGCATCCAAGAAGAAAAAACCTTGGGCATTAGTTCTCGCCCTATAGCGAATCGGACCGTCTTTAGTATCGATGATTATTTTTATCGGGACATGGGGTGATTCAAGGGCCAAGAATAATTTGATTACTTTTACAAAATGTCGAAAGGTGTGGCTGGCCTTAGTGAAATCAAGAGGAGCTAGACCTTCTACTACACGTCCTCTGATATGCACTCTTTCCCTACTGGCATAAGATAGATAGGGGAGAATGACGAAAGATTTATTCTCGGGATTCTGGCCTCTTTTCCATTTGATGAGGCTTAAGATAATTCTTTGAAAGAGATTAGCAATATTTTTTAGCATATTTTTAGAGGTGCCCATCTTAAAATTCTCATTAAGATCGGCACCTAGGGACTTTTAGACAATCAGAGGCTAAGTGAATTCATATCAATCACAAATCGATGATCAGGATTTCCACTGGCCAAAGATTCCCAAGCTTTATTCAGTTCATCTGCTTTTATCATTTCGCATTCTGGAAGAATTTCATGTTGAGCACAGAAATCAAGAACCTCTTGTGTTTCTTTGATTCCCCCAATAAGTGAGCCCGCGATTCTTCTTCTTCCCATGACGAGAGGAGCTGTCATAGGCTCTTCCATTGGTCCAATCTGACCAACAACTACTAGGGTGCCATCTATATCGAGTAGAGGAGTATAGATATTAAAGTCATGTTTCACGGGAACAGTGTCTAGAATTAAATCAAAGCTTCCTTTTGATTCTTTCATTGCTGCTTCATCTGTAGAAGCAAGAATTCCTTTCGCTCCCAAATTCTTCGCCATTTGCTCTTTATCTTTTGAGCGACTGATCACAGTCACTTCTGCACCCATGGCCACGGCAAGTTTCACACCCATATGTCCAAGACCACCAAGTCCAATTACGGCCACACGTGAGCCTTTAGAAACATTCCATGTTTTAAGAGGTGAATAGGTGGTAATTCCTGCACAGAGGATAGGAGCAGCTCTTTTGATATCAAGTGATTTAGGAACTTTTAAAACAAACTCTTCCCTAACAACAATATGTTTCGAGTACCCTCCTTGGGTAATTTCTCCTGTCTGACGATCTTTTGAACCATAGGTTCCAGTAAGACCATTTCTACAAAATTGTTCCTCTCCATTATTACATTGGTCACATTCTTGGCAGCTATCAACCATACAGCCAACTCCTACATGGTCTCCAACTTTATAATTTCTTACCTCACTTCCAATATCTATCACTTTTCCAATAATTTCATGACCAGGGACCAAGGGAAGAGGTTGTTCGCCCCAGTCTCCGTTACAAGTGTGAAGATCTGAGTGACATACACCTGAGTAGAGAATCTCAATAGAGACATCATTGGGACGGAGGTCTCTTCTTTCAAAATGGTAGGGGGCTAAATGAGCATCGAGCTTTTGAACTGCATATCCAATTGTTTTCATTATGGGGTCTCCTTAAATAATAAAAATTATGATTCCTAGAGTATCTTTTAATCGCTTTAAAGCAAATCAGATGTATTAGACAGTTTAGGGCATCATTGTCGTCTAAGTATTTAATATTGAGCGGAAAATACTTAAGTTTTTTGGTCGGGTAGACGATAGAGAGATTAAGACTTGTGAAGTTGAGGAGAATTTGTGGATCTCAGTAAGGTGAGAAATTTTGGAGAAAGCATGAGTAGTACGCGATGGTTCATTTTATGGGGACTAACTCTACTTATAGGAGCTTATCAGCAAGATATTCATGCTAAAGATTTTCATCCCGACACTATCAGACTTGCCTATGATGATTTAACTTTTAAAGAAAAGACTGAATTTCATCATACATTAATGAAGGTCTTAGAGATCCAAACAAAGTCTACAAAATATAGTGATCCAAAAATCAATGTCCTCTTAGAAAAAATTTCACAGCACAATTTTTCTGGGCCTGATTCCTTTATCGATCTTTTCTTGCCCAGTACATTCGCTAATGATCCAACTCTATATTGTCATTTTGGTGGCTGGATGGCGACTATGGATAATGATGAAAATTGTATGCTTCCATGGTCGCGATGGGTAAGAGGTGATGCCGAGATGGAAACTTTTGGTGCAACGTATGAGCATAGTTGTGGAGGCGCCAATCTCTTTCGCTGTAATCCTCTTATTTTTGGACCAGGAGAAGATGGCAAGGGAATATGTACGACAACTGATGATTCTGACCCGAATCTTTCGACATCTTCCTGTTTAGAAGACTTTATGCAAACTCCGGATGCTCTAGAAAATAAAGTTAAAGAACTTCAAGAAGACCCACAGGCATTGGCCCAATATTTGGCGATCACAGCTGAAACGATGAGGCTTTGTGAAGTTAGGGCAAGAAAGTTTTCCTATTGTAATGATCTCCTTCATCTTTTAGAAAGTACATCAAAAGCCGCAGTAACTTGCGAAGCCCATGATTCTCTGGTTTCTTTGCTACCTAATATCGTTACACCTTTTAATGAAGATGAGCTTAATGAGATTACCCATGGTTTAGGTGCTGAGGCCATTCGTTACGCTAGAGAATTGGAAGAACGGCAAGAAAGAATATCACGAGAAAATAGAGAAGTATTGGAAGAGGCCTTAGCTGGAGCTGCACAAGAGTCCACCATGGCCGCTACTATAGAAAGAATTAGAAATAATGCGAGTAAATGCTTGCGAGGCTTATGTAAGGGAACTGAATATAGTTCATCAAAGCCCGCAACTAAATCCATTGCTAAATGTGCTGCTTATGTAAAGCATGCTATTTATCCATATCCTTCAGAGAGTGGAGAGCGTTATGCAAACTTTTCTGAATATCCGTGGGGGCGTGATGCTGATGATGCTGTAGAAGGGGGCAATTGGTTAAAAGATCATGGCTTTGAGAATATACTCGATTATCCAGAAATGTCGCACCTTACGCCGGAAACGGCTCCTCCTGGGGCTATTATTGTTTACGAAAAAATTAATTCTCGCCGCAATTCAACCGTTGACGGTGTAAGAAGAGGTGCTCCTGGGCATATTGAAATTAAAGCCTCTGCTAATGAATATATCAGTGACTTCATTAATGATGAACCTACTCGTATTGGTGGGCTGAGAAGACCTATTGCCATTTATTATCAAATCCCTGATTCTTATAAAGAACGCCTGCAGGAGGTACCTCAATGAAAACTCAAAATTTTCTGAAATTTATTCTCATGATGGTCTTTCTTATGGGTTTTTCTCATCATACGTTGAGCTCTTCGCTGGATCAGCACTACATAGAAAAATTACAACAAATCAAAGTCGTGAAAGGCAATGGTGGTAACGATCTCTATGCTCTTATTAGAGAATCTGCTCAGCACCTAAGTGTGAATTGGAATGAAAAATTGGCCATTGAAATTTCGAGAGTCTTTAATGAATTATCTAATGTTAATGAAAATTATTTTCTGGTCGAATTACTAGCCCCTGCCGTAGAAAAGCATAAAGATAAGTTTAAGAAGATTCTTTTTAAAAATCTCTCAAAGAAAAATAGGGTTCTCTATGAGAAGAATGTTGAAATGGTGAGAAAAGAAGAGAGAGAAGGTAATGGTTAATTGGAAACGGGATCTTCTTTGATTAAAGTGGGGATGATTTCTACCTCAGGATAGATCATATAGAAGGCACCGATTAAAAGGGCGGCTTCGGTGAGGGGGAGATGTTCAATAGGAGTCGTGTCATTTTCATAGTGACAATTCACAGGCTCAGTCACAACATGGGTTAAGCGACAGATCAACGGTCTATTCTTATAGACTGAGCATTCACCCTTTATTTTATCAAGATAAATACAGGCCCTTTGTTCGTAATTAATGGGCGCTCCATGATTGAAGTGATCGTATTGAATCTTTAGTCTCGCTTCAGAATAGTCAGGCTTTGTTCTGTTTAGATAATTCATTTCTTTTGGGGAGAGAGATATAGGATGATAGCAACAAAAGTGGCAACCTTTGTGACAAGTTGAATTTTTCAAATCACGGTCAGTCGCTATCAAACGATCTACTTCTTCGTAAAGCCAACGGATAAGTTCATCCGGATTTGAAAAGGAAGTAAGTCGTCTCATTTGATCAATTATATACTTCTTTAATTCGGGCTCTTTTCTGGCCTTGATTTGGGCTTGCCTTACAACATGGGGAAGTGATCTTTTCATAAAACTTATTCTAATACGCTTTAGAAATTTGTAAATAAAACTTCATATTCGATTAAAGTACTCGATTTTGATTGCTAATTACCCGTTCTCCTTTATGATGAACTGATGAAAGATACTTTAATTAATATTGGAGAGGCATTTCCCTTTTGCCTGACTATCGTTGATACCTCTCCTGATCGTGATCGTCCTTGCATCTATGCCAATTCTAAATTCTTTGCCAATACGGGTTACACTCCTGATTTTGCGATAGGAAGAAATTTATCGTTCTTACAAGGCAAGCTCACTTCAAAAGATTCGATTGAATTTATGAAAAATTGCTTCTTTCATCGTAAGGCGTGTATTCAAGATATTATCAATTACAAAGCCGATGGTACTCCTTTTCTTAATCGTCTACTTTTACTCCCTATAAGAAGCTCTAGGGAGAGTCTTTATCTTGGATTTCAAAACGATATCACAGAGGAAAAAGGTCTTCACTATAGTAATAAAAGTCTAGAGAAGATTTCTGATGGTGAAATTAAGCACTATATCAATAATCCTTTAACGATTATTCTCAATGGTCTGTCTGATCGATTTGAGGAAATCAATTGCGCTGAGAAGAAAAAGGAATTTCAATCAAAGCTTGAAGATGCCTTTGCTCGAATACTCAACTATTCTCTTGATATTGAGCACCTCTCTGAATTTGAAAAGTTTGATTATTATAAAAAAAAGTGACTTAAATAGAATTTGTGGTGTAAAATAAGATATGAAAAATTTTAACTTACTCCTATTCGTTTTCTTTTTGAAACTTTCCCTTCTTTTATCCTCTGTTCAAGCCGCAGAGATACGTATTGGCGTTTCTAAATCAAATGCAGGGCCCGTTGGCCAATCAGATATTGAAAATATTCTCAAATGTACAACCCGCTCTCGCAAGCATCGATTCAGTTTTGAAAGTTTTCCTAATTTAAGAGGACTTAAATATATTAAAGAAGGAAAAATTGATGCTTATTATCCGGTCCATGTAAATGATAAGAATATGAGCTTCAGCCTTTTGCCCATTTATATAGATGAAGTTATTCTAATCTCTAAGAAAATGATTAATCTTGATGAAAATATTGAGGTTGGGCTTATTCGTGGGGAGCATGAAAACTTAATTAAGGGGCATCCCAAGTTAAAACCAGAATTTATTGTGACAAGTACGGATTCACTATTGAAGGGTTTAAAGAGTAATAGAATTGGTGCAATTTTACTCTATCGCTCTCAATTACCTGAACACTTTGACTTTCATAATTACGATACCCATACCTTCCTTTTTAAAGATGTAGGGATCCAGATCAGTGAAAGTTTTGAAAAAAAGGTAAAGGCTAATCGAGATTCACTTCAAAATAACTTTATTCGCTGTATTCTCAATTATGACTTTCGTTTATCTAAAATTAGAAAAAGGGCCATTCAGCATTCTATCTCAAAGGATATTAAAAATATCGCTTCACGACTCATAATGAATCGAGTTGAAATCAAAGATATTGGAGATAAAGAAAAGAGGTGGCGAGCTGATGATAAGAAATTAAAGAATTCGATATTAAAGAACTCACTAACCCAAAAACTTAAAAAGTTAGCGAAGGACTATCCTTATGTGACTGAAGCCTTTGTTTTTAATCATCAAGGTGGTCTTCTTTCAACTTTAAAAATGACTTCTGACTTTGATCAAAGTGATGAAGAGAAATTTCAGATATTGAAAGAATTTAAGGAATTCAGTATTCGAAATATTTCTAATATCTACTTTGATGAATCTTCTAATTCTTTTGAAGTTGGAATTTATATTCGCCTCCATGATACAAAAGGTCGCTTCGCTGGAGGCCTCTATATTGGAGCAGATATCAATAAGTTAATTTCTTTTTATAAGTTAAATTAGCGAAAATCCTCTCTTATTTAAATTTTGATACTTCATTTTATATTGTTTATGATATATCCGTTTAAAACGATATGAGGAGAGAGCTACATGACAATTGAAGAGATTATTTCGCGCTTAAAAGAGGGTAATCAACGTTTTACATCAGATCAATTGACTCACGATAATATTGGTCAATCTCGAAAAGAAGAATTAAGCTCAGGGCAATCGCCTTATGCTATTATTTTAAGTTGTGCTGATAGTCGTGTTGTTCCTGAGATCGCGTTTGATGCAGGACTAGGTGAGCTCTTTGTTGTTAGAGTTGCAGGAAATATTGCCAATACGGATTCTATGGCGAGTATTGAGTACGCTGTCGCTCATTTAAAATCCCAAGTCATTATTGTTCTTGGTCATGAAAGTTGCGGTGCTGTTACTGCTGCAATGGCCGGTGGAGATAATGGCAAAAATCTCAATCACTTACTTGAACAAATTCAACCAGCTGTTGATAAGGCCAAGTCTGAGGATGTTAATACAGTGGTAAAGTGTAATGCACAAGTTGTTGCTGAACGCTTGGTATCTGAATCAGATATTATTTCCCAGGCCGTTGGCGAAAATAAAGTTAAGATTATTCCGGCCTACTATAATCTATCCTCTGGTAAAATTGATTTTCTCTAATCTTGCCATTCTGTAAGGGCCGGTATTGATATAAACCGGTCCAGCTTTTCTATATATGTATAGAGAGTGTAGTGTAAGTGGGGGAGATAACTGATTCCAGAGTTACCAACTTTTCCCAAATACGTACCCTCTTCAATTTTATCTCCAATTTCAACTGGAATAGTATTTTCTTGAAAGTGAACAAGGCTTAAGAATATATGGGAATGGATTTTTATAGTGAGATAGTTATTGGTCTTGCCAGATAAGTCTGAGCTTAGGGATGGGTCAGCAGGATTATCCGGCCAACTTTTTTGAGCCCCAACGATAATTCCCCTAAAAGGTGAATAGACTTCCTTACCGAAGATAAAGTAATTTTCATTGCTCAAGCCTTCTTCTTCAAAGAATTTTCCTCTTTGATCCATGACTCCAATATCCCAAGCAAAATTTCCAAACATTTTTTCATATTTATGATGACCTTCATTACCAGTGATCGTTGTGGCATCCATTACGGGATGAGATTTGAAAATGATTTCATTGTTTTTAAGATAGGTATCATAGAGCTGGGTTTGAAAAGCATAGGAAGTATATTTTTTGATCTCTCTCGTATTATAAATTTGAAAAGGACTTTCATTCGTCTTCTTTTCATCATAAATGCCGTAACTAAAGAGAAGGAGATACTCATCCGGGGCATCAGTTTCTTCATAGAACCACTTATCCGAATAGAGCTCTAGAAGCTCTCCTGATATGATTTTCCCATTATTTAGCTCAACTTCAACATATTCACGCGCCCATCCATTTTGAATAAGGGTGTGAAAAAAAAGAATGAAGAGAATGGAGTATGATTTCATTTTGTATTCATATCAGATTCTCAACATTTACGTTTATGAAGTGTAAAAAATCCCTAATTTTAACTCAACCATCTAAGAAATTTTCATATCTATTGGTCTCTTTTCTATTACAATAGATGTAGGGAGGCATTTTGAGAATCTGTGTTACTGGAGCTACGGGCTTCATAGGAAAGAATCTATTAAAACATCTGAAGGGACGTTCAGACTATGAAATTATAGCTCTTAGTCGAAAGATTACTGATCAGCTTGATGGAGCAAAGAAAGATAATACAATATGGCGTAGTTGTAACGGTTTCTCGATGATCGAAGCTGAGAAGGTCACAAAGGATGTTGATGTTCTGATTTATCTCATTCACTCTATGATACCTCCCGTATCTCTTTCTCAGGGAAGCTTCCGAGATTATGATCTCTATCTTGCTGATAATTTTGCCCGTGCCTGTGCTAAAAATGGTGTTAAGAAAATTATTTATATAAGTGGTCTCATTCCCGATAATCTTGAACGTTCAGAATTGTCAGAGCATTTAAAAAGTCGAAGTGAAATTGAATCTACACTTGGTCAATACGGAACAAGCGTGACCACCCTTCGTGCTGGATTGATCGTTGGAAAAGAGGGAAGTAGTTTTAAAATTTTAGAGAGACTAGTCAATCGACTTCCTTTGTTTCTTTGTCCTAAGTGGACGAATTCGAAATGTCAGACTATTGATTTGTCGGATGTTCTTATTTCTCTCGATTATTGCTTTGATCATATTGATAATTTAGAAGATGTCTATGATATAGGTGGCCCTGAAATCCTAACTTATAAGAATATGCTCTTAAAGACAGCTGAAGTTATGGGGAAGAAGAGAAAGGCGATTTCCGTTCCTTTTTTATCTCCTATGCTTTCAAGATTTTGGGTATCGCAAATTACAGGGTGTGATACTCATCTTGTATACCCTCTCGTGGAATCTTTAAAGCACGATATGGTTGTAAGAAAGGACCATCAACTTCTGATCGAAAATCATCAGTATAAGTCCTTTTCTCAATCTATTGCCGATAGTCGTGCATCCCATGATGAAGGATGGATCTGGCGTATTACAGATTTTAAATTAGATATTAATATTCCTGTCCTAAAGAATGTTTCTTCCTTGCAAAGAATGTTTGCAAGCAAGAAAATGTCGGCACTAGAAGTTTCCAATCTCTATTTTTCATGGCTTCCTAAGTTTTTCAAACCCTTTATACTCGTAGAAAGAAAAGATCATGATGTCTTCTTTAAAGGGCTAGGAATAAAGCTTCTTCATTTACGAAAGAGTGATAAACGAGGTGATGATAATCGTGTTGTCTACTATGTAGTGAGTGGATTTTTGGCCTCACGCAAATCATTTAACGGTCGCTTAGAATTTCGATGGATGCCGGCCCAGAATTGTTTCTTGATTGCTCTTTTAGATTTTCGACCGGCCTTACCCTGGATTTTCTACAAGTTTACTCAGGCGATTATTCATCTCTTTGTCATGAATAAGTTTCATCAATACTTAAAATCTCGAAAGTGAGTATGCTTACCTATATTGTTTGCGATTTAGTTTAATATTTATAGTTGTACGACCTGGAATATTCTCTTTTGGATTGGCCTCTTGTGAATCGAATACCACTTGAAACCCATGAATGCGAATATAGTTAGTGGCAATTAAGGTCCCCAATCCAATTCCTGATTCCTTATGAGTCCCTGTTCTTCTTCTTGGAGACGTGGCACGATTGAGTTTTTCTAAGTCATCTTGTGACATGCCAATGCCACTATCTTCTATGGTAATGGAGAGATTTTGCATTTCATTAATATGCACAAAAACTCGGATAGATGAATTTGGATTAGAAAACTTTATAGCATTGGAGAGATAATTTCCAATAATGGAAATGGAGAAGAAAGGCTCATATACGTAAACCTCTAGTTCCTTTGGAATATCATTTATAATTTTTAATTTCTTGGATTCAAGCTTTGGAGTGTAGGCCTTTTCTACTTCGCAAATAAGTTGATGAAGGTTTTTATATTCGAATTTCATCTCTTCATTGCTATTGGTATTTAAGATTCTTTCGAGTTGTCTTATTTCTCGAATTAAATCTTTCATTTTTTCTAAAATACTTGAATTCGTATTCGCGATCTTAAGTTGCCCCTCGGTGAGATCCGTTCGTTTGATCGCCCTTAAATTGGCAATAAGGGCAAAGACATAGTTGGCAAAATCATGAACTAGTACCTGATAGGTAATGTCCTTAAGATCTAGGGCCTTTTGAAGCTCCTTTGTTTGTTCTTTAACTTGTGCTCTTAGGTCCTGAGTTATCTTTTCTTCTTTACGGGTAATATTAATAGCGGGAAAAATAAGAGAGAGTGCTTGGAAAAGGGTATAGATAAGTGCAAACGCCCATAGTAAATTTTTTGAATCTGTCCTTAGAAAAGGGTAGTCAAACATATGAACCGATTGAAGAATCAAAAATATGGCCAAGGCCACATAGAGAAAACCTTTATGTCTTTGGTGTTTGAGGATTCTTACCCCCATAATGAAAGTGGGCAAACCTACGGCCAGAGCGACTGGAGCAGATGTGATGATAAAATTCATATTTAAAGAATTTAAAAAGAAGGATAATCCAATGCTTACTAAGTAGAAGAGTATGTAGCCCATCCAATTAATTTTTAATTTGGTGTAGTAACTTGAAATGAGGGCAAGGGTAAGCATAGAGGGCATGATCGTAGCAAAGGCCATAATCATGGTCATAGTACCCTGGTTAAACAGTAAGTTGACTCCTAAGTACATAAGAGAGAGAAGCCATAAAAGAATCTGATAAAAATATTCTTTGTCTTTTGTCTGTAGATAGAATACGGCCTGAAGACATATATTCAGTAAAATAATGAAGGCAATCATACTGGATAATATGAGAAATAATTCCAAGCTCTAGCTCCCTAAAAATAACATGAATTCGTTTAAGGGTTCCATTCTAAATCTTTTTAAAATTAAGTCTATATTTACGTTTTTTACCTAAAAAAATAATAACATGCTGTTTTCGTTGGATAATTGAATATTGACCTAAATCTTTTTAAATCCCTTCCGATGAGCCATTACATAAATTTTTTGGAGGTTTAAATGAAACTATCACTCAGAACACCGGTCATTTTACTCGGTCTTTTCTCGCTGGCATCTTGTACTTCTCACTTACGTCGTAATCCGTCATCTGTGGCAAGTTGTAATCTCTATATTGAGAATCTTGAGCACACATTAAAATTAAGCGAAGAGCATAAATCTGACTTTCTTGCTGCAGCAAAGAAGAAAGAATGGAATATGATCTTTGATAAGCATGAGCTTAGAGAGGGAGACTATGTAGTTTCTGGACTTATTGAAGGTCACCTTCAAAAGAAACTTTCTTTTAGAAGTAACTATGTTTACTTTGTTCCCTATAACTTAAAAATTGAAAAGTCTTATTCACCAGAAATGAGTGATAAAGTAGCAGAAGTTTCATTTGATCATAAGTATGAACTTAAGTCGCTTGAGTTAAGTCCAAGTTATGGTTTAAAAGGAAGAAGTATCGCTTCTCATAACTTTAAGAAAAGCTATGCAGTAGGGGATAAGAGTAACCCATTCAATGCTCAATTTGATCAACAGTATTTTGATCTTGGAAATATTGAAGGCGGAAGCTTAACAAGTTCAAAATGGTCTAATTCTGACCAAATGGCACACTTCTTCAAAGATTTTATGACTGAGCTTCCAAGCTGTTCTGACATTTAATTAAACCTTTTTAATATATTAAATAAGGGACTCTAGATGATAGAGTCCCTTTTTTGTGTTCAGCTCAGCAATAATCTATTATTCTCGATCCTATGATCATACGATTCTTATTTTCAAAATTTGTAGATTATATTCAGTTGAGAAAATTCTCTCGCTATCAAAAACTATTTAAGCATCCTCTTAAGGCCCAAAAAAAATCCCTCGAGCTTATTTTAGAACGTACGAAGGGCTGTGAAGTTCGTAAAAAGCTAGGAATCTCTGATACGATAAGTTTTGAAGAATTTCGTAAGAATTGTCCTATAACAAGTTATGAAGACTACGAAGAATATACTTCTATTTTGTTTGATAAAGAATTAAGAGATGATTTACTGAATCGACAGAAGCCCTCTTATTTTATTGCTACTTCGGGAACGACTTCTCGACCCAAAATCTTTCCCGTTACTGACTTTTATCGTGAAGAGTTTCAAAGAGTTTTCTTGGCCTGGCTGGGGAGAATTAAACAGCTTCGTCCCCAAGCCTTTAAAGGGAAGAGTTTGTATTTGGCAGACGCCGCAATAGTTGGTCATTCTCCTACTGGAATTCCTTATGGAGTTCTGAGTGGCTATAATTTTAGAAAAATCCCCAAGGCCCTTAGGGAAATCCTCTATTGTACTCATGAAAATTTCTATGAACTCGGTGATCCAAAGAAAAGAGATATCACTTTACTCGCCCATGCTCTGAGTAATGAGGTTACAAATATTGGTACAGTTATGCCTGAAACCATTATTCAGTTTCTAAATAAGTTCTTTGATTATGGATCTGAAGTTATAGAGTATATGGAAAGAGGATTACCGACTTTTGATTATCCTCCAGAATTTGAAAAGAGCTTAATCTTAGATTGCCCCAAAGAAAATATTGAGAGGGCCAAGCAATTGCTCTCAAAAAATACTTGGAATTCTCTCCATGATTTCTTTCCTCAATTGAATACAATTATTTGTTGGAAAGGAGCTACAGCTAAGTTTTACTTTGATAAGATCAAATCCTATATTCCTCAAGATGTTTTAGTTTGGGATGCCATATATTCAGCAAGTGAAGGGGTCTTTAATCTTCCAGATGACCCCCATAGTTTAGGTGGCCCAGTGGCCATCGATGGAAATTTCATAGAATTTAGAAAAATAGAGGCGCCTGAAAGTGAACTCTTAACTGTTGATCAACTTAGAGTAGGTGAGCAGTATGAGATCTTCTGTACAACGAGTATGGGATTATTTCGATATCAGGTAAATGACTGTATCGAAGTCACAGGGATGCGTGATCGGACACCTATCATTGAATTTAAGGATAAGACGGGTCTCTTTCTTAATCATGCTATGGAGAGGATTACGATTTCTCATGTTTGTGAATTAATTGAGGACCTAAAGGATCGTCTCAGTTTAAGATCTGAAAAACTCTTTTATTTTACCCTATGTCCTTGTGAAAAAGGAGATAGCTTTCATTATCTTCTTATTATTGAAACGGACTATGATGAGTCTGTATTTAGCGAGATTAATATTGATGAACTCTTCTTCCGTATTAATCCAAATTATAAGCGAAATGTAGAAGGGGGATTACTCGCTCCGATGGAGCTTAGAATTTTAGAAAAGGGTTATCTCAAGCATGAACTTCAGCAAAGGGAAGAAAAGGGTCAAACCATGGCCCAATTTAAATATTCTCCTATAGAGAAAGACCCGACTTTAGCTAAGCGACTATGCCCATGTGGTAAGACCGATCATAATTGATTGTGAATTTGGGTCATATATTCAATTTTCTCTTTCAATAAATTCTTTAAACTGACTCTTAAATGTTTCTCAAGGTCAGCATCCGTACTGGCGGTATTACTTATAATCATTTCATAGATTTCTTTTGTATCTTCTTCCACACTGAGAGTGATGGTGTGCTCTGAGAAATAATCATCTAAGAGGTCTCGGAGAAGACCACTTAGATTCAGGTCTTTCTTGGAGATCAACTGATATTGATCTTCTCTTATCATCAAACTAATTCTTTTGAGTTCAGGGTTCTTACTCATGGGGCCTCCTTAAGCTTATAGGTCCTTATAATAACAGAGATATGTAAAAAAAGGTAATAGTATTTAATATTATATATTGATATGCTGTAGTATGTATAATACCATTGTAAATATGAAACGCACTATAGTTAAGGAGATTGTATATGGTTAAGTGGGTAAGAAGTCGCGATGGTCTTGTCGCAGGTGTTTTCGAAGGACTGGGTAGGTTATATGGGGTTAATCCCATTGTTTTAAGATTACTTTGGATTTGCTCTGTTCTCTTCTTTGGCTTTGGACTTATGCTCTATGTTGTCTTGGCCGTATTGATGCCCTTAGAAGGACGAGAGCGCAATTATCAGAGTCCGATGATACTTGGTGTATGTGATAGATTAGCAAGAAGCTGGGGCCAAGACTTAGTCCTTGTGAGAATCCTTTTCTTTGGGGCCTTTCTCTTGTCGGGAGGAACGATGTTTCTCGTGTATCTTCTGTTACACTTTCTCGTTCCCCAAATGAAGTATGTTAGAGCTGGGATCTAGGAGACCAGCTCTTTTTTAAGCTGGATTCTTTGAGTCGATATAAATTGTCTCAATAGCGAAGGTTTCTTCTATCCATGCTTGCAAGGCCTGGACGCCAAATTGTTCCGTGGCATGATGGCCTCCTGCAAACATATGGATACCTGATTCCTTCGCTTCATGCCAATCATGTTCAGACATTTCACCTGTTAAATAGCAATCTGTTTGAGAGCGTAAGCAGTGGACCCAATCTCCATTAGCTCCACCTGTTATGATTCCCAAACTTTGAATGACTTGCTCGGGATTAGGAGAAGAAAGAAGAACTTCATGGGAGAGTATTTCTCTTAATTGTTCTTGAAGTTCTCTGACTTTAATGGAGCTTTGAAACTTCCCTCTTAAACCAGTAGGTGAGCCTTTGTGGTCTCCAAAAGCAGTGAGTTCTTTCATATTTAATTTCTGTGCAATACAAGCAGCATTACCGACCTCAGGATGAGCATCAAGAGGAAGATGATAACCAAAGAGGTTAATCCCATTTTCAATAAGGGGCTTTACTCGCTTAGCAAATGGACCAGTGATCGTTCGAACTCCATGAAATTTCCAAAAAAGCCCATGGTGAACGATGAGGGCATCTGCTTTTTGCTCAACGGCTTTCGCCACTGAGTCTGCTGTAGCGGAGACGGCAAAGGCTATTTTAGATATATTTTCTTTGCCTTCAATTTGCAGGCCATTTGGGCCATAGTCTTGGAAGTTGTAAATATCTAAAAGTTTATTTAACTTCTTTTCAAGTTCTTTTCTTTTTACAGTTCTCACTTCCAAGATGATTCCTCTAGTTATTGAGATTAAAAAAGAGGTGGCGGGGCCTCTTTATTAGTAGCAAAAAGATTACCTTTATTTAGTGTTTCTTTCAACCTCTGGACGGTCTGGTGCAGTTCTTCATTTTGAGGAACGAGAGTAAGGGCCATGCTAAATTCCTCTAGGGCCGCTTTATAATTTCGTAAATTCATATACGCTCGACCAGAATTTATATAGGGGTACTCACGGTTTTGATAGTTTCTTGAATTCTTTGCCAACTCAAACCATTTTAAGGATTCTTGAACCTGTCCTTCACTTAAAAGATAACTTCCAAGATCATTATAGGGAGCTCCATAAGCGGGATCGATTTTAATGGCCTTTAAGCAAAAGTTCTTAGCAGTCTCAAATTGATTTTCAAGTGAGTAGGTCCATCCAATTAAATTATAGGCCTCTGCTGTTTCTTTAAAGTTGAGCGCTTTAAAAAAGCTATCTCTTCCGAGATCATATTCTTTTTGGGCGACCCAAGAGTGACCTTTATGAATGAGCTCATCATATTTCTTACTTCGTTGCCCGTGAAGACTGCGAACTGGGGCATGGGCATCTTCTTCAAGATTAAAGATATGATCTGGATTAACACGAAAGGCGGGAATCCCTTCGTCAGTATGAATCGTATCCATCAGACTTACACGAGGTAATTCAATGGTAAAGGGAGTGGCCTCTTTGATCACAAGATGGAGTCTACGTGCATGAAGGTAGAGAAAATTAAGAGTTAAGGCTACCTTTTCAGAGAAGTCTTGAAATGGAACGAGATCGAGAGTAATCATTCCCTCTAAAGTAGAGAAGAGGTATTTGGTTTGCTCTTTTACTTCGGTGAGAGTTAGAGTTTCAACGACATCTTGTCCTTCGAGCTCTCCTTCGTAATTGAGCCAATGTTTCTTAATAAAGAGCATGGCCTGATAATTAAAAGTCGTGGCCCAAGAGCGTACTGCTGTTGTTCCTAAGATTTCATTGGATTCAATAAGGGCAAAGAAGAGTCTTTGGTAGTAATTCTGGCATGTATGCAACTCACTAAGAGTGAGATGAATAATACCTTGGTGTCCAGTGGGCTTTGTTAATTCTTCCATAAATTAATCCTTCCAGTTTGGATTAGAGTTTGAAATGTCTGTACTTCAAATGTCTTATTTAATGTTAACTAAGTTGTTTTATATCCGTCAAAACACTCAATTTATTTAGGAAGCATCCTTGATTCCTATTTCTCTGGTATTAAGAGCAAAGGCAATGCCAAAGAAGATTACGCAATATCAATTAGTTACGGTTGATGACCGATACTTTCTTTGGCCCCATGAAATATTTTAGGGCCTTAATGGCCTTAAATAGCTCTCCATTGTGGCCCTGTCTAAATCATAAACGGTGAGTAAAGATTACTTCTTATATTGGGTTGGATTTAGCTTCTCGGTATATTGAGAATAATTCTATTTAAGGATCGTATTATGAAATTAAATTGGTTAAGTCTTATAGCACTTGGATTTTCTCTAAGCACCTCTATTATGGGAGCAGAAGTTGATAGCTTTACTCATCGTCTTATCCCTTTAGAAGACTCCTTAGACTTTATTAATGAAAAAACTAATAACTACCTCGCTCGTGCCATTGATGAACTCAATGAGAAGAAGAAAGGTTGTAATGAGAAGAAATTCTATCGCCACTTAAGAGGTTACTTTAATAATCAATACCGTGGTGAAATGGTAAAAGAAATTGTAGATACTCAAGGTATCGATGCTCATTGGATTATTATCGAAGATAGTATCTATCAAGACTTTTCTTGGATTCAGTCTCCCATTCAAGGATTTTGGGGGAGAGTTGTTTCAGATCCTACAGCGGCCTTAATAAAAGTAAATAATGTCTTTATTGGGACGGATAAGTTTGAGCATTTCATGGGCTCAGGCTTTAGATATTTTAAAACCTATCATCTCGATAAGAATCCGCTCGGTGATGCACTAAAGATTGGTTATAGTGCAGAAACGGGGATGATGGGTTCTATTATGACCGGAGTAAAGTCTCATGGAGACCTGATTGCAAATTTCAACGGTATGAGATTTTGGAATCATATGTTTCAACATGAAGATGATGTACTAGGAGCCGAATATAATGTCGGTCCCTATGTGACTTGTGTTGATGATCAATGGCAACAAGTAAAGAAGATTGACTGGGCAAACTATATTGACGACGCTTTTGACGAAGGTCAAAACTGTTCAAGCTTTAGAACTCAGGAAATGCTTGAGATGGTTGAGAATAGAATTTCGGATGTCTCTCTAAGAGGAGGGCAAGTTCTGAAATGTCCAATGGAACCTGAAAAGATGCTACCTTTATTGGAAAAGTATGGCCCTTTATCAGATGAGCTTATCAACCTTAAAGGGCATACTGTAGTCGACTAGATTATTTCTTTTCTATTTCTTTGTCGCCTCATACTTGAGAAGCTTATCGGCATCCGAGACAGCTTTATAACGAGTGGAGATTCTTTCAAAGAGAGAACCTTTCTTCTTTCCAATTTGGGCAGGTCCTCTAAAGTTGAGAGTTGCTCCACTTGACTTTGATTTTCCTAATAGCTTTGCAAAAGGGTTATCACTCTTAGAAACTTTCTTTCCAATAGATCCTCTTCCGCCAGATACTCTACCTAGACCAGATCCTACGGATCCTACTTTAATGGCCGAGCTTCCTTTGGAGCCTGCAGCAGCTGTTGCTCCAGCACCTTGGCCACCGCCGCCTCCACCTGGAAGACTTGCACCACCGGCACCGCCGCCGCCGCCTCCGGCGCCACCACCACCTTTACCAGGCTTAACGCTTCCGGGACTAACGATTCCATCTGAAAATGAAGTATCATTAGGAGTACCTACGGTTACGGAACCAAAACTTTTTGGGAGAAGGTCTCTATCTGTAGCTGACGCTGAGGAAACACCACTATCATCGTCGCCTCCTAGAGATCCACTTCCAAGATTTGCTGAACCAGTGGCACTTGTACCAAAACTTTGTGAGCCAAATCCGCTATTGGTTAGTCCATCGAAAGTGATACAGCCTTCCGCTTCGGGGTCAACCACACATTCGCTTGTTAGGCTTGGCTCAAAGCCAGCTTGCTCAAATTCAGGTTTTTCAAATTCTTCAATATCACCAATAGCATCATCAACAATTCCAGCTTGTTTCTTTAAAAGAGCACCTTGAGCACCATTGGCGATGGCCTCTAGACCTGCACCCATGGCCACTTCTTTTACTTTGTCGAGCATCTCTTGATTGAGAAAGAAGTTTGAATTTTCTTGAATGATAGTTTCACAAATATGCTGAGTATTCTTAGGGTCTGGATTATTTGAATAGAGTGAATTGATATGAGAGCCCTCTTCAAAGAGAGAGGCGATATTAAGTTGCTGTCCTTCTCCTCCTGCTACTTCGGAGAAGAATGCTCTTGCTTCTTCTGAACCTCCAGCTGCTATGCTATTGGATAGGTTCGTGACAAATGAGGACTGCTGATCATTACTGAAGTTTTCAGTACATCGGCTGAACATATCTTCTTTGTTGGGGAAGCTACTTATCATGGAGAGAAGAATTCCGGCCTTTGCTGCATTATAGGCGGCCATCTCGTAGGCCATATTTCCCTGTTGTTCTAAAGAATCTCTTTGAACGGCAAGAGTATCAGACATTCCAATACCTTCTTCCGTTCTTTGTTTTTGAAGAAGATCTTCTTGGGCATTAACTTGAGCATTTCCAACTCGCACGGTTTGTTGGAGTTCCATAGCCGCTTTTCCTACAGTGAATCCTTTTGTGAAAGTGGCCAACTTCTTACAAGCTAAGTAATCATGAGTCTCCCAACCTTCATGTTGACAAGAAATCCCACCACTTTGTTGGGCCTGTTGAATACATTGTTGGGCCTGAGCTTGATCGGTCTGTTGCATACATTGCATCATCTGGGTATTCACAGTATCTTGGCCATTTGCGCCTGAACCTGATGAGTTGGCAAAGATGTCGCGATGTTTTTCATGATAATTTTCTGTCTCTGTAGCTGCACGATAAGCTTCGCAATAAACTAATTCGGAGAGGAATTTTTTAAATTGCTCTTTCTTATCTCCACTACCCATTGACTCTGACATCTTTACGACTTTATCTAAGTCTGGTGTTTGACCACCAAAAATAAGATCGATATATGAGTTTTGCGTAGACTTCAAATCATACCAGGGCAGGGTAGAGGAACCACCGTCGATTCCATATTCCACATACCATTCTTCACAATGACGAATTCCATTAGAACGGTTTTGGGCATTGAAGTTTTCTCGATCTGGACGATCACTATCTCCTCGAGAAAAGGCATAAGTGGAATCAAGGCTAATAAGGGAGAATATAAGCAGGGAAAGGGTTGTTCGATAGAGAAATCCCTGAGTTTTTAACGAGGTTGAATTTCTAGATGAATGAGTTTTCATGCTTTTCTCTCTTACTAATAGTATGTTTTATACTTTCTCACTTACTATTATCGTCTATCTAGGTAATATACTTGAGTTTTAAGCTTTGATATCGACGTATAATTACCTAACTCACTAAAATTATGTCTAAATATAGGGACTAGACCCCGGTATTCGAGAGGATTAAAATGACATAAATTTTGGGCATCTCGGAGACAAGGGCCTGATATAAGCGCTTATAATTGGAAAATGAAGGAAACTGTCGTGCAAGAATTTGAATACCATTTAAAGATCATAGAGGCCCATTTAGATACATTTGGGCATGTTAATAATGCGACCTATCTCGAACTCTACGAAGAGGCCAGATGGGACTTTATTTCGGAACGTGGTTTTGGTCTTAAAGATATTCAAAAGAAGAAGATGGGGCCGGTCATACTTGATCTTCACTTAAAATTTAAAAGAGAATTAAAAAATAGAGAAAATATTAAGATTGTAAGCAAGTCTTTGCCTCAAGAGCATCCTCTCATCATGCATCTTGAGCAAAAGATGTTCAAAGAAAATGGAGAGTTGGCTTCATCAGTTACTATGAGTGTCGGTTTAATGGATTTAGAAAAGAGAAAGTTAATTAAACCAACGGCTGAATGGCTTCATGCTATTGGCTTTGAGCAAACTAGTCGCGATTAATATTAAAGACATATCTTTCGCAAATGGAATCGAGATGATCAACGACCGTCTCTCTTAAGATAAGTTCTTGTCCATAGAGATCGAGAAAAGCGAGATAATCAGTTTCAGTAATTTGAGAGAGCATTTGGTGAGAGTAGTCGCGATGACTGATATGCCAAGGCTCACGGGCCACTCCTCCCAGATCAAGTTCGTAGGGACGAAAAAAGGCGGTATCTTTTAAATGGTTCTGTAAGAATTCTCCCAATTTATAAAAAGGGCCGCCTTCTTCATATTCAGAAGGAATAAGCTCTGTTTTGTAATTTGGCTGAGTTTCAAAAATCGTTTCATCAATAAGATCAAATTCACTACCCCAGTGGTGTCGGCTTAGTCCTGGTAGGGCGCTCCATCTTAAAATGGTATGAATGAGCTTTAGAGCATCTTCTTTTTTATTCAAATTAAAGTGATTAAATGGAACTTCTTCTTCCTTGTCATCAAGTAGAGTTCTCTTTCCTGATGCCTTGAGGTTCCATATCTTTAATTGATGTTCAAATGAGCGATAAGAACTAATAGGGGCTATTTTAATCCCATGCTCTCTTGCAAGAGTTACGAGATCGTTCCAGTCTTTAAGAAGATCTTTTTGGATCAAGTGTTTTTCATGTTGAGGAAGATTAATGAGATGCTGGTTATCACTTACACCAAAGGCCTTTAAAATGCTCTTATTCATCATCCTCGCCCTCATCAAATAAGCGTTTGATACCACTTGTTTGATAGCGCTTGGAGATAACATTCCATAAACTCACATCTTTACGATTCACTATATCTGAATTCTTATAATTGTATTTCTTATCCATAAAAGTTTGAACCTTACTTCCTGCTCCTGAAGCGGTATCATTCCAAACAAAGGTATTACTCTTTCCTTTAGAAGCACCAACTTTTCCTTTTCCTGCACCTACTGAGGATAACATATCTCCTACAGCAGCAGAAACCTTAGATTTCTTAGCTTCCTCTAAGGCCTTTTGAACAGCTGCAGGCCTGGCGGCTGAGTTTGAGCGGACACCACTGAAGCCTCCTGCTGATGGACCTGGCATTGTAGAAGCAAGTTCTCTTACCTTTTGTCCTGTCATTTTTTCTAAACTAATAGCCGATGGTACATTGATTTTATTATTCTTTGCTGAATTGAGAAGTTTATCCGTGAACTTCTTATTCTTGGCAGCGCTTGAAGCTAAGCTTGCCGAGTCAAGATTCGCTAAGGCCGTACTTGCTCCATTGGTTAGAGAGTTGGCCGAGTTTATGGCACCAGGGATATCGAGAGCACTTGTGAATCCATTTGCACTGGTTGAAAGAGAGGTGACTTTTGCACATGCATTTTGTCCCGCACCGTTTTTCATATTTTGACAACGACAGTCTTCATCAAATTGTCCTTCAACTGTGACACAACCTTGGCGAGGACCCACTTGTTCTTCTTTTTCTTTCTGGGCAGCATAGTTAATATTTTTTGAACTAAAGAGGTTTTGGCAAATATTAGAATTGGTACGATTAGAATTTTGAGTACCATCTGAATTATAGCAATAACACTCGGGATTAGAGAGATCGTCTCTACCATCTGGACAGTAACCAGACATATATTCAGAATAAGAAGCTATGACTTCATCAATAGTTTCAATATTCTTTTCGGCTTTCTTTCTTTCATTATGGGCATGCCAGATCAAGTAAACATTAAGTCCCAGCATGATTCCACCGGCAATTGTATTACCAAGAGAAGTTCCAACCATTTTCTTGATTGCACCAAACTTAGTTTTTGCTTGATCAGCTGCCTCTTGATTTAAAACTTCAGCGCTTTTGGTACCACTAGATCCACTACTTGGTATCTCTTCTACTTTATCTGTATCAACATCTGAGTCAGCGGCTTTTACTTCCTCAGGTTTATCTTTTTTGGATTCACCCTTACATTTTGTAGTTCCAGATATATCCATCATTTCGGCAACGCCAAAGCCTGTTGCTGCTGTATAACCAGCAATAACCGCCATCTGGAGAAGTTTTCTCTTGTCGGCTTGTTTTTGGATATCTTCTTGTTCTTTTCTTAAATACTCAAAGGCGCGAATTTGGGCTTGGTAAGAGCCTTCTTCAGTTCCTTTTAATTCATCATTTTCAGCTTCTTTTTCATATTCCTCGGCCAGCTTTTCAAAATTCTTTTTGGCAAATCTTTTCAAGAAGAAATCACCAGCTATCCATCCCACTGACGTGTATTGAAAGAGGCGTCCCGACATACATTTTGGAGGTTTCTTGGTTTTTAATCTTTGTTTAGTTCCATCAACTCCTGCCGCACCGGCAATGAGTCCAAAGGCCGCATAAGCTGCCGCTACAATTTTACCAACATTTTCAAGCTTAGCATCTTCTATATTCTCACCAGCATCTACACCAGTTAGGTCTTCTGCATTGGTTAAATAGCACATATCAGGATCATTAGAATTAGCACATTCATCAGCTTTTTCTTTTGTTCCTTCAGCTTCAGCTGTGGTTGTACAACTATTGAGTTCTTCATTCCATTCTACAGAAGCCCCAGTACAGGCCTCTTTTTGCGCCTGAAGTTTTTCATCACCAGTGAGATCACTAGCATAAAGCTGTGGAGCAAAGGCTAGTTGGCAGGTCATAATCGTAATAAGGATTTTATTACAGGCATGGTGAATGGGGTTTTTAATATTATCTTTTTTCATAAGCTTACTTTAATTATAACCATACTTGGTTATAGGTTGGACTCTCGAGTGTATTGTCTTACCTTTCTTTTCGGAAAGTTAAGTAGTTTCAATGAGTTATATTTCAGTTTTTTTAAGCTAAGACTGTGACGAGGGCCGCCCATTTTATGAGTTTTTACTAGGGAAGGGCCTTTATTGGGATGATTTTTCCAGAGGGGAGTTTAGCCGAAGTTTGAGAACTGATCTTTTCTAGACATGCTGATACTTTGGAGAAGTTTACAATTTCCCCATAGGAGCACTGTTTGATGATTAAGCCGAGGGCTTGGGTGACGGCCAAGCTTGTATTCTTTAGTTGATTGAAAGAGTTTACTTTGAAAAAGAAGTCAGACTTTCTTGAATGAAGTTGAGCGGGAGGAAGAAGGGCTACTTCTGATGAGGCCAGAGCAGGGTAGTATTGCCCTAGCATAAGCCCGAGAAGTTCTTCTTTCTTTGACTGAGGGAAGAGACCATATTTTAAATTTAAGCGGATGTCTTTTTGACCTGAGGCCATAAGAAAGAATCCTTTAAAATTTTGAGCACTCTTAACCAGAGAGTTTATATTTTCCTTCTTCGCTGGGAGGCCAACGGCCATCACGGCCATATTGATCTTGTCTGCTCGAAGTTGCTTAAGGGCAATTTTCCAATACTCTAGGGATTGATCACCTTTATGGTTAAAGAGGATATAGGGATAAATTCTTATTTTTGGATGTAAGGGAGTTCTTTGAGAAGCTTCCTTATTGGCAAGTTGCGATTTGTTTGGATTTTCTTCTTCAGAATTTACTTTAAGCTCTTTTTCGAGATACTCAAGGATCCAGTGACCATGAAAGCGAAAACCCTTCAATTTTCCTGGAATGCATTTATAGGTATTACTTTGGGTAAAGTCTTTAACCGGCTCAATTTGAAAGTGGGGATTCTGCTCAATCAGACTCGGACAAAAACCTGTATCAAAAATGGCAATTCTGATAATTTCGTCTTGGGTAGAATTAGACAAAGAAGAAGTTGTAACAGAAGGACTTATTTTCCTTATCTCTTGTTCGCTATCTGTTTCTTGGGCAAAAAGAGGGCCACTCACCAGGATGTCGTTTAAAAGCAGGCAGCTAAAGAAGAAAAAGAGGTATCGAAACGTTACGCTTCGATACCTAAATGAAGGTTGATTAAATTTGGAATGGAGAGTGGACGTAAGGTTGGTCATCCACTGTGTTGTAAAGGCCACGATCATAATCTTTAAGGTAATTCCAAGTTCCTTTTGAGAAGATTCTAAGTCCTTCTCCTTGCATCATATCTTTCATGGCATCTTCAAATTCACTTTCGATGTCATAGGCCACATTATCCTCCATTGGACCAAAAGAATCAACGGCCTTATCGAGTACTTTCCACATAGAGATGGCGGCTAAATTCTTTGACAGGGTCGAGTTTTTAACTTTCTTGCCTGATTGATTGAGAACACGTTGAAAGATTGGAGAGCCAGACTTAATAAAGTCTACCATTTTCTCATTATTCCCAGAGGCCTTGTAAGCAAGAGAGGCATTTACTACTTCTGCCGCGGCCATAGAGATTAATGTTCTTACTTTACTATTTGTCTTCTTATAGTTTGCCTTCGTGAGAACACTTCCAGCGCTAGGGATGATTTCATTCTTAGTATAATTATACTGAGAAAGGGCCTTTACCATTTCTTTGTAGTTTTCCATGTTGGCCTGGGCAACCACATTCATATCAGCACTACCTGAGATAAATGGGTTTGTGAAATGAAGCTGAACTGGAGAACTAAAGCCGTTTATAAGTGTAGGGAGTTTGGCGGCATACTTCATCTCTTTAGTACGGGCCAAGGCCTGATTCAGACCTCTTGCTGAGTAATCGACAAAGACAATAGAAGAGTCTTCAAGTTTTGAAAGAACTTTTCCAAATGTCTCTGCAGTAGATCCACGATTATCATCGATAACAAGTATCGATTTCTTATCTAGCCCTTGAGCCAATACACTCTGATTGAGTCGGTTAAGAGAAATATCTAATACGGAGATCTGACTTAGGCCACCATAGGAGTTCACGACTTTTAATAGATCCGTTGCTGACTTGTCTGAATCAACGAGAAGAACAGGTTTTCCCGCTTTATTCGAAAAAGGTGCTTTGGCCATTGTTTCAAAATGTCCTGGAAGAACACCAATGACAACTCCATTTTTTCGAATTTTAGCGCCAAATTTTAATTCACTATACACATCTCTTTCACTGGCCACTAAAAGCTCAGCGTCATTTAAAGTCACTGTACCAGTTAGGCCATTGAGGGCAGAAAATGGACGAGTGATGATATCGGTTTGAGAATTTACACTGAGGTCAATTTCGAGTTTTCCTGTATATTTTCTCTTCGATATATTTGATAAACTCACTTGAAGATTATTCTTATTATTAATGAGTAGATCAGACTGAGTACGCATTCCAGTAAGACTAATCGGGTATTGAATTTTAAGTGTCTTCTTATCTCCATAGTTCAGGGTACCTGAAGAAGGAGAATAGAAGTGTCTTCCTTGTATACTCGCCTCATGACTTAGAGGTGAAATAACCTTGGCAACTAAAGTATGGGTTTGACCTAATCCAGTTGTTACATCAGTTTGAGCAACCCCTTTAACGGTCACTTTAGATTGTGGAGCAATTGAAGGAACTTTGAATACTTGCGATCCTATTTTTAAAGTTACGGCCTGGGCAGCAGCTTGACCGTAATTAATCAGCGTCAGATCATGATTGATTTTCTCTGCGGGCTGAAAGATTCCATCATTTTGGGCGACACCACTTATCCCAGCATCTTTTACCTCTGTTTTGTCGAATTTTAAAATAGGCGCATCTTTATAGATTTGATTAACTTCATCAAATCTCTTCTTTCTAAAGATTTCTGTTTGTTCTTTAATATTCTGATCAAAGGTATTTTGCTCAGTACTTGCATATACGCTGGCACGAATTTGTTCGTAGCGTGTTTCAAAGTTATTGCTTTCCACTCTTCTGTAAGTCGAGCTATAGATGGAGTGACTTCTATCTGGATTTTGGAAAGATGAGTTATAGAAGTCGTTATAGTAGCGTTCCTTAACACTAGGGTAGGTGGTGTTATAAGCGGTTGTATAACCCTTTGCTCTTCCTCTTTCTAGAAAGTCCGGATATGTTCTTGTCGAAAAATCAGCATAAGATGCATTTCTCGCGTGGGAATAGCTTGGAGAATAGTAGTGATCAATAGATCTTACAAATTGCTCACGACGCGAACCTCTGTAGCGCACGAGATATCCATCCATAAAAGCCTTTTTGAAAATGGCCCTATTGGCCCTTACCATTTCGGAGTGCTCACGCGGCTTGAAGTTTGGACATAGATTACGATCTGCTCTCCAGTCGTTATATCCTCTCCATTCGTATTGATCTCTTTCAAATCGTGTACTGCCACGACGAATACAGTTAAAACCTGGATAGTTTGGAGTTAGAGCAGCAAATGCTCCTGCAAATTGGCCTGAAATATTAATCTTCTTAAGTTCTTTCTTTTCATTAATTTCGATGGCCTGATTTTGACCTTTTTCAGATCCTAACTTTTTACCAGTTTGAGTGGCCCTTTGAAGACCATCTGCTTGACCTTGGGCCATCCCAACCTGATCTGCATCTGAGGCTTGAGCTCTTGCAAGTCCATCTCGTTCACCTTCTTTTGTGGCAATGGCCATTAAACCAGCTTTCGTACCTTCTTCTTTACCATGATCAAAACCATCTATTTGGGCTTGAGATCTTCCTTCAACTTCTCCTTGAGAAAGTCCTTGTTGATATGAATTATTTTGACCAGCACTGGTACCAGCTTCTCTTCCATCGCGATCACCATCTCTCTGACCTCTTGGAACACCTATGTACTCAGCATAGTAATCGCCATCAATGGATCCAGCATCTTGTCCTACTTCGGATCCTATTTTATTGAGTCTAACAGCTCTAATTGCAATTCTTTCCTTGAGTTGATTAAGGCCACTTACAATTTGATTGCGTTCTTTCAATTTTTGTTGAAACTGGTTTCTCGCTGGTATGAGATTTCTGTTGGCGACTTGGATTCGTACTTGCGCACGCTTCATTTGTGTTTGTTTTTGATTGAGAATTTCTGCCCTTTTCGTGTTTTCTGCTTTATGGCGATTAATTGTTTCTTGAGTGTGAACAATTTGTTTGGCCTTATTTTCTTTATTTTTCTTTTTAGTGTCTAAATCTTTCTTTGCTATGTTAAAGACCCTTTGGGCATTATTTTGATCTCTCTTTGCTTGATTAAATCTTTGGGTAGCTTTTTTAATTTGATTAGCACATTTATCAGAGGGATTGGCCTCGCATGATTGCTGTACTTTTTCTAGTTCTTGTTTTGCTGCAATTCTTGTTTCTTTGGCCGTTTGGAGTTGTGCTTGAGTTGTGTCGTGAGCAGCCTGAGCGACTTGCTCTGTAGCACTTAAATTTTGTAACTGCTTTCTTAGGTTTGGGAGTTGCTGTTCAAGTTTTGTCTTTTCACTGAGGGCCGTTATGATCTTTTTTTCGACTTCCGAAATTTCTTGGGCCAATTTATCTTTAGCTAGCCTAGCATCTGTCAGCTCTTTATTCTTAAGATCAAGTTCTTCGGTCGAATTTTTATAGGCATCATGGGCCTTCTCAAATTGCCCTGTTAAACGACGAACTTCAGGATCATCTGTAAGTTGAAAAGAGGGAGTTCCAATAAAGGGTTTGAAATAAGAGTCAAAGTTCTTTAGAGCAATCTCTCCACTTTGTTTCTTTTGAATATTTTGAATCTGTTCGTTATGAATCTGAGCATAGGCGCTTTCCATTAATAGGCCCGGAGATAAGAGAAAGGTTGCCATCATCAAAGGGGTTATTTTCTTTAGGTTGCTTAGATTTTTTAGAACTTGCATTTTTTCTCCCAACATATAATAGATAAAATCTCTTCTATTGAATTATTTTCAGTGAGGGGCCACAGTGGCTCCTTCTTTGAAGATAAAAAGGCCCCAAAAGGTCAGTCTGACACTGAAATTGAACCTCTTGCCTTCCTGTGGATAGGGTTTTCAATATTGGGGGCTGTATAAGCAATCATGATGCCAAAAAGGAGACTGAAATAGTTGGTTTAGGTAAAGCTTTCGGGGGCCGTTTAAAGATTCGACAGATTTCATTTTGTGAGAAGTGAATTTAGAAACTATAAAAGAGGTGAATCTCCTTTTGCAAGGAGCAGTTTTAGGTATAATTAACCTATTAAAAATTATAGGAAAAGTATGGGAAAAATGGATTTTACCAACCACCACAAAGAGAAGTTACTCAATGAGGTTTACGGCAAGCTTCAACATGGAGCTAGTCCTAGCCATTCATTGGTCAGTTTTCTTCGATCTACTCCTATATCGGAATGGTTAAAAGAAAGAAAAGATGAAGGACCCTGGGCCGAATTGGGCTGCGGTATGCGAAGTCTTTTTGAATCTTGGCAGGATATTTTTGATTTAGGTCTGAAGAATAATCTCTATGGCCTTGATCTTTCTAGTATTGCAATAGAAAGGGCCCAGCAATATGGAACCATTCATTATCAACAAGCTGACTGTACTCTTGAAATCCCTCATGGTCCTCATGCAGTCATATTAGATGGCCACTTTCTCCACTGCTTAAATTCTGTACCAGAAGTCTATCAAACCCTAGGTAAGATCAGAGAAGCCCTCATTCCTGGTGGGATTTATATAGGAGAAGTTATGTTGGCCCATAAGTCTCTTAGCTTTGATACTCAATTTGAATATGATGTGCAATCAAACCTTCTTTACAAAGATGATATTCCTAGTCGTATTATTATGGACGCATTTGAATGGGAAGATATGTTTGTATCAAGTGGATTAAAGATCAAGTACTTCGTTTGCCAATCAAGTATAAAAATCATTCCTGAAGACTCTAGGGATGTGGCCATGAATGGAGATCCAGAATGTTTGAGATTTTGTTTGGAGAGAATATAGTTTATGGATTTTAAAGATAAAGAAATGTTCACTCAAATTTTTACAGAAGTTTGGAAAATTTTAACCGTATCCTTATTTGAAATTAGTGGGCAGAAAGTAAGTCTTCTTTCTCTTTTAATGGCCTGTGGGATCTTTTACTTTTCAACTCTTCTCAGTCGTTGGGCCGAAAGAGGTGTGGCCAAAGTTTTAGCTGAAAAGAAAGATCTTGATCGTGGTGTAAAGGACTCTATAGGAACTTTCACGCGCTATACTGTGCTTATTATTGGTGGATTCGTAACCCTAGATACTGTGGGTATATCCATGAATTCTCTTGCTGCTGTTGGTGCGGTTTTAATGGTTGGAATTGGTTTTGGTCTCCAGAATATAACTCAAAATTTTATCTCGGGTATTATCATTCTTTTAGAGCGTCCTATTAAAGTAGGTGACCTGATTAAGGTGGGCTCAATTAGAGGTAAGGTTACAGAAATTGGTGCCCGCTCAACTCTCGTAACGACAAGAGATGATATCTCGATCATTGTGCCTAATTCCCAGTTTATCTCGGAACAGGTTGTTAATGAGAGCTTATCTGGTGAAAAGATACGACTAGCTGTTAATGTGGGAGTGGCCTATGGGACTGATCCGCGTAAGGTTGAAGAAATTCTTATGAAAGTGGCGAAAGAATCGACTAAGGTTTTAGAGTATCCGGCTCCCAAAGTTTTCTTTAAAGATTTTGGCGCTTCTAGCTTGGACTTTTCGCTTACCGTATGGATTTCTGATCTATGGGTGGATGAGGGAATTCTCTCGGATATGCGATTTAAAATTTGTGATGCTTTTCGATTAGAAGAGATTGAAATACCTTTTCAACAGATTGATCTTAAAATTAAAAACTTTGATCAAACCCCCTCACACCTTTTTAAAGGGTGAGGGAGCGTTTCATTAATCTGTTGTTTGGGGAGCTTTATTAAGTCCGCCACCACGAATTCTAAGAGCAAATTCAACTTCTTCAGGATAGAAGATTCCTCCGTCTTTTAATTCGATTTGGTTTTGTTTAAGAATTTCTGAGGCTTTGGCCTCTGTTTCGACATTGACTACTTCTTCCACAGCAAATCTTTCGCCATAGAATGTTTCAAAACCGTCTGCATGAGTTTTTTCGCTCATTCTCTCTACAGGGATTTTTGAAAACTCTGTAGCTCCTTCAAGAGCTCCTTGACTAGCATGAGTGAGTTGAATACCAAAAGGTCCTGTCAAAACTAGGAACATAGTAATGATGATTTTTTTCATATAATCCTCTCTTTCATCATCTGCCAGCATCTTCCAATTAAGCTAGCGACTATAGACCGTCCTTTGTCTTGTGTGGTCTAAATTTCCTATCTAGACTCGAATACTCTAGTAATTACAAAGACGATGCCAATTCCAGTTTATGTAAAAACGGTAGCTTAACTGGTGTCTGGTTGGCTTCTTCGATTGTCTTGGCGCGTTATGGCCCCAGTTCTAAGGAGCAACTTGCACCTCTATTCACGATGAGATTCAGTAAAATGTCTTTATATTTTCACAATTTAGACCGATATAATCAGATAATGAAAGCTCTTTTTCCTATCCTTTATTTTCTCTTCTTAGGGACAGTACTTCTTCTTGAAGAGAGTATGGCGTGTAATCCCCCGACATCTCCTAGTGAAGTGAATCTCTTCTTGGATCTCAATGCAAGTTGGAGAGAAGTTGCTGTTGCTAAGGAAGAAGCGTGTCTTCAGGGGAAGGCCTTGAAGGTCATTCCAGACTGGTCTCGACGGGAGGAATATTCTCGTTACGCTGAATCTCACGCCAAAGAGCAAATTCGTTATGATCAATGTTCTTCTGATACTTGTCGCCAACGGCATGAACATAATCTGATTAAATATAATCATCAAATGGAATTACTCGCCGATGATTTTCTGGGAGCTGAAACTCTAGAACAGGAACTCGATAAACTAGAGAGGGAATATCCCAATCTAGATGTGGGTCGCCTTATTATTTCGGGTCATGATGGGGGTGGCCATTTTAGTGGAAAAAATGGAGATCTCACCAGAAAGCAAATCTTAGATCAATTCCAAAATAGGCCACGCCTAAGAGAGAGTATTCAATCACTTTATCTACTAGGTTGTTACACGGGAACAACTCAAGAACTCTCTCTTTGGAATGGTATCTTCCCCAATGCTTCTTTTGTCAGTGGCTATGAAGGTCAGGCCCCTCTTAATTTTCGAACTAAAGGTCTTGAGTATTTAAGATCTTCTCTGCAGAGAGAATCATCTATACTAGAGGCCAAATCAAAAGAAGAGATTATTCAGTCTTTGAAACAAATTGAACATATTCGTTCTGGCTTCACTGGTTTAAGAATTAACTGTCCAGGAATCCTTGATGAAGCGGGGAAGTCCTTGGAGCTCAATGCCTTTGGATTACCAGAAGACAATGGTGACTTTATTCGAGAAGATCCCTCGGCCGGATGTACGGGCACTCAGTTTGAGACTATGCATTCAGAGTATATGAAATATTATTTTGGAGAATTGGAAATACCGACATCAACAGGAGCAAGCTCTCCTGTACGGGGGATTTACAATTTTGCTTCTAGTAATGCTCATTGCATGGAATATCAAGATGAATTTAAAATTCCAAAGGGCGCTGCATTTGGACTTAACTTCTTTCATGCCATCAAAGAGAATTCTCTCCATTCTTCAGGAATAAAAAAAGAGTCACTCAAAGATCAAGGAGAATTGGATCTTAAGACTTTATACGATGAATATGTAAAATTTAATCAAAATGAAAATTCTAGTCCAGAGAGATCAATGGCCAAAGATCTCTTTAGTGAGCTTTTAAAAGGGCATTCTGGAGAGTCTCTCACTCGCGATGAAATGTGGAATATTGTAGATAAGGTTGAAGCCTCTATGGAAGCCTACTCAACCGATAAGGGGGAAGAATTTAAACAGGTTCTTGCCGATACCCTGAAAGTGGCCATTTGGAATTCAACCGGGGAGCCCTTTATTATTTCAGAGCTGATGGAAAGAATATCTCCGTCCCAGCAAAAGCCTCTTTTAAATCGAGATGAATTTGATCGAAAATATGGAAATATTACTCGTTCTTTAAATGAAGATCAAAAGAAGTTCTATGACACATTACCTGATGCTTCGAGTAGTCTCTATACTCAAGAGGGACCAAGTGAAAAAAAACTAATCGATGCTAGTCGAAAAGAGATCATGAGAGATTTCCATTTACGAAAAATAAAAACAGATAATCTATATTGGAAAATACAATCTGATATTATAAATCATTTGAATCAAGATCAAGATCCTTTTGCGAACGAAATCTTTAAGAAAGTAACTCAACACACTGAACAGATGCTTAATACCTTACAGGGTCATCAAAATGGAGTCGTTGATCTCAACTGCGTTCCCTTTGCTTGGCATGAACGATTAGAGGCAGATGATCGCAAATTAGGTAGAGGAGATCCTTGTTCTCTTCCTCTTATGGAGTAATAGAAGATGAAATACATTAAGCAAATTTTATTTTTATTTCCTGCTTTAGTTTTCGCTCTCAGTGGTTTTAATCCACTTCACGCTGAAAGCTCATCTTTTTCGTATCACGAAAAGCTTAGAGGTGATGGAAGTGCTTTTACTTGGAATTATCATGCCTTCTCCAAAATTGATAAGTCCGCTATCGATGAAGTATTGGCCAGTGAAGGGGGAAAACGTTTTATTAAGTCTTCTTCTTTAAATAAAGAATCGGGATCAGGTTCTTTTAGTTTAGAAGAAGTCGATGCCATCCTTTATGATCAAGGTTTCTTCGATTTTTTGAAGGACGCAGATCCGTTATTAAGAGAGATGCTGGTGAGAAAGGCCATGTATGACAATCTCTATGAACTTCAAGAATTCTATCTCAATTCTTTTGAAAGAAAGAGAGAGGTTAAAGCTGAATTAAAAGATGAAACTAAGTCAAAGTTAAAATCACTAAGCGCTCTATTTAGAGATTGAGTAAGGATTCAATGAGGGTTTAATTAAGAGTTCAATCCTTCAAGACTAAGCTCAAACAGCAATTGAGACCTTTAAGCTTTTCCTGCATCGTTTCTACGTCATATTCAGCGATTTTTGTTTGTATCGCTGTAAATACTTCTTCGTCTTTATCGTTGAATCTATCCTCAGCGCTTAATTCAATTTCAAAACTTGTCGTAAATTCGGTCCAAAATTTTTCTTCAATACAAGCTATGGCCAAATGGGCGCGATGATTTTTTAGCGGGTAGATATTATAGCAAGGATACCGACCTGAGTGGAGAAAGCTTTCTTGAACACCTTGAAGATCCGGTGCATAGAGGGGTTGCCATGTTTTTTCAATAGATTCTTCTAAGCTTAGAACTTGATAGATCCAATTCTGATCCATAAGTCCTTTCAAAGCACAGGCCAAAAGATTTTGAGTAATGGATTGAGCAAAGGTTGCACCGGCTATGGGGAGAAAAGGAGGAGCGATTCGCTTTGCTGTTTTATTCTTCTTTTCCCATTGTTTAATATGCAATCCAAGAAGTCCTTGATCGGCCATTATATTCAGATCATGCAGAGGTCTTTCATGATAATGAGAAGCAGTTAACTCCACATAGCTGCCCCAGCCACTTAGTGAACTTAAGTCCTCGAAAGTTACGGAGTATTTTTCTTGGACTTTCTTAGGCCAACCCATAATAACCATATGAGCTTTTTTACAAAGAGATTGGAGTTGCTCTGTATTTTCATGAGTCAGAATAAAATTTTCTTTATTCTTATTCATATTCTTATACCAACTTTCAAAACCGACATCATCGACCTCTCTTCCTTGCACTCCAAGTTTGAGATTCTTGAAAGGATCGGGATGAGACTCACTTTCGATCTTTATGACTTGAGCCCCAAGCTGTTCTAAGATGTAACCGGCCAGAGGGCCGGGAAGGCGAGAGGTGAAGTCCAACACAGTAAGTCCATCAAGGGGACGATTTGTCTTTGTTTTCTTTGGAGCCGTTGTTTCCATACTTTCTTTTTATTTGGCCTTATTAGGAGTTAAAGTCTCGATAAAGTTCTCAACACCTTCTCCTTGGAGCTCACAGGCATTGAGGTTACAGATTTGCCATGTTTGAGAGTTTTCTTCTTCATTAGTGCAGTCTAGAACAAAGCGCGGTAGGAAGTAGCCCATGAAACCTACAAATTTTGGATCTTGCAACCAAGTTCTTGGAGCTTTGATGACTCTATAGGCACCTTCTGGATAGCTTAGGGAACGCAGTCCTTCACCACCAGAAATAGGATTTTTAAGAATATAGTGTTTAGCTTCATCTAAGTAGTCATTAAGATCCGAACCAAAGTCCGGATCTTGTAGGAGCACGCGACCCCTTTTGATGAGCTGAATAAGAGTCATAGGTAATGATTTAAATGAACTATCATAGGGACCCATCGGTTGATTAGGGTAGAGTTCATGATCATTAAGTTCCTTAGGCCTTGTGAGGACTCTCTTATTTTCTTCATCATAGAATTCTTTGAAAATGAAATTCATCGTGTCTGAAAAGTTATCTTTGAAAGTTGGATTACCGGTGATTTCAAAAACACGGAGCATGGCCTCGCTAAATGTAACAAAGTCTTCAAGATAGGGAAGGCCTGTTTCTTGGGTCGTGACATGTCTAAGCATCATGCCCTGGTTATTCTTTGAGATGAGAAAGTTGTGATAGTGGCCTTCAAGGGCCTTATTGAAAATCTGAGATGCTTTACCTTTGATGGCATCAACTTGACAGTATTGGATAACATCTACCAGTGCAGATAAGAGCATGGAGTTCCAACTACCAACTCCTTTATTATCTGTTGCAGGTGGAATTCTCTTCTTTCTCTCTTGAAGAATCTGTCTTCTTATTCTTCTAATTTTTTCCCAATTTTCTTGAGAGTAGATTTCATTTCTCATGGTGGGGTTTAAGGAGATGACATTGAGTCCTCCGGTGAAATTTCCTTCTTTTGTTATTTGAAACCATTTTTTGATTTGTTCCATTTCAGACGTGAGGTCATCTTTATCATTACTGGCCGTATTGACCACTTCTTCGAATTCTTCTTCAGTAAAGGTAAAGAAGAGGCCTTCTTGTCCTTCGCTATCGGCATCTTGAGCACTAAAGAAGAAACCGGAATCATCCATCATTTCCGTTTGTAGATATTCGAGAGTATTCATAAGGGTATCAAATACAATAGGAGAGGGGTAAACCAGTCCAAACTTTGAAAGGAGACGTAGCAGTCCTGCTTGATCATAGAGCATTTTTTCAAAGTGAGGCACCATAAATTGATTATCTGTTGAATAGCGATGAATCCCTCCACGGGCATGATCATTCATCCCTCCTAGGAGCATTCTTTCAATTGAGTCGACAATATGTTGCCCAAATTCTTTTTCCACCATTCCTTCAAGCATTTGTTCCACACACCACTCATAGAAAGCAAAATGGGGAAATTTAGGAGCTTCGCCATAACCCTTATTTTCTTGATCCGCATATTCTTTGATGGCATCTAATATGGCCATGGGTGGTGGAAAGTGACCTTGGAACTCTACCGGGTCTCCTGGACCATAACCCTTTTCAATGGCCTCAGTAACATTGAGAGCATTTGTTTCAACTTGTTGCTTATCTTGAGTGAAAGCACGATGAAGCTCTTGAATGAGTTCCATAAAAGTCGCGCCTTCACCTTTCTTGACCTTTGGATAGTACGTTCCTACAAAGAAGGGACGCATATCGGGTAGTAAGAATGCGTTGAGGGGCCATCCGCCTGTCTTGATAAAGAGCTGACAGGCCTGTTGATAATATTGGTCAATGTCGGGATATTCTTCTCGATCTACTTTTATTGAGATGAAATTCTCATTGAGAAAGTCAGCAACATCTTGATCACTGAAAGACTCTGAGGCCATGACGTGGCACCAATGGCATGAGCTGTACCCGATACTGAGAAAGATAGGTTTATTTTCGTCCTTTGCTTTTTGAATGGCCTCTGGTCCATATGGGTACCACTGAACGGGGTTATTCTTATGCTGTTGGAGATAGAGAGATTTTTCTTCGGATAAGAGATTTAGTGATTCACTCATATGAGGGCTTTCCTTTTTCATTTTAAAACAAGATTTTATCTCAACTATGATAGGCCAAGGCCTAGAAAGTATAAAGTAGGAGCGCAAAAAGAATTTTAGATAGTTTCTTCCCTAGCACAGAAGCTGATGTCCTATATGGCCAGGGGAAGAAAATGCTCCTTGTTTTGACTCATGGTGATAAAGAATTTACACGGTGTTCCTAAAAGAGGGGCTAAAACCATGAAAAATTATCAAATGCCCCATGTATATTGGACATTCTTGATAATATAAGTTGCCAACTGCCTTGGCCCCACGTTAGGTAACGCCTATGAAAATTTCATCTGATTTAAATCCACAGGACCTTTTTGGAAAGGATGCGCCCTTTGCTCAGTATTGGCAAAAGGAGAGAAGTGTCTCTTTAGAATTAGGTGAAATCCTTCAAGGAGAAAATAACTCCAAGGGGAAGACATTTATCTTGGCCCTTGTTCTGATGTTTTCATTCTATGCTCTTATCGAGTCTGCTCAGTATTCTGTTTCTGGAAAGTTTCTCACCCCTGATCTTTTAAGAGGTCCTACTTACGGGCCGGCCTTTAATAAAGGTCACTATTTCTTTGAAAATGTGAACTTCTCACAAACTGGACGCTCCTTTGCTTATCATATTCCGTTGTGGCGTCTAGACGAGCTGGAATATTCTGATATTCGTAGTCAAGTACTCAAGTCGACCCCTCGTAAAATGAGAGAGCGCTTAGATAAGTATATAGACTACGCTTTCTTCTATGCTCAAACCTATCAAGTGGATCCTTTATGGGTGGTCTCTATTATGTGGGTGGAGAGTCATTTTAAGCCTCAAGTGACTAGTCGTGTTCAGGCCATGGGGCTTATGCAACTGATGCCTGGTACGGCCCATTATTTAAATCATCTCTTAGATCGTCCGCTGACTCCAGAGTTGGCCATAGAATTGAGTAAAGATCCGGCCCACAATATTCAATTGGGGACTTATTATCTAGGTCGATTATTAAAGAGATTTAAAGGTAACCATGTCTATGCCACTGTTTCCTATAATATGGGGCCAGGATTTACGCTGAGGCGTTTAAGAACAGGTAGACCGGTTGGAACTAAGAATCATTATTTGGATAAAGTGAGAAGGGCCTATCAAAGACTTTCTTCACGTATCAGAACCACGCTTAAATCAACTCCTCCTCGTTATACCCAGACCTATATTTCCTTAAATAAAATGAATACTCTTCCTGATCCCAGCTTTCGTCTTCTTTCTTGGTGGGAGTCTCAGGTTAGTGGGAATCAAGCTCTTCTTTCTCGCGCTGATTACACTCTCGATATTGTCCGCCTTTAATTGGTGTCCATCTGATTTCTTTGTACGACTTATAGTGTCACCTCTTTTCCTTTCCCAAGCTTTCAGCTCTTGCTAGAGTATAGATTTTAAAATCTAAAAAATAGAGTGAGTATACTAACGCTATGACAAATTCCTATTCACAAGTGATTGCTATTGATGGACCAAGTGGTTCGGGAAAATCAACGATGGCCAAGAAATTGGCCTCGCAACTCAACCTTCTCTTTATAGATACTGGAGCCATGTTCAGGGCCTTAGGATATTTTGCAGATAAGGCAGGTGTTGAATTTAAAGAAGGGCCTGAGCTTAAGAATTTTTTAAATTCCTTAGAGATTCAATATTCTGATAATGCTGAAGAGCTGATTATCATCAATGGGGAAAACCTATCCAAGGTTATTCGTGAACATCATGTCAGTACTCTTGCGAGTGTTATATCGCAAATTCCAAGTGTTCGAAGCTTTCTCCTCGATTTTCAACGTAAGCTTGGAGCTGAGAATATTTGTGTTATGGAAGGTCGTGATATAGGAACTGTTGTTTTTCCCGATGCCTTTTGTAAGATTTTTATTACGGCGAGTCCTGAAGTTCGTGCCAAGAGAAGACTTGATCAATTAAAAGAAAATAATCCCGACTCCAATGAGACTTTAGAACAAGTTTTAGAAGATGTAGTGGAAAGGGATCGTAAAGATACCCAGCGAGAAGTCGCCCCCCTTAAAGTTGCCGACGGAGCTACAGTTGTTGACACAAGTGAGATGAAGGCCTCTGAAGTCTTAAACCACCTGATTGAAATTGCTCGTGAAAAGGCCAAAGGGCATAATATAGACCTATGAATATCTTAATCAATAGGACGGATGCCATTGGCGATACTCTTCTCAGTATTCCACTGGGCTTACTTATTAAATTAAAATTTCCTCAGGCTAAAATTGGTTTTATCGTCTCTCCAAGATCTTATGATTTAATTCAATTAGTAGAGGGAATAGATAGTCTCTATCTTCTTGATCCTAAAGATAAGCACAAGAATAAATGGCAAAAGTGTAGGGAAATCTTTGAAGACTTCTGCCCTGATCAATACTTTCACTTAGGCGGAGACTTTACGCCGACAGCTTTTTCTTTTTTTAAAAGAATTCCTTTTCGTGGTGGGCTCGTCTCAAAAATACCGAGTTTTCTCTTTTTAAATCGTGGACTAAGACAGTCCCGATCCCAAGTCGAAAAGCATGAGAGTGTTTATAATATGGATCTTGCTAAGCCGCTTGGGATCGATATTGATGATTCTCTCCTCGATAAATTTAAAAATGAACTTTCTCCTCGTTTTCAATTGCATAGGGATCAAGTTGATTCCATTGTGAGTGAACTCCCTCTCGAAGGGAAAAGACCTCTTCTTATACACCCTGGAATGTCAGGCCATACTTTAAATTGGCCCAATGAAGACTATGGAGAGTTGGCCAATCGATTAAATGATAAATATGCCAAAGACTATAAAATTGTAGTGAGTTTTACTCCTGGGGATTTGGCCTATGTCGAAGGCATGAAATCGGCCATGAATGAACAAACTCTGCGCAATACCTACTTTCTCGATGGTTCAAAGAAGGGACTCATTCACTATACTCATGTCCTGGCCGGAGCGGCTTTATTTATTGGTCCTTCTACGGGCACCACTCATATGGCCAATGCTCTTCGTGTGAAGCAAGTTGCCCTTTATTCACCAATCAAGGTACAATCAGAAAAAAGATGGGGGCCTTTCTACCGTGATGAGCGGGTACGAGTTTTTTGCCCTACTGAAAATAGTTTTAAAAAATGGGGCGAAGATAAGTGCATGGCCACTGTATCTATCGATGACGTCTTTGAAGCTTGTGAGGAGCTCTTACGTATCCCTGAATAATGAAGGAATAAGAAATGAAAATAATGGAACGTGCTCGCTTTGATGAATTACTTACTCAATTTGATAAAATTGGTCCCATCGCTATCGTTGGTGATTCTGGAATTGATAAATATACGCAAGGAGAAGTACGAAGAATTTCTCCAGAGGCTCCAGTTCCAGTTGTTGAAGTCCAAAAAGAGTGGGAGAAATTGGGGTTAGCCGCAAATATTGGTCACAACTTAAAAGATTTAGGAATCGATAGCACTCTATGTTCCGTTATTGGAGAAGATCTACGTGCTCCTCGTTTTGATGATCTTCTAGAAGATTCTGGTCTCAAAACATGGGGTATCGTTCGCGATGCTGCTAGACCTACTATCTTTAAAGAGAGGATCACGACATCCACTCAACAGGTATGTCGTATTGATTACGAAGATAAACAGAATATTTCTCCTGAAGTTGAAACAAAGTTACTTCAAAGAGTTCAAGACTTCTTGGAAGATCATACGGCCCTTATTTTAGAAGATTATTCTAAAGGGACTTTAACTGAGAAAGTCATCAAAGACTCTATTGAGATGGGAAAGAGTGCAGGGAAAATGGTATGTGTTGATCCTGGAGTAAGCACAGACCCTCTTTTTTACAAGGGCTGTACTTTGCTAAAGCCTAATCTTAAAGAGGCCAAGCTCATGGTGGAACATCTTGGTAAAACATACTCTCAATTAAATCTTCAAGATATGGCCAGTTTTCTCATGGATAAATTAGAGTTGGAAAAATTGGTCATCACTCTCGGACCAGAGGGAATGGCCTTAATGGATCGTTCTATTCAAATGAAGGAAATCGAAATCATCCCTACGGCCGCTCAGGAAGTTTATGATGTCAGTGGTGCAGGGGATACGACGATCTCTCTTTTAACTGCTGGTCTCTTGGCCGGAGCCACTTTAAGTGAGGCCGCTTTTCTTGGGAATTGTGGAGCTGGAGTCGTCGTTGCTAAAAAGGGAACGGCTACTGTCAATCGTAAAGAACTTGTCGATTTTTACTTTCGTCTTGTTCAATCAAGTAAGAATGAAAAATAAATTCCATGAGTGAACTTAAAGCTTCTTCCAAAGTTTATAGTTTTTGCTCAATTCTTTATAAAGAATCTATATGGGGCAATAAAGAAGAGGCCCTTATTGAAATGGTAGGATCTCTAGGGATCTCCAACGATCTGGTCTTCTTTCACGATAACGACTCGATGCATAGTTATTATGAGAAGGAAATGGGAGCGGGGCTTAAGCGCTTCTTTGTCTTTGATACTCACTTAAAAGAACGAGAGACTTTGATTTCACAGAAGATCAAGGCCGACCAACTCGAGAGAGACCATTTTCAAGAGGGACAAAGGAAGACTCGCAGTTTTAACTTTGATCCCGGTTATATTTCCTTGGAGCAGATGGTCCTTGCTACAGGGAAGCCTTACTCACATCGTCTCTACCTTGGTGAAGGCGTCTATGGTGAGCTTACTTATGCTTGGGAATCGGGTTGTTGGGTTCCTTTTAAATGGGCCTATCCAGACTATAAAGACCCTAGGGCCTGTGAGGTTTTTGAACAGGTGCGTTGTATGCTGGCAAATCAATTATGTGCTTGATTTCTTTGATGAATAGTGAAAGAATCCGCCAAAGCATTGCCTGCGCCATCTTTAATTAAATTGATGAGGAATCTAATGATCGATCAACTCGAAACCCTTGAAAAAGAGTTTATGGAGAATATCCAAAAACTTAAAACTGAAGCCGAGCTTCTTAATTTAAAATCTGAATTCTTAGGTAAGAAAGGAAAAGTTTCTCAAGTCTTGGCCGGATTGAGAAATGCTTCACCTGAAGAGAGAAAAAGTATTGGCCCTGTTGCCAACACTCTAAAAGATAAAATTCAAGCAACTATTGGTCAGAGGATTCAGGCCCTCGAAATAGACAGTATCAATGAAAAGCTTGCTGAGAATAAAATGGATCTTTCTTTAACCTCGGATGTCTTGGCCTCAACCCCTCATAGTGGTGGTCTTCACCCAAGAACTCTTATTCAAAGAGAGATTGAAGATGTTTTCCTCTCTATGGGATTTGAAGTTTTAGATGGACCGCATATTGAAGATGAATTTCATAATTTTGAAGCTCTGAATATTCCGGATACTCATCCAGCACGTGATATGCAAGATACTTTTTGGTTTCATAATCCTCATGATGATTCGATTAAAGAAAAGTTTCTGCTGCGTACCCATACTTCTCCTATTCAGGTGAGAGGAATGCTTGAAAGAACTCCTCCTTTTCGTTTCATTGCTCCTGGTTCAGCGTTTCGTTGTGAAAGAACCGATGCCAGCCATGAAATTGTTTTTAATCAATTAGAAGGAATGATGGTGGGTAAGAATATCTCAGTATCGAATCTTATCTATTTCATGAAAGTTCTTTTAAAAGAAATTTTCAAAAAAGAAGTAGAGGTGAGGTTACGTCCTGGTTTCTTTCCTTTTGTTGAGCCCGGATTTGAGCTCGATATCAATTGTCTGATCTGTTCAGGTAAGGGCTGTAGTGTTTGTAAGCAAACTGGATGGGTTGAACTTCTTCCTTGTGGGATGATTCATCCCAATGTTTTAAAAGCTGGGAATATTGATCCAGAGGAATATAACGGCTTTGCTTTCGGCCTTGGGCTTGATCGACTCGTTATGATGAAATATGGAATTGATGATATCCGCCACCTCAATAGTGGAGATCTTCGTTTCAATGAACAATTTAAATCTTATTAATTAGGTAAATACTATGCTTATATCTTTAGACTGGATTCGTGATTTTACAGATGTTCCTCAGGATTTAACTGCTGAGGAAATCGGACTTCGTTTAACAATGGGAACTGCCGAGGTAGAAGAAGTTGTAGAAGTCGGTCAATTTTGGAAAAAAATTAAAGTAGTTGAGATTACTCATATAGAGCCTCATCCGGAAGCAGATAAACTTAATATCGTTAGCTTCAAGCTTAGTGATAGTGAAAGCTTTAAAGTGGTTTGTGGAGCTAAGAATGTACGAATTGGTTTACGTACTCCTTTTGCTCCTATTGGAACGACTCTACCAGTAGGATTTACTCTAGAGCCCAAAAAGATTAGAGGGATTCTCTCGGAGGGGATGCTTTGTTCTGAAGAAGAGCTTGGGCTCTCTGAATCGAGTTCTGGTATTATGGAACTTCCTGATGATGCACCTCTTGGGCTTTCTCTAAAAGAGTATTGGGAAAAAAGAGAAGACACTCTCTATGATATCGATAATAAATCCTTAACTCATAGACCTGATCTTTGGGGACACTATGGGATGGCCAGAGAATTTAGTGCCCTCTTTGATAGGCCCCTTAAAAATTCTTTTGACGATTCTTGGTCAACTTCTCTTGAGAAGAATTTCAATGATCAAACTCCTCCTCTTAAAGTTGAAGTTAGTGAAGAGAGCTGTGGGCTTGCCTATTTTGGATTGAGTGTAAATGGTATCTCAGTAGGAGAGTCTCCCCAATTTATAAAAGATCGTCTTATCGCTACTGGTCTTAGACCGATTAATAATATCGTTGATATTTCTAATTACGTTATGCTTGAGCTCGGTATGCCTCTTCATATTTTTGATCGCGATAAAATCCAAGGGGACACGCTTAAAATTAGAGTGGCCGGAGACGATGCCCAGAAGCCTTTCACGACTCTTGATGAGGGGGAAAGAAATCTGATCCCAACGGATACAGTTATTGCTGATGAAAAGGGACCCTTAGTTATCGCAGGTATTATGGGTGGCCTTCATAGCGGAGTTACTGAAACCACAAAGAATATTTTTATCGAAGTTGCCAATTGGAAATCCGATTCTGTTCGCAGAACATCGACTCGACTTGGTTTACGAACCGACTCTTCTATGAGGTACGAAAAAACTCTAGACTCTAGACTTTGCTATAGAACTCTATTGCGTACTTTTGAAATGATCAAAGATCAGTGTCCTGAGCTCACTGTTATTGGTGGAGTTCAATACGATGGTCAGGACCTCTCTGATTATCAGCCTCTGGTTATTGAGAGTTCTTCCGAGGAGATATGTTCAACCCTAGGTAAGGAATTATCAACGAAGCGAATTGTTGAATTACTAGAATCTCTGGATTTTAAAGTTCAAAAGAAAGACTCTGCACTCATCATTGAAGTACCAAGCTATCGAGCGACTAAAGATATCGAATGCAGTTCAGATATTATAGAAGAAGTGGGACGTATTATTGGTTACGATAATATTGCACCGACTGGTCCTCTTTTAGATATTAGTCCAACTCGTCTCTCTACGTTACATTCCATGAAACGTCGAGCTCAAGATTATCTTAGCCTTCATGCTCAGGCGCTAGAAATCAATACATATCCAATGATAGGGGAGAAGCTTCTCAAGAAAGCTGAATGGACCAATGAAATTAATGAACTAAAAGTCATTAATTCATTATCGCAAGATCATGATCGCATGAGAGATTCTTTAATTCCTTCTTTCTTAGAGGTCGCGGCTTTAAATAGTAAGAATAAAGATCGTTTCCGCCTCTTTGAATTAGGGAGAAGCTATCATCATGATGAAGCCCGTTTCTCTAAAGAAAAGAATATTCTTGGAGTCGCGTTTTACTCTAAGGATAAATCTCCTTTTCTTGAACTTGTTGATGAAATGAAGTCTCTGACTCAATTTTTAAATATTCCAAATGATCTCTGTGATCGTCATCCTAAGTTCAAAAATAATTTAGTTGATGAGCAGTGGATGGGGGTTCATCCCCAGGAATTCTTTAATATGAGAATTATGGGAAAAATGAATGGAGTTCTTCTCTCTATTCACCCTCTCGTGCTAAGAAAGTTTAAAATTAAGGGTCATCTTTCCATGGCCTTTATCGATTTAACTGCTTGTAGTGAAAGAGCACCAAAAGATAAAACATCTTATAAACCTTTGTCTAAATTTCCAGAAAGTCGATTCGATTTTACTGTTGAATTGGAAAAAGCAGAGAGTGTTGATAAAGTTCTTGCTGCGCTGAAGAAGATTAAGAATAAAGACTTAGTCGAAATTAAGGTTGTGGATATCTATAATCCTGACTCTGATGATAAGAAATTTGTCACGATGAGGACTATTTTTCATAATGACCAGCAAACTTTACCGGGTGAAAAAATTAAGGAATATGAAGAAAGCATCATAAGTCATCTTGCAAAATCTTCTATCTCCCTAAAATCATAATACGCTCAATTTGGCCGATACATATTGCCCCTAATTGACTGATTTTTTGAAGACAATCCTAATATTTCCCATAGGTTCTGACGAAAAGACCTATGGGAATAACAAGGATAGTCTTATTTCTAAAGTTAATAAATGGAAACATTCACCGGATAGTTATGAAAGCTCTGTAAAAAATAACAGAGATAACAGTGACATCCAGGATATGCATCTTGAGTCAAAAGGACATCTATCCTTTCAAGGTCCTACTTCCCATGGGCTTGCTAAAGCTGCTCTAACTGGCTTTACTCTCAAGTCAGAATACTTTGAAAAGAATATTCAAATTGATTCAGAGTTGAATGAAAAAATTCAACAAAGTTCAGATAGTGAAGATATCACTTCTATTAAAGTTTATAAGAAAAATGGAATAGAAGAGGTAGCCCCTGAGTCTCTTAAATCCTATATTGAATCAAATTTAGATATTTCAAAAGTGGTTATTGAAAAGATTGGAGTTGAGGATGCAAGTCGTGTCTCACTTCTTTTTGAACCCAATGAAAATAAAGCGAAGCTCTCATTGGTTGAAAAAGACGAACAACTCGTACAACGCCAATATGAACTTTCTGATTTAGAAGATCAAATGAATGACGATTTTCTGATGGGAAATTTAGGTCCTTCTAAGCAGAAAGATCAAAAGCAGGCGAGGGTTACATTAGGATTAAAATCTGAAGAAAATGAACTTTCATTGGAATCAAATACATTATTTCCTGATGAAAAACAAACTCCAAATTCAAGTGTCGAAAAATCTCTATCCTATGAAAAACATAGTTTAACAAGAAAGCAAAAGAAAAGATCTCGTAAGAGTGCTCATTACTATTATCGTGTACAAGATCATATGGAACTCTTCAAAGTGGGGAGCAGTTATCTGCGAGATTTTAAGTCAGGTATTCGTTCGATGGGGTTTTCTTCTTATCAATTAAGTAGAGAAAATCAAAAAACAGTATTTGGTCTAACATCTTTCTTTAATTACCATGATGATTTAAATATCTGTATCATTACAGATAAAATGAAAAATAGCTTCTATGATGAAATTTTAAAAAATAAAGAATTACGAAGTGATATCTATAGTGATGAAAATGTTGAATATAATTTTATTCATTGTGAAGGACATGACTTTATTGAATATAGTGAGTTAACGGTCCTTTCTCATCATTGTGAGCATTTAGAAGATTTTATATCCTTCTTACTTGAAAAGTACGATCTTATTTTGTGGGATCTGCCTGATCTTAAGGTTATGAACCGCTATCGTGAGGTTTTCTTTCCAATAGTTCAGTCTATTGAGAGCTTGACGCTTATTATGGCCGCTGAAGTTTCAAGAGGGAAGGAATTAGATTCTCTTCTTTCTTACTTCCAAAAATACCAAGTACCAGTTAAGGGAGTTCTGTTTAAAGAGGAAGTTTCTGCAAAGAGAAAGACGAAAAGGGAGGTTACTGATGGCGCAGCCTAAGTACAATCCCAATAAAGTCGACTTTTCTCTAAAAAAAGAGGATGAAACTCAAGGGCCAAAATCCAATCTCAAACTTTTAAATGATTCTACTTCTCAAAAAGAGTTTAAACCTAGAAATAAAAGCAATCGCTTCTTTTATAAGGTTTCCAATCACCAAGAGCTTTTTAGAATAGGTAGAAGTTTTTACGAAGATTATATTTCTGGGGTTAAGTCCTTTGCTATTTCTTCAACTGGATACCAAACGAGTCAGCAGAAAACGATTTTAGGTCTTGCTTGTTTCTTTGATCATAAAGACGATTATAAGATTGCAATTGTAAGTGATAATCTACAGCAAGGCGCATTTAGTGATATTGTCTCTATTAGTAAGACCTATGAATCTAGTCTATTTGGAGAAGATTATAAAATTAAGGTGAAAAGCTTTTATAATCACTTTGATTTTATCAATTTAAATGACCTGTTGGATCTATCCGCTAATCAAGAATTAGGGGAGTATGATTCAGTATTTGACTATATTGTGGATAGTTATGATTTAGTATTCTGGGATGTACCTGAACTTCATAAGATACAGTTAGATTCAGAACGCTATTTCCCAATGATAATGAAATTTGAATCTATTTCAATTATCGTCTCAAAGAAAATTTCTAAACAAAGTGATATTGATGAACTTCAACAATTCTTCCTTGGTTACGGAATTAATATGAAAGGATTACTCTTTGAAGAAAAGAATAATTTCGAAAAAAAGGTTGAAGATATAGGTACAAATAAGAGTGATACTGTCATAGTGAAGAAGAAGTGGTGGCAGAGGATATTTTCAAAATGAAAAAGTTTAATTTAATTCTTCATGAAACAACGATTTTAAATTTCCCATTTATGGGAAAACTTATTCGTCGTTATTGGTACTTAGCGATTGCGATTCCTGCTCTTGTTTTTAGTTTATCTCTTTATCATTTTAATCATCAGAATAATATACATAAGCGCTCAGTATTCTTTAGTAATATAAATGAGGATCATACGGGACCTACCCCTCTAATGAGTGCTGTTATTGGTGATCAGAAAAGTGGTCTTACTGAGACGGATATCGTAGGTATTTTGAAATCCTTAGATTTTCAGCAAGAATTTGCTGAAATTATTATTGAAAATCCTGATTTTATGAGACTTGATCTGAGTGGACTCAATAGTAAAGAACCTTTTGATATGAAGGCCTTTCTCTCATCATGTAATCAGAAAGTAAGTTGTATTCAGAAAAGGGTAAGAGGAGCTATTTTTAGTTTCGTTTCTATCAAACCCGATCATATTGTGACGACGCGTTTTTCTTTAGAGGTTATGACTCGTGACCACTTTACGACGACTTTTCTCTTGAAGGAAATTTCACGCTATATTGAAAATAGTCGTGTGAAAACCATTAAGCATAAAATTGAAGATCAAATTGCTGTTTCTAAGCAGCTTCTTAAAGAAAAGAAGTTAGAGTTACAAGCTTTCAATTTACAGGGGCTAAGTGAAGAGAAGAAATCTCTTGAAGAAAGAGTATCTGAAATTAAATCTAAAATTGAATCTTATAATCGCTTCTTTCATCGTCTTAAACTTGATCTAGATTTGATGGAGACTAAAGTAAGGGAAACAAAGAAGGCCTCTCAGGCCAATATTGATACTTCTAAAATTATTGATTTCCAAAAACGTAAGAGATGGGAAGATAAAATTAGAAAACTAGAGAGTGATATTGGGGCTATCAAGGTTGTATCTCAAAAGCTTAGTTCTCAAGATGAACAAATTTTGGCCCAACTTACTAGTGAGCTTAAGAAAGTACAGAAAAAACTTTTGTCTATGGGGGATCGCGGACGAGCTGTTTCTTCTGAGGTTCAATTTATTAATAGAAAAGAAGGTGAGAGTAATTTTACTGAGTTTGATTATAAAGTAAAAAAAGAACAATATGAAAAAACCAAGAAGGATTATGATTCTTTGATTGCAAAGAAGGAAGTTATTAGTAAGAAGCTTACAAAAATTGATAATAAGATCGATGAAATTAAGCCTTCTGCTGAATATATTAAACTACTTGAAGAGAAGCTTGTTCAACTGAGATTACTCAACTCCACTGTAGTGTCAGATCTAAAATTTGAAAATGAGTTTGGACCTAAAGTCGTCTTTAAAAAGCTAAGTAAAGTAAAAACCCTTCTTTTTTCTACCGTAAGTAGCATTGTCCTTCTTTTATCCATCGTGATTCTTCTCTATCTCTTAGATGATAAAATCTACGATAAGAGTGAATTAGAGAAAACTTTTGATAATTTAACGATAATTGGAAATACACCAGACTTTGATTAATATAAGTCTCTTTCTTGTTTCGACTGAAAATAGAATATCAATAAGCTTATTACAGGATATACTAAGGTAAGGGCCGTATCGATGAGGGCTTCTTCCCAAGTTGCCGTAAGAGCGAAGCTATCTAAAATTTCTTTAAAAATTTGAATTCCAAGAATAAGAAGAATACTTTTTGTAGGCTTCTTTAGCCATTTATTAAAAATGATCATCAAGATCAGACCGGCCAGAAAATGGAGAAGGCCATCTAATGGTAGCCAACCAAAAAGGTTGGTCTTTGAGATATAGCGAAATATTTGATGATACTGAATATATAAAGATTTAATCATTTCCATTTTTTTTTGGTCTATTAGATAATAGTAACTAACTTATAAATATAACTTTCTCTACTTTATGGCCGAAACACAAAGCATTCAATCGAAAAAAGTTTTCTCTAAGCTTTTGAATACTTTTTTCTATTTCTTCACCTTCTTAAATATTGGTGCCAATTTCCTTGGTTCACCTATGGTTAAGTATATTTATTTGGTTCAGCTTATCTGTATGGCCCTCCTTTGTGTGACAGAGGAAATTAATACGATGATTTGGCCATTTATTATCTTTTCCCTTTTCGAAGGACAGGGCAGGGTTGTTTGGGGCTATCATCCTCTCTTTAGACTTATCTTTGATATACTCTTAGTTCTCTTAATTACAAGGGCCATCATTATAAAACGATCTTTCTTCTCTAAAGAGATTACACCTAATATGGTGCGCTTATTCTTTATTCTCCATTTATTTTGGTTTGGTTTAGAATTATTTAATCCCAATGGAGCTGGTTTTCTAGCCTCTTTAGCTACGGCCAAATTCTATCTCTTTCCCTTGCTTCTCTTCTTTCTCTTTTTAAACTTTCCTGTTGATATCCATTCTGATCATGCCCAGAAGCATATCTTTAAGTTTACATTAATCCTCGGATTACTTGCTGGTGTTACTATCGTTCAGGATATGTATAATGAAGAATTTATGTATGGGATCAGCCAAAATTATAAGAGTCTTTTTCCCTCTTATAGTCGATTCACTGGCCCAACTTTCAGACCTTGGGGAACGACCTTTGTACCTGGTGGTATGGGTCTTTTTTATTTTCTAAGTTGTGGACTTCTTCTCTTATTTAATCCAAAAAGAATTTCTTCTTATTTTCCAAAACAAATCTTCGCTAAGGCCATACTCTTTATTGGAATATCCGTGATTCTCTTTAGTTCCTTTATCGGACAGGTGAGAAGTGCGACCCTCAAATTAGTTGGGGTTTTTGTTTTCTATCAGCTCTTTAAGTTCTATGGCAGTAAATTCAAAGCAAAATGGTTAACATCAGCTCTTTTCATACTTCTCGGGGTAGGAATTTTTTCAAATAGTACGTTGCAATCTTCTCTACCAGATGAACTCAATATAGAAAGGGCCCTATCCCGCTGGGAAGGGATGACGGAATCTAATTTAACGGACCATCGTGCCGGACTTAATGAAATTCTTCATAATTTAGAAAAGCGTGTTGAGCTTCCCTTTGGCTACGGTCTAGGAATGACACAGAACTTTCTTCCTGCCTTTGCTGCAAGAAGAGCCCAGTATATTGATAGGCCGAGTTGGTATTTTTGGTCCATGGATAATTTATATGCGTTCTTGATCTTAGAGCTAGGGGTAGGGGCTCTATTTTATATCGGACTTATCTTCTCTCTCAATGCGACTCTATTTAGCATGATGATCAGTCTAATAAAGAAGCAAGCCTATAAAGAATTTAAGATCGTAAGTCTAAGCTTCACTATGGTGCTTATTATTACCCTATTTGCTTGGGGATCTGTTTCGATCCCATTTAATCCTGTATCTTTCTTTTTTTGGTTTTGGTCGGCGTTGGGGGTTTCGGAATACTTTAAATATAGGAAGGCTGTGGGTAGCTAGCAGTGGACTGTGAGCAGTGGGCTGTGGCTGTGAGCTGTGGGCAGTGGCTGTGAGCACCGAACACTGATCACTGTACACGAACACCGATACCGACACTGATCACCGACCACCGTTCACCGAACACCGACCACCGAACACTGATCACCGATCACCGAACACTGATAACTTCTCCCTCTTGATTGAAGCCTTGTACACGGTGATTATAGGTATCACAAATAAGAAGGGTTCCATCATTATCAATATGAATACCAAAAGGGTAGAAGAGTTGACCTTCTTGTGAGCCTTGTGAGGAGAAGGTTTTAATAAAGCTTCCACTATCATCATAAACCTGAATACGGTTATTAATTGTATCAGCTACGAAAATTTCTCCATTATCGGCCACGTCAATACCGCTAGGATTGCTGAGTTGCCCAGGGGCTCAGCCCATCGTGCCAAAGGTTAGAAGATGATTTCCAGATAAGTCAAAAACCTGAATCCTATTATTTGAAGAGTCGGTTACATAGAGGGAGTTATCTTTTAGCGCCACAGCTGCGGGGCTGGAGAACTGTCCATCGCTAACGCCACTATTTCCAATGGTAAGAAGATGATTACCTTGATTATCAAAACTTTGAATCCGGTGATTTTCTCTATCGGCAACATATATTGTGCCATCAGGAGCCACTGCTACATCATAAGGGGTATCGAATGACCCATCAGCTGATCCAGAAGTTCCAAAGCTAAGTAAGTGTTGGTCATTCTCATTAAAGACTTGAATTCTATTGTTGCCTGAATCGGATATATAGACTTTATCGTTTTCATCAATATGGATTCCAATAGGTAAAGAGAATTGACCATCAGCTGAACCTGGAGTACCGATGATTCGTAGGAATTGTCCATATTGATCAAAGACTTGCACACGATTATTCATATAATCGGCAACATATATATTTCCCAAACTATTTCTTGCGACACCAGTTGTAAGATAGAATTGACTCTTCTTATCACCTGAAGCGCTAAAACTTTTTTTAAAGTTTCCAAGCCCATCGTAAGCTTTAATTCTATTATTACCATAGTCTGCGATGAATAAGCTTTCGTCTGATAGAGCAAGTCCTTTAGGTAAGTAGAACTCTTCTTCATTATCTCCTAATGTATTCGCAACGCCTTCGGTGAAGAGGTGATTGAAGTTCTGATCAAAAAATTGAACGCGATGACTATCATCACTTACAATAATATTTCCATTACCTAGTTCAACAACTGATGCTGGTGAAGTAAATTGTCCATCTGCAGTTCCATTTGTACCAAACTCTGCTTCAAAGACTCCGGGGCTTGAAAAAGTTTGCACACGATGATTTCCTGTATCAGTTACAAATATTTTTCCCTGGGAATTAATAAAAATATCGGTTGGACTAATGAACTGCCCATCTCCACTACCGTTAGAACCAAAACTTGATAAGTGGTTACCGTTTTCATCAAAAATTTGAATCCGATGATTATTTCTATCGGCAACATAGAGACGATCTTGCTCGTCTATAGCTAGACCAAAGGGATAATTTAATTGACCATTGCCAGAGCCAAGGGAGCCAGTGGCAAAGAGAAAATTTCCTTGTGAATCAAAGGTTTTAATTTTGTGGTTTGTATAATCGGTAACATAGATTCTTCCTTTACTATTAACGGCCACGGAATATAAATTTTGAAATTCATCATCTGCTGTTCCAAATGAACCAAATTCATTAAGAAAGTTAAATTCGGAGTCATAAATTATAATCTTAGAGCTTCCTGCACTGGCCACATAGATTTTGTCATCGGGTCCAATGAAAACGTCACTAGGTTGAGTATAGAAGTAGTTATTAATGCCAAGAATCAATTTTTTTACGGTAGAGGAGCTTCCTCCCTGAGAATTTTTCTTCTGATGGACGATATTAATTTCATTATCGTAAATAGAGATACAGCTGGAAAAGATTAGACCTATAAGAATCAATAAATGGTGAATAAGATTGTTTTTAGTCATGATCTTTAATTTCTTCCGATCGCCTAAAGCTAGTATTATTCACTTATCGTAAATAAAATTAATAACTTGAATATTTTACCTTTGTTCTCATATTCCACATAGAATTTAAGTGTAGGGCAGTGGGCGGTGGGCTGTGGCAGTGGGCAGTGGGCAGTGGGCGGTGGGCAGTGGACAGTGGGCAGTGGGCAGTGGGCAGTGGGCAGTGGGCAGTGGGCAGTGAGCGGTGGGCAGTGGCAGTGGGCAGTGGGCAGCGACTGTGGCAGTGAGCACCGAACACCGATACCGATACCGATACCGTACACCGATCACCGAACACCGATCACCGATCACCGATCACCGAACACCGATCACCGATCACCGCTCACCGCCCCCCATAAAAAAATCTATGAATCTTTATACCTAGATATCTATTTTTTTGTATAATAATAAGGAATCAAAACTGATTGGAGTAGTTTAGTGAAAAAGTTTAGTATCTCTTTACTTATTTATTCTCTTTTAACCGTACCGACATGGGCCCAAAAGGCAAGTACTCAAGCCTCAAAAGGGGAGTATAATATTAGAGAGCTTGCTCTGCCTTCGGAAGTGGATAACTTGGGCAAGAAGGCCGGTTCAATATTTTATTCTCCATCGGTGAAAGGGAAAGTTCTTATTCCTGTTCATATGTGGGGAGAAATTAAAAATTCTGGACTTCATTTTGTTCCCTTAGATACAAGTTTAATTAATGGCCTATCCTTGGCCGGTGGTCCTACTAGTAATAGTAATTTGGAGTCAGTGGTGGTAACCACGACCCGCGAAGGCAAGAGAGAAAAGTTGCAGTTTGATGTGAGTGAGGGTGGTGATCTTGCCCTTGAGGATTTTAAACTGAAGCCGGGAGACACTATCTTTGTAGAAAAAGATACCTTTCGCCAAGATCGTGCTTATTACACGTCTCTCTTTGGTGTTGCCTTGACTGTGCTCAGTAGTATTCTTCTTTATAGACAGGTAAAAGATTAATCAGAAAATTTAATCGAAGAATTTAATCAGAGCCAAGCTCTATTTACTTTGATTTAACAGTCTCCACCAAGATTCAGCGCAATTAAACCAAGTAAGAGAGACCAATTCCTTTTTTCTTAAATGGGACCACTCCATTCTTTTATCTAAAGTTAATTTCTTAAGGGCCTTAAGTTGCATACTGAAATTCTCATCATCTTGAGCAATAAAGCTCACACCTTCCATGGAGCCTACGATTTCTGAAGCTCCAACCTTTTCTTTTGTTACAAGCACCTGAGTACCGCTGGCGACAGCTTCCGTAACGACCAGTCCGAATGGTTCATAGACAGTAGGAAAGACAAACGCATCGGCAATGAGATAGAATTTTGAAATTTCTGTTGTATAGGATATAGGAAAAATACCCTCTCTTTGAGGAAGTTTGAATTTCCCATGGGCTTCACCTTTTCCAATAACGATGAGGTTAACATCTTTAGGTAGATTTCTTAGGAGACGAGGAAGTCCTTTTCTTTCAAATGCACCTACAAAGAGGAGAGTTGGACGATTGGGATCTAAATTCTTTAAGCCGGGATATTGATTTGAGAGCTCAGTGAGAAGGTCTTTTTGTTTTTCAAGATTAAAGTCCTCTGGTGGAAGAAACTCTGAAAAGTTGACGCTTGAATAGGCCGTTATAAAGTTCTTCTCCTCAATCCTGTAGCGATCAATCATGAGTTTTTCAATAAACTTACTTAAGAAACCAAATCTAAGATTTTTCTTTTGATAGTAATAATCTTCACAAAGATTGAAATACTTGAGAAGAATAAATTTATAAAGATTCTTATAAAAGGGGCCTTGATTATATTTGAAGTATAGTTTTTCCCAGTCTCGATGGTAGAACTGAATATTGACAATATTTCCTATGAAAGAGCATATCCCCATTGTAATGGTTTGATCACTCTCTGATATGAGCTTTTTACGATTGAGGTAGGTGTAGATCTGAAAAAATAAAGATTTAAGAAGAAAAGGTTTTATGCCTTTACCAGGGACGGTTATAATTTCGACTTTGTCGTGATTTTCGGGAAAGAGCTTTTCTACAGGATCACTATGAAGACAAATGATTCGAATTTTTGATACTTCTTCTTTTGCACCTAAAATGCGAAGAACTTCAATCATGGCCCGAGTATGGCCAACCTCTAGGATTCCATCATGCACTAAGAAATTTATTTTCATGAAGAAAATTATAGCTGAATTTTCGTTCTCAGGAGGAAAAAATTAAGTAGGAAGAATTATCATTTAACCTTATTCAATTAATTTTTGGTAAAATGTAATTATGAATAATACTTCTCCTATAACGGTTCTTATTCCTACATGGAAAAGGTTACAGAAATTTAAAGTGGCCCTCCAATCTTTGGAAAAACAGAGTCTTCTTCCTGATCGGGTGGTTGTGATATCTCGCGATATCGATCTCGAAACCAATCAATGGTTGGAAAAGAATCTAACTCTTTTCAACTATCCAATAGAGCACTATCAGGTTGATCAGCCGGGAGTCATTCATGCTGAAAATGAAGGGCTCAAACATATTAAAGAGGGGATTGTTGCCTTTCTAGATGATGATGCAGAAGCTCCTCCTAATTGGATCTCTCTCATACGTGACGAATTTACGGATCCTAGTATTGTTGGAGTCGGAGGTCCAGATTATATCGTTCATGAGAAAGATAGATCTTATCCAAAAACTTGTTCACAAGTTGGTCAGTTAACTTATTTTGGTAAAGTTATCGGCAATCATCATCAGAATATTCTTGGAAGAAGGGAAGTCTCTATTTTAAAAGGTGTTAATATGGCCTTTAGAAGGAAGGAGCTTCCCTTTCTTGATAAGGCCTTATCTAGTGAACATCACTTGGGAAATGGTTCTCAGTGGGAATTAGACCTATGTCTACATGTTCAGAACAAAGGAAAACTCATCTTTAACCCAGAACTTAAGGTCAATCACTATAGCAATCACTCCCACTTCAATCGCTATCTCAATCAAAGAAATAATGCTCATAATATCGTTTATGTTCTGATGAAGCACTTTTCTTGGGACCGTAAATTGGCCTATCTCTGCTATATAATTCTTATTGGTAACCAACAAAATATTGGTTTACTTAAGTTTCTCTCTCTTATTCCTAGATTGGGTGTGAAGGATTCCTATCATTTATTTCTTAACTCTTGTATAGGTGCTTTTTTTGGTTTAAAGACATATAGAAAGACATATAGAAAGAATCTAATGCGAGTTTAAGACTATGGCCAAATCATCAAATTCAACTCAAATATCTCATGCCTTATCTGCATGGAAGGCCGGAAAGCTTGTTGCACTACCCACTGAGACCGTCTATGGATTGGGCGCGCCGGTTGATAATGAAGAGCTTATTTCAAAGATATTCTCTGTTAAAGAGAGACCCTTCTTTGATCCCTTAATTGTTCATATTTCCAGTATTGAAATGGCCAAGAAATATTGCTCACATTGGAATGATACCCTTGATATTTTAGCGCGTGCATTTTGGCCTGGTCCTTTAACCTTAGTTGTTCAGAAGTCGTCTTTAATTTCCTCTTTGATTACTTCAGGTTTAGATACAGTCGGCTTGCGTATGCCACGATCGGAACTAACTCTAAAAATTATTGAACAAAAAGCTGTTGGAATTGCGGCTCCGAGTGCAAATAAATTCACTAAAACTTCCCCCACTCAAGCCTCTCATGTAAGTTCTCAATTCTCGCAAGATGATGTCTATGTCGTAGAAGATATTCCATCAGAGGTGGGAATCGAGTCGACGATTATTTCCGTGAATGAATCAGAGCGAATCGTTACTATACTAAGACCTGGAATGATTACTAGTGCTGATCTTACTAATGTTTTAGGAAATGAATTTCAAATAGAAAAGGGACTTACTGCTTTTGAAAAAAGTCCTGAAAAAGTGGAAGCTCCTGGCCAGTTTAAAGCTCATTATCGTCCTGACTATCCTCTTAGTTTCCTTGATTGTAGTTCCGATAAAAAAGATCAATTAAAGCATTCCTATCCTGATTGCGAATTTATTTCTTTGTCATTAGATCCCTTTGTCACGGCAAGAGAGCTCTATACACAAATGCGCACACCTCTGAGTACCAATGATTTAGGTCAGGCAATTTATAAGAGGAAATGTTTCCTCATTGATTTATCCTCTCGCCAACTTACGGATAAAGAGTCTGAACTCTGGTCGAGCATAATTAATCGTCTTACCAAGGCCACAACATTTACTTTAGAGGATTCTTAATCTTATAATAAGGAATGAGTAATTTTTTAAAAATGGATCTCTCTTTTCGTAAGAAGCTAGATGAATCTATCCCACGATTTAATGCCAAGCTTATCAATTCTCTAACAGGCCCTAAGTCAACTACACTTATAGCTACATTTGACGAGGACAATCCGTCTCAAACGAATTGTGCTATTTTTAGTTCTGTTGTCCATCTTGGTGCAGATCCGGCTTTAATAGGTTTTATCGTAAGGCCCGATAGTGTTGATCGCCATACTTTAACTAATATTAGGAAGTCTGGTTTATATACTATGAATACGGTCTCCTATTCTTTTATAAACAAGGCCCACCAAACTTCGGCCCGTTATCCCGAAAATCGATCAGAGTTTAAAGAGGTGGGTCTAAAAGAAGAGTATTTAGATGGCTTTAGAGCCCCCTTTGTTAAAGAAGCGCTTCTTAAATGGTCAATGCGCTGGGTTCGATCTATTCCTATCGAAGAAAATGGGACACACTTTATTATAGGCCGTGTTGAAAATATCTATTTAGATTCCTCTATCTTAGGTGAAGATGGACATATTTGGTTAGATAAAATAGATCCAGCGGTGGTTATTGGTTTAGATGAATATTGCAAGGCAAGTGATTCTATTCGCTTTAGCTATGCTAAGCCTGATCAAGATTTGAAAGAGGTATCTTTTAAAAAATGGGAACTATAGTCTTATGCTTTACTCTTTTGTTTGGTTTTAGTCTTTTATGTTAAACTAGAGTTGGCCAAGGATGGCGCGGAGTTTGAGAAGGGTGATCCAAGGATGGAAAACCCTTCTTCTAAAAATCTATATTAAACTTTCTTTTTACTTACACATAAATCCTGTTGCATGAACGACCCATGAACTTCCATTATTAATTTCTTCATCAAAATAAATATCCGTAGCCCCTTTCTTACTGGCCATATTTCTAGCTTGGTTTCTAGCGAGTTCCACTGAGCCTTCTTTATGTGTCCCTTTAAACTTTCCTACTACGGAACAATTCTTGGGACGATTCTTAGCTACATTTATATTGGAGGCTTCGTCACTTAAAGTATGTGAAGTGCCACAAGAGTAGAGACTGAGAAGAAGTATAACGGGAGAGAAACTCAATTTTTTGATCATGGGTTATCCTTTAAAAATGGCCAATAAATGGGATGATTTGATTCTATAAACACCATTTATTATGGCCTAAGTATTTTATATTAACTAGTCCTTCCGGGTGAGGAGGATTTTCTTTTGAGAGAAGAATTTTATTTAAGTATCTAATATTAAAGTGTTTTCTCCCTATGTATTCTAAAATATTTGGCCATGCTAAAGGAATAAGAGGGTGTATAAAATTTATGTAATGCATTGCGCAATACAGCTTCCCTTGATATCACTTGCCCTATATTTATAAAAACCCCAAATGAAGGAGTCTCCATGGATTTTCTAAGATTACCCTTGGCCTCTTTGGCCCTTATTCTTTTAAGTACTCAGGCCTTTGCGGCTACATCCTCTAAGTCAGCCGATGAGTTTTGTTCAGACAGAAAGGGAAGAAGTTATATACGTGAATATCTAGAAGAAGATGAGTCGCGAATGAGTTTTCGTAATCATGGTGGGCTTATCAATGGTGGTGTATGTTGGTGGCATTCTCGCTTTCAAAGAAATGCTGCATACTTGACGGTATATCGTCCCGAGCAAAGAAGACCAACCAAGAGACAAGCTGAGCGCTTAATTAAGAAAATTCGTAAAGGTAGAGAAGTTATTACGATTCCAGGGTTTTCAAGTTTTTCTGAATTCTCAAGAGCATTCTCATCAGAGATTCAGGATCAGTTGGAGAAGTGGCAAAAATTCGATGGAATTATTATGCAACAATGGGTTGTTGGTCTAGCTGGTCGTAGTGAAGTTTCTGCGGAGAGTATGAAAGATAAGATGGATGAACTTTATGAACAAGTTTCTCAAGGTGATATCGTTTATCAAAAATTACAGATTAAGGGGATTACTGCCCACGCCTGGCTTGTTATCGATATGACAAAAACCTCTAATGGTTATGAACTCAATGTTATCGACTCTAATAGTCCATTAACGACAACCGTTTATAATTATGAAGAGGGAGATACTTCATTTCACCACTATTACTATGGTGATTTCGTTCCCTATACGGGAAAAGATAGCGAGCTGGATCGCTTAAAAAGTACAGTTAAAAAGTATTGTAGAAATTAATCGAGTAAGAGAGACCTTGCACATTTGTAAGGTCTCGTAAAATTACCTTGATCCCAAACCGATTGCATTTGTTGAATAAAAGTTGTGAGATTCTTTGTTTCAAAGTTTTCATCATAAAGATAATCAACGATATAGTGTGCGAGAATGAAAACACAGCTCAAAGGCGGTAATTGATTGGCCGTAAGTCCATGAGGATATCCTGTACCGTCTGGAAGCTCGTGATGATCTATGATCATTTTGTGAGCGTCATTGTTAATCCCTTTTATTCCTTCAAGGATTTCAGCTGCTGAGGATATATGATTGAGAACGAGTCTTTTTTCTCTGTCTAAGTTGAGTTCTTCTAAGTTTCTAATTCTAGCTAATTCTTCGGTGATAAAAATATCATGGAAGAAGCCGGCGTAAATGACTTGTTTAATCGTTTGTTCATTTGACCAGCCCATTTTCTTTAAAATCATACTGCATAGGTAAATGGTTAGAAGTGAATGATCGACGATATAATTGGGTTCCTTAAAGAACTCTTTAATTCTTTGATATATCGTTTTATTCTCTTTTAAATCTACAATGAGTTCTTCCATGGCGGAATGGACAAATTCTTCTTGGAACTTAGTCAAGCCTATGGCCTGAAGCTGATCTCTTGAGATTTGAAAAGCAAAGTCAAATATTTCAATTGTTGTAAACTTCTTAGAATTTTCTCGCGAAAGAGATTGGTTGGCCTTGATGATACTCTTTGCATGATCAAGGTACTTATAATAGTCACTTTCTTTTAAATAGAGATGCGTTATTTTCTTGGATTTGTAGTGTTCAATAATTTCTTTGAGATCATCATTTCCCTCTTTTCCTACCTGGATAAATTTGTCCCCACTTAATTTGAGGTAGAGGTCGTATGAAAACTCTGAAAAGAGTCCGAGAGTAATAAGATTAACCTTCTTAAGAGGTGTATCTGTTCCGTCCAATTCTATCTGAAGGTGATCCTCTTTATTCGTGAGAAGGGGTCCAAGGGCGCTATAAAGGTTTTCCTCATCAAAAGGATTTTCCACATAGGGTGTTTCCTTATCTTTTAAAAAGGCCAAATCCTTACCGTAAGCGATGAGTGGGATATGATTTGTATTTTCAAGGGTTGTACAAGTTGCATTGAGGTTAAAAAGAATGGCCTTTATATCTTTACGACCGTAGAGATACTTATTGGCCTCGTCATAGCTTTTGGACTTTATGATATTGACCTGAAACTCTGATTCGATAATAACTTCGATCAGACTTAAATAATCATTTCGTTCGTCAATAATGAGTAATGAATCGTTCACGTTATCTCACTTCCTCAGTCTCAGCTTTGAGACAAATAGTATATTCTCCTACTATAACGAACTATTTTAAGGAAAGATTAATACAGACGTAAATTTAAACGGTTAGTGAGTTTTAATTTGCCTATAAATTCAATAGGTTTATAGGTGAACCAGGAAAACTGCTCTCGTGATAATAGACATTTGGTTAACTTATGAAGAAATCTTTATCTTTAGGGGGCTTTAAGAGCCAATATTTTGTGTAAAGAAGAGCTTATTCGCCTTCAAAGTCTACTAGGGCATGCCACTTGATATTGGCCTCTTCTAGTTTCTTGCCTCCCCCTAGATCTGGAAGGTCGACGATGAAACACACCTCTTCAATTTTAGCACCACATTTTGCCAATAACTTAGAGGCTCCAAGGGCGGTTCCGCCAGTGGCCAATAAGTCATCTACTAGAAGAATATTTTGATTTTCTTTTACAGAGTCTTGATGAATTTCTATGGTATCGACTCCATACTCTAATTGATAATCTTGTGAATAGGTCTTTCCCGGTAGCTTGCCTTTTTTACGAATAGGTACGAAGCCAATTCCCATAGCATAGGCCATCGCGGCACCTAAGATAAAACCTCTGGCTTCTATACCACAGATAACATCTATATTTCTGTCTTTATAACGATCAACTAATTCGTCAATGGTAAGTTTGAGTCCTTCAGGGTCCGCAAGAAGAGTCGTTATATCACGAAACATAATCCCTTCTTTTGGCCAATGGGCAATGGTACGGATTTTAGATTTAATTAATTGAAGGGCATCAGATTGGTTTGTCATATTTTACCTTAGGGAAGCTTTATTAAGGATGCTTGCTTTTAGACAAAGGAGAATACAAAAAACAATAAACAAAGTCCAAAAGTTACGCTGAGGGGGGAGAGATTATTTCTTAAAGATACGATTACTTTTGTCATAGGACCTCCTGTCACATTGACCAAAATAGAATGAACTTCATGTTCAATTAAGAATATTTTAAAGGCTTAAGTTGCCTTACTCAAGGCTTTCTTAGCGATTTCCATACTATACTTGAGTTCTCTCGTTAGGAGTATCATCGCCATGTCATTGTTATTATGTTCAGAAGTATTCTTACTTCTTTTTAGAACTATAGCAGATAACTCTTCTATTCTCTCTGGAGAGTTCTCAAGATCATTCACTAAGAAAATAACGGGAATATAGGGAGAGATTTCTCTAAGAATTGCAACTCTCTCTTCTAATAAGTCTCTATCTTTCTCATCGATAATAACAATGGGAAAGAGAGTGGAAGTATTTTCTTCGTAAGGGCCTAGGGCTTGCTTGAGTTCATAGACGAGAGCTTCGAAGTCTTCACAGATTTGCGGTCTATGATTCATATACTCCAGAGAGAGTAAGTATTGAGTGATAAGTTCACGGTCTGAACTTAAAAGAAAGATATCTTCTTTTCCCGTATATTCATAATTTTGGTTATTGCCATTACCCATAAAGAGAGGAAGGTAGACGCAGAAGTGAGTTGACTGGCCTGGAATACTATCAATTTTGATTTCTCCCTTATGCCTTTGAACAATTCCGTGAACCACACTAAGACCAAGTCCTGTCCCTTTTCCAACTTCTTTGGTCGTAAAGAATGGTTCAAACACTCGGTCAATAATATCCTCTTTAATCCCTAGTCCGTTATCTATAACTTCAATTTTTAGATAGGGGCCAGGAGCAAGATTAAGATCCGTTTTAGAAACAATCTCCATGGGAGATACTTTAATAATAACTTTGGGATGTTCACGGTCTTCTACAGCTTGTATGGCGTTATTACCGATATTTAAAATGACTTGCTTGAGCTGAGTTTGATCTCCGTAGAGTTTTCCCTCTGGAGGGTCAACGATGAAGTCGATGGATACTTTATTATTAGATGCAGCTCTTAAGATCTCTACTACATCTTGAATGGGTGGAATGGGGGAGAACTTATCAAAGGTTCCTTCTTCTTGACGGGTAAAAATAAGGATTTGTTTGACGAGTTCTCTGGCCCTATCGGTGAGACCATTGGCCGTTTCTAATTTGTCTAATGCCTCGGCATTATCGATGACCTCTTCTTCTAAAAGAAAAAGAGCATTGTAGAGACCTTGTAAAATATTATTAAAGTCATGAGCAATCCCACTGGCCAAAGTTCCCAAGGCCTCCATTTTCTGAGACTGTCTAAGCTGCTTTTCAAATTCCTTTCTCTGTTCCATTTCTTTGGAGAATTTTTCTTGCATGAGATTAAAGGAATCGGCCAAGTCATCAAGTTCGTCGTGATCTTCATTTTCACCACGATGGAGTTTGAGCCGTCGTCCAATATTTTCTAAACTGAGTTCCCTGGCAAAAGCATTGATTTGAATAATGTGACGATTCACCAGAACATTGTAGATAAAGAGAATAAATAGCGAGACGAGAAAAGTTTTCATGGCCTGAGTGAGGAGGATAATGAAAATTTTTGATTGGAGCTCTTTAAGAACGTGGGATTTATCACTGACAATTTCAAGAATTCCGAGATCGACTTCCTTCTCTTTTATCTTGTAGATTAAGGGCATCCTCGTCACAATAGGATCATCAATTTGAGTATCCTTACTAATCGAAATATTTTCATTATCAGGTGAAATGATCTGTAGCTTTTTTATAGACTTTATTTCGAGAAGCCCTTTGAGCTGAATCCGTATTTGATCATTATTAATATTCCAAACATTTTGGGCCAAGGACTCGAGTTGGGTAAGACGGATTTGATCGATTCGATCATAGATACCGTCTATGCCCTGTTTGTAATCTAAATAGATTTGAAAACTCGTTAAAAAGAGGGTCACAATGGTGGAAAAAAGCAGGATTGAAAAAAGAAGCTTTCTTCCTAAAACGGATTTGCGCAAGCCTGAGTATGCATCTGAAGTAAACAAAACCTGCGCCCCCTCTTATAATGAGATCAAAGCTTAATGGACCAGTCTATTCATGGGCCTGGACCACTGTTTTAGATAAATTACTTTTTAATGTTGTGATTATTATAATCAAAGTTTGCGCTAAGAAAAAGCTTCCTAGAAAAATAGCTCCACCTTCGCTAAATCCATAGGAGTGAAGACCTGAGGCCAAGATATAATTGACTCCGAACCAGGCCATCATAATTGACATAAATGCTCCGGCAACAAGGGGGATGAAGCGGCTATTGGGAATCCAATTGGTGTAGCGCCCATGTAAAATGGCCATATAGATGACAAAGGCAATAAGACTCCAAGTCTCCTTTGGATCCCAGCCCCAGAAGCGTCCCCAACTGTAGTCGGCCCAAACTCCACCTAGAATAATTCCAGCTCCGAGCATAATCGTTCCGTATTTGAGAATCGTATAGATAAGATCAGAATAATAGACTTCATCTGCTTTGGTGAGTTTTCCGAAGCTACTTTTAATAAGAACGGTATTGGCCATGATCCAACTAAGGGCCAAGGCACCATAGGAGAGAATAATAGTTGTCACGTGAGTGGAGAGCCAAAAATTATCTCTCAACACAGGGACCAGAGGAGAAATAGCATCACTTAACATTCCTGTCGCAAAATTCATCATCATTAGGGTACAGGCATTGAACATTAGGCCTACGTAAATAAAGGCCTTTTCTTTTTTGAAGTGACCAATGAGCATAGAGAGAAAGAGTGCTCCAAAGCCTGAGAACATAACGGTTTCGTACATATTTGTAATAGGAGCTCTTCCACTAATGAGAACTCTAATTGTAATCAGGGCCAATTGTAGAGCTATGGTTATTCCTGCAAGGATCAAAGTTGCCGTAAACTTCTTAAAGATTGTTAGTGTTATGAGGGCCAAGAAAGTAATCATCATAGCTATGATAGGGAGTCTTGCTTTGGCATACTTATATTCAAGATGGTAGGGAGCATCGGTAATTTTATCGAAGCGTTCAACTTCATCAAATATAACTTTCTGAAAGGGACTCTGAGCTTGATTGGCCTTGGCCTCTAAGATCTTGTCTTCTCTTAAAAAAGAAGTAATAGGAATCCAGTCCGTTCGATTTCCTGTAACGGCGGGAAGTAGCCAATTATTTCCTTGAATGATTTCTTGGTAAAGACCAGTTTGATTGAGAAGTTTTGTCATGGCCTTTTTATAAGCAGTTTCTTCTTTTATCCGTCTTGTTTCAATTTGAAGATCACGAATTCTCTCAATGAGATCATCAAATAGAATTGTTTTTTGGCCTTCAGGAAGATCAAAGTACTCTTGCGCCTCTACATGATCAACTCTGGCCGCGAGTTTGATATCACTTTTGAGAGACATACCTTTAAGGCTTAGGAGGCAATAAGTTTGCACGGCCGAGAGGTTTTCATAACCCTTCTTTCCAGTAAGGTATTTCATCATATCTACAGCGTGGACATAGAGAGGCTTTACTCGACCGCCTTGACGGATAGGAGTATCTCCAAGCTTGTCATCACAGAAGTAAGTTTGCTCAATCTCTGCATACGCACTGGGAGCGAGTAAGATCAATGAAGATTGAAGGGTTAAAAATAAAGTTACGAATAAGGTCATTCTATTTTTCATAAATATCCTATGAGATTATGCCTTTTGAATATCGTCTTCTACACCAGGTACAAGAGGAGTAATATTTTTCTTTTTTCTCTTTCTATAGTTGAGAAAGTAATGCCACATACTTCCAAATACAAGCATGAGGGAGCCGGCATATTTAAATGGACGTCCTGGGTCGACGTTTACGGACAGGGTTGAAATATAATTTCCTTGGCGATCCTGAGAGTAGGAAGCTTGATAGAAAGTAAAGCCCATATGTTTGAGCGGATTATTCATATAAATATGATGATTTTGAGTTCCTTCGCTTGTGAAGAGACGAACAAAACTTTCATAACTCGCTGGTCGATTGGTTCCTGGATCTTTTTCCATTTTAAATTTGGTTAATACAAATTCAAAGGGCAAGGTTAGGCTCTCTTTTTCAAGATAGAATACAACCTTTCTACCATCGATAAGAAGTTGGACGGGGGTGTCGTTAGTTACCCAATACTTTTTATTCTGAACTTCTAACTCCAAGGCCCTCGTTTGGCCTTTAATCATTTCGTTATTCTTTTGAATAGGAAGGACTTCAGTGGGAACAAGGCCAGGAACTTTTCTTTCCTTATGATCAAGCATGGTGACTTCAAGACCCATCCACGGGAGAATGACAGTCTTGTCTTCCTTTTTACCGGTGGCAAAATTTTGGTAATTCCAAGTGCCTTCATCTTTGTCAAACCAGGAAGTAGCAGTTCCAAAGAGAAAGAGATTAGGTGAATCTTCAAAGAGCTTCTTAGAAAAAATTCGTAAACTTCCCCCGCGTATGACCTGCATCTTTTCATCAAGTGGCCATGGGCTCATGTCGGGAAAGAAACTAAAATAGATATTCTCTTTTTGATAGACGAGAAAACGATTGCCCTCTTTGGTCTTTTGAATTGAAATCTCTTTTTCTTCTGGAGTAAAGCAGCTCTCTTCTTGTTTATCCCATAAGATGAGTTTTGATGGGTTATCTTTGGCAAAACACTTCGCTAGTGAAGAAGGAAGGTAGTGTACAGTAAGGGGACCTAAGGTCGCGTTCGATTCAAAGTCTATGGCCTCGGGGTGGAGGGAAAGGGTAAGGTCCTGTGTAACAAAGGCATTCTTTAAGAAGTATTGGGTTGAGTGAATAGGCTCGGTGTTGGGATAGCTTTCTTTAGCTTCCAACCATTTAAATTTCTTATCAGCAAAAGGAAGATAGCGTCTTAACTTAATATCTTCGTACTCTTCATCAATATCCGTTCCAAAAGATGTGTAAGGGAGTTTATAGGTTACGACTCGTCCGTCATTTTCAAAGCGCATTTTAATAATATCATCACTTAGAATAACTTCACGAGAAGGAGAGTTTGGAGGAAGCACAATACTGCCATCCACACCGGCATAGTAAGTCATGAAAGATCCCATTCCGATGAGGATGAGACCTGCGTGAATGGTATAAAAGCCATAGAGTCTTTTCTTAGGGGGAAGACGTAAGAAGGCTGCAAAAATAATAGAAATAAACATCCCAAACTGAAGAAGCATAAAGAACCAAGTCTTGTAGATCACTCGATTCGCAAAGTCTGTTCCATAGTAACTTTCGCAAAAGGTTCCCACGATCATAAGAAGAGCGAAGAGAATGAGAAGAATTACGGCGAATTTTAAACCGCCTAGGGTCTTTTCTATTTTTTGGGTGTTGATTGTCATGTCTAGCTAAAGCCTTAAAAATGTTTAGCCTTTTTTACACCTTTATTCCCATAACCTCAATGAACGATTGGAATTCTTACGAATGTCAGAGAAGAGTCTAATTCGTTAATACGTCGCAACATGATACAACTTAACGAGACCAAATAATACAGGTTGATGGATAAGATAAATAAGGAGAGAGTGTCGTCCCATAAGCTCTAACGGGAGAAGAAGGGATTTTAGACTCATTGAGTTAGGGCCATATCGATGAAGGCCTAGATGAGTCGAGAATTGTCCCAAGAAAACAACCCCGATCCAGGGAAAGAGGGGGATATAATCCATAGAGGCATGACCTAATTTAAACCATGGCAATTGAAAGCCCCAAAGAAGGGGGACTAGCATAAGGGCCGAAGCCAAGGCCGTAAGTTTTGGACGTCCCACAAAGGGAAGAACCAATACCGAACTTAGAGCAATACAGTGGAGAGTTCCGAAGTAGATCCAATTCTTAGGGAAGGCAAAATAAGTGAAGGTTGAGATACAAAGGGCAAAGAAGCCAATTTTAGCAAAACGCTTTCCAACTTTTTTAATTTGTATGGAGCTTTGGTGCACGAGCTCCAGAGATTGTCCCATAGCATAGAGAAAGAAAAAAACGATAACTCGGGGGAAGATCCACCAAAAGAGATCTCTCTGAAAGTCGATATGGACAAAGTTAAAGGCCGAGAGATCATAGGAGAAGTGGAAAATAATCATGAGTAAGACGGCAAATCCCCGGGTGTAGTCAATCAGAGGGAAACGCTTTTGCTTTGAGGCATGGTCTTTATGAATATTTTTAGTCATACTAGATGGGTTCCGTTTTCTTTAGAGTAGGAGTTATCTTGTCACTGCAGTCTTCCCGTTCATTATACAAAAAAATCTTATATATTGTGGCCCCTATTCTGATTATTTTATCAATCTTATCTATTGGTCTCTATGCTTGGTGGTCTCACTTAGGAGAGCCTCAGTATTCTGGTGAAATTCAGCTCCTTCGCTTAAAAGAAAAGGTTCAAGTAGATTATGATAAATTTGGGATTCCCCATATTCAGGCCTCAAATGAAGAAGACCTCTATCGTGCTCTAGGTCTTATTATGGCCCAGGATAGACTCTTTCAAATGGATCTTCTTCGTCGAGTGATTCGGGGAGAGGTTTCTGAAGTCTTTGGCAAGGCGGCACTAGAAGTGGATATCTTATTTCGCTCCCTTGGTCTTATCTATGGAGTTCAAGAGAAGGTGGCCAATGGTGGAATAGATCCTCGCCTAAAAACTCTTATGGATGCATTCTACGATGGGGTTAATCAATATATTGATCGGGGAAATTGGCCATATGAGTATAAATTATTGGGAATGGTGCCTAAGAAATTTGATCTCTTAGATGGTTATGGAATGTTGGGATATATGTCCTATAGCTTTGCTCAGTCTTTTAAAGTGGATCTCTTATTAGATAAAATTAAAAGAGAAAAGGGAGAAGACTATACCAATTCACTGCGAACTCGTCCCCTCAAAAAGAAAACAAAGAGAGTCTCTCAAAAAGTTAATCGTCACGATTCTCAGATATGGCAAAAGGCCCATCTCTGGTTGGAAGAAAATATTGGGATGTTTGACGGCAGTAATGCTTGGGCGCTTTCTGGAAAGAAATCAAAGTCGGGAAAACCTATTTTGGCCTCTGATCCCCACGTTCAATTTTCCCTACCTGGAATTTGGTACGAAAGTGTTGTCGATTGGGGAGAAGGACCCTTTGCTGGTCTCTTTGTTCCAGGGGTTCCTTTTGCAGCAATGGGACACAATCAGCATTTGGGTTGGGGGGTAACCATTTCTTATATTGATGACATGGATTTTTATAGAGAAGAAATCAAAGGCGATAATCTTCACTATAAAGGTCAATGGTTGCCTATGGAAAAGCGGCATGAAGTTATAAAAATCAAGGGAGAAGACGATCATGAACTCGATCTCTTTTGGGGAGTTCATGGCCCCATCCTCGATAAAGTTCATCCTTTGATGGAGGGAAAGTTGGCCATGAAGTGGGGTCACTTTCACGAGGCCAATCAAGCCCCTTTGGCCTTTTATAAAATGATGAATGCTAAGTCTTATGATGAATTCTATAACGCTCTATCTCTGGCAAAGAGCCCAGGGCTCAATATTATCTACGCCGATGCACAGGGAAATATTGCACGCTTTCTCTTTGGTTCCCTTCCTTTAAGGCCTGAGCATATGACAGGTGATCTTATCTATGAAGGCAGTGAAGGTCTTTATGAGTGGCTAGGAGATGTTGAATTTGATGAGAGGGCCCATCTTATTAATCCTGAATCTGGTGTTATTGCCTCGGCAAACCATCGGCCTGTGGAAGGTGATTACCCTGGTTATTATCAACCAAGTGATCGCTATGAGACCATTCATTCTCTTCTTATGGCCAAGGATAAATGGAGTTTAGAAGAGAATAAATATTTGCAAACTTCGAGTACCTCGATTCTCACTTTTCCTGTAAGAGATCAAATTCTTAAGGCCTATGAGTTATATAAGGGAAAGAAAAGTGAAGAGATCCGCTCTGCCCTTGAACTTCTTAAGAAGTGGGACGGAAGATTTAATAAAGAATCAGTTGCCGCCTCCCTTTTTCAAAATACGTTTTTGCTCACGGGTAAAGAACTTCTCCTTCCCATTAAAGAATATTATCTCGAATATTGTGATACCAATTTCTATGCGCAACACGTGAGAAAGCGCATTTTAAGAGACAATCCTTATCACGAAATTCGCTCTGCTTTTGAGAAGACAGTGTCCCAATTCAATAACCGATTTGGGGATTGGTCTAAGGCCGAGTGGGGACAGCTGCATTCTCTCACCATTTCTCATCCACTTTCAAAAGGAGGTAAATGGTTGGGGAAAATTTTCAATCTTGGCCCCTATCCCGTATCTGGAGCAATGGATACGATCAATAATTTACGCAGAGTAGGTTGTCGTGAAGATCACACGGTTAAGGCCGGTCCCTCTTCACGTAGACTTATCGATTTCAATCGGCCCGAGGACTCCCTGGCCGTACTTCCTACGGGAAATAGTGGTCACTGGAAGAGTCCATTCTTTTCCAATCAGTGGGAGCTCTTCAAGGATGGGGCCTATCGAGCGAGTCTTTTAAAAGGAAGTCTTGATAAAGATGAACGCCACAGTCGATTAGAAATTACTCCAAAGAAATAGATTGAAATTCATAGAGCGATGAGCTTTGCAAGGTCATCGCTTTAGGGAAATAAAATAAGGTAGGGTTGGTCGCTCTCAATTTTAAATTCTCCATGGGCTTCGTTACTGAGGCCATGGGAACTAAGAGGGGAGAGAAACTGATCATTCAGAGGATATTTCACTTGTCCTGTCATATTAAATTTCTGCTTTTCTAAGCAAAAGAGAGAGAATAATCCATGGTGAGAGTAATCTTCTTGTGACCGATTGGTGAGGTAAGCCACTTTCTCTAAGTTGTGATTGTGAAAAGTGACGATAATCTCTTGCTCACACTTATTCTTTTGAAGATTGAGGAAGCTTATGAATTCACCAAAAATGCTGATTTGATGATCTAAGCGTCCACCCCAAAGACCTATGGCCGTCATTTCTATGCTGGGAAGGCTAGGGAACTGAGTCTCTATGTGATTGAGGGCGAGTTTGAAGTCGCTTTCGTCTTTTTCTGTGGGGGCGAGGATATCGAGCGTTTCTTTGTAGCTTCCTTTGTAGCTTTCTTTGTCATTTTTTTTAAAGTCTCCCTTGTCCCATGGGATTCCGTCTCCATCTCCGAGAGAAATACTCTTGCATGTGAAGTGGACTCTATCTCGATAACTAATTGCAGCATCAATGAAGATGACTAAATCTGCAGATTCAATTTGAATCGAATCCATTTGATCTAATAAGGGTCCTATCAAATAAATTTTTTTATGCTGCGGCTTCATAAATTAGACTTTCCTCTTCAACCTACTAAAATTGTTGCCGATATCCTGAAATCCCGTTACATTAGCAGTATAACTTATTATTCAATTTTTTGGAGGATGTCGTGAAATTGCTCACACTTACCCTAATTACTGCATTCATCAGTATTACTTCTCAAAATATCATGGCCCAAGATGCGAAAAGAGGTGCTACTCTTTATAAGACTTGTGTTCAATGTCATGGAGAAGACGGAATGGGTGATCCTTCTCAACAAGCGCCTAAGATTGCTGGTCAATATGACTGGTATATCATCTCTACGATTAAACTCTTTAAAGAGGGGACAGATCGTAAGAACCCTAAAATGTTACCTTTTATAAAAGATCTATCTGATCAAGATATTGCAGATCTTGCTGCTTATGTCAGTCAAATGAAATAATCCCCCTTTCTTTATATAATAAGAATATAATTGGTCTGGCCTCCCCAATCGATGGTTTGAAAATAGAGGCCCTAACCTCACCACGGACGGAATTATATGAGTTTAAATTTTTTTCCTGCAGGCAAACCCAAAGAAATTCAAAGAATCTATGATTATACAATTGATGCCTTCAGTGACTCACCCGACTTCAATTGGAATCTCGAAGAGATAAAGAAGGAAGTTAAGGAGGGGTGGTCCCTCTTTGGTGCAAAGAATGATGACGATGAAATTGTAGCTGCTCTTTTCTTTATGTTAGAAGACGGCTCTTTGCTAACGAAGAATACAGGACTTAAAATTAATCACCAAGGCTCTGGCTACAATCATCAAATCAAAGAATTCTTTGAGAAGAAGGCCAAAGAATTAGGAGCTAAAACAATCAAGCACTACTGTCGTATAGACAACTTTCGTATGTATTCTTTAAATGAAAGTCATGGTTATAGGAAGACGGCTAAGTCCAAAGAAGATGGCCAGATTGTAGAGTGGGAACGTAAAGTTTAATCTATATCCCTAATTTTTATTTTTAATTCTTAATAAAAAAGAGAGTCCTTTAAGACTCTCTTTTTTTATATCGAAATGATTTTTTAGAAAATATTAATTTCTATTCATTGGATCGTGGAGTTCGCATGGTTACAAACTCCTCGGCACTACTTGGGTGGAGGCCAATCGTTTGATCAAAGATTTCCTTTGTTGCTCCAGCTTTAAGGGCCACGGCAAAACCTTGAATAATTTCAGGAGCATCATCTCCAACCATATGGAGTCCGATGACTCTTTGATCTTTCTTATTAACTATCATTTTCATGAATGTTCTAATTTGCCGCTCGCCTAAGGTGTATTTTAGAGGTCTAAAAGAAGAAGTGTAGACTTCATAGTCAAGTTTCTTTGACTGACAATCTTCTTCTGTCATCCCCACTGTAGAGAGGGGAGGACTGGAAAATACGGCCGATGGAATATTTTCATAAGTCATAGGAACCTTGGTCTGATTGTAGAGTTCCTCCGCAACTTGCATTCCTTCTTGAAGGGCCACCGGGGTGAGGTTCATACGATTGGTAACGTCTCCCACGGCATAGATATTTTCAATATTCGTCTTCGAGTATTCATCAACAACAATAGCCCCTTTTTGATCTGTAATAATTCCTGCACTCTCAAGACCTAGAGAGTCCGTCATAGGGACTCGACCAGTGGCCAAGATAACTTCATTGACGTGAAGTACTTCAGGGCCTGTGCCTTCTTCTTTTAAAGTGACCTTTTTGATTTTTCCAGCTTCGCTATCTAATTCAATTTTCTCTATATTCTTTTGAAGATGAAATTTAATCCCTGCTTCTTCCATACTCTTTTGTAAGAAAGAAGCTGCCTCTTTATCAAAACCTCTAAGGATTGAATTACTTCTCAAAACCATGTGAACTTCACTGCCGAGGTGGTTGAGAAGACAAGCAAACTCAACTCCAATAAAGCCACCTCCGTTGATCACTACTTTTTCAGGCCTTTGGGTAAGTTGAAAGAATCCATTAGAATCAATGGCCAAATCTTTTCCTTCAATTTCAGGGCGCCACGGCCTTCCGCCGACGGCAATGATGATATTCTTTGCGGTGATCTTTTCTTCACCTACAGCTACGGTATTTTTGTCGACAAGCTTTCCTCTGTGATGGAAGACTTTGACATCATTCTTTTCAAGCATTTTTTGATAGAGACCACTTAGGCGGGAGAGTTCCTTTTCTCTTGTTTCTCTAAAGCCATTCCAGTCATGAGATTTAAATTCAATATCGAGCCCATAATCTTTTGCGGTGTGCAGGTCATCTAAAAAGTGTCCAGCATAGACCATCATTTTCTTAGGGATACATCCTCTGAGTACACAAGTTCCTCCGTAGCGATCCTCTTCACAAATGGCCACTTTCGCTCCTAGAGAAGCTGCCCATCTTGCAGAACGGACTCCACCGGATCCTCCTCCGATGACAATGAGATCAAATTGGTAGTCTGAATTCTTCGTCATAATATATCCTTTAGCCTTAACTTATTTGTCACCCACTGGGCTTTTTTCTAGGTCATAATAAAAGAGTCGATGCCTCTTGGCCCGAACTCTTACCTGGGTAGGTCTAACTTTAGATTTAGTACCGCGAGAACTGGGGATATTGGGATCGGTTGCGCACTTGATTTGAAAAGCGATCATTTTATCCATGAGTTCCAATAAATTATTTTCCAAGGGGGGGTCTTGATTTATAAGTTCTTTTTCATGACCCATGCGCTTTAGACCTTGAATACTGTGATAAATGGTCTCTAATGTAGATAGGCAATTTTCATTGGGTTGATGTTTGATAAGAAAGCGCCCTTTGTAAGTCTGAGTAAAGCTTACTTTGGGGAGATGATGTAGACAGGTGCTAAGCTTCATCATTTTCTTTGCACATGGCCATGTAGCATCGAGTAAGAGAAGAGTTAACTTCTTTTTCTTATCTATAATTTCTCTTTGTAAAACAGTAGGGTACTCTTCGCTTTCATCAATAGATACGGCATCTGCTGCGGGATACATGAGCATGACATGGCGAGTAGGGTCGGCAAGTAAATCCTTCATCTGCTGATTATGGTCTAAATTAACATCTGTTATGATTTGTGAGTTGATTAAGGCCGCATGGCTAAGTCTTCCTGTTCCTAATTTTTGCTTTTTGGCCTCTTTGGGATGCATGAGTAAAACAAATTCAGTTTGGGTTGGGAAGGGTTTAATATGCTCACAAAAGCAAAGAGACTTCTTTCTCCAACAGGTATAGCAAGTCTCTCTTCGAATGTGTTTGTCGGCATCCTTTTGGGAAAGAGCTGCTTTTTCATCGCTAAGGATGGTAATTTTCTGATTTATATCCATAGAGTGTATTATAAGGCCTAAGGGATGGATCGACTACTTACACTTGCCTTCGGCTTTGAGAAGATGAGTGATTTTATTGGCCTCATCATAAATATAGTAGTTCTTGTTGATGGGCATTCCCTTAATTTCAATTCTAAAGAGATGATCAGTGGGGTGTTTTAATATCTTACAGGGATAGTGGCTCAGCTGACTAGGGGATGATTCGCCCTTTCTTGATTCAGGGCCCAAGTGACTCTTCCTATCAGTAGGGCTTTGGTGGAGAGATTGGGAGTGTTTATCCTTATCTGACTGAAATATATTTAAAGAGCCACACCCTGATAAGGTGTAAGTCAATAGGATGAATATAACAGATCTATAAATGGTATTGGAACTCATCACACTTTCTCTCAAATCTAATTCTCTTATCCGTATATTTATTTAAAACTCTGATGCGTTCATAACGAAAGCCAAAGCATCGATTCTTTTCAAGGTTGATTCTTCTGTTGACCAAGACCTCTTGGATATCTTGAGGCTCTCTTTCGACATCATAGTTATATCTCTCATGGGTATAATCTACGCTCTTCGGAGGGGGACTTGTTCTCACGACTCTTTTGAGGGGGAGCCTACGGGTGGGAACTTGTTTCGTTTGCCCTCGATCACTCTCTTTTGCGCTAAGAGTGTGGGAAGTGGGGTTTTGAAAGACAATAGGTTTTAGTGAAGAGGAATGAGCATCATAGAGAGGAGGGAAGAAGTTTTGATGAGCTGAGTTTTCAAGATCAATTTTTTCAAAATGTTCAATTCCAAAATCATTGAGTTTCATTAGGGATTGCTTTCCTTTGAGAACCAATACTTGGGAATTGAAGTATTCTCCTGTTTTTAAGCTAAACGGTTCAAAGCCTGCTCCAGAGACTTCAATATTTCCCTTAAGTACGAGGGCATCCGTGCTGGGAGTTGATTCAATTTCATAAGTCTGAATAATAAAGTCAGTTGAGAATATATTGAATTGATTCATGGCCGTACTATAAATAATTTCTTCCCCAAGTCTTCTCTTTCTTTTCATATGGACGCGTAATTTTCCTCTTAAGAGAATGAAGTGATCTTTTCTTACCATTTCTTGATGTTGAACTTTTTCCAATTTGAGTTTGGTATTCGCTCCAAGAATGATTCGCGTTTCATCAGTGAGCAGTATTTCTACCACGGATTGATTTAAGGTCTCTATTAGATCAGGAGCATTAATCTTTGCCCCTTTTTCGAGGGGTTGTTGCTGACTTCGAACTTGACCTTGCAGTGAGGTAATTTCTCCCACATAGGCAAGACCGCTTTCTATATAAAGAACAAAGCTTAGAAGGATAAGTCGGTAAAAGAAACTCTGCCGAAGGCGAATGAGATTTTTCATAAATCTATAATAGGCCTAAGCAAGATGAGTTGGAAATAACTTAATACTTGATCAAATTAGAGGGAGACGTGAAGACTGTCGTTTTTTTTTAGAGGATTTATTTATCTATTAAGAAAAGCTTGTTTATAATGAATAAGCTTTTCTCGACTAGGATAATTTATGATTCATCTGCTACAGAATTTCTCAAGAGTCATTTTCTTGGGATTCATCGCCACCTATATTCTTAACCTTCAAGCAAGAACGCAAAGTCCGATACCTCCTTTAAAAAAGCCTGACCATGAACGCCTTTTTATAGAGCAGTTGAATATTCAGCTTAAAAAGGATTTCTCTCTAGATTTTCAATGGGACACTAGGGAAAAAGAGTCGTTCCAAGGAGATAAAAAGGAGAGGAAGAAAGGAAATAACCAGCAAACAAAAGTGACAAAGAAACCCCCACAAACCGTTGGAGAGGCCAAAGTCGCTGCTCTTTTGGAAGAGAGAAGGAAGTGGCTTGCAAAGAATAAAAAGGATAAAGTGCTCGCAAAGAAATCTAGCTCATCATGGATGAATGAAAAGAAAGGCCAGCAAACGAGATGGGTTGAGAACACGCAAAAACTTGAGAAGAAGTGGATCCAAAAGAAGAAAGAAATTCTAGATCTTTGGCATAGAGAAAAACTAAAATTAAAGAAGAACTTACCCGCTTTAAAGGAAGATCTCACCAATTTATCTGATTTTCAAAAAGAAACGATTTCAGTAACAGAGGCGCAGTCAGACGCTTCTCAAAGTATTTCTGAGAATAAAACTAAAGAGCTTGATTCTTTAAAGCTTGATTATAATATTCTCTCTCCTTCTTTTCGTCTGCCTATTCGATCCCAAGGAAAGAGATCTACCTGCTCTGCTTTTGCCGCTGTTCGGGCCATGGAGATTTTGGCCTATCCTCAAGTTGGTGAAAAAGATCTATCGGAGCAATTCTTCTATTACGCTTCTAAACCTAAGTGTCAGAAGTCTCCCTGTTCCAAAAAGGGTTCTTGGCCATTGAATGGATTTCGCTTCCGTATTCCCAGTGAAGACCACTGTCCTTACACACAAATGGATAAACAAAATAATGAAACTCATATTCCCCTTGCTCCAAGCTGTAAGCTGGGACAGGCCAAAGTACAATCTTTCTCAAAATTAAAATCCAGGCAAGAAATTCAAACGGCCATACGTGAGGGAAAACCTGTGATAGGTGGATTTCGCTTAAATGACGCCTTCTTTGAAAACGAGGGATATGTCTTTTTAAATGGAGAGCCCGATGAGTTTCGAATTCTCTCCCCATCTCGTCACGCGGCTGGACATGCCCTCGTCTTGGTAGGGGTTATGGATCTCCCCCAAAAATTATGGGCCAAGCAGGGTAAGCATTGTACTGTCGTGGCCAATAGTTGGGGTGAAGGCTGGGGCTTAGGGGGACATGCCTGTGTAAGTGATGGATGGTTTGATCAGTACCGTTATCAATTTCCCTTCTTAAGTGTGGATCGTGTTTCTTTTGAGTAATCTTGATCTAGGTCTATGGGATCTTCTTACCGAAGTTTGTTCCATGACTAAGCTGTTTTATAATGATTGAAATCTAAAACTATCGACAACTCAATATAACTTAATTAAACAAAAGGATGGAGCATGAACGGAAGAAAAGTATGTATCGTAAAAGGAAAGAGAATTCCCTTTGCGCGCTCTGGTACAAAATATTTAAAATATTCAAATAAAGATTTAATGACGAAAGCATTAGAGGGTCTTAAGAATGATCTAGGGCTTGATCAATTACCCATTGGGGAAGTGATGTTAGGTGCAGTTAGTAAGCACTCCTCTGATTTTTCATTGGCCAGAGAATGTACTATTGATGCTGGACTTGGCTATGATACTCCTGCAACAGATCTTCAAAAGGCATGTGGGACTTCTCTTGAAGCGGCCCTGATTATTGCGGCCAAAATCTCTACAGGAATGATGGAATCTGGCGTTGCCGGTGGTTGCGATACAAATTCAGATATTCCTGTGGAATTTAAGAAGTCCTTTTCGGATACCCTGAGTAAAATTAATTATTCTCGTTCCACTGGGGATAAGCTTAAGGCCTTGGCCGGGCTGCGACCTAGTGACCTTTTGCCTGTTCTACCAGCAATTAAAGAGCCGCGTACGGGACTTTCCATGGGAGAGTCATGCGAAGTTATGGCCAAGCGCTGGAAGATTGCTCGTGCCGACCAAGATCAATTGGCCTATGAGTCTCATCAAAAAGCAGCAAAAGCTTATAATGACGGCTTCTATGACGATTTAATTATTCCTTTTGGTGGCCTTGAGCGTGATGGTATTTTAAGACCGGATACGGGCCTAGATAAATTGGCAAAACTTAAGCCTTGTTTTGATCGCAGTGAAATGGGGACCTTAACGGCCGCCAATTCCACTCCTTTAACAGACGGAGCCGCCTGTGTTTTTCTTTGCTCTGAAGAATATGCAGCAGAACACGGTTTAGAGGTACAGGCTTACTTAAGCTATGGGCAAAGTGCTGCTGTGGATTACGTAGGTGATGAAGGTCTACTTATGGCCCCTGCCTATGCGGTTCCTAAACTTTTAAAACAGGCCGGACTCACTCTACAGGATTTTGACTTCTATGAAATTCATGAGGCCTTTGCTGCTCAAGTTCTTTGTACGCTAAAAGCTTGGGAGGACGAGGACTTCTGTAAACAGAAACTTGGACTTGAAGGCGCCCTTGGTTCAATTGATCGTTCAAAATTAAATGTTTTTGGTGGTTCTTTGGCCTTAGGCCATCCTTTTGGAGCAACGGGGGCGAGAATTGTTGGCTCTCTTGCAAAAATGATTAATCAAAAAGGCAGTGGTCGCGGACTTATTAGCGTTTGTACGGCCGGTGGGATGGGTGTAACGGCCATTGTTGAAAAATAGGGCTTTCCTATTTCATAATTCCTTAAGATTCCAGTTAAAGCTGCATAGCGCCTAAGTTATGCAGTTTTATTTACAATCTGTAAGCCCCGTTTAAAAATAGAGTACTATCTATTTATCTGGGGGCTTTTATGCATGCTTTAGGACGTTTAAGATTCTTTTCTCTTTGCTTTACACTTTGCTTTTCAATTTTCTTCATCTTTACTTTTTCTGCAGAAGCATCGTCACAGAGAGTAGGTGACTTGATTGAATATTCTGGTCGCGTAAATTCTCAAGCATCTTCTTTAAAGATGAGGTATACTCACTACGATCAAGGTTCTATGACTCAGCTTACTCAGTTCTTTACTGAGGGACAGATGGTTGCTGAACATACAGAAGTCCTCGACGAAAGCTCCATTATTACAATGGAAACGGCCGGAGTCATGGTTGGACTTTGTTTACAATTTGGTGGAGTTCACGAATATTTAGAGCTTCCTGTTGGGAAGACTCTAACCTGTCGTATCACCGCCGCTGCTATTAGTACCCAAGTCTATGAAGTTTACAAAGAAGCTTTTGCGGATGCGGGCACCCTATGGTTAGGGCCATTTCCTGTTACGGGAATAGCGCAGATGGAAGTTGATGGAGCTCTTTATCAAGTGACGAAGTACCATTGGAATGAATAAATAAAAAACGAAGTTAAGGAAGTAGTGTAGATGAAATTATCGGAAGAATTAAAGTATCGTGGTCTTATTGAAAATGTATCAAATGAAGATATCTATGAGAAACTAGATAAAGAAAAAGTTAAATTCTATATTGGTTTTGATCCTACAGCTTCCTCTATTCAAATAGGTAACTTCTTAAGTGTCGTTACCATGAAACGTCTTCAAGATGCTGGTCATACTCCCTATATCTTAGTTGGGGGTGCCACAGGAATGATTGGTGATCCTTCGGGGAAGAGTGCTGAAAGAAATCTCTTAGAAGGGGATATTCTCAATCAGAATGTAGAGGCCCTTAAGAAGCAGTTATCTAAATATCTTCGTTTTGATGGAGATAATGCAGCTGTTCTCGTTAATAACTATGATTGGATTGGAAAATTTAGCTTTCTTGAATTCTTACGTGTTGTAGGAAAACGTTTTCGTCTCTCTGATATGTTGGCCAAGGAATCAGTAAAATCTCGTATTAATTCTGAAGCTGGTATTAGCTATACAGAATTTAGTTATCAAATGATTCAGGCCTGTGACTTCGCTCATTTGGCCCATGAGTTTGATGTAACCCTTCAAATGGGAGGGGGTGACCAGTGGGGAAATATAACTGCTGGAATTGATTTCACGAGAAAACTTCACTCAAAGCAAGTCTATGGCGCGGTTACTCCTCTTGTTACTGATTCTTCTGGAAAGAAATTTGGTAAATCTGAAGGGGGAGCGATTTATATTGATGCCGATAAAACAAGTCCTTATCAAATGTATCAATTCCTACTAAATAGCGATGATAGTAAAGTGATTCAATATCTCCTTTACTATACTTTTCTTTCTCTAGATGAGATTTCAGAGCTTAAGACTAAAACGGAAAGTGAACCTCATTTAAGGGCCGCTCAAAAGGCCCTGGCTACGGAAGTCGTTCGCTTTGCCCACGGCAGTGAAGGTCTTGATGCTGCCATGAGAGCGACTAGCTTCTTCTTTGGCGGAACCATTGAAAAGGTGACGGATAAAGAAGTCGCAAGTATTTTTGCCGATGTTCCTTCTGTTGAAATGACAAGAGACTCTCTTGAAGCCGGTATCCCTATTCTTGATCTCTTATCAGAACTTCCTCTTTTTAAATCAAAGGGTGAAGCTCGTCGCTCGGTAGGACAAAAGGGGGTTTACCTCAATAATATTCAAGTGGCAGGAGATGATTACGTCGTGACTTCTAAGGATCTGGCCAGTGAGAGTTCTCTTGTGTTTAGAAAAGGAAAGAAGAATTATTGCGTTGTCACCTTTAAGTAGGTATTGATCTCAAAATTTATATTAAGAAAGAAGGAGAGTGTTTGGGCTCTCCTTTTTTTTAGTTTTTCTTTACTAGCTGACTTACTTCATAGAGCAGAAAACCAGCGATGATGGAGATGGCCACTAGGATTAATTCACTTTGAAGACGAAAGAGGCCGCTTAAGGCAGGACCAGGGCAAAATCCCGATAAACCCCAGCCGATTCCAAAGAGGGCGGATCCTATAAAGAGAGGAAAATCTCCTTTCTTTTTTTGGGGAAGCATAAACTCGGAAGCAAATAGAGGTCCCCTTTCTTTATCTATTCTTCCTTTCTTAATAAAAATCATATAGAGAAGTCCATTGGTAAGGATTGCTCCTATCATGACAAAAATAAGAGAAGGGTCCCATTGGTTAAAGACATCGAGAAACCCAATGACTTTTCTAGGACGATTCATTTGGGAAATTTCTAAACCCGCTCCAAAAAGTAGGGCAATACTAAAAGTACGTAAGACTGAAATAAATCTCATAATAAATCCTCTAGTTCGAAAATCCACTACCAAAGATAGAGACTGTGATGATGGCCCAAACCATAAAATTCAAGGTGGCCATAATTGAGCGCATGGATAGGCGAGAAATGCCACAGACTCCATGTCCAGAGGTACAACCGCTTCCTAAGCGAGTTCCTATTCCAACAAGAATTCCTCCGATAATGAGTCGCATATTACTAACGGTTTCCATTTTTTCGGGCGTACCTATGAAGAGGTGGATCAAAAAAGCACCAGCTAATAAACCAAGAACAATACTTATTCTCCAGCTCCTATTGTCCCTATCCTTTGAGAAAATTTGAGAGACGATACCAGAGATGCCAAAGATTCTTCCATTTAATAAGAGCAGTAGGAAAGCCGCTAGACCAATTAAGATGCCCCCTATGAAGGCCGAGAGTGGAGTGAAGTTTATGATTTCCATCTTGTGTTTATCCTCTTCTTTTTGATCTGTTATTTGCAGTAAATGTCATAGAGCGATTCGATCAAAGTTCTTATCTTCTCGTCCTTTAAAAAGTAGAAGCGCTCTTTTCCTCGTTGTTCATAGTCTATGAGTCCCTGATCTGTAAGACCTTTAAGGATTTGACTCGTTGAACTTTGACCAAGCTGCACTCTGCTTTGCAATTGAGAAACATTCAAACTTTCCTGGGATAACTCACACATAAGAATAAGTCTTTTAGGGTGAGATAAGTTTTTGAGTATTTTGGCCACATGAGAAGCCTTTTCCATTAAGTCATTCATATTAATATATTATTATATATTAATATGAAAGTCCACAATTTTTAGGCAACAGATTTTATCTTATGCCTAAGTTTTAGAATTCTTAAACTAGGGGATAAATATTTGTAATTGGGGCTATTCTTTTGATTATCCTATCCTTTTAGTGGGCAATTTTATTCCTATGATTTTGAATTTCTTCAATCCCTTTTAAAATAAAATCAGACACTTATTTATATCCCTTTCTAGAAAGGCATCATTATGAAAACGCTAAAGACTTTTTATTTTTCTCATCTCTCGCTCTTTATCCCTCTGATCCTTTTGTTATCCCAGAGTGTAAATGCGGCACCCGATCTCTATAAAGTTATCTTTCGCAAGGGCGATGTCTCTATGGAACGAGGGGGGGAAAAACGAAAGGTTTTTAAAGGTGATTTTCTTTTGGCCGGTGACCAGGTTCAATCAGGATCAAAGGGCTTAGTTATATTGGGTTTTGGAGAAGGCTATCGTTCTCGAATGAAAGTTGGTCCCATGAGCCAATTAAAACTCGAGGGAAAGAAACCAGATCGGGAAGATGCAAATGAAGAAAAGACATTCTTCTTTCTCGAAGTAGGAAATATTCTTGTTCACTATATTAATAAGAATAAAGATAAGAATCGCCTGAAGGTTAAGACTAAGAGTGCATCCATGGGGATTCGGGGAACTGAGTTCTTTATCCATACAACAGAAAATGGGGAAACTCTCGTTGCAGTTAGAAGTGGGGTTGTTCTGGCCAAGCACAAAGATAAGAAAACTGGTATTCCCCTTACTAGTGAGGAGGGGGTTGTTTTCACTACGGATGGAGCTTCTCCCATGCTAACTCCTCCGGATTGGTATAAGCATATTAATTGGAAACTCGATGCTACGACTAAAGAAATAGAAGAACTTCTGCATGAGCCTGCTATAGAAAAAGTTGGTGTGGACTCCTTAGTTAACAAAATGATTACCGTTAAAGGGGATGAACTTAAAGATTCGCAATTACAAGGTGAACCTAAGAAATGGCAAAATCAGTGTGATAAGAAAGTTGCCGAAGGTTGTTCTCAATTGGCCCTCTATCTTCTCAAAAATGGGAAGATTGCGGAAACCAAGAATATTGTTCTCGGCCTATTTAATAAGGCCTGTAGTTTTGGCGACTCTCGTTCCTGTGTTTGGGTAGGAAGAGTTGAGCACGAATTTGGAAATAAAGAAAGTGGGCTCTCTCATATCAGAACTCTTTGTGAGAAGAAGAGTGCTTACGCTTGCTATAGTTTATGGGAAATTTATAAGAGTGATAAAAGTGGAGATGAGGGGCTCAATGATCAAAGAGCAGCTGAGTACTTACAGAAATCTCTAAGTATTCTTCACGGACTTGAGGACTTTGACTCTTCTTTAACCATGTTTGAGCAGGCCTGTGAAACAGATAATGCAACGGCCTGTTTGAATTTTGGAATTCTTCTTGAGCAGGTGGATAAGAAAATAAGGGCCAAGGAAATGTATGCAAAAGGCTGTGAACTGGGATCAGGGGCAGCATGCTCCAATCTAGGTTATATGTTTCAATCTCAACAGGACTTAGACCAAGCGAAGAAGCAATATACTAAAGCTTGTTTTATGGATGAAGCCTATGGCTGTTATAACCTTTCTTGTATCTATTCAAAAGAGAAGAAAATTGATTTATCAAAACAGTATTTAAGAATGGCGATTTCTGGTGGATTCAATGATTGGGCCACGATTGAAGAAGATCAGGACTTGAGAAATCTTAAAGCCGATAGTTCTTATGCAGCATTTGCCAAGTCTCTTAAGTCTGAATTTAAATCCAAGCCAAAAGAAGAGTCTTCTTCTGCTGATCTTTGAGAAGCCTTAAGTTTCTTCTCAAAGTAGTGGGCGACATTGGGGAGGTCTATTTTTATATAGAGCTTCATTAAGACTTGGTAAAATCTTGGATCAGGATATCTTTGACTGAGTTTATGAAGAGTCTGTGTGGCCTTATCCCATTCCCCCTTGGCCACATGAAGAAGACAAAAAAGGAGTCCAAAATAGGGATGATCCTCCATAGCACTTTCTTCAACTTCCCATTGGGCTTTCTTTCCATAGGCTTGGGCCAATTCTAGAATTTTCTTCTGATGGGTGGGGCTGTAGACTGAATTATTTAAAGTTAAAATAAAGAGAAGATAACTTTGACCAAGGGATCGAAGCGGGCTCTTTTTCTGTGTGGCAAGTGTATCTATTTTCTCCCATTGGTCTGCCAGATGGAGAAGCTCCTTACAATTTTCTACAATCTTTTTTAAACCGATTTCATCATTTTTCATCTCTTTGAAGAAAGTCCTCATTCTAAAGATAAATACGGCCTCTTTTTCATGATGATCTAGATAATCCCAAGAACTCTTGAGAAGGATTTCAAGTTTCTTGTGATCAAGATTTTGATTCCATTTCTTCGCTGAGTTCTCATCCCATAGAACGTGAAAGAGTTCGCTCCAAGATTCATTTAATTCTTTTAGAAAAAAAAGTTTTGGAAAGATGTCACTTAGAGGAAAGAGGAGTGCCTCTTGATAGCGCCCACAATGAAGATTTTTTTTATCGAGGCCTAATCCCTTAGCTTCTCTATTCCAAAATTGGTGATGGTTCTTGAGTTTGGGCATATTTCTTCCTCGTCCATAGGGTGAGCAACGTCATTATGGAAGAATTTATAAATTGCGCCAAATCAGTTAATTTTATTGAAATGGAGTACGTCTAAGTTATTCAAATGCCTTTAAGGCCCCTATAAAAATGGGCGTTTTAATAGCAATAGGCCATGAAAATTCCCATACACGTGAGTTGGAGACCTTTCTTATCTAGGGTGTACGTTTCAAAAGTTCCAAGGGCAGCATCACAACTATGGATAGGCGATAGGTTCGCGCCTTGTTGGACTCCCCTTAATTCACGGTTGTAATTGGTTTGACACAAATTATCGAGGCCTATTTGTCCATAAACACGTGTTGCGTAGTTATGGGAGAAAGTGTTCAAGCAGCGTAATCCTCTTTTCTCGCACGCTTCGTTTCCACTTAGATCCTGCCACCTTTCTTCTTTGGTAGGGTCTAAGATCGTGAGTTGGGTCTCAGTAGAAGTACCTCCACTGGAACAACTCACCAACTTACCTGATTCATCAAAACTCAAACTTAGGGGAAATTTTCTGGTCGTAGAACCTTTATCCCATCTGAAGTGCAAGAGGGCATCTGTGTCGATTTCTTGGTGAATCCCCTCCGATAGATTTTCATACGCTCTTATCTTGAGCTGTAGCTTATCAATCTCAAGCGGTTTTTGTCGGGATGAATTTGTAGCGAGGGAGAAAGCATCGATGAAGGTGATTTCTTTTGGATTCGTGTCTTTTGCATGAAGATTCTTCTTCTTTTTTATGGCACTAATTCCTATAGGGATAGGAGTGGAAGACTGATTCGAATTTTGATGCTTCCTCATTTCTTGATAGCTCAGGCCTTGATTTTCAAAAGTCTTTAAGCAATTTTCTGGGCTTTTGAGTAGGGTTTGAATTTCTGAACTCAAAGTTGTGGCCATAAATCGATTTTCCACGTCTTTTTGGGCCCTCTTATTATTTTCAATCATGCTCATCGCAAAATAGGCCAAAGCACCGAGAATTCCGGAAACCACCATGACTTCAACTAAGGAAAAGCCTTTGTTATGCAAAGCTCTATAGCTTTGGGATTGACCGGAACTTTGAATTTTTGATAAACTACGACCTAACCATCCTAAACATTTTGGGAGTTTATAATGTTCTTTGGATCTTGGGCCATCGGTACCGGTATTATTTGTTTGATTGGTTTTAGTTATATGTTCTATGCATCCCTCACTGAGGCTAAAATTGAAAGTGCTGATTCAGAAAATTCTGAAACAGAAGCCTAAATAAATAACATCCTCTATTTCGGTTGATTTAAGTAAAAACCTTTTTTGCTACGCAGATTCCTGTCCGTATCGTTTAAAATCACTTTTATTTAAGTAATTTCACCTATTTGTCGATAGAATGATTATAATAAATCATTCTTTTAAAATGGATTTACGGGGTGTTTAAGTTTATTAAACGTTCTGTGGCCTTGAAGGCCACGGTAATGATTTTTGTTATGGTGCTGATTTCTGCCTTGAGTGTGGGGGGAGTAATCCTCTTTTCAGGTCAGGCCCAGTACGATGAGCAGAATTTTGGTATTCTCGATATCCAAAGTCGTCGAATTGCTGAAGAGTCTATTCGTTACTTCGATGAGATGAATCAAGCTGCTTCCATCTTTTATAATTTATCCCTCTCTGAAATTACTCCAGATAACTTACTCGCCATTTCTAAGAATTATAAAGAATTATTCTTCATTCAGATCTATTCAAAAAATGGCAGTCTAATTGATTCCTATAATTTCAGTCCCTATAAAGGAAAAATCGATCCTCTTCTTCCCAAAGATCTGACTCGTCCGATTGTAATTGGGTTAGGAAAGAGTATTTATCCTCCTAAGCCTGTACGCTCTGAAGGCCTGCCCCTAGAGAAAGATATCTCTGTCATGAGAGTCAAAATTGATAAAGGTTCCCAGTATCTTGTTATGGGAATCGATGTGGATAATCATTTTCGCCGTTTTCAAGAGCTCTCTGGTGATGAAGCCGATCTTGTTCTCTTTGATATAAAAGGTCATATTATTTATCATCCTAATCCAATTAAGAGATTGTCCCATACCTCAAAGATTCCTTATTCCATTCGTGATGAATTTCCCCAATTGGATATTGATGAATTCTTTTTTCGTGGGAATAAATCGATTAATAAGACGATTACCTTATATCGCAAAGAGCCTGTTTATCTCTTTTATAGAAGAGTTGAAATCGGAGGGAAGTTCTTAGCAGGTGTAGTTTATACCGTCCCAACGATTAATTTACCAAGCTTTATACGATCTTTTAATCAGAAACAAATTCTCCTTATTATTCTCTTAGTTTCGCTTCTTCCTCTTCTGGCCTGGCCCATGCTTAAGTACCTCTTTCGGGACTTACAAGAAATTACTCATAAGGCCCAGCTCTACACGAATGGAGAACAAGATATTTCTATTGATGTTCACTCCCAAGATGAAATTGGAGTTTTGGCCCTAACCTTTCAAGGTATGATTAGACAGGTTAATGAGAGAACTCGTTTTCTTCGAAAGTCTGAGCGAAGAATTAGAGAGGCCAGAGATCAAGCTGAACAAGCACTGAGTTCAAAGTCTCATCTTCTTGAAGACCTTAGAGAGCAGAAAGCAGAAATTGAAAGAGTAAGTAAAGATAAAGATGACCTCTTGGCCATCGTTTCCCATGACCTTAAAAACCCCTTAGCGGTAATTGAGACTTCTATGGATCTTATCATGGAAGAAGAAAAAGATAGCCTCACTGGGGTTACCCATGACTTAGTGAGAAGAAGTAAGAACTCAGCTCGTATTGCATTGAATCTCATTACTGACCTCTTAGATCTTGCTCGTCTCGAAGGGGGAATTAAACTCGATTTCGAAAAGTTTAAAGTTGATGATCTCATAGATAATGTTGTTGATGCCTACTATTTAAAGGCGAAAGAAAAGAATATTCTCGTTCATATCGATCGAGATACATCCTACGATATTATTGCTGACTATGGACGTGTGGTTCAAGTGGTTTCCAATATTTTAGGAAATGCTCTTAAATTCACTCCTGAAGAAGGAAGAATTGATATAAGGATTAGGACTTATGAAACTCAACAAGTCTATGAAGGAACGAATCTCGGTCTTGAGCTTATAATATCCGATACAGGACCTGGTATTCCCAAAAATAAGTTGGCTTCTATTTTTAATAAGTTTGAGCAGGCCCGTGAAAATGATCGTAAAATAGGTACAGGTCTGGGACTTACCATTGTTAAGAATATTTGTGAGCTTCATAATGGTGGTATATCAGTTGACTCTGAAGAAGGAGAGGGAGCTGTTTTTACCATTCGTCTGCCCCGTCTCCTTCAAAGTTCGGCTCAAGTTACAGAAAGTTCCTCTAGAGAAGATACATCTCGAATTATCTTCATTGCCAATGACGACGAACTCTTTAGAAAGAGAATTCGAAAAATATTTAGTGATTCCTCTTATAAAGTTGCAGAGGCAACCAATGGAGAAGAAGTCCTCTTATATCTCGATAAACATAATCCTGACCTCATTATTCTGGATCATGAAATGCCGGTTAAAGATGGACTCTCTGCATGGCTAGAATATACAGAAGGGCATCTCTGTTCTATTCCTGTTATTCTCTTAAGTGATAATGTCGAAGGGGTTGATCCTCAGTGGTTAAGAAATAATATCTACGATATTTTACCGGCCCAGAGTTCTCCTGAGGAAATTGAAAATAGGGCCATCTCCATACTCTATCCCAACCAATTAACCTCATTAGATAAGAAATTGGATCCTACTAAAAAGACCGTACTCATCGTTGATGATGAAGATGCCATACGAAATCTTTTACAGGAGTCTATTTCCGCAAATGGCTATAATTGTATGGTGGCAAAAAATGGAGTGGAAGGTCTATTTCTTATTCAAAAATATCGAATTAACTTAGTCATCTCCGATATTCGTATGAGTGAAGGAGATGGTATCTTGTTGACTAAGGCCGTAAAGAAAGAAATACCTGATCTTCCTGTTGCGCTTATGTCGGCAGCGATTGATGGTATTTCGGAAAATGTGGCCAAGAAGCTAGGTGTCGAATGTTTAATTACTAAACCTTTTGATCTTGACCAATTTTGTGGATATATTGTGGATATGATTGGTGGTGCTGACCTTGAGGCTTGGACAGATATTTATTCTTCCAGTTATCAGGAAAGTACGAATGAATCTTCAAAAAGTGAAGAAAATACTGAGGTTGAAGGAGAGCGGCAGATGCAAAATATCCAAGAAAGTAATATCTCAAAAGATACGCCCCATACCCCTAAAGAGGATATCCCTGAAATCTCTAATATCTCCAATATCTCCAATATCTCCAATAACTCCAATATCTCTAAAGAAGAAGAAGCCGTAAGTGCTGAAACTACCGCCCCAAGTTCTCGCGTTCTCCTGGCCGACGACTCATCTGATATGCAAATTCTCTTTAAACTTCTTTTAAGGAAAGAGGATATTGACTTAGAGGTCGTGGAAAATGGAAAGTTGGCCGTTGAGAAGATTGAATCTCAATTTAAAAATGGGCAAGTCTACGACACTATTTTCATGGATCTCAATATGCCGGAAATGAATGGTGATGTTGCTGTTGAATATATTCGTCAGCTTGAAAAAGATCATGGTCATTTAGAACAAAGAATTGTTCTTCTTTCCGCTTCTTCCGATGAAGAGGGGAAGGCCTTACTTGAAAAAGGCTTTGATAGCTTTATTCAAAAACCCATCAATAAAGAGAAAATTCTAAAAGAAGTCCAAAACTCTAAGCAATAGTCCTATTCACTATGGATAACTCTTTTCTTGGCCAAAATTTCTACTAGGGGAAGAACTTTTATTATTTCATCGAGAATAGGGTTAATGAGTACTTTCAATGGTGTTTTAAGAACTTGATGGGAAGCTTTAAATTCCTCTTCATTCTTCTTATCCCAGACCGTTAGGACGGGGGGCTGTTGAGGATCAGAACTTTCTTTAATTTCTATATCCAAATTATAGATCCTTAACTTAAAGCAAAAATGGCCTGCGTTTCTAGCCTTCGTATTGCCGCTAAAGAGCATCATTTGAATGGTGGAATTCGTATCTTTTATGGCATCTTCAAGGGCCTTATTAAGTACTAGTAAACTTACTCGCATCCATTCAAGGGCCTTATCTTCCCCTTGGATAAGGGTTGAGTTCATCGCTTCTTTCTTTTCTGAATCTGTGGCCAAAGTTTTGGCCCACTCAATCAGATGCTCTCTAGATCGAATCATGTGGAGATGGAGGATTCCGGCCATTATATTTTGTAAGTCTGAACTCTCTTTGTTGAGTTTATTGATTTTCCCTTTTTTGATCATTTTTTGATTTTCAATAAGGGCAATTTGACTAAAGGCCTTTTCTTGGCCGGGTAGCCCTTCTGCCCATTGGACCATTCTCTGGTTTCTATCACCTTGAAAACTACTTTCAATTTGCATATTTCCTAGGCTATTGGAAAATTCAGAAGTATTCACCGAAATGGCCAAAGAATCACATTGATCTATATTCCACTGATTAATGAAAGATCTCATGTCCTTTTCATTCAATTTATTAAAGAGAAAATTAAACATAATTCGTACTCAAATAAGAGCTGCTACATTGAGCTCTTTTAAAAAATTCATATATTTTAAAGAATCATCACCATGGGGAGAAGATACTTTCTGTTGTTCATAATCAAAGAAGACTTGTCCTGTTTTAATATAGGCGATGTCTTCCTCTTCGTGAGACGTACCATGAGTAAATAATCTGTAATAGAGGTCAAAGCGCATTTGACTCGTTGGGATATACCAGAGATGCGCTTTAATAATTTGACCCCAAAATCCTTGGGCACGATATTGGATAGCACTATCGGCCATAATGATGCCCTTACCAAAGAAGGAGAGTTCATTTTGGCCGTATTGATCAAAGAGTTGAACTCTAAACTCGTGGGCCAAAGAGAGAACCGTATCATTTCCCATATGATTGCCATAATTCATATCTCCAACCCTCAGCTTTATTTGACTGCTAAAATGGGGCTCCTGTGAGAGGGCCTTTTCCTTTAAGATGGGTGGGGGAAGGGGAATTTTAATTCTCATAACTTTGTAGCTCGTTTGTTATCTTTTTGAGTTCCATAAAACAAAGTAGACAAGCTCTAGTGCATTGGCCATCATTTTAAAACTTATTAAGTTTGATTATTGTATATAACGCTAATGGTTTAAATAAATGTCTAAGAGTATAGGTATATTCGATAGTGGTCACGGTGGGCTCGACATTCTTCAGTTCTTGTCTCAAGCCCATCCCGATTGGAAATTTCACTATGTAGCAGATCTCTTGGTGATGCCCTATGGAAATAAGCCCTTAGAGTTAATTCAAAAGCGCTGTCAGGAAATTATTCATTGGTTTGAACAAAGGGGTTGTGATGCGGTTGTCATGGCCTGTAATACGGCTACGGCCATGGCCATAGACAAGATGCGTGAAGAGTTCTCCCTGCCTATTATTGGTATTGAACCCTATTTGAATTATATCAATAAGGCCCCAGAAAAAGATTTTCAAAATGAACGCTTAGGAGCGTTGGTCACTCCCAATACCTTTGAAAGTCAGCGTTTCAAATCTCTCCTTGAATTACGAGATCCGTTGCAACTGGTAAAAGTTGAAACCATTTTTGAATTAGCGCCTTTGGTGGAATCCCTAATTTCAAATAGAGATTTGCCTCAGTTTAAAGAACGCTTATTAGAGTTATTGACTCCATTAAAGAAATATCGGTGGCGTGAAGTTATTCTTGGCTGTACTCACTATCCTTTGATTGGAGAATTTATTGAAGAAGTTTTAGAGGCGAAATGTATTTCTCCAACTGAATATGTGGCGGCTCAATTAGAAAATCGACTTCAATGGAATAGGGATCAAAGAAGTCCTACTTCATCTACTACAGCAGCGCCAACGATTAAAGACCAAGAATTTGAGTACCGAAATACCCTCACTGAAAAATGGGAGTATAAGAAAATTTCAGACTTTCTTTTTTGGCGTTATTCCTAAGTCTATTCTAAAGATATCCTAATTTTGTCCTTATATTATCCTTATGGAATAAAGAGCACCTTGTCATAGAATATACATTCCATTGAACAAGCGCTCCCTATAGCCAGTGTGCCTTGTAATTTAAAGACTTAAGATTATATAATAGGCCAAACTCAATGTTCAGGAGACGTTATTGTGACAAAAATTAGTTCAATTAAGGCCAGAGAGGTTTTAGATAGTCGTGGTAATCCCACTGTAGAAGCAGATGTAATTCTTGCTGATGGATCTTGGTCACGGGCCAGTGTTCCCTCAGGAGCTTCAACTGGAAAGCGTGAAGCATTAGAATTAAGAGATGCCGATCCTTCCCGCTATATGGGCAAAGGGGTTAAGACCGCTGTAAAGAATATTAACGAAATCATTGCTCCTAAACTTGAGGGTTTTGATGTTGTTGATCAAAGAGGTTTAGATGAGCTTATGCTCAATCTCGATGGTACTAAGAACAAAGAAAAGCTCGGTGCAAATGCAATTTTGGCCGTTTCCATGGCCTCTTGTCGTGCAGCTGCGACTTCGCTAAAAATGCCACTCTACGAATATATGAGCGAGAGACTTCAAATCCCTAATCCAGTGGGAGCTAAGCGTCTTCCTGCTCCTTTAATGAATATTATCAATGGGGGTGAGCACGCCTCTAATAATCTCGATATTCAAGAATTTATGATTGTTCCGCATATGAAGAGTTCTTTTTCAGAAAACTTTAGAGCGGGAGTGGAAGTATTCCATCATTTAAAGAAAGTACTTTCTGGAGCAGGACACTCAACTAATGTTGGTGATGAAGGGGGGTTTGCTCCTAATCTTCAATCCCACGAAGAAGCGATAGATTCGATTCTCATGGCCATCGAAAAAGCAGGCTACAGACCTGGAGAGGATATCTCCCTCAGCTTAGATTCTGCCTCTTCAGAATTCTATAAAAATGGTCAGTATCATATGCAGGGAAAAACTCTCAGCAATGACGAAATGATTGAATATTACTCAAATCTTGCCGCTAAGTATCCGATCTATTCTATTGAAGACGGTCTGGCCGAAGAAGACTTCCAAGGTTGGGTTAAAATGACTCAAAAGCTTGGAGATAAAGTTCTATTGGTAGGGGATGATTTATTTGTAACTAATAAAGAAATCCTAGAGGTTGGAATCAAAGAGAAGCAGGCCAATTCAATTTTGATTAAAGTTAATCAAATTGGATCGCTTACGGAGACCTTTGATACCTTAGATCTCGCCTATAAGAATGATTTCAAGGCCATCATCAGCCATAGATCTGGTGAAACGGGTGATAGTTTCATTGCCGATCTTGCTGTGGCCAGTGGTGCAGGTCATATTAAAACAGGAAGTGCCTCACGCTCAGACCGTATTGAAAAGTACAATCAGCTTCTTCGTATTGAAGAACAGCTTGGAGCTAATGCTCGTTACGATCAAGTAAAGTAAATCAAGTAACGACCTTGCCCAAGCCTAAACTTGGGTAAGGTCTATATGACAAAGAGATTTCTACAAGCTCTTCACTTTCAACAAAGCTTCTTATCTACTTTTTTCTTCTTTGCCCTCGTGACTTCTTGTGGTGTGGCCTTTTCTAGAATTCCTAATGGGGGAATGGGATTATTTCTATTAGATTATCCCTTTACTGCAATTTTAGTGGCCTATAATTTTATTTGTTTCTTTAAAGTTTCAGAGTCAATAAAGTATTTACCCTTTTCCAAATATTATCCAGTAGCGCTATATGGTCAGAGCTTACTCTACTTAGGGGTGGCCTATGATTTTCAAGATAATGGAGCGGCCTTTCTTGGTATTCTACCTGCGTTGACCGGTGTATTGGCCCTCTCTAAATTATGGAGAATCGGTGAAAAAGAAGGGGAGCATAGATTTCAAACTTATTTCTATCTTCTAACCCTTACATATGGATGGTTTCATTTCTTAGGACCTTCGTTTATTAAGCCCCACTTTTCTGAATTCTCACAAGAGCAGTCTCTCTTTCTCCCTCTATTCTTTGGACAGGTCTTTGCCTTAGCGCTCTTTCCCTCGTTTATTCAAAATCGCCAATGGCCTTCTTTAAAATCAGAGAGTTTTACCCATTTCTTAAAAACTATGGTTAAAGAGGGAGATCGCTATACTGATTTTGATAATCAAAATAGAAAAGATCGTTACTTCTTTCACGATATGATCAATCATCTCTATGGTATTTCTCTTAAGCTTACCTATCGTTTAAGTAAAGGAAAGGGACTAGAAAAAGAAGAATTAGGACCTTTATTAAATGAAGTGATGGCCTTACAGAATCTATTAAGTGACCACTTTGGTTTTAAGCATAAGAATATTAATCACAGCTTTGATTACATGCCTTTTAATGAAATGAAAGATCTCATTCATTCTCAGATTCAATCTTTCTTTGGTGAAAAAACACGAGTGGAAATAATTTATAGTGGCGTCTTTGATCAAGGCCATTCCCATGAGTTCTCTTCTCCAAGCTTACCTTTTGCTTCCTTTTATAGGATTTTAACGAATCTTTTAAAAAATGCCCGTGAGGCCAAAGCGCAAAATATAGAAATTATTTTTGATGGTGATTTTCATCAACTCTCTATGAAGATGAAAAATGACTTTCATCACTTAGGAGATAATCCTTTTGAACTAAGTGAAGGTCTTTCAAAAGTTATCCAAGCACAGGCCCATCAAAATAGCTCCCAAGGATTAGGATTGGCAGCTGTGGAGAGTCTGTGTCGCGAGCATGGCGGTGAGTTTTCCTTCGATATAAAAGATGGTTTTTGGGCAAATTATTTAACTCTTCCCTATGGAGAGGATATTGCATCTGAAACCGAGTATCAAAGTTGGTTAATGGCCAAAGACCTGAAAGTAGGTACTAAGAAAGCCGCTTAGATGTTAAGTTTTTCACAAGATTAGGTTTTTCCTTGCCATAAATTTCATAGGAATTTACTCTATTGTTAGGGCATTTATCTTCATGGATAGAAGATTAGACAGTGACCCTGGCAAGGAGTGTTCAATATGCAACTCTTTATTGGCCTTACCTTCAAGGCATCCACCCATTCTTTTCAGAAAATTGATTCTTTTCGCCGACGTTTTGATTCAAAATATGAGAAGACTGATTTATTACAAATGACTCTACTTCCTCCCTTTAGCGTCGACTCTATGACAAATCATGAGTTTGAAGAATTTGTCGATCTCTGTGCTGAAGATCTAGAGTCCAACTTCATTGGTCACGACCAACCATTGGATGTGGACTTTAAGGGATTTGACTTTCAGACAGGAAAGAAGAATGTGCTCTTTCTTAAGCCTGTTCTTCCTGTCGATCTCTTTTACGCACAGGAAGTTTTAAAAGACGCTGTTAAAAAAGCACGTGGTGTTTTTCATAAACATAAGAATCTTGGCCATAATGGTTTAGATGATCTTCAAACTTTTCTTCCTATAGGAAGGGGTGATGATCCTCAACTCTTGGCCATGGCCGTTGAAAAGGCTCAGGTTGAGTTTGGGCATGCTCCTTTTCAAATGGAATCTCAAGACATTGTTCTCTTTGAGAAAATTCCAGGTCGTTGGATTCCTCGTCAAATTCTCTACTCTTTTAATACGACAAATGCCTATGCAGAAAAAGAGGACCTCCCTTTTTCAACAATGAAAACTCCTGTTAATCTATAAGTGTTAACTTATAAATGATTCAAGAGTTTTTTAGCTATGAAAAAGTATTGCCTTCTCTTATGCCTTTATGGGCTACCTTTTTTTGAGGTAGCCGCTCATAATTATCGTATTCCTTTTGCTCCCCTTGGTGAGGGGGCGTATGAAATAAAAGGAAAAGTGGATATGTTCAATTCCTCAGGATCTTATGATCACTCTGGACTTGAACAAGAACTTAATGATGGTGAATCATTTTCTATCATTGATTCTAAACTTACTTTGACCTATGGCTATGGTGAAAGTTTACAATTTATTGGAGCGATAGGCTTTAGAAGTGTGTCTGCAGAATATACAGTCAACTCAGATACTGTCACGACTTCCAATAGTGGGCTAGAAAGTTATACCCTAGGGGTTCGTTATTCTTGGCAACAGTCTCAAAAGCTCTATTATTCAATTGAGCTACTGGCATCACAGACTCCTTATACGAATACAGATTATGCAAATCTAAATGAAGTTCCTGAAGATGAAATTATTCTAGGTGATTCTGGCAATAGTTTTGAAGTTGGCCTAGGTGCAAGTTACCTTCTCGATAAAGATTGGATGCTCAATTTAAGAGGAGCTTACCGAATGCCAGGTAATAATCTTTCACCTGAACTCGATTTCATGGCAGAAAGTGCATTCACATGGACTTCGATGAGTGCTGCCTTGGCCATTGATGGGGTCTATGCCATTGGTTCTGACGAATATACTGATAATACAGATTCAAAGCCTGTCCAAGGGAGAGCTCCAAGCTTTATGTACAATAGTATTAATCGAACCATTATATCTCCTCGAGTCCAAGTAGGTTGGGCGATCGGTTCTTGGAGAGTGGATCTTTATGGCTCCCAGGTTGTGGCAGGAAAGAGTACCGATAAAGGAACTCGTTTGGGAATTCAATTAGTAAAAATGAGTGCTCCTAAAAAGAATCCCAATAGTAAAACCAAAGAATCTTTTAAAGAATATAGTATTGAGGCCACAGTACTAAAAGTGAGCCCAAAGGGAAGATTTGTTCAAATTGATCAGGGTGTATCTCAAGATATCGAAAAGGGAATGCGCTTTGATTTCTATGAAACTGACTTCTTTGGCGGTAATGAATTGATTGCAACTGGGATTGTTTATGAGACCTCATTGAATCGTTCGATAGTCAAAATTATTAAGAAATATGCTAAGAAGACTATTCATAAAGGCTTTACGGCCAGGGCCCAGCATTCTCAATAAGTCCATTATATATAACTGACATAAATTGTTGTCTAAAGAGAGACCACCCAATAAAAGTGGTCTTTTTTTCAAACTTGTAACTATCCAGACTTAGGTTAAAATAAATCTATAGGTTATAGTAATACTAGGAAATCACTAAGAAGGATCTCAATATGAAGTTGAGTATGGGCCCAATGCAAGGGCAATGGTTAAAAAGAATAAGTTTAATAATTGCTGTTTGTACGCTGATTCAGCCTAATTTATGGGCCAGAAAGTTTACCTCTCAATACTGTGAGTTTGAACTCCCAAGTGGTTGGGACTGTGCTCTTGAAGGAACGGAGTGGGTCTGTCAAAGTTCTAATAAAGATCGTAAGAAAGAAGCGATTATTATTCTTGCCGCTAAGATCAGAGGCTCTCAGGATTCTCTCACGCAGTATCAGAGCTATCTCAATAAGGCCAAGACGTTTACCCTTCCAGGTGGGAAGACTCAAGTCTCGGAAGCAAAGTATACCAAACTCAATGATGTGAATAATCAGAAATGGGTAGATTCTCTACACATGGCCTCTGAGGTGCCAGGATTCTATACTCGCTACATGGCCACGGTAAAAGAAGACCTTGGAATCGCAGTGACTTTCTCTGTTGCTAAAGATCATTATTCCGCTTATCAGGATCTTTTCGAAAGTATTATTTCTACATTAAAAGTTTTCAGACAAAAGAATACGAAAGCAACTGATTTTAAATTAGCGAATACAAAAAATGGTGACCTCCTAGATGGTCCTATCATCCCAGATTCGGCGCGAGCTTTTGACATTGGTGGGGACCCTAGAAAGAGAAAGAAATCTAGCGGAAGTGGTGAAGGTGATCTTATCCTCTACGGTCTTTTGGCAGCAGCGGTTGTTTTTGGGATCACTCGTTTAAAAAAGAAAAAAGGTGCCCAGTCCAAAAAGAAAAAGAAGAAAGTTAAGAAGAAGGTTAAAAAGAAAAAATAAATTTAATTAAGCCCCTTAATAGGGGCTTTTTTTTGGCCTTTAATTTAGGCCTTGTCATCATGACAAAGTGAAGCCGATCAGGCATGATACGCCATATGAAAAGAGTTCCTTTACTTTCTTATTCCTATCAAGAGATTTGTCAGTGGTGGTGTGACGAAGGGGCAAAATTAGGCCCTCAAAAGAGAATTTTTTCTGAAATCATACGAAGTAAATTATCCCTTCCTCTAAAGAGTGATTCTGAAATTTCTGATAAGCTCCTTCACAAAATTAATGAAACCTTTGAGTTTCTTCCTTTAATTGCTGAAGATATTAGAGAATCAAAAGATGATAGAACCATAAAATATCTCTTTCGACTCAGTGATGGGACAAAGGTTGAAAGTGTCGCAGTCCCTTTTCATAAGAAATATACTTTGTGTCTAAGTTCTCAGGTAGGCTGTGCTATGGGCTGTAAGTTCTGCTTTACGGGAACCACTGGTCTCACTCGCCATCTTAAAAAAGAAGAAATTCTAGGCCAATACCTCTTCGTTTGGAATCATCTCAAGGATAAATTTGGTCATCCCAGCACCCCAAATATTGTTTTTATGGGACAAGGGGAGCCCCTTCATAATTTTGATGTTCTCAAAGAGTCTATTGAAAGCTTCTTAGAATTCCCTGGGCTTGGCTTAGGGCCAAAACAAATTACAGTATCCACAGTGGGCCATGCTCCAGGATTAAAACGCTGGCAGGAATTACCTCCGGTTAATTTGGCAATCAGTCTTCATTCTCCCTTTGAAAAGGAGAGAACCCAGATGATGCCGGTAAATAAAGTATGGAGTATTGATTCACTACTTGAAATACTTGAAGGCTATCCCTGGCATCATCGTAAAAGAATCAACTTTGAATATCTTCTCTTAGGTGATCACAATGATTCCCTCGAGCACGCTGATGCCTTGGCCGATATCGTTTCTCGATTTCCATCGATGGTGAATCTGATACCCTTTAATCCCTATCCCGAGTCTCCGTTTCAACGTCCAAGTGATGAGCGTTTAAATGCTTTTAAACTGAGATTAGTCGAACGAAAAATCCGAACGATGGTAAGAACCACAAAGGGTGATGATATCCTCGCAGCTTGTGGGCAATTGGCCAATCAGTAATTCACTCTTGTTTTGATGAAAAAATTACATACCAGATATGTAAAACTCATAAAAATCATTTTCCTGCGCATTTCCCAAACTTAGGCGATTTTGCCCCTAACATTTTGTGAACAAATTACATCCTAAAGAATTGAAATTATGTTTTTACTTGAGAAAAACTCAGTATTTGCTATTTAGATTTTGTGAAAAAATATTTGTCATTCTTGTGAATCGTGAATACTTTGCCCTCACGAAAAACAAGTAACGAGGATTACCTCAGACAAATCACAAGGAGATTTAAATGAAACAACTATTACTTGCTCTTTTGGCTCTTGGAGCTGTTAGTTCACAAGCACGTTACCTTAATGATGTAGATTCAAGCTGGACTCTTGAAGAACTTCAAAGACCAGGAATCATCATTCAAAGTGCTCATAATAAAAATATCACAGGAATCCCAAATGTTGGTGTTTCTGGACTTGGTAAAACTGTTTACACAAAAATCACTGGTCTTTGTGTTGAAGGTGGAATGATCAAAACTAAAGACGCAAGAGAAGTATGTGTTGAGCGTGACTATCAAATTGATAACGATGGTGACATCGATAGAGATGCTCCAAAAGTTTGTGTAGCTACTGACTTTGCTGTTCTTTCTGCTCCTATCTACGGTTCAAAGCAAGTATGTGCAACTGCAAGAGATGCTGAAGGGCGTGCATGGCATCGTCGTAACCACGGTAGAGATCTCAACACAGATTTCCCTAACTGCTCTGTTTTTAAAACAATCAACATGAAAAGAAAGACTTCTTGGACTTTTAACATCGTAAGAAAGCGTGGAAAAGGACATAGAAATTACTCAAGCCGTTACAATGGTGAACTTCTTTTCAAAAAGAAATTCTCTCTACCAGCTTGTTACTAATAAACAAAAAAAAGGCCCAAGATTTAACTTGGGCCTATTTTAGTTCTGTGAAACCAAATGTAAGTACGAAAAACAAGTAGGCATCACAAAAATGATGAATCAAGAGATACCACATTCTAAGACAAGTTCAAAGAAGATTAATGAAGCTTCTTTGCCGTCTTTTAACTATTTGGATTTCTTGAACCAATATCTGCGACCTACGGGCAGCTATGGGATGGGAAAGCGCTCATTAAGAGAGATGGCCGCCGATCTAGGTTATAATTCTCCCAGTATTCTAACGATGATACTCAAAGGTCAACGCTTTCCAAGTCGAACTTTTATTGATCAATTTTGTGAATATTTCAAAATAAATAATACTCAAAAAGAATTGCTGCATCTTCTTGTTAACTTAGAAAGAAAGAACTCTAAGGGACAAGATATCTCTGATATTTCAAACAAAATTCAAAGACTCATGCCCGATCGTCATATTGATACCGTCGATGTGCTCTGGTTTAAAAAAGTTGCGGGTTGGCATTATACTGCAATTAAGAACCTTATTAAGACTCCTTACTTTATTGAAGATTACGATATTATTTCACGTCAATTAAAGAATCGAGTGACACCTAAACAAGTAAAAGAAGCGATCGATTTATTATTGGAACTTGAAGTTATTGAACGCAATAGCGCAGGTGAGTTAGAGGTTAATACCGGTTCTTGGCGTACACCTACCGGTATTAACTCAAGTGCAATCAGGAAATTCCATAAAGGGATGATCTTAGAAGCACTCTATAGTCTCGAGAATGAAAATGCTGATCGTCGCTTTATTTCTGGTTTAACTTTGCAATTTGATACCAGTCAGAAAGAAGAAGCGACAGCGGATATTATGCAGTTCTTAAATGATTTTAATACTAAGTACTACAAGAAAGACTCAAAGCACTTAGGACAACTCAATATACAATTTTTCAGATTAAATAAAGATTTAAATAAAGAAAGCATTTCACTTTCTTCCTTGAAAAAAAGTGAGAAGAGCGATCAAGAGGGGATGATCCAATGATTTCGATAAATCCAAAACTAACTCATATTATCTTAGTATTCTTTATCGGGTTTGTTACCTTAGAAAGTAATAGAGCATCTAGTTTCTATCAAGACTATGAGAGTGACTCACGGATAAATCCTGTTGTTCTCACCCCCGAGCAACAAAGAAAGGTTGAGGAACTTCTCGATGGAAATCTAGCGATTGAAGAGATCGAAGATGAGAGAATTTGGCATTTTCTCTACGGTGGAGACATTATCGGTAATGGGGGAGGTCTTGCTGAATCCTACTTTCGCTATGCTTATCAGAATCTCTATAAGTATATTAATGAGTACTTGATTACATATAAGTCACAAATGGATACCAATGATTATATAAACTTGGCGACTATTGCTAATATTCGTAATCTCGCTGAGCAAAAAGATTATGCTCTCATCTTTCTTAACGGAGATGAAGGAATATTTAATCAATCCGATATCCCTCATCGAATTGCGATGACAGCCTATCACCCAGGGGCACCCATTCTTATTAATCGCTCGCAACTTTATCATAGTGAAACTGGTGATCCTATCGTTACCCAGTCTGATGCAGTAGCGATTCTTATTCATGAAATGGGACATCAAGCAGGAATCAAGAATCATGCCTATCTTGATAAATTAGGTAATTTAATTAAGGCCTTCATAGATGAACAATCAGAAAGAATCATTAAGCATCAGAATGATCAGGATATTATTTTTACGATAAAAAATCCTATTGCAGACTCTATTTTATTTGAGTCCCAGTTTATCACTGATAGAGACTATTATGATGTTCGCGACCAGATTATGGAACAAATTGAATGTCCTCAAGGGAGCGATCTTGATTACTTAACGCTGTGGAATCTTCATTGGTTGAGATCTGATGAGAATTCTTTAAAGGTGGGACTATGGGCTGATTTCTACTGTCGCGAAGAAGTGAGTTCTTCACTTTATTCGCAAACAGCAGAAATTGTCGTAGAGATTCATTTATAGTCAGAGTTTTTAAAGAACTCAACCTCTGGAAATTTTTCGAGGACAAGCTTTAGGTCCCATTCGCTACGTACACCAAAGCAGACTCTGTCTTTGTGGTCGTAGCAAATATTATTTCCATTGGCCTGAATGAATTGTTTCTTTGTCTTTTCATCAGGAAAACGCAACCAGCGTACACCAGTATAGGCATGACCCTGATACTCACCTTGAACATTATACTCATCTTCAAGTCTTTGTTTCACAACTTCAAATTGGAGCATCCCCACGGCACCGAGAATTTTCTCATTAATGGAGTGGCGACTAAAGAGTTGTACCGTTCCTTCTTCAGAGAGTTGTTTCAAGCCTTTTTCGAGTTGTTTACCTTTCATGGGATCTTTGAGGACAACCTTTTGAAAAATTTCTGGAGCGAAAGAGGGGATTCCTGTGTATTGGAATTCCTCTCCAAGAGTAAAGGTATCTCCAATTTGATATTTCCCTGTGTCGTGAAGACCGATGATATCTCCTGGATAAGCTTCTTCTACGATTTCACGATCTTGAGCTTGAAAAATGAGGGGGGTGGCCACCTTGATATCTTTCTTTGTTCGGACATGAAAGAGTTTGTCTCCTCTTTTAAAATGCCCTGAACATACTCGCATAAAGGCCACTCGATCACGGTGCCTCTTGTCCATATTCGCCTGAATCTTAAAAATAAATCCAGAGAATTTTCCATGATTGGGTTCGATGATCTTTGTTTCACTGTCATTAGCAAAAGGAGGAAGTTGAACTTCTCTTGGTAGAGGACCTGGTGCAAAGTCAGCAAACTTATCTAAGACTTCTTTTACCCCAAAATTGTGTAGGGCCGTTCCAAAGAAAACTGGAGTTTGAATTCCTGCTAAGAATTCTTCTTGGTTGAATTTGGGCATAAGCTCTTCAACCATCATCAGATCTTCTTCTAATTTTTCTTTGAGTGCTTCACCAATATAATTGACGACTTCAGGAGCATTTAAGTCACTAGCATCTATAATATCGGGAGAATGAGGATCACTTTCTTCACTAAAGCGAGTGATTGACTTAGAAGATATGTCATAAACACCCTTGAAGTTGACTCCATCTCCGATAGGCCAGGTCATTGGCGCACATTGAATGGAACAGATCTCTTCGACATTATCGATGAGCTCAAAAGGATCCATCGAATCACGATCAAATTTATTCATGAATGTAACAATGGGAGTATCTCGCATACGACATACTTCCATAAGTTTCTTCGTTTGTTCCTCAACCCCTTTGGCCGAGTCGATCATCATGAGTACCGACTCCACTGCTGTAAGAGTACGATAGGTATCCTCAGAGAAGTCTTTGTGTCCTGGTGTATCCAAGAGGTGCATGGCCCTTTTCTCATAGGGAAAGCTCATTACTGAAGAGGCAATGGAGATACCTCTTTCTTTTTCCATTTCCATCCAGTCGGACTTGGCATAGTTTCCTTGCTTAGATTTAACCATTCCCGCTTCTCTGACCACTCGTCCAAACCAGAGGAGTTTTTCTGTCATGGTGGTCTTACCAGCATCCGGGTGAGAAATAATGGCAAATGTACAGCGTGGTTTAACTTTATCGTTCAAAATAATTCCTTCTTTTATCTACGCCTTGGAAGTTTTCTTATGAGCTTCAATTATTTTCTCTTTCACCAATTGGGCACCCATTTCTTTTAAGACGCCTGGGGAGACAATATTTTTTTGAAGCTTGGGAAGTGCGTTGATCTTCTGTGATAATTGTAAATTCTTATTCGCGGTTACTTCATCAACTTTCTTGATTGGAGTGAAGTGAGGAGCCGTGGTAAGTACTTCAGGAGCTTCTTCTAATAATTCTCTAATGGCCGTTAATACTTCATGAAATTCATCAAGCTCAGCTTTGGAGAAAGATTCGGTTGGTTCAACCATGAGCCCCAATGGTTCGGGGAAGCTTACTGTTGGAGCATGAAGACCAAAATCTAGAAAGAGTTTTCCAACCTTGGCAATGACTTGAGCTTTAGGGGTTCCTGCAGCTTGGGCCTTATCAAAAGTCTCTTTTGAAAGAGTAAGGATGAATTCATGCATTCTATCTACATCAGATGCTTCAGCAGGAAGAGTAGGGAATTCGTTTTTAAGTTTCTTATAAAGATAGACAGCCGATAAGACGGCGATGGCCGACATCTCTCTAACGCCCTCTGAACCTAGGGCCTTGATATAAGTATAACTTCTAATCTTATGGGCAAAATTTCCAAAGTGACGGTGGATAGATCCTATCGATTTAGGTGGTTTTACTGCAGAGAATATTCCTTCCTCACTTTTTTCCACTTGAATGCCTGGAAGGTAATCAATAAGTTTCTCACTTACGGCCACGATAGCGTCTCCTGGTCCACCTCCACCATGAGGAATGGTCCAAGTTTTATGAAGATTGTTGTGAATGGCATCGACACCTAATTTATCGAGATCAACCCATGAGGCAATGGCGTTCATATTCGCCCCGTCCATATAGACAAGCCCATCTACACTGTGAATGAGATCCGCGATTTCTCTAAAGCGAGATTCAAAGATTCCGGAGGTATTTGGATTCGTAATCATGATTCCGGCAATTCGTTCAGAATAAGTGTCAACTAACTCTTTAAGTTGATCAAAATCAATTTCACCGCGAGAGTTAGCGTTAATCGTTACGATTCCCGTTTTCTTAGCTCCTACTCCTTTGGTGATATAACCGGCCATTGTGGCCGTCGCAGGATTTGTTCCATGGGCCGAAGCAGGGATGAGGATGATATCTTTCTTAACACCATTTCCACGATCACGATGATAGGCCTGAAACATTTTAATTCCTACTAATTCACCTTGAGCTCCCGCTACAGGTTGAGTCGTCACACCTTTTAGGCCAGTAATCGTTTTAAAAAGTTCTTGTGTTTCATAGAGTACTTCAAGACAACCTTGGGCATCTTTTAGAGGGGCCTGAGGATGGATGTCGGTAAATCCTTTTAAACCAGCAGCGTAGTCATTGATATAGGGGTTGTATTTCATCGTACAACTCCCTAGAGGATAAATGGCATCGTCAGGACTAACATTCATTTGACCTAATTCATCATAGAAGGCCTTGAGTTCTGATAGTTCAAGATTAGGCAGTCCAACCGGAGTATCTTCATTTCTTAACCATTGGGGGGGAATCGCTGCAATAGTTAATTCTTCTGATGAGTTTTCGTCACTTTTTGGAAATTCTCTTCTTAGGAAGCTCTTTAGTTTTTCTCTATCTTCATCACTTTGGGCATCGTTGAAGTAAAAGAGAATGGAGTTTCTTCTTTGCTGGTCTCTTTCTGTTATATCTACACCAATATGTAGACCCTCTTCACTTGCTTTTAAGATCAAGTCTTGGGCAGGTATTTGGTGAGGGATTTCAATGGCAACTTCATTAAAGAAGATACCATGCTCATAGAGAAAACTAAGTGAAGTTTCCTCTAGGATAAAATGAGCAAAATTCATGGCCCCCTCTCGTGATTTCTTAAGAGAGTCTTCGAGACCTTTTTCCCCTTTGGCGAGGAGGGAGGCCCCCACAAGTGTGGCAAGGAAGGATTGATTAGAACAAATATTAGAGGTCGCTTTTTCACGACGAATATGTTGTTCGCGGGTAGAGAGAACCATAAGAAGACATTCTTCACCTGATTCATCTTTACCTTTTCCTACAAAGCGTCCGGCCGTGGAACGAATATGAGTTTTATTATTTTCGTTGTAACGAATTCCAAATAGGCCAAGACCTGGTCCACCAAAATTGGGTCCGATGGCCAAGTGCTGAGCTTCACCAACGATCATGTCACAGCCCACTTCATTCCACTGTGCTGGAGGAGTAAGCCCACTATTTACATAGAGGAGGGGATCGATAATTCCAATGGCCAAAATATCATTTTGATGGGCCATGGCGGTTAGGGTGTGTACATCTTCTAATAGACCCAAGTGATTGGTTTGAGGGAAGGCAAAACCTGCTATATCGCCAGTATTGACTAACTTTTCAAGAAGCGCCATATCGATTAAGCCGTCTTCACTTAGTGGAGCTGGAATGATTTCAAGTTCAGTTTGGGAAGCTAAAGTTTTTAGTACCTCCCAGTCTCCTGGGTAGATTCCTTCACTAACGATAACTTTATTCTTTCCTCTTTTAATTCTTGTGGCCGTATTAAGGGCTTCATAAAGACCTGTTGATCTTTCATAGAGAGAAGCATTGATGGCCTCAAATCCAGTAATCTGGGCCAGGGCACTAGCATAAATCCATAGGGTATGAAGGGTTCCTTGAGATCTTTCTGGCTGATAGGGAGTATAGGCCGTGGTGAGTCCTCTAATATTAGAGACATGTTCTACGATTGGATGGACAGCTCCCCACTTGAGTCCATCCCCAATGAAGGAAGCACAGAGATTATTCTTGGCGGCCAATTCTTCTAAATGAACAACTAGATCATCATAGGCCAGAGCTTCACCGATATCAGGAGTTTGATCAAAGAGGTCTTTAGGATCAAGATGAGCGAATAATTCCTTTCTCTCTTTCATGCCAATACTCTCTAGCATGGAATCGATTTCTTCTTTTGTCGCACTTATATAATTTGGCTTGAGTTCGCGGGCCAGCTCGTAGGGATTATAGGGAAGTCTAGCGATGACATCGGGATTAAGATTTTGATTGTTTTGTGAAGTCATAGGTTTCTCCATAAGAGCTCTCATCCCATCGTTGGGATCTATTAAGCCTTTGAATTATTAATCATTTGGCGTACTTTTTACCATGAATTACTACAGTGTTTCTAGTAGAATGACCCTATGAATCTGAAAGTTTTTTATCATCCTGAATGCGCTTTGCAAAAATGTAAGGATATCCTCCATAAGCTTACTCTAGGCACTGAATATAGCTTTAATTATAACCTTTGCCCTGATCCAAAGTCCCTAGAAGCTGGCTCTCTCTATTTAGACAAATTAGATCAACTGGTCTTTGTCGGAGAGGAAAATCAAAAGCCTATCGTTTTTTCTTGGGAGAAGGCCCTGCAGTTTTGGTCCCGTGAGAGTTATAGCTTTAAAAAGACTCCTCTCTTAAAGGCCTTAGGCGTTAAAGAGGGAGATCACGTGGTCGATGCCACCTGTGGAACAGGTATGGATAGTGCTTTTCTTCTCCATGCTGGGCTTCAAGTGACGGCCTATGAGCGCTTCTTTCCGACTTATCTTCTCTTGCAATATAGTTTTCTCTACGAAAAACAGCAGAAGAGTCTATCTGAAAACTTACCCCTAAAGATTATTTTTGGTGACTATGCTACTAATGATGATCAATGGGAATGTCCTGTTTTCTATGATCCTATGTATGACGATGGATCTAAGCGAAAGGCAAAAACCAATAAAGAAATGAGTCTCTTTCACAAACTCTTAAAAGATACGGAAGATGATAGTGAAAAGGCGGCCCAGCTTTTGAGGGAGAAAACTAAGCGATTAGTGATTAAGCGCGCCCCAAAAGGGGAGCTTCTTTTGAAAGGACCGAACTCACAGTGGAAGAGTAAGTCCGTTCGCTTTGATCTTTATATATAATATATAATTTTCAATAATTAATTATTAAGCGGCTGCAGGCATCTGCAACTTCTCTTGTTTCTTTATATCCTTTCTGATCTCATGGATGATCTTTCGGATATAGAGTTTTTCCCAAATATTTTCAAACTTCAATTGTACTCCCATACCTCGTTGCCCTTTAAATGCATGATGGGAAACTACCTTTCCTTTTAAGGAAATCGATAAGTCATTGTAGGTTAGGGTCAATTTGATTTCGCTATCCACATCAATAATATTTTTGTGATTAATAAAGACACCTGTTTCTGAAATATTCTCTATGACCCCATCTAAAATAGAATTGGGATTGCAATGGGTAAAGGTAACCGGGATTTTCATAGCATAACGAGTGCGTGTCTCCCACCAACGCATAGTTTTGTCAAAGAAGGGACGACGTACATCGGGGAGAGCAAAGTAGATAATAATTAATGAATTGATAAAGAGAAGGATAATTCCTGAAGCAAAGGGGACTTCACTCACATATGGCCAAGTATATTTCTCATAGGTCATATGCCCATAAATATTATAGAGTTGTACTCCAACAAAAATAGGGTAGCTCCATCTCTTCACTCCTAAGAGCGCCAATCCTCCTAGAGGAAAGAGAAACCAAAATTCGATCACTTCTTTGAAAGAATGAATTTGAGAAATATTAGATATGATAGTTCCCAAACTAAAGGGCGTTATGGCCTTAAAGTAGGCCAACTTAATAAGTGGTTCAATGATATGAAAGAAAGCAATTAATATAAAAATAAAAGGTCTATTCTTCATAAAGATCCCTTCTCACATTTCAGATAGCAGATATCGCTTATCAATAATTCTATTTTATCTCTTAAATAGGTTGGGCTTCTGTATTATGCCTAAGTCGAAAGCCTTTTCTAAAAATACGCGTATATTCAACAAGTTATTTGATTATTTATCGGACACTTATCAAAGAATGCTTAATTAAGGCGCCAATTATTTATGGTTTTCTGCGAGAAAGGGTTTTCAAGGACTCTAGTTTGAAAAAAATACGCAATTACAAAGTGTTAAAGAATTTTTAAATAGATTCTGATAAGTTTTGGCCCCCAATAAATTATTAGAAAAGGCCCTAACCATGAAAAGAATTCTATCTGTAATCACTCTTCTTTCCCTTCCTCTTTTTCTTACAAGCTTATCCTCTGAAGCCGCATGCACGGTTAAAGAAGGGGGATATGAATATAAGTTTCGCGTAAGCCTTGAAGAGCAGACTTATGATGATGCTTATAACGACGGTGAATCCCTCTTTCGAGTCGATGACTATATTGAAGTGATTAACCAAGACACTCAAGAAAAATATGTCTTTGATTTAGGTTCACTAGAAGATGATCAGGCCGGTAATTTTAATTACCAGGCCATCTCTTCTGAATACGCTACATACTTTCAGCTCTTTCATGATCATGAGACATGGCACTCAGGTCTTGAAGGCTTCTTTAGCCTACCTAGTGGTACCGTGATTGATCTCTCTCAGGTAAGAGATTGTGACTTTAACCAACTTCACTCGGAAACTGCTGGAAAGTAATCACTCTGTTCATGAATCGTGTGACCGGGCATAAGAGGAACTCCTAATTCTTTAAGAGAGAGACTCTCTTCGGGGAGATTGAGAGAGATTCTCAATTTCTCCATGGTCACAGGTGCAAAAGGAGAGAGCATGATCATAACATTCTTTAAAATATAGAAGCAGGAATAGAGAGCATCTGCTCGCTCTTTATCATCACCACGATCATCATGGGGCTTATACACACTAAAGAGTCCGTTAATCACACGAGCATAGTTTTCTATGGCAAAAAGGATTTTCGCATAATCACCTTTTTTCATCATTTTTATATAATTGGGAATGATTTTTTGAGTCTCTTTTGCTGTCTTACCAATGAGATCACCCTCGGGTATTTGACCTTTGAATTTTGAATGACAGGCCGAGATTGGTTTTTCAAAAGCAGCATTGAGCGGTCCCGCAAGAAATTTATTTCTCTCTTTTAAAATCTCTTCATCAAAATTGGAGTTCTTCTCAGTCAAACTTAAGATACTTAGAAAGTAGCGGATTTGATCGGGATGGTAGCCCATACCCCCATCTTCCTTAGGGGCAATAAGTTGATCACCAGTAAAGAAGTTACCTTTGGACTTAGACATTTTAGCCCCATTAATTTGAAGATGGTAATTGCTAAAGATATCTGTCATTTGATATTCACCGGCAACAGGTAAACGCTTGGGATCTTTCTGGGTACCTAACCACATGGATCCTTGCATCAGTACATAGAAGAAAATATTATCCTGACCAAGAAATTGGTAACGACCAGCTTTAGGATTTTTCCAATAAAGGTCAGAATCCTGCGGGTCTTTTCCTTTATTTTTAAGGGCCAATTTAGAAAAGGAAATGGGAGCAATTAAAGATTCTGGCCAAACATAGAGGGTTTTTCCCTTCATGGTTTCATCAATTTCTTCAGGCACGGGAATGGCCCAGGAGACATCTCTTGTTATAGAACGATGGGCCCAAGCATCGAGAAGTTCAATATCAAAGCCTCGTGCTTTTAATTCTTGTGATGCCTTTTCCAAATCATTCAGGCATTTAAAAGTAAGGGCGACTTTCTTTCCAGGAGCATAACGACTCTTATGTTCTGGAAGATCTTCCTTTATTTCTTTGTAGCTATCTTCATGGGTATTGCTAAAGATAAATGTAGGGCGAACTGTACCTAGAACTTCTGTCAGAAGATTCTTTCGCCATGTCTTTTGATTTCCTTCTAGCCATTCACATAATTGGTCTGTGGCCTTCCACATATTTAAGTACCAATGATCTGTTTCTTTAAGTTCGGGAGTGGTTTGGGTTACGCTACTGATAGGCTCTTTTAATTCCTTGGCCTCGTAATTGGCACCACAGGAATCACATTCTTCACTATAGGCGCCTGGGGCCTCACACTTAGGACAAGTTCCCGTCACGTAGCGATCAGGAAGAAACATCGATGCTTTTTCATCAAACCACTGCAAGCTTGTTCGCTTATCGAGACGTTCATTCTTATAAAGATCTCTTAGAAAATCTTGGCAGATTTCTTTATGGGTTTCGTAATTTTCTTCTCTAGAGGTTCCTGTATAAACATCGAGATCAATTCCGTAGGACTTCATTGTCTGAGCTTGACGTGAATGGATTTCATCAATAAATTCTCGAGTACTTTTGCCTACTTTCTTGGCGGCTACTTCAGAAGTAGAACCATGATCATCTGTTCCACAGACGAAGAGAACATTCTCATTTCCAATAAGAAGTTTTAGAAAACGAGAATAAATATCAGCGGGCACATGGGTACCAGCTAGGTGTCCAATGTGAACCGGCCCATTTGCATAGGGCATCCCTGCAGTAACCACGGCCTTTTCGGGAAAGCTATCTTTCATCTTATCTAGAATAAAATCGATTTTCTCTTTTACTTCAGTGACGTGGGGGGGATGTGCTTGGGTTTGTGCTACCATTAATAACCTCGTTCATTCAGGGATACCGAGGGATTATAGCAAAGAATGGGGGAAAGAGGGAAGTTTGAAGCTAGGAAATAATGGCCTTTCCCCGTAAGAAAAGGCCATAGGCTTGATGTTTATTTTACTTTGAAGTTTTTAAGAGCAGCAAAAGCATTATTTTTGAGCTTTTGATTTCTTTGGTTGCCTCCACCTTGTTGGTGAGACCTTGGTTTTGAACCACCTTTATGGCCTCCTGATCTTTGTTGAGAAGATTGACCAGCAGCTTTAGGGATTGATTCACCAGTTTTAAGGGAGAGGGCCACTCGTCCCCGGTTTTCGTCGACTTCGATGACTCTCGCTTTAACTTCTTGTCCGACTTTGAGAACTTCTAATGCATTTTCAACAAAGCGATCGGCCATTTCTGAAACGTGAACGAGACCATTTTGCTTGATCCCAATATCTACGAAAGCACCAAATTGAGTGATATTTGTTACGATACCTGGATACCACTGACCTGGCTCAAGGTCTCCAATCGTTTTAATATCTTTTCTAAAGTCTGTTGATTTAAATTCTGTACGTGGATCTTGGGAAGGCGCTTTAAGGGCCTTCACGATATCATCGTGTGTGTATTGACCAATCTTTTCTGAAAGTTCTTTATCGTTCTCAAGCTTTTGAATGATTTCTTGATCTTCAATAAGTTCTTTAAGTTGATGACCTTGTTCTTTTACCCAGCTTTCGAGAATTTCGTAGCGCTCTGGGTGAATAAAGGTTGCATCTAGGGGATGAGCTCCACCATAGATACGAAGAAATCCACCAGACTGTTCAAATACTTTCTGAGAAAAACGAGAAACTTTAAGAAGCTGTTCCCTAGAATTAAATCCTCCTAACTCTTCTCTCATTTTAACAATATTCTTGGCGACGGTATCACCGATACCTGATACATAGGCCAAGAGTGGAGCCGAAGCTGTATTGAGGTCTACACCTACATAGTTCACACAGTCTTCTACAATACCCGTTAAGCCTTTCTTTAATTTAGATTGATTCACATCGTGTTGGTATTGACCAACACCAATAGACTTGGGATCAATTTTAACAAGTTCCGCCAGAGGATCTTGAAAACGACGAGCAATACTAACAGCTCCTCTTACGGTGGCATCTTTATCAGGGAATTCTTTCTTGGCAATTTCAGAAGCCGAGTAAATTGAAGCTCCACTTTCATTAACTAATGTGGCCTTCACTTTTTCTTCTTTTACTTGGGCTACATATTCTTCTACAAAGTGAAGAGTTTCTCTTCCGTAGGTTCCATTTCCAATGGCCACATATTCAACATTGTAGTGATCAATTAGCCTTTCAAGAATAGTCTGGCTTCCTTTAACATCATTTTGAGGCTCGTGGGGAAAAATAACGGTATCAAAGAGAAGTTTTCCCGTGCTATCGACCACAACAGTCTTGCAACCTGTTCTCACTCCAGGGTCTAAGGCCAATACTGTCTTGGCCCCAAGATAGGGTTGAAGTAGGAGGTTCTTTAAATTGACTCCAAATACATCGATGGCCGATTCATCAGAGAGTTTCTTAAGATCCCCTTTTACTTCAAGATCGAGTGAAGGGTGAATTGAAGTATTCACGGCCTTTTCTGCTGTTTTCATGAGAAAGTCAAAAGTCTTAGCGCTTTCCACTGGGAAATGCTTTCTTTGAATAAGCCCTACCGAATTTTCTACCGGGTAACTCACTTCAACTTTTAAAATTTTAAGGGTCATCCCTCTTCTCATGGCCAAAAAGCGGTGAGCTGCTTTTGGGTTCTTTAATTCACTGACCGGTTGAGAGAATTCAAAGTAGTCTTTAAATTTCTGCCAGTCTTTGACTTCTTCAGCTCCATCTCGCTTCGTCGATACGAGGGCGGCATCTTTCCAATAATCTGTTCTTAGAGTTTCTTTTAATTCAGTATCGTGAGAGAAGCTCTCCATAATGATGGCCTGAGCTCCTTTTAAGCAATCTTTCCATTCATTGAATTTTGCTTCTTTATTAATCCACTGATCCGCTTGGGCTTCAAGTTCTTCAAGGGAAATACTTCCTTCAAGAATCCTTTCCGCTAGAGGTTTTAATCCAGCAGCTTCGGCCAACTGGCCTTTTGTTTTACGTTTTGATTTATAAGGGGCGTAGATATCTTCTAATTGATTAAGAGTTTCTGCAGCGAGAACTTTCTTTTTGAGATCGGCACTAAGAACTTCCATCTTTTCGAGAGTTTCTAAGATATAGGCCCTTCTTTTTTCTCTTTCGATATAATCTTCATATGATTTTTGAATCGCACGAATTTGCTCTTCATCAAGTCCACCCGTGGCTTCTTTACGATAGCGGGTGATGAAAGGAACGGTACAATCTTCATTAAAGAGAAGGTTGAGCGTTGCCGCAACTTGGTTCATATTAATTTGGGTTTCGAGGGCCGCAAATTTGGCCGCTTCTGCTTCAATGACATTTTTAGTCATGTGGGTTGTACTCCTGCTGTGTTAGTGTAGTGGGTAATTAGCCTACGGAAAAAACTTTATAGTGCCAAGGGTTTGATGAAAAAAGATGAAGGCACTAAGGGGTAAAGTACTTGAAATTAGTTGTTGTTGGCCGCGGTTTAGCTGCAATGGGTCTACTGTGGAATATGATAAAAGAGAAAAAGAAGGTAGATGAAATCTATTGGATTGGCCCTTTCCTAGATCCCAAAAACCATCCCCCGGCCCACTTCTGCTCCCTCAATACGACGGCATTAGTGGCCTTGCAAGGGATAAAAAAGGATCTCTCTGACCTTGGGGATTGTTTATATGAGGCCTTCTTTCTTACCCGTGAATTCATAGAAGAGTATACACCGGCAGGGGTTCAAAAGGTGGATCGGTTTCACTTGGTGAGTCCTGGTGAAGACAATAAGATAAGAAGACGCTTTGGTTCTCTTCAAGCTCCAGTTAGTATAACTTCCTCAAACTTTAGACCAAAGAGCGAATTCTTTCACGAAGAGGCCTATATATTTGAGCCTCAAACTTTTCTTTCTTGGTGGCAAGATACCATTTTATCCCAATTAAATATCACTCTCGTCGATGATCTTGTCACCACACTAGATGATCATCAGGTTTCCACCCTAAAGGGACAAACCTATTGCTTTGATCGCCTTGCCCTATGCACCGGTGCGCTGGAGAGTGATCTCAATTTAAGTCAGCTTCATAAAATTCCTAAAGTTGCTGTTGGCCATTATTTCCATTTTAGCGATATCACTTTTGTTCATGAAGGACCTAAGGAGAGTTTAGTTCTTACTTGGAAGGGGCATAATTTTATCTATAACCACTCTTTGCGCACTCTTGTTTGGGGAGGTTCTACTTATAGTGATGGGATTACTGCAAAGAGGGAAAAAGATTTAAAGGATGATCTTGAGGATTTTATTTCTGTTTATCCCGAATTGGAATTTACAGGAAAGAAATCAATTCGAACTGGTGTTCGTTCCAAAGGGCCAAAACGTGCTCCCATTCTTAAGTGGGATGATCAAAGAGATATCCTGATCCTTAATGGCCTCTATAAGAATGGCTGGTCTCTAAGTCATCTGATAGGAAAGAAAGCTATTTTAGAAATAGGATTCGCAAACCTCGTCCCGAATAAGATCTAGAGTTGCACAGTGAAGTCCTCCTCCAAAGAGACGACTATGGCGCAGAGGAAGGATGATAACTTCTTGTCCTGCTTTTCTAAGAGTTTTTTCGAGGGGGAGCCCCTCTTCCTTCGTGCTAGCAAAAATCGCCGTCATACTTTCACTTAGGGGCAGGACATTGACGAGGATATTAGCACTGGCCAACTGAGGAGTCTCTTTCTTTGTTTCTAGGGAGGGACCTGGGACATAGATGTGATCCCACTTTTGTAAGGGCTTTGGAAGAAGGGATATTTTATCTTTCATAGAACTGTAATTGCACAGTAAGAGTCCAGGCCTTAGAGGCATGAACATGCCATCGATATGATGATCCGTTAATTGCACCGTATGAACTTGGGCCCTCTCTCTTAGGTGGCGCTGTAACCACTTGGCCCCAAGGCGATGATTTTCATTGGAGATATTCATAATAATATCTTTTCCAAATTTTAAACATTGAGCGCCATCAAACATAATCTCAAAACTTTTGGTGAGAGAATCATAATACTGCCAATCCACATCTTGATTGGGATTTTTACGAAGATAACTCAAATCAAAATTTTCATCTCTTAACTCAGGCCTTGGGGAGCTTACCCAATGGGCTCCACGATCGAATAATTCTTTAAAAATATCTTTAAAGAGATCGTTTTCAAAATATCTGGCCCGCCATAAACAGGAGGTTTCAATAATTTCATCTGCGTAAATCAGGACTTGGTCGCGAGGGTTATCAATTGGCCTTGTCCAATCTTCAAAATGAGGAGTTTTAAACGATTCTATTTTTTCTAGTTTTCTTGGCCTATGAACCCGAATTCCTAGCTCTTCTAATGATTTGGCCACGGCATCGAGGTCTTCTTTTCTCTGTTCGATGAGGCGTGTTTGTAGAGTTATATTATTTTTTAAAAACTCATCTCTAATATTGTCTCCAAAGAAGTAACGAAAGGAGAGATCAACATTATAAGAATTAATGTTGACACAATCGCCTACGACGACTTCCTTTAATTTTCCCCATTCGGTATAGATATTGACGGCCATAGGTTATATTAGCATAGATCTTGGATATTACGTATGATTTGGAAGAATTCTAAGTTAAGAGTAATATAGATATATGACTAAGAAATTGCCTGAAGGCTTCTGTATTCTTCCCTTTGTCCATATGGAAATCCAAATCCAAGGTCAGGTGCATGTGTGTTGTCACACTAATCAGCCTCAAGATATGGGAAATCTTCACCAGCAAGATCTTCAATCTGTTTGGCAAGGGGACCAGCTTAAAGACTTCAAACGTCATATCCTCTCTGCTCAGACCCAGAAGAATTCTCATTGTAAAGATTGTTTCTATTATGAAAGCCTTGGAGCTAAATCGTGGCGCCAGTATGAAAATGAGAATTGGTCTTTATATATTGATGACGTTCTTGCAGGAAGCGCCCCAAGTCAGCCTAAATCACTATCGCTTCGCTTTAGTAATCTCTGTAATTTCTCTTGTCGTACTTGTCGACCTGCTACGAGTACAGGTTGGTTTAAAGATGCCCTCTTTTTAAATCCCCGTGGGCAATATCAAAAAGTCACGAGTACTCCCTCTAATAAATCGATGCTCTCGCAAATTGAGCCCTATTTAAAAGGACTGACTCAAATTCATTTTGTCGGGGGAGAGCCTCTTATGGAGAGTGAGCACTATGATATTTTAGAGCGCCTCGCTAGCGTTAATCCTGATATTGAAATTACTTACGACACCAATTTGAGTATTCTTTCTCTAGGAGATAGGGAAGTGATTCCTCTGTGGAACCAATTTAAAAAAGTGAATCTCTCTGCCAGTATTGATGGCCTTGGTGAAAAAGGGGAGTTTATTCGCAAGGGATTGGATTGGAATAGCTTTTTAAAAAATTGGAATCGGGTAAAAGAAGAAGCACCTCATGTACGCTTGATGAATAACTTTACTTTGAGTGTTTATAATATGTTCCATGTCCTTGAGTTTATCGAGTTTATTCATGAAAGTGATTTCTATCATGGCCAAGACCTTAAGGACTTTTCGGTTACATTGGTGGAAGAGCCTAAATGGCAAAGCCTACAAATTCTTCCCCCTGATTTAAAGAAAGAACTTCGCCGCAGGTATCAAAATTTTCCTTTGCGCCACTTGGGAAGAGTGGCCGAAGATTTAGATAATGCCATTTCTTATATGGAAGGAGCTGATCAGTCCCAGCTTTTAGGGATATTTAGAAATTTCAATAAGAAATTAGATCTGATTCGTGCAGAGAATTTTTCGAAATTATTTAGGGAAGAAGCGCAGTGTTTGGGATTTTAAAAAGTGTGGTGGCTTTGCGCAGAATTGAACTGCGGACCTTAGCGTTATGAATGCTACGCTCTAACCAACTGAGCTACAAAGCCATCTACAACTTTTTAAGTGAGCGAAATCTTAAATGATCTCTTTTGGCCTGTCAATACGATTTAAATTTTTTGCTTCTAGTTTTTTCAATTATTTACTTTCTCCCTAGCTTTGGGCTAAATGGCCTAATGAGTTCTCTTACAAATGAACATCTCTATAAATGGGTTCTTCTTTTTATGAAGAAAAACCATTTATTTCCCAACTCAAAGACTGGCCAAATAAAGAGGGCCATTGTCGCAATGAGTGGAGGGCAGGATAGCGTTCTTCTCTATCATCTCCTATGTCACTTTCGCGATACGACGTCTTATATTGATCAAGTCATTCCTATTCATGTGGATCACGCTCTTAGAGAAGAGTCCTCTTTGCAGGCAAAGAAATTACAAGAGCACTATCCTGAGCTCATCATAGAGAAGATTAAAGAAAATCCCCCGCGCGGAAATATTGAAAAATGGGCGCGTACCAGACGCTATCAAATTTTAAAGGGGTGGTTAGAGGCAAACGATAGTCATTCAGACTTACTTTACTTGGGCCATCATATTGATGATTCCTTTGAGTGGTTTCTTCACTTACTCCTATCGAGTTCCGGTACGAATTCTAAGTCAAATTCTAGGCCAGATCTGCCGATGGGAATTCCTTTAATTCATGGATCTATTAGACGCCCCCTTCATTGCTTAACTAAGAAACAAATTTCTTATTTTGTGAGAAAGCTCAACCTCTTTTATGTGCAAGATAAGAGTAATGACTCCCTTCGTTTTAAAAGAAATTTTCTGCGCCATGAAATCATTGGCCCTTTGAAAACGGCCTATCCCAAGGCCATGGCCCATTTTGTAGAAAGGGCCAATCAATGGGCGCTTAAGTACAACCAAACTTCTCTCCCAATCCCAGAAGCTCAAAGCTCAAAAGATATAAGAGTCGTACGTCCCCATAGAGGAATGGCCATCGTCTATAATTACCAAAAGAGTTGGTCTGACCTATCTGAAGAACGGCTTAAGCTTCTTTTAAGGGAATTGATTTCAACACTATCCCAGCAAGGACGTGGAGAATTACGCCGTAATTTGCAACAGCTGGTTACCTCTTTACGTAAAGCTCAAGGGCCTCGAGGGCCCCTTACTTTTAGCGGTGGGGTAGAAGTTTATATCTACGCTCAAATGCTTCTTATTCGCGATAACTTGCCCGATACCCGTGCTTTTATGAAAAAGAGGGATAGAGAGTTGGCGCAAGCGATTTCTGAAGGTTCGTATATTTCTAAACGTTTTGGAAGCTTATCTGAGCTTACGAGTTATCATCCCTTCTTTCCCTTCGTCATCTATAGGGATACAGAGTTCTCCCATATGGGTAAGAAGGCAGCGAAGGGTCTAGGTGAGGATAAATTATTTGTTGAATTTTCTAAGGCCCTCAAAGATAGAGGTTTATCTTATCGCCCCTGGCCATTTCTCCGAAAGGCCTATCAAAAATTGGAGCATCGAAAAAAGACTTTAGAAGTCTATTTTATCCATGAGGCGAATGATTGAGAGCAGCATTGGGGAAGTTTTGGCCGTATAACCCTTTTTTTGTAAGGAAACTGTAATAAATCCATTTGATTACGCCGAGTTTATTGAAAATCGACAACCTCTCAGCTTAAAATATGTTACTCTAAACCTAGGTGAATCATAAGAAACACCGGTGTGTTTGCAGACGGATTTTTTTACAACGAAAAAGGAATTTAATCGATGAAACCCCAACAAAAAACATTAACCCTTTGGGTTGTTGTGCTTTTGATGATGGCCCTTATTGCAAAGGTGGCCGTTGAAGATAAGACGACTTACAAGAGGATTACTTACCCTGAATTCATCCAAGCGGTGGAGAGTAATCATGTAACGGAAGTTACGTTTAAAGGGGATAAGAGAATTCTAGGAAAGTTCTCTGATGGTTATGAGCAAGGGCAACGCTTTACTCTCGCTGGAACTACAGGTCAGGAAACTTTTGAAATATTAAAGAAGCATGGGATCTATCCTGAATATCAGGAAGAAGAAAAGCAAACTTTCTTCACCAGTCTCCTCATTAGCTGGGGACCGATGATCCTTCTCTTTGTCATATTCTACTTCTTCCTAAGACAGATCCAAGCTGGTGGCGGAAAGGCCATGAGTTTTGGTAAGTCTAAGGCCAAAATGCTTTCGGCTTCAGACAAGAAAGTTACATTCAAAGATGTTTCTGGGGTTGAGGAAGCTAAGGAAGAACTTAGGGAAGTGGTAGACTTTCTTAAAGAGCCTAAGAAATATACAAAACTCGGAGGTAAGATTCCTAAGGGTGTTATTTTGGTAGGTCCTCCTGGTACAGGTAAAACCTTATTGGCCCGTGCAGTGGCCGGAGAAGCAGATGTACCTTTCTTCTCTATCTCTGGTTCTGACTTCGTAGAAATGTTTGTAGGGGTAGGGGCTTCAAGAGTTCGTGACCTCTTTGAACAAGGTAAGAAACACGCTCCTTGTATTATCTTTATTGATGAGATTGATGCTGTTGGACGCCACCGTGGACACGGTATGGGTGGTGGTCACGATGAGAGAGAACAAACTCTTAACCAGCTTCTTGTTGAAATGGATGGTTTCGAATCAAATGAGGGAGTGATTCTTATTGCGGCAACAAACCGTATAGATGTTCTCGATCCGGCCCTTTTAAGACCGGGTCGTTTTGATCGTCGTGTTACTGTAGGTTCTCCTGATGTTCGTGGACGTCTCGGAATCCTAAGAGTTCATACTCAAAAAACTCCACTTTCAGAAAATGTTGATCTTGAAGTGGTGGCCAAAGGAACTCCAGGCTTTACTGGGGCTGACCTGGCCAATCTTGTAAATGAAGCGGCCCTCAATGCTGCTCGCTTAAATAAGAAAACTCTCGATCATGGTGACTTTGAAGCTGCTAAAGATAAGGTCCTCATGGGTCCTGAGCGTAAGTCCATGGTTATCTCGGATAAAGAGAAGAGAGTGACGGCCTTTCATGAGGCGGGACATACTCTCGTTGGAATGAATCTTCCTCACACAGATCCTATTCACAAAGTTTCTATCATGCCTCGTGGTGGTGCCCTTGGGGTTACTCAAACCCTACCTAATGAAGATATGCTCAATCTCACAAGAGAGAGAGGTGAAAACTTCATTTCCTTTCTTATGGGGGGACGTTGTGCTGAAGAGCTTGTCTTTGGTGAAATTACCAATGGTGCTTCCAACGATATTGAAAGGGCCACTCAGCTGGCCAGAAGTATGGTTTGTTCATGGGGAATGAGTGATAAGCTAGGACCTATCAATTATCACAAGGAACAGCAAAGTGCTTGGAGTGCTCCTTCTTCATCAAGCTATTCTGAAAAGACTGGTCAAGAGATCGATGATGAAATTCATCGTCTTGTAACTGAGAACTATAAAATAGCTCTTAAAATACTTGAAGATAATAAAGAAGCTCTCGAGCGTTTAGCCGAAGGTCTTATCGTTTGGGAAACTCTTGACTTCACTCAGGTACAAGATCTCGTTAATGGTAAAGATATTGGTATGCCTATTGTAAATGATAATCCAAGGCCAGCCGATCAAGCAGCAGAGGAAACTCCAGTTGCCGACTCTGTACCTAAAGCCGATGTGCAACCTACAAAAGATGGGTCTGATGATCCACTACCAACAGTATAAAACTCAATAAGTATGACATGTACTTTTAAGACAATGGGGGTGATGAATATCACCCCTAATTCTTTTAGCGATGGGGGAATTCATCAAGAATTCTCCTCTCTCCAATCCAAAATTACTTCCTTAAGTTCTAAGGGTCACTTTATTTTTGATTTTGGTGCTGAATCTACGGCGCCCTTTAATGAAGCTATTTCTAGCGAAGTTGAAAAGCAGCGGCTCACTCCGCTTTTTGAATATCTCTGTTCTAATGAAAAACTCACAAGATCGTTAACTCTTTCTTTGGATAGTTATCACTATGAAACCGTCACTTGGTTCTTTAGGGGATTGAGGGATAAAGCTAGGGTGAGTCCTCAAAATCTTATATGGAATGATGTCAGCGGGCAGTGGGATACTTTGGTAAAAGAGTACTTCAAAGAATTTCCCTTATCCCCCTATATCTATTCTCATAATCTCGCTCCACAAAGAGAGTTAACCAGTTCTCACATGGAATATGTAGACGAAGATCTCGATATCTTCTCCCATATTTCTTCTTACTTTTTGGAAATAGGAGAAGATCTAAGAGTGAATAAGATTTCTAATCCTATCTATCTCGATCCTTGCTTTGGATTTTCTAAAACTTATGAGCAAAATTGGGATTTAATTCATCGCTTTTCTGACCTAACTCAGGCCGTGCCTGGTGCGAATTGGATCATAGGATTATCGAAGAAATCATTTCTTCGCAGATTCCTAGGTGAGCAACTCAAAAGAGAACTTCCTAAAGAAGAGGCCTTAATCAAAAGTGAGTGGCTTCATTATGAACTCATTAAACGGATTCTGAATTGTAAGATTTGTAGCTCTCATGCAAAGGAAATCATTTTTCGAGTGCATGATAGTGATATTGTGGATCTTGCCAAGGCCCAATAGTATCTATAGAAAAATTTCATTGATTCAAGTGTGAGAATGTACTTTTTCTAACATCTTCCTTCATTTCTGTGAAAGAAATGAACATTTTTACATGCGCAACGCGTTGTGGTTGGCCAGTATTTCCTCCTTGAACTACTTTCTGCTCACACAATAAAGCTGTTCCCCTTAATTCGTTTGGAGATGTAAGAGAATGAAGAATTTAGTAGAAGTTGCCGTTATGACCCTTTGTTTGAGCCCAATGGTTCAAGCTGCTACCCCTAAAGTTATTTATGGTGACGATAATAGAGTTTTCGCTGAAGATTCTAATAATGAAACTTATAAGAAATGGGCAGCTTCTACGGCCGTTCAAATCCTGGCCAAAGATATTGAAGTCCTTAAAGAGGGTGAATCTTATCGTGTTAACCCAGGTAAGCTTCAAGATAGCTTCGCCAATGTTTGCGCCGATGAAGATTTCTCCCAAGTGGCCAATGCAGGAAATTGTTCTGGATTTCTTGTAGGGGAAGATCTCCTCGTAACTGCTGGTCATTGTATGGCTTCTCAAGAAGCATGTGACAATGCTAAGTGGGCCTTTAATTATCAAAATGATGTCATCTCTGCTTCCGATAATGTTCTTGAGGCCAAAGAAGTCTACTCATGTAAAACCATTATCAACCAAGAACTCAATAGCTTTTCTAAGAATGACTTTGCTCTCATTCAACTTGATCGCAAGGTTGAAGGACGTGAGCCTCTTAAAGTAAGAACACAGGGGAAAGTTGAACTAGGGACTGAACTTGTCGTTATCGGTCACCCTTCAGGTCTACCTACGATCATCGCTGATGGAGCTTGGGTGAGATCTAATGATCATGATTTCTTCTTCAAGGCCAATACGGATACTTTCGGCGGTAACTCAGGTTCAGCGGTATTTAACGCAGAAACAGGTGTTGTTGAAGGAATTCTTGTACGTGGTGAAAAAGATTACGAATACGATGCAGCGGCAGGATGTAACCGTCCTAAGCTTTGTGAAAATGATGAATGTCGTGGCGAAGATATTACGAGAATTACAGTTATCCCAGAGCTCGCACCGGGAATGACACCAGAAGCTCCGGCACCTTCACCGGTTCAAATGTATCAGGTTTGGGTTCAGTCGGTAACGGCCCAGCAACTTTACTACCTATGGTATATGCAACAAAGTACAACTGAGATAGCAACGATGATGGCCGAGCAAACCCTAGTACAGACTTACCAAGTATGGGTTTCTACTCTCGATGCACAAACCCTCTATGTTCTTTGGTACACGAATATCTATCTTGCTAACTAGAATGTGATAAAATTCAAAAAATGATAAAAGGCCCTTAAAAAAGGGCCTTTTTTTTTCACCTTTTTTAGTTCATAATTTAAAGATGAGCTACCTACTAGGTCCCCATATTCTCTATTCTCGTAAAGCGACCCAGCTTGCGCAATTTCTAAGCGAAATCTTAGATCTTGAAATCATGGCAAGTAACCCAAGCGAGGGCAGAATTCTTCTTAAAGGGGAGAGTATCTCTTTTCAGGTTATACAAATCAGCGCACAGAAGCTTCCTCCTGTAGATGGAGAAAGGGATACAATTCTCACATTCGAGGTAGAAGAGTTATCTCATTTAGACGATCTTCTCCATAAAGTTCAATTCATGAGCTATCGAAATGGGGACCCAACTGCCTTAAATTCCGATAAAAAGGCCATTTTGCACCATGAGGGAGGGGAGCATTTCTTCTTTCTGAAAGATTTAGATGGGCGCCGGTGGAAATTCTCTTATTTTTCTAAGACTTAACGCAATTTTATTTCCTGACATTATTTGTAAGAAATTTGTAACTGGTTGAAATTGTAAAGTTTACACGGTGTGACGCGGTGCAGGTGTAAAAATGTCAGGGATTGTAAGTTGTCAATGGTTCGGCCCGACGTGTTTAATGCTTTCACAACATGGCAACAGAACACTTTAATCAAGTAATAAAGGGAAACGTTATGAAATTAAAAGGATTTATTTTAGCAGCGCTTTTCTGTGTAACGGGTACACAGGCAGCACAACAGAAAGTTATCTACGGAGATGATAACAGAAGAGACGTTTACGAAGAAAGCGATACAATGCTTCTTGAATTAGCGAAATCTACTGCAGCTCTTATTAGTACTAGAGGTCTTTCTGACGATGGTCAGGGAATGATGAAAATTAATGGTCGTAAGCTTGGTCAAGCAAGAAACTTCTGTGCAGACGAGCCTTATGGAAACCAAATTGCAGCGGCAAACTGTTCTGGATTCCTAGTAGCTCCAAATGTTCTTGTAACGGCTGGACACTGTGTAAGAAGCTTAAGTGACTGTAAGAACTATAACTTTGTATTTGACTTCAAAACAACTCACTCTGGTCAAACAGAATATAAAGTTCCAAAGTCTAGCGTTTATAGCTGTAAGAAAGTAGTTAAGACTGTTCTTAACAACTGGGGCGATAAAATGGACTATGCTGTAATCGAACTTGATAGAAAAGTTACAGACCGTGCTCCTCTTAAGTACAGAACTTCTGGAAAAGTAGCTAACGGTGAAGATCTTGTTGTTATCGGTCACCCATCTGGACTTCCAACAAAAATTGCTGATGGTGCTTATGTAAGAAATAACAGCCAATCAGCTTACTTCTCGGCCAACCTTGATACTTATGGTGGTAACTCTGGTTCAGCAGTATTCAATGCTCGTACAGGTGTTATCGAAGGTATCCTAGTTCGTGGTGAGACTGACTATGCCAGAAATGGATCTTGTACAGTATCTTACAGATGTTCAAATGATGGATGTCGTGGTGAGGATGTTACAAGAATTACAAATGTAGCGGAAATATTGAACTAATAATTTATAATAGAGAATTATTCTTTCAATTATAAAAAAGGTCTTCTTCGGAAGGCCTTTTTTTTTGTGTATATCTTAGTGAACGCATCTATAAAAAATTCAATTAAGTGGCAATAAATGGCTGAAATTCTATAATACTTAAATGAAGTTTTTCGCGTATCTTTCTTTCTTAACTTTTATTTCAAGCTCTTGGTCTATGCCTGGGCTTCTTCAGCGTCCTAAAGTGATTTATGGCGTCGATAACCGCCGCGAAATCTATGAAGCTCCCCAGAAATGGCAAGAGTTGGCGAGATCCACGGTCACATTGGTCCGATCCGATCAGATTGTTCTTAATCAAGATCCGGGGCTTTATGAGCTCTTAGGTCATAATTATAGAAAAGAGAAGAATTTATGTTCAGATGAACCCTATGGTGAGCAACGAATGGTGGCCCATTGTTCAGGATTCCTCGTTGCTCCAGACATTGTGGCAACAGCAGGACATTGTATTAAAGATCAGGATCACTGTAAGCGTTTGGCCTATGTCTTTGATGTACAAAAGTCGAGTGCCCAAGAATATGATTACAAAATTGATAAGGAAAAATTCTACTCTTGTAAGAATTTAATCAAGAAAGTTGAAGATAAGGTAACAAAAATTGATTACGCCTTAATTCGATTAAATAAGAAAGTTACGGATCGTGAACCTTTAAAATTATCACAATCTAAAGGTCCAACTAAAGGTGAAGAGATGGCCGTCATCGGACATCCTTATGGTATCCCAAAGAAGTTTGCTGATGAGGGATATATCTTAGAAAACTCTCATAATGCTTATTTTAAAGTGGATCTCGACACTTATTCCTATAATTCGGGTTCACCCATTTTCAATATTCAAACCATGGAAGTGGAAGGGATTTTAGTTCGTGGGGAAAGCGATTTTGTCTACGATAAGAACGCCCTTTGTTATCGTTCGCGAGTTTGTGATCCTGGAGAGTGTCATGGTGAGGAAGTGAATCGCATTCACTTTTTGACCCCTTATTTATAGAGATATCCAAACTGGCTCCGGCAATTAATGCTCTTTTTTCCCAAAAACAACTACTTAAATTTGGAATAACTTTTGCTACTAGAAATGGGGTAAAATAAAAGAGGTCCTAGGATGGGACCTCAAGTTCTATAGCGGTAATAGAAACTTATTCAAGGAAGAATTTTATGGTGAGAAGGATTCTCTTGGTAACTCTCATGGTTGCTTGGGCCCATAACTCAATGGCCCTTGGTCAAAGAAAACGTTTTATCATTCATTATAAGAAACAAGGCTCTCTTTCTCTTCATTCAAAACAAGCTCGTTCAACTACAGGCCAAGAAATAGTCTCGGCGAATAGTGAAGAAGAGGCCATCGCCCAATTTCCCCTTGGGGCTCATAATATTACAGAGGTTGAAGAAGACTTACTCTTGCAACACTTTGCTGAACCTGGAGATTTTGGCGGACGTGAAGATGATCTCTATTATCAACAGTGGCATTACTTTGATTCCCTTGGAGGAATTGAATTGCCAAGCGTATGGGATTTAACCGTAGGCTCTAGTGATACCGTTGTGGCCGTTGTCGATACAGGAATATTAAATCACCCTGATTTGGCCGGTCGAATTCTTCCTGGGGCGGATCTTATTAGTGATCCCGATATTGCTAATGATGGAGATGGACGTGATCATGATCCGGTTGATTCTGGGGATTGGATTTCTTCAAGTGATTATTGCTTTAATGGTAGAGAAGAAGCTTCTTCGTGGCATGGCACCCATGTCGCTGGTACTATAGCTGCTAATTCGGCCAATGAATTAGGAGTGAGTTCCGTGAATTGGAAGGCCAAAATTCTCCCCATTCGTGTATTGGGTAAGTGTGGTGGTTTTATGTCAGATATCGCTGATGGAATCCGTTGGGCAGCGGGGGGAAGTGTTTCAGGTCTCAAAGATAATCCTCATCCGGCCCATGTGATCAATCTTAGTCTTGGTGGACGAGGAAGATGTTCTCAAACGATTCAAGCGGCCATTAATTTTGCTCGCTCAAAAGGTTCTGTTGTTGTTGTAGCGGCCGGAAATAGTGGCGTAAATATGGATTTTACTCCCTTTGTCCCCGCAAGCTGTAATGGAGTACTCACTGTTGGCGCGGGAAACTTATATGCAGAAAAGAGTTACTACTCTAACTACGGCGAAGATATAGATATCATGGCCCCTGGAGGGGATAGTAATGGAGGTATTTTAAGTTTAGGTAATAATGGTTTTACAGTGGAAGATGCCTTTAGTTTTAAAACCATGATGGGAACAAGTATGGCCGCTCCTCATGTGGCCGGTGTAGCTTCCCTTATTTTGGGAGAAAATCCTGAACTTAATCCTGATCAAGTTGAAGAGATTATCAAAGTGACTTCAAAATATTTTTCTTGTACGCACACCCAAGGTTGTGGCTCTGGTCTTATCGATGCTTTTGCAGCTGTTCAAGAAGCTTTAATTACTGATGGTGAAGGAGCGGTATCGGGTACGGATAATCTTGACTCTGACAATTCGGGCAGTGGCGATTATCGACGAGTTACTTATCAAGAAGAAAGTAGTGGCGGTATTTGTGGAAGTGTGGCCTTCATTGATGGAAATGGAGGGGGTCCCAAGGGTGGACTTGGAGCTCAACTGCTCAGCTTAGCGCTAGGTTTACTATTGGCCTTAAGTTGGACAAGAACTTCTAGGCCTCGTGAGGCATAGTTCTTCCCCTTAGAACTTCCGCAAGATTTCTAAGGGCCATCGTACTCATTTCCGATCTCGTTCTCTTCGTTGCTGATCCGATGTGAGGAAATATAATGGCCCTATCATCTTTTAAGAGTTGATGATCTTTGTCCATGGGCTCAGGGTCGGTAACATCTAATCCTAGAGAGATTATTTTCCCTTCACGTAAGGCCCAAAGTAGGTCCTCTTCCTCATGAATGGCCCCTCTAGCGGTATTAATAAAGACGAGAGGATGCTTAAATTTTTCAATATACGCGCGATTGAACATCTTGTGGGTTTGGTCAGTGAGGGGACAGTGTAAGCTAACTAAATTGACTTCTTTAAAGAATTCTTCCTCTTCAACGATCTGAATAGGAAAATCAAATTCTCTATTTTCAAGACTCTTTCTTTTAAGAGTAAAGATTTTATTGCCCCATAGTTTGTAACATTTTCGAGCAAAGGTTTCTCCAATACGACCCATACCTATAATACCAATGCGAAGATCTCGCGGATCTATTCCATTATATTTTTTTAGTTCAAAGCTTTGCCAATTTCCTTCTTTAACTTCCCGGGTGACGTAAGGGACTTTTCGACAGCACATAAGAAGAAGAGTTAGGGCCGTGTCGGCCGTCGCTTCATTTAAAACGTCAGGAGTATAACCAACGGGGATTCCCAATTCTCTTGCGGCATCGAGATCAATATTATTGTATCCAACTGCATAGTTGCTAATGGCCTTTAAGTGAGAAATTTTTTTTAAGTTTTCTCTATTCATGGGATAACTTAGTAGGCTCACCATCGCCGAGTATTCTTCTTTATTCTTGGCCTCAATGAATTCTTCCAAGCGGCGCTGTCCAACTTGAGGGTAATCTAACTCTATTATCTCCTCAGGTGAGGAAATATCCTGATTAATAAAAGCTTCTACTTTTTCAATTCCTTCAAGAGCTTCGGGAATCCAAATTTTATGAGTCATAGGTTATTACTCCGCGTTAATAATAGAATACAGCTTCAATGGCCACAATATTAGCTATAGATAGGCATCCAAGTGTTACGCTCTAAATATCTTCTCTATTTTATAGAAATTATAAAGATAGTGTAGAGATATTGTTAGGAATTGTCAGAGTAAAGGCCGTGACTTTCCTTAAACAGATTCTTTATACTAACTGCATAAAATGACTAAGGATTCATTCCAACATATTTAAGGGAACGAATATGGAATCCGCAACATATATACTAAGGAGAGTTTATGTTTACTTCTATATCGACTTTTATCAGAAAGTCTTCAGTAGCTTCTTTAATTGCCCTCACAGGCTTTCTAGCTGCTCCTTATTCTCAAGCGGCGACAATTGCTATTATTGATTCTGGAACAGATATGCTCCATAACGATATTTCACCTAAGGCTTGGATCAACCCTGTAGAAATCGCAGGAAATTCAAGAGATGAAGATGGTAACGGATATCAAGATGATATTCATGGTTGGAACTTTGCAGAAGGTAATGCGGAAGTGATCGACTATAGCTACCTTGGAACTCTTACTGAGGATATTCGTCGTTTCTTTCAAATTCAAACCGATGCGATGCTTGGAACCATTACTGAAGAAGATCTTGCTTGGGCAAGAGCTCAACTTCAAGATGAAAACTTTATTAAGCAGATTTCTATTTATGGTAATTTCATGCACGGTACACACGTAGGTGGTATTGCGATTGAAGGTGTTGATGAAGCTAAGCTTTTGGCCGTTAAATTAATTCCTACTGAAGTTAAGCTTCCTGGACAAGAAGACGCTAAGTCTAATGCTGAACAAGATAAGGGCGTTAAGATGTTCCTTCTTAAGCAAGCTCTTGGTGCTTTGGCCAAGCAACAAATGTTACAAATGGAAGAGATTGCTGCTTATGTAGCAGGACATAAGTCTGATGTGGCCAATGGTTCTTTTGGGACAGGTTGGCCTCAAGCTACGACAATTGTAAAAACGATTGCTCAGACAGTTTGGAAAGATATCACGGAAGAAGAAGTTGCAGAAGCAGCTCACCACTTCTTTGCCAAGCTTATTGAGCATGGAGAAATGATGACGGCGGCAGCTCCCAATACTCTCTTTGTATTTGCTGCTGGTAATGATGGTCTAGATAATGATACTTATCCTGCATCTCCGACAAATCTCCAATCTGACAATGTCATCTCTGTAGCTGCTACTCTTTCTGATGTGGCCATTGCTCCTTTTTCAAACTACGGTAAAACGATGGTTGATGTAGCTGCACCTGGTGTGGCCATTGAGTCTGCTGTTCCTGGAAATAACTATTTAAAGGTTAGTGGAACCTCTCAAGCCGCTCCTTTTGTAGCCCAAGTGGCAACAGCGATGAAATCAATCAACGAGAAACTTACTCCTGGTCAAATGCGTACTCTTATTATGGAGACAGTAGATAAGAAGGCCTTCCTTGCTGATAAAGTAGTAACAGGGGGAATGGTAAATAGAGAGCGTGCAGTAAGAGCTGCTGAATTGGCCCTTACTCATAGCTTAGCTGATGCCATTGCTCAAAGTAAGAAAGAAGTTAAAGCACAAAGATCAACGAAGAAGAATATTTCTCTTGGTAACCTTGTTCCAGATTTAAAAGATTTTGTATTGCCGCTACAAAATTCATTCATTATTAGAAAATAATAATGTGTTTCCCAAAGGTTAGGATGAGTTTATCCAAGTGAATTCAAGGGGAGGGGTTAAACCCTCCCTTTTTTATTTAAGGAGTATTTATGACTTATAAAGTGAATTGGAAATTTCTTAGGACCCTTAGTTTTCTTTTTCTCCTTAGCTCTTCGTTTTCTTCTTTAGCTGATTCGGTAAATCAGCTGGAAAGCGCTCAAGAAAGGGTAAGGAGACAGGCCTACTGTGAAATCAACTCAGGTCATTACGCTCGTTGCGAAGTTTGTAATTTCGAATCCTACCGACCGCTTCTCTGTGAATTATACGTTAGAGGGCAAACCCTCTATGGTTATTGGTTTGAAGGCAAGAAAAAGGCCATGGTAGCTCCAGGCCAGTGTATGTATGGACAGGTCTATGCTCGCAATCCCACGGTTGACCCCTTGGTCACTGCGGACGCTCATGCTTTTTGTAATCCCTAAGTTATTAGTTTTAATGGGATTTTCTACGCATTTGAGGAATTCTATTTAAGTCACGTTTTTGATTATCCGATAAATCTTCTACACATTGAGTGTTAAAGGATGGCCAATGGATAAGTCAAAACTCTTCAGTTTCTATCGTCATGAAATGCATGAGATCCTCATTGAGTGCACCCATAGTGACGAGCTCTATCTTGATGAATTTGAAAATAAGATTAGTGGTCTATGGGCCGCTGCTTATCGCGAAGGACTTGAGGAGGGAGAATTCCATAAGCTATTAGATGAAGTCTTTCCTGGTCATCAAATCGAATTTAATCATCTCTTTAAGAGTGATAAAGTCATTAAGCATGCTGGCTAATGATTGAGTCTCTTATTTCTTAGTTAGAATATAGACTTTTTGCTTGAACTTATCGAGCTCACCAAGGCGAGGACCTTCAGGAACATTCTCCATCGTTTCTTTAAGTTCTATTTTAAAGCTCTTTTCAAAAAGACGATGCACTTCATTGGCATCTACATTGAAAGGAGGTCCCTCCATTTTTTCTTGGTCGTATTCAAAGGTAATGAGAAGATATTGTCCTCCGGTTGGCAGGACATTCTCTATAACTTCACTATAACGTGTTCGCATTTCATGAGGTAAGGCCACTAGGGCCGCACGATCATAAATATAGTCGTATTGATCTCCTGAATTTAATTTAAAGAAATCACCTTGGCTAATGATGAGATTTTCATGAGTGAAGTGGGTGAAGTCTTGATCTTGAGTTTCTTTTGGGCGATCAAAATTATTTTCAATAAAGAAAGAATCTATGGCCTTACGACTAAGCTCGACTCCATGAACATAGAGATTCATATTGAGAAGCCATAGCATATCCTTTGTTTTGCCACATAGAGGGACGAGAACTTTTTGTCCATTTTGAGGGGAGAGTTCCGGAAAGTATTGGAGAAGCTTTTCATGATAGTCCTCTCTATGAAATCCAATTTTATTTTCTTGCCAGCGATTGAGCCAAAAATCTGCTTCCACTCTTTATTCCTTGATTGAATTTTTTTGCCCGTTCATTGTCACTAATCCTTTTAGTTTTGTGAATATGTTAAAAGCTCTACATGTGAGACCTGTTGAAATTTGGGGGTCGTAACTTAATTGCTATTTTATTAGAGATCTACTAAAAATTAAGATAATTATTTATTATTCTATTAAGTATGTCGATAGATTGTTACTATGGTAAAAACCCATCGAGGAGGAATTATGTGTGGGATTATTGCTTTCTATCAAAAGAGTCCATTAAAGTTAGAATCACAAAAATCGATCATCGAGAGTTCTCTCAAAAAAATGTCCCACCGTGGTCCCGATGAGTCTCATATCTATCAAAGTTCCGACTTCTCTAAAGGTCTTGGACATACTCGCTTGAGTATCATTGATCCTAGCTTTGGAGCCCAGCCTTTTCTCTGGGAAGACTTGCAGTGGATTCATAATGGCGAGATTTATAATCATGCCCATTTTAGGGAAGAAGAATTTAAATCCCTCTTTGATCAAAGTGATTTATCTTTAAGTGATTCAGCAATTATTGGCCCACTTTATAAGAAGTATGGAACTGACTTTGTCTCTAAACTTGATGGCGTCTTCTCTATCGTTATTTTAGATGGAGATAAGATTATTGCAGCAAGGGATCCTCTAGGAGTTAAGCCTCTATTCTATGGGTTTGATGACGAAGAACGTATGTGGTTTGCCAGTGAAATGAAGGCCTTGAGTTCTCATTGTCGTGAAATTCATACTTTTCCTCCAGGCACGCTCTATACCAGTGATGAAGGTTTTATTCGTTATTATGAACCGCAATGGTTTGAATCAAAGGAAGCGTTAGGGCCATTTACATTGCAAGATAAAGATCAAATTAAGGAGCTTTTAAGAGATAAACTAGTCACTGCGACAAAGAAGCGATTGATGACAGATGTTCCACTAGGTGCTCTTTTAAGTGGAGGTTTGGATAGTTCCTTAGTAGCTGCTATTGCAGCTCGTGAGTTGAAAAAAACAGGTAAACGACTCACGACTTTTTCCGTAGGATTAAAAGCGGGAACTCATGATCTTTTAAGTGCTGCTAAAGTGGCCGAGTTTATTGGATCTGATCATAAGGAAATTATCTTTGATGTAGAAGAAGGGATCTCTCTTTTACGAACTATGATTACCCTCTTAGAAACCTTTGATGTGACAACGATTAGGGCGTCAACTCCTATGTTCATTATGTCTAAAGTCATTAGGGATTTAGGTTATAAAGTAGTCCTCTCTGGTGAAGGAGCTGATGAAATATTTGGCGGCTATCTCTACTTCTCTCATGCACCGAGTGCTGATGAGTTCCAAAAAGAATGTGTAAGAAGAATCAAGAGATTGCATACCTCTGATCTCTTACGTGCTGACCGCTCTACTATGGGTGCCTCTGTAGAGGCCAGAGTTCCTTTTCTCGATAAGGCGTTCTTGGATGTGGCCATGTCTATTGATCCATCTTTGAAAATGATTAGAAGAGAAGAGGGAAGGTGTGAAAAGTGGATTCTTCGTTCAAGCTTTAGTGAAGAGTCTCTTATTCCCGATGAAATCCTCTGGAGGCAGAAAGAGCAATTTAGTGATGGAGTAGGTTATAGTTGGGTCGATGGACTTAAGGAATATGCAGAATCTATTATCAGTGATGCTGATTTTTCCAAGAGAGAAGAGCTCTTTCCTTATCTAACTCCCACTACTAAAGAAGCTTTTCTCTATCGAAAAATCTTTAGCGAAGTTCATCCTCATGGAGATATTGCCAAACAGGCCAAGCGCTGGATACCTAAGTGGCAAGACTATGATGTCGATCCCAGTGGTAGGGCAAATGACTCCCATACCAGTACTTATCATCCCTTAGAGAAATTAGAGGCCTAAAAGAATCAATAATCAGTCTAATTTTGTCTTAGCTGGGAATGCACCCCATCCTCAGTTAAGATAAAATTTCAATTAGGCCTGTCTCTCCATCAAAGCGAATTCTATCTCCAGTCTTTAATCTCTTGGTGAGATTCTTAATCGAGACAATTGTCGGTAACCCCATTTCTCTGGCAACAACGGCCGAGTGAGAAAGAAGTCCTCCTCTTTCTACGAGTAGACCCTTCGCCGATGGATAGAGTGGAATCCAACCAGGATCGGTTCTATAGGTTACTAAAATTTGATCATTTAATTCCATATCATCTTCAGGACCCATAATCACTTTTACTTCACCTTCGATAATACCCGGAGAGCAACCGAGACCTTTGAGTTGATTTTCGGCCAAGTCGGATTCATCTATCTCTACTGGATCAGGGAAGTGTTTATTTCTATAATAGACCAGCCCTCTTGTATGAAAGCGACTATCAGGTGCTTCAGCCTGTTCGAAACGTGCATATTCATTCTTTCTGGCCTGAATGATTTCTCTAAGGTTATGGGTAGTGGTTGTCCCTTCAAATAGACCTTCAAACTCTTCTATCGTGAGATAGAAAATATCTTTTGAACAGTCTATTTGTCCGGCTATCGTTAGCTTATCACCGATGGTGTAGTACATCTTACGAACCACTCCATAAATACGTGTTCGACAAAATCGAGTATTCTCACGATTCATAACTGCTTTTCGTGTGTGTTTAAGGGCCCAGTGAAAAACGAGGGATTTAAATCCACGTAAATTCTTGTCGAGTTCTTTTTCTGCATTTTCTCTTATTTCTTTCTCACGTTTTTCATATTGTTCGAGATCTGTTTGATCAGCGTTGATAAGGTTTTTGAGAAAGACAAAGAGTTGAGTGGGATCCCGATGCAGATCAATTTGTTCTAGCTTCATTTCACTCATACAGCGAAATCCATACTTATCAATATAATCTAAGACATCAGTGTAGATTTCTTGAAAGGGACTTCTTGCAAGGGCCTCCATTAAGTCTTCTTTTGGTGTCTTTAAGACAAGTTCTTTGAGCTTTTGATCTCTGGATACTTTTCCCGCTAAGACAATAAGCCTCTTAGTGGGCTCAGCACTTTCAAGATTCCCATTTCCTGAGAGAAGATCATTAAAGAAATTATCACCTAGATGGGCCAACCATTTCTGACCTAGTGTTTTATAGATACCAAAGTGGACCATACATAAGAAGTCATTAATAATTGGAGCATGCCACTTCCAAAGTAAGTCCTTTTCAAGTTTTCTATAATGAGTATAGATCTCATCTGCTCGCATACTTGAATAATCTAATTTACGATAGTGATTATAATGTTTATTGAAGACTCTTAGGTATTCATCCACTATATTTTGTATATTTAAATGAAAGTAAAAGAATTTAAAACCAGTAATAATTTTTTTGAAACGTGCCCCTAATGTATTTTGATATTCAGGTGGTCGTATACGTTGTGCAATTTCATCGGCTAAGCTTTGATCTGTCCCCATCATCGTTTCCATAAATTTTCTATTAAATTTATATCCAGGTAAGATATTGGTGAGCTTGTACCAGTTAAGAAGATTGTAATAGACACGTCCATAGAATATCCCAAGCATATTCTTTAAGAAATCATCCATTTTTCTAATTTGACCACCTGGCACCATAAGGATTTCGCAAAATTGAACATAGACTTGATGGTAGACATAGCGGGCAAAACCAAAGGTTAGTGGAAGAGTAAGACCTCCATAACTTTCTACAATATTGGAATTATCCCAAATAAAGAGTCTACCCTGGGCACTATAGGTTTCGGTCGTAATAGGACGGGTTTGAAGAAGATAGAGCTTTCCTTGATAGAAGGCCCACTCTATATCTTGAGGATCTTGATAAATATCTTCTAGTGTGATTGCCATCTCAATGAGTTCTTTGATCATCTCTTCATTGAGAGTTTCTTTTTCACCTTCTTCTTTAGAAAGAGGAGCTATGGATATCTGACCAGCATGAGGATCTTTGATGAATATCTCGTTTTGAGGATTTATTTCTTTTGAAATAATTTGATAACTTCCTTTTTCAACATGATAGGAATCACCTTCAAGATGACCACTCACTAAACCTTCTCCAACACCAAATACAGAGTTGATGACAGCGACCTCTGGACTTTTCGATATAGGATCGGCACTAAAGAGTACGCCAGCGACTTCAGCAAAAATCATCTCTTGTAGGACAACGGCAACTGAAATTTTTTGCATTTCCAGCTTATTTTGAAAGCGATAAAAGAGGGAGCGCTCTGAGAAGCCGGATGCCCAACACTTTCTTACAGACTCTAGGGTATCCTTTTTATTTTCGATGAAGAGAAAACTTGAGAGTTGTCCCGCGAAACTATGTCCACCTCCGTCTTCATCGAGTGCACTTGATCTAACGGATAGACAATCCTTATTCAGTTTATCATAAGCGCCTTCGATAAAATCTTTTATAGACGATGCCTTTTCCCAAGATGCCTCTAAGATTAATCGTTCTATTTTTTGCGAAACCTCAAGGAAATTGGGTTTGAGATCAGTTTCAACCAAAGAGAGAAGGAGTGAATCTATCTCTTGTGAAATTCCTACTTGTTCACAGTAAAGAGAAAATGCATCAGGAGGAATAACATTGAATTCAGGAACATTGAGACCCTTATTGGCCATTTTATATAAATTGAGACCTTTTCCACCGGCCTTAGCATGGGCGTAATTTAAGGTTGATTCTTTAGTGATTAAAAACATAATTAATTCCTTTATATAGGAAGACTAAATCGGGCATCAGTTAAGGGCCGCTTTAGCGAGAAAGAATAAAATAATGACATAATTTAAAAGTATAAAAACTGTGCTGTAATTACGATAGAGATTTGCGGTAACACTCTTTTTAAGAAGTAAGTAGAGTAGGGATACCAGAAGTAGGATGGCCACAGGTATTCTAAATATCATTAGAAAGAGAGGATCTTTAAAGAATTCGATCTTGTGGATTAGCCATTGGATTAAAGATGCATGAATAAGAACGAGTAAAGTTGCACCTGGACGTGTCCATACTTTTGAATAACTTTCGACTTGGTCTCTTTCTTCAAAAGGCTGATACATTTTTCTTCCCAATTCAAAAATATTAAAGAGAAGCCAACTCATTAGAGAAAAGAAGATATATTCGCCATCTAAGTTCCAAATAAAAGATTGGGTAAAGGCGCTAAAAATCGCTAATGATAGAAAGAAGGTTACAATGGTATGGGAGGTCGCATACGTAGTTAAATGGGGTCTAATATATTTACCAATAAAGAATTCTTTATACATGAGTAGGCTATAAGCAATGGCGAGAAGGATAGAGCTAAAGGCCTCTATTCCTGCACCGTAAAAGAGGATGCTCTCAAGCATTATTCTCTTCTCTATTCCTTCCTTTAATTCATCTCTTGTAACGAGTCCACGCGGAAGGGGGCGATCTGGGTTTTGAATAAGGTCTACTTCATAGTCTTTTATTTCGTCATAGAGTCGTAATTTAACAAAGAATATAATTGATCCTAAAATGACAGCAAAGAGAAGATGGGTCTCAATTACTAAATCGGATTTGATATAGACCAATCCATAGTGGGCCAATACGAATAGGGTGATCATAAATGAACTACCGATAAGGCCAAATCGTTCCTTCATAAAAATGAAGTAACGTCTTAATTCATCTAATCTATTTCTCTTATATTGTGTTGAATCCATTTATAGGAGACCCTCTTCTTTAAGTGATTCTCTCAATTTCTTATATTCTACCTTCGAGTGATGACGGGCATCCATGGGAATAGAGTGATAGGAAATAAGATGATCAACAATAATTCCATTATAGTCGAGAAGCTCTCTGACTTCTTTGAGTGCTTCAGCGGTTTTATTTTCATTTTCTGCAATACTTTTATCAAATTCACAGACGGCGACTGTTTTTTCGCCCAGAGTTTCGTCTTGAATTCCTAAATACGCAGCACGTTTAATTTTGGTACTCTTATTCATGACAAATTCAGCTCGCACTGGAAATATATACGAACCGGCACGATTGATGGCATTGTGAACTCGTCCCACTAACCAGAGATCACCCTTTTCATCTAATCTTCCTAGGTCTCCTGTTCGATGCCATATCTTCCCTTGGTGATCCCTAATTTTAGTTTTAAGAGTTGCTTCTGGATTGTTGTAATAGCGTTCGCAAACATGTTCACCTGAGACAAGGATTTCTCCTACATGACCCTTGGGAACTTCTATTTTGCTCCATTCGCTATCTTCTTTAATTTCTAGTGATTCTTTAATGATGTGGATAAATTTTACTTCAAGGCCTTCATCAAAACGACCGACATTGACCCCATCACTGACATATTTTGGATCCTTATCTTGAGGATCTTCTCTTAGCATTTGTTCTGCTTCAATATGGGCCATAGGCTCAACTTCAGTTGACCCATAGAGGACAAGAATTTCGGCAGAAGGAGCCACTTTCTTCATGGAAGCAATATCATCTCTCCCAACAGGAGCACCGCCTGTTACAATTCTTTTCATCTCATCTAATGTAATCTCATTGTCGAGGCAATAATTATAAAGGGTTCGAAAGAGACTGGGACTTAATGTCGTACAAGTGGTTTTAGTTTGTTTAAATTGTTCTAAAATAATTTTAGCATCGTCCTCAGAAGGAGTTCCCACATCAAAAGCGGGAATCACTGTTGTTACTCCTGCTGCTAAATTATTCAAACTGAAGATGGGAAACGCAGGAAGATCGGCATCGCCTTTTTCATAGGGGAGATGACGATTAAGGGCGTAGTGTTGAGAGGCCAAAAAACGGTGGCTGCGATCTGCTCCCTTTGGTGTACCTGATGAGCCCGTTGTAAAAGTAATTAATGCGGTATGCTCACTTTCTACTGGTGTCGCTTGCGCATAATCATCGGTGAGCATAAGCTCTTCTAGCGTGATCGTATATTTTTTTTCATGAGCTGCCGCTACAATTCGTATGGGAATTTCTTTAATCTGGGGAATATTATCGAGATAATCAAAGGCCCTTTCCACTGAAATAATCGCCTTGGGTTTTACAACATCTACTGCTACACCCATTTGATCCCTTCGCGCCCAGCTATCTAGGAAAACAGCAATGGCCCCAATCTTTTGGACAGCAAACATTGCTGAATAGAGATAGAGACTCATTGGGATAAAGATAATAATTCGATCTCCTTTTTCTATTCCCTGCGCTTTTAAACCGGCTGCAATTTTTCCTACTAAATAGTCGAGATCTTCCACACTGATAGAGCTATGGGGAAGTAGAGGTAGCTCTTTATTCTTCCACATTTCTAAATGAGTAGGATGGGCCCAAGAAAGAATCGAAGTTTTTCTATTCTTCTTGAGATGCTGATACATAAACGCACTTACATTATTCAGTTTATGATTCCCTTCATATTTACCAAAGGGGGTTTCAGGGTTGAGATAATCGTATTCATCTTCTTCCTTCTTTTGAAGCTCTCTCACTTTTGCACCGATGAAAACTTTTTTGATTTCACTCCTACAAAAGTCGGCGAGATTTTCTATCACCTTTGCTGTCTGAGTGTAGGAAAGAGCGTGCCCTCCTTGGATTTCACAGAGCTGGGCCATGGGAAGACGGTCTACCAAAGGCTTGATTTGTTCGGCATAGCTTGAAGTTTGGTCTTCTTTACCCCAAAGAATGAGTATGGGAATTTTTCTTTCCTTTAGTTGGTTAATATATCCTAATACTTCAGTATCACGATCTTTCTTTTCCCATAGGGAGGCCTGTAGAAGTTTGGCATTCTTTAAGTTTTCACCGTATTTAAGATAACCTTCAGTGGGAGCATCGGGATAAGATGACTTGATTAAGAAGTCATCTATGGCCTCAGGCGCTTTCTTCTCTAGGATTTTTCTCCCAATTCCGGGAGCTACCGCTATAAGCTTCTTGAGTAGTGATGTTTTTGTATTGTGTACATAGGGCGAGATGAGAACGAGTGCTTTAATCTCTTCATTCTTAGCCGCTACTTTTAAGGCATCTATACATCCATAGGAGTATCCCATTGCGATGGGAAATTCATTCTTTGCATGGGTAATTTCAGGCATACTCTGTGTATAGCGAATGAATCCTTTCCATTTGGCCTGGATGAAAATCATCTCAATAGGATAAAAGTCATAGGGAGTTCCTGGTGAACCGTGAAATGTATAAAACGTAGGTGTTATCATAAAGTGATACCTTCTTTGATTAAGGATCTAATTTTCTTGTAATTTGGATTTTTTGTGTAAACTATATCGGTAGATTCCTCAGAAAATTCCAGTGGTTTTGGGAGTTTTCCGCCTAGGGAAATCTCATTTAGAAGAGAGTTTAAGTCTATTATTTCCTTTTCAATGGTTCGTTCCAAATACTCTTGATAACTTATTCTTTCTCCTCTCTCTCTCTTATAGACAGGAGTTACTTTGAAAACCTCGCCATCATCTATCTTCTTTACCATTTTATGGATGCTGTATCCTGCAGGCCTATATTCACTCAATGCATAGAGATCGCAGAATGTTCCGCGATAAGAGGGAAGAATTCCGTGATGAATATTAATACAGCCTAGGCGAGGGGCCTCTAAAATTTTCTTCTTGTAGATACAGCGAGTTCTTAAATTGATAATGAGATCAATATGATTATCTCTTACCCAGTTAATGGCCTCTGAAGTATTCATGGATTCCCATTTGAAATGGGAACAGTGAAACCTAGCGCATAATTGATCTCTTTTCCTAAAGAGTTTCTCTCTGCTTATATTCTTTAGAATTTGCGAGGCCATTTCCCACATACCGGCAAAGGGCATTTTCATAAGGGGATGGAGGAGTTTTTTATCGAGGGTTTTAAGGGAAACCACGGCCTCCACTTTATAATCCGCAGACCCTACCTGTAATAGTCCTTCAATTAGACGGTCGTAATTATCAGGCATATAATTAATTTCACTTGTAACAAGTAATACTTTCAATAGCTTAGCTCCTTTTAATTCGTAAAATCTATTTTAAGGGCCAGATGTCATATTTCCTACAGGTGGGCGTAATCTTTACGGCCTTGCCCAAAAAACGAACAAATAAAAGTAAACTTAATCCTGTTAGTTAAATTTAGTTGGGAAGTATCATGCAAGAAATCGCTGTTTATCTAAATTCACGTGCTGGAAAAGCGGATGCAGGAGTCTGGGAAAAAGAGATCCTCCGCTGTCTTTTTAGAAGTTCGGTTACCTTTAGAAGACCGGATTCTATAGATGAACTACGAGATAATCTTGAATTTGATATCAAAAGAAGAGTCGATAGTATTATCTCCGTTGGAGGTGATGGTACGGCCAATACTCTGATTCAAAAATTAGCTGGTGAAAATATAGGACTCCTCGTTATTCCCGGGGGAACGGCCAATGATCTTGCAGCTGAACTGGGAACGAAGCATTCGATTCGACATGCACTTTCCCAGATTAGGGCCCGGCAAACAAAGAAAATCGATCTTATTTCCGTTAATGGACAATTGATGGCTACGAATGGGGGGATTGGATTTGGTGGTCGTGTTGCCAATCAAATCAATGAAATGAGAAAGAAAATACCTCTCTTTAAAACTTTCATGAAGTATTCAGGCCGAAGTGTTTATTCTTTCTTTGCTGCAACTGAATTACTCGATCCTCGATTTAATCGCTATAAATTTAAAATTGAATCCAAGGAGTTCTCCGGTATTGTCGAAGGACCCGCCCTTTTAATCAATAACCAAAAGGTTCTTGGTGGGGGATTTACCGTTGCTCCTGGAGCTGATAACTCTGATGGAAAAATGAATATTAGCCTCTTTAAGCATCGTTCACGTGCTCAAGTACTTCAGTGCTTATGGTCCATGTCAAAGGGATCAGATATGAGTCAAGATCCGCATTTTCTATCTTTTGAAACAGATGCTCTTAAAGTAGAACTTTTGGAGTCGAGCGAGAAGGACGTCAATTTCTTTGGGGATGGGGAAGTCTTTCACCAATCCTGCCGAAGCTGGGATATTAAAATTCTCCCTAAATCATTGCTCGTTTATTGTATGGAAAAAGAAAGTTCATTTTTGTCTTATTGTTCTCAAGTTACTCTCACTCAATAACGAAGAGTAATACTCTATGATTACACTTGTTACAGGAATTACCGGTCTGATCGGTAGCGAATATTTAAAAATCATTATGGCGTCCTCTTCTGCAAAGAAAGAGCGCTATATTCTGCTTATTCGTGAGCGCCATGAAGAGTATTACAAAGATCTCATTGAAAATCATCAATGGGATCATATTGAATATAGAATAGGGGATCTTCTCTCTCCAGATATTTTTACAGCTCATTCAAAGCAAGATGGCCTAGAAGAAGATCTGGGGAAGATCGATCGAATTGTTCATCTCGCCGCTTTATACGATCTTAAAGCTCCTTATTCTAAACTCTTTAAGGTCAACGTCGTCGGCACTCAGAATCTTCTTTTTTTAGCCGCGCGAATGAAGTCTTTGAAAGAGGTATTCTTTGCAAGTACAATTGCGGTTGCAGGTAATTGGCAAGGGATCTTTAGTGAAGCTGATTTTGATCTTGGGCAGGAGTTCCCGGATGCTTATTCTCAATCAAAATTTGAATCAGAAAAATTGGTCAGAGACTTCGCTTATAAACGACCTCAAGTAAGAGTTACGATTGCTCGTTTTGGAATTGTCGTTGGCCATTCTCAAACGGGGCACATGTCGAGGATGGATGGACCTTATTTCTTACTCAAGCATTTGACTCTGTTAAAGAAGCAAAGAGATATCGTTAACCAATTACCTTTTATCTATTTTCCTTATCAAGAAACTTCTGAGATTCCTATCGTCCCCGTTGATTTTGCAGCAAGTGTAATAAATGGGCTCAAAAATCAAAAGAAACATAAGAAAGAAAAGAAAGACATAGATCAACCCTCGCTAAGAGTGCTTCATATCATTGCCAAGCATCCCCCGACCCATAAGAGGCTCATGGATGACTTCCTTAGAATAATGGGAATAGAACTTGAGGTGAGGGCATTACCTGTGAATAATCCTCTTTTTAACTCCTTTCTTCTTCCTTTAACGAAGAAGATCCTTAAGAAGTTTTCGATCCCTGAATCTTTGGCCGACTATATGACTTCTAAAGGAAGAGTGACTTCCCATCTCCTAGAAGGTGAACTAAAGAAAAGTATAGAGATTCCTCAATATAGTGAATTTTCTGATACAATATTGGAATATTCACTAAAGCATTTCAAGCATTGAAAAGAAAGATTGAATGAAACATATAATCTCCCTTTCCTATTCAAGTTACGGCACAAGCGGTGACGAAATTTATGACTTTGATGGTGAAGAAATACGTATCTCTCAATATAACTTGGGATTCAATTTTGAATTGGCGGCTTCTCTCATTAAAGAATACGATGGGCGAGTGGATGCTTTTTCTTTAAATGGTATTCCTCCCATTATTAATTCCAAAGAAATTACCTTCATGCATCCAGAGATTCAAAAATTGGCCTCCTATGCGAAGGTAACTCCATTATTTGATGGGAGCTTAATTAAGAAAACTTATCTTCCTTGGGCCTTAAGAAAATTTCATTATAAGAATCCTAAATTCTTTGCTTCCAAGAAGATCAGTATTTATTCGGGAGCTTTCAATTATTCTCTCTTAGATGATCTCACTTCATTTGGTTCAAAAATTAAATTGGGTGATCCTTACTTCTATTTGGGAGTTCCTAAGCTTCTGCGTTCCAAAGGTCAGTTAACTCGCTTTGCAAAATTCTTAACTCCAGTATTCAAGAAAATGAAGATTAAGCATTCTAAATTGGGAAGATTCACAGACCTGCCCAATAGTTTTAAGCCTTTTCTCTATTCTGATTACTTTATGGGAAATGCGAGCACCTTTCATCTCTTGGATCTCTCCCATTTAGAGGGAAAAACCGTTATCGTTGATTTTTTGAGTGCTAGTCTAGAAGAGAAATTTAAAGCAGTAGGCGTTGAGAATTGTCTCGTTTGTATGCCAAAACTTATGGAGCATGAGCACTTAAGTTTTTCGCTAATTGAAGCACTCATCTACAGCTGCTACTCGGATGATGATAGGTTAACAGATCAAATTATCATTGGGTGGATGGAGTCTCGTGAGAGAAAAGATGAACTTGTTCATTTAATTGATCTCAAAAAATGCAATAGAGAAAAGAATCGTGATTCTTTATTGTCTAGTAAGGCTGAAGGAACCACCAAATTTGCTTTCATTGTTCATCCTTTGAGTAAGAAACATCTCTTTCGACATCCTCTTTTAAAACCTCTTCTTCCAATATCTAGACCTTTGCTTCCTATCGCAGAAGAAGTGATCAGCGCTTTTCCTGGTTTTTACTGGGGAAAAATGAAAGGTATTCGTTCAGAAAAAAATGGTAGGGAAGTGGAAGGCCTCATCTATATGATGACGGAGACCCCTAAGAAGTTAATGGAAAAGGATGTGGATAAAGTTTATAGAAGACTTATTCGCTTTTGTTATCAGGCCCATGATAAGGGCGCCAAAATTATTGGACTTGGAGCTTATACTAAAATTGTCGGCGATGCAGGAGTAAGTGTTAATGAACGATCTCCGATCCCTGTGACCACGGGAAATAGTTTAAGTGCCTGTGCCACCCTATGGGCGGCCAAGTTTGCACTAGAGCGTTTAAATCTGGTCGATAAAGTCGATGGTCGTTATAAAGGCCGTGTTATGGTGGTAGGAGCAACAGGGAGTATTGGTGCCGTTAGTGCAAAGATTCTTGCCCAAAATTGGGATGAGATTGTTCTCGTTGCCCCTAGGGCCTATAAAATTTTAGAATTGAAAGAAGAAATAGAGGAGATTGATTCCGAGGTAAAGATTCACGTATCAACGGATCCCGATGATTATAGTAGCAGTTGTGATTTGATCATTACCACAACGAGTGCTCAAGGTAAGAAAATTCTCGACATTGATAAGGTGAAATCTGGTGCCATCATTTGTGATGTCTCTCGTCCTTTTGATATTTCAGAGGAAGATGCTCTTTCTCGACCTGATGTTATGGTCATTGCCTCCGGTGAGGTTATGCTTCCGGGTCCTGTTGATTTTAAAGTGGATCTTGGGCTCGAAGGAAATATTGTCTACGCTTGTTTAGCGGAAACGGCCCTTCTGGCCATGGATGGAACCTTTGAGAGCTTCACCCTTTCTCGCGTGATCTCTTATGAGAAGGTACTTGAAATTGACCGTATGGCCTCTGAACATGGTGTAAAACTCAGTTGTATTATGGGGCATAATGGCTTTATTGGTGATGATGAATTTGACTTATGCCGTGAGCATGTAAAGAGAAAACTAGAGGTAAAATAGGAGTTTACTTTGACTAAGAAATATTTCGGACAGCTAAATTATACTCTCGGAAATGAGGATACCTCTGTTGATCTTGAGATCATCAAGAAGTTAGATTCTAAGAATGTCTTTTCTATCGCAGGGTGTGGTTCAAGGGCCTTACCCTTACTGGAGCAATGTGAATCTCTGGTATTAAATGACGTCGGCCCCTATCAATTAGCTCTTTCGCGCTTGAGGGCCAGTCTCTATAAGAATTCAGATCTAGATTTCCAAGACTTCCTCTTATTCTTTGATTATGCTCCCTATCACGCCCAAGATAACTCAAGAAGAAGAAAGGAAATCTTTTATCAATTAGAGCTGGAAGAAAGTGATAAAGAATTCTTCTATGGGGTATTTTCTGAAATTAAATGGCAATCCCTTCTCTATTACGGCCGTTGGGAAAGAACCTTTCAAACTCTAAGTAAGGCCTTGAGAGTTATTTTAAAGAAGGATCATGATCGTATTTTTGATTTTCATGATCTTGATGAACAAAGAGAATTCTTCTATGACAAGTTTTCCAATCTCAATTGGAAGGCCCTTCTCTTTCTTTTAGGAAATAAATCGGTCTTTAATGCCTTACTCTATAAGGGAGATTTTATAGTAAAGAATTATCCCGAATCTCACTTTGATTACTATAAGAAGAGTTTTGAGAATTTATTCACTCACTCTCTAGCTCGTGAGAGCTTCTTTGCCCATCTCTGTTTCTATGGAAAGATAACTCATTCAGACGGTAATCCTATTGAAGCGTGGGAGTCAAATTACTTGAAAGTGAAAGAGCGAATTCAATCAAGTGAGTCATGCTATGAGATGGTTCAAGGAAATATGGTGGAATTGTTAAATTCACCTCTCTATGAAAATCAATTTGATTATCTCTCTCTATCTGATGTTCCTAGCTACTTCTCTGGAAAAGTAGAAAAAGAATTTCTACAAGATATGGCTCCTTCAGTACGTAAGGGGGGAGTCATTTGTATGCGCCATTATTTAAGAAAACCAGACTGTGATCGTTCCGGCTTTGAAGAGATCACTTCTGAATTTTCTGATCTTTGTTTAACTGAGAAAGTCGGTGTTTATCGATTTGAAATCCTAAGAAAATTATAGGGAGCAAGGCTCCCTATATATACATTAGGATTAGTCTTCACTGTCTTGATTTCTTTCGCCTCTTTGACCACCTTGTCCTCTAGGACCACACTCTGGCATTTCAATCCCCTTGGCGGAAAGACAGCTTTTCATGGCCTCTCTCTCTTCTTCTGAGGGACGTTGCCCTCTTTCAGGTCTTTGGGTTCCCAATTCTTCATGACAGGCCTCCATAGCTTCTCGGAATCCTTCTTGTTGCGCTCCTCCACCTCTGTGAGCGTAGGCCGAGCTTAGAGTTAAAAGAAGGAAACTTGTAAAAATAAGGGTTTTCATATTTTCTCCGCTTGCTACTAGAGAACATTAGGTCCTCTTTTCTTATGGGTAGTTTAGGGAGGAATTGTTAAAGCATTGTGGAAAATAAAAAAAAAGGCCCACTTTGGAGAGTGGGCCTTCAATTTCAACGATTTGGAGTCTTGCTCCCTAGCTTCCGCACATGACGCAATCATCGGGATTTTCGATGGAGCATACCATTTGTGCTTCGGCTTCTTCTTTTGCTGGTTTAGCTTTTGAATTGTTTTTTACGGTAAATTGAACTGCATTTACTGCTGCACGTGTTCTCAGATAGTACATCCCTGTCTTAAGACCTTTCTTCCATGCATAGAAGTGCATAGAAGAGATCTTTCCAAAGTTAGGATCTTGCATATGGACGTTCATACTTTGTGATTGATCAATATAAGCTCCACGAGCTGCTGCGTGATCAATAACGGAACGCTGAGAAATTTCCCAAACTGTTTTGTATAGGGCCTTGAGATCCTCTGGAATACGCTCAATACCTTGAATTGAACCATTGCTGGCAATGATTTCATTTCTCATTTCATCATCCCATAGGTCGCGATCAATAAGATCTTGAACAAGGTATTTATTTACAACGGCAAATTCTCCAGAAAGAACACGTCTTACATAAATATTCGATGTGATCGGCTCAAAACATTCGTTATTTCCAAGGATTTGTGATGTGGAAGCTGTTGGCATAGGAGCAACGAGTAGAGAGTTTCTTACTCCGTGCTCAGCGATTTCACTTCTCAGTGAATTCCAGTCCCAACGACCACTTCTAGGTTTTACTCCCCAAAGATCAAATTGCATTTGACCTTGGCTCATTGGACTTCCCTCGTAAGTTTCGTAAGCTCCTTCTTTCTTAGCAAGATCCTTTGAAGCGGTAGCCGCTGCAAAGTAGATCGTCTCAAAAATATCTTCGTCAAGCTGAAGAGCTTCTTCACTTTCAAATGGATATCTCATGAGAAAGAATGTATCCGCTAGACCTTGTACTCCAAGACCAATCGGACGATGTCTCATATTTGAGTTTCTTGCCTCAGGTACTGGATAGAAATTGATATCGATAATACGATTCAAGTTTAGAGTCATACGATAGACAACATCATAGAGAGCATCAAAATCGTAGCTCGACTTTCCATTTTCCACTTTTACAAAACGATTTAAGGCCACAGATGCAAGGTTACAAACGGCCACTTCATCTGGTGATGTATATTCCATAATCTCTGTACAGAGGTTAGAAGATTTAATCGTTCCAAGATTCTTTTGATTTGATTTCTCGTTAGCTGCATCTTTATAGAGCATATAAGGAGAGCCCGTTTCTACTTGGGATTCAAGAATAGCAAACCATACGTCTTGTGCACGTACCGTTTTCATGGCCTTTCCTTCATTTTCGTAGCGCGTATACAGGGCCTCGAATTCAGCACCATAAGTGTCGGCGAGACCGGGACACTCATGAGGACAGAAGAGTGACCACATTCCATCAGCTTCTACTCTCTTCATGAAGAGATCAGGTGTCCACATGGCGTAGAAGAGGTCGCGTCCACGGTTTTCGTCTTTACCAGTGTTCTTCTTCATTTCAAGAAAATCGAAGATATCTGCATGCCATGGCTCGAGATAAATAGCGAAAGCACCCTTACGTTTACCCCCACCTTGATCAACGTAGCGAGCGGTATCGTTAAATACTTTAAGCATGGGAACGATACCATTTGAAGTTCCATTTGTTCCTTTAATAGCAGAACCTTTGGCCCTGATATTATGAATAGAAAGCCCAATTCCACCAGCACTTTGTGAGATAAGAGCGGTCTGACGAAGAGTATCGTAGATACCTTCAATAGAGTCGTCTTTCATAGTGAGAAGGAAACAACTTGAAAGTTGTGGACGTCCTGTTCCCGAATTAAAGAGAGTAGGAGAGGCATGAGTGAAGAGTTTCTCACTCATTAGATTATAAGTTTCAATAGCAGCTTCCATATTATTCATATGAATACCTACTGATACTCTCATGAGCATTTGACCAGGACGTTCTACGATTTGTCCGTCCATTCTTAGAAGGTAAGAGCGCTCTAGAGTTTTGAATCCAAAGTAGTCGTAATTGAAATCACGAGAATCATCTACGGCCTTATCGAGCATTTCGGCGTTGGCCATAACTGTATCGTGGAGTTCTTTGGAAACGAGAGGAGCATGTTCCCCTGTTTTTTCATTTACGTAGTTGTACATTTCTTTGATATTTTCAGAGAAACAACCACGAGTTTCTTTGTGTAGGTTACTTACTGAAATACGACCAGCAAGCTTTGAGTAGTCTGGGTGTTTTGTGGATAGGTAAGCCGCTGTTTCGCCAGCGAGCTTATCGAGTTCACGAGTTGTAATCCCATCGTAAATTCCTTCGATTACTTTTTGAGCAATGGCCGAAGGGTCTACGCGGTCTGATAAGTCCTTGGCCAACATTTCAATTCTGGCCGTGATTTTGTCAAATTTGATGGGCTCTTTCTGCCCACTTCTTGTCATTACGTACATGTGTTGTTCTCCAAATCGTTGTGTGTGTGTCTCTGTTTTTTTGTTTTGTTTTGTTTTGTTTTTTGTTGTGTTGTTTGTGTTCCTGTATTTTGTGGGAGGCCTATTTCCCGTTTACTCCCCGATGCTGATTAGAAATCAGCATCTAGAGTAAATTTCTGTTGCTCGCGATCGGCAAGTGCCCCAGGTCTTTGATATTCAGAAACTCTTCTTTCAAAGAAGTTTGATTTCCCTTCAAGAGAAATCAGCTCCATCCAATCAAATGGGTTCTCTACATTATAGTGAGCATCACATCCAAGTTGCTGTAGCCAATGATCAGCTACGAATTGAATATACTGAGTCATAAGGTCTGCATTCATTCCAATTAAAGATACAGGTAGGGCATCAGTAATAAACTCTGTTTCAATTTCCACAGCTTCGGTAATGATAGATTTAATAACTTCTTTTGAAGCTTTATTTTCATCTTGAAGAAGCTCGTGAAGAAGACAGGCAAATTCACAGTGGAGACCTTCATCTCTTGAAATAAATTCGTTAGAAGTACAAAGACCTGGCATAAGACCACGTTTTTTGAGCCAGAAGATGGCACAGAAACTTCCAGAGAAGAAAATTCCTTCAACAGCAGCGAAGGCCACAGCACGCTCGGCCCATGAACGTTTAGAATCGATCCACTTCATGGCCCAGTTTGCTTTCTTGGCAATTGGGGGAAGAGTGTCGATAGCATGGAAGAGCTTATCTTTTTCTTCAGGATCTTTGATATAAGTATCAATGAGAAGAGAGTAAGTTTCAGAGTGGATATTCTCCATAGCAATCTGGAATCCATAGAAGCAGCGAGCTTCTGGAATTTGGATTTCATTGTAAAATCTCTGAGCAAGGTTTTCATTAACGATTCCATCACTGGCCGCAAAGAACGCAAGAACGTGCTTGATGAAGTGTTGTTCATCAGCATTTAATTTTTCCCAGTCTGCTAGATCAGGTACTAAATCAATTTCTTCTGCAGTCCAAAACACGGCCATGTGTCTCTTGTACATCTCCCATACACGGTGATACTTGATGGGGAATACTACAAAACGATCCTCGTTAGGTGATAGAAGTGGATCCACGATGCCTCCTTTCGTAAATCCAGGAACTTTATTTTTATTAAAGATTCCTGAGTTGTGGTGTTGTTAAGTTGTGTTTTTATTCTTTCTTTAAATTTTTTTTATACTTTATAGAGATCAAGCGCAAAGAAGCCGATAACTTTCATAAGTTATTAATAACTGATAAAATCAATTTAATACAAATGTGTGTATCGTCTGCAAAACTTTACTCATTTTTTATTCGCCTTGAGTGAAGTTTTTTAAACTTTTTTGAGATTGTGTCTCTACATATAGGGTAGCAGAGGTAGGCCAGTACCACTAGGGCCTTAGAGTAAAAAAAATGAAATTTTTTAAAGGTGCGCTTGCGTTAAAAAAAGGATTGCTCATATGGCCCCATTTTAAGAGGGTTTCAAGCCCTATTTTCTTTTCGAAAAAAAATTTAAATTTTCTTACATCCTTTTTTAGATGCTCCACGCCAAAAGGGGGCTTATTTAAAGGCACCCCATAAATAGAGTTAAGGAAGGAGTTTAGTATTTAAGTTTACTAATGGGAGAGTCAGATAAGCGCTTTCTTCTCTTATCATATTCTTGGGTGGTTTTAACGGAGCTATGATTCACTTCTCTGGCCACTGAGTAGATATCAACTCCCGCCTCTAGTAATTCCCCAATGAAGGTAGCTCGTGCTGAGTGGGGTGAAATATTAAAGTTAAGACCAATTTTCTTTCCGTATCCGGTAATGATCTCATTAATGGTACGAGGATTGAGAGGACGATTCAGGTTCTTGGGGTTGCTAGGATTGCGTGTCGGTTGAAAGAGCCAGTCTTCAGCAATATGTTCGCGATCCACAGATTTCATCCATTCTAGATATTCTTCAATGGCCTCGACGCAAAGAGGGTGCAGAACCTTTTGACCCGTCTTTCCCCCCTTTCCTTTAAATTCGAGAACGCGGTAGTCATTAATCTCACGATAGTCTTTAAATTTTAAATGAAGGACTTCACTCTTTCTCATACCCGTCATAAAGAAGGTAACCAGGAGCGCTTTGTGAAGGTAACGACTTGGAGATTTTTCATCTCCTTGGGAGAGAAGTTCAAAGAGTGCGCGCACTTGTTCTTTTTCCAAGGCCTGAGTAGGCTTTAAAACTTCGTGACGAGGTCTCTTTACACTTTGAACCGGATTAAAATCCCTTTCTCCTTTCTCAACGAGATAGTCAAAGTAGCTCGATAGGCTGGCCAATTTTCGAGCGACCGTCTTAGGGGCACAAGGTCCTGCGTCGCGGCCTCCTGTCTCGGCCAAGAAATTGCGATATTCAATGATTTCCTTTCTTTGAACCTGAGAGAGATTCACAAGATTGGGATAGTTTTCTGTTAAATATTCAAAGAATTTTAAAAGATCATTGCGGTAGTTGGTCCTTGTGTGGATACTAGTAAAGTTCTCAAAGAATTCATCATAGAGTGTGAAGGCGATTGGTTGATCTTCGTCATTTTTTAAAGCTGTATTTCCCATAGTTTTATTATCACTTATATGGGGATGGGGAACAAGGTATAGGCAAGAAAAAACAAGGTAAAAAAGTCGAGTAAAGGGGTTACTTCAAAAGGAGATTGAGGTGAGGGATACGCAGGACAATGAATCGATAGAAATGAAAACTCCTCAACCTAATAAAATAGGGAAGAGGGCCTTTATAAAATCCCTATATATGTCGAGCCTGGGCTTGATCTCCTTGCCCCTATGGCCTCGTCCCAATCGAATAAGTGAACAAAAGGATCTGATCCGCATTTGTTTTGGATCCTGTAATCTCCAATATAAGTCCCAAAGTTTCTGGCACCAAATTTTAAAGTATCGCCCTGATCACTGGCTCTTTCTAGGAGATAATATTTACGGCAATACCCGTGATATCGATATTCTAAGAAAGAAATATAATGAATTGAAATCGAATCGCCACTATCGCTTCTTTCGCAATCAGGTACCTGTTGAAGGGATTTGGGATGATCACGACTTTGGTGAGGATGGCGCCAATCGCACATACCCGCTAAAAGAAGAATCCCAACAGGCCTTTTTAGATTTCTTTGATGTGGCAAAGAATGATCCCAGAAGGGAACAAGAGGGAATCTATTATACGAAAGAGCTCCATCAAGGGCGAGTAAAACTCTACTTTTTGGATTGCCGTTACTTTCGCGACCCCAAAAAGGGGCGAAAGCATACGCTTCTTGGCGAGTCCCAATGGCAGTGGCTTGAAGATGAGTTCAGTCGTTCAAAAGCTCAAGTTAATATTATTGTAAGCCCCATTGGTGTGCTCTTAAATCGTCTCTTTGTCACAGAAGATTGGGCCGAGTTTCCTGAAGAAAAAGATCGTCTCCTGGAATTAGTGGCCAAGTATGATCTCTCCGGAACTTTCTTCTTATCTGGTGATAAGCACTTTGGTGCCGCCATAAAAAGGAAGTGGGACCGTCGGGGAAAACGTGTGAGATATTACGAACTGCAAAGCTCTGGACTGACTCACACCCCAAGTAAGAAACTTCATCGCCTGATCAAGCTCTTCTATGGAAAGAAGAATGTTGTTGTAGAGCACAATTTTGCTACCTTTGATATTGATTTCTCTAAGAAGAATCCTCAAATGAGATGGATCGTGCAATCTCTTCAATCCAGTCGTAAAGTGCAGAGATTATTTACCCTTGGTTCTGATGGATTATGGCGAAATGAGGCCACCTAAAGGTCTGAGTTGTACAATATCTATTCTTTGCACTCTGGTTTTTCTTTCTCTATAATTCTCCTTAATTGCTTTTAAATTTTCGGTTCAAGGAGGACCTATGACATTTAAAAAATCTTCGGCCAAATTCATGGCCCTCATCATTGCCCTTTTCACTTTCTCTAGCGCAACTCAAGCAGGTGCTCTTATTGAACCCTACCTAGGTTATGGAATTGGTTCTGGAGATCGTAACAATACTGATTACGACTATAATACGCCTCAATTTGGTGCTCGTCTTGGTTACCAGATGCTTGGACTCATGGGGGGGATTGATTACTCTCTAGCGCCAGAATTTGACTTAGAAGCTGAAACAGCTGGAAGTACGAGTAAGATCGATACTGATAAGAATCAACTTGGTCTCTTTGTTGGTTATGAGTTCCCCATTCTTCTTCGCGCTTGGGCAACTTACTATTTAAGCTCAAAGCTTGAGACGACTTCAGCGACGGCCACTACGGAATATTCTGGTGGAGGTTATGCTCTTGGTGTTGGTTTCACTGGACTTCCTTTTGTATCTCTCAATTTAGAGTACAGAATGTTCTCTTACGATGAAGTTGAGACAGGAAGCTTTAAAGGGGACCTTGATCCTGAACTTGAGTTGAATGAGATTTTCTTAAGTGTGAGTTTACCGCTTAATATTTAATCAAAATTTTACGCATTTCTAAAGGGAGGCCATTAAGCCTCCCTTTTATTTTTTCCCATACCTACTTGAGTAGGACAGTTTTGATCTTTTCGATATTTTCTTTCAGTGAACATAGAGTATTTGTGCTGTCTTTAGAACATGAGCTGTCGATATCTTTCTTCATCAGGGGATAGAGAGAGTTGAAATTTGCTTTCAAAGATTTTAATGGTTTTCTTCCACGATTGAGATAGTCAGAGAGTGAGGCATTGAGGGAAATGATGACTTCTTTTCTTCTTGGAGGCGTTAGCTTTTCAAAAGAGGAAACCACGGCCTTACTAGGACATTCTAAAACTTTACGCGTGGATACAGAAAGACGGGCACCGTAAGCTTTAAATGTATCGTAATGTGAAATATGGGCTCCATACTTTTCAAAGATATGATTCATACTCTTCACGGGACAGCGAGAACCATTTAAGGCCATTTTAATCATCAGGGTGTTGAGAATATGATTATCCAGGGGAGATCTCTTTGCTTGTTCAGGATTGAGTTCATAACGCTTAAAAAGAGTATCTATAGAGTTAAGTTTATTTTGGGAAGCCGCTGCGGCGAGCTTCTTGAGTTCTTCTGGATCTTTCTTTGTAATTTTATCTTTCTCAGTTGTCTGGACTATCGCTTGAATTCTCACATTGACATTGGCACCGCTTCCGCTAGTCAATCCACTTAGGGATAGAATAACCGCTTTATTTACTCCACATTCTCTAGCGATTTCCTTGGCCTTTCCCACATAGCCCTTTCTTGTGGTGGAAGTGAAATTACCTTTGGAATTTACGTCAGCATCGCAGATCACCTCATAGTCAAAAGGGGGGAGAGACTTATGAAAAACCTCGACTTCTGCAAAACGATCAAGTGGTGGAAGCTCTTTATTCTTTTTTATTTTTGTAGAACCACAGCTTGCCATTAAGCTCATAGTGAGAAAGTAGAGTAAATATGATTTTTTCAAGATGTCTTCCTTGTATGGGTTTTTTTCAACGCTTTTTGAACTATAATAATAGAGTCACTTTATTTTTATCTTTAGAGGAAAATAATACTCTATTTGAAGGAGCTTAAATGCGAGAGCTTTTGAAGTCGGTGTTGCCAGATGATACTTACCAGAGAATGAAAGAAATCTATAAGGAACATATCACTGAGTATAGAAGAGATATTTATAGTGAGTTTGGGGAAGACTTTGTTGCCGCTGTTCTTCTGGGTTTTAAAAAGAACGGTACTTATGTAGATATTGGTGCCTTTAGACCAAAAGAGCTCTCCGTAACCTATTACTTCTACCGTAAGCTCGGTTGGTCTGGTATTACGATTGAACCTAATCCAGCCGCTAAGGAAAGGTTTCTTACTCAAAGACCAAAAGATAAATTTATCAACCAAGGAGTTGGAGAAACGGAAGACTCTCTGACTTACTATGAGTTTCAAGATCCGACTCTAAATAGTTTCTCCCATGAGGTATTTGAAAATAATAAAGATACATTTATATCCAAGAAAGAAATTAAGGTTTCCCCTTTAAGAAATATTTTAAATGAAAATCTCGATACGAATGCAGAAATTGATCTTATGAATATTGATGTTGAAGGATTGGATAAGGAAGTTCTTCGCTCCCACGATTGGGACAAGTTTCCTCCAAAAGTCTTGATCATTGAAGATCATGAGTTTGATCCTGAAGAGCCTCTAAAAAGTGAAATTGTCCAATTTATCAAAAGTAAGGGTTATAAGCTGAAGGCCAATTGTTTAATCAGTCTCGTTTTTCTAAAGGAATCATAACATGAAGAATACTTTAATTTTTTTCTTCTTACTCCTTTCGCTTATGGCCACACAAAAGGTTTGGGCCAGTGGAGTGGGCTTTGAAGTTCCTTGGTTAAAGGGAGATGTCTATTATAATGGTCAAAAAATTAAGAAAGGGCTTACCTTACCCTTGGGACATCTCTTAGAAACGAAGAAGAATTCCTTTATCAAAATCTCTCTTCCTAAAATGGGAGCGACTTCAGCCTCTGAACTGGTTCTTGGCCCAAGTTCTTCGTTCAAAGTTTCTCAAGAACCTCTTGGGGATAAAGGTCATTCTCTTATTAAAGGAGCTGCAAGATTTATTCACGATAAAATGCAAACAGACCAAGAGCTTAAAATAAAGACTCCTCACATGTCTGTAGGGATTAGGGGAACAGAGTATATTTTAAAGGTTAATGAGAATCTTGGAGAATCTGAAATTATTCTCTTTGAAGGGAAGGTTGTACTCGAAAATAATTCTGATAAGAGTAACACTCAGGAAATCAATCCTGGCCAATGGGGTGGTGTTGGTGGTCGTTTTGGTAAGACGATTAATCCTCCCTTAACTCTTCCCCGTCATGTTTTGGCCGGATTTGGTAAGTTGTTAAAGCCTAATCTCTGATCTTTATTTATTTTTATATTTTTTAATTTCTTTATATTTACTTTGTACTATCTAGTTTCATACATTGAACAAGAGATTCAAAGGCCCTTTTACGAGAGCAGAAACTTTCCTTTCTCCAATTGCCGGATTGGGATTGAGAGCAGTCGATGGTTTGATAATTTTGATATACAGAGTTTCTACCATGAATACATTCTGTAACTCTGGCCACGGCTTGTTTTGAATTATCGTCAATGAAGCTTGAAAAGTAACTTTGAGTTTGACATTTTTTCCAGTACCAAAAGCTCGAATCAACAATAAATTTTTCACTGGAAAAGTCTGCAAGTCCACGATCTTTACAGGGAAGGGCCATCTCATCAACACTCTGTTCAAAGTCTTCAAGTAATTCATAGGGGTAGATTTCAAGACCTTCATTTCTAAATCTTTCATCAAGGGCCTGGAGATCATGATTAGAGCAAAACATACCCGCCTGAACGAGATCTCCCTCACTGTCGCGATAAGGGAAGTAGGTTCTATGGATATTGGCCTTTTGCTCATCCCCTCTATCTTTTGCTGATGAGTGGTAGAAGAAACCCATATAGTTAAAACATCCCGTAAGTTGGATAAGACCACGGCCTCTAAATTTAGATTTATAGCTATTTCGGGAATAGATATAGGATTCATTGAAGTAACGATCGTCCTCATTAACGGCTTCTAAGTACTCGTGACATTGCCAGGTCTCACTTGGATCATTAAATAGTGCACGCCATGAGGGACCTAAGAGTCGTTCGACGGTAGCACTTAATCCATCACTTTCATGAAAGAGTTGCGAGAGAAAGTGGGCCCTTTCGTAAAGGGAATTGAGCTGATATTGTTCGAAGTTTTCATGAAGTTTGCTTATGATAAATTTTAAGGTTCGTTTTCGTTTTAGAGCAAGATGGGTTTCTCCGTAAACATCTTTAAGGGCGCAACTTACTTGCTCGTATAACTCATTTTCTTGAGAGGTGAGATCTTCACCTTCTTCTATATCATCTTCTATTTGCTGATTTGGTTCTTCGTTAGGTACTTCTACCTGACAACTGGTCATAGATAAGAGAGAAAGAACCGACAGATGTACTATAAAAAGAAAAGAGGATTTTCTTATTTGTAGGACCCTCATGGAAGAACAACCTGTGAAAGTGTTGTGAGTTCTTTTTGCTTTAATTGATAACGAGATTCTATAGAGCGTGGGCCATCACTTTCATAGGATATAAATTGATCGGAGCCCACTTTCACTAACTCAGGATAAAAGCCTAGGTAGATAATATCATCGGCCACTGCCTTAAAGTAATGATAGTAGCGACCAGCACTACCGGATGTGGCCACTAGTGCGTAGAGGTCTGTACCCTTTAAGTTCAATAAGGGTGGGTTCTCATCAAGAATATGGATATCGAAAGTTTTTTGATTAATAGAGACTTTATAGGAGGATTCTGAAAGTGAATTGTTCTTTAAAGTCTTTTCTTTGGTTATATTAGACACACTAAAAGATTTAATGAAGGGATGATGGTAGTGGGATTTTTTTTCATTTCCACTTTGGGTGAAAGATGTCGCTTCTAAAATAATCATCTTAGAAGTAAGAGCACAAAGAGCACTAGGATAAAGAAGACATAGCAATAAGAATGGAGTAATTAATTTTTTCATAGGCCCCGCAACCTCCTATTGAATAGGGAGGTTATTATTTCATAGGGGCAAAGGGACTTGGTAGGGGCGGCAAATTGAGCCTAGTAAAGGGGATAAGAGCAAATTAGAGCTCGTAATACTCTTCCATAACTTGATAAGCAATGGTGCCCTTGGTGACACTTGCCGAGGGTGTATGATTGATAATGATAGCGTCTTTTAGGGCCTTTACTCGATCAATACAGTGATCCAAGTCATTGAGATGATGAAGGTCACTAAAGTCGAGAATGCGATAGAGTTCTTCACCCATTTTTATATGATCACCCGGGCGTTTTGAGTATTGAATCAGTCCGCCTTTTTGAGCATAGTAAGTTGCATAATGAGAAAGAAGACAGGCATATCGTTTTTCTTTTTGAATATAATCTAGTTCCTTCGGATATTCCTTTGCGATTTCATCTCTAGAAAAAAGACCTCTTTCCGCTAAGAAAATAAGAAGGCGAGTGCAGTCTAAACGCGCCATCTTAAAATCAATGACTTCTTCACTTCCTAATTCTACGGTGTAGGACTCAAATGGGTTAATAAAACTATCTCCACATTCGTGAGCAATACGGGTGAGTTCGGTCCAGGGAAAGAAAGTGGCTTCATCCATGGCCCCACCAAATTCATTAGGTATGATGAGATTGTGAGGAAAAGGAATGTCTTTCATTTTCTTTAGCGCATATTCCCCAGCATAGAGATAGCGAGTGGCGGCAGGACCTGTATGAAGATCGAGTACAATATCCGCTTCACAAGCAAACTCTTGTAAGGTGAGATTCATTTCAACATTATCGCTGAGTCCATAATTATTAAGATGGTCTCGAATTTTTTTGAATCCCTTCTTTTGGAGTGTTTTGAATTTCTCGGCTTGTTCTCTAGGTGGTAATTCTCTAATTTCATTCCAAAACGTGGAAAGATCAATATCAGTAATTTGTGAATCGTATCCAATGAGATTGATAAAATTGCGATTCCAATTATCACCGGTAACGGGATTAAATCGTCCTTGAGTATAAGTTCCACTCTTTGTATTAGAGCCTAGTGGATTAACCAGGGGTATTAGGTTTAGGGAGCCCTTAAGATTAACTTTGGTAAAGAAGCGCATCAATTCATAAATGACAGGATTACCTTGGACTTCTGCTCCATGGACACTGGCCTGAATATGGACATGAGGCCCTTGCTCTTCACCTTTAAGGGAGAATTTTCGTATCTCTAACTTTTGACCATTGGAGAGTTGATTAATAGAAATATCTTCACGATTGAATTGATTCATAATTTAGGGCCTTCCCATATTTAACAGAGCCAGTCCTCTGCCTTTTTTGGATTTCTTGGAATCATAACATTGCCTTCATACATAATGACTTCAGCTGGTAAGTTATGGCATAGGAAAAAGGGCATTCCCTCAGTAAACCCATAAGCCCCACTTTGATGAAAACATAGCCAATCACCTGGTTCAGTATCTTCAGGTAGCTGAAGAGTTCCAAGGTTATCAAGGGCCGTACACAGAGGGCCATGGATTTGGAAATCTCTGGGGGCAGCATCAGATTCTCGAAAGAGATTGACGGGAAAGGGTTGTCCGGTAAGCGCAGGTCGCGCAATATGATTTACCCCTCCATCAAGTATAAGAAGCTCTTTTCCTCTTACATTCTTTCTATCTATAACTTGAGTCATATAATGGCCGTAAGGACCTACAGCATATCGTCCCAGCTCCATCCATATTTTTCCCCATCCGTATTGGGCCTTTACACTATGGAGGATATCTAAGATATCTTTGAAGTTTACATCCTTTTCCGAGTCAGTATAAGGAATGCCTATTCCACCACCAAGATCGAGAATCTCAGTAGAAATTCCTAGCTTTTCTGCCAATTCATGGGTTTGCGCTGCGATCTTATGCCATATCTTTTCCAATCTCTTGATGTCTAGAATATTTCCCCACTGAAAAACGTGAAGGCCTCTAATATCGAGATTTTCAGTTTGTGCATGATCAAGCTTTAACCATGTTGAAGCGTCTTCACCAAAAGGAGTAATTTGATTACCTCCAAGAACAGAAGTCCCTTCCTCCCATTCCATTTGGACGCGCAAAAGAACCTTAGGCTTCATCTTCATTTCGCCAGCTATTTTATTCAACCAATAGACTTGATTCAGAGATTCACAAACTACAATTTGGATATTCTCTTCTAATAGCTCCCTTAAATACTTTCGGCTCTTAGATGGCCCGGTAGAGAGTATATTTTCAGGACGTATCCCCGAGCGCAGCACCTGTTCAATCTCACCTTTAGAGGCCACATCAATTCCAAATCCATTATTTCTAAAGATCTTGAGGATGGCCGATAAGGGATTGGCCTTACACGCGTACCACAACTTAATATCATCGGTCATAATGCTCGATAGATCAGAGAGGTGATGATTAAGTCCATCTAAATCATAGAAGAAGAAAGAAGAATCGAGGCGGTTGATCATTTTAGATACCGCCTCTCTTTGCTCTTTATTAAATACACGTGTAATGGGCACTGAAATCTCCTTAATCTTTACTTAAGAATTTACCTGAAAAATTATCTGAGAAATTGCTCTAATTCGAGAGAAGCTTCTGACTTTTCATCACGATATTTTACGATAAGAGCACAATTCAATGTCAGCCCTCTTTCTTTGGCCCATGAGAGTTTGTCGTTAACAGGGCGAGATCCTGGAACTACAATGGCGTCCGCAGGAATAGGTTCATCTGCTGCAAGAACTCTCTCATTTACACAGTCGTATACCGGGACACCCTTAGAAAGAACGACACCTGGAGCGATAACGGCCCTTTCAAGAACTTGTTTACCTTCAACAATGACAGAACCAGCACCAATGAAGGCATTGTCTTCAATCACTACGGGAGCAAGACCAATGGGTTCAAGTACACCACCAATTTGCACACCAGCAGAGAGGTGAACATTCTTACCAATTTGAGCACATGAGCCAACTAGGGCATGGGAGTCAACCATGGTTCCTTCGTCTACAAAGGCACCAACATTGATATAGGCCGGAGGCATAATGATAACACCTGAAGCGACATGGGCCCCTCTTCTTACGGAAGAACCACCGGGAACCATACGAACCTTGTCTTCTGGTGAAAACTTACGGGGGCTCAAATTATGCTTATCTACAAAACCGCTAAAGGCTTCATCAGAGAATTCTTTAAGCTCTCCCGCTTTGAAAGCAGCAAGAATACCTTCTTTTACTTCTTTATTGGCCTGCCATACTCCATCGACTTTATTGGCCGATCTCAATGTTCCTGCTTCTAACTGATCTAAAATTTCCATCCATTCCATTTGATTAATTCCTTTTTTACTTTTTTCTTTTTTCTTTTTTCTAGTGAAGTTATTTCTTATTTTTCTTGTACCAATCATTAATTCTTAAGGAAGCTTCTAAGACGGTAGCAGCTTGGGCTAAATCTTTGTGACTTAAGGGAAGTTTTAATTGAGGTGTAGCAATTCTTCCTTCCTCAGCAAGAAGCCTCTTTACAGGAATCGGATTAGAGACACAGAAAAGAGCGCCTGCACAGGCATCCCAAAGAGAAGCATCTTCTTTAGAGAGCTCTCCACTAATGGCCTGAAGGACATATTCGTGGGTTGCAGCAGGCCATGCATTTGAGGCCACACTTACTAGTCCCACACAGCCATGCTTGGCAAATTCGGGAACGAGTCCATCATCACCACTCATAAGAGCTGCTTTAGGAGCCGCTTCTTTATATTTCTTAAAATCTTCTACCGAACCAGATGCTTCTTTTATCGCCCATAGACGAGGATGATCAGCAAGTCTTTTAACCGCATCAAAGCTCATTGCTTTCCCTGTTCTTCCTGGAACATTATAGAGCATTACAGGATGATCAGAGAGATCCATGAGGGTTTTAAACCATTGGTATTGTCCTTCGGTCTCGGGTTTTGCATAGAGGGGAGTTACCAGAAGAATGGCCTCAATATTTTGAGCATTGAGATAAGTAATCCATTCCTTGGTGGCCACGAGATCGGAACCTCCAACCCCTACCATAACTGGAAGGTCCAACTCGGCCTTCTTATCCATAGTAAAGGCGAGAAGGGATTTACGCTCCTCTAAAGTCATATTGAGAGCTTCACCGGTCGAACCGAGAACAACAAGTCCATTTCCCGCTTCTTTTTGCTCTTCAAGTAGCTTTCCATAACTTTCAAAGTCAATGGAGCCCTCTTGATCAAGAGGAGTAACAATGGCCGTCCATAGGGGGTATTGATCTAAGTTATTCATAGTAATTCCTTTAGTGCAATATCTTCGAACCAGAAGAAACCTGGCTCCATTTCTTTATTCATAATCTTTTTGGCGGCCCATACCGCACCTTCGGCAAAGACTTTGCGATCGTGGGCTTCATGAGTGAGTTTAATAGTTTCACTAGGTGCTTTGATTTCTAAGCTATGAAAACCAACCACATCACCCGTTCTTTCACTAGTAATCTCTTCCATAGATTCTTCCAAACCAGACCATTGCTTCCACTTGATAGCGGTTCCTGAGGGAGCATCTAGTTTCTTGGTGTGATGAACTTCGTGAATATGAGTTTTAAATTGATCTCCAAATAGCTTAGGTGCATCTTGCATGGCCGTAATAATACGATGAACCAGATTCATACCGAGTGAGAAATTATGTCCTTGAATCCAAGTCATTTTATTTTCTAAGAGATAGGCCTTTAGTTCATCAGACCAATTAACTCCTGTAGAACCACTTACAATGGAAACCTTGGCTTCCTTGAGGGTCTCCAAGTAGGTCTCAAGTACAGTTCCTGGAAAGAAGCTTATGATGACATCATGGAGTTTTAAAGCCTCAACCGTGGGAGGATTCTCACTGTGAAAAACCGTGTGACTGATATCTTGATCTTCACAAACAGAAGCTACTTTTGATCCTGTCTTTCCTCTTCCTAAAATGGCGACCTTCATAAAGAATGACTTCCTTCGATAAACTCTCCATGCAACTGAATAATGGCCTGTGAAGCTTGCTCGTCTTTAACAACAAAGCAGAAGTTATGCTTAGAAGCTCCTAAACAAATCATTCGAACGTTAATGGGGTTATCCGTATTAGCGAGTCCTGTAAAAATGGAATGGGCGAGACCTGCTGTATGGTTAATATTATTTCCAATTAAACTGACCAAGGCCAAATCCTCTTCAATCTCAACCGAGCCAAGACTTCTTAGATCTTCAAGAAAACCTTTTTTAGAAAGTGTTTCTTTCTCAACAGTCATTGCTAGAGAGATTTCTGAAGTGGTAATGGCATCAACTGAAATTTTATATTTTTCAAAGATTCCAAATACACGAGAAAGATAACCATAGGTATCTAACATTTTGGGTGTCGTTAAGGTGAGAAGAACTTGATTCTTCTTTATGGCCATGGCCCTTATAAGGGGTTGATCTTCACAGTGATCCTTAATCCAAGTTCCTGGAGCTTCTGGTTCGTAAGAGCTTCCCACAAAGCAAGGAATGCCGGCCCTTTGAACAGGAGCTAAAGTTGTCGGGTGAAGAATCTTGGCCCCAAAGACGGCAAGTTCAGCAGCTTCTTGGAAAGTGATTTCATTAATTGGTCTGGCCTGTGGGCAAATCCGTGGATCCGTAGTGGCGATCCCGGCCACATCCGTCCATATCTCTAAAAGATCAGCGCCAATGGCCTCCGCAAAGAGGGCCGCAGAATAATCCGAGCCGCCTCTTCCTAGAGTTGTCGTTTCACCTTCGGACGTAGAGCCAATAAAACCTTGTGTGACGTAAGTGAGTTCACCATATTTAGCGGGATAGAGCTGCTTTCCTCCCAAGGCCTTAATTTCTTCAATTTGAGCAGCCCCTTTACCAAAAGTATCATCCGTTCTGATAACTTTACGAGCATCAAAATTTTCTGTTTTCTTACCTTGGTAATCCCTTTGGTGAACTTGTCCTAAAGCGCTAGTCATAAGAGGAGAGCTTAGTCTCTCTCCTAAGCTAAGGAGACGATCCATGGCCTTAGGGGGGGCATCTTTAAGGAAGGTCATCCCCTTGGCCAAAGTTTCAAGTTCTTCGAGTAAAGTAGTCAAATGATTAAACGTAGCCTCATCAGCTTCAAGATCACGGGCGATTTTATGATGATTGTCTTTTATGGCCTCAATGATAGTGGCCACATCTTCACCCATGCCTTGTTTCGCTTTTTCACTGAGTTCAATAAGGGCATTTGTTGTTCCATAAGTAGCACTGACAACGACAACTGAAGAGTTTCGAGACGCTGCAATCTTAGCAGAACGAGTTATGGCCTCAGCATCTTTCATACTAGAGCCACCAAATTTTGATACGGTAACCTTTAGGTTAGACATGACTTTCTCCCATCGTACTCATGAATAAAATGAGCACTGTAATCCTTTACTGGGCACAATCTTAAAAATAATCAATAAGTTGCGCCGTTATTGTTTCATAAATTTTAGGGAAAAGAAAAGGTTACATGGGGGAAATAACAAAGAAAATATTCAAAATGGATTGACTCCGTAACTCAATAATAGATAGGGAGTTCCTAATGAATGATCACTTTGAAAGCTCTCCACCACAGTCAATGCCAAGAATAAAGTATGACAAAGCTTAGTGACAGCCCTAGGGATTCAGCCCTAGTAACCAACTTAATCTATGCGTTCTAAATCAAGCTTCGGCAAAGTATCCCTCTCTATAATGATCGTCGATGTAACGCCATCTCCTATTATATTCCTGAACTTTGCGCCTCTTCCAAATAATTTCTGAATAAACGATAGCCGAATAATTCAGTCTTGCCAAACGCATTTTTGCCATGAATCCTATAAGAGTGAAAAAAATATAATTTCTAAAGGATATACAGATGGCAAAGCTTAAGCTTGGAATGATTGGTTGGCGCGGTATGGTAGGCTCTGTGCTTGTGGAACGAATGAAAGAAGAAGGAGACTTTGAATGCGTCGATTCTTATTTCTTTTCCACTAGCCAAGTTGGGGAAAAAGCCCCTGAGCTCTCTGTGAGTGAAACCTTAAAGGATGCCCATAGCTTAGAGGATCTATCTGAAATGGATATTATTCTCACGTGTCAGGGTGGTGATTATACGAACTCAATTCATCCTCAATTACGTGAAAAATCTTGGTCTGGAATTTGGATCGACGCGGCTTCTGCATTACGTATGAAAGACAATGCCTGTCTCGTCCTTGATCCTTTAAACTCCGATCTTATAAAAGAAGAAATCAAAAAAGGTACTAAAGACTTTATTGGTGCCAACTGTACGGTAAGTCTTATGCTCTTGGCCCTAGCTGGACCCCTAAGAGCTGGAGAGATTGAATGGATCAGCTCTATGACTTATCAGGCGGCCAGTGGTGCTGGCGCCAAGAATATGAAAGAGCTGGTTAATCAGATGGGTCGTCTGCACCAAGTAGGTAAGGAACTTTCTGAAGATGGACGTAGCGATATTCTTAAACTTGATGCTTTAATCAATGATTCACTTCAAGGAAGAGATTCGCAATTTCCCACAGAAAATTTCAAAGCTCCTTTGGCCGGCAGTCTTATTCCATGGATTGATGTTCCAGTAGAAGGTGGACAAACCAAAGAGGAATGGAAAGCTGGGGTGGAAGGAAATAAGATTTTAGGAAATAGTAAAACCTCCCTAATTCCGATAGATGGAACTTGTGTCAGAATTGGGGCCATGCGCTCTCACTCCCAGGCCCTAACCATTAAGCTCAAGAAGCCTCTAGATTTAGAAAAATTTGAAAAGCAAATTAAAGAGTCTCATGAGTGGGTAGACTTTGTTCCCAATGAAAGGGAAATCACGACTCAGAAATTAAGTCCTGCTCACTACTCAGGAAGCTTGAAGATTGGTGTAGGACGAGTGCGTCCAATGAATCTAGGAAAGGATTTTGTGAATGTCTTTACAGTTGGCGATCAACTTCTATGGGGAGCCGCTGAGCCTTTGAGAAGATTTCTTAGACTCTATTTAGATAATCTATAAATGGAAGGAGCTCCATTTTCTTTAACTCTCCACTGGGGAGAATATGCCGGATTTTTAACTTCTAATAGGGGATATTCTGATGCGAGAGTTTAGAAAACATATTGAAGAGGCCATCGTTATCAACTTTAAGCGTTTACCTCTATATGCTAGGAAAACCTGGGGCTACTCCATTCCCATTAGCTTGGGATTGATTTTCTTTGAATTCACCATTTGGCCATTGGCCTTCATCTATGATCTTGGTGGTAAGAAGTGGTATCGTCCCGATAGAAAGGTTTTAGAAGATGATTTCATATCCATGGATAAGATAGTACCATGGGATAAGAACTGGAGTCCTAAAGAAAGGGCCGGGAGAATTGTATTCAACCCTGGACTCTTCGCTATGCGAGTTCAACTTTTCAAGTTCCTATTTAAAAAAAATAAAAATCATAAAAGTTATAAAGATTCTATAGAGTCCTGGAAGCAAGCGGATCTTTTTCTAGTGAAATACAGGGAACAACTGCAAGGGATTGCCCCTTATCAGCTCTATCTTTACAAGCATTTCTTGGAGAGTATCCATCGATCCCTTCGCCTTAGTCATATGTGGCTTGAAGATGATTCGGAGAGCTTAGAGCTTTTTATGCCCTATCGTAGGGGATTTGTACTTATTCAAACTCTAGGTCTTGAATACTGTGTGTTCTTAGATATCTTGGCCTACCCTCTATATAAGCGTGGGATTGGTATCATTAAAAATGATGTACCTCATATTCCGCTACCAGAATAATTCAAAATATAATGAAATTAGGGAATCTTTAGTCCAGGTAGTAAAAACATTCTTTACTCTTACAAGTCGGAGAATAGAATTCACTACCTGGGAGTTGGGTTAATTTGAATAATTAAAGTTGTAATGCCTTTTCAAGATAGTCTACATTATCATTTGATTGCATAAGGGTATCGAATTCATTGGCCCATTTAAGATCATCTTGGCTTTGGCCGGCAATAGATCTTCCTTTATTGAGATCACTACGAAAGTCAGCAGAATCTCCAACCAATTGAATCACTCTTTCTCTTTGCCACTTGGCTTCGGTTTCGGCATCAATGGTTCCGAACTCAGATGCCTGGGCCATAGAGATTAGAGATGAGAAAGTAAGTATTGTAATAAGGGTTCTAGGAATAAAATTCTTTACTGTCATGAAACACCTCCTGTGTTTTCCTGATACTATTATGCCAAAAAATTTCACAGGCGTATTGGCACCATAAATATTTTGCCATTCTAACTACCTAATAATCCAGTGGAGGCAAAAAATAATTCTTACAATGGCCTTCAGCTTGGCAAGTTTGAGTAGAGATGATGAAATTTCAATCAGTTCTTTGGCCTTTCAGGGACCTCTGGATGGTGATCAGGATTTACCAGATTACTTCGGTATGACTTTATACCAATTTTACTTCGATTAAACTCAAGCATTTTCTTAACCACTTCACTAATGCGGTTGTGGGCCTTAAGAGATTTATCGAGGCCTTCATAGAGATTCGAGTCATCAAGTTTCTTCGCTCTTTGCAAAGAGCGCTTAACTAAGGTTTGGGAAATAAAGAGTGGATTACTAATGAGATGGCACAACTCTCCAAATATTTGAGCAACCTCTTCATTATCATTCAATTCCTTATCCAGGCTATAGCGCTTCATGGATCCAAAGATTAGGTTTTGAGATCTTTGCGATGCAAAGAACTTAAAGATCGCAAAACTGAGAAAATTAGAGGTCTGCTTGATAATGAGATTCGTCTCTATATCAAAGCCAATGGTATTACTGGTGAAGAAGGTAATAAAGTAGAAAGTATCAAGCATGAGCCCATGTTTAGGTTTAAGAGGTAAGTAGGTGTACTGGAGAAAAGAAACAATAATAAGACCAAAGTAATAGTCACTCTTAAGTCCTCCGAGTAAGTAACTAACCACACATACACCGAGTCCCAGGGAAACAAATTGGGTATAACCGTGTAGGAGCATTCGATCAGAACTTCCCGATCTTTTCAAGCAGACGTAGGAGAAAAGAATGGGAATAAGAAAAGCGCACCTTATAAGGATGAACTTGAGGGGGGATTGACCAACCATCTGTGCGTCAACAAAACCCAAAAGGGGATAGATGGCAAAGACATAGGGGAGAATATGAAGGAAATTCTCCCTTAGAAGATCATTAAAGTATCTTTCAAATAAATTGATTCTCATAAGCTTAGTGATTCTACTCAAATTAAGCTTATTTAAACAATCCTTTTTTTATTTATTTTTGATAAGGCCTGCTGCTTATTTAACTCTCATTACCAAGTCAGCTTGACCATTGCGGACATCAATTTGGGAGGTGATTCCCATAAGGGTTGCCTGTCCTCTTGAAAGAAAGCTAGTGATATGACTCTTAAATTGAACCAGACGTTCACCGCTGGAGCGCACACCTTCGGAAACATGATAGAGGAGAGTGTGTTCAAAGAGATCTTGCTTGCGGCGTATTTGAGCCCATGTATCTACTCGATAAAGACGATCCTCACAACGAACACTCCACCAAGGCACATGGGAGAGTAATTCATGTTCACAGGCAATCTCTTCGCCGGTAGAACTACTGACTAAAGTAAATTCAATTTGCTCTTTATCAAAGCGAATCACACCTGAACTCTGGGCCATAGCATCCGAGGAAAAGCTCAAGGTAAAGCAAGAGGTGAGAGAAAATACGAATAAAGCTGATTTAAATAGCTTGAGCATAACCATTCCTTTGGTAATCGTTGATCTTAAAATAATCCTTTACTCATTAGTCTAATGATTAGGAACAATATGAAAAGAAATCAATTGAACTTCACAGGTCCCGTTCAGTGAAATAAGTTACTTACGTATGTACTAACTCTCAGGGAAAAATTACCAATAGTATATTCACTCAAACCTTTTGCTAGATTGATGTTCAAACTTTCTCAAGAAATCTTAATGATATAATACTGGTTAAAATTTACTTCTTACCCGAGAATGAGTTTAGATTATTAATATTAATTTATTAAGCTTGCTCTAAAAGGGATGAGTTTCAAGATTTCGCTGTACGCTTAAGGATTGCACAGAATGATAATGTTAGCGCTAGAAATTCCTATTCTTCTTATTTTTCTGTTTATCGATTTATATCGTACTCGTAATCTTTCCTCTAAAGAAAGATTAAGAAAGAGATCGCTACCTTACGCTATAGTAGTACTTGTATTTTTTGTTCCACGATTTATAAATGATCATTACTTTGAGGAGATTCACGGAAGAAAATTTGGGCGTCCAGAAGATGAGAGTAATCCAGAACATCATAGCATTGACTATGATAGATGTCTTCGTAATGCGAGTCTTTTGACTGT
>CERC01066858.1_pt1 | contig 199294 bp, 181 predicted proteins | sample 530921 | NCBI WGS metagenome assembly CERC01 (sample SAMEA2621099, study PRJEB7988) | marine metagenome | isolation source: saline water (ENVO:00002010), including
TCTGCCCCCATAGGACCACTTTTTTCTGCCCCCATAGGACCACTTTTCTCTGCCCCCATAGGACCACTTTTCCCAGCCAAATTGCTAATATTTAAATTACCAAAAAGCTGTGCGTTTAAATCTTTAAAGTTAAATTCGGATAGATTAACAAGCTCAGATTCATTCACTAGTGTTTGAAAGCTATCAATCGAGAAAAGGTTCTCCAGTGCATCTTTAAACCCTTCCAGATCGGAATGGGTGACAATTACAACATCAAAGACAACATCATTTAAAATTTCAAAATATTTGGGATTAAATTCAAAAGGGTTAACTAATAAGATCTTTAGAAATCCACTCTCTACTAAATCTAGGGCACGCTTAACGCCCTCCATTTCAATTTTGTCTTTGGACTGACGTATACCAGCGGTATCAACAAGTCTAAAATTAATGCCCTCGAGATTAACCGTTTCAGTTATAAAGTCCCTGGTGGTTCCAGCGATATTAGTTACAATTGATCTCTCTTCGCCTAAAAGTGCATTAAAAAATGTGCTTTTACCTGAATTGGGCTGTCCCACAAGAACAATTTCGGGATTTAATAATTTGGAACTATCTCCCCTAACTCTTCTTTCTAGACGTTTAATACTATCAATAAGCAATGAGAAACTTTCTTCTAATTGCCTATTCCCCTCCTCTTCACCAATGTCTTCCAAGAAATCAATTGATAGCTCAACACTTGACCGGTGATTAAGATACTTCTTGTGCAAATCCAAATAGCTTTTTTGTAGTCCCCCATTCATTAAGGAAAAACCTTGTTGTAGAGAGAAAGCCGAATTTGCATTTAATAATAGATCAAGGCCTTCGATTTGAGAGAGGTTAAGCTTTTTGTTTTTAAGTGCTCTATATGAGAATTCACCAGGCTGTGCCAATCGAAAGTTAGTTTCCTCTGTAAAAAGATCTAAAATCCTATCAACATTTAGGGTGTTCCCATGTACAGAGAGTTCTAGAACATTCTCTCCATTATAGCTGTTAGGCCCTTTGAAGAATACTGCCACCACCTGATCTACTAATTCACCATTGTGGATCAGATCGCAATAGTGTGCCTTTCTGGCTTTGATATTTTTTACTGGAATGGAAAGAAATTTGGAAAAGATACTAAGGTCTTTAAAGCCTGAAAAGCGGATAACCGCTATTGCACAGTTGGAAGTGTTCCCACTACTACAAGCTACAATAGGGCTATCATCATATAGAAATTGCATCACTAAACGCGTTTATAAACATACAGTTGCTGTGCCATACCCATAATCGTAGAAACTACAATATATAGCGTAAGACCTGCAGGGAAATCTTTCATAAATATGGCAAAAATCAGTGGCATAAATAGCATGACTTTTTTCTGCATTGGATCACTTACGGTAGATGGCATTAGTTTTTGATTAAGCACCATCGCTAATCCCATCAGCACAGGTAAAACATAATATGGATCCTTTTCGGAAAGATCCTGAATCCAAAAGTAAAATGGAGCATCCACTAGTTCAACAGAGCTGTATAGAACCCTATAGAAAGCAAAGAAAACTGGCATTTGTAAAAGCATTGGTAAACATCCACCTAGAGGATTAGCTCCTGCACGCTTAAATAGTGCCATAGTCTCTTGTTGCATCTTTTGCGGGTTGTCCTTGTACTTCTCCCTAAGCTTAGTAAGGTCAGGTTGAATTTCCTGCATCTTCTTCATTGATTTAAAGGATTTGTATTGAAGTGGAAACGTTAGCATTCGAATAATAATAGTAAGTAGAATGATAGAGATTCCGTAATTTGGGAAAATTGAATAGAAAAATTGTAATCCACGCAATATTGGAACTGCAATTACGGCCCAAATCCCAAAATCAATAGATTGCTGTAAGTTGTTTCCTAAAGCCCCTAAATGATCATATTCTTTTCTTACAAATATTTGTTGAAAATCTAAGTTAAGAGTCTTCTCAGGGCTTCTTAAAATAAAGGAGCCTGCTTCGTTTGTCTTGTAAACGAGCAGTTTTTTATCTTTGAAAACATTGGCAAATAAATGATAATCGTTCTCTACGTTAGCGTAGCGAAGAGTAGCATCCCCTCTCTCATCACTTTCAAGCCCTAAGGTGTTAAACTCGTCAGAATAATAGCCAAATTGTTTTTGAACCGCTCCACCCATGGCCATCAGACCACCTGGACCGTCTTCATCGATGCTTTCGGTGAATACGAATTTATAACCAAATGGCTTTGAAGATGAAATTGAGTACTCAAGATACCCTTTATCGTTAACTGTTACTATGCCCGAAAGACCAACAGCACTTTGAAATTCAGCCCTGTCTTTCTCAACATTAATAAATTCGAAATTAATTGCTTCATACTCACCATTAAGAAGAAATTGAACAGTATTGTTTTTAGTAGTGAAGAAGTTTTGAAATTTAGTTCCAGTCTCTTTGTAAGTGCCATCAACTACTGATAGTTGGCTATCAATAGTGTAACTATTAAGATTATTTTCCAGCGTTATCTCGCTTAAAGGAGCTTGTTTTTGGGTTGATTGAGATACTGTTCCAGTATTGGGCTTCTGAGCACTACTTTTGGTGTTCGTTTCAACATTTGTATCGGTAGAGTTTGCGGTTTCGTATGTTTGAGGTGGTGCGAAGAAATATTGCCATCCAAATAATATCAATCCTGATAGTACAACTGCTAATAAAGCCCGTTTCTGATCTTGTGCCATTTATGATTTTCCTTGATTAAGATTTCGCATTTTCTATCAAAGAATTTAAGAAAAGTCATGAATTGGAAATTAATTTAAATCCATTATTTAAGTCGGTTTCGAGCTTTAATAATGCATTCTCTACAGTCTTAAAGCGTCTTTTATTAAGAACAATAACGATATCTCTGTTTAGGTCCTTATAGTCACTATGACGAAAGAATTCCCTTATCTTTCTCTTTAAAAGATTTCTTTTAACGGCATTACAATTTTTTGATGAAATAGATATACCGATTCTGGTCTTACCGTCAGATTTTAAAGACGGTTTATGGAAAAACAAAAAAAGACCGCTTTTTGCAAATGAAGCATTCTCCTTTAGATACGAGAAGTCATTTGCACTAAGCAGTCTATTATTTTTTGAAAATTTGAAATTCAAAGAATTATTTAGTTCCAGTGGTAACGCTTAAACGCTTTCTACCTTTCTTTCTTCTGGCCTTAATTACATTTTTTCCGCCAGGAGAGCTCATTCTTTTAAGAAATCCGTGCTTTCTAAGTCTTTTTACTTTCTTTGGTTGCCAAGTTCTTTTACTCATATGCAATTCCTATTTTTAAGTTCTAAAGGTTGTTATATTTATAGGATAAAGCGCTCTGGGTCAATATAAATGATTGAAATACTCCTAAAAATTTTTAAGTCTATTGAAATTGACTTTTCCACATGCTAATTTCCTTTTCCACACACACAAGAGCTAGAGGGAAAACCAGTTATGTCAGAGAATTTTCCAATCAATCACTTTTTTACACAAAAAAACGATAGTAATTTCAACAACATAAACCAAAAAGCAGACATTTTCGAAAAAGAACCAGTAGGAAATGACTTTTTAACAAGGTCATTCAACACAGCCGACCTAGGTGACAAAAATTTGACTAACAGTCAAACAAATGACACCCAAAATGAAACTGAGATGGAGCTAGAAGAGCTAAAAAGCATTACCGATGAGATACTAGCTATTTTGAAAGACAATATTCAGCCTCATAAGTTCAAAACCTACTTCCAAAACACATTTACCGTGTCTTCTTTAGATGGCGACCATGTAGGTTTTTCAGTTACCACACCTTTCATAAAGAAAATGATCGAGAACTTTTACTATCTTGCTTTAAAGCAAGCGGTCCAAGAGCTCTTAGGCTCTGAATACCAAATTTCCATTAATGTTATGAATAGTAAAAGAAGCTTATCATCTAACAATGCGAACATTCTCAATAGCGTAAATGAATCCAAAAAGATTAGCTTCACAGATGAAGTCTTTGGGAACACAAAGCCTCAAGAAAAGGTTTCAAACTCTGTAAGATCCACTTCTTTCAAAATTGGCAATCCACCTCAAACAAAGAATGAAATTATTGATGAAGTAAATAGTGAAGTTAGGAAAACTTTAAACAATAGCTTTGGACATAAAATTGATGGGAAAAAATCTTTTAGCAATTTTATTGTTGGTCCATCCAATAATATGGCACACGCTTTCTCTGTAGCAGTTGCAAAAGAGCCAGGAAGAGTTTACCCACAACTTTATATTTACGGGAATTCTGGCCTTGGAAAGACTCACCTACTGCATGCGATTTGCAATCATATAAAGGAAAGTAACCCTAGGTTTAGAATTTGCCTTACAACAGCCACTGACTTCATGTCTGAAATGATCATGGCCATTCAAAACAATAAATCAGGACAGGATAGATTCGCTGAGTTTAGAAGGAAATACACTGACTTGGTTGACGTCTTAATAATTGATGACATACATGAGCTTCAAGGCAAGGCCAGAACCCAAGCTGAATTCTTTCATGTGTTCAATGAGCTGCAAGCTAAGAAAAAACAACTAATTTTTACCTCCGACAAGCCACCTAAGGAAATTGACAAGTTGGAAGATAGAATTAGAACAAGGTTAAACTCTGCCCTATTAGTGGACATTCAACAACCTGACTTAGAGACGAGGATTGCAATTTTAAAGAAAAAGGCATTTGAGAAAGACATCTTTCTTGATGATGAAGTCATAAATCTAATAGCAAGCTCCGTTAAGAGCAACGTAAGAGAGCTCGAAGGCAAGCTTGTGAAGCTAGGAGCATATTCTGACTTAATGAACGTTGACATCGACTTAGAAATCGCTAAACAACAGTTAAACCTACATAACTTTTCAGAAGAAAAGGTCTTAGACATTACAGGTATCACAGAGGCCGTAGCCGCCTATTTCTCCCTTCCTCTGGGCGACATTAGAGGAAAGACTAGAAAAAAAGAGGTTGCTCTTGCAAGGCATATAGCGATGCATATGAGCCATAAAATTTTAAAGCTCACTCTTGAAGAGATTGGAGACTACTTTGACAATAGAGATCACTCTACAGTCATACATGGTGTTAAGAAAATAGAGGACCTTTCCAAAAGGGATTCTAAGATTACGCAACAGATTTATGAGATAGAATCGAAGTTGTAAAAATTTTTAAACATTTTATATACATAAAGCGGCTTACTTTAAGCCGCTTTTTTTTTATTATGGATAGGCAAAATGGGTAGTCACATCCCCTTTTCAACAAATCCACACTGTGTGGAAAACTTTTTTTGTAGAAAACACTTTTCCTTTTCCACAATATGGAAAACTTGTTGATAAGTTGTATAAAAAAAACGAAAAGACATGGCGCTTTCAAATCAAATTTAATTATATGTTGAAAACTATGTGGATAAGGCGTTGAAAACTTTTTATTTAAGAGAAAATAATAAGAATATACGCGCTAAATAGATTTTTATTAGAAACTTTTCAAGGCAACCATGGAAAACTTCATACACTAAGTCACCGAATTTACTCACTTATCCCAACTTATTAACAATCCACATCTCTTATAATAATCAATTATATATATATATAAAGATATATAAGAAAAGCTTCGCTAATCCTGTCTTGCAAAACTATTGTTTTTCGGCTTATAACCTGTATTGAAAAGGTAGAGTGACTTTATGAAAATAAATATTAATTCAAGTGTTTTAAGAGATGGTTTAAACAAGGTTTTGACCGTAATTGATAAAAAGAATGCAAGACCAATTCTTACAAATTGCTTAATCAATGCTGAGAACGGAAGACTAGAGCTAATTGCTACAGACCTTGAAGTTACAGCCAAGGTTATTTTAGATTCAAAAATTTCAGAAGACGGAAGCTTTTGCATTAATACAAAAAACTTTCATGAGATTCTAAAAGAGCTACCTAACGCAGATGTTGAAATGGATATTAATCAAGAAAATAATATCCTAGAACTTAGTTGTGAAAAAATTAATTACTCTCTTTTGATAACTAATTCTGATGAATATCCACAAGTTAACTTTGAAAATAGTGGAAAACCCTTTCAATTAAAATCTAGAGACTTCTCAAATATTATAGCAAAGACATCTCACGCGATCTCAAATGACGAGACTAGAATTAACCTAAACGGTATATATGCCCAACAGATCGATGGCAAATTAAGAACAGTTGCCATTGATGGACATAGACTTGCCCTTTTAGATGTGCATGACTTTCAATCTGATAATCAAAGCTTAATGGATGGAGTGATCATTCCTAGAAAGGGTATATCGGAAATTAAAAAGATTGCTGATGCTTTTGCAGAAAGTACTCTAACAGTATCTTTGGATGAGTCATTTCTTTATCTTTCAGCGAATGATGAATATTTCCTCTCTGTTAGACTAATAGCTAGAGAATACCCTAAGTATCAAACTGTAATCCCATCTAAGACTTCTTATTCAATGATTGTGGATAAAAACGCCCTTTTAAATGCCGTTAAAAGAATCAAGATTCTATCGAATGAGAAGACTAATGGAATAAAAGTTGGGGTTTCCAACGGTCTTTTAACAGTCTCAGCAAACCACCCTTCCCTAGGTCACGCTAAGGAAACTGTTCCTGTGGAATATGAAGGTGAAGAAATGGAAATTGGCTTCAATGCCAAGTATATGATTGAGTCGCTAATGGTTTTAGATGTTGATGAAGTTATTTATGAATTCAACAACGAACTAAGTCCAGTTGTAGTCAGATCAGATGCTGAACCAGATTTTCTTGGAATAATAATGCCGCTAAAATTGTAGATGGAGTTCTACAAGTTAGAGAAGTTACAAGTTGAAAATTTTCGAAACTTGAGCTCAGATACAATTGAATTTTCCCAGGCCATAAACTGTATCTTTGGCGAAAATGGAAATGGAAAAACAAATATCTTAGAGGCAATATTTTTTCTCTGTAATAAGAAATCTTTCCGTAAAAATACGAGTTTTCCACAAATACTTAGCGTTGAAAGTGAAAAACCTGAAATATTATTTAATTCAGCTTGGCTCACAGACAACAATCAAAGGTTATCAATCTCTGGAAAAGTCTCTTCTGTTACCTCCTCATGGAACTTAAACTCTAGACCTATCAAGTCAAAGCCTAAACTAGCTTCAGTCTTTATCAATCCATTTGATTCGTACGGCTTTCACACAACACCTTCATTTAGAAGGAACTGGGTTGATCAGCATCTATCTTTGATATCTAAAGAATATAAGGATGTTTTAAGTAGATATAACCAGTCCCTAAAGTTCAGGAATCAGCTCTTATCCAAGAAACCCAGCAGTTACTTGCAACAGGTTGAGGCTATAGATGATCAACTGGCATATTACTCTAAGATTGTTACAGATTTAAGGATGGAGTTTGTTGAGCAATTAGGCCCTTACTGCAAAATGACTTTTAAAATAATCTTCGAACAGGTTCATGATCTTCAGCTTCAACTGCAATCTGAGTTCATTGGATCCACCCAAGAAGAAATCCGTGAATTTTATAGACAGAACTTAAAAAAGGACGACATTAATGGTCGCACAACCTATGGAATTCACTTGGATGATTATCTGTTTCTTTTCGATGGTTTCAATTCTTTTGAATTCTGCTCTTTAGGCCAACAAAAAATGAGCTATTTGAGCCTCATATTTGCCTATATAGAGCTTTTTAGATATAAATTTAGCTCCTACCCTATTGTGCTAATTGACGATGTTTCAGGGGAGTTGGATAGCCGTCGTTGGAAGAACTTAATTGAATACCTGGAAGCGAAAAACTTTCAGGTAATAATCACGACAGCGAATGAAAATTTTAAACAAGAATTGGAAAAAATAAAAAATTCCAACAAAATTTATGTTGATGGTGGATCAATAGGAAATCTTTAATCCACGCGAAGAGAGGGAGTTCAACACATGGATCAAACGCCTGAATCAATTTCTAAGGTAAATTCAGAGTATGGCGCCGACAAGATTAAAGTCTTGGAAGGCCTAGAGGCAGTAAGAAAAAGACCCGGTATGTATATCGGCGACACTGGTGTTAGAGGATTCCACCATTGTGTGTACGAGATTGTGGACAACGCTGTGGATGAAGCACTGGCGGGGTTCTGTAATGAAATAAAAATCATTATCCACGTCGATAACTCTGTTACAGTCGTTGATGATGGTAGAGGGATTCCTGTAGACATTCACGCTGGCGAAGGTGTTTCAGCGGCAGAGATTGTTTATACTAAGCTTCACGCAGGTGGAAAGTTTAATGAAGAAGGTGGAGCTTATAAAGTTTCAGGTGGTCTTCACGGAGTTGGTGCTGCGGTTGTTAACGCAATGTCATCTTGGCTTAAGCTTGAGATAAAAAAACATGGAAAGGTTCATTCTGTTGAATTTAATGCTGGCGTAGTAAAAGCCCCTCTTAAAGTCATAGGAGAATGTGACGAGGGAGATACGGGTACGGCTGTTACCTTTAAGCTTGATCCTTCCCTATTTGAAGTTCAAGAATTTGATTATGATAGACTAGCAAATAGATTTAGAGAAATGGCCTTCTTGAATAAAGGCCTAAAGATAGCCATCAAAGATGAAAGAAATGACAAAAAAGAAACATTTCATTTTGAAGGTGGACTTGCTGAATTCGTCACTTATTTAAATAGAGCTAAAACGGCAGTTCATAAAAAGCCTATTTATTTCTTTCACTCAAAAGATGACTATGAAGTTGAAATTGCGATGCAATGGACGGATAGTTATTCTGAAACTTTGACTGGTTATGCCAACAATATCAATACACCAGGCGGCGGAACTCATATCTCGGGCTTCAAGACGGCACTCACTAGAGTAATGAATGCTTATGCCAAAGAGAACAATGTCCTTAAGGGGAAGACCTCACTTACTGGTGATGATATGAGGGAAGGTCTGACTGCTATTATCTCAGCAAAACTCGCAAATCCACAATTTGAGGGACAGACAAAAGACAAACTTGGATCTTCCGAGGTTGAAGGTATTGTTAACTCTCTAGTTGGGGAAAAATTAAAAATCTACCTCGAAGAAAATCCAGGAGTGGCAAAGACTATTTTAAAGAAGTCTGCTGATGCAGCCGCTGCAAGAGAGGCTGCTAGAAAGGCGCGTGAATTGACTAGAAGAAAGTCAGCATTGGATTTTGCAGGCCTTCCTGGAAAAATGGCCGATTGCCAATCAAAAAAGCCGGAACTATCAGAAATTTATATTGTCGAGGGTGACTCTGCAGGGGGATCTGCAAAGCAAGGTCGAGATAGAAAACATCAAGCTGTTTTACCACTTAAAGGAAAAATCCTTAATGTCGAGAAAGCTAGATACGACAAAATGCTTGGAAACGACGAGATTAAAATGTTGGTTCAGGCACTGGGAACTGGTATTGGTAAGGATAATTTTGATGTCAGCAAACTTCGCTATCATAAGATTGTAATCATGACCGATGCGGACGTCGACGGAAGTCACATTCGTACTCTATTGCTCACTCTTCTTTATAGACAATTCCCTGAGCTTATCGAAAGAGGTTATATTTATATTGCCCAGCCACCTTTGTTTAAATACAAAAAAGGGAAATCTGAAAGGTATTTAAAAGATGAGAAAGCTCTTGAGAAATATCTAATTTCTGTAGCCTTAGATGATGCAACAGTGAAAATTGATGGAAATGACGAGCCTGTGGAGGAAGTAAAGAAGTTATTGAATAAATACAAGTCTTACTACTCTCACTTGAACTCTTATGATCGCCACTTTGATAAGGATTTTCTAAGCAAAATCATTGAACAAAAAACTTTGGATGTTCAGTCCATGAAATCTAAAGAAATGCTTCAAAAAATTGTGGCTGAACTTTCTAAACATTTTGCAAAGACTGAAAAAACCTCTTTGAAAAAGTATGATTTTCAAATTGAAGAAGATCCAAAGCACGACTCTCACTTTTTGATCGTGACTGTTTCGAACTCTTTGAGGACCAAAAAATTTAAAATTACTTCTAACTTTGTGGATTCTGCTGAGTATCAGGATCTGATTAATCACTTTGAAGGGATTAAGAAAAATCTTTCTTCATCCTTTGAGATTGAGACAGACAAAAACTCGGAAACTTTCGAAAATCTTAACCAATTTTCTGAATATGTTGTTTCTTTGGCCAAACAAGGTGCATACATCCAACGATATAAGGGTCTTGGTGAGATGAATCCGGAACAGCTTTGGGAAACCACAATGAATCCTGAAAACAGAACTTTAATGCAGGTAACTATAGAGGATACTATTGATGCTGATCAGGTGTTTTCCGTTCTTATGGGCGACAATGTTGAACCTCGTAGAGAGTTTGTGGAAAACAATGCATTGAATGTTAGGAACTTGGATATTTAAGAGGATAGATAAAAAATGAGCGACGAAAATAACAACACACCAGATCACAACCATGGAAACATTGCTCCTCTTCTGATACAGGACGAGATGAGAGAGTGCTTTTTAGATTACGCAATGTCGGTAATCGTAAGTCGTGCTTTGCCAGATGTTAAGGACGGACTTAAACCTGTTCACAGAAGAGTTCTATATGCAATGCATATGTTGAACAACTATCATAATAAACCATTCTTAAAATCAGCAAGGGTTGTCGGGGATGTAATCGGTAAGTACCACCCCCACGGTGACTCAGCAGTTTACGGTGCCATTGTACGTTTGGCTCAAGATTTCTCAATGAGATATCCTGTTGTCGACGGGCAAGGTAACTTTGGATCCATTGATGGGGATAACGCTGCCGCAATGAGGTATACCGAAGTAAGAATGAAAAAGCTTGCTGAGGAAATGCTTAAAGACATCGATAAAGAAACTGTTGATTGGCAACCAAACTACGATGAAAAATTCTTGGAGCCAAGAGTCCTGCCTACTAAAGTGCCAAATCTCCTTATCAATGGTTCAGCTGGTATTGCGGTTGGTATGGCAACGAACATACCTCCTCATAATTTAACTGAAGTTGTTAACGGTTTAAAAATTCTTTTGGATGAGCCAGAGACTTCAATAGACAGTCTAATGGAGGTGATTCCTGGTCCAGACTTCCCTACAGGAGCTGCCATTCACGGAACCTCCGGGATAAAGTCCGCATACCATACTGGAAAAGGTGTTATCCAAATTCGTGCTAAGGCCGATATTGAGATTCACGGGAAACAGGAAAGAGAAAGAATCGTAATCAACGAAATTCCGTATCAAGTTAATAAAGCGAAACTTATTGAAAAGATTGCAAAGCTTGTTAATGACAAAGATCTAACTGGAATTAGTGATATTAGAGATGAGTCAAGTAAGCTCGGTATTAGAATAGTTATTGATATAAAGCGTGGAGAGCCTGCTAATATTATTCTAAATAAGCTCTATAAAATGACACAACTGCAGGTGTCCTTCGGTATTATATTCCTTTCAATCCATAATGGTCAGCCTAAAGTTATGAATTTGAAAGAGCAGCTTCAATGCTTTATCGACCACAGACGTGAAGTTGTTATTAGAAGGACCATGTATGAGCTTAAGAAGGCAAAGGCCAGAGCTCACATTCTGGAAGGACTTAAAACAGCTGTAGAAAATATAGACGAGATTGTTGAACTTATTAAAAAGTCGGAAGGCCCATCTCAAGCTAAGTCTAAGTTGATCGCCAATTATAGTTTATCTGACATTCAGGCCCAGGCAATTTTGGATATGAGGCTTCAAAGGCTTACTGGTCTAGAGAGAGATAAAATTATTGCTGACTATGAAGCAATAATGAAAGAGATCGCTAGACTTGAAGAAATTCTTGATTCCGAAGAGCTTATTAAGGGCATAATTAGAGAGGAGTTCGAAGAAATACTTGAGTCATACGGCGATGAGAGAAGAACAGAAATCATAGCGAAAGCAGATGAAATTCAAATTGAAGATCTGATTGCAAATGAAGAAGTTATCGTAACAATCACTCACAAGGGGTACTTAAAAAGAATGCCGCTTGATACCTACAAAGCTCAAAAACGCGGAGGTAAAGGTGTGAAAGGAAGCGGTACCGAGGATGATTTCTTTACGAGCATCTTCACTGCCGAAACCCACGATCAGTTAATGTTTTTTACGGATAAAGGAACTGTCTACACCCTAAAAGTTTACCAAATTCCAGAGGGTAGCAGGACCAGCAAAGGAAGAAATATTGTCAATTTAATTCCTTTAAAACCCAATGAAAAAGTTCGTGAAATAGCGACTGTGCCAAAAGATTTTGAAAAGCACTATTTAGTTATCGCAACAGAAAAAGGCATCATCAAAAAGTCTAAGCTCTCTGAGTACTCTAATGTTAAACAGTCTGGAATTAGGGCCATTAAAGTGCAAGATGATGATTCCGTTTTAAGCGTAAGAGTTACCGATGGCAGTAAAGACGTGCTAATGTGCTCTTCTTCCGGAAAGATTATTAGATTTGCAGAGTCTGATTGTCGTCCAATGGGTAGAGTTGCCCAAGGTGTTAAAGGTATAACTTTAAATGACGATGAAAAAGTAATCGGAATGGAAATCATCGAAGATGGCGTTGAAATTTTAAGTGTAACCGAAAGAGGTTATGGGAAACGCTCTTCTACTTCCGAATACAGAAAACAATCAAGAGGCGGCAAGGGTATTATCGCCATGAAGTTGAACGACAAGACCGGAGAAATTGTTCAAATTAAACCTGTCAGCGAAAGTGATGATTTGATGATTATCACCAATAGTGGACAGGTTATCAGAACAAAAATTTCAGGAATATCACTTCTTGGCAGAAACACTCAAGGTGTTCGATTGATCAACCTTAAGGATGGCGAAGCGGTTGTGGCTGTGGAGAATATTCTAGACTCTGATGAAGAATCTGATAGCTAACCTAATATTAATTGTTTTTATGTTGTCCGGTTGTGATTTCACCTCCGGACTCCATAAAGACATTCTTAAAGCTCAAGAATACATCACAAATCAACAGTTTTCACAGGCCGTTGAGATTTACGAAGAAATTCTAAAAACCAAACCTTCTAAAACAATCCAAATTAAGATTAATTACCAACTAGGTGAAATTTACTCCCTTTATTTAAATGATTCTGGAAAGGCACTAAAGCACCTACAAAAGATTATTGATTCTTCAAATGAACCTCTTTGGCAAAAGAATGCTATGGAAAAAATGGGAGGGATCTATTTTGAAAAATTTAAGAATTACTCCAAGGCCAGAAACGCCTATAAAAGTTTAATGGATTTTTTGCCAAAGCTTGAAAAACAGGAATTTTACACGTTCCGGTATGCTCTTTGCGAATTTCATTTAAAGAATTATTCAATTAGTGACAAAATTTTTAAAAATTTGAGTAGGAATTCCAAAAGTGAAATTGGTATTGAAAGTTTCTACTACTTGGGTCTTGCAAAATTTTACGTAAAGGATTGGGACGCGGCTGTTAATTATTGGTTTGAGTTTTTAAAAAGAGAAAAAAGAAAGGACAAAATTGTTCAAGCGAAATTTCTTATTGCTAACGCATATGAAAGCGCTGAAAAGTTAAAAGAGGCCTATAATATTTATTATTCAATAATTGGTGAATATCCAAATCCCGAGGTTATAGAGAACCGCTTAAATTCCCTTTATGAGAGAAGAGTCGCAAGGAAAAGGTAATGGATAAAAACTTATTGGCCGTTATGGGCCTGGCACTGGCATTACCTACAAGCATTCTTGCAGTTGCAGCAGTTGTTTACCAATTGATAGAAAAAGAAATAATTGGAAATATGGCAGGTCTTGGAATCATTCTAGCCGTTATATTCAATATCTTCTTTCTGATGTTTAAGCATTTGCGAAAAAACAGAGAAAAATCTGATGAATAAAAGTATTTATACCGTACTATCCCTATTGAATTTTGGATCTATGCTCTATTTTACGAAAATGGACCCTATCTTCCCTATTGTAATTTTTTATCTAGGAGTATTGGTAAATCAGATTTTTCTAGTTCTTGGAGTTAATGCGTTAACAAATTCTCAGAAAAAATCTTTTCTTCTGGTTGTTAAATTCTTTATTCTGGCCGCGGTCTTTGTTTATGCGATGCAAACAATGTCAGAACACTTAATAATATGTCTCCTAACCTACATATTTCAATTGATTATTCTTGCCTTTAGTATTAAAAGTGATAGTAAAAAAAATTAAGGAAATATACCAATGAAGATGTTTATAGCTTTGATTTCAGGCTTAATTTCAACCTCTGCTTTTGCTGCAGGTGGTTTCACTTGGTTAGGCGGAATTGCCCATAGCCTACATTTACCAGGTCACACAGTTACTTTTGCATTTGTATGCTTGTTGTTTTTAGTTGCAGGCTTCGTTTATAGAGCAAAAGCTTCTTCTATAGAGGCCGGAATAGTGCCAGATAGAGGAATGAGTTTTAGAAACGTTTTTGAGTCTTTTGGTGACTTTTTGTATGATCTTGCAAAAAATATTATGGGCGAAAAAGACGCTAAAAGATATTTTACCCTTTTGATCACAATCTTTATGGTTATTTTCTTCAATAACCTTATTGGAATTATTCCAGGATTTCTTCCACCAACAGATAATCTTAACACTACTTTGGCCATGGGTCTTTTCGTGTTCCTTTTTTACAATTATCAAGGGATTAAAGTGCAAGGTCTTGTTGGTCACATTAAGCACTTTTTAGGTCCTGTAATTGGCCTTGCGCCATTAATGTTGATCATTGAGTTGATCTCTCATGCTGTAAGACCTATCTCTCTTGGTTTAAGGCTTAAAGGTAATATGGAAGGTGACCACCTGGTTCTTTCTATTTTTTCTGACTTGGTGCCTTACCTAGTTCCAGTGCCTTTTTATGCTCTTGGAATTTTTGTAAGTTTCATTCAAGCATTTGTATTTACACTATTAACTATGATTTATATCGGAACCGCTGTTGAACACCACGATCATGGTGATCATTAATCAGGTTCATTAACTTTAAAGGAGAATAAAATGGAAGCTAACGCAATGTATGCACTATCTGCTGCTTTGGTACTAGGAATTGTTGGATTTGGTGGAGCTCTTGCTCAAGGTAAGACTGCTGCTGCAGCTCTTGAAGGAATCGCAAGAAACCCAGGTGCTCAATCTAAAATTCAAACACCAATGATTATTGGTCTTGCACTAATCGAATCACTTGTTATCTACGCTCTAGTTATCGCATTTACTTTGGCTGGAAAGATAGCTTAATAATTTTTTAAATTTAAAAAACAAACAACCCCGTGAATGCGGGGTTTTTTTATTTCCAACTTATCACTTCTTCCAATAAATAGATCATTCCCTGATAGCTTGCTTTGTTTTTTCCGTACAGGTCAAAGGCCGTGCCATGGTCCACGCTTACCCTTCTAAAGGGCAAACCAAGCGTGAGGTTAATACCTGTTAGTCCATTTAATCTTTTGAATGGGGCCAATGCTTGGTCATGAAAAGGAAAAATGAACAATGTTGTATCTTTTTGTGCATTAAAAAGAATTGTATCGCCAGGAATTAGACCTCTTATTTTTAGCCCCGGATAAGCTTGTTCTATTTCAATAACTACATCTTGAAGTTTAGAATCATATCCACTTATGATGCCATCCTCTCCACAATGTGGATTTAACCCTGCAATGAAAACTTCCTCAATCTGCTTTATTTTAAGGAAGTGATCAATACTGGCCTGTACCCTTTGTTTAAAATTTGATGGCGTGAGATTAGACTCTATATCTTTTAAGGCAATATGATCAGTAAGTAAGGCGACGTTGAAATGTGGCGCTACAAAGCTCATGATTACTGCTTGTTCTGGAAACATATGTCTCAAGTAGTCTGTATATCCTCTATAGACTCTATTATTGCAGACAATCTGGTCTTTTGAGCTTGGTAGTGTCAACAATATATCATTGTTCTCCATCCTCTCTAGTGCGGTATTCAAACTGTCCGTTGTTTGGGAAAGGAGGGCTCCTACAAAATTCACTTTCAACTTATTTGAGAGAATCACCACGTGATCACGATCTATTTGGAAAGGTAAGTTTGAAAGAGTAAGGCACTCTTCAAGAGTGGACTTGTTGCAATAGAGAGTGAAGTGCTGCTGATGGGATTTTTTTAAACAAATAAAAGATTTTAAAAATATCTCAAGGCCAACTCCCCTCTCATGTCCTTGAGTTACATGAATCATAATCAAATATTTTCTAGAATATAATAATTAGACTCTTCACGTTCAAACCAATTCTCAATTATGGATTTGGATCTGCTCATAAAAAGCTGATTGTATATTTGTTCTTTCATTTTTAGAAATTCTTGCGATTCGGTAAGGTCTTTTGTTTTTACGTAAAACACATGAACAACACCATCGCGGATATAAGGTTTTGTAAATGCGCCCTCGTTGGTGTTTTTGAGAATCTTGCTGAGCTGGCTAGGAAGATCTTCCCCGCTTAACTTTCCTAAATCATTGGTCTCTATGTTGCTTAGCTCATTTGGAAGTTGTCCGGTCTTTTGGTACTCTTCTAGAACCACAGGAAGTCTTTTGACCTGTTGTTTGCTCAACTTTGATTCACTAATAGAAAAGTCGAGGAGATGATATTTAAAAGAAAGTGCGCTGTTATCTGATTTTAAGTTGTAGTAGAAGTTTTTAATTTCTTGCTCTGTTATGTTAACTAAAGGAACAATGACGCGAGTATTGAATAAATTATATTCCATCGCTTCTCTAATTAATTCAAAATACTCATTGAAAGTTAGGCCTTTAGACTCAAGGAAGTTTAAAAGATCGGATCTTTTTAGGCCAAGTCTTCTTTCTGTCTCATTAATCCTGGACTCCACGCTATCATCACTTATAACAAGACCCATTTCGGAAAGCTTATCTTTTATAATAAATTGCCTTTGTAAAAGATCTAGGACTTCTTTTTCAGAATAGCTCGTCTGGCTGTAGATTAATGGAGATATCTCCCTACGCGCTTCAACAGTACTTTTGACTCTACGAACCTCTGAGAGTGAATATACTTTTTCATTGATAACGCCAGCTATTTTATCCAATAGCTTGGCGCTTACAAAAGATTGGGAAAATAATAAAACTAGGGCGCAGGAGAAGATTTTTTTCATGTTTATCTATTTTAAATTCTTTTTAAAGACTTTGATTTTAGCCTTTTTCTTAAGATTGTCGAAATAGTTACCAACTATTTTATCTCTTTTAATATCATAGATAATCTTCTTGTACATGTCGGTATTGATTTGTTCAGCTGTTTTCTCACCTAAGATTTTAACAATGTGAAACCCGTATTGAGTCCTGAATGGGCCAACAATTGTATCCTTCTTCTTACCTTTGATGTTTTCATAAAATTCAGGAGATAGCCTAGTGTGGGGCAAATAACCAAGATCCCCTCCATCAACTGCAGTTGAAGATTGTGAGTATCTTAAAGCGTAATCAACAAAAGTATCTGGTTTTTTAACAACCTCAGAATGAACTTTTACGGCCTTCTCATAAGATTTCTTCACATCTTCCTCTGTTGGAATTGCTGGAAGTCTAAAAAGGATGTGGGCTGTTCTGTATTCAGGGTGGTTTTTATAATATTGTTTAACTTCTTTGTCGCTAACTTTAATCTTCTTAAGCTCACCTTCAAGGTCTTTTGATATTTGAGCGTGATACAAAATATCGTTCATCTTGTTAACAACTACAGGATCTTTATGAAGTTTGTTGGATCTCGCTCGATCGATGCCAATAATTCTATTTATAAGGTCGTCCAAGGATGACTCAAGAGTGACTTTCTTCTGGCCGCGAACAAATTTAAGGTTGTCTTGATGATATTTGTATAGAGTGGATTGTTTAATCTTTTTGCCGTTAACAATAGCGACAACTGAATCATTTTTTTCGTTTGCAAAAGATAGGTTTGCAAAAAGTAAGCAAGCTGTAATTAAAATTCTCATTATAATGTTCCTGTGAATGAGGTTGAACTATACCTGTGTAATAAAAACGCTAACATGGATCGATTTGCTGCGCAATATGTTTTGAGAATTCTAGTAGAGTGGACGGCTCAACTATTTCAGCAAACTTGCACTGTACACTGAAGTCGGGATTGATTTTGTATATCTTAGGTCTCTCCATGAAAAAGGCAATGACCTTGTCTCTTAGCTGACCTTTTTGCTCAAGCTCGTCCTTATTAAAACCTAAGGTGATGATTTTCTTCCCTACTTTGACGCTTTTCAAACTAATGCGGGACAAATGAATGCGGCTTTCTAATATTAGGATTAAATTGCTCAAACTTTGAGGATGAAGACCGTATATATCCTGTAACTCTTCACCAATAGATTCCAAACTCTCAACAGAGTTTGCGTTGGAAAGTCTCTTATAAAATTTTAAACGACTCCCTGTGTCGGTAATATAAGTTTCTGGGATGTTGGTGTGAAATGGAGTTTGCATCTCTATAAGTTGTTTATGAGATATCGTTTCATTTTTGATTTCTGCAATGGCCTCTTGTAAGAGCTCCATGTAAAGCTCAAGACCTATATTTCCAATGTGACCGGATTGCTCGGCTCCAAGTATGTCCCCAGATCCCCTGATTTCCAAATCAGATGTGGCCAGTGAGAAACCAGCGCCTATATCAGCATAGGTTTGCAGTGCTCTTAATCTTTTTGTTGCGACACTTGATAAAAGCCTATCATGGGGAACCATAAAATAGGCGTAAGCTTTTTTATCAGAACGACCAATTCTGCCTCTAAGCTGATGCAGCTGAGATAGGCCATAGGTGTCCGCCCTATCAACAATCATTGTATTGGCAGAAGGAATATCAATCCCAGACTCAATAATTGTGGTAGAGACAAGGACGTCAAATTTTCTTTCGTAAAATTGGGTAATGCGCTTTTCAAGTTCTTTTTCAGGCATTTGTCCATGAGCAAACATAACTCTCGCATTGGGAGAGAGCTTTTTAATTTTACCAGTAAACTCCTCCATATCATGGACTTTGTTATGAACAACAAAAACTTGCCCTCCTCTGGTGAGCTCCTTATCAATTGCTCTTTGCAATGTGACTGGATCTTCTTTAATCAAGTAAGTTTTAATTGATTGTCTTTTTGGAGGTGGCGTTTGTATAAGCGAGAAATCTTTGATTCCAAGAAAAGACATTTGAAGTGTTCTAGGAATAGGTGTAGCCGTCATAGTAAGACAGTCTATGTTCTGTTTTAAAGTTTTGAGTTTTTCTTTGTGTGACACACCAAATCTTTGTTCCTCATCAATAATCAAAAGTCCAAGATCTTGGAATTTTACTTTGTCTGAAAGAAGCTTATGTGTACCTACAATAATATCTATTTTTCCTTCTTCAAGATTGGCCAGAATCTGATTGGTTTCTTTTGTGGATTTAAACCTTGAGACGTATGCGATATTAACTGGAAAATCTTTAAAACGCTCAATCATTGTATTGTAGTGTTGAAATGCCAATACTGTGGTTGGGACGAGCACTGCAGTTTGTTTGTGATCAAGAACAGCTTTAAACGCTGCTCTCATCGCTATTTCCGTCTTTCCAAATCCCACGTCTCCACAGATCAAACGATCCATTGGCTTTTCACTAGTCATATCATCTAGAACATCATGAATCGCTTTGATTTGGTCTTCTGTCTCTTCAAAAGGAAACTTTCTTTCAAAGTCTTCATAAATTTCATCAGGTTGAGAAAATCTAAAACCTTTCTTCAACTCTCTTTGGGCCTGGAGTTCAATCAGATCAAAAGCTAGTTTCTTAACCGATTTGGAGGCCCTTTGCTTTTCTAAGTCAAACTTCTTTGACTTGAGATTTGCAACTTTCACAGTTGCGGTGGAACTAGAATGTTTTTGAATTAAATCTAATTTATATACAGGCACATAAACTTTATCATTGTCATGGTATTCCAAAACGATAAAGTCACCCTTTTGAGTGCCAAGTTCGATAGTTTCCATTCCAAGATACTTTCCAATTCCATGTGCCTTGTGAACTACAAAGTCACCTACATTAAGGGATGCCAATTGGTCAGCAAAAACATCTTGAGTCTTTTTTGTTCTTTTCTTTGTCTTTGAAACTTTATGGATAAAAAAGTCTGATTCGGAAAGAAAGTAAAGTTGTTCGTTGGAGTATACAAAGCCAGCGCTAAGATCAAAGTTTAAAAACTTTATATGTTCCACCTTATTGGCGTCGTATGTTTTTAAAATATGTTTAATTTTCTCTAAGGTGGCTTCATTTTTATAAACTATCCAAACTTCTTTAGCATGTGCCTTTTCTAGAATGTTTTGGAAAAGGGCCTGGATAAAGTCTTTTTTGTTAGTTTTAGAGCTGACAAGGTTTGTATGACTTAAATATGTCTGTAAATGCTCTAGGTTGATATTTACCGTTTGCTCGTATTCATCATTTAAGTCAGTGCTAAAAGAAATGTCATTAATATTAAAACTTTCTACTTCGTGGGGAGTGTCAAAAAAATATAGATCTTCTGGGTTGGGGAATAGATCTTGAGAATCCTCTTGTTCTAAAGAAAGTTCATAAAGACCTGAGTATTCCTCTAAATTCAGATTAAACGATTTTAGTGCCTCTTCCTTGTTGAAGTAATGAAATGTAGAGGTATTGGACAAAAGTTTAAATAGAGATGTTACCTCATTAAAAAATAAAGAAAAAAACAGCGGGTAGTTTGGCGGAAAAGAGGCATCGTCTAATTTGTCAAAAAAGCTATCTCTAAGTTCTCTTTTATATCTATGATTAAGTGGTGGCCTAGGAAGTTTACTTTTAAAGTTAGTAATATTTTCAGCGTTTATTGCCTGCCCGGACATGGGATAAACAGAAATTTGTTCCAAAGGTTTATTCTTATTCGTTCGCATTGTGGCAGGATCAATTTCAAAGATCTCTTCAATCATGTCGTCAAAATAATGTATCCTAAATGGATTCCCTGAAAGCGGGTACAAATCGAATATTTCACCCTTCTTTGAAAAGGTGCCAGGCTCTTCGGTTGAAGGCATTGATTGATATCCCATAGAAGTTAGCCTGGAAGCAAGATCTTCTGGTGAAATAATGTCACTTACTTCAATTGTTAAATTCCCTGTGGTGAAAAAACGTTGTTTCGGAACTTTAAGCATAATGGCGCTTAAAGTCGTTACAATTAAATAAGGCTGTTGGGTGTTGTGCAGCTTGTTTAGTGAAAGAAGCCTGTCGTTTAAACTTCTTTCAGAACAGAAAGCTCCACTGTATATGTTTTGACCTAAATCCGGATAATAAAGAGTTGGTTGAAAGGATTTAACTGAGGCGAAGAACTTTTCTGCTTGTTCTTCATGCTCAAAAACATATACCTGATGCTTTTTATCACTTTTAATGGACTGTCTTATGAACTTTTCATACAGCAGAAACCATTGTTCTTCACTTACTCCGTTAATTGTGAAGCTGGTATCAGGATTAGATCTACGATGTTCCAGAATTTTAGATTCAAGTTTTAGTTTCATGAATAAGACTTTTTTAATTCAATTTTCCATTATACACTATGCTAAGTTCTTAAAATAGCGATTTAAGTTAAAAGTAATAACATGGATGTTAAAAATTTTTCTATATTACTGGGGATCATATGTTTGTTTTCCCTTTTTTTCACCTCTTTATTTGTGAGGCCTGAAAAAGAGTGGAGAAGAAAAATTTTTACCGAGGCGCAAATTAATTATAGAAATTACTTATTAAGTCTATCCAACATTTTTCTAGGCGCAATTCTTTTTGATCATATATTCATAAATAGATTGGAGCTTGACCCAATAATTGTCTTCTCAATATTAGGTTTTTTACTTTACTCCAATCTTCCAGCATTCGGGAGAGGCAATGGTCGACTATAGCTACCTTTTAGGTGGAATGGTGTTAACTGCTTTCTTACCTATGATCTCAGCTTTTTTTTCTTTTTTGCCTAAACTATCACAGATTAGAAAGGGCACAGGGGTGGTTACCCAAGCAAACTTGGCTACGGCCAGGAATGTTGTTGGCAGTATTAAGTCTAAAGAGTGTGTATCTCTTGAAGTGTTTTTTATGTATATAACTCTGTCGGCCCTATCAACATATGCTTTCTCCTTTTTGTTTAAGGTTTTCACCTATAAGCTGTCTCTTGTTGCCACAGAACTATTTTTTACATTTACAGCTTTATTTACTTTTTCATCTCTTACAATATTTACATTGATAAAATTTTATAAAGCAACGAGGGTTAATCTGGGTGAACAGGTGCAATATTCAGCGTTGGGTTTCACCTCACTATTGCTAGTTTTCACAAGCGCTGCGGCAGGCGGGCTAGAAAGAAGTTTTGACATTTTGGACTCAGTTCTAATTTTAGCATTCCAAGTAGTTCTTTATTTTTGTTTCTTAAGAAATATTGAAAGAAGAGATTTTTCCGATGCGTTCGAGTTTAGAGTTTTGTCCTGTACAAGAATGGCGCTAAATGCAAGTTTCATATCTCTAATACTAATTTCATCCAACCTCTTTTTAAAAAATGAGTTTTTTATAGCACTGTTGCTAAGCGTTTTATTTATTGAGGTTTTCATGAACGTTGTAAAGTTTGAATCGGTGGAAATGAAATCACATTATATTAATAAAAATATAGATAAGATCATTGTAAGCTTCCTTACAGTAGTTTTGGCTCTGAAGGTTATCTAAGATGTTTGAATTATTTTTAGGGTTTCTAATTTTAATTTTAGGTTTAGTGTCCTTTGGTGCTAAAAGTCTTAGGTTAGCCTTAGGTGCAGACCTCTGCATAAGTTTTTTAATGTTGATTTTATTATCCACTCACCTACCTGCTTCAACATCTCTGATAATATTCACAATTTTGGTGCTGTTCAATTTTTGCTATTTTACTTCAAAAAAGAAGAGCATACCCATAGCGAGAGTTGAAAGTAAAAATAAACCTATCAAAATCGCAAATTGGACAGTTGCTACAATTCTTCTGTCCATTCTAAGCTATTTTGTTTTCAGCTCTAATGACCTAAATGTTTCCTGGAATATTGTTCAGAAAGATCAATATAATATATTGCTTTCCATTTTTATTTTGGTCATGTTTTTTAGAGGAGGTCAAAAGTGGAATTAGTCTTATGTGTTCTACTACTTTTGGGTTTTCTCAATTTTTTTGGAACAAAATATGTTTCCAGTAGATATAAAGCTATAGTGTACTTTGGGCTTTTTTTGATCATCTTTAGCATCACAAAGGATCCAAATATTAAAAACTCTAGCAGTGAAATTGTTTACTTTTTTATAGCCGTCTCTTTACTAGGTTTTGGCGGACTCTATACTTATTTGTTTAAACATCAAAGCGAAAACCCCGAAGACTTAAATGATTTTGACGATTAGCATTCTAACCTTCCTATTTCTTTTCTTGTTCAAGTCACGTGAAAATCTGGCAATGGCGATCTATTGTGGGCTACTTCCATTTGCGATGTATTTTGAGCAAACGGCTTTGTTCGGTCAGAGTATAGCTGTGGAGTTTTATTTAATAAGTATAACGACCATACTTCTAGCTTGTTCATTTGGAATCAAACATTACAAAGACATTTCTTTTCAATTGAAAAATGCAGCACCAATATTGCTGTTTTTGGGTTTGAGCTCAATACAAAGCGATCTTGCATATTTGATATGTATATTTGGTTTGTATCTTATCTTTTGTCATAACCAATATGTTAAGCTTGAAAAACCACTATACGATTATTGGCCTCTGTATTTATTATCAATTAGTTTTATACAAATTACACTTGAATATGGCCTTCCTTCGATTGGCTATGAAAAAACTGTGATTGTAGGCTTGCTGGTTATTGGCATTTTTCACAACCTATTGTTGCAAAGGCTGGAAAGCTTTTTGATATGTATGGCCATAAGTTTATTAGCAATTAATGTTTTTGATTTAAAGATCTCGGCCACAATAACTGTCTGGATATTTTTGAACATGATAGTGTTCTTAAAACTGAATAAGGATATTAGAGACAAAGTGGAAACCCATTGGAAGCATTACAAAAAACTTAAAGATATCTGCATCTTTTGGGAATTAAAAACAAACTTAAAACAAATGGATTTGAATAGGGCTTTAGTTAAAAAGGAAGAAGGAGATCAAAACTCAAAAAGTCTTTTTTTAGCCCATGACATTGAGAATATCCAGTTAATAAATCTAAAGGTATTGGTATTTATTGCAGCATTTGTTTTGTTTGTAACCTTAGGGAGCTTTTAATGCTTAATCTGTTATTTTTAATTGCAGGGATCAGCTCTTCAATAAAATCTCTGAGGGCGTGGAAACACTTTTATTTATGTGTTTTTGGAGTAGCTTCTCTATTTGCTTTTTATTTAACTTACGGTTATGAAGGGTACTCTTTAACGTGGGGTTCGGTGGTAAACGTTTCCATGCCTCCCAACTCCTATTCTCTTTACTTTTCTGTGGTTGTTATCCTCTCTTTAGGCTTTTTCAAGTTTAAGACTAAACAGGCCGCTGGAATAGCAATCTTAGCTCCTATCGTGGTTCAAAACGCATCACTCTTATTGCTTGGGCTTGTCTTAATTTTAGCAGAGGCATTAGATAGAAATTATAGATCAATTCTTAGGGCCTTGTTCTCACTTATTTTTGGTATATTATTTTTCTCTGAGACTGGAACGATTGCCTCTATTAATGTCTATGCTTATTTTGGCGCTTTTTGTTTAAGTGTACTTGCATTATTTATAAATAATAGCTCAAGCTTAAAAAGCTCTTCAGGTAGTGCGATGTTTAACGCGTTACTTATCCCAGTTTTGATTGTGAAACTTGCACAGGCACTCGCCTTCTCAAGCACTCCTATTATAATTTTAGGATGTATTCTTCTTTGTATCATTTGTATAAACACATTTAAACAAAGTCTAAGCGTGTCGTTATCACTTGCCTCACTTTTAAGCTTGGCTTTTCTTAGTAGAAACTATGACCACTTTTTAGTGTTGATAGCTGCTGTTGGTACAATGCTTCCTTGGTTGGGAGAAAGAGTGGTTCTGGCCAATTATTTAAAAGCATTACCCTTTCTAGCTGTAAGAGTTGTTTTGGGTTTAATAATCTACATTTTGTTAAGAGTTATGTTTATATGGGACATTACCCTATTTTCTTTATCCATTCTTCTGCTGTTTTTGTTATCCGGTACGATAAATAAAAGTATCTTCAATTTTGCAAAGAGTATCGAAGGAAGATCATTAACAGCCATCGTGGGTTTTATCTTTGTTTGTCTAACAGTTGGCGTGAGGAGCCTATTTTAATGGAAGTCTCTATCATTAATATTGTTTTTTTCCTGAATTGTGTTTTAGCTGCAATTCTAAGGAATTACAAAAAGGCCGTTGGATTGCTAATAGCAATGGTCAGTCTACTGTTTGTATTAATATATTTTGGATTTATTGGCTGGCAGGATAATTCATCACTTTTACTGGCATCTGGGGTCGGATTTTTCTATTTGTTGCATGAATTTCTTAAAAAGGAAGCAGGAGTCCAAAGGGAGTTATCGATATTCTTTGGCTTTTTCCCATTATTATTAGTGACATCTTCAAACTTATTAACCTTTTCAGTTTTTTTATTTATTTTTGAAGCCTTTAAGGCCCTTACCTGGTGGAATTCTAAGGGGGATGAGGCGAAGTGGCTTCAAAGACTCCAATATGTCGATAGCTTAAAGTTCTTCGTAATTTTCATATCTCTCTTTTTCGCAATGGTGTCTTTTGATCAGATTGAAATTCCAAGTAGAGTCCTGCCAGATAAGACAACATTAGTGGTGCTTGGTACTTGGTTTTTTCTAGGGACTCTATACTTGGGTGTGGTTGATAGTATTAAGGACATGAAAAGAAAGATTCACAAATCTCATGAGTCAAACCCTAATCTTTTTATTGTGCTATCACATTGTTTTATACCCCTGCTTGTGATGGTGAGAGTTCATGGGCTGATGGAAAATATGGATTTCGATCTTTATCAAGATGGACTGCGTTTAACATCAGTGCTTGTCTTTATGACGATATTAAATGTTATTCTAGGTTTGAAAGAGCGTAATTCGAAGTATATAGAATACTATAAAATCATATTTCTACTCACAACTCTGTTATTTCTATTCTTGGGAGATTTCTCAATAGTTATGTTTATGACTTTGAATCTATTTTGCTCAAGCTTTGCTTATATTCTTGAAGTTAAAGATACCCCAAAGCTAAAACAGTTGGGTGGATTTCTACTAACACCATCCCCGTACTCCCCTATTTATATTTTTATCGTGTTTCATGCCTTTAACTACGAAGGTCCTTTAAACATTTGGTTGCGTGCCGTTATACTGGCAGGCCTGTTATTGGGCTATAATTTAAAAGGAAAGCAAACCGGTTCCTTATTGATGACTCGTAATTCCAGTGACTTATTGCCTGTGGCAGGGCTGGCCCTCTTTGTCTCAATCCTTTTTATTGCTAAAATAGCTTTATGAAAAAGTACCGAATTCGTCTCTTTGAAAAAAGGGTTATTGGTCCATTTACACTTGTTGAAATTAAATCCCTTTTTAACAAGTCCAGAATCACTGGCAAAGAGAAGTTTCAGGAATTCCCTGTAGGAGACTGGGTATCGGCTAATGAGATTCCTGAACTCAAACAACTATTCAGTAATGAGTTAGAAAGCGATCCCACGTTCGTAAGAAAACTTAGTGATTTCGGGTTCGAAACAAATACGAACAAAGACCTTTCTTTTCCGAAAGAGTTTGAGTTTGAAAATGAAGTTACCGCTATGACTCCGCTTAGTGCATCAGATGAGAAAGTTGAACCTTCCGAAGTGGATGAACCTGAAGATGAGGAGGAGAAAACCCAAATCTCTCGATTTAACAAAGAAGAACTGGAAGACTTTGATAAAACTAGAATCAACCCTTCAACCATCGAATATTTAGAAAGAGAAAAGCGAAAAAAAGCTGAAGAAGAGGCCAATAAAAAGAGAGAGAAAGAAAGAGAAGAAAAGGAAGAGGCTCCTGTTGATTATGATGCAGATGCTACACAAGTTGTATCCCTTAACGACTTAAAGAAAGAGTTGACTGAAGATGTTGAAAATAGCGAGAAAGAACTTGTTGAAGAAGCAGCTTATAAAGAGAAACTAGAGGCCAAAAAGGAAAAAAGAAAAGCTAAAGTTGAAAAAGAGGAGCCGACAGAATCAACACCTGATAAGAAGAAGCCAATTGTAATTATAGCAGCTGTTGCAATCCTTGTTGTTTTACTTTTTCCCGATGAAAAGAAAAAGAAAACATCTAATAAACTGATCATAAAATATCCTGAGATATCTTTTCCCCAACAATATGAAAGTCCAGATAAGGAGAAGGCCAAGCTCCTTTTTCAGAAAGGAATGACAGAATATCGAAAAGGCGATTACAAATCTAAAATTAAGGCCTCAAAGTATTTCAGATCATCTGTTGAAAACAGTTTTAAAAATAATCCTGCTTCATCCTGGCTCATTTTAACATACTCAGAACTGTTGCCTCATTCTGAGAACAAAAACTATGATGCCAATAGGATTTTTAAGTTAATTCAGATCTTTAATTCAAACGCGTTAAAAGACCCCACTCTCGTAGCTGGAATGGCCCTTTTCTATCTTAATATTGATAAGGCAGAGGCGGCGGTCAAAGTTGTTGAGAAATTTAACACCATAAAAACGAACAAGCCTACAATAGAACTCTTTTCGGTCTACCTCAAGTCACTATTGGAAAGTGGTGATGCTCTTAAAGCAAAATCTGTAGAGCAAAAATTAAAAGGCGTGAAAAATAAAAGTCTTCTGGTCTATATAAATTTGTTTGACTATTACAAATTTAAAAATGAATTGCAGCAAGCTGCCGACATCATTTTAGAAGCTGAGAAAAAGGGCCATAAAGAGACGGCACTCCTATTAAGAAAAGCCCATCTACTTTTGTATAACGAAGATTTTGAATCTCTGAGCGCACTCATGAAAATCGTTGCGAATAGAAGAGCTGAGAACTCAAAACTGTACTACTCTCGATACCTTGAATACAAAGCTCTCCTACATTCAAAACAAAGTGAACCGGCAAGAGCACTTGCTTCTTTTAAGAAAGCTTTGGAGATTAATGAGTCTCTCGAGCTTAGGTCAAGGTTGGCAGCCTTGGAAGCAAACTCTTCCAATGAAGTTAATGTTTTAATAAATGAAAGCAAGGCGGTTAAGCTCATTGCTGACTCTAAGTCTCACATGGCAAGTGGCAATTTTAAGTTTGCTTTTAAGGACGCTTTAGAGGCTTCTAGACTTGCGCCAAATTATCTTCCCGCCCAACTGCATCTTGCTGGTCTTCAAATAGAAAAAAGTTTCTATGGTGAAGCTCTCAAATCATTGGAAAAACTTTATGATGAGCATCCCCAAAATCCAAAAGTTGTGTTCAAACTGATTGATGCATACATTGAATCTTACAAGTTTCAAAAGGCAAAGAGGCTTATCAATATAATCTCAGCGTCAAAGATGAAGAGCCATCCAGATTACTTCTCAAAGAATGCCAAATACTATGTTTTCAAAGATGATTTCGTGCATGCGGTTGCTTGGTTGCAAAAGGCAATCAATATTAATCCATTAGATGATTACAACACCTTTCAACTTGCAAAACTATTCATAAAGTACAGAAAGTTTGAAAAGGCGAAAGTACTACTAAACAAGGTCATGGATTTGGATCCTGCAAATGTGGATTACCGTGTTGCCTATGGCGAAATTGTATATGAACAGGAGGGAGCGAACTCGGCCATTGGCTACCTTTACGATGTGCTTGAAGACTTTAAAGATAATAGCAAGCTCTTAGGTGCTATCGGTATCTACTATTATAAGAGTGGGCAGATTAAAATGTTTGAAACAACAAAAGAAAAACTACTCAAACTCCCTAGGACAGACGGTGCGCTTTTTGAGTTTTTGATCAAAGCCGCCAAACTTGATCAAAACAATGAAGCTGTTGTTGAATACTCGAAGGAACTACTCAAAATAAGACCTGGGGATTTAGAGGCAAGAATGTTTTTGGGACAAGTTTATATGGAGCTTTCAAACTACAAAGAAGCCCTTAAACAATTCAATATTATTAAGTCTAGGCTAAAAACTTATCCAAAACTACAATTCTATATGAGTAAACTTTATTTACTTACTGATAATGTGAAAAAAGCGAAAATGCTCGCTAAAGGAGAAATTCAGGGAAACCCTGGTTCCACGCATGGATATGTGCTTTTGGGCGATATCTTTAGAAAAGAGGGAAAGTTTAATGAGGCTGAGAAGAATTACAAAAAAGCACAAAAGCTAAATCCAAAAAATGTGGATGTGCTGGTGGGCCTTGCTTACATAAACTTTGTTAAGAGCCAGTATGAGATAGCATTAGATCTTTTCATTAAGGCTAAAAGACTTGAACCTGGAAGGGCTGAAGTGTATAAGCTGTTAGGCGATGTCTATAGAAAGATTGCACAAAGCTCTCTGGCCATAGAGTCCTACAAAATGTTCCTTGAGCTTTCTCCCAACACAAGATATAAAAAAGAACTTCAAAATTACATTCGTATGATGCAGTGAGGATCTAATGTTAGATATTAAATTTATAGAATCAAACTTGAACACAGTTAAAGAAAATCTATCAAAGAGAAACTTTGATGTTTCTGAAATTGATAAAATTGTATTGCTTAACACTTCAAGAAAAGAACTAACAACTAAGGTTGAAAACACCCAGGCCCAAATAAAGTCTTTATCCAAAGAAATTGGTATGAAGAAAAAAAGTGGCGAGAGTGCTGATGACTTAATGAAAGAGGTTCAGTCTCTTAAGTCCTCCATTGAAGATCAAAATACTAAGCTTGATGAAGTCAAAGAAGAACTTCAGCAAAAACTTGCTGGCGTTCCAAATCTACTTGAAGAAGATACTCCAATTGGCTCCGATGAAAATGAGAATGTGGAAGTAAATAAATGGGGTGAGCCCAAAGAGTTTTCTTTCGAACCAAAAGATCACGCTGACTTAGGTGAAGATCTGGGTATGCTTGATTTTGAAACTGCGGCCAAGCTCACTGGTTCAAGATTTGTAGTATACAAGTCCCATCTTGCAAGGCTTGAAAGGGCCATAGCCAACTATATGTTGGACTTTCACCTGGACAATGAATATGAAGAAATAATACCTCCACTAATCGTAAATGATCAAACTCTTTATGGCACAGGTCAGCTTCCAAAATTTGGAGAAGATCTTTTTAAAATTGACGGCCGTCCTTGGTACTTAATACCTACTGCAGAAGTACCTGTAACAAACCTAAAGGCGGGTGAGATTTTTGATCCTAGTGAGTTCCCAATGAAATATGTTGCTTACACTCCTTGTTTTAGAAGTGAGGCCGGTTCATATGGTAGAGATACAAGAGGCCTAATTAGAATGCATCAATTTAACAAAGTTGAAATGGTAAACATAATGCATCCAGATGAATCTGAAAAGGCCCTAACGGATATGGTTAGAAGCGCTGAGCAAATTTTGGAAAACCTTAAGTTGCCATACCGCACAGTAAGACTCTGCTCTGGGGATATTGGCTTTGGTGCTAGAAAAACTTTCGACTTGGAAGTTTGGGTGCCGAGTCAAAAGAAATATAGAGAGATTTCTTCATGCTCTAATTGTGGGGACTTCCAAGCGAGAAGAGCGAATATTCGATTCAAGAAGCAGGGCGAAAAACCTACTTTCGCACACACGCTCAATGGCTCTGGACTAGCTGTAGGTAGGACTTTAGTGGCCATTATGGAGAATTACCAAAGAGAAGACGGATCGATTGAAGTCCCAGAGGTTCTTAGATCTTACATGGGTGGTGTGGAAGTTATTGCACCTAAATAAATCATTGATTTCTTATAGCTTTGCTATTATATTTTACACTACGTTTTTATGGAAGTGTGTCCGAGTGGTCGAAGGAGGCAGTTTTGAAAACTGTTGAAGGTTTGCGCCTTCCGGGGGTTCGAATCCCTCCACTTCCGCCATATTAACGTTATTCATGGAGACGTGGGTGAGTGGCTGAAACCAGGCCCTTGCTAAGGGTCCGAACGTTCTGCGTTCCGCGAGTTCGAATCTCGCCGTCTCCGCCATTTTAAAAGCCCTTCTTTTGAAGGGCTTTTTTTATGCACTTTGTAGGTTTTTAAAGAGCCAGTACCTTGTGAGTTTTTATTCTTTTATATAAATTGAGCTCAATCTACCTCCCCTATCTTCAGTATAAATCTTTAGGTAGTTATTGAGTTTTACGTGCTCCTTTAATTCTCTAGTTGCAAAGTTGTCTAACCAGTTCTCTGGAACAACGATAAATTTCGTTAACTTTAGCTTTGTTAGGCCCTTAACTCCTCCATGCCATCTAACCCTTAATGGTTCTTCAACATACCCCATATACGGTAGTTCAAAGTAATCTGTTAGCGGGTTTGTGGATAAAACTTCAGAACCAGGAGAGTTTTTCATTATTTGAGATAGTTTTATTGAAAGAGACTTTAAGTGCTCCGAGTGGAGCTTATTATTGTTAAGAGAATCGAAGTATTGAGCTCCTCCATGTATAGCCGAAAAAGCGATAGCAGTGCCTATTAAATAAGCAGATTTTTTAAATTTTATGGAGAAACACCTCAAGCACATAAAGGAAATAATATAGAGAGAGAGCATGTTTAAGAAAGTATTTCTAAGGGCAGTATCCAAATAAAAAGCGAAGAATCCTCCATGGATAATAAAGATAGTAATCATTTGCTGAAAAAATTTGTTTTTATAGAGTTTCTTTTGAAAGAAAAGCGTCGCTAAAGTCGAGAAGATTAACAAAAAGAGGTTGGTTTGGTTTGATAAGTAGTTGTTATAAAAATACTCGAAAGCATGAGAGAGGTCCATTACGTGCATTGACCCTTCATTTTGATATACAGTTTTTGCTTGAGAATTTAGAAGTAGGGACCCTTCTATAAGAAAGTGCCAAAAATAACATATTCCTAAAAAGAGAAGTCCTGGTAAAGAGGCAATGCAAGTTTTTAAGTTGGGAACAGTTAAAATTGCAGCGATTACAAAAACTAAAGCCGACTCCCTAATGGCCAGTGACACAAGTAGCCAAAAAGCAAAAAGACGATACCTTCCGGTGTTTAAGAATAATAAAGAAATTATGCCAGATAGAGACATTGCAATTACTGGGTGAGAAATATGTGAGAATAGAACAAAATATTCATTCAGTGCAATTAAAGACATTAAAAACAAGATTTGAAAGTGCGATGAGAAACTTCTTCTTAAACAAAAGTAGAGTATGCTCATTAATGCGGAATTTGTGAAGATTGCGACAAGATGGGCTACGTGGTGAGTATGTCCAAAGATTTCAAAGAACAAATTGTTTATTAACAACCAACCAATAGGATGACCAAAAGTTTCCTGAATAGCGAATTTGAAGTTATCAAAAATGCCGCCTATGGCATAGTATGACTCATCGCCAATCAGAGGTTGCGACACAAAATTTACCTTGATTGCGGCTATAATTATAAAAAGAATGAAAGTTTCTAAGTAGATTTTTTTATATAAGGCGAAATGGTGTTTAAGCTGATAAAACATCAGAAAATGATCTTTTAAAGGAGCCTAGTTGGCAATATTTATTGATACTACTAACTCTGAGTAAGTTTTTCTGTGATACTGTATTTTATGTCGGCCAATCTAACCACATCAAAGAAGCCGTCTCCCAAGAACTGAACTACAACCCTAATGTCGTTAGGGTCGTTGTCAAGCCATCTTACAAAAATGGCCCTTCTAAAGTTAACTTGGGAGTTTACTCCTCTATTGTAGCTAACTTCAACAATATTACCTTCTAATTTAAAGTTGTCTTCCAAGGGTTTCCTCTTATGATGCTTAGGACTTTATAGATTTATTATATTCATTCTCAACATGGAGAACAACTTTATTAAACTTAAGGGGTGCTTAAGTTAAAAGCCGCACTGGGCGGCTTTTTTGTCTTTACCAAGTACTATAGCACCTTTTGTCAGTAACAAATTTTTTAGTACTGTTGTAAATGAATGTGCAGCTACTATATGCATAGTGGATCATAAGTTTGTAATGATCATCGTTCTCTTCACGATATTTAAAGTAGTTGGGCATAAAGTTTAATTCCAAATCCAAATAATTTTTTTCCTCGCAAAAGGAATCTAAAGATTCGTACTTAAGCACTTCTGTGACAGTGTGAGTTAAAGCTTCAACTTTTGCAGATTCTTTCATGAAGTGCTCGCACTCGTATGCTTGGGCACTGGTAATAGTCAGCATGAATAAAAGAATTAGTTTCATAGATTCACCTTTTTTAGATTTAACGTGAGTATCAAATTTGCTGGTGATAAGACTTGCATTGAGAGTTTGATATGTCAAACAGGTTTGTGTGTTGTCCCTTCTTCCTTAACTATTGTATAGTCTTAGCTTCAATAATCTTGAATTGGAGTTGTAAATGGCTTTTCACGTAAACTTTGAGCTAAAAGCAAAGTCTAAAAATATAGAATGGATTAGAGATTATCTTAAAGAGAATTGTACTAGGAATGTTGGAAAAGACTTTCAAAAAGATACTTATTTTTTAACTCGTAAAGGAAGGCTCAAGCTCCGTGAGGGAAACATTGAAAACTCTTTAATCTTTTACAACCGGCCAGATCTAGATGGCCCAAAACAATCAGATGTAAATTTAGTGAGGCTCTCACCTGAGTCCGGTGTTAGAGAAACATTGCGCAAGGCAAATGGAATTAAAGTTGTTGTGAACAAGTCGCGAGAAATATTTTTCATTGATAATGTAAAGTTTCACATCGATGAGGTTGAAGGACTTGGATCCTTTATAGAGATTGAGGCAATTGATAGTGATGGGTCGTATGGTTTGGAGAAGCTTCAAAAACAATGTGATGAATATATAGGAATATTCAAAATTCAAAACGATGACTTTTTGAACAACTCTTACAGCGACATGATTTTAGAATTAGGAAGAAATTTTAGGCACGAACTGGAGAAAGAATTTGAAAGCTTCACAAGCGTTGTGCATAAAGAACTATCTGAAAAGAAAGTCAATGTTGCGAGCAATCCGGACCATGCCTGCTTTCGTGTAAAAACTATGGAGGAATATTCAACCTTTAAAACAAGGTTTCAATTAATTGGAGATCTTTTAATTGAATCAATGGTGGGGGGAAGAATGATCTCAACCTTCAGGTTGCATTCACCACTTATCGGAAAGCACTATGAAACCGACATCTTGGAATTGCCTCAACCCAAAGTTGGGACTGATTATGAAACTGGGTTTGAACACTTAGAATTTGTCATTGACTCAAGCTTTGAAAGCTTCTCTAACAGCCATCCTGATGTTGAATTCGATTGGAAGGGAACTCATAAAGATTTCAATCCTGAACTTAGAATGCAGCTTGGAAAATACTCTGTTAAATTTCATCATCAAACGCTCGAAAAAGTTATAGAGATAGAAAAGGCCACCGAGTAGGTGGCCTTATGTAACCTTGTTTAAAGGTAGATGGCGTTTTCATCTAGTTCTGATTCAACTTTTTCGTTTTGTTTGACAGTTGGTTCTTCTGGAAATAAAGAGATTGGCTCAAAGACAAACCTATCCTCTTCGGCAGTCATTGCTCTGTAAAGTACTCTGCCCTCGTCTTCCAGTTTTAACCTTCCCAACTGGTAACCAATATATTTCGGCGTCGAAACTTCCACTGTGTATTCATCCACTATTCTCCAATCCACTCCGGCCTCGAACTCTATGAAGTCGCCTATGTTGTCAGAGTTAAGCCCAATGTTGGTTCCTCCAATCTGTTGAATGCTAATCTTCATGCTATCAGTGATTAGGGCCTGAATCACAAATCCAACATCATCCAAATAATCTTTGCATGTTTGTCTCATTCCCTCTTGGTACCAATCTGTTACATCTATTGAAGATAGGTACTCAATAGTTATTCCATTGAGCTCAATATTTACGGTATGCGCCTTGTTTAAACCAAGGCCTGCTGAGAATAAAGAAGTTCCAAATACTGTAAAACCCAGATTTCCTTGGAAGCTGTAGTTGTAAGTTCTATTAAAGTGCTGTCTGTCGTAGTTCCTAACGATATCATCTTCCGAAAAACATGAGTCAGAGGGAGCAATGTATGCTAAAGCGTTCGGCCTTCCAGCTAGCATTGTCCCTGTGCCGGAGGACTCTAAAGGATTTTCATAACCAATAAAACCATACTCACCCACAAGGCCGTTCAATGCGCTAATAGGATCATCAGTAATTGGTTTTTTACATGATTGCATAGACAACATGGTGAATGCTGAACATACAAGACTAATAGTTTTCTTTGTGGGATTCATGGTGACCTCCAGGCCTTTCAGGACGAAAGACAGTTTAGATTGCGTGCGAAGAATTTCGCGGGGAAAAATTAAGGTGTTTTTAAATTTATCGGATATTAATTAGGATGAAACCATAATAGCATAAAACTTACTAGAATGGTCAGTTTCCACTAAGAATAATTTAATTCTGTTTTATTTTAAGCTAGTTGGAATACTATTTTTTTAAGTATTTTAATACGAGTCGATCAATATATTTATCCTTTAAAAGCTTTTCGTTCGCTTCTTGGATTTTTTCAATTATTGAATGAGGCACTTCTTTGTTGGCGTAAAAGTAGTTGTATCTTGTATTAAGCACAAAGGGCTTGCCATGAGAGATTGATTTAAACTCTGGTTGAAGTTTTAAAAAATGAAGCGCTGGCTCAGAGACCACAAATGCTTCTAACCTTTTCAAGTTTATCATTTTAAAACTCTGCTCATAGGAGTCTAAAAAGACTTTGTTCAAATAATTAACAGAGTCCAGCTCTTTGCCATACTTTGCATTTCTAATTACTCCGACCTTTAGTCCTCTAAGATTTTCTAGCTCGACCACTTTCAAACCCTTGCGCGGAACAATTAGATTCTTAAAACCAAAACTCTTTCCCACTTGAATCGAGTTTGGAAGGGTCGGCCGTTTAAACATTATGGCAAAATCTAATTTGCCAAATGATACACCGTTAACCACTCTGGGATATGGCAGTTGGGAAAGGATAACAGGAACTTTTGCAAGCCTGAAGACCTCTTTAACATAGTCAATGTGGATTCCTCTTTGAGGGAGGCCCTTGAAAGCGAAAGGAGCTATATCAATGATTCCAACTTTTAACTGTTTTGACCAAAGAGTGAAAGGAGCTAAAAATACGATGAGGTATGCATACTTTATCATTGTGGTTTAATAATATGCTTTCTAGTATTTGTATTCAATTTTTAATGAGGCTGAACAAAATCACTACGTAATTGAAATTAATGCTTATTTTGTAAAACTTGACATTAGAAGGGCTAAGAAGTATCAATTCTTATCACGCACCCTTGGCTCAGCTGGATAGAGCGTCTGACTACGGATCAGAAGGTCGGGAGTTCGAATCTCTCAGGGTGCGCCATATCTTTCTTAGACTTTTTCCTCATCTTTCATTTCTGAAACAGAAGAACCTTCAAGTGGAAGCTCCACAATAATTTTTGCGTACGCTCCTTCCTCACTCTCAATGTTTATTGATCCATTGTGTTGCTTGATGATTTCATAGGTAAGATACAGGCCAAGGCCAGTCCCACTTCCGGTTGGCTTGGTGGTAAAGAAGGGTTCCCAAATTTTATCTAAGTATGACTTCTCAATCCCTTTGCCGTTATCGTAGAAGCTTAAAACTAAATTTTCGGAGTTACACTCCCCTGAAACTTTTATAAGTCCTTTATATGATGGATCAGACTTTTTACTCTTGTCCTCAATCGAGTGAAGTGCGTTTTCAAAAAGGTTTAACAAAAGTCTTCCGAAGTCATTGGCAAAAACTGGAGCCTTAATCTCATCTGCCAACAAGTTCTCGAAACACACATCTATATGTGCATTTTTCTTTCTAGATTTAAGGAGAATATTGAAGTTGGTGTCAATAAACTGTTTTATGTTCAGCTCTGTTTTCTCGGAATTCTGAACTCTCGCTTGGAGAAGCATGTTTTTTATAATGCCATTCATTCTTTCTTGGTTTTCAACTGCTATGCCCAGAAGGTTGTCCATTTGAGATTTAAATGCTGGATCCATTGTTTGGTTTTCTTTTATAAGGTCCTTAATCATTATTGATGTGTTTTGACTGAGGTTTAAAGGGTTTTTTAGCTCATGCGCAATTCCAGCAGACAAGATGCCAAGTGAGGTTAGCTTTTCGTGTTTTAAAATTTGAGACTGCGCACTCTTAAGTTTTTCAACTAGGGAGAGCACTTCATCGTTCTTTTCCTTTAAGAGTTCGGTTTTGTTTTCTACAATTGCCTCAAGCACATCCTTATAGTTTTTTAGCTGCCTAATAAGGTCGTTGAACGCAGTTTGAATACTGTCGAATTCTTTTATTTCTTTAGATATCTTTAAGTCCACTGGCTTTGGATTTTTGGGATCAATTTCAGATATGTTCTCAACAAACTGGTTTAATGGGCCTTTAAGTTTATTGTTGATAAATAACAGTAGAATCATCCATAGAAATATAGTTTTAATAACTGAATTGACTATTATTGGAACTACAATGTGGGAAAGTTGAGATAAAATTACGCTATTCCCACTATAAATATAGAGCTGTCCAATTTCTTCTTCATTGTCTTTCCCAATGTTTTTAGAGAGCTTCTTTTTGTAAACAAAGATCTGATTTGGGTTGAAAGCGGCATCAAAGATTGGCTTTGGCTCTTCTGTAACGTTGCCTGCTCCATAAATCGTTTCATTCCTTACGCCTTTGACTGTGACGTAGGTGATTGCAGGAGATTTAGCGATCCCATCAATGATGGCCTTCGTTTGAACCTCATTAAACTCCCACAAGGAATTGGTAAGGGATTCGGAGAAGCTGCTTTCAATTTCTTTGATTTGGCCTTCAATATCAGACTTAATTTTAAAGTACTCAAGTCCGATTTGGCTCAAAGTAAGGATTGCGGCAACAGAAAAGTAGTAAAGAGTTATATACCTTATAACTTCAAAGGTAATTGAATTTTTTTCTTCTAATTGGGTACGGCGCTTCATATACTCATATTATATAGTAATTTTCCAAGTTCGTGACAAAAACACATGAAAAGAAGCCACCTAGTCTTAGTTTTTTTATCCGTATTGTTTATCTTCAATATTGTGCAGTCAGGCATGATGAGTTTGAGTCATGATGAAGCTTACTACTGGATTTACAGCCTATTCCCCTCTTGGGGCTATTACGATCATCCGCCTATGGTTGCTTGGCTAATATCGCTGGGCACATTCTTTGGAAAAAGTGAATTTGCTTTAAGATTTCCATTTGCAGTTTTACAAATGAGCACTCTTTGGCTTCTATGGGATCTTGCGGAGCGAAAAAATTCCTTGGTTTTTACCTTATCCGTTTTAAGCATGCCTCTTATTATTGGAAGTGGTTTCTTGGCATTGCCAGATACTCCTCTTCTTTTTTTCTCCACTCTCTTTTGGTGGTTGGCGATTAAATATGAAAGAAATGAAAGACCATGGCACATTGTCGCTCTAGGCCTGACAATTGCCTGTATGTTTTATTCTAAATACCACTCCCTTGTTGTGGTAATCCTTACAACAATGGCAATGCCCCAACTTTTAAAAAGAAAGAGCTTTTGGGCAATTGTAGGTTTGGTTGTTGTTTTATATCTTCCTCACATATTTTGGCAGCTAGATAATGACTTTGTAACATTTGATTTTCATCTAAATAAAAGATCTGAGAAGCATTTTGATATCAAAAATATCTTGGATTTCTTAGGTGGCCAGGCAGCATTGGGCGGTTTGATGGCCTTTGTTTATGGACTCTATAAGGTTGTAAAAACAAGGTTGGCCGGGAAAAAGTCTCTCTTATTCAACTCTTTGGGCTTTTTTCTTTTTGTCTTTCTTTTATCCTTTAGAAATAAAATTGAAGCCAACTGGACGGTCACTGCATTCGCATCATTGATTCCTCTTCTATGTTTATCAATAAACACAAAAAGAGATAAAATTATTTTCACGACTCTGTCCTCTGCCTCAGTAATAGCTCTTTTCGTTTTTAGAATTTCAATGATGTTAGATTCAAACTTCGAGTTCATGCCAAAGCGTCTGTCGGAAGTCCGTGGTTGGGACAAAAAGACTGAAAAAATTGTTTCTGTCTCAAATGGTGGAAGGATTGTGGCGGATACCTATCAAATGGCATCAAAACTTTCATTCTACACTGACCAAATTGTACCTTCCTTAGCGCTTGGAAGCAGAGAAAGTCAGTTCAAACTGCTGAATTTAGAAGAAAACATAGCACGAAATGAAATGGTCTCCTATGTGAGTGACGAAAGCTTTCCAGGTTCAATTAAAGTAGAAGTAGGCTATGGCGGTCCTCTGTACGTCTTGCCATTATTGCCTTTTGAAGAACTATTAAAGATGTATAATACAACTTATGAAGAAACTGTTCGAAATTGATCTTAATGAAGATTATAAAAGCTCTCTTATTTCTCAATATGTCTTGACCGTCATAACTCTTTCCCTATTTCTCTTGGTTAGAACTCACGAGAGAAGTTTTATTGAGTTTAGCTTTTTATTTGAACTGTTTATTCTACTGGCCACTTTTAACTTTTATTTCAAGGCCCAAAAGCAAAGAAACTACTCCTTCTGGGGAATTAGCACTATATTGGGACTCTATATAGGCAAAATCGTTTTAAAATACACCTTCATAGACTACCAAGTTTTTATAATCTACTTAGGGTTCTTGGCGGGTATATTCCTCTTTATTAACTGTTACATAATGTCATCGCCAGTTTTCTTTCCTAGAGTTCAATGGTGGGAATATGACTTTCGCTATAGAGGGGATTTAAAATCCTATATTAAGCTCCCTGATAAAATGATTGAGTCTAGAGTGACTGACCTTCGAAGGGATGCGGCCTGTGTTGAGTCTTTTGAGGCCCTAGACTTGGACACCACTATTGATTTAGAAGTTGAGCATGAGGGAAAAGTTTATTTGGTCCCAGCTAAAATCAAGACGAGCAAGGAGTACGTTAAGGGACGCCCAATCAGATATGGAATTGTGTTTGATCTTTCTGAGGAAGATTCAAAAAAAGAATTCAACGAATTAAAAAAGATATGGAATCAGAATAAAAAAGTTAAGATTCGAAAAAAATTTGATCAGTTAAAAGAAAATGGATCTAGATAAAATAAATCATTACATGAAGCTTGCACTCATGGAGGCTGAACTTGCCTTCCATGAGGACGAAGTCCCTATTGGCTGTGTTATTGTAAGCCCTCATGGTGAGGTGCTGGCCAGCACTCATAATCTCAAAGAACAAAACTCTGACGCTTGTGCCCATGCTGAATTGTTGGCCATTAAAGAGGCCGGGGAAAAATTAAAGGGTTGGAGACTAATAGACTGCTCACTCTTTGTCACACTTGAGCCCTGCCCAATGTGCCTCAGTGCCATACTGCAAGCACGACTTGGAAATCTTTATTTTGGTGCATATGACAAAAAAGGTGGAGCGATAAGTCTTGGCTACAATTTTTCCAAAGACAATAGGCTTAATCACACATTTTCTGTAATGGGCGGCATCAAGCACTTTGAGCTTTCTAGAATGCTTTCTAATTATTTTAGACAAAAAAGAAACCTGCCTCCCCTAAAATGAATTTACTTACCTAGATCACCGTGTTAATTAAAATTACTGGTTTGGAGGATTGGCCGAGTGGTCGAAGGCGCACGCTTGGAAAGCGTGTAAGGGGGCAACTCCTTCGAGGGTTCGAATCCCTTGTCCTCCGCCATCTTTTTTCTAATTTACCCATTAAATTAAATGTTTAACATATGACAAGGCCTAAGACTTGCCTGAAATAAGACTCTACTGACATTCTGTCTAAAAGGAGTCTTGGTGGAGTTGGTCGTTAAGTTGGACTATATCTTAATGGAGCTAATCAATGTTAATTTGACAGCTCATTTTCTGGATTCATTCTTTGTTTATTGGACAGATGTTCAAAAAACTCCTCTTTTTCAATTAGGGATTGTGCCTTTAATTCTATTTTTCATGATTAGACGTCGAGGAGCACTAATTGGAATCTCTCTATTTCTAACTACGATCATTTTAACAATGCTTTGCGACTTTATTAACAGTGAGCTCTTGAAAGAGTTTTTTCAAAGAGCAAGGCCGGATATGGTGAAACTTCCTTTTGAGTTGCAACAATATGGGGTGGGCTATGGAGGTTTCTCCTTCCCTTCTAGCCATGCAGCTGATTCATTCTGCATGGCAACTTTCATATCTTTGTATTTTCCAAAAATGGGACCTTATGTCCTTATTATGGCATTTTTAAATGCCTACTCCCGAGTCTATATTGGAGTGCACTTCCCTTTTGATATTCTGGCAGGTGCTGTCTTTGGAGCCTCCCTTGCGTATGGTGCAAGTAAAATTTTTTCTCGGGTTAAGGCATTCAAATGAGACTGTTTATTGTTTCATTTATTCTTTGTTTTCCATTGAATGCAAAGGAAGGTGCTTTGTCTTGGGTGTGGAATGAGCAGTTAAAACCCACCATAGATAACTCATGGACATCTGATGGAAAACTGATTCTGGGAGCCACTGCCGGTCTGACTATCCTGGCCAATGCCTATGATAAGAATGTTTATGAGCATAATGAAAGGAAAGAAAATTTATTGTTTAGCGATCAAACAGCGAAAGATCTAGGTGTTGCAGGCTCAGGAATGTTGGGGATTGGCATTGCTGCAGGCCAGCTGATTTGGGACCAGAAAGAGGGCCTAGCACACGCGCGAGCGATTTTTTTGACTTCTATAAGTCATGTAACCCTGGCCTTTCTGTTTCAAAGAGGAAGGCCAGGTGACCGAGATGATTTTCTGCCTTTTAAATCATCTTTTCCTTCAGGCCATGCATCTAGTGCTTTTGCAACTGCGACATCTCTACATTTATCCTACGGACTTGATGTTGGTATACCTGCCTATTTAGTGGCAAGTTCCATTGCTCTTGCGAGGGTGAGCGAGAACACACACTGGTTAAGTGACGCGGTGGCAGGAACAGGGCTCGGTATTTTTTGGGCCGTGGCGAGTCACAATGTAAAAAATGATAATAATTACTCCTTTACTCCTCTCATTCTCCCAGACGGTGTTGGGGCGATGGTTAATATAAATTATTGATTTCACTTAATAACATGACCTTGATTATTCTTTCTCTATACTTGTTAGGAACGACCTTTGGGAAGAAAATTCACTATTGAATAAAAAACTTAAACAAAAATCTCAAGTTCCGAAAAGCTATGTGGAGAATAATAATATGAAATCGAAATCCTTAATTTTTAACTTGTGCTTAATCTCCCTACTCTTGCCAGCTACAGGGTTCGCTGATGAATTTCACGTGAATTATCCGGATGTTGAACAAGATCAATTGGTGCCGTATCTAAAACAACAGAGGCTAAAAAAACATATCGATAAAGGTCAGCTCGAAGTCTATGGAGCAAGGAAAGTGACCCAGCAAAATGCCTCGGCAGAAAGTGTGAATTCTTTTTTTAATGAGGCCAAGGTGGACACTTCTAAAATGGACCAGCTCGACAAGGACATGCTTTTTAGGGCCTTAAAAAGCTGGGAATTACAAAAAGTGATCTCTAATTTTGAAGGAAAAGTATCCAAAGAAAGCATTAAAAGAGCGTGGAAGTTGAGAAGGAAGTAAATGATGAGAATAATTTTTATAGGGGTATCTTTATTTTTTACTTTTATCTTTCCGTCCAGTGCTAAGTCCTGTGAGGTTCCCGAAGACACCAAAGAAACGGTCGTAATGACCGATTTCAACTTTATTCTACAAGAGGTTGAGACTGCTAAAAAAGCCGCCTGTGAGCAAGGCAAAAGATTTGTTTTGTTGCCATACGGTTATCAACGTCACAAAAAGCTTGGACAGTTAAGGGAAGAATTATACCGACTAAGAAACTATTACAGAAACTGTAAGGGTGGAAGTAAAAACCCTAGATGTTCTAGATTGAAGGAGAAACATAGTAAGGTTGTGGAAGATTTCACAGAGGCAACGAAATATATATCTAGAAGGGGCGGAAACGCTAAGGTTAGGGAGGAGCTTAAGAAGCTTGCCCAGGAAGAGCGAAAAATTACTTCGATCGTGATGTCTGGACATGACGGCTCTGGACATCTGTACGGGATGGCCGGAGATCTTTTAAAGAGTGATGTCACCGAAATATTAAGAAAAAGCTATGAGGGAAAAGAGAAGCTTTTAGATGACTTTAAATCCATTTATCTTTGGGGCTGTTACACAGCTACCAGAATTGAAGTGGATTGGTGGAAAAAAGAATTTCCCCAACTCGAAGTCATAGGGGGATTTCACGGCAGTGGACCTTCAATTGGAAAAAGAGCGAGCACCGACATTCTTTACGATTTAATGAGTTCCGAAGACAAACTTACCAGTATTAAAGATAAAGATGAAATTGAAAGGGCCTTGAAAAACTTAGATGGCCTTCCTTACCTATTAAGCGGCATTTCTGTGAGCACTTGTGGAGAAGATTGGTATTTAAGCCGAAAAATAGATCCCCATAGCAAAAACGGCAGGCTTGTCACAACTTTTGGTCAAGGAGGAACGAGTATGTGCACAGTGGAAGAGAATGTGAAGATAAATGACGAATACCACGAAAAGTTCATGGAATATTTCAATGGAAAGAAAGATCTTCCTGGAGAACTTAGAGCGATCTATAACCACGCAAGAGAATGGGAACACTGTAAAGATTATTGGCCGGACTTAAGTAAGGCCTTAGCTCCTGACCAGGTAGCTTTGCTGTTATTTTTTGATGGTGTGAAGGCCAACTTTTTCAATTCCTTCGAGGAAGAGATCTTAGAGTCAATAGAAGCTCTTAAAGGTCTACCCATGAATGAATTGGATTACATAGGGCTAGATCTGAGTTTTTTTGATTGGCTGCCTAAAAAATTAAAATATGAAACTTCCAAACTAAAGCAGGGCGAAGAACACAAGGCACTTGAAAAGTTTACTTTCAATAATAGGGGGTTGCTAATGAGGCTACCTCGTAAGAAAGAGGACTTTGTGAAGCTTTCTAGAAAAGAATTGAACAGGTACAACAAGATGCTACACGAACTTACAAACTCTGATTTGGAGCTCTACCCAAGTGTGAACTCCCGCCTAAAAACGTTAAGAAAACTCAAAAAGGCCTTGAACACTTACGCATACGGCCTGGACACGAATTGCATGAACATGCTGAGATGGCATGAAGACGAAGGGCATGACCTTTACCCGTCCTGGATAGAGGATTGCCAAATAGACTACTGATTATCTTGCACTGCATTTTGGCTAATATAAATCATCTAATTGATTTTGTGGAATTGACAAGCAAACGGACCCCAACTATTATGCTTAACGGTGACGTCGGCGAGTATATCACTGGGAACTCCGCCAGGTCCGGAAGGAAGCAACGGTACCACGTTGTTATGCTGCGCCGGCGTTGCCGCTTCTCAAAGCATCCCTTTTAAATTAAACTTACACTTATTGACATTGGTCTGCTGCTTATATACTTTGCGATAAGCATTGCGAGAGGATTTATGGGGTATCAGGTTTTAGCCAGAAAATGGCGGCCAAAAACATTCAACGAGGTGATTGGACAAGACCATATTGCCAGAACTCTTCAAAACTCAATTCTTAAAGAAAAGGTGGCTCATGCCTATCTTTTCACCGGAACAAGAGGTGTCGGAAAGACGACCATTGCTAGAATATTCGCCAAAGCAATTCGTTGCCAAAACTTAGACGAGAAAGGCAACCCTTGTCTTGAATGTGGTTCATGCAAGTCTATAGATCAAAGCAATGCTCTGGACTATGTTGAAATTGACGGTGCATCCAATAATAGTGTCGACAATGTTAGAGAGTTGATCGAAAACGCTCAATATCTTCCGACAAATGGAAAGTATAAAGTATATGTGGTGGATGAGGTCCATATGCTTTCAACAAGTGCTTTTAACGCACTTTTAAAAACTCTTGAAGAGCCACCAGAGCATGTGATCTTTATATTTGCCACCACAGATCCTCATAAGCTTCTAGGAACAGTTTTATCTAGGTGTCAGCGTTTTGATTTCAAACATGTTGGAGATGAAACCCTTATTTCCCATATTAAGAAGATTGCTGAACTGGAAAATATAGAATTTGAAAGCGAGGAGTCTGTAAGGATTCTTGCTCGTCAAGGAAACGGCTCGGTAAGAGACACCCTTTCTTTGATGGATCAGGCCTTAAGCTTAAGCGCTCAAGAGACTATTAGTGAGCAAACTCTTCTTCAATCCCTGGGGCTTGCAAGAGCGGACTCCATTAAAGAACTTGCAAGCAGCATCATTTTTAAAAATCCAGCTGAAGCTCTTAAGGTTTTTGATGAAATCACCTTAGATAGCGTTGAGCTTGGAAAACTATCCAATCAAATTTTGGACAAGGTTTTTGACGTCATTGAAAACATTGATGACTCAAACGCTCTTTCTCAAATTCTTACTGATGCTGTTGATATCGATACTGCTGAGATCATGTGGGTGTATGAAGTGTTGCTCAAGGACTTTGAATGGGCATTGGACTCGTTAGACCCGCTAAGAGCTATGCGCTTTTCACTGTTAAAAGTTTGTAAACGTGATGAAATCGTCGGGCGTACAGAGACTCCAGTAAAAAAAAAAGTTAGCAGTCCAGTAGAAGCTGATAGATCTGAAGTAACATCTAACCAGGGTGAAGCTCCAGAAAAAGAAGAACCAAAAGCTGAAGAAGCACCAGTGGACATCAAGTCTGCGGCACGTTCTATGGCAGAGTCTCTTGATAAACCAGCAAATAAATCAGATGAGCCACAGCCTAATCCAGTTAAAGAACAGCCTGAAGCTCCAAAGAGACACGTTCAGGCAGGTCCAAAAAATTGGCAAAACTTTTTAAAACATTTGATCGCAACGAATCGTTCCCTGGCCTTAAACCTTGAGCGTGCAAGGCTTTTGGGTGAAGTGAATGAAAACTCTACAGAAATAAACCTGGCCTTCACCGAGGGCGATAAAATTTTCTTTGATGTGCTCAATGAGCCCGAAAAGATGAAAAAGCTTAACAATGAGCTTTCTTTGTTTTTCACGGGGGAAGAGGCTGGAGGCCCAAAAGTTGTTTACTCCATCATTGATGAAGAAACAAAAGAAAGAGAGAATCTTTACAGCAATGTAGAGATTGAAGAAAGAAAGATTCAGGCCTCTAAAGAAGAAAAAGAGGCGAAGATTAGAAGCAATAAATTCATTAAGGAAGCACAAGAGCTTTTTAATGGAGAGCTTTCGAAAGTAATAATAAATAAAGACGAATAACCAGGAGATTGAAGATGGCGAATATTAATCAACTCATGAAACAAGCTCAACAGATGCAATCTAAGATGGCCACGGCACAAAAAGAACTTGAGGCGCGAGAGGTTGAAGCTTCCTCAGGAGGCGGGATGGTGAAGGTTAAAGTGAATGGCAAGCAGGAGCTTCTAGAAATTAATATCGATAAAGAATGTGTAGATCCAAATGATGTAGAAATGCTTGAAGAGCTTGTGAAAACTGCTGTAAATCAAGCTGTTAACGAGTCTCAAGAAATGGTTTCCAAGGCCATGTCAAAGATCACCGGAGGTCTGAATATACCGGGGATGCTTTAATGGTTAAACTGCCTGAATCTCTTCAAGAGGTTGTAAAGTCTTTTGCAAAACTTCCTGGAGTTGGCGAAAAGACTGCCTTTAGACAGGCAATGTCCATGATTCAATGGGAAGCTGAAGATTTGGATCTATTTGCAAAGTCGGTTAGCGAGCTTCAGAACATAGGTTTTTGCAAGGGCTGTGGAGTCTTTTCTGATGATGAATTTTGTTCTGTATGCTCATCTGACGACCGTAAAGAAAATGGCGTGATATGCGTTGTGGAAAATATCTCTGACCTTTTGGCCATTGAAAAAAGCAATCAATTCGGAGGCCTTTACCATATATTAGGAGGAGTGCTAAATCCCCTCTTAGGCGTTGGCCCAGAGCAACTTAGATTAAGCGAACTCGCACAGCGTGTTGAAGAACTTAATACAAAAACCGTCATCCTCGCTGTAAACCCTTCGGTTGAAGGTGATGCCACTTGTTCCTTTATTAAGCAGACATTAAAAGGTATAAACGTTGAAAGAATTGGTTTTGGAATACCTATGGGTGGAAGCTTGGAATATTTAGACTCATTAACCATCTCCAAGGCCTTGGAGAATAGAAAACAATTATGAATCTATCCAAACTTGTTAAAGAGTTTTTTGTGGAGAACGAGTTCAACATGATCTCAGAAAGAGTCGCTCTTGTAAGAAGCGATGGGACCGTCCTCTATGCAAACTCTCTCAGCTCAATGGAGTCTTCAAATATTGGAGCCTTGGCAAGCGGGATTTGGCAGGCCGCCCAGTCTCTCACAGCTCTAGTAAACCAAGACACATCGGACAAACATTATAGACTAGCGTTTGATACAAGCTCAGAGGGTATTTACCTTATTCCGACCGAATTAAACTCTGTTACTTGCTACCTATGTTGTATCTTTAAAGATCAGATTAACCCTGCAAAGCTTAAACAAAACATGAGAAACATAGCCTTCTTGTTAGAGACGTATATTAGAGATGAGAGTGTTAACTCGTCTTTTCCATCTCAACCAAAAAATACTGGCTTTTTATTTGAAAACATTACTGATCAGGAAATGGATCAGCTGTTTGGATTCACAGGAAATTAAAGATGTCTTTTGTAAATTACCATACCAAAGAAATTAACTGCAAAATTGTCTATTACGGGCCAGGACTGGGAGGCAAGACAACTAACATTCAACATGTTTATCAAAAAGTGTCTTCCAAAGCTAAAGGGCAAATGGTTACTTTGAATACTGAAAATGAAAGAACATTGTTCTTTGATTTTCTACCGTTAGACCTAGGCCAGATTCGAGGCTTTAAAACTAGATTTCATCTCTACACAGTGCCTGGACAAGTGTTCTACGAGGCCAGCAGAAAACTTATTCTGCGTGGAGTTGATGGCATCGTTTTTGTAGCTGATAGTCAGGTGGAGAGAATGGAGTCGAATATTGAGAGCTTGGAAGGCCTGAAGAAAAATCTTGCAGAACAAGGTCATGATATCGCAAAGCTTCCTATTGTAATGCAGTGGAACAAAAGGGATCTTCCCAATATTGCTTCGACCCATGACATGCAACAAAAATTGAATACATTGGATGTACCAACTTTTGAAGCATGCGCTTTGAAGGGAGAAGGTGTGTTTGAGACTTTAAAAATGATTAGCAAACTTGTTCTTCTAAACATCAAAGGTGGATTGGAAGATTAAGGAGATTAAAATGTCACTATCTAGTAAACAAATTGCGTATCTCAAGGATCACATTCAGGCGGAAAGAGAAAGACTGCTAAACAGTTTTCAGGTTGATGAAGAAAAGTTTCAACTTGCAAGTGAAGACAGAATGGATGATGTTGACCAAGCATCTGCAGAGTATGAAAGAAGCCAAATGCTACGATTTAGAAACCGTGACATGTTTTATGCCAAAAAGCTTCTTCATGCGTTGGAAAAAATAGAAAATGGCGAGTACGGCGAATGTGAAGAGTGTGGTGAAGATATTCGCTTTGAAAGACTAAAAGCAAGACCGACAGCTGAGCTTTGCATTGCCTGTAAAGACGAGGCAGAGAGAGCGGAGTCTGGCAATATTGTGGCAAAACAATCAAAGTCTTTGGGCAAACAAGTTAATATAGCCAAGGACTTAAACGCATAATGAAAAAGAGTTTTGGCTTTATTGGCGGTTCAGGCCTTTACAAACTTGATGGTGTAAAGGTCTTGGATGAAATTCTGGTGGACACTCCTTTTGGCAGTCCCAGCGACAAGGTTCTAAAGCTTTCCTTAGATGGTGATGAGTTCTACTTTCTTCCAAGACACGGTAAATCTCATTCAATCTCTCCATCTGATTTAAATTACAGAGCAAATATTTACGCATTAAAAAGCCTAGGTGTTGAGGTTTTAATTAGTGTTTCAGCCGTGGGGTCTCTAAAAGAGGAGCACGCGCCCACAAACTTTGTGCTGGTCGATCAGTTTATTGATTGGACTAAAGGCCTTAGGAAGAGAACGTTCTTTGAAAACGGTGTCGTAGGCCATGTGTCATGCGCTTATCCTGTAAATAAGAACCTCCAAGACAGAATAGCTAAAGTCATGGGCCAGACTGAGATAAAGCACTCAAAAAACGGCACATATGTCTGCATTGAAGGGCCACAGTTCTCATCTAGAGCAGAGAGCGAACTATACAGATCCTTTGGTGCTGATGTTATTGGAATGACCAATGTTCCAGAGGCCTACTTGGCCAAAGAGGCAGGAATGGCCTATGCAACAGTTGCTATGGTCACAGATTACGACTGTTGGAAGGAAGAGCACTGTACTGTCGAAGAAATAATGAAAGTTATGGGACAGAATAATCAAAGCGCTCAAACCTTAACTAAACTTCTAGTGCCGTCTCTATCAAGTGATCCGATTCAGTTTGAAAAAGAAAATGCCTTTGCAGTCGTAACAGACCCAGAGGTCATTAATAAAGAAAATCAAGAGATTATTAAGGTTCTCCAAAGCTAATGGATCAAAACTACTCCGAACATTATTCAGTCATGTTAAGAGACTGCTTGCGCATTTTTGGTGAGGAGCTTGATGTGAACTCAACCTCTCCTATTGCTGATATGACTTTTGGAGCTGGTGGACATACTCTGGCCCTTGCAAAAGAGTTTTCAACAAGTGAAGTCTATTCGGTAGATCAGGACCCTGAGGCATTTGCCAATGGACAGAGATTAATTAAAGAGGGTGGACTTGAAGATAGAGTGCACCTTATTCACACAAATTTTACTAATTTTCCAGCTTGGTGGAGTGAGAACAAATCCAACAAACCTTTAAAGGGCGCAATGATGGATCTGGGAGTTTCTTCCCATCACTTTGACTCTTTTGAAAGAGGATTCTCATTTAGAGAGGACGCTCCTTTGGACATGAGAATGAACAATAGCGATGACTCAATTCCAACGGCAGCTGATATTTTGAATACATATTCAGAAGAAGATATAGCCAATATCATTTTTGAGTATGGAGAAGAGAGACTATCTAGGAGAATTGCTAAGAAAATAGTGGAGACGCGAGCGGAAGCACCGATAAAAACAACGAAAGAGCTTGAGAACATATGCTTTCACGCCTATCCGGCAAACATGAGGCATAGAAGACCACATCCAGCCACGAGAACGTTCCAGGCCTTGAGAATCTATGTAAACGCTGAACTAAAGGTACTTTCAGATACTCTACCAAAATTGTATGAATTGCTTGAGCCAGGCGGAGTTCTCATTGTAATCAGCTTTCATTCATTAGAGGATAGAATTGTTAAAAGGACCTTTAAAGAAATTTTCCAAACCGATAAAAATGCTGCTAAAATATTAACTAAGCGACCTTTAACACCTTCAGAGCTTGAGTTGGAAGAAAATCCTCGCTCCAGAAGCGCGAAGTTAAGGGCGATTAAGAAACTAGATCCAGGAGGGGTTGAATTTGGCGGCAAGAAAGAGAAGAAAAACAAGCAAGCGCGAAGAAAATGAGATAAAGCTTTTTTTTAGCAAGTACATCTTCACTTCCCAAACACTACCTTTCATTTTTGTATTCTCTGTTATGGGAATATTGTTTGTGTTGATTAGAATGAAGGGCATTGAACAAGACTACAAGTTTAACGAAGTTGCTAAAACTCTAAAAATAAAGCAAATCGAAAACAAAGAGTTAAAAGCAGATAGGGCAAGAATGCTTTCAGTTAAAAACCTAAAAGGCTTTGCAAAAAGGTTCAATCTAAAAGAGCCTGATGAAAAGCACATCATTATCATTCCATAAATGAAGGCCAGAGTTACGTTTACATTTTTTGTAATGTTATTCTTATTCGCAACAGTTGTTGTGAAAGGCTTTTATGTACAAGTGTTAAATAGGGATAAGTTACTGGCGTACTCACATAGCCAGATCGCAAGAGAAGTAAAAATTTATCCGCGCAGAGGACATATTCTAGACAGAAACGGCTCACCTCTTGCTATTAATGTTCAAAAATACAATCTTTTTACCTTTGGAAAAGATCTAAGTCTTGTCAGAAAGGAATTAAAAAAGGTTAAGGAGGTTCTTCCGAACATAAACACTTCCAAACTTTATAAAAAGATAAAAAAACGTGGAAAGTTCACTTGGATTGCAAGAAAAGTTGAAATAAAGGATAAGCTAGCAAAAGAGTTAAAGGAGCTTAAAGAAGTTTTTATTGAGGCGCAACCGTCTAGACTTTATCCAAACAACGAACTTCTTTCTCAAACACTTGGCTTTGTGGGTATGGACAATGAAGGACTTGCCGGGATCGAATACAACTTCAACGACAAACTTAAAGGCGAAGCGCAGATCCATAAATATTTTAAAGATGCGAAGGGAAGACCTGTTAAGCTAAAGAGCGCAATTGTCGAAAGCAAAGCTTATGATATCACCCTCTCAATAGATAAAGATATACAGGCCTCCTTGGAAGAGTTTTTAAAGGATGGAGTCATAAAACACAAGGCCAGGATGGGCGGAGCTGCTGTAATGGATGCTCAAACTGGCGAGATCTGGGCGATGGCAAACTATCCAACCTACGACCCAAACAATGTTAGAAGAAAAGATAGGAACAATATCAAACTGAGCTTTGTCACAGATCCATTTGAACCTGGATCAATCTTTAAGACTTTTACTATCGCATCCGGACTTAAAAACAACATCATTAAAGATGATACAAACTACTTTTGCGAACGTGGAAAGTTTAGAGTCGGTAAACACATTATCTCCGAGAGCGACAACAATCATGTATATGAGTGGCTTTCTGTCGAAGATATCCTAAAATATAGCTCAAACATAGGTACAACCAAGATTGCTTTTGACATTACCTATCCAACTCTAAAGCAAACATTGGATGAGTTTAAAATTGGCAAGAAAACGGGGATAGAACTTCCAGGAGAATCTCGAGGAATTTTGGATGATCAAAAAAATGTGTCCCCTATTCGTTTAAGCAATATTAGTTTTGGACAAGGAGTCGCCTCCACAGGCATTCAAATGTTGGCTGGCTATGCTGCGATTGCAAATGGTGGAAAGTATGTTTCCCCAACCCTTCTAAAAGTTGAAGATGAAGCTAAGGTTGAAAAGAAACGCATACTAAAAAAAGAAACAGCCGAAAAGCTTTCAGAAATGCTAGTTAAGGCCGTGCATGAAGGAACAGGGTCAAACGCTATTGTTAATCACTTTGAGATAGCTGGGAAAACAAGTACGGCACAAAGAGTTGATGGTGGAGGCGGATACAAGGGATATGTTTCCGGCTTTATAGGCTATCCCGTTAATGTGGATCGCAGATTTGTTGTTTTTGTCTATGTCGATGACCCTAAAAAAGGTTATTACGGAAATACTGTGGCCGCCCCGATTTTTCAAAAGATCGTAAAGAATATTCTTTTCAAAAGAAAAGAGTACAACACAATTGCCCGCACAAAAAAGGGCACATCAAGAAATATTGATCATTTAAGTGCAAAGTACAGCTCTCGAAGAAGTCTTCGAAGAGGAACTATTCCAAACCTCATTGGATTGGACAAGGCCAGCGCTCAAAATATATTGGAAACTCTTGGAATAAAATATTCTCAAAGAGGTTTTGGAATTGTGAGTGAACAATATCCAGAGGCCGGTTCAAAGGCCTCAAAAAACACTGTAATGCGCTTGAAGTTTCAGGCACCTACGTATGAGCAATAAAGTTCTTGAAATTCTTAATCGCTTTAGCATTGTTGAAAAAGTTCCAACAAAACTTTTAGGCATTGAGTGGAAAGCTCAGGAAGCGAAACAAACCGACATACTCTTCTATCACTTAAAAGATAAATCAGAGTCCTCCATTAACTTAATGAAAGAGCGTCTTAATGAATCTTCCTACGGGATTGTCATATATAATTCTGATACGGACTTGAATGTTCCTGCAGGTCATAATCTTTCAGAAGCTGATCTACAAAAGGTTAAAATAGAGCTTCTAGATGAGCTGTATCCTTTGCCTGATAAAAAATACATTGCCATTACTGGAACCAACGGAAAAACAACTACTGTGGATATTGTCTCCCAGTTGAGTGTCCAGATGGAACTAAATTGTTTAACTGTAGGCACCTTAGGCGCAAGAATAAATGGAGTGGAGGTTGCAAATTTCTCCCTAACTTCTCCTGATTTCATAGATCTTAGAAAAACAATTCATAGATTCAAAGATAAATTTGACATATGCGCTCTTGAAGCAAGCAGCCATGCGCTAGGCCAAGGAAGACTTGGAAACCTTCGGTTTGACGCTGTTGGATGGACAAGCTTTTCCCAAGATCATTTGGACTATCACAAAACAATGGAAGACTACTTCTGCGCGAAGAAATCTCTTCTTAACTTTTCAGATTCTAACTTTATTGTTTCATCGAAGAGTAAAGAGCTTAAAGCTAGGCTTGGCGAGAGTGGCACCGAATTTAAGCTTGCCAAGCATCCTGAGCAGGCCTTCTTTAAAAGTGAGTTCAATCAAATTAATCTAGAGGTTGCTTTAGGCTGCTTAGAACGATCTGGTTTCGACACAACATCTTTAAACTTAAAAGAATTAACCCCTCCACCTGGTAGGTTTAACACTATTGTTGACGGTGACAATGTGTTCATCATCGATTTCGCGCATACTCCTGATGCTCTAGAAAATATATGCAAGGAAGTTAAGAAAGCATTTAGTGATAAAAGCATTGTTTGTGTGTTTGGATGTGGTGGAAATAGAGATTCTTCAAAAAGACCCCTTATGGGTAAAGCTGCTTCTTCCTATTGTGACTATGTGATCATAACAACTGACAATCCAAGGTTTGAAAATCCGGACTCGATTATAGAAGATATTATACCTGGTGTTACTGCAGATTATAAAAAAATAACTGATAGAAAAGAGGCCATATCTTACGCATTTAATAACTTTAAAAACAGTGCTGTGATTTTGGCAGGTAAAGGTCATGAACCTTACATAGATGTAAAAGGTGAGAAAAAACCATTTAGCGATGAGGGCACCTTAAAGGAATTAATAGGTAGAAGATGATTACTTATAATGAAATTTTGAATTTGCAGGGAATAGAGATAAAACACGGAGAGCTGAACGTTTCAGGTGACGAGTGTCCTGTAGTTTCAACGGATACAAGAACCATCAATTCAGGTGAAGTTTTTTTGGGTATTGATGGAGAGCGCTTTAGACCAATGAGGTTTCTATCCAAATTAGATGATTGCCCCCTAATTATCTATAACTACACAGAAGAGAACGAAGAATTGGTTAGAAAGAGCAATCTATCTAGTCTGTTCTTGGGTGTAAAAGACAGCATTAAGTTTTTGCAAGACATATCCAGTAAAGTTGCTGAGAAGTTCGTTAATTCTGGGGGAAAGCTGATTGCCATCTCTGGGTCCAATGGGAAAACTACCACTAAAGAGATGCTTTTCCATATTCTTAAGTCCTTTGAAGAGAGAGTCGTTTGCACCCAGAAAAATAATAATAACCATATTGGTGTGCCTCTTAGCCTTTTACAGATTCGGCCAGGTGAGAAATATTGCATTTTGGAGCTTGGAAGCAATCATCCTGGAGAAATAAAAGTTTTATGCGACATCGCAAGGCCTAATATTGGAATAACAACCAATATTGGGGATACCCATCTAGAGTTCTTTAATAATAGGAAGAATGTTTTTAAAGAAGAGGGCTATTTATTCACTGCTATCAGCAGCAGTGAAGATCAAGCTAAACTGTTTTTTAAAAACGAGGATGATGAGTTTCTCGGCACACTGCCTAATGATGACTTTGTAGTGAACTACGGAGAGAGCTCAGAAGGAATCGAAATTAAAAGAAGCTTTAATGAGGTCAAGGTTAAGATTGGCGAGGTCTCATACACTTTGAAAAACAAAAATATCACGGGTGAGCATAATTTTCTCAATTTAGGTTTGTCTTTTGGCATATCCAAAATGATTTCAACCGTTGGTGACAATGTTTTGATCGAGGCCTCCCAAAGCTTTGTACCTACCACGAATAGGTCACAGTGGATAAGTTATGAGGGTGTTGATATTTTTCTTGATGCATATAATGCAAATCCATCCTCTATGCAGGCGGCCATTTTAGGCTTTAAACATGACTCAATCTCAAAAAACATCAGCCTCGAAGAAGTGCTGCTTATCCTGGGTGACATGAACGAGTTGGGACAGGGTGCGGCAACGCATCACGAAGAGCTTGGCAAATTTTGTAAAGCCCAAGGATGCAAGAATATCGTCTTTGTTGGAAATCACTCAAAAAATTTCAATAGAGGATTTGGAGGGAATGCTGTTGAGGTTAACTCATCAAAGGAGTTCTCAAAAGAGTTCAAGCGAGAGCTGTCCAAGTATAAGCGCGCATTTCTTAAAGGCAGTCGGTCTTTACAACTTGAGTCATTAGTGGATATAAATTAAGTTTGAACTAAAAACTAGGAACTTTCAGTGTTTTACCATTGGCTATATCCCCTGTCTCAGGAATATTCATTTTTTAACGTTTTTCAATACATCACTTTTCGCTCATTTCTAGCGTTCTTTGTGGCCGCTGCGGTTTCAATATTTTGGGGTAAGCGTTTTATAGCCTATATGAAGTTAAAGCAGTTTGGTCAGTCTATTAGAGAGGATGGCCCGCAGAGTCATTTGAAGAAGGCAGGGACACCCACTTTAGGTGGAGTTTTTATTGTGGGAAGTGTGCTGGCCTCAGTGGCCCTTATGGGCAACTTTGATTCGGCTCCATTCATATTGGCCCTTTTGGTCATGATTTCATACTTCTTGCTTGGCTGGTTGGACGACTATTTGAAGATAATAAAGAAGAATTCTGACGGAGTTTCCGCCAGGGGAAAGCTTGCTTGGCAATTTATTACCGCACTTTTGGCCGGATACTTTATGATAAAGCTAGATGTGGTCGACACCAATTTACACATTCCATTCCTTAAAGAGCCATTAGTGGATCTTGGATGGTTTTATGTGGTTTTTGCGAGCATTGTAATTGTAGGCTCTTCAAACGCAGTAAATCTAACAGATGGGCTTGATGGTTTAGTGACTGGTCCAATCATTACGAGTGCTTCAACCTTGGGTATCCTTGCATATGTTGCGGGGCATGTGGAAATCTCAAATTATTTATATATTCCTTATATTGAAAACGTGGGAGAACTGGTAGTATTGTCCGCGGCCGTTGTTGGGGCTAGTGTTGGATTTTTGTGGTACAACTCCTATCCTGCGCAGGTGTTTATGGGGGATGTTGGATCTCTATCGCTAGGTGGTTTACTTGGAACCATAGCTGTTTTGACGAAAAATGAGATTCTTTTCGTGGTAATTGGCGGAGTTTTTGTAATGGAAGCTCTCTCTGTGATCCTTCAAGTAGGTTCATACAAGCTAAGGAAGAAGCGAATTTTTAAAATGGCGCCCATACACCATCACTTTGAATTAAAAGGATGGCCGGAGCCAAAGGTTATTGTTCGTTTTTGGATCGCAAGCGTTGTGCTTTCCATTCTAGCAATAGCAACATTGAAGTTAAGATAATAAGGAGTTTGAATGGAAAAATATCGTGGCAAAAAAGTACTGGTAGTTGGCCTGGGTAAAACTGGCTTCGCTCTTATCAACCTTTTTAACCAGCATGAATGTCAGATAAAGGTCACGGATATTAAGCCGATTTTTGATCTTAACAAGCAGGTAAAGAGACTTAAAAAGATAAATCCAACTCCTCAAATGACTCTTGGTGAGCATAAAGACGAGGACTTTATCGAGGCTGATGTTGTTGTATATTCTTCATCCGTCGACCCAAACCTTCCTCAGCTGCAAAAAGCAAAAGAGCATGGCGCAGAGGTTTTTGGTGAGTTTGCATTTGCTTATGAGAATTGTGACAAGCCAGTTATCGCGGTTTGTGGCAGCAAGGGCAGAACAACAATCGCTCATATGATTGGTTTTGCTTTGAAGTTAGATAAGAAAAACGTATTTGTGGGTGGAACAAACAGTGAGCCATTTTGCAACTTTTTGATGCTGCCAAACAAAGATGAGATCGACTACGTTGTGGTTGAAGTTTCTCCTTATCAGCTTCAGTCGATGGACAACTTTCATCCTATCCTAGCTGTTTATCCTAATATTGAAGAAAAAGTTATTGAGGGCCGTTTCAAAACTGCTGGCGAATATATAGAAAACTCACTTAAAGTTTTGAAAAACCTCAATCCAGAAAACTTTCTTATTGTTAACTTTGACAAGCTCTCCAGCAACTCAATGCTTAGAAATTCTGAGGCTCAAACCTTTTGGTATTCAAGAAAGTCTTTTGTAAAAATGGGCGTTCTATCTGAAATACAAGGAACCCATTTCCACGAGAAAAGAATTCACTCAAACATACACTATCACTCCGAATTTAGAGTGAGCAAAATGAGAATTGTGGGCCAAAACAACCGAGAAAACTTGCTTGCAGCTATTACTGCTTGCAAGGCACTGAAGGTTTCAGACAATTCTATTCAAACATCTATAGAAAAATTTCCTGGAATTCCACATAGAATGGAATTCGTTATGGAGAAGAATGGCGTTAAATTTTACAATGATGCCAAGTCAGAAACTATGGATGATCTAACGGAGACACTTTCAAACTTAAAGCCGCCAATCATTTTAATTGCTGGTGGAAGAGACACTGAGCAAAACTACGAAGGCTATGAGGATGTGATTCGCGACAAAGTTAGGCTTATGGTTTTGGTAGGTGAATGTAAGGAAAATATGAACCGCCTTATTGGCGATGCCACTCAAACTTTTTTAGTGGGCTCCTTTGACGAGTCAATTCTTCTTGCTTATCAGAAGTCGCGAACAGGAGACACTGTGATCTTGTGTCCAGGAAACGAGGCTACTGATATCTTTAGAGATTACGAGGAAAAAGGCAGCTACTTTAAAAAGCTGATTTTCCAACTTTAATTGTTTATTGATGATTAATGCCATATGCTGTTAAAATCACTACAAGGTGTTAACAGCATATGGTTACCAAATTAAAAAAATACTTCCTATTAGATGTCTCATTAATCCTAATTATTGGGATTATAATGGTTTACTCTTCTAGCTATATCTACGCTAAAGAGGTGATAGGCTCTTCCACGCATTTTCTTTTTAAACAGCTCACCTTTTTAATTGTTGGATCGGTATTTGCCTTTGTAATTAGTAAGACTAAGTTGGCCTTCTGGTATAAGCACATTTACAAATTTAATTGGGTGGCCACACTTTTGTTGGCACTGACTTTTTCACCACTTGGGATAAACATTAAGGGTTCTCAAAGATGGTTGTCTTTGGGTGGACTTAGCATTCAGCCCGGCGAGTTCGTAAAGTACACCCTCCTGTTTACAGCAGTCTATTACTTTCAAAAATTCAATACCTACTCAGTTGAAGAAAGAGCAAAGAAAGCGCTTTCGTTCATAGTTCCTCTAGGGATTTTAGTGGCACAACCAGACTTTGGAACATTCACAATCTGCTCTGTGATGATCGCTTTTGCATGCTTTTTAAGTGATTTTCCAAGAAAGTACTTCTACTCTATAGGAGCTGTGGGGATCGTTGGAATAAGTCTCATTTTAATTTCCGCACCTTATAGAGTGAAAAGACTTCTGACTTTTCTGGACCCATGGGCCGACCCACAAAATAGTGGGTTCCAAATTATTCAATCTTATTTGGCATTTGCAAACGGTCACTTTTTTGGACAGGGAATTGGGAATAGCAATGAGAAGCTTTTCTACCTTCCCGAGGCCTATAATGATTTTATCCTTAGTGTGTTGGGTGAAGAACTCGGTTTTTTAGGATTGTTGGTCGTTATTTCGCTGTTTGGCGCATTTATTTACCTTGGATTTAGACTGGCGCTCGCCGTTGGAAGCAAGGTTAATCAGCAACTTATAGCCTGTCTTATTTTTTGTATAAGCTTGCAGGCCTTCTTAAATATGGGTGTTGTTCTTGGATTGCTTCCAACAAAAGGATTGAATCTTCCATTTATATCTTATGGAGGTTCTTCGTTGGTGGCAAATTTGGTTGCCGTGGGATTTATTTTTTCCGCATTAAACCCTAAGTCTCAAATTGTAGAAGAAACCGAAGAAAGTTCATTTGCTTCCAGATCAAATTCAAATATTTACACCAGGTCTTATGAATAGAATAGTTGCGATTGCTGCCGGCGGGACTGGTGGCCATATTAACGCCGCTCTTAGCATGGGCGAGCAGTTTAAAAAAAACGGGTATAGGCCCATATACTTTACCGGTACGAGATATCTAGATTTTCAGCTTTTTAAAGAATGTTCCGAAACAGTTCATCATCTAAAATCGAGACCTTTGCGATCTAAAAATCCATTTAGGATCCTTATCAATATAGGCATCAATCTAGGCGTGTTTATAGGCGTTCTTCTTCAGATGCTAAAGAAAAGACCTATGTGTGTACTGGGGGCTGGTGGATATGTTTGTGGACCAACAATGGTTGCTGCAAAAATTCTAGGAATTAAGTGTTATATCATTGAGCAGAATGCTGTAGCAGGACTAACCAATAAATTGCTCGCAAAAATTTCAAGTTTAATCTTTGTAAACTTCGAAAACACCAAAGGCATTAGTAAAACGAGTAGGGTTATTGTCTCTGGAAATCCGGTCAGAAGCTCTATAAAACATACACCTAACGAAGTTGGAGATGTTGTTAACATCTTGGTCTTTGGAGGAAGCCTTGGGGCAAAACAGTTAAACGATGCATTTATCTCTCTGATCCAAAAACAATGGAATATCAATCTCAATATCATTCATCAGGTCGGGAGAAACAACCTAAAAGAAGTTAGTCCAACAGCAAATGTGACATATGATCAGAAAGAGTACTTGGATAATATGGATGAGCTTTATAGTTGGGCTAATATCATTGTATCTAGGGCAGGAGCTTCGACCATTTCAGAGCTTCGAGTTGCTAAAAGACCTAGCATTCTTGTGCCTTATCCATTTGCAACCGATGACCATCAAACTCACAATGCGCTTGAGTTGAAAAACGAAGAATGTTTTTATGTTAAAGTGATTGATAATAAGCAGGTCATCGAAGGCATTGAAAGCGACATAAAAAACACTATTGAAGAAATTGTGGAAAAGAATCTATTTTCCCAATTTAAAGAATGCGCTAATGTCGACGCCAGCAAATTAATATATGAAAAAGTAATAAATAATGTACGGAATTAATAAAAATCTTCAACTTCATTTTATCGGTATCGGCGGAATAGGCATGAGTGGCATTGCCGAGGTGCTTCTAAACCTTGGTTATAAGGTGTCTGGATCCGACCTAAACAAGTCCCCTGTGGTAGGTAGACTTGAAGGGCTTGGCGCGCAGATTTTTCAAGGGCATAAAAAAGAAAATGTTAGGGATGCAGATATTGTTATATATTCATCCGCTGTGGTTGCCACAAATCCAGAAGTTGTTGGAGCAAAAGAGAAGAAAATCCCAATAATTAAAAGAGCTGAAATGCTTGCTGAATTAATGCGCTTAAAGTTCGGAATCGCGGTGGCAGGATCCCATGGAAAGACAACGACCACAAGTTTTCTAGCTACAATTCTAAGCAGCCTAAATTTTAAACCTACGTATATTGTTGGTGGAGTTGTTAAAAACCTTGGAAGCAATGCAGGTATGGGCGAGGGTGAATATTTAGTGGCCGAAGCTGATGAGTCTGATGGATCTTTTCTTCACCTCAACCCTATAATATCGGTTATCACAAATATAGATAATGACCACATGGACTATTACAAGGATGAGTCCACCCTTGTTCAAGCATTTGTTGACTTTGCAAACAAAATTCCATTTTATGGCCATCTTGTAATCAATGGACATGATGAAAAATTAGGAAAAAGCATAGGAAAGCTCAAAAGACCTTTCATAACGTTTGGAATTGAAGGCAAAGAGCTTGCAGTTGAAACCCTTGACTACACTGCAAGTGAACTCAAAAAAGAAGGGGAATTTCTAAGCTTCGTGTTGAATTGCGACAGCGAGTCCGGCAAATTTAGAATAAGGATGCACGGTGAGCATAACGCTCTAAATGCAATGGGAGCTATTATTGTTGCCCACAAGTTGGGCGCAAGCTTCAAAGATATTGCTCAATCGATTGAAGGCTTTGAAGGTGTGGGAAGAAGACTTGAGATCCTTCGAGATCAAGACAACGTGATGGTTATAGACGACTATGGCCACCACCCTACTGAAATTTCAGCAACATTAAATGCCATTGAAAATAGATATGAGGACTGTGAATTAAACGTAATTTTCCAGCCCCATAGATACTCTAGAAGTAAAACCCATTGGGAAGAATTTGTGGAAGTCCTAACTAGGGATTTTAATGTTTACATACTACCTATTTTTGCAGCTGGCGAAGAACCTATATCCTACATTGATTCGGAAGTGATGGTTAAAAAAATCAACGAGTCCGGAGGAAACGCTCACTATATTGATGACCTAGATAGTATGAAAGATAGTTTGGTGTCTAAATCTAACTCAAAGAAACTGTTCTTAACCCTGGGAGCTGGCTCTATTGGCCGTCAAATAAGAGAGTTGTTGTGACAGTTGAAGAGCTTTCAAAAATTCCAGGTGTGGATTTTTTAAAAGACACAGACCTTTCGAGGTTTACGACCATAAGGCTTAAAGTTTTTGGTGATTTGGCAATTGTGTCTTCCATTGAGGCATTAAAAAAAACAATTGCTAAGTGCCGTGAAAGTGAAACTCGCTACCACCTGCTTGGATGGGGCGCAAATCAAGTTCTATCCTCTTCCGATAATACTTTGTTTATTAAGCTTAAGTTTGATCTCAACAGGGATGTGTTCAAGTCCGTTCAAGAAAAGTACACCTTACCGGCCTCAACTCCATTAAACGTACTACAAGGCCATGCCCAGAAATTTGGTTTAAAAGGTTGGGAGGTTATAACAGGTATCCCTGCAAGCCTTGGCGGGGCGATTTATATGAATGCGGGTACGGCACTTGGAGAGATCTGCGAGATAGTTGAATCCGTAAGTATTCTCCAACCAGATGGGGAAATAAGAACTGAAAAAATAGGCCCAGAATCTTTTTCTTATAGAAAAAATAAATTTGTCAAAAACGGTGAAATTATCATCGGCGCCACATTGATTCATAGAGGACAAGATCCTGAAATAGGCAGAAAAATTAAAGAATACATGTCCTTTAGAAAGAGAACACAACCACTTTCAAGCTTCAATTGTGGCTGTGTTTGGAAAAATTATGACCAAAACCACAAGGCCGGGCTTTTTATCGATAAACTAAAACTGAATCTTCTTAAATTCAACACAATGGAAGTCAGTGACAAGCATTGTAACTTTTTAGAAAATAAGGGAGGCGCCAGTTTTGATGACTTCAAGGCCCTAATTGAGCTTTCACAGGAAGAATTGTTGCTTCATTCGGGAATAAAATTTGAATTAGAAGCCAAAATTTATTAAAATTTTAATATGAAGTTTATCACCGCGTTATTTTGCGCTCTATTACCCTTTGCTTCTTTAGCAAAACAACCACCTAGAAAACTACTAAGTGATGTCCAATACAAAACATACTTTGGAGCGTGTCCTTCAAAAGTTGCGGGTAAATTAACGCTTACATTAATGAGAAAGTTTGAAGAAACCAGCTCTCTCGCCGCGGTAAAAAAGCTTATTATAGACAAGAAATTGGACGATAAACACTTCCTTTCTTCATACAAAATCTCTTATGACCCAAGTTTAAAACTTATTCGTTTCAACTTTGATTGCCCAAAGCCTGTGATGAAGGCCCAAATTTACAAAGAGAATGGGGAAGAATTCTACACAGCTGTTTTGGTTGATAGCGGGGAGTTTGTTGATCCAACTTACGAAGTTCTTTTGCGTTCAGAGAAGAAACTCAAAAAAAGCCTACCAAACCTAGCATTTCCGGTGGGGCTAATTGACACCGATATCCAAAAACAGATGACTCACCTAGCGCTTACCTTTGACCACTCTTTTAAAGACAGTCTTTCTGAAATCATCCTAGATGACGATAAAAAGCTTACAATGATCTTTTCAATAAATAGAAGGCCTTCATCTGCATTTTTGGGAAAAGACTTCTGGAATCAAAAGGTTGAAAAGCTCGCAAAGGTCATTGAATACATGAAAAAGAAGAACACAATACCCGCCGTAATAAATCTTACAAATTCCAAAAAAATTGTTGTCAAGTTCTCTGACACAATCTAGGATTAAATAATAAGGTGCAGTATGCGCCTGGCAGAATGACTCTGTTTCTATGTCTGAGTGATATAGTGAGAAAGGAATCTCATCATGAACGAAAAAGACTATTCATTAGCTCTTGATGTCGGCACCACTAAAGTATGTGCTATTTTAGGCGCTCAAACCTCCGAAAATATTGACGGTTATGAGATTATTGGTGTTGGCTCCCACCCTAGCTACGGCCTTAAAAAAGGCTCAGTGGTAAATATTGATAAAACTGTAAGATCGATTAGATGTGCTATAGAAGAGGCCAAAATGATGGCCGGCCTATCTGAAATCAGATCTGCAACCCTTGGAATTGCTGGAAATCACATCTACTGCTTCAATAGTTCGGGTGTTGTTGCCGTAAAAGGCGAAGAAATAACAAATGAAGACGTTGAAAGGGTTGTTGAAGCCGCTAAGGCGGTATTGATTCCTACTGATAGAGAAGTTCTTCATGTGATTCCTCAAGAATTCAGAGTTGATTCAACTAGCGGGGTAAAAGACCCTGTAGGAATGTGTGGTTCTAGACTTGAAGCTCATGTTCATATTGTCACTGGTAAAACTCCACTTATTCAAAACCTTATTAAGTGCGTTGAAGCTTCAGGCATTGAGGCCAAGGATATCGTGCTCCAGCCAATAGCTTCATCAAGGTCTGTTTTAACTCCCGAAGAGAAAGATCTTGGAGTTGTACTTGTTGATATTGGGGGGGGGACAACTGATTTGGCCGTCTGGAAAGATGGAAGCCTCGCCCACTCTCAAATCATTCCAGTTGGCGGCAACCATTTTACAAATGACCTGGCGGTAGCTCTTAAGATACCTCACAATGAAGCTGAGAGAATAAAAGTAAATCATGGCAGTGTTTTGCCGGAACAGGTTAATCAATCAGCTCATATTACAGTTAATGGTCTTTCAAATACTAAGCAGCGTGAAGTTAAAGTTGGTCAAGTTGCTGAGGTGCTTGGCGCAAGAGCTGAAGAGCTATTTACTATCATTCAAGACATCCTTAAAGAAAAGAATCTTTTTGAAATGATCAATGGCGGCTACATTATTACCGGTGGTGGTGCTCTTATTAAAGGTCTACCGGAACTTGCTGAGTATGTTTTGGAGAAGCCTGCAAAAATAGGTTATCCAAAACCTTTTGGAAGCATGACCAATGTAATGCAAAATCCCAAGTTTTCAACGGTCTTGGGGCTTCTTCTCGAGTCTAGAGGTGTGCCTCAAGCTAAGAATAAAAATAGCAATAAACAACTAAATAATACAGAACAAGACATCTTTGGACGTTTTAGCGATTCTATTAAAAGCGTCTTCAGAGAGATTTTTTAATTCGGAGGAAATATGTTTGAAATTGCCGAGAACAAGGAAGCATCTTCAGGGGCAAAAATAAAGGTTATTGGTGTTGGCGGAGGCGGATGCAACGCTGTAAACACAATGATCAAGTCTGGCCTTCAGGGCGTAGAGTTCATTGTTGCCAACACTGACTCCCAAGCTTTATCGGCGAATCTTGCGCCAACAAAAATACAGTTGGGCTCCGATCTAACAAAAGGTCTTGGAGCGGGTGCAAACCCAGAAGTTGGAAGAAAAGCAGCTCTTGATGACTACGAAAGGTTAAGCGAAGTTGTTGAAGGCGCTGATATGGTTTTTGTTACTGCAGGAATGGGTGGTGGAACTGGTACTGGCGCAGCACCTGTAATTGCTAAGCTTGCTAAAGAAATGGGAGCTTTGACTGTTGGTGTTGTTACAAAGCCATTTGTATTTGAAGGCAGAAAGAGAATGAAGCAAGCGAACCTTGGGATTAAAGCACTCGAGGAAAGTGTGGATTCTTTAATTACTATACCAAACCAGAGACTTCTACAGCTTGCGGGAGAAAGTCTATCTTTGGTAGATACTTTCAAGAAAGCTGACGACGTACTTTTAAACGCAGTTCAAGGTATCTCCGATCTCATCAATAATACTGGATTTATCAATGCTGACTTTGCGGATGTTAGCACTGTTATGTCTAACAAGGGTCTGGCTCTTATGGGAACAGGTATCGCTGAAGGTGCTGACAGAGCGGTTAAAGCTGCAAACAGCTCAATCAGCTCTCCTCTTCTTGAAGACATCACGATAGATGGAGCAACTGGAATCATCGTAAATATCACTGGTAATGAAACTCTAAGCATGCATGAAGCTAATGAAGCTATGACTTTGATTATGGAAGCTGCGGACGAAGATGCTGAGATTATTTTTGGAACTGTAATTGATGAAGACATGGGTGATGAAATAAAAGTTACCGTTATTGCAACTGGACTTGGTGGACAAGAAAAAGTTGCAGCTCCAACAGAGACAGTTCAAAGACCAGTTGAGAGACCACTTGAAACTGTTCAGGTTCAAGAAACAGTTGCTCAGGTCGAGGAATCAAGACCTGTTGAACAAGATTTCTCAAACTCTGTTTCAAACAACACTGGTTCTTTAAATAAGTTTTTAGATGAAAACTCCTACTCTGAAGTAAAAGAAAGCAGAATCGAAGCTGAAGAGAAAAGATTTGAAGAAGCGGAGGCCAATAGGGCTGCAAGACCAAATCTTGCTCAAAGTATTAAAGATGCCGCTTCCAACTACGGAACAACTAAGTCTGAAGAAACTTACGACTCTCAAGAAAACACTGAGCAGCCGAGAAGGTTCACAAGAGAAACTGAAGAAGTTAAAGTTGAGGCAACAAGCTCAAAAGCGAAGTCAATTGCAGAAAAGCTTGGCTTCATGAATTTTGATGATGACGAGTTTGACACTCCATCCTTCATGAGAAAAGACAGCTCAAACGAACTTTCAGAAAGAAACTAATTTAAGATAGATTTTGAGAGGGTTTGGGCCCTCTCAAAATTCTCTTCCAATACCATCAAGCTCATAATTGTTACAAAATTTTCATCTTTAAATTCATAGTCAACCACTATATAACAGGGCATTTCGAGTTGACTCAAAAGTGTTTTGGCCTTGTAAATGCTTACACCATGTTCGGGATCTTCGCTAGTGGCGTTTCCTTTGTGCAGGAGTTTCCATTTACCATGTTTGTACACGTGTAAGTGTGTGCTGCAAAAAGCGTGACCATCTTGGTAGTGAGGGTCAGACAACTCTTGCTCACAAATTAAACAGAGCTCTTTTGGCCCATCCTTTTTTCTTGAAAGCTTAATGGCAATAGTGGCACAGACAAGAATTGATAAAATGGAAATGGCCAGCGTCATAGCAAGTGAACCACTGTGATAGGTTTATACCCTAAAAAATTCTTGAAAAGATTTCTGGTAAAGATTCTTACCTCTTCTTTGATTTGGTCCGGATCCTTCTCCATTAGCTTTTTACTTAGCTGACCTTTGGCCAATGCTTGGATCTTGTCTAGTTTATCGTTTATGCTCTCTGGAAGACCCTCTGTGGTTAAATCAAGCTTTTTGTTTTTACTATTGATACTAATGAAGCAGACTCCATTACAGGCCATCTTTCTTCTTCTAGAGATTGCCTCTCTTTCAATCACCATGGCGTTCCCATGAATTAAAAGGGGTTGTTCTTCCTCAAGATCCTCTAGGTTTACATCGCCATTCTTATGAAACAAAATTCTTTGAAAGTTATTAATATAAAGAGCGTCTGAGATATTGTTGGACTCAATAAATTCAACGTGTTTTTTAAGAAAGTAGCTTTCACCATGAATCGGGATAACTAAATCTGGATTAATCTTTTTGTAAAACTCTAAGAGATCAAGTTGCGATGGGTGTCCAGATGCATGTATTAGTTTATCCCTTGCCGTAATAAGGTCTGCACCTTTCTCTGTTATTTGATTATATATTCTAGTTACTTTCTTTTCATTGCCAGGGATGCTTTTGGAGCTAAATATAAATAAATCATTTACCATCGGCCTAAGAAACTTATGTTCTCCTGCTACAACTCGTCTCAAGGCACCAAAGTGGTCTCCTTGGCAGCCTGTCAAAAGATAAAGATAGCTTGAGCTTTTTGGATCCTTGACTTCTTCTTCTCTTCTAAGAACAGACAGCTCTTCTCCAAGAAGATCACATTCTTTTGCTGATTCTATGTAGTGATGGATTGATCTTCCAATTGGCACCACTCGCTTATTGTGTTGTTGTGCCAATCTTAAAATGGTTTTTACTCTATGGATATTAGATGAGAAAAGGGTAATAAACTCCCTTCTAGGTAGAGAGATAAGCTCGGAAAGATCTTTAACTATGTCCCTCTCTGAATCTGTTGAGCCCTCGTTAAGAATGTTTGTGGAATCAATCATGCAAACATTTTTAGATGTTTTCTTAAAGAGAGAAATTATTTTTTGATAATTAAAGGGACGTTCGTAAAGAGGGTTTAAATCAAATTTAAAATCAGAGATGAATAGAACCGAAAAAGCTTTTTCCTTGTCTTGAATGACAAGCCCAAAGGTATCGGGGATTGAGTGTGTGACAGCGACCGGATGGATTTCGTAACTTCCAAAATCAAGGATTGTCTCTTCGGAATACTCTTCAATCTTGGCCGCAACTCCGGCCTGGTGCAGTTTGGTTCTGATAAGCTTTTTAGCAAATCTTGGAGCATGAATGATGGCGTTTGGAAAAACTTCCATCAAATGGGAAATTGCTCCGATGTGATCTTCATGTCCATGGGTTATGAAAATTGTAACGGTCTTTTCTGTGTTTTTAATTTGATCTAGGGAGGGAATTAAATAGTTAATGTCAAAAAAGTCTTCATAAGGAAATAGAATGCCATAGTCAATAATCGTAATTGAGCTTTCGTTTTCTATGACAGTGCAGTTGGAGCCAATTTCACCTACTCCTCCTAAAGGTGTTAAAGTAAAGGAGGTTGAGTTTGATTGGCCTTTAGTCACTTATGAGTTCCTTTATTCTGGCCGCGAGAATTTTGGCGGCAACACTAGTTTCTTCGCCAACTGTAAAGTCTGCGAACTGTTTTTGAGGCTCAAGGTATTTTTGGTACATAGGTCGAACCGTTTCATAATATTGAGCAATTACAGATTCGAGAGATCTTCCTCTTTCATTAACGTCCCTATGGAGCCTTCTAGTAAAGCGTATATCGGCATCCACATGTAGAAAACACTTTATATCCAATTTATCTCTTATTTCTTTATCGAAAAGAGAAAAAATACCCTCAAAAAGCAGTACCTTATTAGGACGGATTAAGTTTGTTTCTTCAGTTCTTGAGTTCGTTTTAAAGTCATAAACTGGGCTTTCTACGGCCCTACCAAGCTTTAGCTCTTGAATATGTTCTCTAAGAAGATCCCAGTCAAAAGAGTGTGGATGGTCAAAGTTTGGTTGCCCGGAGCTCGTTTCTATTTCTTTTGGGGGTTGATGAAGGTAGTAAGAATCCATATGTAAGAGCGACAGACTGGAGTCTCCTGCGCCGTTTAAAACCTTCTTAGCAAAAGTAGTCTTTCCAGAGCCGGACCCACCGGCGATACCAACAAGATACAAACGAATCCCCCTGTGATTATAGTATGTTAGCGTTTAGCATGATTCAAAGCGCCATTTAAGTAAAAATATTACAATGTGGCCAATAAAACTGTAAATTTTAACGTATAAAATCCCCCATGAACCACTATTATTTTATTGAGTTGGATATTAAAGACGAACAGCTTCTATCTGCTATAGAGGCGGAAGCTTTCAAAAGTTTTGGCTGCGAAGGGGTCCAAGAATTCACCTTGGAAGAAGAGGAAGTCGATAGAATTCTTGGAGAAAGGTCTTATTCTGGGGGGGATCTTCCTCTAGAAGTACTTGAAGAAGTAGAGCAAACCTTAATTGCCGAAGGAAAAGTCAAACGAACCTTGTACTTTTCAGATCCTACCCAGGCCCAGGGTTTTATTGAATTTTTAAGAGGTTGGGGACTTGAAGCAAATGCTAAAGCGCAGGAGGGTGAAGTTCGCGATTGGAATGAAAACTGGAAAAAAAATTTCAAAACAATCGAGGTGACTTCATCATTCAGTATTGTTCCCTCATGGGAGAAGAAGGAAGAGGACGGAGATAAGATATTTATTTATCCAGGAATGGGTTTTGGAACAGGAAACCACGAAACAACCTTCTTATGCTTAAAGCTTATGCTTGAAGAAATTGAAGACCTAAATTCCATCAAAACATGTTTGGATTTTGGATGTGGTTCAGGAATTTTAGGCATCGGCGCATCAAGAAAGTCCCAAAGTTTAGAACGTGTGGACTACTTAGATATCGATCAGGAAGCGTTAAACAATACTGAGTACAATATAGGGTTTAACTCCAGTGCCGAAGCTAAAGACAATAAGCTGCTTCTGCCATCAGACTCGGATAAAATGTTGAGCTCCTATGACCTAGTATTTGCAAACATCCTCAAGCACACTCTTCTTGAGCAAGCAGACACAATTCTAAGTAAAACAGGTAAATATTTAATTGTTTCAGGGTTGTTGAAAGGGCAGGAGCAGGATATATGTGTGGCATATAAGCAGTATGGTACAAAGCTTGAACCTGTTAAAACTCTGATTAAGAATGATTGGTCAGCAGTCTTGTTCAAAAGAGGTTTATGAGGGCAATATTCCTTAAAGGTGAGACATTTCAACTGGGTGCTAAGCAGCTCACAGGTGAGAAAACCCATCACCTACTCAATGTTGTTCGTATAAAAGTAGGACAGCACATTCTTCTTCTAAATGGTAATGGCACGAGGGCCTTAAGTTCTGTGGAGTCCATTTCAAAAAAAGCTGTGGGTTTGAACATTACTAGTGTTGAAGAGGTCGAGAATAAAAAAGGACTCTCTATAGCGTTTGCCTTGCCAAAAAAGGACGCATTTGAAAGTGCGCTTCGAGCATGTGTGGAAGTGGGTGCTAATGAGATTATAGTTTTGTCTACTGAGAGATCCCAAACTTACCCAATTAAAGAGGACCGAGTTCAAAAGATTTTAACAGCAGCAATTGAGCAAAGTAACAACCCCTATGAACCCAGATTTGAAAAATTGGAAATTGGCGATCTTGATTCTTCTAAATATGGCCAAGTGGTTTTAGCCACCCTGGCTAAGGGGGAAGGCACTTCACTTAAAGATTCTATTGAGGGCACTCTTTTAGTAATTGGGCCCGAAGGAGGTCTAACTGACGCCGAGGAGCTTAACCTCCTAAATCGTGGAGCCCATGCACTAAGGGTGAATGTGCCAATCCTTCGAACGCAAACTGCCATCCCATTTTTATCCGGCTACCTCTTAGGAAACGCTGTAGATTGTTGATGCTTGGAAACAATTGTGAGAGACTTTAATTAGAGGTTTTTATGGAAATAAATGATACTGAAATCGATAGTCTTTTTGATGACGACATAAGTTTTAAACCAATCACTAAAGGTCTTGGCTTCCACCATGGAGAGAAGTCTGGTGAAGAAAAGCTGGACACCCTAAAGGCGAGAAGTCTTGACTTGGAGAAGAGCTTAAACGAAAGAGCTTCCCAAATTAATAAAACAAAGAGTGTTGCCCAAACACCTAAAAGCGCAAACTTACTTTCCACGAAGGATTTGGGGGAGCTTGCTCCTTTTTACGCATCAGAAGATAATAAAGATACCGAGCTTGATATAAATGTTTCAGATCCTGTTGAAGTTGAGGAAGCTAGTGCTATCTCAAGATTATTGGCGTTTGGAGTCGACCTTGGGATAATTTCATCAGCTTTTGGTTTAATGATTCTTTCAACCCTTCTGGCCTCTGGCATATCTTTAGGTGTTGTTCGAGAAAGTTTAAATAGCATGTTCTTCATAACAACCGTACTGCCTTTGGCCGTGATGTTTTATCTCTTTTATTTTACTTTCTTTGATAAGACAGTGTTCTCTACTCCAGGCAAAAAGATTGTTGGAATTGCAGTTGTAGCCAACACATCAGACAGGGTTAAAATGACTCAGTCTTTTTCCAGGGCCTTGCTTTCTCTTGCTTCAGTTTTCACACTAGGTATGCCTAGCATTTTAGACTTCCACAGCAAGATCACCGATACAAAAGTGGTTAAAAAGTAATGACGCTAAAAGAATTTCTAGATTCCAATAAAGGTAAAAAGCTTGTCTTCACGAACGGCTGCTTTGATATCCTTCATAAAGGACATGTTGCCTACCTTAATGAAGCGAAGGCTTTGGGAGATCTATTAATAGTAGGACTTAACTCCGACCAAAGTGTTCGAGGACTCAAAGGTCCCGAGAGGCCTGTGAACTCTGAACTTGATCGAAAGTTCGTTCTAGAGAATCTAAAGTCCGTTGACTTTGTTGAAATCTTCAATGACTCCACCCCTTATGACCTCATTAAGGAAGTTATGCCTGATATTCTTGTTAAGGGTGGTGACTGGAAACCTGAGGATATTGTAGGTTCGGATATTGTTTTAGGCAGTGGTGGCAAGGTTATGTCTCTAAATTTTGTGAATGGTTATTCAACCACAAATATTATCTCTAAAATTAATAAATAAATCCTAAAACTTTCCACTGTAAATGCTTGTTTTTGCTTGTAATTGACAGTTTTTGTCAAGATTGTGGTGATTTAAACTAAATTAATTCTTGAGTTTGTCGATAGGGTATTTGTCCGATCAATCTACTAGGTTTTTCAGGCAAAGCTTAAGACTAATCGACTAACAAAGGGGTAATTATGGGCTTAAGAATTAAGACTAACGTTGCATCACAAGCGGTTCAAAAGAACCTGAAAGTGGCAGAGAGAAAAACAAGTGATAGTTATGAAAAACTTGCATCTGGAAAAAGAATTACCAAATCAGCTGACGACGCCGCTGGTTTAGGGATTGCAAAGAAGATGGAAGCCGAAGTTCGCGGCTACCAAATGGCGCAAAGAAACGCCAATAACGGGATCTCAATGATTCAGGTTGCAGAGGGTGGCTTGGATGAGTCCACCAATATTATGACCAGAATGAGAGAGCTTTCCATTCAGGCCGCTTCAGACACCGTTGGTGAGAAAGAACGTGGCTACCTTAATATGGAATATGAACAACTTCTCAGTGAAGTGGATAGAATATCAAAGACAACATCATTTAGTGGAGCGCCTCTACTTACCGGTGAGAATGAAAATGGTGTGATGGAAGTGCATGTCGGAGCCTACGCTGGGGAAGACAATAAAATTTCTATTGATACTGAGGCGACAGACGCTACTGTTGATAGCTTAGGGTTGGCCGGAACAAACATCACCTCAAAGGATGATGCCGCAGACAACCTCGAAAAGATTGATGACGCTATCGACAAGGTTTCAGGTTTCAGGGCAAACTTTGGATCGATTCAATCAAGGCTTCAGTCGACGATTTCAAACTTGGACAATGCTGTAACCAACACAGAGGCGGCAAGGTCAAGAATCGAGGATGTGGATGTAGCCGCTGAAACAGCAAAACTTGCATCAACGAATGTAATGAAACAAGCGGGGATTTCAACATTGTCTCAGGCAAACAATCTGCCGAACAGTGCCCTAAGATTGATAGGATAGGTATAAGTTGGAGGGGGAATCCCCCTCCACTTTAAAACAAATAAAACTGCGTAACGAAAGTTACTCCAGGTCTTAAGCTTCGCCTCCCTGGATTTAGTCGTTTAGGGAGGCAATTTAAGCGGGAGATAATATGAGCAAAGCTGGAAATAATTCATTGAAAAAAAACTTTTCTGCTTGGGCCATATTCAGCATAGTGAGCAATACAAAAATCAATGCTAAACCTGTGCTTTGCTGGAGAATAGTTAACGGACAAAAGAAAACAGTTGAAGGCTTTTTCCGTGTGATAAGAAAGTTTAGAAACGAAATTGTTCTAAGGGCCACGGCCAACGATTCTCAAAGAGAGCTTGGAAAGTTGGTTGCAGGTTGTGAGACAATGAATTTTTTCCTACCCGAGGATATGGTTTTGTTTCAAACACAGGTAAAAAGTGTGGATCAAAACGGTGACCTCGTCATTGCCATACCAAAGATGATTGCCCAGGTGGATAGAAGAAAACACATGCGCTTGAATTTGGGGGGAGAGGTTTCGGCTATTGCCAGATTTCAAAAAGAGAATCACGGTCAAATCAAAAGAAAACATGTTTTTGAGAAAAGCTGCTACGACATTAGTGGAGGCGGACTTTCGTTCATCGTATCTAAGACTGAGTCAAAGTTCTTTAAAATCGGGGATGAGGTTGGTCCAATAAGTGTTAATGTTGAAAACAAAGATGTGCCCCTAAAAGGTAAGGTACTCAGTATTTTGGAGATTGAACCAAATGAGCACAACGACTTACACTATAAGGGATACAAAATTTGCATTCAGTATTCAAAAATAGGTTCAAAAGCTCAGAAGTTTCTTGAGGAGTTTGTTTTCCGCCATATTGACCTGGATGAGGCCGGATAATTTACTCTCATACAATAATGTCCTATAATCGGCTCAATGAGCATCTCTTGCATATCCGATATTCACGTTACTACTGTTGATTCAAAGCAATATGCTTTGCTTCTGTCCTTCATTCGACATGAGAAAGTGCAAAACTCTAAGCGAGTGATGTTCTTAGGCGATATTTTTGATCATTTAACCGGTGAACATCATCAGTATTTGGAAAAATATAGTGAATTCTTCAACGAGGTGGCAAAGCTTTTAGATAAAGGTGTGAGAGTATATTATTTGGAAGGGAATCATGACTTTCACTTTAAAAGAACATTTAATTCTGCATTAAAAAAACTCTGTTCGAATTCCGCCAATCTTTCAAATTTCCAATATTCGAGTGTCCCCGTTGAGGTCATAAACGGCAATAAGTCTATTACCTTTTGCCATGGCGACGACCTAGATTTAAATAATAAAGCTTACCAAAGATGGAAAAAGATCTATTCATCAAAAGCGTTTGGCTTTTTTATAAGCAATCTTTTGCCCTATAAACTTGTAGAGCACATTGGTGACAAAGCTTCTTCCAATAGTAGAGAACGTGGTAAGGCCAGCTTTGTATACGACCAAGAGAAGGCCAAATACCGTGAAGCCGCAAAGGAGTTCTTGGAAAATATTGGTGGCCAAATACTTGTCGCAGGACATACACATATCCCGGACATCTATTCGTGGAACGGGAAAACCTATGCCAATATAGGCTTTCCACCAAGAGACAATGAATTCCTCTTTATTGAAAACGGGAAACTACAAAAAGTTTTAATCCAGTAGGGGCGTCATTTCGCTAACGTGGCTCTTTATCTTATCCCCTACAATCTCTTTAACTTGAGAGACTGTTCGGTTTTCACCGCCAGACTTTTTAATGTTCTTTTCCACTTCCAAGAGCCTGTCACTAAAAGTTGCAATCTGTGGCAAATGCGTTATTGCAATCACCTGAGAATGTTCACTTACCTTTTTCAGAGATTTGCCTATGTGAAATGCTGTTTCTCCACCCATACCAGTGTCAATTTCATCAAATAGAAAAATTGATACAGAGTCTCTTGAAGAGAGAACTTGCCTTAGCGCTAGGAGGATTCTGGACAACTCCCCTCCTGAAGCGATGTCTTTTACTCGATGATAACCCTCACCTGGATTGATCTCAGCATTTAGATCTATTTTAGTCATACCACTTGGACCAATTTCAGATTCAGTGAGTTTGATTTGAAATGAGGCACCTTCCATCTTTAGGCCGTGCACAGCATTGGTTAAAAGTTTAGAAAGTCTGCTCGCAGCCTCAACTCTTTTCTCATGAAGTTTTGAAGCTAGGGATTGCAAATTGCTCAGCTTCTCTTGAATGGAGCGTTCAAGTCCTGAAAGACTGGACTCAATATTCTCCAAACTCTGTTTTTCTACTTGAAACTCCCTCATCTGCAGAATAAGACCTGGTGTGTCTGTATGATACTTTCTTTGAAGTTTTGTATATAGATCCAGGCGGTCGACAATTTCTGAGAGTTCTTCTTCAGACAGTTCTATGTCCAGATCTTTATTGAGAAGAAAATTAATCTCAAAAAGATCATCTCTTGCGACTTGAAACTTTTCTATAATGTCAGAATTTAAACTTTTGGATTGTGCTAATGCCCTCTCCAGTTTGCCTAAAATAACCTGCAATCCCGGAAAGGAGTCGCCCCCTTCAAAATAATAGTTAATCTCTTCTAAGAGCTTCTGGTTGCTTTCCAACTCAAGGAACTTGTCTTTTTTCTCTTTTAGAGCGGCTTCCTCGTGAGCGTCTGGAGATAGTTGCTCTAGCTCAGTAAGCTGAAAGTTTAAATAATCAAGTCTTTGATGGGTTTGACCCTCTTTCTCCTTAAGAGATTCAAGCTCTGCAAGTTCGTTTTGATAAGCTTGAAAAGCATCCTGGTAAGATGAAAGAAGATTGTGATTATTTGCAAAGTTGTCTAAAAGAGAAAGTTGGTACTTTTCACTGAATAACTTTTGGTTTTCAAACTGGCCTACCAAATCGATGAAGCGTTTTCCAGCTTTGGCAAGGAGAGATACCGGGCATTGATGAAAGTTAAGAAAGGCCTTCGAAGCTCCAGACTTGTGGATAACTCTTTTAATTACTATTTCATCTTCAAAAGGGTGTCCAATTTCAAAAAAATAGTTCTTTATTTCTTCATCGGTAGTTGAAAATACAGCCTCTACACATGAGAATTCACAGTCCTTCCGAATAATCCTTTTATCGGCCCTATTTCCCAGAATAAGCTGTAGAGCGTCTAGAATAAGACTTTTTCCAGAACCGGTTTCGCCCACAATGGCGTTAAAGTTGTCACCAAAATTGATTACCTGATCTTCAAATGTTGCAAAATTAGTAAGATTTAAAGTCTTTAGCTTTAAGTTCCCAGACATAGAAAAAACCCCTGTTCAGTTATAGCTCCCTTCTACCATGAACAAACTTTTCTTTTAAAGTATGAAAATAGGTTCTTTCATCATTTTTTATAATTGAAATGTAATTTCGCGCCTTTGAGATGGAAACATCTATTCTTCTATCAAGTTTAAGAGCAACCTGGCCATCAACTGTGATAGTGACCGAATCAATATCGTCCAAAAGCTTGATTTTGACTTCGTGAGCATCAGGAATCACAAGCGGACGGTGAGTTAAGCTATGAGGGCAAATTGGCGTCAAAAGGAGTGCTTTGACGTCAGGGTGAACAATTGGACCACCTGCGGCAAGTGAATAAGCGGTGGACCCCATTGTGGAGCTTATGATAAGTCCATCGCCAGAAAGGTCATAGATGTGTTCTTCATTGGATTGAACAGAAAGAGTGAACATGCGTGCGATTTCGTTTTTGTTGAAAACGACATCGTTGAAGAAGTACTCCCTCTCAAGTTCTTTCGAGTTCTTTAATAACTTTATGCAGAAAAGGTGCTTTCGGTAAATTTCATATTTTCCAGCAAGTATGCAACTTAGCTTTTCATAGAAGTCATTCTTACTAAATTCAGTGATAAACCCTAGACGACCAAGGTTCACCCCCATCACTGGAACTTTTGCGTTCACAGAGCGAGCCACACCTAAGAAAGTGCCGTCTCCGCCTAAAGATATAATTAGGTCTGTCTTGCTAAAAAATTCTTTTTCCTGCCAAAATTGAACTTCTTTAAAAAGTTTGGGAGAAATCGAAACTGAGAAGCGCCTTTCTTCATGGTTAAGAAAAACGATTTTCTTTTTCCTCTTTAGAAGCCACCTAATTAGGTTGTTCATAATGTTGGGAAGGTCCTCAAAACCTGAAGGCTTCAGGGCGATTCCAATTGTGGTGATTTTGTTTTGTTTACTCATTCGCTGGCCTTTGGGACATCATGGTGCTCAGTGCATCATCCATGTTTTCAAATGGCTTATTTAAAACTTTACAATTATATCGTTCAGCCTTCTCTAGGACTTGCTGAGAGGAGTAAGCGGTAATGATTACAAAAAGATCGGAAATCTGCTCCAGAGTATATTTGCTCTTTGCCTCTTCTATGACATCAAAGCCTGTGATGTCTTGAAGCATTAAGTCACATACTACCCTATCGTATGTGTGCTCCTTAATCATCTCAATCGCCTTCTTGCCCGAGGAGGAAACATCAACCTGGGCTCCTCGCTTCTGCAGAAATATTTGAAGGGACTTTTGAATTAGTATTTCGTCTTCAACTACTAGTATTTTCATTATTAAACTTTAGTATAAAGTGGGCACCTTGTCCCTTTTCATTGTAAACAATACTTCCACCTAGTTTTTTTGCCAGACTTTGCGATATCGCGAGCCCTAGACCAGTGCCTTTATTTTTGGTGGTGAAAAAGGGCTTAAACATGCTTTTTCTAACATTCTCGGGAATACCAGGACCGTTGTCGCGAACGTGGATCTCTCCTGGACCATCGAGTCGTACAACCACATTGATTTCGGGAGATTCAACCGCAGAAGAATTTAAGGCCTGAGCGCTGTTTACAACAAGGTTGAATAATATTTGCGCCAGCCAAACACTGTTGGCCATAATGACGCAATCCCCATTGTGTTCTCCTTCAAGCTTAAAATTCTTTTTAACTTGCCTACTTTCGCTTTTGGTAAGTGTAAAAACTTCGTTAACAAGTTTTTCCAAATCCTTTGCTTTTATCTGCTCATTAGAGGTGTAAAGCTCAGTAAAGTTTCCAATGATATTTTGGGATCTTTTAATAGAGGAAGATATCTCATGCATGAACTCTTTATTGTCTTCATTTTCAAGCTCCATATGCAATAGTTCTGCTGAGAGTTGGAGACCAAAAAGAGGGTTGCTGAGCTCATGCCTTAGGGTGTTTAGAAGCTCCCCTAATAAAGCAATTCGCTCCTGGTGGAAGACATCCGCTTTATCAATGCCCTCTTCCTCTTCAATTTTAAAAAACGTGTTGGAAGGCAGCTGCTTAAACTCCGGTAGCGGTGCATTTGAGGTGTTAATTTTAAATGGTAGATGCTCCAAAACAAGTCGAATGTTCGAATGTTGTTTTACCTCCAATTCAGTTTTTAATATAGAATCAAGAAAGGGAGGAATAACATTCGTAACTTTTTGAAAAGACTTTTTTTCTTCATCCGTCTGAGACAGGAAGTCGTTTCTTGAAGCTATCAATATCACATTGTGAGTTTCTAGCGAGAACTCCCTCGCTAGAAAAGTGCCGAGAATGTCAAAGCTAAAACCTTTTAGCCCATCCTGACCAAAAGTTCTATTCCTAGACTTTTTGATTCTCTGAAAGAGAGTGTTGAATTCATTAATGTGAAAATTTTTATGATAGGCGGCCGTTGTCGAGACTTCATGCTTAAGTGCAAAGCTCTGCCCTTTTTCGTGAGTGAATAAATGAACTGTTCGAAAAGAATTAAACTCATCTAGTTCAAGCAATTTGCTGCAAAACTCACCTACAGATTTAACATTTCTCATGTTCTCTTTAATACTAGAAAAGGTGGGAAGTAGATTAGAGCGTTTAATTCGCTCCTTTCTGAACCGAAGGTATCCTTGTGGTCTTTTGTGAAAAGTCTTGCTTAGGAACGATGGCTCATTCGCTTGAGCATGGGGATTACGCAGATCTTCCATTGGGTCAGATTATCTTGTAATTCATATTCGAGCAAGTCCGCTAGCAAGACAGTGTCTTGAACAAGATAAGCGCTTTTTACGGCCTTGAGTATTGAAAGCAAATGAATTTCAACAGCTTTCACAGCTTCATTGCTGGAATTGTCCTGTGAATACACTTTGCATTCCGAATGAACTATTGAAAATAACCTAATAAGAGAGCTAACTTTGTCAATCAACTGTCCAAACTCCTTAATGGAGTCCATAGATTCATCTAGCTTGGGAACTAGCTCCCTGGATTTGGATTGAATATGGTCGATGTATCTTGGTAAAAGCTCAACAGTTTCTTTAAGAAGGCCTTCAGAGGCCTTCCCTGATTTGGTATTAAATTGCATGGATTACACTTCCTTAATTGGCTCACGACCCACTGCATCTCTTGTGATGTTGTCTATTAAGTCAAACACAACCTTGATCATGTTTTGTCCATCATAGAACGATAGGAGGTTGCTTTGAGTGATTTCCAAAATATTGGCACCCTTTGCGTTGGCCTTGTTTACAAAGAAAAAGTCGACAATTGGAGTTAATAGAGGAAATGTCTTCTTAGTGACAGTGCACAACTGGTCAATTTCTCCCATTTTGTTGATGTTGTCTTGAATTACTTTAATATTTGGTTGCTCTTTTTTGGCTTCTTCGATGACAGCGTTGGAATATTTCATTCCAAAACCATAAAGCTCATATATATAGCTGCAGCCTTTGGCGTACTCTGACAACGTAGCTAGTGACTCTTTGCCGAGTTCAGGTATGGCGTAGTTTAATTCCTGCTCTTTAAAGTAGAAGGACCAAACAATTTTATAAAAGGTCTTAAACACGTCCTGAACTGTTTGTGCCGACTCTGTGATATCTATGAGATCCATACCCATTTCTGAAAAGTGAGGCGCAAAAATTGCGACATTTTGTAGGTAGAATGGGGAAACTTGCTCTTTGAAAAACGTGGAGTCGAAGTTTTCTTGATTAAGAATACCTTTAACCAGCCTGCTAACCAGTTGGTGCGATATATCCTTATGGCATGGCAAGAGTTCGCACTTCTCCTGAACCTTACAAGGAAAGCACTTTCTCTTTGGAGCAAGGTTTAAAACATTTTCATGATAAGGAGTTGTTTCACTCGGCCTAACTGTTCCCATGGATAAAACAATTGTTGGAGTTTGGGACACTGCTGCCAGGTGGGAAACCATAGAGTCATGGCAAACCAATAGTTTGGCATCGCTTACCAGCCGAAAGGTTTCCTCTATAGAAGATTTCCCAGTCATATTGTGGATGCGCTTGGAGAACTCGCCAAGTGCGGGTGAGTTTACAAGTTTTTCAGCTTGTGTTTGATCTGCTTTTCCACCAACAACGTATAGCTCTTGTTCTGGGTTTTCCTTTAGGACTTTATAGCAAAGATCAACCCACTTATTTACACCCCAGTGCTTCTTTTTAGACGATGCAAAAGGGTGAATGACAATCTTGTCTTCTCTGGTTTTTTCTTTGTATTCAGGCGAGAAGCTCTTCGCTCCAAGAATATTTTTAAAGAGATCAACAAGATTAAAAGGGTTGGACTCAGAGTTCATCACAGTGGAAAATACATACTGAGACCAACTGTCTTCAATAGATATTTGGTTTTGGCTGTTTCTGGTAAGTCCAAGCTTGTGACGTGCTTCGATCATACTGGCCAGGTACTCGGAGCTTTTACTGAAGCTTAAATTAACCAAAACATCAAAGTCCAACTTGTTTAAGTCTGTGACAAGATCTTTTACAGAGTTCCTTGCCTCCATTAGTGTGGATGAAGGCGATTTAATAAAGTCTTTAATTTCAATAAAAACCATGTGAGAGAAGACTTCATCGAGTAAAAAATGAAGACCTTGGGCAAACTCTTTTCTAGCAACCAAGGTAAGCTCAACGTTGGGGTTTTCAATTTTTAACTGTTTGGCCGCTTGGTAGGTTTGAATTACATCGCCAATTCTAGTTAACTGAATAATTCCAATTGAGGTGCTTTTATTTCCTGACATTTGGAGCCTCCTCTTCAAGGAGAGAGGTTAAGAACAGAAGGGTCATATCTTCTTTGGATATATTCAACTCACTGCTGTTCTTTTTTTGAAGTTCGTTCATTGCTTTGTGAATTTCTTCCTGAATACTCACTAGAGCTCCTCTTGAGTCCTTTTTTCTGCACTGTTTTCGCTAAGTAGGTCCTCAAATATACTGGTTAATAGTTTAAAATCGCCCTTTAGGGTAAATAGGCTTGCCTCAATATCTTCCAAGTTCTTTGAAAAGTCTGTTGAAGTGATATTTTCAACGGACGCTTCAAACAAGGAAATAGCAGCCTGAGGAAGGATATCCTCCTTTCCAAGCGCCATTAGGTTTTCCATATACTGAAGAAATCTTGGTGCATTTTTGGTGGACTGCTTTACGCTTTGAAGAGATCTAAGAGTTGCCAATAATGTTTTAACACATTCAGTAAGCTCTTCCTTTGCCTGGGAAGCATAGGATACAAGCTCATCTCGGCTAGTCCCTTCTTGTAGGCTTTTAATAAGCTCTTGGTCTGGCTCATATCCCATAAGAGCGTAATGGTAGCTTCTTGAAACATGATAGTTCAGTTCTTCTTTAAGGTTCATTTCCCCTCTGATGAGAGTTTTGAAAAAACCTAGTTCATCTTTAAGTCTTGAGTAAACTTTGTTGGCACTATTTTTAACTCCCATTGGAAGAACTGTCTGATTCTCTTGATTCAGCAAGAAGTAAATATCGTCAGCGGTATGATTGGAGTCAAGTTCTTGAATTACGAAAGACCCGTCTTTAAAAGTTCTCGATATCTCTCCCTTGCATACAGTCTCAATAATATTTGCGTCAATCGCCTCAGCAAGAGCACATATCCTGTTTGGTCTTGTAATTAGCCAGTCAAGGTTTGCCAAAACGGATGGAGCTGCGGTTATGTCCATGTTTACAGAGATTAAATTATTGTTGAACTGTCTATTGAGTTCATTAACGATCTGTTTTTCTTCATGGGAGCCATTGGTAAGAAGAACTGGTTTGTACTCAAAAGAGCTCTCCATTGTTTCAACCATGTCAGCAAGAGTTTCAATTTTAAAAGAATTTCCAGACTTGCTTTCAGTCAAATTAATGCCAACAACTATGGCACCTTGTTCTCCATTCTTGCTGGCCCTTATCCTTGCAAAGTTTTGATTGGCAACCATTGAGAAGTCTTGGCCCATTCTTATTCTTTCGCAGTCATTATGCATAGGGGTCAGAGCGCTATGGTGAAAACAAGTTTGGGGTTCAATCTGGGTTTCACCACTTGCTGGTCTAAAATAGTTTGCGTAGGAAGACCAGCGATCACTCGTGGAGACGCTTCCGTAGTTGGTAATATGGGATCCGGCGATCTCCTCAGTTTGTAAAAGAGGAATTAAGTGAGCTGATATTTGATCGTTTCCAAAGTTTACAACCTTGCTCCACTCTGTTGACATAACTACGGATAGAGAATCAGCAAGGGTGTTGAGAGCAAAGGCGTCAGAATAAAGAGCTCCACTTTTTAAATGCTCTATTTTAAACCTGTCTATTGTGAAGACATTCCTCGCATCTTTGATTAATTTGGCACTGGACTCAAGGTCGGCAAATGTAAGAATGGAAATCTCACAGTGTGGATTTTCCTTTGCAAGTGATGTAACCAAATGGCTTGATTGCAAAAGGTTTGTTTCATCTTTAAGACATGTAACCAAAATATTCTTCATTATTTTACCTTTTAGAGTTTTGTTTAGCTGAATTAACAACAGCATCAAGAACAAAGTATGCGAAGTCCCTAGTGTCTTTTAATGCGCCTGCTGTTCTAGCTGAGTTCAATGCCTGGTCAACACTGCCATCCTTAATTGGAAAAAAGGATTTGGCAGCTTCAGAAAGAAGGGAGCTATAGTCTTGCATATTCTGTTTGGCCTTGAAGGTTAAGAATCTTCTATAGAAGTCTTTGCTTAGATTAAAGCTTGTCTCATGTCGAAGAATCGCTGGTCTTCGACTCAAAAACATCACAAACTCAATACTGTTGTATAAGTCATTCACATCGCATGCGTGTAAGACTTCAATGTTTGGATTGCTAAAGCCGCCTGCATGATTGTGCATCTGAACCAATTCTTTATTTGGCTCAATGACTATGATTCTGTAGTTCTCATGATATTTAGCAGCAAGGTTGGCAACTTCTTCGCAGTGATAGCCAAACCCTAAACCAAGTATGAGAATATAGGGTTTCTTTTTGATAGAGTCTTCGTAATTGGTGGCAAACGCTTGGGCCTCTTTTTCAGGATTGTAGATTGAGTGCAGGTGCACACCGTCGACTACTGGTACGGAATGGCCGGTTCTTGATTGTTTTAGTTCAATCGTTGCGTTGAGTTCTTCCATGAGCTTCTCGCTTTTTTAAGAATTATTTTAAATCGTTAAGGTTGTACCCTTTGAAATTCTCTTTGTTTTTGCGCGTTTTTGCAATTTCATTTTGAGTCAAGAGCTTCTCGTGGGTAAGCAAGTTAAAAATCTCTTGGTCCATTTTGGTGATTTCAGAAAATAACTTATTTAGTTGGTTATTATCTTTGGGTATCCCATACTGTTCATCCAAGTGGAGGATGATGTTAACCACTCGTTCTTTATTGTTTAAGATCTCGAGGGCTTTGTCGTACTTCTTTTTTTCCAGAAGATTTAGGCAAAGCTCTGCGAGCTCATGAGCGGTGTTTACCGCTTTAAATAAAACGTCTTGGTTTTTACTGTTCATCAGGCCTCTTTCTTGAGCTCTGCTCCACGATCCTTCTTAACAGACCTAACCGCCTGTGCCCAACCTTCGTATAGAGTGTTGAGAACACTTAAGCATCCTTCCAGGGGCTCTTTATCAATTTTGATATTGGCCTGGGTGCTTGAATAAAGAAGGTAGTCGTATAGCGAAGAAAGCTCTCTTGCAACGTCGCCCCCGATCTCGAAATCAAGGCTGTTATTAAGCTCAATAACAATGTCTTGTAGCTTGCCAATGTGGACACCTTTTCCAGCAATGTTTTTCTGATCAATTGCTTCAATCGCCTTTTTACAGTTTTTGATCGCAGCCTGATAAAGCATAAGGAGGATTTGCTCCTTGCTAGCTGTTTGTACTGATGTCTTTTTGTAAGCGCCTAATCCGTAACTCATTTTTTATACCCCTTTAAGCGTTAACCTAATTGCTGGACAGGGTTAAAACCGCCACCGGTCATACCCGCAAGTCCAGAACCTTGTGATTTTATTCTTGATATAGTTTCTTCAAGTCTTGCAAATTTTGCTTTGAGAACTCTTTCTTTCTGATCGATCTGTCTCTGCTTGTTTTCAATTCTTCGATCAATCTGTTTTATTTTACTGTTTAACCCCTCTTTCCTGGAGGTAAGAGTGCCCGAAGGTCTTTTTAAGGCTCCATTCACAACACCTTCAAGGTTGTCGATAAAGCCATTGATTTTGCCATTTTCTATTGTGTATATCCCTGCAATAATTTGGGACACCTCTTTATAGTTCTTCTCCAAGGCGACCTTGAATTTATTTTCATCAAGTTCGATAAGCCCGTTTCTTTGAAATGTTAGCCCGAGATCTCCAATTCTTCTTGGGCCAAAGTCTGTCTTTATTGTGGCGAACATTGCGTTTCTAACTCTGGATTCAATGGTCTGCAATGTAATGTCCCCGCCCAGTGTTCTCGAGGTGTCGGTGGTTTCATCCATTGCGTTTTGCTCTTTTATAAAGGAAAGAACGTCATTGATGCTCTTAACGATATCCTGCATTTTTCCAGCGATCTTTCCAACGTCTTCCACAATTTCGATCGTTATTTCTTCACCTGGCTTGGCCTTCTTTAAATCAAGCGTCACGCCTGGAATCAGCTCAGTTGCCTGATTGGTGGGCAATTCAATTTCAAAGCCATCAAGCTTCACTTTGGCATCCTGAGCGTCACGGTGAGAGTCAAACCAAATATCTACTTCACCGTCCACCAAATAAAGGTTGGGAAAGATTGCTTTGTTTTCATCGCCTGTTTCTTCAAGTGAGATGATAAGCTTCCACGGCTCGTCAGTTCCGTCTCCGGAGTTTACGACATTTGCTCGCATTCCATTTTCACTATCTCGGTTAATTAGCTTGGCGATTCCTGAAAGAGAGGAATGCTCTTGATCTACATAAATCTCTTTCTCTTCACCGTTTGGCAGTTCATAAGTAATATAGCCAACTCCAAGGTAGGTGTTGTCTTTGTCTTCGACACCGTTGGAAATTGCTGAAGACTTTTGCGCCAACTGGGTGACCTCTATTTGATAGGTTCCAGGTTCTGCAAGGTTTTTGTCCACGTTGGCGGTAATGTTGTCACCACCGACATTAATGGCCAATTCACGAAAACTTCTGTCACCCTTGTTTGCGTATATGTTGCCTTTGAGTTTCTCAACTCGTTGGGTGAGATCCGCAAGCAAGGCCTTCTTGCTGTTGATCTTGTCTTTCTTCTCGTTCATTTTTTGCAAAGGAATTTTTTCAGCAGCGATAAGCTGCTCGACGATATTTTTTGGCAGTCCTGAATTTATTGAACCAAAAGATATGCCCAAATTTTCCTCCTGAAAACGTGTGGCACGCATCCTGCGCACTCTTAGGCTACCTCTAGGTTAGCATATCAAGAACTTGATGCAATAGGGAACAATATGAGTTAACATAGGCTAAGTTGTTAAAAAAGGCCTTCCATAAGGAAGGCCTAGGATTAGGATTTGGGTTGGGATTTTAGTTCAAGTTGTGAACTGTACTAATTTTATCGGTTATTATGGATAAAGCTTTATCAAAAAAGTCAGACTTTCTGAAAATAAAGTCCAAATTCTTTATAAATCGGCTAGTTACCTACTTTTCTTTTCTTCTGGTTCCTATATGGTTGCAGAAAACTGTTCAATTAAATTTATTTTTTCAATCCTTAACACTGCTTCTCTATATGTTCTTTATGCTCGGGCAGTGGTATCTGCTTGGCAAAGAAATTGATCACAGATTAAAAATCTATTACCGGGCAAATTCTTCCATGGACCGGATCATCTATAGAATTTTGAGCGGCAATATCTTTATAATTTTATTTTTCAATATTTTACACCTAATGCCCTACCAAGTGGCGACGTTTGGCTTTTGGGTTTTCTTTGTCTCCATAGGACTCTTTTACTCATGGCCAACTAGAGGAAAAATCATTGAAGAGTCTATGGCCGGTCAATTTGGAGAATTTAGATTTTTAGACAACTTTGAACGAACAGTTCTAATAATGATTACTGCAATGTTTCTAGTTTCTCTTCCTGAATTGCCACTTTTCCAAAATATTGAAGCTTTAAAGCTTTACTTTGATCCAAGGGAGCAGGTCCACTCAATTATATGGAATTTTCTTTCGGTTAACTACCTTCCTTTTGATAAATATCCAAAGCTTTTTAACCTTGCTTGGAGCTTTCATTTCTACGTTTATGGAATAGGAATCTTTTTATTGGCCTTCTATTGTGTTCTGCGATTTTTCTTTGCAAGAAGGCTAGCTATCCTTGGCGTGTTTGCTGTGGTTTCCTCTTGGTCTTTCTCGAGGATTTTAGCTGAGGATTTTCTGGCAAGCTATACTCACACTTTTCCATTGCTTTTTGTCTGGGCGCTGTTTTGGAGCTCTAAGAGCTCGACCTATAGAAGTGGACTGCTTACTGGTTTAGTCTGTGCCCTAGGTGCGATGATTAATGTCAATTATGCTTTGTTGTTTCCAGCGATGCTAGTAGGGATGCCTATGCTGTTTTCAAAGACAAAAACAGCTTGGTACAGGAAACAATGGCTCAAGTACAATATCTTGGGCGGCATCATTTTGTTGGCCGTGGTTTTCTCCCACTCAGAAACAGCATTTGTTTTCGAGCCTTTTGAAACTAAAAAAATAGGCGAGATGTTTGCGACATTCTTCACCCGAAAGGCCTTTTACTCGGTTGGGGTCATTGGGGCCTTGATGACTGGAGTATACTTGTTTAGAAAAAAGGGCAATGCTCACTCTAGCGTAAGCTTTGATCAGTCGAAAGTGTCCGAAATGGGCTTTTGTCTATTCTTATTTATGGGCCTTTCAATATTGGTTAACCCACTATTTGTTTCAAACTTCACCGCTATGTGGATTCTAACCGTATTCAGTCTGGTTCCGTTGGAATGGATCTTTCAATCGATAAGCAGGCTTAGAAGTAAAAGAAATCTAATTTACGTGCTTTATATTCTGGTATGCCTTTTGGATTCTCACTTTGAGGGCAGGGTGAGAATTATAGGAAAGATGTTTCTTGAGGACGAAATCTTTAAGTACATAAACCAGATATAAGTAACCATTATTGTTAGTAAATGGCTTTATTTTCTTGCTTCAAATTCTCCAAGCGCATACAATTTAATTAAGACTGGGACTACATATGGCAAGGAGGTCATATTGTTAAAATCTTCCCTTAGCGACAACTTGTTTCAAAGCTTCGTTTCCTCTTATCAAAACATCCCTCGTTCATCTTATTCCTCTGACATTCCTTTTGTATTTGTTGACACCGAAGGCGGCGTTAAACTTCTTACGAATGTGGTTGAAAATGACGATCGAAATGATGGAGTTTTTGCTGTATCCATGGCCGAAGATGGCTGGATGGAGTTTCTTGCACTGCAGGATTGATTTTTGGGGAAAACTTTTTTGCGCAGCTGCTAAATGAACTTTATGTTTGTAAGGCGCGTTGAAAACTTTGGAAACAAAGCAATACAAGGTATTGAAAACTCAACACTTTAAAAAGTTTGTGAACAGAAATTGTTGATAACTTTCAGTGAATTTTATTGTGGAAAACTAAAACATTCTTGTTGATAAGTAGGTTTAATCAACTTCAAAAAGGTGATGATAATCAATTAAGGCACCTAAAATGTCAAACGAATCTTTTCTAAAATATTATAAAGTCATTTTTCATAAATAAAACGTTTCTATTGCACCCCTCAAATTAAACAACTTTTTTGACTTCATAGGGTAATTCTCCTCAAACGAAAGGAGTTTTAATCTATGAAAGAAGTAAAGTTTGCCCAATCTGATGAAACCATTCTTATCACCGGTTCTACCGGAACAGGAAAAAGCCGGATGGCAAAAAGGATTCATGATCATTCGAGCAGGGCCAGTAGAAGGTTTTTACACGTTAATCTATGCAATTTTTCAAATGAGCTGTTCCAGAGTGAGCTTTTTGGGCATGTGAAAGGCTCTTTCACTGGTGCGGGTTCAGATAAAAAAGGTTTTTTCGAGAGGGTTGGACAGGGAACACTATTCTTGGATGAGCTTGGGGAAATAAGCATGGAAACCCAGGCCAAGCTTCTAATGGTCTTAGAGGAGGGAATATTCTATCCTATAGGTTCAACTTCTCCAGTGAGCTTTGATGGCAGAATTATTTTTGCAACCAATAAGAATTTGGAGAAGATGGTTGAGAAAGGAACTTTTAGGGAGGATTTGTTCTTTAGGATTCGCACGTTTGAATTACAAATGTCCTCATTGAAGGAAATGCCCGATTTTAAAGATATAGTTGAACGAGAGTTTTTAAATCTCAAACTAAATCACTCTAAGTCGGCTTTAATTTTGGAGGCCGAGGCTTTGGCCTTTATAGAGAGCTATGACTGGCCTGGAAATTATAGGGAGCTGTTAAATGTCTTAAATTACGTCATTTTGATGGCACAAGGGGCAGTAAAGCTAAGTGACTTTCCCAGTTATCTTCAAAAAGTCTGCAGCGCTTTTGAGAGCTCTGATGACTATCACTCCAATTTAGCAGATTTTGAAAGACGCTTTCTTCAAAGGATGCTGGAAAAAAGGGAGTTTAAAATAAATAAAACTGCTAGGGAAACCAATATTAGCAAAGTGACGCTTCTGGCAAAAATAAAAAAATATGATATTAAGATAGAAACGAAAAATCTAAAACAACGAAAAGCCTAAATATGAGTTTTAAAGTTAAAGATCACTATTTCAATAAGGCCAAGAAAGAGAACTTTGTAGCCAGAAGTATTTATAAACTAGAGGAAATAGATAAGAAGTACAAAGTCATCTCCAAGGGAGATTTGGTGTTCGATCTTGGCTACTACCCAGGCTCATGGATTCAATACACCTCTAGAAAAATTGGATCCGAAGGAAAGGTTGTGGGCATCGATATTAAAGAAGTAAATGACAAAATGAACAAAATACCTAATGTTGAGGTGTTTCACAAAGACATAAATGACCTTAAGACATTGGAGGAGCTCGGAGTTGACCGCCCTTTTGATGTGGTTGTGTCTGATATGGCCCCAAACACCACTGGAATAAAGTCTGTTGACCAGGCCAGAAGTTTGAATCTGGTTGAAATGGTATTTTTTCACCTTCCAAAACTTTTAAGAAACGGCGGAAATTTTGTTATCAAGGTCTTTGACAGCAATGACGCTCAGAACTTTTTAAAGGCCCAGCGTTCTATGTTCAAAGAATTTAGCTATTTAAAACCAAAATCTACAAGAAGTGTCAGCAAAGAGTTTTTTGTAATCGGCAAAGGATTTAAACACAATGGTTAAGTTTTTTGTCGTCTCTCTGTTCTTGCCCCAATTGTTATTGGCCAACTTTAACTTTGGAAAAGATCTTAGTTTTGAGCTGTTCGATGAGGAAGGATTTAAAAAATCGCTTTCTAAGTCGGTCTTTGAAACCCAAGGCTGGCCTGAGCATCATGAGTATAAAGAAAGAGAGTATGAAGTTGATTACACAATCAATGATCAACTCACTAAATACATTGTAAAACAGCTTAAAAGGTATAGATCTGACTATACCTCGGTGGTTGTTTTAGATAATAACACCGGCGCAATTTTAAGTGCGGTTGATTTACAAAGAAAAGGCAACAAGGTTGGAAAATCCATGGCGTTTTCTCCGGCCCATCCAGCTGCTAGTGTCTTTAAAGTTATTACGGCAGCTGACCTTTTGGACAATACAGATGTAAGCAAAGAAACAAAATTTACCTACAATGGTAGATCAACAACTTTGTATAAATATCAGCTAAAAGATAAGAAGAACCGTTGGACTAGAGCTATACCTTTTGAAAAGGCATTTGCATGGTCCAACAATGTTGTTTTTGGAAAGGCGGCCATTAAGAATACGAACTTCAAAAGCATTTTTAGCACCGCTTCGAAGTTTGGCTTTAATGAAGAGCTTTTACAAATTGTGGAGTCTGGCACTTCAAAACTATTTCCAGTTGAGAGCAAATACAACTTGGCCGAATTGGCGTCGGGTTTCAATAGAAAGACCATGATTAGCCCTCTGCATGGAGCTTTGATTGCATCAGTCATTGCCAATGAGGGTGTGTTAAAAAAACCTTATGTTGTTAACTCAATAAAAGATATTAAACAGGACAGGGAAGTATGGAGTCCTAGTTATATTCTGAGTCGGTCTTTGTCTAAGGAGGCCGCGCTTGAGCTTCGCTCAATGATGAACTTAACGGTTAAGCGTGGTACAGCTCGTGGCGCTTTTAGACCTTGGAAAACAAAAAAAATTAGGGATATAGAAATCGGTGGAAAAACTGGCACTATTACCGGAGGAATACCTCATGGCCGTAGGGACTGGTTCGTCTCCTATGCTAAACCAAAAGATGATCAATCGGATGCAGGCATTTCGGTTTGCGTTATGATTGTCAATCTCGAGAAGTGGTATATAAAAAGCACCTATCTTGCTAAAAAAATTATTCAATATTATTATGATTCTTTAAAAGAATAAGGATTACGTCATATGAGCGACGACCAATTAGAAAAAGAGCTTTCTGAAAATGAAAGTACTGAGATATCTTCAACCAAAAAGTTTGTAAAAGAGTTTAAGTCAATTGTCTTGATTGTGGTGACAGTTCTTGCTTTTCGTTCAACTTTTTTTGAACCGTTCAAGATTCCATCTGGCTCTATGATCCCAACACTCTTAATAGGCGACTTTATTCTAGTTAATAAATTCTCCTATGGTTTCAAAGTGCCTTTTTCTGACTGGTTCAGCGATCCTATTTACTTAACGGGTCCTGATAGGCCAGAGAGAGGCGATGTTGTGGTCTTCAAATATCCTAAAAATACGGAACTTAACTACATCAAGCGTGTGGTTGGATTGCCTGGCGATACTGTTCAAATTATCGATAAGGTTGTTTACGTTAACGATCAACCGGTAAGCGCCAAACCAATGGATGGGTCTGAGATAATGGAAGATATGGATGATAAATTTAAAAGGTTTAATTTTAAATTTTTCAAAACTCAGACAGGAGAGCATGAACACGTCACTCAAGTTGATGAAGACAACATTTACATCGCGAATTTTAATAAAATTCAAGTTCCCCAAGGCCATTACTTTGTAATGGGCGATAATAGAGATTTTTCTGCTGATAGCCGCATATGGGGCTTTGTGCCTTTTGAAAATATTAAAGGTGAGGCGATACTTGTGTGGTTCTCACTTTCTTTTCCTTGGCCTTGGTCTAACGGCGATGAAACGTTCAAGTTTAGGCCGTGGAGAATTGGTACTCTAATAGAGTAAAAAAATCTTAGGCGAGAATTACTTGGCAATTACTCTAGTTTCACCGTCATTGCCACTCTCGCCCTTATCCCACATAATTGAGTCATTCTTAGTGATGAAGTCCCTGAGCCACTTTTTAAGTGTGCCGTTTCCATGACCATGTATGAAGTTAATGAAGGGAAGTTCTCCGCTTAAAAGATCTGGTATGGCATTTTCCACGATATTTTGAAACTCATGAAGTCGCATCCCTCTACAGTCATATTCCAACTTGGATGGGGCAGTGCGGAATGTGTTAACAATTACTTTCCCACTTTTGGCCTGCTTGTTAGGAGAGTGAAGGGAGTCGATTGGACATTTAATTTTTAGATTTCCACGAGAGACCACGGCCTCTTTTTTGTTGTTTAGCTTGATAAGAGTTACAGTTTGATTAACGAAAGAGCAAAAATACTTATTTCCAACTACCAACTCTTTGGGCCTTGGCATATCCTTAAACTTTTCAACTCTCGGGCCTTCGTCTTTTTTAGTTATAAATGGAGAAATTTCTTTTTGTAGTTGGGAAAACTTTTTGTCCTGAGCGCGAGTGCTTTTGATTTCTCCACTTTTAGTTTGCTTGAGAAGCGAATAGGCCTTTTTCTCTATTTTAGAGAGTTCTCTTTTAACTTTGGAAACTTCTTCATCGACTTTCAATTGAATGAGACCTTTAGCGGCTTCTTTTTGATTTTTGAGCTCTTTATTAAGTCTTTCGTTCTCTTCAATGATCTTAGACAGTTTTCCTTCGCGCTCGGATAGCCCGTGTAAAAGCTTTTCATAATTGATCATTTTATTGTCTAAGCGCTTCAAGGCCAAATTGTAGATCTCTTCGCATTTTGAATCATTGCCACTAAGCTTTTTAAAGATATCTAAAGCAAGAGAGCTTCCCGGGGCTCCAAAAATTAGCTTGTAGGTTGGCGAGTTTGTGGACTCATCAAAGCCGACATGACATGAGATATAATTGCTCTCTGAGTGAGTGATTGTCTTTAATGTTTGGTGGTGAGTTGAAACAATTACTTTGGAACCAGAGGTCTTGGTTATCTCTTCAAAAAATGAAAACGCCAGCGCAGACGCTTCTTCACTGCTCGTTGAATTGAAGATTTCATCAATAATAACTAAATTGCTCTCTCCAAGAAGGCTTAATAGTTCAGTGTAGTTTTTAACCTCGGCAGCAAAGGAGCTAAGTCCTTCTTCTAAACTTTGCTGATCATTGCCAAAGTAAAAAATATTCTGAAAATTGAATACTTCGGCTTTCCTAGCGGATACAAATAGCCCATGTTTAATAAAAAAACTTGTAAGCGCAATCGCTTTAATTGTTGCTGTTTTTCCGCCTGTATTCGGTCCGGATATTACTAGGCCTTTGTCTGATGGTTTGATTAGCAAGCTGTTCTTAACCGGGTTTTCAATCAGGGGATGGAAGAAGGAGTCAAGTTCCAACTTGTGATCCGAACACAAAACAGGCCTGTTGAGATGAAACTCCATAGCAAAGTTTGCTCTCGTTCTGTACTCATCAAAAGCGAATATAAGATCGGTAACATAATCAATCTGTGAACCATGAGCTGCAAGTCTTGATGAGAAGTCCCTAGCGATATCATGCAAAATTTGATCTATTTTTAAAACAACTTCCATTCGCATAAGGTTTAGATTTTTAACCTCAAGAGGTTCAACGTAAAGTGTTCTCCCAGACTCCGACCTGGCAATAATGGCCCCGAGTCCACTGTTATAGCCATCGCTCTTAATTGGAAGAACATATTTATCATTTATGATGTCATGACTTTCAAATTGAAGGGTGTTTTCAAATTTTGAGTTTTGCCTAAGCTTTGAAAGGAGTCCTCTGGAACTTTGTTCTATTTCCATCTGCTGTTTGTAGAGATGGTTGAGCTTTGGATGTTTAAAAAAATCTATTTCACAGTCTTTGGAGACAAAGGTTCTAAATTCTCTAAGGGTGTTTCTTCGAAAATCTGAAATAAAGCGTTCGGTATCTTCACTAAGAAATTCAAGAAGGTTGTCTGAGAGAAACTTTTTATGCTCAATAAAAACTTCGACAATTCTTATAAGAGTGGCAAGTCGCTCCAATGAGAACACTTCACCTTTGGCCAGCTTTGAGCCTGAGGTGTGATTAATGTGCTCGAAATTGAGATCAGAGAGTTTATGTTGAATCTCTACTATCTCCTCATAATTTTCGGGTTCAATAAACTTCTCAGTTATTGTGTATACCGCTTCGAGTCGTTGTTGATCGACTTCATTTTCCATGATTCTAGAGGCGGTTTCAGGGAAAAGAGAAATGGCCTGGGCCTTGCCAAAGAATAAATCCCATTCCAACTGTTTTAAAATCGTATTTTTATTCTGTATATTGGTTGTCATGATAATGACGTATGATGACATAGTGGGACAAGTTAGGCAATTTCAAACGAGTTGGAAGGGGATCGGACAACTACAGAAATGCTACAGTAGTTCTCGGTTTATATCGATTTCGCTAAGAGAGTCTGGGAAATCAACCTATCTCATTTTTGGCAGAGGTAAAGGATTTGAAGGCCTTTGGCTGTCAGAAAAGCAAATCCCAAGCGTAATAAGAAAGAAAGACAGATTTCTCGAATATTTAAGAAAACATTTGGGCGGAGCAAGATTACTAGGTATTGAAGTTGATCAGCTAGATAGAATTATTTACATCAAATACCAAAAGTTTGGCAGGGAATGTATTTTCGGAGTCTTTTACAAGGGACGACAGCTTTTATTTGCCAACAAGTATTATAGTCAAAAATTAGACACGATGAAGATTCTTTGCTCGTGGGACCCTAAGTTTAACCCTGATTCGATTGTTGAGGCCTTTGACTCTGTTGGCCGAACCAAACAAGAAAAGCTTGAGAGAAATAAGTGCTGCACACAAATAGTGGAGCTTCTTGAAGAAGAGATTGAAGAAGGAGTTGACCCTGTTAAAGACAAACGCTCTAAAAATTTTATCAATAGGAAGTATAAAAATATAAAAGATGATCTGGAAAAAAATAAAGAGTGGGTCAAACTTCGTGATTATATAGAGAAGAACAGCGATTTTGATTTACTCCCAAAAAAAACTAAAATTTGTGGATTTAAAATAAATTTCCAAGAGAAATCAAATTTTAAGAGACGTGATGAGCTTTATAACAAAGTGAAAAAGCTTAAAAGGGGTGAGGCCATCCTATCGGAAAGATTAAAAGAGGTGAAAGGCCAATTAATTCCCGAAAAGCAGGAGCCACTTGAAAAAAGCAAGCTTGATGTTATTGAACCACTATGGGGAAAAGGGAAAAAAGAGAACGAAATAAAGAAAACTCATGATTCTTCCGGTTTTTACATTGTTGATTACCCCGGTTTTAAGATGGGCGTTGGGACAACGGCCCATGGAAATGATCAATTAAGAAAAAACTGGGGAAAGAAAGAGGACTGGTGGTTCCACCTAGACGGCCAGACAAGTGCGCATATAATTGTAAAGACGGATGTCTTGGATGAAGGACTCTTCAAATTGGTAGGTAAAGAACTTATTAGGGTGGGAGGGCTTCAAACATCTGAGGTGAATCTCATCTATACACAAGTTAAAAACCTAAAGGGTATTGCCAAGAGTCCTGGGTCTGTTAACTTTAAGAAAGAAAAAAGGCTAAGAGTTTATTTAAATGAAAATTAAAGTTGTGTGCCTTTTCTTTATTGCTCTATTTTCTGGTCAATGTTTCTCTAAACAGATTAAGGATTTGTATTTCGAAATCCACAGCGACGATCTAAAAAGCCTTGTTGAGGAAAATTACAAACTAAAAAAGCTTGGTGGTCTTTATTGTAAAGTTTATTGGACGGAGGGCCGCAACGAGGTTGTAGTTGTAACCAATGATTTAGCTGATAATAATATTAAGGCCTCAATAAAAAAAGCTTGTTCTCGAAAAGCTCAATTAGCGATTCCAAACACACTTGGCCAATACTTAAAGGGTTTTAAAAAGATAAAAAGCTCTGATGGCTGGGATACTTACCAAGATACAACTGGTCTTTCTGATAAGAATGAAATTCTAGTTAAAAGGGGAGCGAGTTTTACGAGATTGATCGTGAAAAAAGCAACAGGCACAACTAAATTACATTACTATTATCGTCAGGTTAAGAATCATAAGATTTTAAGAAAGTTGAAAGTTTCTTCTTACGAGGGAATTCAAAACGTTAAAAGCACGATTAATATTGTCAGCCATGGAAAAAGGAACAAGTATGTTCCTAAAAAGGTCGTGGTTAACACATCCCAAAACCTAATTAAAAAAGGAGTGGGAAGTTATAGCCGATCTTTAAAAGAAATCTACCACTTTAAGAATTATAAAATTAATAATTCAAAAGCTGTTTTATATTTTAGTAAAAAGTAAAGATGAGCAGAATGCTCTGAATACAATTTAGACTGTAATCAACTCCTGTTAGGATGTATAATGTGTACTTGCTTAGGGAGGATGTTTGAGAGAAATAATTCTTAATAAAACTGGAAGTTTAAAATGCTACAATTTACCTTCAGGCCTGTTCGCCTCAGACTTTGAATCCTCTATAAAGTCTTTTACTCCTGGTGAGTGGGCGGTCTTTACCAATAAAAAAAAGGGAGAAAGCTTCCTTGGTTTCATCAATCCATTGGTCGAGGGAGGAAGTCCTTGCGCATATGCTCTTACAAAAGATGTTAATTTGGAGCCATTGCACTTGTTGGAGACTCAATTAATTAAATCTTGGGAGAAGAGAAAGCGAATCACTGATTACAACGAAAATGCTCGCATGATTTATGGCACTTCCGATGGTCTTCCTGGTCTGATCGTTGACGCTTTCAAAAATTGTGTCGTGGTTCAGATAAACTGCGCAGGCCTAGACAAGTATCGAGAGGAACTTAAAGAATCAATTGAAAAGTTATCCAAGAAGCCTGTGATGCTCCTAGATAATCAGAGTTATCGAATGGCCGAAGGATTGCCGTCTTTCCCCTCTAGCAGCGCGGTTGATCGACTAGAGATTCAGGAAGGTGAGTTATTGTTCAATCTTGATGCCAAACAAATGCAAAAAGTAGGCTTCTACTATGATCACCGAGAAAATAGAAGAAAACTCAAAGGGTACTTGGAACGCTTAGATTGGAAACCTGAAAAGGCACTTGATCTGTTTTCTTACCTTGGAGCTTGGGGAATGACCATGTCCCTCGCTGGGGTAAAAAGTGTGGAGCTTGTGGATCAGGCCGACTTTACGAAACTAATTTCTGAAAACTGGGAAGCTAATAAGCTTGAGGGAGAGTTCAAGTTCCACCACGAAGACGTTTTCAATTTTCTAAAACAGAAATCAAATGAAGGTGAGAAGTATGAGCTCATCGTTAGTGACCCCCCTGCGTTTTGCAAATCCCCCAAGGGAGCTAAAAAAGCTTTGCAAGGCTATTTGAAGCTACATCGCGCTTGCTTGAAGTTGTTGGAAGATAAGTCTCTCTTCGCAGTATGTTCATGCACGCGATACGTAGATATTGATTCTTTGGCGCAAAACGCATCTTTAGCGGCGAGACAGGAAGGAAAAAGACTCACCCTCTTGGATATTGGCACCCAAGGGTTTGATCACCCTAGCTCCAATTTCAAAGACAACGCAAATTATCTTAAATATCTATTATTTTACGTGGAGAATTTATGACCCAGATTAGAGAAAATGTTCTTGAGGTTCTTAACCAGGCAAAAAAAGTCGTTTACGGGCAAGATGACATGCTTGAAGCGATTGTTGCTGCGCTAGTTTGTGAGGGGCACCTACTGATAGAGGGAATGCCCGGTCTTGGAAAGACTCTCTCAGTTTCCATCATGAGCAAACTTTGTGATATGAACTTTAATAGAATCCAATTTACACCGGATCTTCTTCCTTCTGATCTGATTGGTACGATGATTTATAATCAGCAAAAGGAGGAGTTCTCAACAAAGTTTGGCCCAATCTTCACTCAATTAGTTTTAGCTGATGAGATAAATAGGTCTCCTGCAAAGGTTCAAGCCGCTTTACTGGAGGCAATGGCAGAAAGACAAGTTACTATTGGGGACACATCTTATCCGCTCAAGTCTCCATTTGTTGTTTTGGCAACCCAAAACCCAATTGAGCAAGAAGGGACTTACAACCTCCCAGAGGCCCAACTTGACAGATTTATGATGAAGATTAGTGTGGACTATCCAGACTTTGAAGCTGAGAAGTCAATACTCGATCTAAGGCCAAGCGACTTCAACTCCTTAACCCCACTTCTTAACAATGAAAACCTAACGATGATGAAAAAGGCGGTTGGGGAGATTTATGTGGATGAAAAAATAAAGGACATGATCGTAAAAATAGTTCATTCAACTCGACCGGATTCAAAATTTTTCAACAAGAAAAGAGAAGGTATGATTTTGGCAGGGGCCTCTCCAAGAGCATCAATATGGCTCTATAAAATATCAAAGTTCCAGGCCATGCTTGCTGGAAAGGACTATGTTTCCCCTGAACATGTGCTTAGCGTTGTTAAAAGCGTTTTGGGTCATAGGGTAATTCTCTCTTACGAGGCAATCATTGATAAGGTGGATGTTAAAGAGTTGGTTTACGACATCGCAAGTGAGTGTGTGTAATAAATGAATATAAAGGAAGTAGAAAAGGCGGTTGCTCGAATTCAGTCGCACCTTTTCCAAAACTCTAACTCTTTTTCCGTTGGAATGCTTAAATCTCACTTTAAGGGAGCGGGACTCCAGTTTAAAGAACATCAGATCTACAACCCAGGTGATGACGTGCGTTTTATTGATTGGAAGTTATCCGCAAAAACCGCCAATACGTTCGTTAAAACTTTTGAAGAAGAAAGAAATATTGAAATTGTGGTTGTTTTGGATTTATGCGACAGCATGCTCATAGGTTACAAAGGAGTCAGTAAACTTCAGGCCTCTTTGGAGATTGCATGTTTGCTTTATCTTCTTGCTGAAAAAACAAAAGACAATGTGAAAATAGTTTTGTTTACAGATCAAGTTGAAATTCTTCCTGGAGCTTCTGGGCAAAAGGGAATCGTTCTTCTTATGTCTGTATTGCAAAGATTAAACATTGTTAATGCGGAAGGAGTTGTTAATCCCTTTTACCGTGTCCCCTCAGCTTACGAAGAAAAAAAGAAGTTGGCGCAGATCAAGTCTCTTGTTGCTAGAGGCAAAGAGGTGGTTCTTTTATCAGACTTTAATGCCTTGGATAACTTCGATGAACTAAACAAGCTTTTTTATCGAAAGAACATGCACTGTTTCCAACTCACCAGCCCAATTGATGAGCAACGAACAAGTCAATTTTCTATTTTTACAAAACTTGGTGGAAAGAGGGTGTTGGCAAAAACTGGCAGGAAGAAAGAGTCAGGACTTAAGGGAAGATATAGAAAGATTTCTGTTAAAGACCGATATTTGGAGAGTTTTATTCGTGAAATGCTTTAGCGTTCTAATACTATTTTCATCTTTGGCCTTTGCTGAGCTTGTAATAAAGCCTTTAGAAAAGTCAAAGATTACTACTGGGGATATTATCGAGGTCGAGGTTGAGACTAAACCTGGGGAGAGCATCCCATCCCTTGAAGGAGAAAGACTCGGAAATATTCTCTACGTTTTGGAACAGGACGAAAAAAAATTGAAAGTTATCGTCGCTCCGGCCAAAAACAATAATATGGAAGTTAAATCAATTGATGTTAGGCTTCAGGGTTTTGATTTTGAGTATAAACAAGTGAACCCACCCAAAGATTTTTTAATGGAGGAGAAGGACTACAAATTATTAACTCCTGTAGAGCCGTGGAAAAAAATAATTGTCACTTTTTTTCTTGTGGTCGCTGGATGGTTTGGTGTCAGATTCTTGGTTCAAAAAAATAGGGTGCGTAATGAGAAAAGGAAGTTTGCAATTAAGGCGAATGAGGCGTTAGAAATAGTGAAAAAGGCAGATAGCCGCCAAGAAATAGAAGCATTTTTTAGAAAAAGAAAAGAGTATGAAACTATGCTGGAGTGGAATGAAAAAAGCTTTAGCACATTTGTCTACACATTGAACTCTCATCAGTTCAAGCCGGCCTGGAGTGAGGCGGAGGAGAACGAGGTCAAAAAAGCGTTTATGAACTTAAAGAAAAGTATGGGTGTGAAAAGTGGAATATAAAAGCGCTTCTTTTGCCATTCTTGGATTGTTGGGGTTACTTTTCTGGGCCTTGGAGTACTGGAAGGTGTTGAAGACGCCAGAGTTGGTGGCCCCTACAAACTTAAAGGTTGGCGGAGCTAATATGCTAAGGGGCATGGTCTTTCTTTTAGGTGTCGCTGGCTGGCTGTTGATTTCCTATTCAATGACTGGGCCTAGGAAAGCACTGAAATTCATTCCTTCGAACATAGAGGTGAATGATATCTTTTTTGTGGTGGACGTTTCTAGGTCTATGCTTGCAGATGACATGCAGCCAAACCGTTTGGAAGTTGCGAAGGAAAAGCTGAGGGAGTTCGCTAAGCTTAGGCCCACAGCCAGGGTTGGAGTTATCATATTTTCGGAAAAAGTTTTTACAATGCTTCCTCTTACAACAGACCCCACTTTGGTGGATAAGATACTTTCTGACATTCAGGTCGGCTTTCTAGGAAGCGGGACAAACATTGGTGATGGACTTGCTCTTGCAGTGGCGCGGGCACAAGATAGTAAGACAAAAAATAAGGTTGTCATTCTTCTAACTGACGGTGTTAACAACGTTGGAAAGGTGACACCTATTCAAGCTGCTGAACTAGCTAAAGAAAATGACATAAGAGTCTATACGATTACTCTTGGAACTCGAAGCGATGCTAAAATCCCTGTAGGAAAAGGTATGTTTGGAACTCAATATCAAACAATTCCTGGTGGGTCTTTTGACCTTAAGACTATGAAAGAAATTTCGGATATGACAAACGGTAAAAGCTATATGGCGGATAGTGAAGAGAGCTTAAAGGAAATTCTCGGTGAAATCCAAAGTTTGGAAAAGACTGAGATTAAGAGTGCAAATCAAGTTGTGTATGATGAATTGTTTCACAAATACCTTCTCTGGGGTGTTTTATTATTAGCAGGATGTGAATTAACGAGAAGAAATCTCTTAAAGGAGGTCTCTTGAGTTTTAATTATATAGAATATCTACCATTGGTTGTATTGGGTATTGCGGCCTTTTGGCTTATGACGATAAAGGTTGAAAAAAAATACTACAGCTGGGTCTTAACTCATTGGTTTTATAAACAAAGCCTTGCAAGCAAACTTTCAAGTGTGTTTTTCTTTGCTGGCTTCTCATTTTTGCTATTAGCTCTACTAGATCTGCGTGGTCCGGAGGAAAGGGTAACCGGAAAGAGCGCTGATCAAAAGACTGTTGTATTAATTGACGCCTCAGCAAGCATGCTTGCTGAAGACGTAAGACCGAACCGCTTTGAAAAGGCCACTTTGCTCGCTAAGCACTTCATCAAAAAGGCCGTGGGACATCAAGTGTCTGTTGTGGTTTTTTCTGACGGTCAAAAAAGAATAGTACCTTTTACAAAAGATATGGATCTTGTTGAGGCTAGGTTGAATACTCTCAAAGGTCTTGATTTAGAACGAGGAGGTACTGGCCTATCAATGGCTATTCAGGAGTCTATTCAGTATTTCATTAATAGCGAGCAAAGACCTTTTGGAAACATTTTAGTAATTACGGATGCGGAAGAAACTGAAGGTGGCCTTAAGTTGAAAGTGCCCGATGGCATAAGTGTGGCTGTGGTGGGAGTTGGTACGGCAAAAGGTGGCCCAATCCCTATAAGGAACTCTAGAGGTGTTTTTCGAGGAAATAAAAAATTCAGAGGTGAGACGGTTATTTCCAAATTGGATGAATCTTTTCTCAAGCAATTGGGACAAGAAATTAAACACTTTAAATATTGGGTTGCAAGTTCTTACTCCCTACCTACAGAAGAAATTCTTCGCTTTTTTAGGAGAAGCTTCAAAACTAAGAAAACCGAGGATGACTTCAGAGTAAGGCCCGTTCTTGCCAATTATATGATGGTTCCTGGTGTTGTGTTTTTAATCGCTGCTTTTATGCTCAAAAATTTAAAGAGCTTCGTTATGGTGATGCTATTAATTGTTTCAATGAACACTTTTGGACAAGATAAAAAAGAGCCTGAAAAAAACAAAGTGATTGTTGATCTTGAAGAAAGGTTCGCGAGAAACGAACTGGGAGTGGAAGGCAAAAAGAAGCTTGCGTCAGAGCTTTTAAAACAAGGATTTTCTGAAGAAGCATCCAAGCTTTACGAGGAAATTTTGCATAAAGACATAAACAATAATAATGCCATTGAAAAGTTTAATTTGGGATCGGCTTATTTAAAGTCCGGGAAAATTCAAGAAGGCCTGAAAATATACACCGATTTAATTGACCACCTAGAGTCTGATGCGTCCGGGAAAAACCAGGAACTTCTTCAAAAAGCGAAATTAAATATGCTAAAGGCCATCCATGCCCAAGCGAGTCAGAAAAATAATAAAAGCCAAAAAAACGATAAGAAACAGAAAAAAGATGAAAAAGGAAAAGATAAAAAGCAAAAAGGCCAAGATGGGGGCCAGTCGAAAGATCAGAAAGAGTCCAAAGACCAAGGGCAACAGAAAGATAAAAAAGACAAAAAAGATAAAGATGAAAGCAAGGATCCATCTGATTCTAACAAAAATCAGGATCAAAAAAATAAACAAAAGAATGACCAGGCAAAAGATGGAAAGGCAAAGAAAGATAAAGTTCCTTCCATCCTTAAACAGTTGCTTTCTGACGATAACCAGTTGCAAAAGAAAGTAATAGACGCCAATACAGTTAAAGGTAAATCTAGAGAGAAGAAGGATTGGTAGAATGACAAAGTTCTTAATGATAGCACTTTTTTGTGTGGCTAACGTATTTGCCGACTCTTTGGAGATCAATATTGATCCAAGGGAACCTTTGGTAAATGAAAATTTTAGAGTCCAATTTGAAATCAAAACCCAACAAGGAACAGACCCAGTCATAAGCTTTGATCCACTTAATGTGGATGTTATCTCTAGACAAGAAACAGGGATAAAAACTAGGACAACCTATATTAATGGGCAATTAAGTACCGAGAGAAGTGTGACTGTGGAGTATGAAATGGTTGCAAAAAGGGCTGGAAGTGCATTCTTAAGGGATATCAATGTTGAGATTGGTGGACAAAAGCTTAAACACAGAACGTTGCGAATCAATGTGCTTAGAACCCCTAAGAAGGCCCGAAATATTTTAGTTAAAGCCGAAGTTAGTAAAGAAGAAGCATTCGTGGGTGAGTCAATTATTGTCCGGTACTACCTATATAATAAGGTTCCAGTATCCAGCACAGACATTAAAAAATTTCCTAAACTTGATAAGTTCTTAAAGCGTTACCACCAAGAAAAAATGACTGCGCAACGGGCTACCGTGGATGGTGAGATCTATACAAGACGCGTAATATACACCGCACAGCTCTATGGAACTGAACCTGGAACCTATAAGGTCGATCCCATAACTTTGGGCGTTCAATATTCAACACGTGGGAATAATCCATTTAATACTTTTGGCTTTGGGTCTCGACTCGGTGGACTTAGGAAAATGACCATGTCCAGCAAGCCGGTGGTAATAAAAATTAAAGCGCTTCCCAAAAATAATGTACCTTCAAGCTTTACGGGACTTGTGGGTGAACATCAATTCAACCTTGAGTTGAGTAAAAACAAGTTCGTTGTGAATGAGCCCATTGAACTAAAACTAAGAGTGTCTGGTCCTGGCGCTTTAGAGCTTTTCGAGGCTCCTAAAATTTTTACTTCATCGGTCATAGAAGAGTTTGAAAAAAATGGGGATCTCAAAGTCGCAGCTGACTTCAGTGCTACGAAAACCGTACTATACACTTACCTTGGAAGAGAGCCGGTTACAATTGAAAATAAGACGATCCCATTTACTTATTTTGATCCTGAAAGTCTAAGTTTTAAAACCAAAAACGTTGATCTGGGTAAAGTTTTGGTTGCTGGAGGAATAAGTAACAGGCCACTATCTGTCACAGGTGAACAAGATAGAAATCAAAACTCCGGTTCAAGTCAATCTGGGAATGTCACTGAGAGTACTGAGGTTCTAGAGCCTGTTTTCCGTCTGAGCAATACTTACACATACAACGCTGTTAAGATAGCATTTGCACTTGCTATAATTATTATAGTCTCGCTTATGTGGAATTTTAGAGACTCAATTATGTCACTGACGAGATCAAAAAATGACCCTCTCTCTGTTTTAATCAAGGAGGGAGCCGACTATTCAAGGTTGCATCAAGTTGTTCATGCTCTTGGGCATGGACCTGATATGGAAACCATAATCAATAACAGCAGTTTGATGAACTCTAGCAAAAAAGAATTGATTGAGGTTGCAAAGAAATGTGAAAAAGAGTTTCAAGCAAATGGGAAGGCAAAGTCTTTCAAGATTTCAAAGAAAACGGCAAGAGATTTAGTTCGGACAGGGAATATCAAGGAATGATTAGCTTTAAGGATTTTGAACCAGCCATAGGTGATAAAGAATTTGGTGTGAGCATCGGAAACTTTGACGGGGTTCACCTTGGCCATCAAAACTTACTGAAAGGCTTTTTAAGTGAATGCAAGAACAGATCAATTGCTTCGGTTGTTTTTACCTTCACACCCCATCCGGCACTTTATTTTGATCCGGCTAAACACCATCTGTTAACAAGTTATAGGAAGAAGTGCCAGATGATAAAGGAGCTAGGAGTCGACTTTGTTGTTGAGCTGGCCTTTGACAAGAAACTACAAGAAATGACAGGTAAAGAATTTTCCGAAAAGATGCTCCTATCATATAAAAACCTGAAACTTTTGTGGGTAGGGCATGACTTTAAATTTGGCAAAGACAAAGAGGATCCCATGTGGATTGGTGAGCTTGATCGTGATCTAAAGTTTCAAAGATTTCCCGCGTTTCAATGCGAAAAAGAAACAGTCTCGTCTTCGTTAATACGAAACTATCTGATGGAGGGAAATGTGGTTGCGGCAAATCGCTTTCTTGGAAGGAGTTTTTCGATTGAGGGCATGGTTGTCGAGGGCAAAAAGCTTGGAAGAAAATTAGGGTTTCCAACAATGAACGTAAACCCTAATTATCCCTTTCTTATCCCCGCCTTGGGAGTTTATAAAGTTCGATGCATTTTGAAAGGCAAAACGTATGAAGGCTTGATGAATCTTGGACGGAATCCATCAATCGATTTTGATGATAGAATTAAAATCGAAGTTCATCTTTTAAAGTTTTCGGAAGATGTCTACGGTGAATATGTTGAAGTTCTTGTCGATGACTATGTTCGTGAAGAACGAAAATTTGATGATCTAGAAGATCTTAAAGCACAGATAACGCTTGATAAGAGGGTGTATGAAAAATCAAAAAAATAAATACGCGCTTATTGGAAAAAACATCCAACATTCAAAGTCCCCTGAGATGTATAAAAAGCTTCTTGGACACGAAGTGGATTACACTTTTTTAGATTATGAGTCCGAAAAGAAGATACCGCCACTTAATGAGTTGCTTGAAAAGTATTGCCGTATCAGTGTGACTGCACCATATAAGAACTACGTTTTTAGGCATTGTGATATTCTCAGTGAACAGGCGCAGGCACTAGAGGCCGTGAATGCCATTAAGCTTAAAAATGCAGAGGTGATAGGTACCAATACTGATGCCTTGGCCTTTGAGGAGATCTTTTCTTCAAAATATCTTGGGACTTATCCAATAATTTTGGGAGATGGGGCCATGTCCAGACTGGCGCAACAGTATTTCAAAAAGACTGGAGTGGAACACATAGTTTTGAGTCGTAAGAGAAAAAATCTTGAACAAATTGATCAATACCTTCACGAATTAAGTGATAGAAGCCTTTTAATCATTAATGCATGTGGAAGGTCATACAATTTTGACTTCAAATCACCTAAGCCATTGAAAGTGTGGGATTTGAATTACTCAATGCCTGAGCAGCAAAACTATGTTTTAAAGAGTGGCCATGAATACACTGATGGGGAAGATTTGCTAATCCGACAGGCGGAGTACGCTTTAAGTTTCTGGAATTCCTAAATATATTCAAATTATTTTTATAAATTCCGATAATTTAACCAACACAAGGAAAAGTAGATGGTTCGTAAGGAATTTATTGAGGTCATTACCAATACTGGTATGGCAACTCTTAAGGAGTTGCGACGGCTAATGATGAACAAGGATGATGATGAAGTTACTGAGTTTGAACTTCTGGCACTTCCTGGTTTTGATGAAAACAAATTTGCAAAGTCCATCTCTGAAAAGTATGGGCTCACCTTCATAGATTTAAAAAATGCAAAGGTCTCAAAAGATACAATTAAGTTTCTCAAAAAGAAACTTGTAATAAACCACAGAGCAATACCTATTCAGGTCACTGCGGGGAAAGTTACTGTTGCGACTTTTGATCCAACGGTTATAGGTCACAAAGCAAAACTCGGGCAAGAACTTAAGAAGCCAGTGGAGTTTATTCTAACCAATATTTCATCTTGGCAGAAACTGTTCTCCAATGTTGAGGATTCTGTTGAAGACTTGGTTCACAGTGTTGTTGAGGTTAAGGCCAATGCGGAAGTTGAGACTGAGTTAAAAGCTGAAGACATCGGGCAAGACACAGTTACATTTGTGAATAGAATCTTGGCCGAGGCTTTTGTTAAGGGAGTTTCCGATATTCATGTTGAGCCTTATGAGAAAGCTTTTAGGGTTAGATTTAGACTTGATGGGTCTCTAGTTGAGGTTGCAAGACCTCCAAAATCGATGATGGGACCTATGATATCGAGACTAAAGATTATGGCCTCATTAGATATCTCTGAGAAGAGAAAACCCCAAGACGGAAGGATTAAACTTGCGATTGGTGGAAAGCCGATTGACTATAGAGTGTCTTCTCTTCCAACGCTTTTTGGTGAAAAGGTCGTTTTGCGACTTCTGGATCAATCAAATCTACAGCTGGATATGACTAAGCTTGGCTTTGAGGCCAAACAAATTGAAGTCTTTCAAAGAGGCATACACAATCCTTATGGAATGGTTCTTGTAACAGGTCCCACTGGATCTGGGAAAACAACGACTCTCTATTCGGCTTTGGCAGAGTTAAATACGGAAGACACCAATATTTCCACAGCAGAGGATCCTTGTGAGTTCAACTTGGAAGGTATTAACCAAGTAAATGTAAAAAAAGAAGTTGGACTCACTTTTGCTTCGGCCCTGAAGGCATTCTTACGTCAGGATCCTGATATTATTATGGTTGGAGAGATAAGGGATTTTGAGGTCGGAGAGATTGCTGTTGAAGCAGCTCTTACTGGCCACATGGTACTGTCCACACTTCACACAAATGATGCTCCATCCACGGTGACAAGGCTTTTAAACATGGGGATTGAACCCTTTTTGGTCGTGGCAGCTCTTAACGTAGTCGTCGCTCAGAGACTTTGTAGAAAAATTTGCATCAACTGTAGAGAGCCTCACAAGGTCTCCCTAAACGAACTAGTATCCTGTGGATTTGCTCCCGCTTCTGCCGAGAAGATAAAAGTTTATAAAGGCAAAGGTTGTGAAGTATGCAATGGAACCGGATACAAGGGAAGAGTTGCAATCTATGAGGTATTGGAAATGTCACCTAGACTTAGAGAGTTGGTTTTAAAGCACGCCTCCTCTGATGATATTAAAGCAATGGCCATCAAAGAGGGTATGAAAACCCTAAGGATGTGTGCACTGACTAAAGTGGCTCAAGGTTTAACAACCATTGAAGAGGCCCTTTCAAATTCAGCTTCGGATAATATGTAAGGAGATAAGCATATGAGTGATGAAACTAAAACACGAACCCAGTCAGTGCAAGGCACTCAAAATCTTCAAATTCAACAGCTGTTTAAGGTTATGGTTGAAAACGGAGCATCCGATTTGCATATCACTATGGGGACATCACCGGGTATGAGAATATCAGGAGAAGTAATCAGGGTTAAAACCGGCCCACTTTCTTCAGATGACACTAAAAGGCTTATCTACCAAATTCTTACAGAAGCCCAGAGGTCTGAGCTTGAAAAAAATCTTGAGCTTGATTTCTCTTTTGGGGTTAAAGGACTTGCAAGATTTAGAGCAAACTGCTTTTACTCTAAAGGGGCTGTCGCTGCTGTTTTTAGACAGATTCCAACCCAGGTTCCAGACTTTGACTCTCTTGGATTGCCACAGGTCCTATTGGATATGACTGATGTCTCCAATGGGCTTATGCTTGTAACTGGGCCGACGGGCTCTGGTAAGTCCACAACTCTTGCTTCAATCATTGATAGGCTGAATTCAACTGAGCCAGGACATATTATTACATTGGAAGATCCAATTGAATTTGTTCACAACCATAAGTCCAGTATTGTTAACCAAAGAGAGATTGGAGTAGACACATTAAAATTTAAAAACGGCCTGAAAAGCTTACTGCGTCAAGACCCTGACATCGTATTGGTTGGGGAGCTTAGAGACGTTGAGACAATTGAAGCAGCTTTGGAAATTGCGGAAACCGGACACTTGGTTTTTGGAACGCTTCACACAAACTCAACGATTCAAACGATATCAAGAGTCATAAATGTTTTCCCAGCAGACCAGCAAGAACAGGTTAGAACGCTTCTTTCATTCGTGTTGCAAGGAGTTGTGGCACAGCAACTACTGCCAAAGAAAGGTGGAGGTAGAGTGCTTGCCCAGGAAATTCTAAGGATGACCCCTGCGATTAGGAACTTGGTTAGAGAGGACAAGCTGCACCAGGTTTACTCTCAAATGCAGATTAATCAAGACGCAACCCATATGGTGACGATGAATCAAAGTATCAAAAGGGCCTTGGACAAAGGTCTTATAAATGCTGATACCGCAATGTCATACTCAAACAACCCTGAGGAGATGGCAAAGATGCTAGGTATACAGAAAAAATAGGATTGAATAATGGCCAATGGCAAATTCAAATATGAAGGCGTAAATTCAGAAGGGCGCAGTGTTCAAGGCGAGATTGCCGGCAAAGACGTTCGCCACGTGAAGCGCTTGCTTAGGAGAAAAGGCATTCGTGCAAAAAAAGTGAGCGCGCCTAACCCTCTTGATATCGACCTCGGTATGTGGATGGTTGAAAAAGGGCTCGCCAAGGCCTTCGGCAAAGCGGAACTTAATAGATTCACAAGACAGCTCTCTATTCTTATAAATGCGGGTGTTCCCATTCTTGAATGTATGGAGATACTTGCCAAACAAGAGCAAAACCCATCTCTAAAAGCTACAATTAAAAAAGTTATGGACGATGTTGGAAGCGGAAAGTCTTTGCATGAAGGGCTAAGCTCTCAAAAGGGCTTTGATAAGCTTTACTGTTCTCTGGTTAAAGCGGGAGAAGCAGCAGGTATCTTGGACACCATTCTAGTTAAACTCAGCGAGTTCATGGATAAGCAGGAGGGAATCAAAAAGAAGATTAAAGGCGCTCTTACATATCCAGTTATTGTTGTTCTTATCGGTATTGCTGTTGTTTGGGGGTTGATGGTTTTTGTTGTACCCCAGTTTGTGGGAATGCTTAAGGAGTCTGGACAAGAGATTCCCGCTGTCACACAATTTGTAATTGATACATCAAACTTTTTTCAAGACTACACGCTATATATGATTCCTGGCGGTTTTGTTGGATCAATACTCTTTTTAAACTTTATTCGAAGCAAAGATGGGAAAGTGAAGTGGGACCGCTTCACAATGAAGTCACCTGTGTTTGGAGACATTATAATCAAAGGTAACCTTTCAAGTTTTTCAAGAACACTTTCCACTATGCTCAGCTCTGGGGTGGATCTTTTAGAGTCCTTGGAAGTTTGTATCGATACTGTCGACAACACCCAGATCCAAAAAGACTTAAAGCTTGTAAGGCAGGCTGTTATGAAAGGGCAATCCATTACAGAACCGCTTGGAAGAATTAAGTATTTTCCACCACTAGTGAATCAGATGGTGAAGGTTGGCGAGTCGACAGGTAATTTAGACGAAATGCTTCTTAAAGTTGCGGATGTTTTTGAAGAAGAAACGGAAGAGGCGATAGATAATATGACAAAGCTGATTGAGCCAGCAATTCTTGTTGGACTGGGTGGAATGGTTGGCACTGTTCTAATAGCGATGTATTTGCCTATCTTTATGGCTGCAGGTGGTGCCGGGTAGTAAGTGATTGAATTTGTTGTAAAATGATAAAAATATTTAAGGTTTTTCACATTTATGGCGAAAAATATTTAAATCGGATTAAAATTAACCTTGAGGAAGACTCTTAATGTCCAATCAAGAAACTTTAGACTCTTAATGTCTAAAAACAAGGAGTACGTATGAAGCTACAAACACTTAAACTGCGCGATCAGTCTGGCTTTACACTAGTAGAGCTTATGATCGTTGTCGCAATCATCGGAGTTCTATCCGCGGTTGCAGTTCCAAACTTTAAGAAGTACCAGGCCAAGGCCAAGACTTCTGAAGCGAAAGTTCAACTTGCCGCAGCTTACACTGCACAGCAAGCATTTTTTGGCGACTTCTCAATCTATCATGCATGTCTTGCATACATGGGATATGAGCCAGTAAATGAGTTCAACTCAAGATTCTTCGCTGTTGGTTTTGCTACTGATGTAACTACAAACCTTGATAATAATGCATATGCTGATGCTGTAAACGGTGGAATGAACGCTGCTGTTTGTCCTGATCCTGTTGTAAGTTTAGATGCTTCAGCAGCTCAAGTTAACGGTGCAACCCTATTCCTAGCTGGAAAGGGTATGGGTGGTGTATCGTCTGATACGACTGCTTTTTTTGATGCTCAAATGGACACTGGAACTACTGATTTAGGAGATCAAACTGCTGCGGACCAGACATTTGTAATGGGTGCAGTCGGTGTTGTTTCATCAGACAATATTACTGGTGCAAACGCATCATCTTTCACAATCAATCAAGATAAAGTAATCAGTAACCTCAATACGGGTTACTAAGACAATTTTTTGAAAATCAAGAAAGAATGGGGGACTATTTTTAGTCCCCCTTTTTTTTTGTGTAAAGTTTGTAGGGGGAGAATGGCTCTTGAGTTGTGAATTCATCATCTCTCAGAACATATGGCTGACCTTTGTAATCCAACCTTGAGCATGAAGAGTCATTGATAGTATTTAGACATTCAAGATCTATTGTGGCCTTGATAGAGTAAAGATCCTTTTTAAGTTTTTCGATGAGAAGCGTATCCCTACTCTCATTTTTTAACATTTCTTTTAGAACATTAAAGGTTGTCTTTAAGTCGCCAGTTTCTTCATATTTTAATTTAGCTATCAAAGAGTCAATGAACTTTGGCGCACTAGGGTGGTGCCTAATTCTTTCATAGAGTTTTACTGCTCGGTCGTACTCTGCAAGCTCAAAAGCGTATAGATAGCCACCGTTAAAATTTAAGGAATAGTTGTTTGGGTAATAGGACAAACCTTTGTCAAAAAGGTAGGCTGCCCCTTCCACATCATCTTTGATGATGTTTAGGTATTGCCCTCCAAAGGAATACGCGTGTAAGAATTTTGGATCTAAGTCTGTAATAGATTTGAAACGTAAAAACATCCAGTTGTTCAAATCTTTCTTCTTGTAATGTGATAGGTCCGACTCCAAAAGAGTTGCTATCCAAAGTAAATCAGCGACCATTCTTTTGTAACCTGCAAAAAGCAGTCTATAAAAAGAGTCTTGGAAGTTTATTGCAGACATTTGCTTTTCAATCTTTATAGGCGGCTTTGAAATTTGTTTGTTTAGGACAGCAGAAGTTACAAAGAAAAAGCATGTAAGAGCTATTGAGAAAAATAGGGATTTTTTAGTCATAAAAAGATATTGTCAATTTTAGCAGGAAGTATCAACATGAATGTATGTTAAAATTCTCATCTGTAACTAAAGTATTTAAGTCGGACTTTCTCAAAAAGCCAGTTGTTGCTGTTGACGACCTTTCCTTTAATGTGGATGAGGGAAGTATTGTAGGGTTCTTAGGAGCCAATGGTGCTGGAAAAACCACCTCATTAAAAATTGCAATGGACTTTACTAGGTCTACTAAAGGCGAAGTGAGTTTTGAAGGCCTTGGGAAAAATAAATCTGAAATCTTTTCCAACATAGGCTTCCTACCCGAGAGGCCATATTTTTATCCACACCTTACTGGAAGAGCCTTTTGTCATTACATGGGTAAACTTGTGGATATGAAAAAATCAAAGATTGAGGACCAGATTGAGCGTTGGGCACCAAAGCTTAGAATTGAATTTGCTCTTGATAGAGAGATAAAAACCTACTCTAAAGGAATGCTTCAAAGAATTGGTTTCTTAACCACTCTTTTACACGACCCCAAATTGATTATCTTAGACGAACCACTATCTGGTGTGGATCCCATAGGAAGAAAAGAGCTTAAAGATATTATTTATGAAGTTAACCAGCTTGGTAAAACCATCTTCTTTAGCAGTCACATCGTTTCTGATGTCGAGGAAGTATGTGATAAGGTTATTTTTCTTAAAAATGGAAAACTTGTTTATCAAGGAAGAGTTGATGACATTATCAACAAGAATATCAGGCCTGTTACTAAAATTAGGTACGTTCTAAATAATGAGACGCTAAGTATAAAGACTGAAGACAGCTCAAAGACTATGAGGCTCAAAGAACTTATTGAAAAAGGCGCTGATATCATTTCGGTTGAGCAGGATAAACCTACTCTTGAAAATATTTTTTACAATGTGGGATCATGAAAGAACTAAGAAAGATTAGAACTATAGCTTCGTACACATTTCAAGAGATACTTAAAAGTAAGGTTTTATATAACACTCTCTTCTTAGGTATCGGGCTTTTAATTGTAACATATGTGGCCCAACAGTTCACTTACGGCACTCCCAGTCGCATAGCCTTGGACTTCGGCGTTGGTGCTTTAAGTTTAAGCTCTGTAGGAATCGCAATATTCATGGGTGTAGGCCTTCTATCGAAAGAAATTGAAAATAGAACTGTCTACATGACAGTCTCAAGACCAGTTAAAAGAAGCAGCTTTGTACTTGGGCGCATTATTGGTCTCAACCTTGTTTTAATTTTAAATGTTTTTATTTTGTCGATTCTCACTTTGATGGTTTATTTTCTTTCTGGAGGAGTTTTCCAACCTCTTATAATTTGGACTATCTTCTTCATAATTATAGAGTCAACCATGGTTTTGTTAATGGTAAGCCTTCTTTCGCTTCTTACCAGCACCACCCTTTCTGTCATTGTCTCAATTGTGCTATTCTTTGCAGGGCATGGGATAAGCGAAGCACAAATGACGACCTTTGCTCAAAACAGGCCAGCACTGCAATGGCTTTTGGATTTATACCACTACGCACTACCCGCCTTTGGAAAGATTAACACAAGAGATCTTTTACTCTATTCGCAAAATGTTGAAAGTAGCTTTTTCTGGTCGGCATTGACCTATAGCATGGCCTACTCCGCATTTTTAGTTTTGTTAACGATAGTTATCTTTGAAAAAAAGAATTTGGATTAAATGGCTGCAATATACTTTCTTGTATTTATTTTTGGATTATTGATTGGCTCCTTTTTGAATGTCGTAATTTATCGACTGCCAAAGAACTTGTCTGTGGTTAGGCCGAGATCTTCATGTCCTACGTGTGGGCACCAAGTCGCGTGGTACCAAAATTTACCAGTGATTAGTTATACTGTTTTAAGGGGAAAATGCGCTTCTTGTGATCAAAAGATAGGAATTCAGTATCCGCTGGTGGAAATGCTCGTTGGATTGTTTGCTGTCCTTTTATTTCCCTTTGAAAAGGGCCTCTTAGGCATTGAACACTTGGATTTATTTAAATTTATAGTTGAGTTTTCCATCGCATGTGTTTTTCTTGCGCACTTCATCATTGATATTAAACATCAGCTCTTGCCCGACAAATTAAATTTATATCTCTTAGCAGTCGTCACTCCCTTTGCAGCATTGAGTTATCCACCTCACTATTGGGTTCTTGGAGGTGTTGTAGGCTTTATGGGTCCTTATTTGGTGACATTGTTCTTTCTAAAAGTTCGCGGAGTAGTTGGACTTGGAGGGGGAGATATAAAGCTGTTTGGGATACTAGGGATACTTCTTGGTCCTATAGGGGTAATTAACACAATTTTTATGAGCAGCCTTGCTGGGTCAATTATTGGCCTTGGACTAATTGCCTCTAAACGTATGAATAAAAACACCGCACTGGCCTTCGGTCCGTATATTTTAGTGGTGGCCACTCTTCAAATTTTCTTTCCTGATCTTTTTGATATGATTAATCCATTTGTGTTTAATTAACATTTTGCAGTATAAATCCTTGATATAAGAAAAATCTTACATGTATAATGACATATTGATAATTTCATCAGGGACGGAGAATTGTCAGATCTTGTAACGCAATTTAAAAACTTCATGGCCAATTTTGAAAAGGGCCAGCTAATTGGTGTGGACATCGGGCTTAGCTCCGTGAAGGTTGCCCTATTGTCAAAAGGAAAGAAGAACAAGTTCAAATTAGAGAACTATGCTTCCATTCCATTAAGTGAAGCTGCAATCATTGAAGATGAAATCCAAAAACCTGAAGAGATTATTGGAGCACTCATACAGGCCTTGGAGTCTGCAAAAATAAAACCAAAAATTTGCAATCTTGGCATGGATGGGCCTAACACAATGACTAAAAGGCTTCAGGTGCCGGACGGTTCAAAGGATGAGGTTGAAGACAATATTCTTTGGGAATCTGAACAGTATATTCCGTTTGGAGCTGACGAGTCCGAGGTCGATTTTGCAATTCTTGGAAAGCTTGAAGAAGATGACGTCGTTGATGTGGTTGTAGCAGCTGCAAAGATCAGCGTCATCGAAACATATATGGAATACCTAAGAGAGGCGGGACTTATCGTTAAAAAGGTGGACCTCAACGTATTTGCAATTAACAACCTTTTTGAGCTTGTTGTTCAAGATGAATTGGAGAATGTAAGTGATTTAGGGTCAATCATTATTGACTTTGGTGCGCAAACCACAACTGTGCTTGTTTATAAAGATGGTGGTCCAATACTCAGCAAAGAGATCCCTGTTGGAGGAGTTCTTGTAACAGAAGAAATCCAAAGACAGATGGGAGTTTCGTATGAGGAGGCCGAAGACCTTAAGACTAGCGGAGATGAAAATGGAAATCTCCCTGAAGAAATCGTTGCTATTATTCAGGCCCAAATTCAAAATCAAATGAGTGAATTGAGAAAAGTTTTAAACTTTTTCATTGCAGCTGGCTCTTCTGAACAGGTTGGATTTTGCTATGTTACTGGTGGAAGTTCCAGGCTGCCTGGTCTAATGAGCGCATTGCAAGATATTGTGGGGATTGAGCCAAAACTTCTAAACCCATTTGATGTTATCGACTATGATAAAAAGGTGTTTGACTCTGAAAGTGTTGATAGCATTTCCGCCACAGGTGCTGTGTCTATGGGTCTTGGTTTGAGGTCAGCACAATGATTGAAGTTAATCTTTCCCCCACTAAAAGTGACTTTGATGTAGCAAATTTTGGCGGAATCAACTTCAGCCTTATAAACGTCAAACTAATGGTTATTGCTTTGGTTGTTCTGTATGTGCCAGAGCCCTTTTTGACATCTCACTACGAAGATTTAATTAAAAATGAGCAGTCCAAACAGGCAAAACTTAATAGCGAATATCGAAAAATTAAAGGAAAAGTTGCTCAGCTCCAAGTTATTGAGAAACAGGTAAATGCATTAAAGGCGCAAGAGGAGAAGCTCGCGAATAAGCTTGAAATTGTAAAAGAGATCATTAATAAAAGGCAGAACCCTTATAAAATTTTAAAATATGTGGCCGAAAATATCCCTGAGGGTGTCTGGCTTGTTGACCTCAGTCTTAATGAGGGAGAAATAGCATTGAAAGGCTACGCTAGAAACTTTAAAAGCATTGGACAGTTTCTGGAGAATTTAAAGAATTCAATATTTTTTAATAAGAATAATATTGAATATGAAAGGCCGGACTCCCTTCCAAATGAAATTGATGGAGTCTTCTTGGAAGTATTTGAGATTAAGGCCCCAATTGTGAGTTTTGAATGAAAGATTCAATAGTTAAAAATCTTCATTGGTTTATCTTGGCTTATGCTGTGCAGATGCTTTATTTCACCTACGAGGAAAAAGACGAACAGTATCAATCCCTCATCCAGCAAACACCGGCCATTCAAAGCAAAATAGCTAGAGAGAAGCGAAAACTAACTCAAATTGAAGAGTTTAAAAAGAACCTTAGTTCAACTAAAGAGAGGGTGAAAGAAGTTGTAAAACAAATTGAAAAAGTACAAAGACAACTTCCTACAGATGTTAATGATGCTCAAGTCCAAGAGGTTCTTGGTGGAATTGCTGACAAGCTGAAAATTAAAAACCCTGTTCAATACCCTGAAGCCGAAACAAATAAAGGCTTCTACTTTGCCAAGGAGTATGTTTTTAAAGGCAGGGGCACATTTTTGCAATCACTAATCTTTTTTGAGAATCTAGCTAAGACGGAAAGAATTCTTAATGTTAAAAATGTTAAGATAACTCAATCTCAAGAACAAGGCAGAGGAAGGTTCCAGATTGTTGAAATGGAAACGATGGTAGAATCATTTAGATATAACGAAAATCATAAAGAAAAGACTGGGATTGATGAAATTGAGGCACAACTTAAAGTTAATTAGCGCTTTTTTGATGCCTTTTTTGGCCTCAAACGCAACATTTGCTGTAGAAATAGAAGAAATCTTCAAAAAGATGAGTGAGCTAGAAGAGCCTTTTGAGCTCAGAGACCCGTTCCAGCCGCCAAAGTTTAAAAGAAAAGAATCTAAAATAGATAGTATCCCAAAGACTGATGGAGTTTATACAAATCTTCCTCAGCTTTATGTTGAGGACCTTAATGAAATAAGAGTCACTGGTGTGCTTATCGGAACTGAGAGAAGAGCTTTTGTTAAAGTTGGAGAAAAGGGTTCAACCTATACCGTTAAAGAAGGAATGACTTTAGGCTCCAACGAAGCCGAAATAAAAGCAATACTTCCTGGCGGCCTAATATTGGCCGAAAAAGTCGTGAATATTTACGGAGAAACTGAATATTTAGAGACAGTTATTCCTATTTCCAAATAAAGTTGGTAAGATTATTAGCATAATAACTTTACGGAAGAGGTTATATGTTTAAATGGATTTTATGCCTATTATTTGCGTGCTCAATAACGATCGCTCAAGATAATATCCCTGCCAAAATTACCAACGTTCACTTTTTGCCTGAAGGCGAAATATCCAAGCTTATTATAGACTTTGATCGTCCTGTGTATGGTGAGAGAACCCATATTAAAGATGCCAGACAGGTGATTTTGGATCTTAAGAACGTGTCCGCACCTAAAAAATTCATGAGAGGAATTGACACCTCTGAATTTTCTGGAGCCGCGGATTTTATTTCTCCATATAAGAAACCGGAAGAGAAGAACTCTATTCGTTTTGCGATACAGCTAAGAGATAATGTTAGATCTATTCTTGAAAATAAGGGGAAAAGAGTCATTCTTAGCTTGGAAAACAGGTTTGGAGCTTTTTCAAGATCCACAATGAAGAGTGCTGAAAACTCTGCTGATGCTTCCGCTACAAGTGAAATAGATGAAAAAATCTTGATCCCGAAATCTAAAAGTCTAATGGATATCCTCGATAACCTCACTCAGTCAGGTGTTAAAAAGTACGTTGGTAAAAAGATATCAATCAATGTCAATGATGTTGCCTATAGAGAAGTTTTAAAAATGATTGCCGACACATCAGGCTTCAATGTTATCATTGATGACCAAGTAAATGAGCTTCCACCTCTTACAATCAGCCTTACCAATATTCCATGGGATCAGGCATTGGACACGATTATGAAGCTTGGAGATCTAGTGGCATTTAAACATGCAAATATTTTAACGATTAAAACTGCAGTGAAGGCGAGAGAGGAACGTCAGGCCGAACTTGCCAGTCAGAACGCCAATAAAAGACAAGAGCCATTAGTAACCAAGATCTTTCCTATAAGCTTTGCAAAGCCATCGGAAATTAGCACGATCTTGGAGGATTACATAACACCTGAAAGAGGTGCTATAAAAATCGACGAAAGAACTAGCAACTTAATTGTTAAAGACACAATAGATGCAATTGAAAGAATGGGTAAAATTATAGAAACCTTGGATACAGAGACTCCACAGGTTTTGATTGAAGCAAAAGTTGTGGAAGCAAATGAAGATTATGAGTTCAGAGCTGGTCTTGGTAGAAGAGGTTTGTCTTTTGGTTATGATCCATTAACATCAGGAGGTAGTCTCCGTGAAAACAGTGGATCTTTTTCTTTTAGCTCGGCAACAGATGGAGAGTTTTCAAATGTTATCTCTGCCAGTATAGATGTATATAAAAGATTAACTGGTCTTAACTTTAGTCTTGAGCTAATGGAGTCCGAATCTAAAGGTAAGGTAGTTTCTTCCCCTAAGATTATTACTCAAAACAACCAAGCAGCTACTATTAACAGTACCACTACTGAAAGGTTTCCGGTAACCAATATTGCGGCTGGTGGAGCTGCTGTAACAACTTTGGAAGAGGTGCCTGTAAGTATTAATCTTACCGTAACTCCAAAAGTTACCCCTGATGGCTCCATATCCATGAATGTTGATATCACTAAAGGTGGTTTTGAGGCTACAGATACCCCAAATACTGTGCCGCCGACCACCAAAAAGACCATTACAACAAATGTTTTGGTTGATAATGGCTCAACTGTTGTTATTGGCGGGCTTTACCAAACATCCACAAGCGAAATTGAGTCGGGGATTCCATTTCTAAAAGACCTGCCTCTTATAGGTTGGCTTTTCAGAAACGCCTATAATCCCAATAGATCTAGAGATGAGCTGATAGTGTTTTTGACTCCAAGAGTGGTTAACCAAGAAGAAGCTGGACTTGTGAGCAGAGACTCTCAAGACGTAGTTGGGCTTTAGTGTCTATGAAGAATTCTAGAACTAAAAAGTCGTCACTTCTGGCCAAATACTCAGCTCTGTATGAGAAAAATCCAAAGTCTAGGGTTTTTGCTCCATTAGCTGAGTCTTACAGAAAGCTTGGAATGTTGGATGAGGCCTTAAAAATTTTAAAAGATGGAATCAAAAGACATCCAACATATGTAATGGGCTACATTGTCCTCTCCCATTGTTACTTTGATCAGCAAAACTATGAATTGGCCTACGATACAATTAGACCATTTGTTTCCGACAACCTTGATAACATAAGCTTGCAAAAACTCTTTGCTCAAATCTGCATTAATCTTGGCTACCTTGAGGAGGCATTGCAAACTTTCAAATATTTACTTCTTATAAATCCTAAAGACCAGTATGTATCCGAGCAGGTAAAGCTACTTGAAGATGATCTTTTAGTTCAAGATGAAGTTGAACATGCTCAACCTTCAAAGAGTGAAAGCTTTGAAGATGATGAGGATGAATGGGTTCAAGTGAACTTTAGCCAGCAGGGGGAAACTCCTGAGGAAGATGACTTGGATGACTGGAGTGTTGAGGCTCCACTAAAAGAGAAACTCAATGAGTTTAAAAGCGATATACAAAGCGAAAAGCTCTCCATTGAAGAAAGAGATATAGACGATGAGTACTTTCATGAAGAGTATGACAATGAGGACGAGATGGGTGATGAAGCGTTGGCCAAGGATGAAGATCCAATAATCACCCATACTCTTGTTGATCTATACATCCGCCAGGGCTACCCGGAAAAAGCAGTTGAGATCTTGGAAAGCATCTTGGAGCTTCACCCCAATGACAAAGCGACTCTTAAAAAGTTGGTGGAAACAAAAGCGCTTGGAGCGCCAAAGTCATTTGTAGATGAAAACGATATTGAAGACGGCCAGGAAGAGGATCTTGCAAATATTGTTGAGGCCAAGGTGAAGTCTGAAAAAGAGCGATCAATGAAAGAGCTTGAGAATAAGCTCTCCATTTTCCTTCAAAAAATCAAAAAAACATCCAAGCAAAGATTGGAGGAGTTTTGAAAAAGTACCTCATCATTAATGGCCCTAATTTAAATATGGTTGGCACTAGAGAGCCTGAAAAGTATGGGACAAAAACGTTGGAAGAAATTAAAAGCTACACCCAAAGAAAGCTTTCAGACAAAGATGTTTCTTTAGAGTGGTACCAATCAAATATTGAAGGTGAAATTGTCGATAGGATACAGCAATTTATAAAAGAGGATTTTGAGGCCTTAATTATCAATCCTGGAGCATATTCACACACGTCCGTTGCAATTTATGACGCGTTGAAAATATTAACGAAACCTATAATTGAAGTCCATTTAACAAATATTCATTCTAGAGAAGAGTTTAGACAAACATTGTTGACGGGAAAAGTCGCTTCTAAGATAATGTGTGGGCTTGGACAGGAAGCTTACTTTTTGGCGGTTTTAAGTGATCATTTGGCCGAAAAGAAACAATAGTTAAAAATTTATCACTGCGTTAAAGAGGCATTAATGAAATACCAAACTACAGACTTTAGAAATGGTCTCAAAATAGAGATCGAAGGCAAACCTTTTATTGTTGTAAACTTCGCCCATGTGAATCCAGGGAAAGGCTCGGCATTTGTTAAGGCCAAAATTAAAAACTTGGAAACAGGGCAAGTTTTGGAAAGAACCTTCAAAGCTGGCGTGGACACTGTAGATGTTCCAAATATGGACGACCGTGAAATGGAGTACACCTACTCAGATATGGATGGTTACAATTTCATGGACACAAAAACTTTCGAGTCCGTTCACCTAAGTCATGACCATGTAGGCGACGCAAAATATTACCTTCAAGATGGAATCAAAGTCGCAATTCTTTACTTTAATGAAAGACCTATCTCCATTGATCTTCCAAACTTTGTTGAATTGGTTGTTAAGGAAACTGATCCAGGTCTTAAAGGCGACACCGCTCAGGGTGGCACTAAAAAAGCAATTATGGACACAGGTCTTCAGGTAAGTGTTCCACTTTTTATAGAAGAAGGTGAAAAGTTAAAAATTGACACTCGTACTGGCGAATATGTTGAAAGAGTGAAGTCTTAGGAAGTTTTTATGGATTTAAATATTTTAAAAGAGTTTATTCAGTTGGCTAAAGACGAAGGTGTTAGCGAGCTAAAATATGAGACAAAAGAGCAGAAGCTAAGCGTTTCTTTCGGAACTTCGGTTGCCACGGTCGCTCAGCCAGCACCAATAGTTGCTCATTCCACTAAAGCTGCGACAGCTGCACCGGCCGAAAGTTCTGGTGAACAGTTTCATGAGATAAAATCTCCTTTTGTTGGAACATTTTACGCATCTCCAGCTCCTGACAAGGGCGCTTATGTTAAGGTTGGTGATAAAGTGTCAAAAGGCCAGACTCTCTGCATTTTAGAAGCAATGAAGATAATGAATGAAATAGAGTCTGATGCTTCTGGTGAAATCGTAGAGATTTGTGTTGAGAATGAAAGTTTGGTTGAATTCGGCCAGACGTTATTTAAAGTAAGAGTTTAAGCTGTGAAAAAATTTTCAAAAGTTCTTATTGCCAATCGCGGAGAGATTGCCATCAGAATTCTTCGCAGCTGTAAGGAACTCGGCATAGAGACTGTGGCAGTCCACTCAGAAGCGGATGAAGACTCTCTTCATGTTAAACTTGCCGATGAGTCGGTTTGCATTGGACCTGCAAAATCTTCATTAAGTTATTTGAACATTCCTTCTATTCTTTCAGCGGCAGAGATAACCGGCGCTGATGCGATACACCCTGGATATGGTTTTTTGGCCGAAAACACTGAGTTTGCTTCAATGTGTAAAAAGTGGAAGGTAGAGTTTATTGGCCCCAAAATAGACTGTATTCGCTCAATGGGCGATAAGATTGAATCCAAAGCGATAGCAAAAGCAGCAAATGTTCCCACACTTGAGCCTATAAAAGTTAAAGGAATGGAAGATGCTGATATTGAAGCTGAAGTAAAAAAGATGGGACTTCCCGTAATCATTAAGGCATCTGCTGGAGGTGGTGGCCGTGGAATGAGAAGGGTTGATGACATCAAAGATGTGGTGCCAACTGTTGCTGTTCTCAAAAAAGAAGCATTGGCGGGCTTTGGCGACGATACTTTATTCATTGAAAAATATATTGAAAATCCAAGGCACATCGAAGTCCAAATCCTGGCCGACAGGCATGGAAATATTATTCACTTAGGTGAGCGTGACTGTACGATTCAAAGACGATTCCAAAAGATTATTGAAGAATCCCCTTCACCTGTATTATCACCTGAAAAAAGGGAAGAGATTTGTGATTCAGCGGTGAGATTGGCCAGACATGTCGGCTATGACTCTGCTGGAACAGTTGAATACTTGTATGACCTAAATACTCAAGAGTTCTACTTCATGGAAATGAATACTAGAATTCAGGTTGAGCATCCTGTCACTGAAGAAAGAAGTAATGTAGACCTGATAAAGGAGCAAATTCTACATGCCTGTGACAATAGAATGAGATACTCACAACGCGATGTTGAATTAAATGGTCATGTAATGGAATTCAGAATAAACGCTGAGGATCCAAAAACCTCAATGCCCTCTCCTGGCCTAATTACGCATTATCACAGGCCAGGCGGTCTCGGTATTAGAGTGGACGACTATATTTACACTGGCTACCAGGTGCCACCATTTTATGACTCGATGATTTCTAAAATAATTGTGTCAGGTATTAATAGAGATGAGTGCATCACCCGAGCGAAAAGGGCCTTGGGCGAAACTGTCGTGGGCGGAATTCAGACAAATATTGGCCTTCACCAAAAAATCTTAGCAGATGAGGACTTTAGGAAAAATTCGTATGACACAAATTTTTTAGCTAAAAAATGCTAAAATAATCATAGGTTATAACGAATTCTCTAGGAGTCGCTCGCTTGAAACAAGCACTTGAGCTTTTTAATGAAAAGTCCTACTTAAGGGCCGAAAAAGAATTTCTTGCACGAAAGTCTGAGGACTTAGTGCAAGCTAATAAATATCTATTTTTAATATCTTCAAAACTTAAAAAGCAAGACCTTCCTGTTCGCTTTAACGAATATCTTTCCAATCTATTTGAGCTTAAAGACAGAAAAGAGTTTTTAAAAATCATTCGTGAGCATCCAAGGATTGAAGTCTCTTCAACCAATTGGGAGGCCTTGTTAGTTTTTCTTTGGGACGAGGGGGATCTGAACGGTTTTGATCTATGGTCAAATAAAATCTGGACAAAAGTCATAGATAAAAAACTTTATAATCACTCAAAGACCATATTTAATCTATTAAAAGAACGCAGGCCGTTTGAGCTATCCAACTATCTTTGTTATTTGGCATGCTTGGTTGATATTGGAGATGAGCCATCTCAGGCGCAAATTGTGTCAAGTGTCTTGGAATTAACTAAATCCTCAAAGTTAAAGTCCAAAGGCAAAAAAATTGACCAGCTTAAAGGCCTGACCCGAGTACAGAATTTATTAAGCACGACCTCTGAAACTTCAATAGAACTTGAGCTTGAATATTTACGACTTTCAAGAGCAATTCATCTCCTTGAGGGAAGCTCACTTAAGAAGTCATTTTTGCTGGAATACATTGTAATGTTTAAAGATAGTCTGAAAGACTTGGCATTGCTTTTGGAAAATGAGTTGCTAGAAGATAGACTTGCGCTTGTGAATTCTATAAAAGAATCACCAGATCTTTATAGGAATTTTACAAGCTTGCCGTCATCTTTAAAAGCTCTTCTATCTTCAAGTATCCCAAAAGAAAAATCTATTAAAGTAGAAGAGAAAAATGAAAGATTCGTTTACGATCTTGCAGATTCAAAACCCAAAAGCGAATCTAATAAAAAAAGTTATCTATGTGGACCTGAAGAGAAAGAGTTGATTGTTAAAATTAAGGCCAAAGATGAAGAGATGCTTTCTAACTATTTGGAGGTCGCACAGTCTCTTGTGGGCATTGGGTTCCTCGAAGCGGCAAACGAACTTTTAAAACTTCAACAAACAAAAGCTGAAAATGCTTATTTGAAATCTCATGTGCTTGAGGAATTAGGCAGATACTATGAGCTTCGAGACTTTGTCGAAGAGCTAGTAGGTGATGAAAAGATTTATATTGAAGATAAAACCCCATACTACTATCTGCTAGGCATAGCCAATTTAGAGTTGGGAGATAAAGAAAAGTCCTTGGTGGCCTTTAAGGAGGTTTTTGGAGCAGATCCAAACTATCGAGATATTCAGGAGTTGATCGCACGTGCGCAGTCTTAACAAAATTCTTTTGCTTTTTGTTGCGATCATAACCGTAATACTGATTGGGGTTTGGCAATTTCTTCAGACTGACTTCTTTGGCAGAAGTCTCTCAAAGAGTGTAGATAACTTTACAAAAAATCAAGCAAACGTTTCTGTTTCATTTGAAAATTTGGACTTTCAATTCTTCCCTCCTGGGGCCAGGTTGAATAATGTAAAAATAAATGCGGATAGAGAGGAAGTAGAAGCTGAAGCGTACATTTCCTCCCTTGGTGTTTATTTCAATTTAATGGATAGCTTCAAGACCAAACTCACCATAAAAGAGCTTTCTTTGGAAGATGCCGCCATACACATAAAAGAGTTAAAGTCCGGCAAGAAATCCGAAGGAGACTTTAAAGTCACAAATATTCTTGAGTTTTTAAATGATGAACTGCCTGTGAGTTTCAAAAAAGCTAAAGTAAAGGATCTAAATTTAAAATATAAAAATTTTGAGCAGTTTATAAACTCGGCAACTTTGGAGCTCAAGGCCAGAGAACTTTTATTTGGTGCCGATTTAAGAAATATTGATCTTGGCAAGTTTTCCAAAGTCAATCAAGAGCTTGACCGTATAAATCTTATGGCAAGTCTATCCGACAAAAAACTCGATTTGCGGAACTTGGAGATTTACAAAGGTGTAAACAAGCTTGAAACAAAGGGAGTGGTAACCACACCTTTTAGCTCTCCAAAAGCAGACCTCACTGGAAATTTGTTCGGAGAGGTAAGCGAACTTCATAAATATCTTGATTTCGAAAGAATTGGAAAGATTGATAAAGGAGTTCTAAAAGCAAGCTTTAAAGCTCAGGGTGATATTTCAAATTATGAAGTGATTACTTCGGCCACAGTAAGTGACTTCAAAAGTGACTTTGCCTATGGAGAAACTCTTAGTGCCGAATTGAAGGTAACTCCTAATGAATTGACGCTTCTTAAGGCAAGCTTGATAGATGGTAAGCATCAGGCAAAGTTGACCCGACCATTTAAACTTTTCAATATCAAAAATAAATCTTTGGGTGAAAATAGAATCTATCTTCGTGCTAATGATTTAAAACTCGATAATACGCTTAGATATATTAGAAAGACTTTATCACCTCTAAAAGGAGAACTGTCTGGGGATATAATTGTGGAGTTTGGCCCCGGAAGAGTGCGGTTTTTTAGTGAGAAATCTATAAATGTCTCAAATCTTCGTTTTAAAACCAGACCTGATGCCAAAAAGATCTTGGGGGCCAAGCAGGTAGAGCTAATTAGGCCTGTCTTTTCTATAGTTAAAGGCACGTTTTTCATGAATTCCAATGCAAAGACAAGCAATAGTGAGTTCAAAGTTGTCGGACAGGCATCTAAGGAAGGCATTGACTTCGTGATCAATCAAGGAAGAATCGCTCTTGAAGATTTTGGTCCTTACGCTGGCCTAGACATAAAAGGCAGAGGAGAGTTCAGTCTTATTGCAAGGGGCAAAGGCAAGAACACAGTGTTAAAAATTAAAACCTCCCTTGAGAACTTTGCCTTTCAAGGATATCGACTTCGTCAGGCGAGGATGAACGTTTTGTTTGATTTTGCCAAGTCTGAGTTGGTGGTTGGCAGCTTAGGAGGCTCTCAGGGCAAGGCTCGTCTTGCTGGAGAGTTAAAGTTAAACTATAAAACCCTGGACATATCTGCTAATGGAAACCTTTCTTCTCAACGCTATAGCGATGTGAAGGAAATACTTAGACCTTTATTGGGTGACGTTTCTTTTGTACCCTCCAGCCTGTATGGGAAGTGGAACTATGATTTTGTGGTCGGTGGAAAGGCCACTCTTAATGATTTGAAATTGGAAAGCGTTTTTTCGGGAGAGAATAATTATATATATGACGAAGGCTTTGAGTTCCTAGGGTTTAAGTTGGAGCTAAAAAACAAAACTCTGTCTCTTAATGAGTTTATCTTGAAAAAATCTACTGGTTTTTTTGAGGGAACCTTGGAGTACGGACTAGGTGCGAAGGCTCTGACGTACAATCTTAATGTCTTTAATATTCCAGTGGCCGAGATATCAAACTTTTCTAAAACCCCCTTCGCATTCAATGGCCTGGTGTCTGGAAAGCTTTCAGGAAAACGGGTTGAAGGCACTAATAAGGGCACTCTTTCCCTAAGTTTGACTGAAACGAAGCTCGCGGGAAAAGCCTATGATAATTCCAACGTCACTATCAAACTTGCAGACGATAGCATCGAATACGGCCTGAACTTTTTGGGTCAAGAAGTTGTTTCAAGGGGTGAGGTGTTTATTCGCTCAGGAAAAAGCAGAAGTAAAATCTTTCTAGAGGTGAACTCCACAGACATTCAAAAACCACTAGGCCTTTTAAAATTTGTTGATCAGGGTTCCCTTCAGGCACAAGGCGCTGTTCAATTGGAATCGAAGCTTTCATTTGACGGCCTGAGCTTCGATCAAAGTGACTTCTTTGTTAATCTTAAAAGACTCTACTTGGAAAAGGACAAACTTAAGCTTAATTATGCCAACACCGGTCAACCACAAATCATCGTAAAGAAGGGTGAAATTCAGAGATGGAATATTGAGTTGGGTGGTAGGAGAGTATTCCTAGTGTCAAAAGGCAGTGGCACTTTAGGCTCTAGTTACGACATTGATAATAAGTTTAAAATTGACGCAAGCATTCTTGAAGTGTTTAACAGTTTGGTGTCAAGCTCCTCAGGCACGATTAGAGCAAAGGCTAAGTTTTATAAGAATATCTTTAAAGAGGATTATGAAGCTAAGGTCATAGGCAACGAAATTTCTCTAAGCTCAGACAAGCTTCCGACTGAAATTTCTAATTCTGATTTTGCAGCGTCTTATAAAAATAAAAAGCTAGACCTCATGAACTTCAAAGCACAGCTTTCTTCAGGGCAGGTGCTGGCAAATGGCTCCATTATATTCTCAGATTTAACTCCTGATGTTGAACTGAATTTGCGCCTTGTAGAGGCTGGCTTTCCAATATTGAAAAAGTCAAATCTTGTTATTAGCGGGGACGCAAAACTTACAGGCAATCAGCTGCCTTATTCCTTAACTGGTGAAGTTCAAATTCAAAAACTTTTGATAATGAATGAGATAGCGGATTTCACTAGAAATAAAAAGGCCACATTTGTTGAAGAGTTCGACTATCTTCCCGAGCAAGTTGAAAATGTAAAAAACAATTTTGTTAACATGAATGTTGATATTTCCACAGTTTCGCCCATCCTCATAAACAATTCACTTGCTGATATCGGGCTGATAGGGAGAACTCAGGTTCTAGGTGGAGAAGAGAACTTCAAAATGGTAGGCAAACTCTCTTTAGCTCCAAGAACAAACAAGATAACATTTAAAAACAATGAATATCTTCTAACCAAAGCGCAAATATTTTTTGACGAAAGCTCCAAGGTCTCAAATCCTGAACTTGATATTGCCGCTCATTCAGTAATTAATGACTACAAGGTTAATATAAAGGTTTTCGGACCTGTTGATAACTTTAACTTGGAACTGACCTCTGAGCCTGCGCTGACTCAAGAGGATGTGTTGTCTTTGATAGCATTCGGATACACCGAAGATTTGTCTTCAAACTTGAGTGATCAAGAAAAAGAGGCAATGACACGTGCTGGCGTGGGATCAATCATTTTTGACAGCTTTAAAATTAATGAAACTCTAAAAAATGAATTTGGACTTGAAGTTAACCTGGGAACTGAGATTACCGAAGAAGAGAGAAGCTATCTTTCCAGAGTTAATAATGATTCTGCTGTTGGAAGAGTAAGCTCTGCCACAACGATAGAAGTAAAGAAGAAGCTTAACGACGCCATGAATCTTTCAGTGACCAGCACTGTGGGGGGAGGAATTGGCCAGAAGCAATCGATGAACCTAAACTACAATATTAACGAGAAGCTCTCCTTTGAGGGGGTCTATGAAACTAGAACATCTGACGAGGGCGAGGAAACAATAAACGACTCCTCTCTCGGAGCCGATGTAAAGATAAGGTGGTCGTTCAGGTGAAGCCTCTCCTAATCGTTGTTTTATTTTTGTTCAGTTTGGCTTCTCATGCAGAGGAGATTGAAGTGAAGACCGTCAATCTGACCTGCAAGAAAGATGAAAACTGCTCTGAAATGTACGACACTTTTAAGCACCTTGCTAGAGTGTATGAAAGTATCAAGCACCTAAAACGCACCGTTCAGTTGTATGCTTTGAATGAGGGCATTTACGCTTTTGAGTATAATGTTATAAAAGAGCAAGAGGGCCTTTCCGTTAATATTGAGCTCGGAGTCAAAAAAGTTCTGCTTGATTATGACACCAACATCATTGGCGATGACTATGGCATTGAACTTCCGACAATTCTTCCCGTTAGAGAAATGGAATTTTTGGATGACAAGCTCTTGTTGAAATCAAAACTACTGCTTCAGGAAGTGATCCAAAGCCAAGGGTTTCCAGACGTAAAAATTAATTATGCCTTTAAAGAGGAAGATGAAGGAGTTAGCCTGGAAATAAATATTCTTCCCGGCCCGCCTGTTGTTGTGAATGAAATTCAAATTTCATCAGATTCCGAGTTTTTAAAAGCAGTTGGCAAGCGAATGCTTAGCAGGTTTAAAGGTGAAAACTATCACCTCCAAGAAGTAAAGAACACATTGGAAGAGCTCAGACAACTCTATATAGAATATGGGTATTATTTAGCAGAAATCTCATTGGATAGTGAGGCAATGGGTGGAAGAAAAATGAAGCTTAATGTGGCCATAAAGAGCAATGAGCTTCATGTGTTTAAGGTCGATGGAAATCAATTCTTTAATACAACAAAAATAAAAGAACTATTGGAAAACACTGTCCTTGGCTTTAAAAGAAAGCTTTCAACGGATTCTGTCTCCCAAAGCGTAAAGGGACTATACGCAGAGGCCGGCTTTACTAAAGCCGATGTGGAGACCCAGTTGGAGAGCTATAAAAATATCAATGGCGAGAAAGTAAATTTCTACAAGATTAAAATTGATGAAAACATCAGAACCAAGATTCAGAGCATTGAATTCAATGGAAATAGTGTTTTAAGTTCGAAAAGGCTCAGGGCCTTGTTTTTTAAAGAGGCTCCGTCTGTAGTTAAGACAGGTTTCTTTCAGCAAGAATACGTTAATAGCTTTACCTCTCTTCTGAGAAAAGAATACATCATAAGGGGCTATGTTAATGTCCTCGTGGAGGATCCCCGCCTAAATCTTGTAAACGGAAAGGTCTATATAACCTATAGGTTGCGTGAAGGTGTGAAGGCCGTAGTGGAAAAGCTTACAATAAAAGGTGTAGGTGAAGATCTTGAACAAGAATTGATTTCAATGCTTACTAATACAGAAAAAAAGTTCTTCAACCCAACAACCTTTAAGACTGATCTGGAAATGATAGAGAATAGGTTGAGACAAAAAGGCTTCTACTACGCATCGATCAAGAACAAAAACAGTGGAAATATCGTTCGCTATAAAAATGAAAACTCGAATGTTTTAATAAACATTGAAATTGATTTGGATAAAGTCTTTTACGTGGACCAAGTAATTATTGTGGGCAATAGAAAAACAAGAACGAAGCTCATCAGGCGGGAGTTGGAGTTAAAGAGTGGGGATGTTGTCACGAGGGAGGCGATTCAACAATCCCAAACAAACCTTTTAGGGCTTAATATTTTTGCTAGTGTTCTTATAGAGCCGATACCAAACAGAGCAAACACTGCTGACATACTTGTCAGTGTGCGGGAGAAAGATTTTGGCATAATAGAGATAGCCCCAGGGGTAAGAACGGATATAGGACTAAAGCTTTCAACAAATGTGACCTATAACAATCTGGATGGAATGAATAAACGAATTTCATTTAAAGGTCAGGTTAACAAAAGATTTAATCTTAACAGCTTGGATGAAAGAAGAAGAGAGGAATCCAGCTCTCTTATAGAGTACGATTTGGCCGTCGATTATGCAGAGAACCATATATTTAACTCTGATGTCGATTTTAGCTCGTCTATTTCATCATCAAGAAGAAGGTTTTTTTCTTTTGACGCTGATATTAGAAGAATCAACTACACTATAAATAAGGACTTCACTCCGTGGTTTTCCGCTTCTTTAAGGCAGCAGTTTGAAAATATTGAACAGTTTGATGCTTCCGTCGAGAGAGAAGAAGGCACCTTCAGAATTGGCTCTATTACACCAAGCGTAACCTTTGATTTTAGAGATAATAGGATAAACCCAATCTCCGGTTCTTGGTTTAACCTTTCAATGGAAACTGCAAATCCTGCCCTTTTTAGCCAAGATGATGAAGAGCTCACTATTAATTATTACAAAGTAATTTCAAGAAATAGGTTTTATGTCCCAATGGGTCTTGGAACATTTGCAATATCCTTAGCTGCCGGCATGCAGGAAAACTTGGCCAAAGAGGATGGATATATCCCTAATATCAAGGTTTTCCGTCTAAACGGTGTGGATGTTGTTCGCGGCTATGAAGATGATGAAATTAATAGGCTGCCAAGTGGAATGGATATTAGCGAAGTCCAAGTCGACAATAAGGCGTACATGGCCGTTCTCAAATTGGAACCTAGGTTCTTTATTAGTGATACATCAATGTTTGGGGTGTTTTATGACACTGGGCGCGTATTTGTAGACTCCTATGACACTTCAGAATTAAGATCTTCAGTTGGTTTCACTTTCAAATATCTCACACCGGTTGGATCTTTAGATTTTGACTATGGTATAAAACTCTTGAGAAAAAAGGACGAAAGTGGTAGTCTTGAGAGCCCTGGAAGGCTTCATGTGTCAATTGGCTTCTTCTAATCCCCGTTCAGAAGAAGGCAAGTAATTATGGTAGGCAATCTTGACATCTGAGCCCAGAGGCCGCTATGAATAGCGGGAATTTTCAACCGTATTTAAAGGAAATGGTATGTATACTCAAAAATCTTTCGTAGCTAGAAAGGAAGACGCCGATAAGAAATGGTGGGTTATTGACGCTACAGACGTTGTAGTTGGTAGATTAGCCTCCGAAGTGGCAACATTGTTAAGGGGAAAGCACAAGCCAACTTTTACTCCAAACCAAGAGTGTGGGGATTTTGTTGTTGTGACTAACGCGGATAAAATCAGATTTACTGGTGATAAGCTTAATAAGAAAAATTATTACTGGCACACTGGTTTCATCGGTGGAATCAAGAGCAAAACTGCTCGTGAAATGATGGAAAAAACTCCTGATAGAGTTGTTTCTGAAGCTGTTAAAGGCATGCTTCCAAAAACTTCTTTAGGTAGAAAGCAATTAACCAAGTTAAAAGTTTTCGCTGGAGCTGAACATTCTCACGAAGCTCAAAAACCAGAAAAATACGAAATTAACGGTTAATAAGGAATAAATTATGGCTAAGGGAAAAACTTATTTAGGTCATGCTGTTGGTAGAAGAAAATCTTCAATAGCTAGAGTATATGTAGCTGAAGGCACAGGAAAAATCACTGTTAACAAAAGAGAGCTAACAGATTATTTTCCAAAGGCAACATCAAGATATGTTGTTGAGCAACCTTTCAAGCTTTTAGAGCTTGGTGACAAGTATGATGTAAACATCAATGTAAAAGGTGGCGGGATTACTGGTCAAGCTGGTGCAATTAGACTTGGAATTGCTAGAGTTTTGGCTGCTCTTAACGACGGAAACAGATCTCCACTTAAAGCTGCTGGATTTCTTACTAGAGACGCTAGAAAGGTCGAAAGAAAGAAGTACGGTCTTGCTGGTGCCAGAAGATCTTACCAATTCTCGAAAAGATAATATCATTCAATATATCTTTTATATCAAGGCCCGCCTTTTTGGTGGGCCTTTTTTTTGGTATAAAGACCTATGAGTGAAAATGTTATTCGCATAAGAGGCGCAAGGGTTAACAACCTAAAATCAATAGACATAGACCTGCCAACCAAGGCCATAACCTGTTTTGGAGGGCCATCTGGATCAGGTAAGACTTCCTTGGCTTTCCACACGGTCTACAATGAATCAAAAAGACGATTTTTAAATTCATTCCCAAATTATTTGAAGTTTTTTTCAGACCGACCAGCTCCTGTCGATGTTGATGAGATTTTTCCGGTTCTTCCGGTATTTGGCCTTCCCCAGATTAATCCAGTTATGGGCACACGCTCAGTAATTGCGGATACAATGAGGCTTAGTGAGATCTTCCAAAATCTATATTTTCATCACGCTAATGAATACTGTCCGGAACACATGATTCCCTTGGAAAGGCTAAGCTTTGCACAAGTCTTAGAAACTCCTCTTAGTGAGTACGATGAAGGAGCGAAGTTTCATTTAGCGATATCAAGATCAGACTTCTTAAAGTTCTTTTCAAACGCTCCATACCCTTCAAGATCATTTGGAGAGAAGATTAAAGACTTTGAGGCCTCGGACCCTTATTGGGAAATTCTGAGGTTTAAAAAGAAAAACATTTCCAAACTCGATCAGAAGCTTATCCCTTATCTTGAGAAAGAAATCGATATCTATTTAATAGACGAGGCCAATAACATCTCGAAAACTCCGGTTGTTAAACAAAAAATATGCCCTAAATGTCATAGGGGAGGGCTTGTTGCCAAGAGTCCCGCTAACTTTACCGCTTTCAATGCTCTTGGTGCTTGTGGAAAATGCAATGGCTTCGGAGCAACACTAGAGTACGATAAAGAAAAGCTGGTGGATAATAAACTCTCAGTTAAAGATGGAGGGGTTAAATTTCTAGAGTACAAACGCTTTTCCCAAGAATATAAAGACCTGATTCGTGTGCTTAAAGCGCAGAAAATCTCAACCACAAAACCAATAGCTGAGCTTCCCGGCTCCTTCTGGGATATTTTATATAAAGGTAAAAGTAGCTACTGTGGACTAAACGCTCTCTTTGATTGGCTTGAAACTAAAAAGTACAAACCAAGTGTTCGAATATTTGTGAGGGGCAAGCAAAAAGAGGTTAGTTGCAACACTTGCCAGGGCACTAGAATATCACCAGAGGTGGAGCACTTTTATCTTGAAGAAGAGACTTCTTTCTATGATCTCTGGAAGATGGATCTCTCGGAAGTTTACGATTATTTCTGCTCATTTGATCAAAGGGCAATGTCAAAAGACTTTAGATTGTTGCTAAAGTCGCTAATCAACATTCTGGAGACGGCGATTGGAATAGGACTTGGTCATTTGAAGCTTACTCGCAAGGTGAAATCTGTTTCAGCAGGTGAGTACCAGCGATTACTCCTCTTAAAACATCTGTCCTATGAGGGAACTGGAGCGTTGTTTATCTTTGATGAACCTAGTCTCGGTTTAAGTGAAAAAGAGAAAGAGAAGCTCTTTAAGGGACTAAAGAACCTTGTCTCTCAAGGCAATACTGTCTTTCTGATTGATCACTCGGAGTACTTTCATAAACGAAGTGACCGTTTTGTCTTTATAGGTCCTGAATCAGGAAGCCGTGGCGGGGAAGTCCTTTTTAATGGCAGCTATAAAGACTTTGTTGGAAAGCATCCATTTAAGATTGAAATATCCCCTCTAAATTCAAACAAAAGGGAGTGGATCAAAGTCGAAGAACCTAACGTTTACGGTAAGACTTTTTCTGACTTTAAGCTTCCTTTGAACGAGATTACTTGGGTCAAAGGCGCTTCTGGCAGTGGAAAAACAGCAAGAATAATTAATGTTTTAGCTAGTGAGCTATATTACCGCGCTTATGGCCAGTCCCTAGATGTGACCAAAGGCACTGCAAAATCCATTAACTCTGACCAGGCAATTCAAGACGTTTTTGTGGTGGACGCCAACCTTAACCGATACACATCTAGATCCACGTTCGGCTCTATGACAGACATGTTCTCCATTGTTAGAAAGCATTTCTTGAAGACACCCACTGCGAAATCCATGGGTCTTAAAGAGGGTCATTTGTCTCCAAACTCAGCGCTTGGGCATTGCCCTGCATGTGAGGGACGGGGGTATAAAGTCGTGGAGATGCAATTTTTAGAGGATATCATTATTGAATGTGAAGACTGCAAAGGCCTTAAGCTTAAACCTGTGTATGCGTCTTTATCTGACGGAGAAATGACCGTTGCTCAGGCCTACTCCATGCCAATAAGTGAAGTGGTTAAAAAGATAAAGCTAACTCCAAAGTACAGAAGAATAAATGAATACCTTAAAATCCTAAAGCTTGATTACCTGTCCCTGGATAGAGCGGTGAACTCACTATCTGGTGGAGAAAGGCAAAGGTTGTACCTTTTAAGCCAGCTTCAAAAAGAGATCTATAACTCATTCTTGGTGTTTGAGAATCTATCATTTGGCCTCTCTAGAAGAGAGCTGCAAGCAGTTAGCCTCTTTCTTCAAAAGCTTACATCTCAAAACAATACTATTGTCCTTATCGATCAAAACGACTTCTATAAGCATGTTGCTAGCCACACGCTAGAGTTTTAAGAAGAAGAACCCCAAAGTTCAAGATTGCTCAAGTTTTAGCCGAATAGTTAGTGGAGACTGGTACTTTGGGGTTTTCATGTTTAAGTGTATGATTTTATTGACATTTCTTGGTTTGCAATGCTTCGCCACGACATTCGCTCCTATGAGTGTAAAAGACCAACTGCTTAGCTCTAAAGGGGTGGTTCAGGGGGAAGTTTTAAGCACAACTTCTCTTAGAGACCCCAAGTTTGGCATAGTTACAAAGGCGTTCATTAGAGCTGATATGTGGATGGGAACAGATGTCTCAAATGGGCATGTGGAGTTATTCTTTCCGGGGGGAAGTTTGGGCGAAGAGGCTAGAAGGGTTCCTGGCGCGCCGAGATTTTCAATTGGTGAAAAGGTTGTTGTCTTTACAAGCTCTCATGAAAATAAAAACTGGGTGTACAACCTGGGTCTTGGCAAGTTTTCACTTAAAAAAGTGGGCACCAGTTTTGTGATGGTAAATCAAGTATTTCCGCAAGTTCCAGACGTGGGGCAGATGGTTTTTAGAAACTTTGTGGACATGGCGCAAAGACTCAAAGGTGAAAAGTTCCAAAAAAGATTTAAAGATAAGTATGAGAGAGCTGTGGAGAATAAAGCTTCCCATCAAATAAAATCAGCCAATTCAAGATCAATAGCTTCAGCAAGTTCCTCTTCGGTCCAGGTTGCGGATGAAAACAGCTCATTTTGGCTAGTGCTTCTTCTTGGGGCCATGGGCTTTACCTTTAGACTCAGTAGTAGAAAAAACAAATCATGAAAAAGTTACTGCTAGTTCTTCTTCTATCCCATCATGCTATGGCCTATCTTTACTCCACAGGAGTTGACGGTAAAAAACTTAGGTGGAATGGATCAAGAACAAACATAAATCTATATGCTAATCCAGTTGACCAAAATTCTTTAAACATAAACTCTGACGATGTTCAAGCGGCTATCAATGAAGGAGTGGATGAATGGAATAAAGTCTCACCTCTAAAAGTCAATCCAGTCTTTACGTCTTATCCTCCAGAGCTGGGTGCTGGTGCAAGTTTCAGGTTTTCAAACAATCCGGCCTTTTTTGGAAAAGGTGTTCTCGCAATCACGAGCATTAATTATGATAGCTCCAATGGCTCTATAATGAGTGCCGATATTTTAATGAATGAGTCTTTCTACAGTGGAGCCAGTTTCACTTCAGACAAGTCTAGCTCTTCTGGACCGGTCGCCTATGTAGGGGATGTCATCACCCACGAGTTGGGGCATCTCTTAGGGCTGAACCACTCCGAAGTGCATGACTCTTCCATGATTTACTCTATTTTTAAAGGCCAGCATTCCATTCATTCAGACGACAAAAGTGGAATTAAAAGTCTTTATGATCTCTCCAGCGAAACCGGCATTAAAGGCAAGGTTTTGCGTGAAGGCCATTCACCTGTGTTTGGGGCCCATGTGCAGGCCATAAATCTGGAGACTAATGAGGTGGCAATGGGAGTCTTTACTGAAGAAGACGGAAGCTTTGAGATTAAAGGGCTTGATGCAAATGAAAGTTATGTTCTGTTTATGGCGCCTATGCGCTCAAAGGCTAATCTTTTAGAAAGGTTTACAACAGTTCAATCAAATTACTGTGGTGGGAAGGTCTATTCTCCAAGTTTTTTCTCTAAATGTGGTGCAAGACACATGGGAAACGCACAAGCAATTTACGTCACCCAGTCAGAAATGGTTGATGTCGGTGTGTTTAGCGTTAAATGCTCCACACCTGCAAAGTCGGAATACCTAGTGCAAAAACTTGATGAGTCTGCGGACGCAGCAGTGGTTCACAGCTACTTTGAAGAAAGCAAGCTTCACACCACCTTTACAGGTTATTTTACTGAGAGTGAAATAAAAGATGGAACCGACCCAGACAAATTGATTTTAGATTATAGCGGCCTTGACGTTGGGGCCTGGGGACAGCTGTATTTAAAAGTTAACGTTTCAACTAGAAAACTTGGTTCGGCAATAGGGCTTAATCTTCACTCTAAAAGAGCGGATGAGGCAACCAGTAGCTCTTATAGTGTCTCTTCTGATCCAGTCACAGCTAAGTTGCTTCTTGATTATGAATTTTCAAGGCCATTATCATCACTAAATTCTAATAATATTTTTGAGCTCAATATCTATCCGCAAGAACTAACCTCAAGCGAGAAAACAGAAATATTCGCCTCTCAAAAATCTTTAACAAATGAAAGATCAATTTACTTTATTTCCGCTACGATAGTGGATAGCTTTGGCAATCAGTTGGAGGCCTTTGATGATACTCCCTACGAAGATAACTCTCTTTGTATGGAGGGTGATGCTGGCCCAGGTTCCAAGGCATATGAACCACTGTCGAACGTTTCCTCAACTCTTGGACAACAACAGGGAATGTCATGTGCCACAATAAAGGATGCTGGAGAGGGGAATAATCAGGGTACATTAAGTTTTATTTTCGGCCTGATCGTTGCTATCAGCTTTTTTGCGCTCTGCAAAAAGGGAAACGATTCCTTTGTCTAAGCCCTTATTTTTATATATGATTCTTACAAGAACAGTTTTAACCAAGGAAGGGTATGAAATTTTTGATTCTTATTGCGCTAGCGTTAAGTAGTTTTGCCAGTGCTCAAAATCTTTTAACAGAAAGAATTTGGAAGATCTCATCAAGAAAAAGGTCCATTTTCTTTGACCAGGGAGTTTTTCACTCCGACCTTAAGCCTGGACCTAAAACCTTAATATCGATCAGAAACAGTTATAGATCTTCAAAAGGTTATGAAAGAATTGTCTTTGACTTCGGTTCAGCAACTCCCCCAAAGGTCTACGGACATATTTCCCAAGAAGATAAGAAAATCCGAATGGATTTCTTTAATACAGATCTTCAAAGATCAATGAAGTCTGTCAGCGATGTTAAATATCTTAAAGACATTAGTTTTTTCAATATTGATAAAGAGAACCTTTCAGTGGAAATTTCATTTAAGTCCGATGTCAGCTTTGACATCTTTTACTTGGAAAACCCTGGAAGAATTGTAATAGACGCAAAAAAATAAAAATTAGGAGTGTGCAATGTCATCAAAGAATGACGCTAAAATAAAATTGAACCCTCAGGTTGAACAACTGACCGAGATGCCAAAAGAAGTGGTTGTTATCCCTATAGTTAATAGCCCCATTTTTCCTGGAATGATTGCTCCAATTATTTTAAGCGAAGAAAAATTTACGCCTGAGTTGGATCAACAAATTGGCAAATCTGGCTATGTGGCCTTGAACTTAGTTAAGTTTAAAGAAGTGCAAGAGGTTATGGAGAGTCTTGGAGAGGTTGACGAAGACTTCGAGGAAGAGGAAGAAACCAATATCCAAGAGTACGAAGTTGAGGCGTATGATCCTGATCTTAAAGATTTAAGCTCAAAAGATATCTATAAAGTTGGTGTGCTCTGTAAGGTTGTTAAAAAGTTAAAACTGCCAGATGGATCTGTTAACTTGCTTGTCCACGGTCTTAAGCGCTACAGAATCACAAAGTTCACCCAAGAGTCCCCACTATTAGTGGTGAAGAGTGAAATTTTTGAAGATGTTCACGAAGCAGATGAAGAGCTTGACGCTTACACTAGAAGTGTTATCAACCAAGTTAAAAAACTCAGTGAAATAAATCCTTATTTTAATGAGGAGATGAAGCTTGCGATGTTGAATTCTCCTTCCCCGGGCTCTTTAGCTGACTTGGTTGCATTTGCGCTTTCTTTAGATGTTCCGGAAGCTCAAGACTTTCTTGAGACTTTGGTCGTAAAAAAGAGATTTGCAAAGCTACTAGTTTACCTAAAAAGAGAAAAAGACGTCGCTGATATACAAAAGAAAATTACTGATGAAGTTAACGACAAGGTTAACAAGTATCAAAGGGAATATTTTCTAAGAGAGCAGCTTAAGGTCATTCGTTCAGAGCTTGGGATGGATGAAGATGAAAAGTCCCGAGATCTGAAAAAGTTTAAAGAGGAAATTGAGGAAAGTGGCATGCCTGAGGAGGCTAAAGAAGCTGCGATGGAAGAGCTTGAGAGACTTGAATCAATTCCAGACTCTTCGCCTGAGTATAATGTGACTAGGACATACTTAACTTGGATGACTCAACTTCCTTGGAACAAACATACTGAAGACAAAGTGGACATTTCAAAAGCGAAAAAGCTTTTAGAAAATGATCACTATGGCCTTGAAAAGGCGAAACAAAGGATATTAGAGTTTCTTGCTGTGAGACAGCTCAAGCCGGAATATGATGGAACGATCCTATGTTTAGCTGGGCCTCCAGGTGTTGGTAAGACATCCCTGGGACACAGTGTGGCCAACTCTTTGAACAGAAAGTTTTACAGATTTAGCCTCGGTGGCATGAGAGATGAAGCTGAAATTAAAGGTCACAGAAGAACCTATGTTGGCGCGATGCCTGGGAAGCTGATTCAGGCCCTAAAAAGGGTGGAGGTTAACAACCCAGTAATCATGCTTGATGAAATCGACAAGCTTGGTAGATCTTACCAGGGTGACCCTTCTTCGGCCTTGCTTGAAGTGTTGGATCCAGAACAAAACAAAACTTTTATTGATAACTATCTTGATGTGCCGTTTGATTTAAGCAAAGTTTTATTCATTGCAACTGCGAACTATATTGGGGAAATTCCTGAAGCGTTGCTGGACAGAATGGAGCTTATCGAGCTTAGTGGCTACACCATGGAAGAAAAGGTTCATATTGCAAGTAAGTGGGTTATTCCAAAGCAGCTTAAAAAGCACGGCCTAAACTCAAGGGATTTCGGATTAACTAAAACCACTCTGAAAGCTCTTATTCAGGACTATGCCCGTGAACCTGGTGTGAGAAGAATGGAGCAGTTTGTTGCCAAACTCTGCAGACATGCAGCTCTTGAGAAAGTCTCAGCCAAAGGGAAAGCCAAAAAGTTCTCTCCAGCAGTTAAAGACCTTGAAGAGATTTTAGGTCCTAAAAGATTTCAGAGTGAAGTCGCTCAAAAACCTCTTAATCCAGGTGTGGTTACTGGCCTTGCATGGACTTCATATGGTGGGGAAATTCTTTTTGTTGAAACCCTTCCACTTCAAGGAAAAGGCTTCAAGCTAACAGGCCAACTTGGAGAAGTTATGGGAGAGTCTGCAAGCTTAGCATATAGTTATATTAAAGGACTTCTTCAAAAAGAGCTTGAGGAAGCAAAGTCAGGGAAAAAACTTTCTAAAACCAAAAGAAAGCAAACATCTGAAGAGAAAAACCCAGAAGAGTCTTTGGACTTTTTGGCAAATCATGAAGTTCACCTTCACTTGCCTGCTGGTGCTACTCCAAAAGATGGTCCGAGCGCGGGTATAACGATGGCCCTGGCCCTTTATTCTCTAGCAAAAAATAAAAAGGTAAGAGGACAGGTTGCTATGACAGGTGAGCTTAGTCTTACAGGAAAGGTCCTGCCTGTTGGTGGAATCAAAGAAAAAGTTTTAGCCGCAAAAAGGGCGGGGATAAAAGAAATTATTCTTCCTCATCAAAACGAAAAGGATCTGAAGGAAGTACCTGATCGCCACAGAAAAGGTGTTAAGTTCTACCCAGTCCAGCATTTTGATGAAGTTCTAAAGATAGCTCTAAGGAAATAAAAAAGGCCGGTTAAAACCGGCCTTTTCTTTTTTATATAAAAATAAAATTTAAAATTCTTCTGAATCGTATTCTTCAACTGGAGCGTGAGTAACTTTGTCTGCTGCGATTTCTCTTAAAGCTGTAACAACTTCTTTGTTTTTACTGCGAACTAGAGAGTCAGCGCCTTCTCTAAGTTGTTTAACTCTTTTTGCAGTCAAATGAACAAGTTCGTATCTATTTTCTACTTTTTCTAGGCAATCTTCGATTGTTACACGAGCCATTAAGCACCTCTTAAATTAATTCAATTAAACAACAATTTATAAAGCTGTTCTGTTTATTTGTCAAAACCTAATCTTGATACATTGCATCTATTTCTCCACTAAAGTCCTTTATTAGTTCTTTTTTCTTAACCTTTAATGATGGAGTTAAGTAATTCTCATTGGTTAGCTCTAGTGGGAGAATGTAGTATTCTTTTATGGTTTCAAACTTTGCAAGCTCAGAGTTAACGGTCTCAAGTTCAGAGCTGATGATTTCATGAACTTCAGGAAGCTTCACTATTTCAGAAATGTCCATATCTTTGGAAATTCCCAGTTCAGAAAATTCTCTTTCAAAGAGCTCTTTCTCTATGGAGATTAGTGCTGTGAGATACTTTCTCTTTTCACCTACAAGAATGCATTGAGCTATATGGGGCTGAAGTTTTGCGAGGTTTTCAATCTTTTGTGGGGCAACGTTTTTTCCGCCACTTGTGATAATGATGTCTTTTTTTCGATCCGTAATCACAAGGTAGCCATCCTTTGTAAACTTTCCTATGTCGCCAGTGTGAAACCAACCATCTTCATCAATGACTTCTTCGGTTTTTTCAGGTTCCTTATAATACTCTGTAAATAGTGCTTCAGACTTTACAAGGATCTCTCCATCTTCGGCAAAGCTGATTTGAACATCTCCCATTGGTTGCCCAACACTTCCAGGAAGCTGCTTTGGGAAAGGGTTTAAAACACATGGAGCAACAGTTTCCGTAAGGCCATAACCTTCAAGAATAGTAAGGCCTGAGTAGCGAAGGAAGTAGATTATCTCCTTGCTAAGAGGCGCTCCTCCACTTATGAAGTAGCGTATTCGGCCACCAAACATATTGTATATTTTGCTAAACACAAGTTTATAAGCAAGCTGATATTGCAAAATTGTGGATGTCGGAGGGGTTTTGTCACTATCGAGGCATGCAAAGTACTCCTTGGCCTTTTCAGTTGCCCAGTCAAACAAGTGTTGTTTTACAAGATTGCTTTGCTCCAGTGATTGATTAATCTTTGCATATATCTTTTCAAAAATTCTAGGGACAGACAGCATTATAGTCGGTCTCACAAGAGCTATGTCATCAATGATTGTCTGTATTGATCTAGCGTACACGCACTCCCACCCAAAGATTAGTGGCAAAAATGAGTCGGCCCTTCCAAATACATGTGAAAGAGGAAGGAAAGTGAGGGAGCGATCATTAGAATCAAAAGCATGATGTGAAAATCTATGCACATTTAGAAGCATTTGGGTGAAGGCCAGTTGCTTAATTGCCGCACCCTTTGGTTTGCCTGTAGTGCCTGAGGTATAAATAATTGTGGCCAAGTCAGATTCTGGTGTTTCGGTGATTATAGTCTCAAAAACATCAGGATGGTACTGAGCTTCTTCCTGGCCTTCGGACAACATGTCTTCATAATTATACAGGGATACTCGCTCAGGTAAGATCTTGTTTGAGCCTGTGGATGCCTTTATCAAAACAACTTGTTTTAAGTGTTTAAGCTTATCCATAACGGAGGCAACTTTCTTTAAAAGTTTAAGATCCTCAACTACAAGAATTTTAGATTCGCTATGATTGAGTATGTATGCAATCTCATCTGCAGTGTAGGTGTGATAGATTGGAACAACTATAGCGCCGGAGCATAAGAGCGAAACATCACAGAAATGCCACTCTTTTGTGGTATTCCCTAAAATCGCAACCTTGTCCTGGCGATCAAGTCCGTGTTTTCTAAAGGCAAGAGCTAGGGATTCAACGGTGTCATAATACTGTTGAAAGTCTATGAACTTAATAACGTCATCTTCTATCCAGCCTATAGAGTTTGAGTCTGAAGACTTCTTCACTCTATCTAGAAATAAGTCACCTATTGATCTCTTCTTTAACTTCATTCGACTCCTAAGCGATGGGAAAAGCATTACGCGAGGTTGCAAACCGATTAAAAAACAATAACTTATTTTACCCTTAAATTCCCATTATTTGAATGCAATCAAGGGTTATGAGGAATAAAAAAATTTACATTATTGCGACTTGCTTAAAGGTAATTGGAACAAATCGCTATGACTTTCACTTTAAGGGGTGGTTCATGGGCCAAAGAGTGGAGCGTTTGGTGTTAGAGGGCCAAAGCTTTGAGATCTGCAAAGAGTACCTGGTCAGTGCTAACGTTATAAATTGCCATGAAGGGGTGCTGGTTTGCGAGACGATTACATCTAAACCAATATTTAATCGTTCACACTAACACTAACGTGATCGCCAATCATAAAGTTTTCAATTTCAAAAAGTGGAGTGTCCTTGCCTTGGTTTAGCTTCTCTAATGCTCCAATGGCAGCTTCTTCATCTGCATGTAGAACTTTAAGTTCTCCGATCTTTACCCTATGATTAATTCTTTTTTGATTCTCATAAGGGTTGAGCTTTGAGATCACTCTATAAACATCAAGTACAGTGCCTTGCTCAACTCCTTGGTTTTGACCAATGTTGACGTAATAGTTCTTTTTATTCACTTCATTCTCATATCCCATCGGAACCTCTTCCATTATGGAATATATTTGATGCTCCCTAGATAGGGCCGTGGTGGTTAAAAGCAGTCCGCAAATTGCGGTAAATAATGTCATGCAGGATCTTTTCATCACTCTTTTCCTTGAGCTTTGGTTCACTAAACTTTACGGCTTTGTAGGGTAAAACTTTAGGAGCTGATCAAGATGAAAAAGATTAGCAACATTTAAAGGTCGGGTATTAGTCTAATCTTAGGTATTTATACATGTTAAACACAATGTCGGAGTACCGGAAATTTTTTACCCTTTTGTGAGAAAGGACATAACTCCGAGCGTAGTATTGCATTATCCATGGAAGGTCTGAATTGATCTGTTTTTCTATCTTCATCATTATAGGGCCAGGGTTTGCCTCTCTCTTAAGTTTGGAAAGCGATTGATAAAGCTTATCCACCTTTGGATTTGAGTAGTAAGAAGTGTTGGGCCCTGGAGGGTGATTGCCGCTAATGAGGAGTTGACCAATATTTTCAGGATCTGGGTAGTCCATCGTCCAGCCACCTTGCCAAAACTGTAGCTGTCCATTTTGAGCTTTCTTAAGGAAGGCTGGAAAGGTGTTGATATTGATTTTGATTTTTATACCAATTTTTTCAAGTTCACTTTTTATAAATTCTGCCATTTGCCTTGAGGTAGAGCTTGCTCCTCTTACATCGTAGGAGAGAGCTGAGAGACCTTTTCCATTAGGGAAACCGGCCTTAGAAAGAAAGCTTTTGGCCTTATCAAGATCATAGCTATATGGCAGTTCACTGGATGGACTGTAGCCTGGAATTCCCGGTGGAAAGATTGAATTGGCCTTGAGCCCAGTGTTATTTGTAAAGATTTTGATGAACCTCTCATTGTCTATAGCGTGGGCGATGGCTTTTCTGAGGTTTAGATTTTTCCCAACAATGGAATCTTTCATATTAAAGGCAAGCCACCAATAGGTAAGTGTTGGCGCTACTTGAAGGGATACTCCCTTTTCTTTTAATTCTTTTTTAAGCGCACCCTTATAGTTTAGGGCCATTTGTAAATAGTCTTTGGTTAGAACGATGAAGTCCAAATTGCCTTTTAAAAAGTTTTGCATCCTAGGCCTGGCCTCGTTTATCACATGAAATCTTATCCCATCCAGAAATGGAATTTTTTTGCCAGCATCTTTTAGAAGATTGTTCTCATATGAAAATCTGTCTCCTGACTTAGGAAAAGTGTTGCTGTGATAGTTGGGATTGGCGGCCAAATTAACCTCCAAATTCTTTTCCCAATTTAAAAATAAAAAAGGTCCTGTTCCTATGGGAATTTGGGATAAATCATTTTCAAAGTGCTTGATAAGCTCAAGGGGTGTTGGAGCGGTAAAGCTCATGGCCAGAGCGTATAGCAGTTGCGGGTATTTCGTTTCAAGTTTTATTTGAAGTGTATTGTCGTTTAGGGCCTTGAGTCCCTCAACCTTAGTACTTTCAAACTCTCTTAAATTATCAACCTTTGATCTAAAATCGTTTAGACCCTTGATTTTATCTGCGAAAAGCCACCAACCGGGGCTTTGAGTTTTTTTATAGGCAATTCGTTTTATTTGATTAACAAAGTCTTGTGCCTTTAAAATTCTTGTTTCTTTTAATGCCGGGTGCGGATGATATTGTACGTTCTTTTTAATTTGAATTGTGTAAGTCAGACCGTCGTCCGTTATTTTGGGAAGCTCTTTTGCGAGTAGAGGCTTTATAGAGTATGGCCTAATGAGGTAGTCATACTCATATAAAGTTTCATGTACTTGATAAACGACTTGAGCGCTGACAGTGTCATAAGATATTGCTGGATCAAGCCCTGATAATTTAGCGGTCAGAACCACATCTAAAATGTTGTCTTGTTTCTTTTTCTTGGCGCTATCACAGCTGATAGCGCCAAGAATCAAAAAAACAAGAAGTAGTCTCATTACAATTGCCTTAGAGTTTTTTCAAAGATTTGGATGAATGCATCTTTGGCAATGTCACCAGAGCCCTGTGCCATGTCCTTTCGTCCCCCGCCACGGCCATTGAATTCACTTTGAGCGGCTTTTAAAGCACTTGAGCAGTCAACGACTGCATTGGCCTTATGCGTTCTGCAAAGGTAATTTGACTTGCCGTCTTGCTCGCTCACAAGCAAGAGAACGTCTTTTTTGTTTTGATCAACGAATTTATCAGAAAGGTTCCTAAAGCTTTTAGGGCTCTCATTACCTAAGTCAGCAACTACAAGTCCATATTCTTTGCCAATGTCTTTCACATCGCTGAAGAGGTCTTTACTTTTTTGTGCCTGCAACTTGTCTTGCATTGATTTGATCTCTTTGGATTTAGTTTTAACTTCTTTTTGAAGTCCCTCCACTTTTTCCAAAACTGCAGAGGTCTTGCAGGCAAGTTTTCTTTCCACCTGCTCAAGAACTTCGGAACGATTGGTAAGGTAGTCCAACGCTCCTGTTGAAGTCATCGCCTCCATTCTTCTAACGCCACTTGAAAGTGAAGTTTCATTCGTGATTACGAATAAACCAATATCGGAGGTGTTGGATACATGTGTTCCACCACATAACTCCATTGAAAATTCTCCCATTGTTAGAACTCTTACTTCGCTTCCGTATTTTTCTCCAAATAATGCCATTGCGCCTTTTTCCTGCGCCTCTTTCATGCTCATGTATTGAGCTTCTACTGGAAGTGACTTTTGAATTTGAAGATTTACTAGTTTTTCAACTTCCTTTATTTCTTCTTTGGTCATTGCCTTAGGATGAGTAAAATCAAATCTTAATCTATCCTTGCTAACCATTGAGCCGGCCTGTTTAATGTGATCACCTAGAACGCTTATTAAGGAAGCTTGAAGAAGGTGAGTGGCCGAATGGTTTCTCATTGTGAGCTGGCGGTTTTCGAAGTCTATTTTAAGTTCGAATTCGCCGTGGTTTATCTCATTCTCATCCACAATTTCACAGACATGAGCAATAAGGCCTTCCACAGGTATTTGAGTGTCCAAAACCTTAGCAACGAGTTTTCCGTTTTTAAAGATCTCGCCTTTGTCACCTGCTTGACCACCGCTCTCGCCGTAAAATGGTGTTTGGTCAAAAATAAGAAAGTCGACGCCATTTATGTTCTCTTTAGCAACTAGCTTCGCAACAGAGTCAATTTGATCGTATCCAAGAAACTTCGTTGGACCAGAACTCTCTTTAATGGAGTAGAATGTTTTAAGATTATCTTCGCCTGCCTGAAACTGAGAAGCCTGCTTTGAGCGACTTTTCTGTTCTTCCATTGCCTTCTTAAATCCTTCCTCGTCAACCTCTAGGTTGTTTTCTTCCAGGATGGTTTGAGTAAGATCCACAGGGAATCCATATGTGTCATAAAATTTAAAAGCTGTTTTCCCATCGAGAATGGTCTCTTTCTGTTCCTTTAGCTTTTTCATTTGTTTGTTAAGCAGGTCAAGCCCTGTAGAGAGAGTCTGTCTAAAGTTCTCTTCCTCAAGCTTTAAGTAGTTCTCTGCAAGCGCCTGGTTCGCGGCGTTTTGTGGATATTCTTCGCCAAGAATGTTGAAAACTATCGGAATTAATTTTGGTAGCGTTGTCTCTTTAATACCTAATACATCAAGGTGTCTTACACCTCTTCTGATGATTCTTCTTAGCACATAGCCACGTCCATCATTGGAAGGAATAACCCCATCAGTTAGTAGCATCGTGGCACTTTTGACATGGTCGGCAATGACTCTCATGCTGGAGCTAAATTCAGCGTACTTTTTACCAGAAATTTTTTCGAGTTCATCTATTAATGGCATGAAAAGGTCTGTGTCATAGTTCCAGTATACGCCATTTATAACTGCTGACAGTCTTTCCAGTCCTGCACCTGTGTCAACGCTTGGCCTTGGGAGGTTTCTTTTTTTGATCTCTCCATCCTCTCTATATTTTTCATACTGCATAAATACGAGGTTCCAAATTTCCACGTATCGACTTTCGTCATCCAATATACATTCAGAAGTGTCGGATCCATCGCTATGCTCTTGGCCATGGTCATAGAATATTTCAGAGGAAGGGCCACAAGGGCCAAGGTCTCCCATTTCCCAAAAGTTGTCTTTGTCACCTCTAAAGAAAATTCGATCTCGCGGAACACCTTCCTGCTCATGCCAGATATCGGCCGCTTCTTGATCTGTGTGGTGAACGGTCACGTATAATTTGTCTTTATCGATTTTTAATTCTTTTGTAAGAAACTCCCACGCAAAAGAGATCGCTTCTTTTTTAAAGTAGTCACCAAAGGAGAAGTTTCCAAGCATTTCGAAAAAGGTATGATGGCGGGCCGTAAAACCCACATTCTCAAGATCGTTGTGCTTACCTCCGGCCCTCACACATTTTTGAATGGATGTGGCCCTTGGGTTTTGAGCTTTAGCCTTGCCAGTAAAGTAGTCTTTAAACTGGTTCATTCCTGCATTGTTGAAAAGCAGGGTAGGGTCATTCAGCGGTACCAAAGAAGATGAAGGAATCTTTGAATGTCCTTTTTCGCTAAAATATGATGTAAACTTTTTTCTAAGCTCTTTTGCTTGCATAATCACCTCAATCCTTTTCACTTTATTAGCATAAAAGAGACAATTTTTATAATCCTTGAATACTTATGAATTTCCAAAAAACTGTGTAAAAATAATACTATAACTTGTTCATTATACGTTTTGCGGAGCGCAATTGGAAGTCGCGGTTTTAATTTTAACTCATGGAAGGGTGGAGTTGCTGATTGAATGCCTTAAAAGCATTGAAAACCAGAGGGAAAATCCTTTTAAAATTGAATATTACATCCTTTTAAACGGAAAGGATGAGAAAACGGCATCGTGGCTAAATGAGCAAAAACTGAACTACAGGTCACTGAATACTCCTCTCCCAGTGGGGGAAGCAAGAAATCTTCTGATCAAGGATGTTAAGCAAGATTATATATGCTTTTTAGATGACGATATCACTCTGCCTTTAGACTATTTTTCAAAAGCACATTCATTTATTCAAAATAATCCTGGTGTGGATATATTTGGAGGTCCTGATCAAAGCGGCGCTAAGTCCTCTGGCTTTCAAAATTGCCTAGGCCATGTAATGGAGAGCTTTCTTGCCACTGGCCCAACCAATAAGAGGCATAAGGTCGAAAAAGATGGCGCTGTTGAGGAAGCAGATGAGACAACTTTAATTCTCTGCAATTTTTGGGCAAAGCGAAATATTTTCAAAACAAGAGGCTTCCCAAAGCATTTTAGAAGAAATGAAGAGAATTATCTTTTAAGCATACTCAAGGATGAGGGACATATAATGATGAGAGTTCCTCATTTGTACTTATATCATAACCGCAAAACATCGCTTTTTAAGATAATGAGAGTCTTATTCTTGGCAGGCATTTATAGAAGTGTGAGCATTGTGGCCTATCCCAAATCTTTTAGGCCGTGGTTTATTGCGCACCATGTTTTTCTATGCGCTTTGTTCGGCACTGCTTTTTGGAGTCCATTGTATTTTTACGCCTTGCTTGGCATTTACCTCTTGGCGATATCTGTAAATTCATTGTCCATATTTCTTAAAACCAAAAGAGTGCTGGATATTCCCACGGCCATGTTATTATTTGTAATATTCAATTTCTCATATCCTGTGGGGCAGACTCTGGGATATGCCGTAGGTGGAGTTGCCAGGTTAAGAGGAAAAAGCTTTGATGAAGAAATACTTTAACTTTCATGGATTCACTATAAAAGTAGAGCTTGAGTCTGAAGAGATGGCAAATCTCTTAATAAAGGACTTTGCATATTTTCAATCCCAGGAGACTGGGGAAGTTGACCTATCAATAAAAGCAGAGATTACCGAAGAAATTGATGAAAAAGTTCCGACTGGACTAGCGACGGTAAAGCAGAACGTTAGGGCCATGACATTTGAAAAGGGAAATCTCCGCTATAACTATTTCTATGGACAGGCAGTTTCAATAATAAATTACAGAACAAATGTGATTGAAGTATTTGCTAAAACCGAATCTTATTTGCACGAGATAATATATTTGGCAATCCTATCACGAGAGACCAAATATCATGACCAGAATGGACTGCACAAAATTCATGCCTTTGGAGTTTCCAAAGGTGATACGGCCTTGATTGGCATGATGAACATGAAGGGGGGAAAAACAACTTTATTCTCCTACTTTTTAGACGAAGATGGTTATGAGCTTCTTTCGGATGATACTCCTTTGATAAATGCTAGAGGGGAGGTTCTCCCGTTTCCTATAAGGCTTGGCTTTGAGCTTAATAGCTATACCCAAGAAAAGCTTTCTAAATACAAAAACAAAGCATATCGGTTCGAGAGGGTGGAATACGGGCCTAAGGACCTCATTAATATTCTTGAGTTTAAAAACAAGGTCTCAGCACCCAAGAAAAAAACCGTACTATTCCAGGGAATCAGAGTTCATCGCGATGGACACCCCGAGGTTAAAGAAATTAAGAAATTAAAAATGTTAAAATACTTGGTTAAGAATATGATCGTTGGGGTGGGACTGCCAATGGTCATAGAATATTATTTGGAATCAAGTTTTAAAGATAAATTAATAAATATTAAAACTATTTTGATGAGAAGTTTTGCTGCACTTTCACTTTTGCGAAATTCACGCTGCTATGAAGTTTATTTAACAAATGAGCCCCAAAAAAACTTCTTGGGAGTAAAAGGATTGTTGGATAGCTATGAATAATGAAGGTCTGCTTAATGGTTTGTATCTGATCGGGAGGACTGCTCCTGGGAAACTACTCTTTAATCTTGGGTATAAACTAAGTTATCTATGTGCCAGAGCTTACATGAAAGCCTTCACATGTGGTGACTATTTGTACCTTAAAGGCAGTTATGCCTGTGGAAATTGGGAGCCAGTCGTAAGTGACTTGGACTTTGTTCTTATATATGAATATGACAAACCTGAAAGTGACGATAAAAGAATATCAATAATTAAAAAACTCCTTCCTGTAGTGAAAGATGTTGATACTTACACCCTGGATGAGCTTAAGAATCAAATTAGATATGGAAGCTTTAAAAACAGTGACTTTGAAAGCTGGATGCCACTTGGAAGGAAGTTGGAGATTAAGGCAAAGAGGTTATCCTACCCCAAAAAAAATATACTAGATCGCTTAGATGATGTTTATTTTTATGTGGAGTGGCTTTTTATAAATCTCAAACCTGGAAATGGTGAAATCAACTCCTATAGAATTGCCTGTGCTAAAAGAAATCTCATAAGGGTGGGAAAGATTATAGAAAAGCTTGCAACTAGCTTTGACTTTGAAGAATTTGAAACTAGCAAGAGCATGGGCAATCTTAGATCTCGAGAAGATGTCATTAGAACTTTGTCATTTCTTTTGTCCAATTTAGATGTGAACAAGCTGAAAGAAACTCTGGGAATTCAAATTGACAATGCTTCTATAGAAAAGATTTTAAAAAGGGACTACTACAAAGGTCACTTTTCACTAAGTGAGGAGCTTGATTCAGGAAAGATTTGTTTGTCTCGAGAGTGCTTTGGTCTTTTTTACTTTCTTGGAATTATAGACTCTTACGTTTTATATGAAAACTCGAAGCAATTTGAAGATCAGGTTTTTAACTCCTTATGCATGGTCAAATATGCTTTGAAACTTCGTGATGGAAAGACAAATCACATTCATGAAGATTTAGGAGATCTAGAGCTGCAAAAAAGACTTGAATCATCCCTTAAAGAGCTTGATCAAGTTGAAAGTTTGAATATGTTTGAGAACGCTTTTGAAAAGGATGTGTTTATCACTGCAAGCTGGGGGCAGGGCTACCTCGAAGTTTTGCGAAAATGCCACATGAATCTTAAACAGAATTGTCCAAGCGTTCATCACCTGCATGTCTCAATAGATGGAGACTCTTCGGCATTTAAAGGCCTTAAAGACTTGTCCACCATAAGAATAAAAGAAAATAAGGCCTATGAAGGGTTATGGCATAAAGAGTCGCTTTTTAATTTGGCAATTAATGTGTGTGCCGGTGCCCGAACCTATATTTTCTCAGATATTGATGTGATTATAAATAGCTCTAGTTGGATTGATAATCTTTTAAAGAAGTTGAAAACAAAGGATGTCGTTCAGCCATTTTCATTCTTCATTGATGAGACTACGGGCAAGAAGACGCTTTCTAGCGTGAAGGCAATTGAAGTAGGAGAGGAGTCTTTCTATGCGCCGGGGTTGATATGGGCGTTTAACCACAGTGGAATATCAAAACTAGGGAAGTTCTTTGATCTCTTTCATGATGGAAGCAATGATGGAATCCTTTTTAAAAACATTACTAAGGCCGACCTTGGTGTCATCGAAACCTTAACCTGGACCTCAAAAGATATTTTTGAAAATCAAAATAAAGAAAGCTTTAATTACGGCTATATCGATGATGAATTAGGTCATGTAAGCCATCCTGCGCCAAAACAATATGATAATATGATTCAATTGTTCAACTTGATGTTGCCAGAACTTAAGAGGAGAATTGAAAGGGACCATTTTGGCATTTGGAGATGGAAGGATTCAGAAAGCGAGTTTAAAAAACTATTTTCTATCTTTCTTAGGGAAAGAGGTCTGTTTTCAAACACTTTTAAAGAGCTTATCTCTAAAAACAAAAAGTTTCTTTTGAATAATAAAATAGCACCTTCAAAACTCTATTTAGACGAAACCAAGAAAATCTATACTTGTTCAGGGGTGCACAAATTATCTTTTTTAACTTCTGAAATAAATGAAGAGTTTAAACTTGCTCAAATAGGCGACAGTGATTCTGAGAAGAACAAAATATTTTTTGAGTTGGAAGAGCTTGAAGCAGGAAAAACTTATTCTGCATGCTTTGTCTTTGAAGATTTGGTCAACGTTAGAGGACCACTATGCGCTGGTTTAGTTAACTGCTTTTCAGACGACATTGTTTTCGAATCATTCACTTTGAATAAAAAACTCTCTGCAATGGGCATTAACTTTTACGCTTTTGAAAACTTTAAGGACCCTAAGGTCTATATAGAGTTTAAAGGTGAAGAAGATCTAGAGTTTAACTTTAAGTCCTTTCAAATTGATGTCAATGATGACCAGCATAAAGAAAACTGGAGTTGGATTGGTGAAAATAAGTCAAAGGAAGTCTCTTCGGACAATGAATGCTTGGTTGCATTTCAGAAAACTTTGAAGCCAACCTGGCATAAAGTTAGTATTAAGCTTGGCAACCTGAAGTCCTCCCAGTACAAAGTTTCCATACTTGCTGGTGAGGGGCAAGTACTCACTTCACCAAGAATTCAAAAAAACATAGAAGGCTACATTAGCTTGGTCTTTAAGATTCCAGTGGTCATGACGAAGATTCTAATCAAATTCGAATTCGAAACTGAAGAAGAATTTGAGAAAGACATTGTTTACTTTGTGGAAAAGAAGATCTCATGAACCTTTTCTAAGTTACTTTTGGAGTTTTTCCTGATTTTTGTCTGCAGCATTGCTCTGTAAAGTACACGCTCTTCATAGGAAAGAGCTTTGCCGAGTTTATCCAAGAAAATAGAGGCCTTTATTTCTTTATCTGTTGAGATCAAAAAGTTTAAATATTCTCTAAGGTCTCTTCCAAGGCTGTTGTCTAGAGGGCCCTCTATAGACATTCTTAGTTTGGTTTTAGTTGTGATTGGAGTGTCTTCTCCATTTGCCATTGCAAGCATTTGTGCCATTTTATGGCCACCTTCGTAGCGTTTTTGCTTCTCAAAAGTTTCCATCTTGTATGCAAATAATAGAGGGTTTTTTACTTTGTTAAGGCTATAGTCTATCGCCTTTTCTGTGCTGGTTAGGTTAAAGGAAGTGACTAGGAAATGTGTGCAGATGCTGGAGCACACTATTAGTTTAACCCACTTTGACCTATCAAAAATGATTAAGGTTAAAGCAAATGGCAAGGCCATGTAAAACCAGTGATGAGAAATATATGAGTATTTCATATAAGGAATATAGAAGAGTCCACTCACTGGAATAAAAAATATGAGCAGCAGTCCTGTTTCTTTTATTCTATCCTTGGAAAAACTAAACAGCAGGAAAAGAAATCCCATCAATGGAAAGACTACAAAGTTGTAAATGTTTAAGCTTTCATAGTTAGACTCATACAGCAAAGCGAATGTGCTAATTCCAACAGTTGACGCCATATACCTTCCAAAAGTGAAAAGGGATAAGAGGCTCTTTTCTCTTAATGACTCTAGCTTCGTGAACTGGCCACCTAGGTTTTGGAGGGAATGCCTAAGTTGCTCTTTAAAGGGCACTCCGACATAGCTCTTTAGTTCTGGCCCATCTGGCTCATCCTCCGAGACCTTGCCTGAGTTGGGATACTCTACAATCGATTGAGAGGCCCTAGTCTTTTCCTCAAAAAAAGAGTCAATACCTTTGACATTAACAAGTCCATAGTAACCCGATACTAAAAAGTAGATGGCGGTGATTGATAGATGGCCAATTCTTGTTTTGTAATTTTCCCTCTTAGTTAAAAGATAAAAAGGCAGTAAAACACAAGCAATCTTGCTGTTGATTGCTAAGATAAATGAAGTAAAAGCACCGAGCTCTATTAAGTTGTCATCCTTCTTCTTTCTTTCAATCAAATTCAAGAAAAGCAATGTGAAGAACATGCATAATAGAGTCTTTATTTGAAAGATCCAGTTGTGCGTAAAGTAGGAAATTGGATGAATGAGAAAAAGTAAAAATACAATAAAGTACCCTCCGTCTTTGCCGGACGGTTTAATTTTCTTCAGAAAGCTTAGAAATAAAAACGAATTACCTAAGTGCAGAATTAAATTTAATATTCGATAGGGGATAACATTTTGCTCAAAGGTATTAAACATCACTGTCAAAACAGAGTAGGATAAAGGCCAACTTTTAAAGAAGTTACTCTTTGGATTCCAAAAGCTAAAAATGCTGTCCACATATTGGAGGAAGCTGTCAAAAATAAACTGATTATCATCCCCATAGGGCAAATTGTTCAGGGAAGGCAGTACTAGTGTAATAAATGCCAGTGTAGATATAATGTATTTATGTTTACTAAAATAGCGCATCATTTCTTTATTCTAATGAAAAAAGCTAAGTCTTATCGGGTGCGCCTCATTTTTGCCGCTTTGTATTTTGCAACATTCTCTTTTTTATTTTATGACTTTCCTGAAAAAGTGGAAAAAGCACAGAATCTCAATAAACTGACCAAGATTCATTACTATTCTCTCAAAGAGTTGAACTCCTACCTGGATTTCAATACCTGCAACCCTCGGTTTAATGACGGGGGAAAGCTTGCAAAGGTTGGGAAAGCTCATACAGACATAGGTGCTAAGACTAAACTTGATATCGACCCTTATATTGAGCGCTCAGGAGTTGTTCTCTCAAAGTTGACCTTTAGCTCATCTTTCCAAAAATTTGATGATGAAATCTTAACTAATGGTTATCTCCTTACTTACCGAAATAGTAATAAATGTTTTGGAATATTGTACTGATGCCTTAAAAGTTGGGCGCTAAATACGCTCTAGCTTTATGAGGATAAATTAATTGGTCGTTAAATCAATAGCTTACACTTTTCCATTAGTAATTAGTGTTATGATGGTAAAAAAGTAAAAGAGTGGAATTATGAGTATGTTTAAATTAAATCAAAACGGTATCTCTCTAATTGAAGTCATGGTTGCGGCCGGGATTTCGTCTGTTATCGCACTCGGCACAATGAAAATTAACGAGAATGCTCAAAAAGGCATGCGTAGTGTTGCAACGAAGGCCGAACTTTCCAGCTACATAAGTCAGAGGTTTCCAAACATGCTGGAGGACAACGCAGTTTGTTTGGCGGCATGGGATGTTAATAATGACGGCAACCCAGGCGACAATATAAACCTGGCAGCGGGAAACACTATGCCTATTGCTGGGATTTACGCCAATGGTATTACCCTTGCAGAGACGGGAGAAAGATTACCATCTACCAGTGGAGAATATAATGTAGATGGATTAACTCTGAGTAGAATAAACGATACTTCATGTGAGGTCATTTTTGACCTATCCAGAAATGATAATGCAGCTGGGGCGAATAAGATTGGAGCAAGAAATAAGAGAGAAAGAGTTCCATTAGCTTGTTCATGGAATGGGGCTCCAAACCTAATGATTTCCTGTTCGACTGAGTCCACAGCACTTGGCCGCTGGGACTATGACACTATCGGTGGGGTTGAGTGGCTAGAAAATCCATTTAAATCTGCCGTAATAGGTGACTATGACACTGCTGGACCTGATTCTCCTAGTCCACCTGCAAGGTTTGTAATAACACCTAACGCAGTATCGACACCTTGGGGTATCCCTGCCTTAATGGATGCCGTGGGGATTCCTGCCAACTATGTCGTCAGATGGGGCAATGAAAGAGCCGAAGATAATGGTGTCGGCATGTGGGGGCAAGGTGACTGTATAAACCTCGCTACTGCTGGAAATGCTGGTACTCCATTTATGGAAACATGTGATGCTGCAGGCACTACAATCAGAAATAGTCTTACCGTTGAAAGTGGTGGATTAACTGTTACCGCTGGCGGTGCAGATATAACTGGAAATACCGACGTTAATGGAAATCTTCATGCAACAGGCACTGGAAGAATTGACGGTGCCACTGATATCAATAACACCCTTACAGTGGACGGGCTTACGACAATCAATCACCATTTGGTCGTGGCGGGAGCTAATAGAGATTTGTCTGTTGGTAGAAATGCAACAATTACAAGAGACTTAACAGTAGGTAGACATGCAGATATTGATGATGACCTGAGTGTGGGAAGGGATGCGACGATTACAAGAGATTTGGCGGTAAATAGACATCTAAATGTCGATGACAACTTAACTGTTAACGGTTCGTCTACCCATAACAGTGGACTTACTGTTACAGGTGGTCTGGCCAATCTAAATAATGGACTTACAGTCAATGGAGCAGTGACAAATTTAAACAACGGCCTTTCTGTAAACTCCAGCAACACATCACTTGGTGGTTCTCTTGCAGTATCTGGTACAGCATCAGTAAACAATACAATTTATACTGTTGGGGAAGCTGTGTTTGATGGTGGATTCAGGTCTTTTGCAGATAGTGAGGTTCATGGAAACCTATGGGTATCTGGAACAGTAACCTCATCAGACGTGAACCTAAAAGAAGAAATAAAGCCTATAGATAAGTCTCTTGAAAGTATTCTTTCTTTACAGCCTGTTAGGTACTTTTGGAAAGATAGAGGGCTTAGAGGGGAAAAAGAGCAATTTGGATTTATCGCTCAGGAAGTTCAAACGGTTTATCCTGAATTAGTTTCTGAGAATAAAGATGGCAACTTCCTTGGAGTAAACTACGTTGGCCTAATAGCTCCAATTGTAGATTCGATTAAGACTTTATACTTTAAGATTGCTAAACTCTTTTCTGAGGTTGAAGACAACCAAAGAGAAATTGCTTCTATTAAAGAAGAGAACAAAAAGCTAAAAGCTGAGAATGAAGAGCTTAAAAAGCAAATGCTAAGAATAGAGAAAGCTTTAAATCTAGAGTAATTATAATTAAAGGGCCCAGTCAATGGGCCTTTTATTATTGACCCTCAAGTATTCATTTGTCTTCGAAAAATGTTTGTTCCCATGAAAGTTTCTTGCAGAAAATGGTGAAGGGTGAGCACATTCTAGTACAAGATGCTTTTGTCTATCGACTGATTCTGCTTTCTTCTGAGCATCCCTACCCCAAAGAATAAAGACTAATCCTTCTTTTTGCTTGTTTAGCTCTTCAACGATTGCATCTGTGAAGCTTTCCCAGCCCTTCTTTCTATGAGAGCCGGCCTCTGACTTTCTAACTGTGAGCACTGAATTTAAAAGTAGGACACCTTGTTTGGCCCACTTTTCAAGATTACCGTGATCTGGAGGATCTATGCTTAGATCACTCTTTAATTCTTTATAGATATTCTTTAAGGAAGGAGGGACTTTCACTCCTTTTTTAACCGAAAAGGCGAGCCCATGCGCTTGTCCCTCACCGTGGTAAGGATCCTGTCCAAAGATTACGACCTTCACGTCATCGAAGGAGCAAAGATTAAAGGCCTCAAAGATATTGTCCTTTGGAGGAAATACAGATTTATCGTCGTATTCTTTATTCAAAAATGTGGACAAGTTTGAAAAATATTCTTTCTTAGTCTCTGGCCCTAAAATTAAAGACCAGTCCTTTGGGAGATCGTTGATCATTTATATACACTCACCGGTTCTAAGCCACTTATCAATTTGTTCCTGAGACTCCTCAAGATTGTGTCCTTTAGAAGCTAAAAAGTTAAGAAGTTTATGCTTTAGCTTTAATAGTTCATTATCGCAGACCGGTACTTCTTTGTGACGCATCTTCTTTCGAATAAGCTCTTCAATAGAAGATGCTTCCCCAAGACCATTGTCCTCTTTTACTTGATTAATAAGATCGTCGCTGACCTTCAGCTCTTCATTTTCCAGCTTCAGTTTAATCAAAGAGTTTGAGTTGCCACTGATGAGTAAGCTTTTTATTCTTATTCGAGCATACTCCTCTTCTCGGAGAAAGTTTTTCTCTAGAAGTAGTTCTATGGCCTCTTCTATCTCCTCATCTGAAAATCTAGAGGCCAGCTTCTGACGAAGCTTGAACTTGCTGTAGTCGCGTTTTGCTAAAAGTTTAAGAGAGTAGTTATATGAATCTGTAGACATAAAAGAAAAAGGGGAGATTGCTCTCCCCTTAAATTGGTTTATTGAATAGTTTTCTTAGACTTTTTTGTGGCCTTTTTTGTTTTAGCAGGAGCTTCTTCTTCTAAAATCTCTCCTGTTTCCATGTCCACATTTGGCTCAGGCAAAGTTGCAAGTCCATGCTTAGCAAGAACCTTAGTTTTCACTTCATCCATTACCTCTGGATTGTCCATAAGGAATTGCTTAGCATTCTCACGACCTTGACCAATTTTAGTATTCTCATAAGAGTACCAAGCACCGGCCTTATCAACGATCTTTTCTTTTACGGCAAGGTCAAGAACGTCACCTTCTTTAGAGATACCAGCACCATACATGATATCAAATTCAATCTCTCTAAATGGAGGAGCTACTTTGTTTTTAACAACTTTCACTCTAGTTCTATTTCCAATCACATTGTCGCTATCTTTAATTGCCCCGATTCTTCTAATGTCCATTCTTACAGAAGAGTAGAACTTAAGTGCGTTACCACCTGTAGTTGTTTCTGGGTTTCCAAACATTACACCGATCTTCATTCTTAGTTGGTTAATGAAGATAACGGTACAGTTTGATCTAGAGATTGAACCTGTTAGCTTTCTCAAGGCCTGAGACATTAGTCTTGCTTGAAGACCCATATGAGAGTCACCCATATCACCTTCAAGTTCAGCTCTTGGAGTTAAGGCCGCAACAGAATCAACGATCAAAAGGTTAACTGCGCCTGATCTTACAAGCATGTCAGTAATTTCTAGGGCCTGCTCACCACTGTCTGGTTGAGAGATCAAAGTATTTGGAATATCAACACCAAGCTTTGCAGCGTATTGAGTATCAAGTGCATGCTCAGCATCAACGAATGCAACTGTTCCACCTTGCTTTTGACATTCAGCCGCAATGTGAAGAGTTAAAGTTGTTTTACCGGAAGATTCTGGCCCATAGATTTCCATAATTCTACCCTTGGGAATACCGCCAATGCCAAGTGCAAGGTCAAGGCCTAAACAACCAGTAGGGATAGAAGGGATTTTTGGAGCCTCTCCGTCGGAGCTAAGCTTCATGATGGCGCCTTTACCGAATTGTTTCTCAATTGTGGAAAGGGCTAGATCAAGAGCTTTTTTCTTGTTGTCATTACTCATTTGATTTGAACTTGTTGCCATCTACTTGTCTCCTTAAAAATAAATTAGATTGGTTAAAAAATAGCATCATAAGACCTATTCGCCAAGCAATTTACGGAAAAAGTACGGAAATTTTAAGTGACTAAAATTGTTGGAAATTTAAGGATTCAAGTAGTAATTATTTAGGGCCCACAGTATAAAACCGGCCATGATCCCACTTACAATATCATCAACGATCGTGCCAAAGCCATGTTTAATCTTATTATCAAAATAACTCGCCGGCCAAATCTTTATAATATCAAAGAGCCTAAAAAGACCTAGAACTGGAATAAGAACTTTATAGTCAGTGGAAGGAAAGACAAATGCCCACGTTACAAGCATGCCAATAACTTCATCCATCACTATCCATTGAGGGTCATGGGTTTTAATCATTCTTTGAACATATTCAGCGCTGATGCTTGATACTATTGTAAGAATGATGATTAAAGCGATAAGGGCGTTGAAAGAAATACCTAAGTGAGATAATAAAAGTATAAAAGGTAGCGTTGCAATGCTTCCAAAGGTTCCTGGCGCTTTTCTTATAAAACCAACGTAAAAAAAGCTTAAGAACCACTTCGAAATGATAAAGGGCATATTGTTTTGATATTTCATTCCTATTAGGATAACTTCTTGCTCAATATTATCAAGGCTAAATAGTTAGAATTATATGAATCGACCAGATTATCTAGAGAGTTACAAATTCAATTGGGAAACCTTTGAAATAATGGCAGGTGGAAAATCCTCTCTGGATGCCAAAAACTACCTTTCGCATTTCGACGGCTCAAATGCCGCTTATGAGTTTCTAATTGGATATGGTTTTGATGTCCATGACCCTGTTCAAAAAGCCGAGCTCTTTGGGATCTATCAAGAAGCAATTCAGTTTATTAAAAGATACTTTTTAAAGGAAGGTAATGCACAAGGCCTAGACGTATCAGTGCCTAACAGGTTCTACGCTATTCTGGATGTGGAAGAACTGTTGATGATTGCAACAAATAAAAAAACAGAAGATCAGTCTTCGAAAGAGGAGATGATTTGGGCCGGAGTGATATTAAAAGTCATGCACACTATTCTGCACGCAGACAAAGATCTTCGATATCGATACTTCTCCACCATTCAAACACAAATTTTTGATAGATTTTATAAATTCATACAAAGAGATGAAAACGACAATCTGTACCTAGGCACTGGAGATGAATCGAGTGCGATTCCACTCATTGAATTTGAGACTAAGGCCAAAAAAACTCGAGAAAGCATTATCATAAAACTTCTCCATAAAAGAGAAAATGTGGCAGAGGAGCTCTTTGACAGAATTGGCGTGAGGTTTGTTACTAAAACTAAGGTGGATTCACTAAGAGTTCTTAAGTTTCTTTACCAAAACTACATAACTATCGTTAATAATATTAAACCTTCCAGGTCTCATAACACACTCGTTGATATGGAAAAGTTTAAGACCGGCTACTTCGAAATCTTAAAAGAAAGCTTAAAGTCTGAGGTGGAGGAAGTTAAATTTGCCGAAAAGCTTGAACATCTGGCCGAAGAGTGTTCGGTTTATGCAAAGCCTGATGGGGTTAATGTTCACTCTTCTTCCGAGTACAAGGCGATCCATTTCACTTGTAGACAGTTGATCAAATATAGAAATCCCTTCCTTAAAGACTTCAACGAGGTGAAAAAACTCGCTAAAGAACAAGAGGACTGTGACTTGGCAAAAAAGATACTTTCGCTTGATACATCATCGATAGCTAGGGATGTAAGATTCTTTTATCCATATGAAGTTCAGATCACAGACATCGCCAGTCATCTCAAAAATACCGAGGGCGAGGCAAGCCACCTAGAGTATAAGAAGTCTCAACTCAAGTCAGCAATGAAACGCTTGTTTAGACCTCTTATCGAGTTTAAAAACCTTGAAACTTAAAGACTTTGAGTTAGAAAAAGGTCTATTCTTTCATTTATAAAACTTGGAAAGTCTACCTGTGGAACATGGCTTCCTTTCCTTACCAGATAAAGCTTGGCGTTTGGAAGCTCTTTAACCAAAAGTTTCTGTAGGTAATTTGGAATAACCTTGTCCTGGTCGCCACCTATCACCAACGTTTCAGACTCTATTTGAGGCAGGTAGGATAAAATGTCATGTTTGTTCATTTGTTCTATTAGTTGAAAAAAGAGTTCAGGTCCAAGCACTCCAAGACGATTTAGATAAATCTCAATAAACTCTTCTGGCACGGTGTCGACATTGAACCCACCATGATGAACAAGTTTTTTTACTATTGGGTTCCACCCGCCATACTTCCAAGCAGATTTAAATATGGTGGGAAACTTGGACAATCCCTTAATCAGTGCGGGAGTGACCTGCTCGGTGAGATTTGTATCGAACATAATGTTATAAACAGGAATCGCCGTTCCTGAGATTACAACAACTTTTTTAGTGAGCTCAGGCCATCTGCGAGCAAACTCAAGGGCCACATTCACACCCATGCTGTGGCCAATCTGAACAGTGGATTGAATTCCCAAATAATCACATAGCTCTTTCATGTCTGAAGCTATGTTCTTGAAGGTGATGTTTTCCAACTGGCTTTTCCCTGTTGATTGATAATGCCCTCTATAGTCATGAATGAGAATTTTGTAGCCTTTTTCATCGAAGAAACTTAACTGCTTGGACCAGTGATGGTTGCTGCATACCAACCCGTAGTTAAACATGAGAACAGTGTCGTCAGAAGTTAGCTCTCTTGATGAAAAATTTGTTGAGTAGAAAATCTGCTCGCCGTCAGTTGTTTTAAAATAGTTGGCCGTCTCAACATTCATGCTTTTTCCTGCAGATTTTTAATGTAGCTCAAAAGAGGGGAGTTACTCTTAATGAGCTCCTCTGTGTTTCGGTTTAAACGTTCTCTTTTACTCTCAATAGGCATATTGAGAAAGTTAACAATTTTGAATTTTGTTTCACCAATTTGAATCGTATCACCAACTTTTAAACTTTTTATGCCAGCTGTTCTCTTTCCATTGACCCAGAAAAGATCGCTCTCTTCAGAGGCCGCTGCGTTAAGTTGGTTGTCTTGGATGTCCAAAACCAAATGATTTTTTTTTATTTGTTTGTCATTAAGGCAAAACTCAACACTTTGACCTGAGCCAATTCTTATAAAGCTTTTATAGAAGCTAAACTGTCCTAAATAATCCTGATCTGGGCATTCCAGAACTTCGATGACGATCATAGTCAGATTATAAGACACATGATGGCTAGATGGTAGATGAAACTTTTTGATCCTTTGCAATGGCCACAAGAATATCATTAAGCTCATCAGGGCGAGCTTTTGCTATCTTAGCAATATCTTTGTTGACCTGATCAAAAATATCAAAGTGTTCAAAGATGCTTGCCACCTTCTTTGTGGAGATCATTCCAGATTGAGAGACTCCAAATAAGTCCCCCTCGCCTCTGTTTTTGAGATCGGCCTCTGCTATATGAAATCCGTCAACACTTTGCTCTATAACCTTCAACCTGTTCATGGATTCGGGGGATATTCTTTGTGTGGAGACAAGAAAACAAAAGCCCGGACGATCTCCTCTTCCAACTCTTCCTCGCAATTGATGAAGCGAGCTAAGTCCAAAGCGTTCCGGATTGTAAATACTCATGACAGTGGCCGATGGCACATTTACACCAACTTCCACAACAGATGTTGAAATTAAAATATCGATTTTTTGAGATGAGAAATCCTTGAAAATTCTCTGCTTTTCCTCGGGTTTAAGTTTTCCGTGAAGACACTCAATACTGTGTTCAGAAAAATACTTCTTATATTCAGTCTCAATTCCTTGAACATGGGTTATATCGAGAACTTCAGACTCAGATATGGCGGGAACGACAATGTATACTTGCTCTTTCAAGGCCAGCCGTGTCTTAATAAAGCTAAGGTACTTCTCGTAAGTGCCTTCAGTGACAATCCTGGTTTTTATGCCCTTCCTGCCCGAGGGCATTGTTCGAATTGTTGAGATGTCCAAATCTCCATATTGCGCCATTTGGAGAGTTCTCGGTATGGGGGTGGCGCTCATAATAAGAGTGTGAACTCCATCGCCTTTGAGTGACAGTTTATGTCTTTGTTCAACACCAAACTTGTGCTGCTCATCAATGATACATAACTGTAGATTATTAAATTTAACACTGTCTTGAATTAAGGAGTGGGTGCCGATAACAACTTGGCAACTTCCACTTTCTAAGGAAGCGTAAATCTCTTTTTTTCTAGAAGGTTTTGTGCTCCCTAAAAGCAGTTCTGGTTTGAACTTCTCGGGCAGAACTTGGTTTAATGTCTGAAAGTGCTGCAAGGCCAAAGACTCTGTGGGACACATCATAGCAACCTGGCCACCTTGTTCGGCGGTCATGGCCATGGCCAAAAAGGCAACTGTTGTTTTACCGCATCCAACATCTCCTTGTACCATCCTCATCATAGGGCTGCCTTGGGTCATATCTTTTTTTACTTGGGCGACAACTTCGCATTGATCTTGAGTAAGTGTGTAGGGGAGAGATTTAAGGAAGCCTGTATACGACTTATCATCCCAAGCAATCTTGGGAGCCTTTAAAGACTTATTGGCCGTTTTTCGGGCGTGTACCTTTAATTGATCATGAAAGAACTCCCAGTAAATTATATCCTTTTTGGCCTTCTCTCTTTCTTCTTTTGTGGAGGATACCCGGCCGTGCAAAATGCTGAATGACCTATGCAAAACAATATCTTGATTTATAACTAAGGTGGGCGTCGACAGCTCGGTATCCCATAAAGCATCGGGAATTTTTTCAACGATTCCTTTAACAAGCCTTCCGGAAACGCCATTAACTGTAGGGTACTCAACGAGCATTCCATCTGAGGATTGAACATCTTTCGGATCAATCTTCGGGTTGGTTATTTGGATGCTTCCTTTGTAAACATTTGGCACACCCATAAAACTGAATGCCTTTTTGCTCTCAAATTGTTTTTTGAAACTTGGGTATGTGTTGAAAAATTTCAGGACCGCGATTTCTTCTGAGATTGAGTCTTTTACTGTAACTGTCGCGTTAAAGAGTTGAACTCGCCCTTTGCCTCGTTTTCCAAAGGCCGGAGAAAGGTCTAGGCCAAGCAAAGTGCCCTCTCCAAGAAAAAGTTCGCCCTCTTGCATTTGATGAAAAGGCCTTATTGAAGGGGCACTTTGCACCCTCAGAGGAAGAACCCAGAGAAGGTCCTCTATTTTTTCTATACCTGCATCCTTGAGTTTCAGAAGTGACTGTGAAGGACGCGAAGTTTTGGATAGTGACAAGAGATCACTATCCCAGAGAATATTCTTATTTGTACTCAATTTCTTCGACGACATAGTGAACATCTCCTTTCGGAGCTTTTACTATGACCTCATCGCCCTCTTCTTTGCCAAGAAGAGATTTACCTAAAGGGCTGCTGTAGGATATTTTATTCTTATTAGTCTGCGCTTCATCTTCACCGACAAGTTGATAGACGAAGCTTTCCTCTTTTTCTTCACTAAAGAGGGTTACGGTTGCGCCAAAGACAACCTTTTCTTGATCTAATTTCGATACGTCAATTACATTTGCATTGGCGAGTTTGGACTGTAACTCGGCAATCCTGCCTTCAATATGGGACTGCTTCTCCTTGGCCGCATGGTATTCTGCGTTTTCTTTCAAGTCGCCATGCTCACGAGCTTCAGCTATTGCTATTTTTACTTCCTCGCGGTCAACTTTAATTAGTTGATCAAGCTCTTCTTGTAGCATGTTTTTACCAACAAGGGTCATAGGGTGATTTGCCATTTTATTCTCCAGTTTTTACTTTTTAAACAAAGCGTTGGCCTGCGCTAGGAGATCTACTTTTGGATTCTCCTGGCCATTCTTTGCGCCTAATTTAAAAAAGTCGCAAAAATTTGCTTTTTCCTTTTCAACTATTCTATCCGCTGTAGGCTCTCTGCACTCATTGTAAGCGCTCTTATCGTAAAAAGAGCACATCTTGCAGCACCTAAGATCGGTATAACATTTCTCGCACTCTTCGGTTCTGGCGACATCCATATTAGGGCTCAGGTCCAAAGAGGTCTGGCAATTATAACATTTTACAGACATTTTAAAACTCCTGGTTAAGTCCTACACCAAAACCCGCAGTGTTTCCATCGCCGTATGGAGAGAAGAAAATTTGGGGGCGGTTTCTTTTGTTGTATTGATCCACCGCTTGCTTGAGAATCCCTTCATTATTGTACTGAATGGTTTTTGATGTCAGGTAGGTAATGGCTACTAAGATTCCACCGCCATATAAAAGTGTGTTTCTATTGGCGATGCCGTCGCTATCGCCAGTTTGGGTTAGGCCAGCAAGAACCATAAGAGATCCCAGGGTACTGGTTCCCGCACTCCACGCACTTGGGCGGTTTTTCTCCTGGTATTCGTCTAAGAGCTCTTTGGCGACTTGGTCTTTTTCTAAGTAGAATCTTAAACCTTCTCCTTTTTTACTCGAGCCCGCATCAACTAAAACTTCTTGGTAGTTGATTACAGCAACCCGTGAGCAGGTTTCCACTGCAAAAGAGTTGGCAATTCCAAGTAAAAAGATCAGGTAAAAATATCTCATATTTCAATTCTAATAGGATAAGAGGATTTAGTCATAGGAAAAATTGGCTATCATTTTTGTCTAAGTTGTAGAAAACCCGATGCTTGATAAACTTACTGTATGGATATAGTTAAAACAGGTATTGGCCTGACAAAAACGATTCGAAATGTTGGCCGCTTTCGGGAGATTCTCAATGTCTTTTGGAGAAACGGATTTGATGAATTTATCATCAAAACCAACCTGCATACTAAAATACCTGGAATCGTGCTTCCTAAGAAGAGAATCCTCGCCGCTTTGGAAGAGGATCCAGAGTCAAAAACATTTTGGCACTCACTTGGGTTTCGCCTTCGTAAAAGCTTTGAAGAGCTAGGTCCAAGCTTTATTAAAGTCGGCCAGCTTCTTTCCACAAGAGAAGACATACTTGACCCTGCACTTATAGAAGAACTGCGCAAACTACAAGACAAGGTCGCGCCAATTAGCTTTGATGTGGCGCGCGCTCAGCTTGAAAGCTCTCTTGGAAAGAAGCTTGAAGAGGTATTCGCATCAATAGATGAGGATCCAATCGGAGTGGCCTCCATTGGTGTGGTGTATAAGGCAAAATTAATTAGTGGAGAAGATGTCGTAGTTAAGGTTAAGCGTCCAAAAATTGCGTCTCATATTAAAACTGACTTTGAGATCATCGCGTTTATGATAGCCCAGGCTGAGAAAGTCTCAACGGATATAAAGTATCTTGGAATATCAAGGGCCATAGAGGATTTCTTTAAAAGCATTCAATTAGAGCTGAACTTTCTTTTGGAAGCTCAAAATTGTGAAACCTTAAAAGCAAACATTGAAAAAATTGACGAAGAAGGAATCTTTAAGATTCCAAATATTCACAATGAACTCTCGACTCCTGATGTACTGATAATGGAGTTCCTTGATGGAAAACCATTCACATCAATAAGAAACATAAAAGAAGAAGACCCAGAGCTGGAAGACAAACTTGGCAAATGTGTAAAAATGTTTACCCACACCATGCTTGTTGATGGGTTCTTTCACGCTGACCTGCACGGTGGGAACTTCTTTCTTCTGAAAGACAAAAGAATTGGCCTTATCGACTTTGGACTCATGGGCTCTCTAAGTCGGAAAAATAGAACGAATTTAGTAGCGATTCTATTTGCTCTGGTGACGAACAATTATGAAAATCTTGTTTATGAGTTTTTGGATGTCGCCGACTACGACGTCATCCCCGATCATGAAGTGTTGCAGAGAGACATTAGAGACGCCCTTGCACCTTACTTAGGTTTAAGCGTTCAACAAATCGACATAACGTCAATGACTCACTCAATTGTTCTAACTCTAAGCAAGCATCAAATATACCTGCCAAGGGAGTGGTTTGTTATCTTTAGGGCGCTGATGACCCTAGATGGTGTGGGCAAGTCTATAAATATCGATTTAAACATCTTTGAGATTCTTGATGATCAAATTAAAGATGTAATGAAAGATCTTGTCTCTAAAGAAACCCTGATGGAAGAGGCCATGTGGATAGGTCGAGATGCTGTAAATAGCGCTAGAATTATTCCTAGACATCTTAGGTGGCTTTTAAAGGAATTTGCTAGAAAGAAGTACGTCTTAGATATTAAACTCAATGGCATTCAAAAAGAGATTAAGCAAGTCTCAAACGGGTTGTATTTTCTGGGGATGATGGTTTTTGCGGCGACCTTGGTCTTCTCTGGAGTGTTTCTTCTAAAGGACTTTGACTATCAAAGACTTTCAAATATTCCGGTCATAGTTTACATCTTGTGGGCAATTGCAGGCGCCACGATTGTTCAGGCCAGTGTATTCTTCAGACAAAAATAACTCAGATACTATCTAATCCACTAATAAAGATTGGTGGCAAATCCGCCAACTCTTCAAATCGATTAGGACCCAAGATTCCTTGTAAAAAATCTTCGTGGCCAAGTGAGAAAGTTGTCTCTTGAAATTTAAACTTTATCTCTTCTCCGACAGATTCAACCTCAACCCTGGAGTCACTTAATAGTGCTATCGCCTCTTTAAAGTCTGTCTCATTTCCAATTTTTGCAAGGCAGCCAAAGAGGGAGATGGATTCTCTTTTTTGAACGGGCGACCATACCTTGCCATGAGCGCGCATTTCATTTAGATCTGAAAGATCGCCATACTCATGAATAATCCCTGTCAGGTCCTGTCCCTTATTAATAAAGAAATAATTGGCAATGCCCTCATTGTTCTTCTTTATAAATAGCTCTGTACTTTTGATAGAAGCTATATTTTTCCAATCATTGTCGGAGCGTGCCAGGCGGTGCTCTTTGGATTGTTTGTAAAGCTTCTTTATATCTTTTAGTTCACTTTGAGAAAGTTCCTCAAAGCAAACTTTCTTAAAACTACTTTTAGAATCTGTCTTGGAGAGTTCATAAAGTCCAACACATGGAATGAATCCAAGCTTTCTATACATTTCGATCTTCTCGCTCCACAAAACTTGAAATGCCAAGTCGCTATGTTCTTCAAGAATATGCCTTAAAAGGGTGGAGCTATGTCCCTGGCCTCTGTGATTTTCATCAACGGCCACTCCGCCAATCAAAAGTATCTCAATGTCTTTATTTAATATGGAGATATTCCTTCTCATACACCCACTATGAGCGACAACTTTATCGTTTTCTGAAAGAAGAACCCAGCAGTTCTCTAAATTACCTTTCTCAACAAGGGGATAGAAGTCTTCTTTAAAGCTATTTTGCTCCGAGTAGTTGAATGAACGCTCAATTAACTCCATGGTGTCTATGAATTTGTCGGGACGTGTGGCCAGATTGGTCAGTTTCACAAGGTTTCCTTTCACTATTTTGACTAATCTTAAGACAATAAAACCCAGGAGGCAAATCCTGCCCAGCCTTAAGTTGTTGAAATTGCAGATGTTTTTGCGGTTTTAGTGGGGTTTTGAAAAATGTCTAATTATTTTACGATTTTTCTAAAGGCTTGGACGGTTTGGACGAAAAGCTTAGTGACGGTTAATTCAACTGAATTTTCGTCTCCAATGCCACGGAAGGCAATGGGTCCCGTATCAAGGAGGATTAATATGGGTTTACGTATTAACACCAATGTTTCGTCTCTAAACGCGCAAAGGAACTTGCACAAAACGAGACTTGGAATGCAGAAGACTTTGGAACAATTGTCTTCAGGTCAAAGAATTAACCGAGCTGGCGACGACGCAGCAGGGTTGGCAATCTCAGAAAACTTAAAAGCACAAATTAGAGGTCTAGGCCAAGCTGAAAGAAACGCAGCTGACGGCATCTCTCTAGTTCAAATCGCGGAAGGCGGGCTTACAGAAGTTTCAAACATCCTTATTAGACTTAGAGAGCTTGCGGTACAAGCAGCTTCAGACACCATCGGATCAACAGAGAGAAAGTTCTTAAACGTTGAATTTGAGCAATTGGTATCTGAAATGGACCGTATTGCAAACTCTACAGAATTTAACCGAGTTCCACTTCTAAACGGAACCGGAGCTGTATTTGATATTCAAATTGGAACAAGAAATGATCCTTTAAGTGACAGACTTACATTCGACGCTTCAAGCGCTGACGTAAATGTGGCCGCTTTGGGACTTAACCTAGCATCAGTTGCGGACAAGATCTCCGCTCAAAACTCTCTATCGGCGATCGACCAAGCAATTGTATCGGTTTCAGGTATTAGAGCTGACTTTGGTGCGCTTCAAAACAGACTTCAGTCAACGGTTAACAACATTCAAATCAGTGTTGAAAACCTAAGTGCTGCAAACTCTCGTGTAAGAGACACGGACGTGGCAAGTGCGACTGCTGAGTTGACTAAAAACAACATCTTGATGCAAGCGGGCACTTCCGTACTAGCTCAAGCGAATCAGTCGACAACCAGCGCGTTGAACTTGATTCAAGCGGCAGCAAGCTAATAGCCCCCAAAGCTTAAGCTTGCTTTTGCAAAACTGATGTAAAAAAATCCTGCAACCGTTAATGAACGAATTAACGACTTACGTGGAAATGTGTGACGTCGTAAGTGGTTTAGCAAAGTTGGCAAGTAAACAAACAGTGTCAACTAATAACAACTTAAGAGCATGATGCTCGAATTTTTGAACAGGAGGTTTATATGTATAACGACGGAGCTTAAATATGGGATTAAGAGTAAATACAAACGTGGCGAGTCTTTCGGCTCAAAGAGCACTAGGCAAAACCACAAGAGATTTAAATAGTAACTTGAGAAAATTGTCTTCTGGGTCGAGAATAACTCGAGCAGCGGACGACGCCGCAGGGTTGGCGATTAGTGAAAAACTAAAGTCGCAAATCCGAAGCATACAACAGGCAAAAAGGAACGCGGAAGATGGCATCTCACTTGTACAAACAGCAGAAGGCGGATTGTCGGAGGTATCAAATATTATCATCCGATTGCGCGAGCTGGCAGTGCAAGCGGCATCTGACACGGTCGGAGACACTGAGAGAAGCTTTTCAAATATTGAGTTTGAACAGCTTAAAGAAGAGATTCAAAGGATCTCTAAGTCCTCAGAGTTCAACGGAACCAAATTGCTTGATGGGCAAGGCGGAATGCTTGAAATACAAATTGGAATTGGCAACAATCCGTTTAATGATAGGCTTAAATACGATGGATCTATCATTAACTCGACTCTTGAGTCCTTGGGATTGTCGGCAGAATCTGTGGCAACACAAGAGAACGCCCAGATGTCACTCCAAAGACTTGACGACGCTTTGGTTCAAGTCAACGGATTTCGAGCGGAACTGGGTGCTCTTCAAAACAGGCTCACTTCAGTTGGAAACAACTTGGGGGTCACTGAAGAGAACTTTTCTCAGGCCAATTCAAGGATTAGAGATGTCGATGTGGCAGCCGAAACAGCTAAAATGACTAAGAACCAGATTCTTAATCAAGCAGGTGTTTCAGTGTTGTCCCAAGCGAATCAAGCGCCAAACTTTGCGCTAAAACTACTAGGCTAAAAGTCACACACTACACGAAACCTTGCCGCGAATGCGGCAAGGTTTTTTATATTTCTATAGTTTTAAATTACCCGACCCCATTCATTCCGGCCTCATTTTCCTTATGTATTAATAAGCTTCAAGCGGCTAAAATATTTCTATGAAAACCAAAAAGACAGTGTTGATCTTCGGAATTTCATCTTTTCTAGGCTCAAATTTGGCCGAGCAACTCAAGGATGAATACAGAGTCGTGGGAACGTACTTTTCCACTCCGGTTGATATTCCAGGCATTTTATCAATTAAATGTGATGTGCATGACAAAGACATGGTTCAAAAGGTTGTGTTCTTGTTCAAACCTGATGTGACTGTGTATTCTGTGGGATTAAGCGATATGAACGCCTGTCAAAAGTTTCCAAAAGTTGCGGACGCTCTTAACACTGCGGGTGTCTTCAATGTGTCTTCCGCATCTGAGAGGTATAAGTCAAAGTTTGTGTATTTTTCCACAAGCTTTATCTTTTCCGGAGAAAACACTCTATTTAGAGAAAATGACACTCCAATGCCCTCAAGTGTGTATGGGAATACTGTGGCGTCGGCTGAATTTTATATTCAGAAATCGTGTCTGAATTATCTAATCTTTAGGTGTGCTCCGATAATGGGGAGGTCCTATAATCCGCATGATTTAACATGGCTGGAGGCCGTGGAGAAGCTTAGTTTTAAAGGCGAAAAGATAGTCTGCGACACAAAAATCAATCACGGATTCATTGATGTTTGGACCGTTGTGGACATTTTTAAAAAGGCAATTGAACAGAACATAACAAATAGACTTTTTCAGCTTAGTTCAAAGAACCTTGCCAATAGGTATGAATTTACAAAATCTTATTTGGAGAAAAGTGGGGGAGACGTAGCACTTCTTTCAAGGGGGGATTGGCAATTTCCAAGAACTGAAAACAGGATCGCTCTTCAAAGCCTCGGAGAGGAGATGTACTTTGCCATGGACACTGAAAACGTTGAACAAAGCTTTGGAATTTCAATGCCAACATGGGAAGAGGTTGCAGAGAATATTTACAAAAGGTTTATGGGCAAGGTTTCGTCTAAGAAGTCTGCTCAGGGAAGTGGAGTAACATTTATCTAGAACTGTGTTTGATAAACTCTGTAAGATAGTGCTTTACCAAAGCGTCCAAATTAATTGATTCGCCCTTAAACTTCCACACTATATTATTGAACGGTCCTACATGTGCTTTAATCTCATGAATTTTTCTAGAAGACCCTTCCTCAAAGTTCATTCTAGCTGCGAAGGTACCACCAGTATTGGAAAGAAACCCAATGGATATTACGTCTTCGCTTCTTCTTGCAACGACAAGCTTAAGTGTATTTCTGTAGAGCATGAAGTCATTGACCGTATTGGAGATCTTAAACATTTTTATAGAACTGGAGTTGTCTTTGCTCCCTCTAAACTCATTGAACTTGGTGGTGTAGATCTCAAAAAGCTCTTTTAAGCTTTCCATCAGCTCTATTGAAGACTCTTCCAAAAGACGCAACGGATTCAGGTGGTCATTGAAGTTGATTACTCCAGATTCCTCCATGTTGATCTCGTCTAAAGCAAGATTTTCAATCCAAGTTGTAGAAATATTGTTTGAAGGGACTTTTTCCATATTAAAATCATCAAGGTATTTGCAAGAAGTGTCAAGCGCTTGAAAAGAGGAAAAGAAATGAAGACCTGGGGGAAGACTTCGGTTTCGCGCCCCTTCAAAGAAGGTGGGCGCAATTAGTAATCACTTTAGGCTTCCCATTTATCAATCGCAATTCCACGATTGTTGGGCATGCTCACTGTGATCAGGGACAGCTCCCGAAAAATACATTGTAGGGCGAAACTCGTATTATGCTTCATCCCCAGGTCTGTCTTTATTGTACCAGATAATTGGCAAGGTTGTTACAGGGAAAATTGCTTGAACATTGCTTTATCCCTGTCTTTACAGGCGTTTAGAGTACTTTGTAGCGCTTCGCGTTGAATTGGTTGTTGATAACTGATATAATTTATAAAAAAGGGAAAATAACCTTTAAAGTTTTTAAGGGCTCCACCCGAAAAGTAATTGTATCCAATAGAGAGGAGCTGACTATGAAAAATAAAATTGTGGAATTTCTCAAAGACGAGAGTGGACAAACTTCAACTGAATACATTCTTCTTGTAGCGGTTGTTGCTGTTATTATTCTAAAGTTTAAAGATACTTTACAAGAAAAGCTTGAAGGCCTTATTGGTAGTGTCTTTACAAGAGCTGATCAAGAACTTGGAGAGCTTTAAGTATAAAGAGTTTCAGGCAAATTTTTCTCTATTGGGTAAATACACTCTAGATCTTCTATAATTTAAGCATGAAAAAGCTAAATAAATTCAGCCAAGGTGGTCAGGCCTTGGTTGAATATCTTTTCGCGCTTATGTTCCTTGTTCTCATTTCAACAAAGTTATTAGGCTCATTCACCGACTTCATGAGGGATTCCTTTGGAAACCTGGCCCATGTTATGACTATGAATCTCATGACAGGCACTTGCGAGACTCAGTGCTTTTGGAATGGATACAGAAACGGATACAGACAGTGATTCCATGGCCTATATACATTTTCATCTTGTTAGAGCTTATTGTTGTTTCTTACGGGGATATTAAAACCAATAAAATACCAAATCTTTGGTCATTCTTGAACCTTGGAGCTTTTGCTGTATTGCTACTGGTTGCTCCGCAGTACTACTCTTTGGAGCCTCAAGCGTTTATGTATTCTGGCGCATTTTTGTTTGTGGGCTTTATTTTGTTTCTTCTAAATATTATGGGAGGAGGGGATTCAAAGTTTTTGTTTACCTTCTTTTTATTGGTGCCAATAGGCCTGCAGGATAGAGTTTTCTATTACCTTCTACTTTCCACAGTTCTTATTGGAACATTTCTATTGATTCAGAATACCTTAGGTAACTGGAACACTCTGGTTAATGCATTGAAAATCAAAGATATAAAGACGGTAAAAAGTTGCTTCGGTACAAAATTTTCTTATGCCCCTGTTATACTTATTGCATGGCTATGGATGGGATTAAGCATAAGAGCAACATTTTAGATCAACAGGGACAAACTTTAGTGGAGTATATTCTACTTCTTGCCGTTGTTGTCTCTCTTACGACATTTGTTTTTAAGTCCGACTACTGGCAATCCTACTTTGGCCCTGATGGAAAATTCGACTCAGTTTTTAGAGCAAGAATAGAGTATTCTTATAGGCACGCCTTGGGAGGAAAAGACTTCTATTCACAACCAAACTATGGAGACCGAAATCACGACTCGTATTACGGCAATGGCGCCACGAGATTCTTTAGACCAAGAGAGGCGTATCCTGCAAACTGATCAGAAGGGACAGGCCTCTATTGAGTTTATTTTAACCTTTGCCTTTGGCATAGGATTGTCATTATTGTTTGTGAGCTTGGCCATAAATATGACCCGCGGATACCTTGTTCATTATGCAAACTTTATGGCCTCAAGAACCTTTTTGTCCTATGACAGCGGTAGTACCAACACCGTGGACGCAAGTATCGCCTCGGCGGCCAATAGAGCAAGAGACACATTTAATCGATACCCTTTGGCATCATTTGATATCGAAGCGATATTCAAAGTTAATGTGCCAATCGAAAACGCCCAGGCCATGTCTGGCTCCACGGCCATGTTTAAAGAAAGAACCACCCCGCTAAACCTGGTTGGGGGGACTAATGAAGCAAATTTTCTGTCAGAGTCGTTTCTTGGCAAAGAACCTGTGCGGCTGCAGTGCCTAAGAAGCACCTGTGGTGCAATGGGGCTTGGTGGCTGCGGCTCAGTTATGGATGTTACGGTGTTTGACAATGGCTGCTAAGAAAAAAATATTGAACCAAAAAGGCCAGGCCTTAATGGAATTCATCTTATTTCTGCCGTTTTTACTGATGATGTATTCGGTTACCATGAGTATTGCAAATGCGATAAACGCATCCATTAACCAGCAAAAAGTTACGAGAGCATACTTTTACTATCGTCTTCAGAACAACTCTTCGGCTCCAGTTGCCTACCGCGGGCAGGGACCACCTCCATTCAATCGCTTTGGACAGCATGTGAACCTTTGGGGTGAAAGACAAATAGGGGATGTACCTCTTGCCGCTTGTTTTAAACTCAACATACCTCTGGGAAATCGTGAGGAGGACTCATGTGAGGAGTCCTATGAATCGGCCACAACTCAGTACATTAGAGTTGGCACTGTTTACGGCATCTGCGGTGCTACATATGTGAGAGAGGGAACTAATTTAGTCAGACTTCCAAATATCTCTTTAACTGGATCACAGATATCCTCTCCTGCTGAAGTTATTGATCAGGCCAGCTGCATAGCAATGTAAAGAATGGAGTTTTCTTCCTCCATATCGTTAAGCCCTTGAAAATTATAAAATAGAAGAGAAACCAACGTTTGTTGAAAAGGAAAGTTTATGAATAGTAGAGCTTTCACGCTTAGTCTGTTGATCGCTGGTATAGCCATGTTTATGGTTTACTCTTATATTGACGGGGTTGAGTCTGGCTTTAAAGAACAGTACGGAAGTGAAGTTCCGGTTCTGGTAGCAAAGACTGATATCAAAGAGCTTGAACTTATCGATGATAGAAAAGTTACGCTTATCAATGTTCCTCAAAAATTTAAAATGCCTGGATCTTTCAATAGCCCGGAAGAGGTCTACAACACCATAGCGGCAGTTCCTATTAAAGAGGGGGAGCAGATCACAAAGCCTAGAGTCACATGGCCTGGAGAGAGGACTGGACTCTCAAGACAGATTAGTGTGGGAAAAAGAGGTTTTAGTGTTCAGGTGGATGAGCAACAGGCCGTAAGTCGTCTCCTCAAGCCGGGTGATAGAGTGGATGTCCTGACCATGGTTGACTATGCTGGCGGAAGAAAAGAAATGTTGAAAGTTAAAACGGTTCTTCAGGATGTTTATGTTCTTGCCACGGGAAAATATGTCACTAAAGAAATTCCCATGATCGGAAACAAGATTGATAAAGAAGTTAAGGCCATGAACCTTAACACATATACAAACTTTAATACGGTCACGTTGGAGCTTACTCCATATGAAGTGCAGAAACTTATCTTTTTAATAACTGCTGGAAATGGAATTTTCCTTTCTCTTAGAAACAATGACGATAAAGCGATAGAAAGAATTTCTGGCACAAGACTCTTTGATGTTCTAGGTGAAGACGCTGCTGAGGCAAAGGCATACTTCTCAGAACAGGCCGATAGAAGAAGACAGTAATATGAAGTTAATCGCCGCAATAGTTTTATTATATTCCTCTTTATCATTCGCCCAAGTGGCGGAAATAAAAGAAACTCCACTCGAGGTGGCGATTGGGATCGATGAGATCATAAAGCTAGACTACAAATTCAACACGAAAGTATCTGTCGGAGACCAGAGCAAGCTTCGTTTAATTCTGTCTCCCGCAAAACAAGAAATTACTTTTAGAGGAGTAAAGCCCGGCAAAACCTCTGTCACGATAAGAGACGGCTCCGGGGACATTCGAGACAAGTATATTGTGACAGTAACCTCTGATGGGAAGTCAAACGTTGTTAGGGAACTTAGAGACCTTTTAGGTGATGTAGAGGGCATAGAGATTGGAATTAAAGGTGGAAAGGTTGTTCTGGAAGGAGCGATTGTTGTGCCTGGAGACATTGGGAGAATTGCAACGGTTCTGGCCGCTTACCCCGATGTTCTTCCATTGATTGAGATGTCCAATCAGACTCAAAGAATTATCGCTAGAAAAATGCAGGAAGAAATTAATCGAAACAACATGAAAGATGTTCGAGTGAGAGTCGTAAACAAAGACTACTGGCTTGAGGGTGTTGTAAATAGTGCCGCTAAGAAAGATCTTGCAACAGAGATTGCCAAAGGATTAATTCCTGGCACAATTCAAAGTTTAGCCAGAGCTCAGGGGGGAGAGAGATTTCGTGAAACTGAAGTTGGAGAGCTTTTAAACTACATTGCTGTAAATGAAAAAAAAGACCCAGCTCCACCACCAAAGCTGATCAAAGTTACTTCACAATTTGTTGAACTCACAAAAGACTATCAGAAGATATTTGCCTTCCAGTGGAACCCTCTAATGAATCAGTCAGGCAGTATTTCTTTTGGAAAAAGCGAGCAAGGTGGAATTGTTACAAAAAGTGACGGCACTTTGTCTGGCACCATCTCAAATCTTTTTCCAAAGCTAAGTAGCGCCAAATCTGCAGGCTACGCTAGGGTGATTCAATCCGGGATGGTCGTGACTCAAGAAAATCAAGAAGCGACTATAAATAAAACAAGAGAAATTCCTATTCAAGTAGGCTCTGGAGAGTTCGCACAGGCGGATAAAACAACTTTGACCTACACAATGAAAGTAACCCCTTCCGTTGGAGAGGGGGAGAATGTTTTTTTGAGAGGTCTAAGCGTGACAGTGGCACTTCCAGGAAGTGACGCCGCAGGTGGACAGCCGACCTCAATCCAAAACTCTATAACGACAAATTTAGTTGTGAAGTCGAAAGAGTCTGCTGCGATTGGTGGGATTGTTCAAAATTCATCAAGCACAAACTACGATAAGAACCTTCCAAGTGGAGGGACCTCTGGAGTCAGCGGAGAAGAAGAGGGGGCTTCAGTCCTATTCAATCTATTGAGAAGTAAGGGATACAACACTTCAAAATCTCAGTTCGTGGTGTTTATTACTCCAGAGCTTGTGCAATCCGCTGCAACTGGAACTGAGGAAATTAGAAAAAAGTTTAGGAAAAGGCAAAGATAATGGCCGGACACATAATCAGCATTGTTGGAGGAAAAGGCGGCGTGGGCAAGTCCCAGTTTGCCGCGAACCTTGCCTTCGCCTTCGCTTCTGAAAATAGGCAAAAGGCCCTATTGTTGGACTTTGATCAAAAGGCGTGTGGTGATCAAGGCCTAATTACCGGAATTAAAAGTAAAAAGACAGTAAAAGAGCTAAGTGAATTCAGCGGGGCAATAGATCCCAAATCAATAAATATGTTTATTGGCATGCATAAGGCCGGCGTTCACTATATAGGAATGCCAAGTGATAGAACTGCCGCAGACCAAGTTAATCCTGAAGGACTTGGGAAATTTCTTAAAGCGGTAACAAGTCTCTACGCGGTTACAATAATTGATGTGGGAAGTGAGCTAAATGAACTTGCTCTGAAGGCCTTGGAGTACTCAACGATGATTAACATCGTAGTGACACCTGATCTCTTAGCGGCAAATCAGTCCAAGAGACTCTACTCCGAACTCGCCACACTCCTTTTTCCAAAAGAGATGATCCAAATCGTAATGAACCAATATCAGAAGGGACATCCAGTTGGACCTGATGTTGTGGGCAGACAGATTGGCAAGCCTGTGTTTGGAGTTGTTCCAAGGGATGATCAAACTTGTGCAAGAGCGTTAAGCTCGTCCACTCCTTTAATGACCATTGCTAAAAATTCGCCATTTGCTCAGGGTGTTGTTGATATTGTTAGAAAGCTAAAGCAGAAAAATGTTTTAAAGTCCCTTGAGAGGCTCAAAAAACCCGAAGGCACCGCAGCTTCTAAAAGTAGTGCTAGCGCCACAACCTCACGCTCAGGAAAAGATCCTTGGACTGAATTAAAATCCAGAATTCATAAGTCTCTCGTTGAAGAGATGGATATGAAAAAACAGGATGACAGTGATCCAAAAGCACAGATTATTTTGCGCGAAAAAACCAAAAAATTAGTAGTTGAACTTCTTGGCAAAGAGGACACAAAAACTCTTTTAAAAGGTCGAGAAGATATGAATAGAATCGTAAAAGAGATTCTGGACGAGGCCTTGGGATTAGGTCCACTCGAGGATATGCTAGCGGATAAATCGATCTCAGAAATTATGGTTGTAGGGCCTAAGAAGATCTACTACGAGCAGGCCGGAAAAAATAAAAGAAGTGAGATTACTTTCACCAATGATCGCCAGGTTCTCAATGTAATTGAAAGAATTGTGGCCCCCCTGGGCAGAAGAATTGACGAGAAAACACCATACGTTGATGCAAGACTTGCAGATGGTTCTCGAGTGCACGCCATAATTCCTCCATGTGCCCTAGATGGTGGAACAATTACAATTAGAAAGTTTCCTGAGAACAGACTTACGTACAAGGATTTGATTCAGTTTGGTTCAATGACTCAAAACATGGCCGACTTTTTAAGAATCTCGGTTGAGGCACATCGAAACATGGTTGTCTCTGGTGGTACGGGCTCTGGTAAGACAACTCTGATCAACATGCTTGGTGGTTTTATTCCGGCCAATGAAAGAATCATCACATGTGAAGATTCGGCGGAATTGGACTTCCCACAGGATCACGTGGTGCGACTTGAAACCAAACCACCGTCACTTGAGGGAGAGGGTGCCGTTGATATTAGATGTCTTGTGAAGCAAACGCTTAGAATGAAGCCAGATAGAATTGTGGTTGGAGAGTGTAGAGGGGGAGAGACTCTAGATATGCTTCAGGCAATGAATACTGGGCACGACGGAAGTTTAACCACTGTGCACTCCAACACTCCAAGAGATTGTATGTCCAGACTGGAAACTCTTGTTCAATATGCAGGTGCGGGCATCTCGCCAAAGGCAATTAAAGAGATGATTGCCTCCGCTGTGCACATGGTGGTTCAACAATCCAGGCTGGAAGATGGCTCTCGTAAAATCATGAACATTACTGAAGTGGGTGGTCTGCAAGGTGAGGTAATAACTCTTCAAGATATCTTTGTGTATAAACAAGAGGGAATGAGTAAACAGGGTAAAATCATAGGCAAGTTCATGGCAACCGGCTTTATCCCCAAGTTTATCGAGTCTCTAGAGAAGAAGGGTTATAAAGTGCCAAGAGGTCTTTTTAAGAATGATTAAATGGAAAGCATCACTACTATTATTGTTCTTCGCAGCTAACGCTTTCGCCCAAAAGAGTGGAGGAAGCATTAACTTTTTCTCTGATATTTTGGGACGGAAAGGAATTTTGATCGCCGTAGGTTTAATTTTCTTTCTCTACTCTTATAAAAACTCTTTAAAACTTTTTGCTTGGATCGAGGACCAAACCTTTGGGACAAGAGATTATATTATGCAAAAGCTAGAGCTTTTACATGTTGAAATAGAATCAAAAAACATCACATACGCACTTCTGTTTTTATCCTTTGGACTTGGGGTCATTGTGCTGGGGATTTTTGCCCTTATGGGAAAGTTCACCGCCGGTCTTTTTGTTGCATCTGCCGTCTCAATTGTGGGCTGGAAGTCCCCAAGACCTATAATTGATCACTTAGTGAGCAGAAGAGTAAAGAAGTACGAAGGACAAATGGTCGACGCTTTAAACCTTTTATCCAACGGGTTGAGAGCAGGACTTTCTGTGCCGCAATCTCTTGGTCTTGTTGTTGATGAGCTTCCCGCGCCAGTTAGCCAGGAATTTAACACTATCTTGCAACAGACCAAAATCGGTGTTCCTTTAGAGGAGGCATTTGAGAATTTGGTAAAAAGAGTGCCTACACAAGATAATCAAATGTTTGTATCCAGTGTGAATATATTAAGGGAAACAGGTGGTAACCTTGCCGAGGTATTTGACACCATCACCCAGGTTATCCGTGAAAGGGTAAGACTGGCACAAAAAATTGACACCTATGTAGCCCAAGGCAAGTTCCAGGGCTATATCATTTTCTGCATGCCCTTTGCTATGATGGGGATCTTTACAAGCTCCGATCCTGAGGCCATGGATGCTTTGTATGGCACTGTAATTGGAAACATCGTTCTGGCAATTGCCGTGGGACTGTCATTTGCAGGCCTTGCGGTAATTCTAAAAATCGTAAAAATCAAGGTTTAGCGCGCTAAAATAGTCTTAAAGCTTTTCAATAATCCTGCCGATAATAGGATTGAGCAAAAGTTTTTAATGCAAAAGGAAAGGGCATGAGAGGAACAAAAATTTTATTATTTCTTGTCGCTGGGGCATTGAGTTTATCAAGTTATGCCGGAGTTAATCTGAAGAATGGTAACTTCTATATCTCTTACTCCGACATTGTGGGATTCGACTTAAAAAGAACCTATAATTCTAAATCCACATCTGTGGGATGGTACGGATTTGGTTGGGGTACTGTCTATGAGACAAAGCTAGTGCCTTCCGCAGATGGATGTGTGGTTATTCACGAATATGGAGCAGGTGGTAAAACAAGATTCTGCCCTAAAAACTCTGTTGACGCCGACGCCGCCGCAAAGAAAATCGTTGAAGTTATGAGAAAGAAAAATAAACTTCCAGCTTCATCGGTTAAGCCATTGCTTAAAAGACTTAAAAATAATGCAGAGCTTAGACATGCTTATGCTCAAAATTTTAACGTGAAAACAAAGATCGCCGCTGGATCTGAGCTTTACTCCAATCAACGTGGAATTCAAAAAGTAGTGGTTCAGAAGACTGGCTATAAAAGAATTTCAAACGATGGTAAAGAAGAGCACTTTGACAAGGCCGGTAATCTGACAAAGGTGAAGACTAAAGGCAATTATACTGTTGAGCTTGTTTACAACAAAAATAAGCTTAAAAGTATTAAAGACTCCAAAGGAGCTCAGGTTTACTTTGACTGGTATTCCAATGGTAAGAGAATCAAGCACCTTTGGACAACTGGCGAGAAAAAAGCAACGTTTAAGTACGACGGAGAAAACCTAGTTTACTCAAAAGATATTCAAGGCAACGAGTATGAGTATCGCTATGATACCAACCACAACATGGTTAGAGTTGTTTATAATCCAAGTAGAAAGAAAGGTGAGCCTGAAGATTTCATGAAGATGGATTATGAGGATAAAACCTTCTTTGTATCTGAAATCAAAGACAGAAATGGCGATGTAACCAAGTATAAGTATGGCAGTAACCCTAAGAAACCAAATGACCACTACTGGACTGAGGTTACTAAGACTGGTTTTAACGGGAAGCCTGTTACAAACAAGTACGAATATGAAATCAAAACTAAGCCAGATGGCGCAAGATACACTTATAGAATCGCCACTAAGATTAATGGCATCAAAACTGAGACCATCTACTCTGAGTGTTGTGGACTTCCTCTAAAAATTGCTAGAGGCAAGCACGTAACAAACTTTGAATACAATGATGATGGCCTGTTAACTAAAAAGACATCCACTAAAGGTGACTTCGTTCAAATTGAATACGATAAGAAGCACAAGAAAATCAAAAAAGTTACCAATGCCAAAGGTTGGACGAAATTTGCTTACAATGATCAAGGAAACCTCGAGAGAGCGGTTAACTCTGCAGGAAAAGCGGTTCTTTTGATCTATAACAGCAAAGAAAAGATCTCTAAAATGGTGGATAAAGACAAAAAGACTAAAAAGGTTAGAACTCTGTCTTTCGAGTACAACGCTCTAGACAAGCCAGAGGTTATAAAAATGGATAAGGTTGGACAGATTCGCGTAACGTACGACAACTACGGCGATATCAAAAGAGTTGAGTCTAAAGCAGGCCATAAGATGGCAATGCAGGTTACTCAGGCCTTTCAAAACCTTCTGGCCATTGTTAAGCCAGCTGGCGTTAACTTAAACATGTAAAAACACGAGGTACGATATGAAAAAACTATTTGTAATTAATCTTTTCCTAGCAATGTTTGCAGTGACTGGTTTTGCCAATGAGGTGGAAACAGATCCAGGAGCCGATAAGTGTGCTACTGAAAGAAGTGCTGAGGGTGAAGAGGCTACCGTAGCCGCCGAGAATGAAGAGGCTCAGGGTACGACGGTCAATAAAGACTAAAAACGCTTAAAACCTAAATAAGAGCCGCTCATGTAGCGGCTTTTTTTATGCCTATATCATCACCCATATTGGTTCGCGCTACAACATCTTCATATAATCCCTAAACTTGATCATTTTCTAGTCAGTGTAAATAAAATAAACAATTTATATAAAATTATTAGCGTAAAAACAGTAGTTTAGCGTTTGACCATTTTGGCACGGTATTCGCATTAATAAAGGCAAGAGATTAAACAAGGAGAGAACATGAAAAACCTATTTTACACATTACTTGCCACTGCATTATTTACTACATCAGCGCTTGCTGCGGGTGTGGATCACGTAGACACTAATGGTGCAATTTGCGGCGACAGATCTGCAGGTAAAGCAGTTGCAACTGGAGAGGTTGAAGAAGTAATTTCAGAAGGTGCTTCTGCAACAGGAAACTAAAAAAGAAAATGGTGGCCTTCGGGCCATTATTGATACCCCTTTCCCCATTTTCCCAAAAGCCACGCTCTCCCCGGAGCGTGGTTTTTTTTATTCGTTTTCCATAATAATTTTAGAAAGTCCGTCTTTTTCTTCTTTTCGAAGCTCCTCAAGAAATGACTCTTGAGACTCTTTGACGAATCGTTGGGCCTTAGGAAGCCTCTTCTTAAGTGCGGACTGAGTCTTGTCAACTGTGTCTTCTATTGTTGCCTCAAGGTCTTGAGGTCTAGAGTTGTTAAAAACCTGTTTGCCGTAGGTCTTGGTTTTATCCCAGGTGTGAGAAGCACTGTCAGATAAAACCATTTGAATGTTTGTGCCGACAGGACCTGTGATTCTATTTAAGTGGTCAAATATGTATGCATCATTAATTTGGAAGGAGAGAAGTATGTAACTAACACTAAAAGCAATTGTTGATTTGAAAATAATGCCAATCATTTGTTCTACACCTCTTTTCCATTAATCTCGTTTGCCAAGATATATATACGACAATTGTACGATTCTTGATTTGATATTAGCTTGTAGCCTAAAGACATTTTTAAATCACTGTTAGCGCCGGAGTTGCTAAATGTTTCTGATCGAGAAATGAGTTTAGGGGACGTGATAACACTCATGATTTCCGTCTCTTCCTCAAAATTTGTAAGAAGTTGACCTAAAAGGATATTCATACTCTCTGAGAAAAGAGAGTGAAGTCTGTTTACATCATTTGAGTTAATTTCCTTGCCGTACAAATCAATAAGACAAATCGCTTTCCCTGAAAGCTCACCTTCAATATTGAAAATGACACCTATTTCATTATTGGTTTTTTTATGAATTCGCGATGCTCTGACTAAAGGTCTTTCAAGCTCTAAATGCGCTTGATTATAAATATTCACCTCAGGGCAAATGGAGCTTTGAATCCCTTCCATTAGAAAGTGATCTCTAGTTTTTTTGGTTACCACTTCCAGTCTCATTTATTCCTCCTCGATAGTTGAGGCAATCTTGCCCAGAGAGCTTAATAGGATCTCTTTATCGAAAGGCTTTTGAAGAAAGTCGGATGCTCCGGCCGAGATGGCGTCCATAATAATGTTTTCTTGGGCCAGAGAAGAGATCATAACAATATTTATTGAGTTAAACATATCAGTGAGTTGATCAGCGAGTTCAATGCCGCTTACCTCAGGCATAACAACGTCAACGATTGCAATGTGAGCTTTTCTGTCTTTAAGAATATTAATAGCTTCATTGGCGCTGGCCGCTTCACCAATCACATTGTAGCGGGTGCCTTCGAGCATTTTGGCTATGTTGTTTCTGGAAAAGTCAGAATCATCAACAACAAGCACTCTCAATTTTGAATTAGCTTCCATGCTTTTCTCCATGTGAGTATTGTAGCGAAATTAAAGAGGATAATGCAAAGTAAAAAAAAAAGAGGACCGTTATGGTCCTCTTTTATGAAATCTTAAGCTGCCGCTCGATTTGGTCTTGATGGTCTTTGAGGTTTTTCGGTAACCTCTTTTTGTGGCTCCCAGTCAAGGAGTGCCACCGCTAGAACCTCTTGAAAGTTCTTTACTGGCACGAAATTAAGCTTCTTGCGATACTTCTCTGGAATCTCCACCAGGTCTTTCTGGTTTTTCCATGGAATGATGATTGTTTCAATTCCACATCTCATCGCCGCAAGGGCCTTTTCTTTAATTCCTCCAACCGGCAAAACTTTCCCAGTCAAAGTGATCTCACCAGTCATCGCTATATCTTTGCTCACAAATGAGTTGGTCAATAGAGAGACAATTGAAGTTGCTAGGGTGATACCGGCACTTGGGCCATCCTTAGGTATCGCTCCCGCAGGCAAGTGAATATGAATCTCATTGCTGTCAAAAAGATCTTCATCAACACCAAGGTCTTTTGCATTGCTTCTGATGTATCCAACTGCTGCCTGTGCAGACTCTTTCATCACATCGCCAAGCTGGCCTGTAAGGGTCATGCCTTTGCCTTTCATTTTGGTTGCTTCTATGAAAAGGATCTCTCCTCCAGCCGCAGTCCACGCAAGGCCTGTGGCAACCCCAATCTCGTCAAATTCTTTGCCATCTTCTTTTGAGTACATGGCCGGTCCAAGCAATTCTTCAACTGTTGGAGAAAGAATATGAGTCTTGGAGTTTTCGCCTGAAGCGATCTTTTTTGCAACTTTTCTACAAAGCGCTCCAATCTGTCTTTCAAGGTTTCTTAGTCCGGCCTCTCTAGTAAAGCCGTCAATTACGCTTACTACACCCTCATCATGAAATTCAACGTGATCATGGGTGATGCCGTTTTCATCCATTTGTTTTGGGATAAGGTATTGCTTTGAAATCGCAAGCTTTTCCTCTTGGGAGTATCCACTTAAATTTATAACTTCCATTCTGTCTCTTAGAGGACCTGGAATGTTTTCCAAAACATTTGCGGTTGCCACAAACATTACGTTGGAAAGATCATATGGAACGTTTAAGTAGTGATCTCTGAAGCTTGTGTTTTGCTCAGGATCAAGTACTTCTAATAGGGCACTTGAAGGGTCGCCTTTGTAGTCGGATCCAAGCTTGTCCACCTCATCCAGCATAATGACAGGATTGTTGGTTTTAGCTTGCTTCATTGCTTGTATAAATCTTCCGGGCATTGCTCCAACATAAGTTCTTCTATGACCTCTGATCTCTGACTCGTCCTTTACACCACCTAGAGAAATTCTTACAAACTCTCTGCCTGTGGCCTTGGCGATTGACTTTCCAAGTGAGGTTTTACCTACCCCTGGAGGCCCTGAGAAACAAAGGATTGGGCCTTTAACCTTGCCGCCCTTCAATGATCTAACAGCAAGATACTCTAGTATTCTTTCTTTTATTTTTTCTAAGTCGAAGTGGTCTTTGTCCAAAACCTCTTTGGCAAAAGCAAGCTCTGTTAACTCCTCTGAAGCTTCTGACCAAGGAAGATCAGTCATCCACTCCAGGTACGTTCTAAGAATGCTGGATTCACTTGAATCTGGATGCATTCTTTCAAGTCTCGCAAGCTGCTTAAGGGTCTCTTTCTCAGCTTCTTCTGGCATTCCTTTGGATTGGATTTTGTCACGAAGTTCAGAAAACTCGTCTACAACTTCTTCATCTCCAAGTTCAGATTTTATTGCTTTGATCTGTTCTCTAAGGAAATATTCTTTTTGAGTTTTGCTTATCTCGCCTTTAGCGCTGGACTTGATCTTCGCTTGCATTGCGTAGATTTCAAGCTCACGGTCTAAAATGTCATTGATTCTATGAAGACGCTCTGTTGGATCCAAAGTTTCCAAAATGATTTGCGCCTCTTCAACTTTCAAGTTTAAATTGGAAGCAATTAAGTCTGCGAGCCTTCCCGGATCTTGAATATCCTCAAGCACCATTAGTATGTCTGGCGATAAAACCTTGCCAACATTGATTACTTTTTCCAGATTTTCTCTGGCGCTTCTCATCAATGCTTCGATAACATTTTGGGTTTCTTCCGGCTCCACTGGATGAACTTTTTCAACGTTTACGTTGTAAAACTCAGAAGTGTCGGTGAAAGAAGTAATTCTCGCCTTAGTCAAACCTTGAACTAGAATCTTAACTCTTCCGTCTGGAAGCTTTCTCATTCTCATGATCATTGCTACCGTACCCATCTCGTAGATTTCGTCTGGGGTAGGGCGCTCGGCCTGAATGTCTTTTTGACTGGCAAGCAAGATTAATCTGTCTGTGTTGTTTAAGGCTTCTTCAACCGCTTTAATCGAGGAATCTCTACCTACAAATAATGGCAGGATCATAAAAGGGTAAACAACTAAATCTCTAATAGGCAGGAGAGGGAGCGTTTCTTTAAACTCAATGCTGTCACCCTCGTAATTTGTAACCATAACGTGTTCCTCCAACTTACAATAATTGAACGCGCGGACAATTCCATTTGCTTATAATGTTTCGGGTCAAGCTAAAGGAATCTTTATGATATTTTTTTGTTTTTGGAGATAATTTGTCCCAGCTAAAGGTGTTTTCTTGTCAGTATTATTTGATAAGATAAGTATGAAAAACTTAATTTTAACAACTTAGAGATATTTTTAAACAATAGGTGTTTTATGGCCGACTCATTAGGTATAGTAATATTAGCTGCAGGTAAAGGAACAAGGTTGAAGGTGGATATTCCTAAATCTTTATGCCCAATGCTTGGAAAACCCCTCATAGACCATGTTTTATCCAATTTAGATTCATTTCAAAACGAATACGAATTACAAGCAAAAATTTCCGTAGTGGTTGGACATAAGAAAGAAGAAGTGAAGAAGAGCATTTCAAGCAACTGGGCAGATGTATCTTTTGTTACCCAGGAAGAACAAAAAGGAACCGCTCACGCTCTTCAGTGTTATTTTGAACAGAACAAAGACGCATGGGATTCAAAATACACCTTGGTAGTCTGCGCAGACACTCCACTTATTGGCAAAGAAGAGTTTGGCAAATTGTTTAAGGCCTTGCAAGATGATGAAGACGCTCAGGCCAGCGCTGCTGTTTTCAACACACCCAATCCCACTGGCTATGGGCGCATTGTAATGGGAGGTCAAGGATTTGATATCGTTGAAGAAAAAGACGCCAGTGAGGACCAAAGAAGGATTAACCTCGTTAATAGTGGACTGTACTTTTTTAGAACATCGCACATTAAAGAACACTTGGGCTCTATAGAAAATGAAAATAAATCGGGTGAGTTCTATTTAACAGACCTTTTTAAAAAGAGCTTCAATGTAAAGGCCGTAAACTATGAGGATTCCTACAAATTTTTGGGGATAAACAACCTTGTTCAACTAGAAGAGGCCTCTCTTATAAAACAAAGGAATATAATTCTGAAACATCAGTTAGCTGGTGTCAGGTTTATCAACTCAAGCTCATGCTATATTGAAGAAAGTGTAGAGATCGGTGCAGGCAGTGTTGTTTATCCAGGAGTTACACTTGAAGGAGAAACCACAATCGGCCAAAACTGCATATTAGAGTCTGGTGTGGTGATTAAGAACTCTGAAGTCCAAAATAATTGCTCAATTTTTGCGAATAGCTACTTGGAGAAAAGTCTCATTAAAGAAGATGTTAGAATTGGCCCAATGGCAAGAATAAGGCCTGGGTCTGAAATTGGCGCAGGCTCTAAGATTGGAAATTTTGTTGAAACTAAGAATGCAAAGCTAGACAAAAAAGTAAGCGTTTCCCACTTAAGCTATGTGGGGGATGCCAATATTGGGGAGAACACAAACCTTGGCTGTGGGTTTATTACCTGTAATTATGATGGGGTGCAAAAACACCTTACAACCATAGGGAAAAATAGCTTTATTGGCTCTGACTCTCAAATGATAGCTCCAATTACCTTGGGCGATGAAGTGTATGTCGCAAGTGGATCCACCATTAATAAAGATATTCCTAGCGGAGGCTTTGGAATCGCTAGAGGCAGACAAGTTACGAAAGAGGGGATGGCAAAGAGATTTCTAAAGAAAAAAGATTAATTCTTGCTGCGCAAAAAACTGGCTTCTATGCCTTCTAAATGGTAAAAATTGACCTTTAAACGAAGGATATTTTATGTGTGGAATTGTTGGATACTGCGGCTCCCAAGATGCTATTGCACCTGTGCTTGAAGGTCTTAGCCGCTTAGAATATAGAGGATACGACTCGGCAGGAATTAGTTTTCAAACGTCTGAGGGATTAAGAACATTAAAAAAGGAAGGAAAGCTTGAAAACCTCAAAGCTGTAGTGGCCAAAGAGAGGCCAACTTCCCATACTGCAATCGGGCATACTCGCTGGGCGACCCACGGGAAAGTTAACGATACTAACGCCCACCCCCATCAAAATGAGACATTTTCAATCGTTCATAACGGAATCATCGAAAATGCTAATAAAATCAAATCTTTTTTAGAGGATAAAGGCTTTAAGTTTCAGACTGAAACAGACTCGGAAGCCTTTCTTAATCTTTTGACCTATACCTATGAAAAAGAAAAAGACATTAGACTGGCCATTATTGAAACTTTTAAACAGATAGAGGGCAACTCTGCCTTTGTCGTGATGAAGAAAGGTGAAAATACTATTTGGTCAATTAAAAGTTCCGCTCCTCTAGTTTGTGGGTTTAATCCAAAATCCCGCGAAGTTTACGCTTCGTCTGACCCCTATGCATTAGTGGGATTTGCTGAGGACATATACTTTCCTGGAGATGAAGTCCTATGTCAGTGCTCTTATGAAAACAAAGGTGACGAAGTACTGTTTTTTGATTTGGAAAATAAACCAACCTCCAACTATAAGATGCAGCAAAAAAAGGTTGAGCTGGACGTTGTCAGCAAAGGAAACTTTGAGCATTTCATGCTTAAAGAAATCCATGAGCAGCCAGCATTGATTAAAAAGCTTGTTGAACATTACTTGGAGGGAGAGGGAAAGGAAGGCTTAAGCTCAATTTCAAATGATTTCCCTTATATCCATATTGCGGCCTGTGGAACTGCCCTGCACGCAGGTATGGTTCTTAAAAACTTCTTTGAAAAGATCAACTCTATTAGAGTCCACAGCGACTTTGCTAGTGAGTTCAGATACAAGAATCCGGTCCTTAATTCGAATGAGATGGGGCTATTCATTAGTCAGTCTGGAGAAACAGCTGACACCTTAGCTTGCCAAGAGTTGTGCCAGGAGAGTGGCCTTAGCACCTACTCTATTGTGAATGTTGAGGGATCAACTTTATTTAGAAACTGTGATGCTAACTTTTTAATTAAGGCGGGAATTGAAATTGGTGTGGCCAGTACTAAGGCCTTCACTCAGCAGGTTCTAACTGGGCTTTTGATGTCGATGTCTATGGCCGGGAAGCTTGAGGATAAGAAACTAAAGGCCGAATTATCCACACTTGCCGATAGAATTGACGAGATTTTGTTGAGAACTGATGAAATTAAGGCCATCGCTCAGGAAATTTATCAACATAACGGTTTTATATTCACAGGGCGTGGAGAGCAATTCCCAATAGCGCTTGAGGGTGCTTTAAAACTTAAAGAAATTGCCTATGTTCACGCTGAAGGATATGCAGCCGGAGAGCTAAAGCATGGGCCAATATCTCTTATCGATGAAAACATGGTTAACATCGCCATCGTTACTCCCGAGCTCTACGACAAAACGCTTTCAAATGCCCAAGAAGTTAAGGCGAGAAGAGGCATCATGATGATCGTAGGCGAAGAGGGCAATAAAGAACTGAAAGATATCTCAGATTACTTCTTTGGCCTAAACTTCAAGGGATTAACCCACACCTCGCCAGTGCTTACAAATGTCGTGCTACAACTTCTAAGTTATTATATAGCCAAACTTAAGGGTACTGACATCGATAAACCTAGAAACTTGGCCAAATCGGTTACGGTGGAATAATGGATTTAGAGCATCTTAATAAAGCTCAAAAGCAAGCGGTCCTACAGACTGAGGGACCAGTTATGGTTTTGGCGGGGGCAGGGTCAGGAAAGACTAGAACCCTTGTAAGCCGAATCCAATACCTCCTTGAAGATAAAAGAGTTAGTCCTTTTCAACTTTTGGCCGTGACATTTTCGAATAAGGCCGCAAAAGAGATGAGAGAAAGAATTGCGGCCGGCAGCCAGTTTGATATGGGGGCGCTGCAGATAACAACCTTTCACGCTTTTTGCTCTAGAGTGTTGAGAATGGAGGCACAGTACTTAGGTCTTAGCCGAAACTTCACAATTTATGATAGCTCTGAACAAAAAAGCGTTATCAAGGCCATTCTTGGGAAAAGAGGAATTTCCCAGAAGGAGATTCACCCTAGTGAAGTGCAGTATTTTATAGAAGACGCAAAAAATGCTGGGCATTACGTAGGAGCTAAAGAGGATCCGTTGCTAGATGAAGTGGATAAGGATGATCTTTTCTATGATTTCTTTGTTGAATATGAAGCGGAACTTCACAAGTCAAATGCAGTTGATTTTGGAGGGCTAATTACAGGAGTCTTGAACCTTTTTGACAATTTTCCAGAAGTTTTGGAAAGGTATCAAAAACGCTTTAAGTACCTTCTTGTGGATGAGTATCAAGATACAAACCGCGCTCAGTTTAAACTGGTAAAGATGTTGGCCGACAGATCACGCAATATTTGTGTGGTTGGTGATGAGGATCAATCAATATATAGCTGGCGTGGAGCGGATATTAGAAACATACTGGATTTTGAAAAAATCTATGATGAAGCTCAGCTAATTAAATTAGAGCAAAATTATAGATCCTCAAAAAATATCATCGAAGCTGCCTCTCATGTTATTTCAAGAAATGAGCAGAGAAAAGGAAAAGAGCTTTGGACCGATAATGAAAGAGGGGACTCTATACAAGTGATGGAGTGTCCTGATGATAAGGCCGAAGCAGAATTCGTTGCTAAAGAGGTAAAAAACCTTTTAGTTTCAGGGGTGGAAGCTACCGACATCGCAATTTTCTATAGAACAAACGCCCAGTCTAGAGTTATAGAAGATGCCCTGAGAAGCATTAAGATTCCATACAGAGTGGTTGCTGGCATAAAGTTCTACGAGAGAAAAGAAATTAAAGATATGTTGAGTTACCTGCGTCTTGTGGTTAACGAAAAAGACTCTCTTGCTTTAAGCCGCGTTGTAAACACACCAGCAAGAGGGATAGGTGTTCGCACACTCAGAAAGATTGAAGATGAGGCCGTAAAGCAAAACATCAGTCTATGGGAGATGCTTGAGTTGCTTATCAATTCTCCTGAGGAATATAAACATCTTAGGCTTTCAGCAAAAGTGAAAAGTTCGCTTGGTGGATTTGTAAGTCTAATTCAAGAAGGAAAGGTGTTTGAGTCTGAAAAGCGACTCCCTTCTGAGCTATATGAGAAACTTTTGCATGAGTCAGGTTATTACGAGTCTTTGGCGGCCGAGAAAACTTATGAAGCTCAAGCAAGACTGGAAAACTTGGAAGAGCTCGTTTCTGCAATTAAGCAATATGAATCAGAGATGGACGAACCGACTATGACTGGCTTTCTGGAAAATATCGCTTTAGACAGCGCTGTTGACGAAACGGAAGAGCCTGAAAAAGAAGTCTCAATGATGACGATTCATGGTTCAAAAGGCTTAGAATACCCATATGTTTTTGTGACTGGAACAGAAGAGACCCTCTTTCCTTCATACAGAAGTATTGAGAGTGGCGATGAGGCCATTGAAGAAGAGAGAAGGCTCTTTTATGTGGCCATGACAAGGGCCATGAAAAAGCTGTATATCCTTTTCGCACAAGGAAGAATGTTGTGGGGAAGTGTTAAGTTTAATGGACCTAGTAGGTTTTTGGATGAAATACCAGAAAGCTATTACAAATGGGATTTCTATAAGGCCAATTCTCCTTTTGGAAAGAAAAAGAAAAGTGTTTCTAATGGATTTGACTACGACGATGAGTTTAATCAGTCCAATGACTTTGCCGAAACCGAAGTCGTTTATAGTCAAACCTTCACGCCAAGTCGTACACCTGGTCCATCAAGCAAGTTTCCTGAAGGCACAATGGTAAAGCACAAGCTTTATGGGGAAGGAAAAATTCTGGAAACCAGAGGTGTGGGGAAAGAAGAAAAAATAGTGATTTTATTTAGAGATGGCGCCAGAAAGAAATTTATGGCCAAGTTTGCGCCAATAGAAAAAATTTAAGGTGGATAAATGAATAGGAAAGTAAAAATTTTAATCGGGTTGTTGCTGGTCTTAATCGTTGGAGTGGGAGCAGTTTTCTATTTCGTATCTCAAAAAATTGACCCCGATCTTATAAAGGCCAAAACCATTGAAGCCGTTGAAAAAGCGCTGCCTGGTTCTAAGGTTAAAATTAGAGAGGTTGAATATAGCTTGGGATTCACTGTTGATCTGAGTGTACAGGATTTTAATATATCGAATGCCGGTACAAAAGAGGTTCTTTTTGATGTAAAGGAGCTTAGTGTCGATATTCCCATCGTATCTATTCTTACGAACGGAGGGACGGTAGACGTCAAAGTGTTATCCCCGGAACTAAACTTTAAAGTCTTTCAAGATGGAACAAACAATTGGAGTCGCGTGCTGCCTGCGGCCGAGCCAGTTTCTTCCAAAGAAGAGTCAAAAGGGGAAAAAAAGGAGGATAAGGGTAATCTTCAACTTCCTAGTTTCGTTGAAAAAAGCAAAGTGGACTTGAAAGTTTCAAACTTAAAGTTGAATTATTTTCAAGGCGACAGTAGGCCAACCGAGATTTTAGTTAATAAAGTTCTTCTAAAAGATTTAAACTTAAAGAAAACAACAGCGTTTGAGATTATTTCAAATGTTGATTATGGCATCGATGCTGAAAAAAATGTTAAGGCCAACACACAAATCATTGGGGAAATCGCCCTTAACAAGTACGTAAAAGAGGGCATTCTTGACTTAAACATGATGGTTGGAGTTGAGAACATAAACCTCTCTTGGTTGGATCTGGATATTCCCAACCTAAAGAATGTGATAAAAATTAAAATGTCTCCTGAGCAAATTATTAATGGAGACATTCGGTCTGAGGCTGGCTCTCTATACGGGCTTGAGACAAAATTCAATGTCAGTGAGCAATTCACGAATATATCTTTATCTAATTTAAATTTTGCTCTCAAATTACAAAAAGTAGGTGAGATTTTAAACATAGATGATATTTCTTTTAATAAAAGCGAATTCAAACTCAAAGGTTCTACAGCAATAAACCTTGAAAGAAAGCGTCTTAGGCCGGGACTTTCGTTTTCTTTAACAAAACCAATTGAAATAAATCTTAAAGACCAGCAGGTCAAAACCAGTCTAAGTGGCAAGTATGAGGGGGAAGTTCTTTCTGCGAAAGTTAAAAACGAACTTTTATCAGGGGTGGCAACGCTTGATCTCATCACTAAGCTCAATCCGATGAGATTCCCTGATAAACTAAGCTCTTTATCTCCAATTGATATGAAGCTGTTGGTTACCAATATTGTGCTTGAAAAGTCTTTTATTCAAGATGCTCTTTATAGCGAGCAGGAAGATAAGAAAGAAAATCTGGAAGAGGAAGAGAGCGGTGTGGCTTCTACCTCTCCAGTTAACAAAAGCTCCTCTGATGTGGAATTTCCACCTTTTAATTTGAAAATTGAAGGAAAGCACATCTTCGTAGATAAGCAGGAAATGCTTATAAATGGGAAAGTGTCTGGAAAGGGACAGGTAATATCCACCCCTAAAATGCAAATTACCTATGGCGGTGGCAGTGCCCACTTAGACACTAAAACCACGATTTTAAAAACAGATGATATCAATTCAAGATTTAAGCTTGAACTGAAGAAAATGGATTTAAGAGGCCTTAATGCTTTCTTACCACCTTTTCTCAGTGAGATTAGTGGAAAGTATGAAGGAGTTGTGGATGGAGTCTTCAATAAGAAAAATGAGATATCTTATAAAGTGGAGACAGATGTAAGTGCTTTTAATGGTGAGTTGAAAAATTTAAACTTATCATCCTTTGTTATGCCACTATTAAACAAGATCCCATTTGCAAAAGGAAAGGTGTCTTCTGAGAAACTTAATCTTACTGATAGGTTCGACAGACTAAAAATTATGGCCACGGCCACCGAGAGATTCATTTTTCTCAAGCAATTTAGCTTTTATGGAAATAAAAACAACGCGATCATTAAAGCTGATGGAAAAGTGGGCATGGCGGAGAATCTACCGTCCTCAATAAAAGCAAGCCTAATTGTAAAAGACATAGAGGAAGATGTGAAAAAGGTCACAGGACAGAGTGATCTCCCAGTTCTACTTAAAGGCAACGGTTTCTCTATTTTACCAGAATACAAGTACACTACTGATAAAATTGCAGAAAGGGCCGCTAAGGCTGAAATATCCAAGCAAAAAAAGAAAATTCAAAAAAAGCTGGATGTTGAGAAAAAGAAATTAGAAGAGAACTTAAAGAATAAAGCAAAAGATTTGTTGAAAGGCTTTAAACTTTAATTTTTAGATTGTGAAAAACAATGTTCCTTTAAAGAGGCGACAAGTATATGAAAAAAGCGTCAATTGACATTGGCTCAAACTCCATTCTTTTATTGGTTGCGGAGGTTTCGAGTAATAAAATTATCCAAATCATCGAGAATGAATCTAGGATTACTGGACTTGGAAGGAACTTAGATGAGATCGGTGAATTTATTCCTGAGGCAATGGAAGATAGCTTTCAGGCCTTGAAGGAGTATAAGAATATTTGTGAACAAGCAGGTGTCTCTCCTAATAGGATAACTGCTACAGCAACTGAGGCCAGTCGTGTCGCTAGAAACTCAAGGGAGTTTTTCAATAGGGTTCGAAATGAACTCGGTATTGATGTCACTATAATTAATGGAAAGGGTGAGGCCTACTACTCCACACAGGGAGTCCTTGTTGGAGAAAATGGAGACGGCCAAAGTATGTTTATAATGGATATTGGTGGAGCATCCACCGAATTTATTGCAGTAAATAAACAATCAAAAATCGATTATTCATTTAGCTTGCCTGTTGGCTCAGTCCGAACGACCAATTGGCTTGAGTCAAATGATTTCATTTCCAATTTCTCTAAAGCGTTGGAACCATTTCAAGAAGATTTAAGCAAAACTCGCACTTCGCTATTACACTGTGTTGCTGGAACATTAACTTCTCTGGCCAATATGCATTTAGAAAATAAAAACTTCGTGGAAGATCAGGTTCATGGACATATCCTCGAAATGGAGGATGTAAACAATCTAGTTAAGCGATATTTTAATTTTTCACCTGAACAGTTTCTGGCGGAGTTTCCATTTTTGGGTAAAAGGTCGCGGGCGATTCGTGGAGGACTACTCTTAACTCAGAAACTTGGAGAAATCGTTGGTGTTGAGAAGTTTAAAGTAAGCACTTACGGTTTGAGGTACGGGACAATTCTTGAAGAAAAAATAGAGGAGGAGTATGTCCACACAAAATTATAGCCGCGGAGACGTAGTCTTTTTAGAGGGCCAGGCAGCTAAAAGGTTCTATATCGTACAGTCAGGAAGAGTTGCGTGTGTTAAGAAACACGATAGGCTTGTAGTTACCTATATTGCGGGGAAGGGAGATTTTGTAGCCGAGGAAACTGTCCTTGGTTTTCGCAGGAAGCACGACCATTCAGCAGTTGTTTTAGAGGACTGTGAGCTGGTTGAGGTGCCTGCGGAGGATGTTCAAAAAATTGTAAATAGCAAGAGTGAGTGGATTCGAAATATACTTGTTAACATGAGTGAAAAAATTAAAAACACTTCCGACTCTATTACTGAGCATAGAATCGAGGATGATCGATTATACAAAGGAGAGTCCCTAAAAGAAGAGGACTACGCCCTTATACAAAACAAATTAACTTGAAAGTTTAACGATTCCTCTTCTACTAAGCTCGATTGCGTTTTGAAGGACTCTATTTTGAGCTTTTAGGCACTCATTCTTTTTAGAGCTAAGATCTCTGCTCATTACATTAAAGGCCTGTTCCGCCCGGTTTCTGTCCATTGAGGTTAGTACTCTTTTTTGAAATGTTTTGGGTGATAAGTATAGTGCGAGTCCAATAATAGCGGGAGTTGTAACCTGCATGATCTTAGCAAGAGATTCGGAGTCCGCATTCAAAAGGTCTTTAAATGAAAAACTTTGCTCAGACAACTCCTTGGCCATAGACGCATTCTTAAGACCAATGTTTCTTAGGAGCTTTTGTCTCTCGGCACCATCAAGATGTTGGAGCAACTCAATGGCCTGCTTTTTTCCATTTATGTAGTAGCCTTTTTGCGTTGAATTGTTGTCCATCAATTGCTCCTCTTATTATCCTTCAAGTTTCATCTTTTCCGCTTCAATTCTTCTGCGGGCATTTTCGATGTACTCTTGGTGCTTCTCTTTTTGGTTCTGTATTTCTTTCTCGTGCGCCAATTGTAATTCTTCCAATTGTTGCTCATGAGTGAGGATGGTTTCTTCCCTCATCTTTTCATAACGTTTTTCTTCGTTCTCGATGATTCTCTCGTTCTTTTTGCGAATTTCGTTAAGTTTAGTTTCTAGCTCGGCCTGTTCTTGAAAAGCCTCTTGGTTGTATTCTTTTTCAATTCTCTTAACGGCCGCCTGATTATGTTCTTTTAATTTATCCAATTCCGCCCGCATTTCACGGTTTTCTTTTCGAAGTTGAAAAGCGTGCCGAGTTTGCATCGCCTCTTGCTTCTTTTGGTAGGAATGTAGCTTTATGCCGTCCATATTTTTCCTGTTTGATAGTAATGCCTTTAAAGACATTCTTGTAATATAATACTAAAGACAAAGTGAAAGGTTCAAGGAGGCAAAAAATGGCTAAGACCACCTTAAATAATGGAAAAAAGGTTTATTTGGTGATGGGCAAGCGCACGCCTTTTGGGAAATTTGGCGGAAGCCTTAAAGACATGAATCCAGTTGACCTTGCTGTCCATGCTTCAAAGTCCCTTTTATCCTCAGTTGAATTGCCTGTTGACCAGATTGACCATGTGATTTTTGGCAATGTCGCTCCCTCTACAACGGACACGATCTATGGGGGACGCCACTTGGCCTTAAAGTTGGGAATGCCTCAGACGACTCCAGGGTACAATGTTAATAGGCTCTGCGGATCAGGGATTCAAGCAATCATGGATGCAGTTAATTTAATTAAGCTTCAACAGGCCGAAATTGTATTAGCAGCTGGATCTGAAAATATGTCAATGATGCCTCAATTAATATACGGTGGAAGGTTTGGTGTAAGGTATGGAAGTTTAAGAACTGTTGATATGCTTCTAGATACTCTAACTGATAAATATACAGAAACTCCAATGGCGTTGACCGCAGAAAAATTAGCGAGAACTCATAACATCACTCGTAAAGAATGTGACTTGTTCTCAATGGAGTCTCATCAAAAAGCTCAAAGGGCACATGCTCAAAAATTCCTTGAAGATGAGATTGCTTCAGTAAACACAAAAAATGGTGTTTGCAACAGAGATGAACATGTTAGAGAGCAGGCAAGCTTGGATGAAATGCAAAGGCTCAGGCCAAGCTTCCAACAAGACGGGGTCGTCACCCCCGCAACGGCGTCAGGTGTTGTTGATGGTGCGTGCTCTATTCTTGTTGCTTCCGAATCTGCTGTTGAAAAGCACAAGCTTTCACCACTTGCTGAGATAATTGACGGAGAAGTTGTGGGTGTTGATCCTACTATTATGGGAATTGGGCCGGTGCCTGCGGTGAATAATCTATTGAAAAGAAATGAGACTTCGGTGGATGAAGTAGATCTTTTTGAAATCAATGAAGCTTTTGCCTCTCAGGTATTGGCGTGTTCTAATGAGTTGAAAATTGAAAAAGAAAAATTAAACATATGGGGTGGCTCAATTGCTATAGGGCATCCTTTAGGAGCAACTGGAGCTCGAATTACCTTGACCCTGGCAAGGCAGCTTTCAAAATTAAAGAAAGAATTTGGAGTTGCATCCGCATGTATTGGCGGAGGTCAGGGGATTTCAATACTGTTGAAGAGAGTTTAAATGTTTGATGTAAAAATGAATGAAGAAGACTTAAACCAATTCAAAGATTGGCTGGAACTTGATCTTGAAAGTATTTCTTGGGAGGGAAGATTCCTTGAGGAGTTCCATGTATTTTGGAGCGAGCTTTTTCTAGATAATAGAGAAATAGAATTTTATTTTTTAAGACTTGAACTTATGAGGAACAAGGCAACTTCAGGTCCTTTGGTAACTTGGTTCAACTGGCTTCGTGAAAAGTTCATATGCTATCTTTTCTTATATAAAGACTTTTCAATTAGGGATCTCGCAAAAGTTTCCCAGCATGATGAAAAAACCATAGCTTTGGTTCTCAGGGATTTTTTCATAGAAAGATACCCTCACATGGAAGAAAAACTTAATGATTGTTTTCAGGTGGGCACAATTGTAAGTAAAAATCTTTATTTAAAATTTGAAGATATCAAAGAGAGTTTTGGTCTCAATAGTGGGTTTCGAGGTTCGTTGGAGGAGGATGTGCTTACTAGCTTGGAGGTGACGCTGTATCCTGATTGGCGGACTATTTGTGAGCTACTGACTAAGATGAACGCTGAATCAAAAGTGAAGATTGACTCCCTCGTTAAAAAAGCAAGTTTTAAAAAACAAGTGAAGTTTTTCCAAGAGTTGGCCTTGTTGTTCATCTTTGGCGGCCTCTTGATCTTTACCGTTAAGGTTGTAAATAAACATTACGAAGACTATTTGATCGAAAAGATTTCTTTGTTTGAGCCAAACTTTTTCTGGCTGGATAAAAGTCTCTCCTTTAAATCGAAGGATCCTTTAGCCGATAACGAGGTGGAGCTAAGTTATAAAGAGCTTGAAAAACTTGAGGCGATTGAATCAAAAAATATTTTTAAAGACGAAGGTAAAGCTAAAAGGTATGAGGTTGAGTCGGACGTTGCTTTAACTTCAGTCGAAGCTCTACCTCGTGACTTTACTGTTGCGGATCTAGAGCAATCTGAATACGAAGAAGTTAAGAAGGGTGGCTATCGGGATTCTAGATATGGGAGAAGAAAGGCTTACAGGGTTATGATGACCTCTGTGAACCCTAAAGAAACGAAACAAAAGCTACTTCAGATCTTAAAATTCTTCGAGATAAAACAAGTTGATAATGTAAAACCTGGAACGAGTATTCCTGGAGGCCTTTACTTCAATCTCTACGTTAAGCGAAATAACTTAAAAGAGTTTTTATCACGAGTATCTTCTGTTGAAGAGTCTACTATTTTGGAAAGTAAGACGGTCTTTGGAGGTCCCTACGGCACAAACAAAGTCTTTATTTGGATTAAAAACATCTAGTTTAAAAAGAATAGAGTAAGCTCTCTTTAAGCTAGAATTGCTATGTGGGAGTTTTAAAACAAGACTATGCACGTGTTCTTTCCAATTGAAGTATATCAATTACTTTCTAGACTCACAGACAGCATCTTGTCGCCTTTTCTTATACTATCTAAAATTTTGATACCTTTAACTACCTTCCCAAATACTGTGTATTTACCATCAAGGTGTGGAAGCGTTTTGAGTGCAATATAAAATTGAGAATCAGCACTATTGATATCTGTCCCACGTGCCATTGCGACTGTGCCCTTTTCGTGTGGAATTGAATTTAATTCGGCCTTTAATTTCATTCCACTACCTCCTGTGCCGGTTCCCGTAGGGTCACCACCTTGAACGACAAAGTTAGGAATAACTCGGTGAAATTTTAATCCATTGTAGAAGCCATCTTTCACCAAGCTTTTAAAGCGGGAGGTGGTAATTGGAGCTTTTTCTTTAAAAAGTTTAATAAGAAGGTCTCCATGCACTGTTTTTAATCTTACTAACTCCTTATTGGCCGTACTGGATGTTTTCTTTCCTTCTTTAAAACAGGAGCTTGAAAAAACAACCGCGATGGTTATTAGAACTATTAGGTTAAAAGCTTTAGGCCTTGTTTCCATGGTTTGATTTCCTTTAAAGTCATTTTTGAGCCTATTAATACTGAAAAATTGCCTCTTCAAAATATTTTATACATTTTTTTGAAAAAAGATATTGACAGGAAATAACAGTTTTTCTAGATTATGCCTTCGCGAACACAGCAAGTTTGTTAAGTGGGGGTGTAGCTCAGTTGGGAGAGCATCTGATTTGCATTCAGAGGGTCGCAGGTTCGACTCCTGTCATCTCCACCAACTTAAAAAACTTTTTTTGCTTTTTCGCTTTTTTTTTTCTTGCCTTTGAATTTTTAATGTTGTAAAAATGCTGAACTTTCAAAATTTAGAAAAAATTTAGAAGCTCTTTGACATTTGAATAAAGTTTATAGATTTGTCCTTGCGGACAATCAAGATGAGAAAGGACCCGTTCAATGAACGATGTCGGATGAATAGACGAGACACTTTTAGTGTCCCTCCGACGGTAGACATGGTGACATGAGCTACTTC